>ERZ894236.117-NODE-117-length-128648-cov-17.5028_pt1 | contig 128648 bp, 116 predicted proteins | sample MGYA00380297_ERZ894236 | MGnify/ENA primary metagenome ERZ894236 (study PRJEB32331, sample SAMN06328420) | human gut metagenome | biome: human gut microbiome; feature: stool | host: Homo sapiens | collected 2014-08-04 ... | reverse complement strand
AGCCTAGCATAAGGCTTGAGCGTACTTTTATAATTATTGATGTGTCAAACTCCCGTGTGTTTGATTTTTTTGTATTATTATAAGTAATGTTACGGAATATAGAAATGGAGACAGTCTGTTTGGGAGTTAAAAAAACAACATGTAATAAGATTTCAAATAAATATGGATTATCGGGATCTTTAAATCCAAGAAAAACAATTGATTTTCCGTTGTTTTTTCTTATAACCTATGCTATATTATGTATAGAAAAAGGTTTAGCCATATCCATTTAGGTGGCAGCCTTATTGGATGATTGGAGCCCTTTGGACTTCCGCCTACCTTGTTTTGGGGAACAGGGTAGGCTTTTTTATTTCCGCTTGTTTCTACTCTCTATGTAGGCAAGCAGTGCTACGACAAACAAAGCAAAAGGCAACCCTGTATATGGATAAACCGTATTAACAGTCTATCATGGGTACCGCAAACATTGCAATCTCTTTTTATACAGACAGCGCTACTGCCTCTCCTTATACTGCGTAGGCGTCATCCCCTTATTCTTCTTAAAAGCAATGCAAAAGCTGTTCACACTCTGGAACCCACAGGCATATGCTATCTCCTTTACGGGCCTGTCCGTTGTCTTAAGATAATATCCGGCCTGCTGCAGGCGCACTGACACAAGGTAGGCATGGGGAGTCAGACCAGTCTCCCGTTTGAACAGTCTGAGAAAATAGGAGGCATCCAGGGATACATGATCTGCCAGCTCTTGAAGCGTAATATTGGACCGGAATCTTTGCCGTATATAGGATACTGCCCGCTCACACGGGGTCATTGACTCTGTATACGGCAAAGTATAATCAGGCATTCCCAAAAGAAAGGACAGCATATCCGTAATATATTTTGCCATCCATATTTCCTTGTAGGTTATCTTACTTTCCAGAAGCTCCAGCATATACCTGAGCGGCCGCAGCACCTGCGCCGCCTGCCTTTCTGTAAGCGAAAAAACATTGCCGCTCTGTTTTACTATCATATCATAATAGCTTCCGGCGCATCTGCCGTCAAAATGAATCCACTCTATCTCCCATCCGCTGTCCGAGCCGTAGGCGTGGGGCTGATAACAGTCTATCAGACATGCCTGCCCCTTGCTTAAATGATACTTCCTGCCGTCAAATTCCAAATATCCTTTCCCCTCCCGCACGTAAAAAAACAGGTAGCTGTCGTATGCATTTCTGGCAATATGGTAATCCCTTTCATATGTAAAATCCCCCAGACACAGCGGATACAGCACTTCTCTGCAGGCCGCTGTGGTGGGAACACAGAAGTATATTTTCTCTATCATCTTTCTCCTCCTAAATGTCAATTTTTTTATATAGAAAGTCAACTGCCGCTGATGAAATTCTCCCTTGTTTTTTATAGAATAACTATAAGAATACACCAGGCAAAGGAGAATGTAAATGAAATATGAAATAAGCGCCGAGGACAGAAAGATCCTCCGGGAGACAGCAAAAAAGCAGATGGATTTCGCCTGTCAGGAGCGCAACAAAATCCTGAAAGAAAAATGGTACCTCCACAATGCCCTCCGGGGCGAAACACCCATGGTTGTTCTGGAGTCATGGGGATTTAATGATGAGGTCATCACTCCACGCTTAAAATGTACCGGAGAATTTGCCAGAAAAACCGAGTTTGAGCTGTACCAGAACTTTGTAAACCAGGAGCTCTTTGACGATGACCGGGTAACGCCTGACCGCTTTGAGATGGGATACCATACGGAATTCAAGCTGTATGACCTGGACATGCACAAAGAATTCGCAACCGGCAGAGAGGAGGAAGACACCTCCGGTGTCAGCATGCGTTTTCTGCCCGTGATCGAAGACCTGGAAGATGACTTCCATAAAATCAAGCCCAGCAGATTTTCTGTAGATATTGAGGGCACCGAACAGGAATTTCAGCTTCTCACAGATACGTTTGGCGATATCCTGCCGGTAAAAATGAAAATGGACTGCCTCTACAGTGTCCCCACACAGTTGATCATCCATCTCATGGGAATGGAAAATATGATGCTGAATCTGGCACAGTATCCTGATCTCTTTAAAAAACTCATGGACCAGGCCGCTGATGACACGCTTGCATACTACGATATGCTGGAAGAAAACCATCTGATCCTGCCCACCACAGAGTACGAAAGCGTGGGACAGGGAACCTTCGCATTCAACCATGAACTGCCGGACACGCCCACTGTGGACGGAAGATACCTGACACGCCGCGATGTATGGGGCTACATGGACTCCCAGGAGACACTGAGTATCTCCCCTAAAATGTTTGAGGAGATCATCTTCCCGTGCTACGAAAAAATCGGTTCCCAGTTCGGCCTTCTGTCCTATGGCTGCTGTGAACCCGTGGACAGGGTCTGGGATAACTGCATCAGCAAATTCAAAAATCTCCGCAAAGTTTCCATCTCCCCATGGTGCAATGAAGAGTTCATGGGCGAACGCCTCCGGGGAAGCAGTATCATCTACCACAGAAAACCTGCAGCTACCTTCCTCGGTGTCAGCGGCAGGGATCTGGACGAGGAGGCTTTCCGCAAATATATCCGCAGAAGCCTTACCGCCGCCAGGGGCTGTAAGATGGAAATCACGCAGAGGGATATCTATACGATTGACAATAATGTACAGAAAGCCCGGAGATATATTCAGATCATCCGGGAAGAAATTGAAAATAACTGGAAATAGATATCTGCCCGGCCAGCGCGGCCGGGCAGATATCTTTTTGCTGTATCAGTTGATTTTATAAGTACCGCACCTGTCACCATTTCCTCTGTAAACAGAAACACTGCTGCAGTCTACATCTATTATCCATTCATCTCCTGGTTTCAGATTCGGAATATTGCTTCTGCCGCACATCTCTTTATCGGCATTCATCCATTCCACATAATATCCTCTTATCTCGTAACAGGGCAGATCCTTTCTGCATATGATGGCAGCCCTCCCTGCCTTCCATTCTATAGCAAATGAAGCGCACTCCTTTTGCTATGATTTGTGGGAAATTTCTTCCAAAATCTGAGCATTGCTGTAATCCGGATGTCTTTCCTGCAGTTCTGCAATTCTCATTACAAATCCCTCTTCCGCATCAAGCCAATGACAGATCGTTATTGCCGTAAGTCTTTTATTCAGCATTTTACGAATGATATTGACTTCCTCTTCCTTCTTTCCTTCTATCTTACCTTCTGTCTTTCCTTCCTCTTTTAACTCTTCTAATGCCCTGCACACTGTGATTCCCTCCTTCCCCTCATTTGCATCAATATCCTGCCCCAGCATTGTAAGTAACGCTCTGCTGGCCTCTGCAGACAATTCCTCCAGTTCCTTTCTATGGTTTTCTACATATCTTTGAAGATCTTTTTTATGGTTTCCGCACTTTAAAGTTTCCAATATCAATCTCCAATCACCCGGAAATTTACTCGGATCTATATTCCTGGGATCGATCAGATGTACTTTATATTGGGGGAAATACTCCTTTAACTCTGCCGCACCATCCGGCAGCCGGATCATCTCCTCCACTGTGAGCGGACCATCCCAGGGCCTGTCCCCATAATAGAAAACAATACTTACCACCGGCATGAGCTGTTCCCCTTTATGAAGTCCTGACAAAAACTCCGCTGGTGTTTTCAGATTTCCCGCTTTCCTGTTTTCTTTTTGTATTTTCTTCATCTGGTCTCCGTACTGAACGGAATCATATAAAAGCATGCGCACCGGCATCCCATAATGTATCTCACTCTGGTTTTCACAGATAAAAATCACATACATCGTGTGAAAATATGCCTGTTGAACCGTATCTCTTATCAAGGTTTTTTTATTGGATCTGCCATCGGCTTCCCAAGGAAGCTGATGAATCATTTCTCTCGGAAGCCGCTCTGCATATTCCGGCCTCAATACCTGTTTCCCTCCGAAAACCGCACCGTTCATAAAATCACAGAACACCTGGGGGTTATCAAAATACGGCGTAATATTATCATCCTTTACTCCCATTTTTCCTCCTTATATAATTTTCATTTTCCGGAAATCAACTGGCCGAATGGCCGGAATGGATAAATATACATGCTGCCTGTCGCGGCGATTTGCTGATTCCAGAATATCACAAAGAGGGTAACAGGGCAAATGAACTTTTTATAAATTCAATAAAAATACACGAAAACATTTTTATGTTATTATCAGTATATAATGCAACTATACATTTTGCAATACCATATCCACATATTAAATATTCCCCAAAGCTATACACCAAATGATCCTTAACAGCCCAAAATCACTGCTTTCTCGCATATATCACTGTAATATTGTCCATCAATAACCAGAATATGATATTCCTATTCAACAGGCAGGATAGTAAAATAATGGCAGAACAAATGGAACGGCGGATACCTTTCAGCCCCTCCGCCTTATCAAAAATAAAGAAGTCACAAAAATCACAAGTAAAAATCTGGGAAGCCCCCTGCGTTATCCCCACCAATAAAGTCTATCCCCCCGAAAAAAGCCCTCTTTTCATTGAAAAACGAGCCTACCAAGGCAACACCGGAAAGTTCTACCCCCTTGCGGGGCTGACAGGCCCCTGGATCTCCGGCGGGATCGAGTTCAACCGGCCCCAGCACAGAAGACACTGGTGGGGTACAAAATATACCAGAAAGAACTGATGCCTCCCCCAGCCAGCCGAGCCGCTGAAAGCGTCAAAGGACATGAAATCCCTGGAGGAACTGTATCTGGCCGCCTCTCATCTGGAGTAATACCGCCATGCCACCTGTGACCCTGCGGATTACTATCAGGAGGGACTGCGGCGTGACGCTGCAGATATCCACCTGAACAACAGCTATAACCTGCTTCTCTACCGCAGGGCCACATTCATGAGAACATTGCCCACTTCCAGGCTGCCGTAGACAAACAGACCATGAAAAATCCCAATCCCTATTCCGGAGAATATTATTTCAACCTTTGCCTGGCTCTGGAGGCGGACGGGCAGGATGAAAAGGCCTTTGATTCCTAGATCCGCACCTTAAAAGCCGCTGCTGCCGGTACCGGGAAGGCGCTTGAGGAATGGAAACGGCAAATGCGCGGAAAATACGAAAGCTGCCTCCTGTGATTATTGTTTTCCGAACAAAACCGAAGAGATTCGTGTTCTGGAGACGGCCATTCAAATGCTGAACTCTGCACCGATGGCAAAATATTACCTTGGAAATCTGCTCTACGATAAAAAACAGTATGACAGGGCAGCCCCCCTGCGGGAGGGCTGGAATATGACTAACTGGCAGCAAAACTGAACCAACCTGTAGAGCAGCGGCTTGCCGTATCTGGACAGACAGGCTGATTATCAGGAAGCTATTATGCTCCTGGATAAATAAGCAGAACACAAAAACCGGAAAACCACATTCTCCATATGGTTTTCCGGTTTTTTACATCCATTTCTTATGCCGTTTTAACGCTCTTTCCAAAAAGTGTTCTGATTCCATCAATAGCCATAATCACTGCCAGAACCACAATGGGCACGATCAGCACACATTGCAGGCCTTCCACCAGCGCCTGCCCTGTTCCGCCTGCCAGTTTCAGCACATTATTCTTAAATGTGAGTACCAGCGTGCTCAGGGTAGCTGCCAGCATAAAGAACATGGGGAAGTAGAACATCCTGTTGTTCTTCCCGATTCTCTTTAACCAGCATGACACAGCCAGGAATGCGGGCACAGATACAAGCTGGTTGCAGGCTCCGAACAATGCCCATATCTTCTGATATCCCGCGATCGTCAGAAGGGCTGCACAGGCAATTGTTATAACAGTCGCCACATACATATTGCTGAGAATATTCTTCTCCCCGTTCTTCTTTGAAGCAAACAGCTCCTGGAACAGGAAACGACCCAGACGTGTTGCCGTATCCAGAGATGTGAGGGCAAATGCGGAGATCGCCAGAAGAATGATCGTCTTCATGGTAGTCACAGCCATATCCCCCATTCCCATGTTTGCGAAAAAGGTACTGATTGCTGTTGCAAAGACAACAGGCGGCGTGCCAATCTCCGCATAGGCACCGTCGGAAGTCAGATAGCCCACTGCAATTAAAGCAATTACAGCGAGGACACACTCGATCAGCATGGAGCCATATCCGATCATTTTGGCATCCTTCTCACTGTTGAGCTGTTTTGATGTGGTGCCGGAACCAATCAGGCTGTGGAACCCTGACACTGCACCGCAGGCAACTGTGATAAACAGGAAGGGGAACAAGGTCTGTCCTCCGATATTCCATCCGGTAAATGCCTTGAGCTGTACATTCGGATTGGTGAAGAAAATACCAATAGCAGCGGCGATCATCATAAAGTACAGCAGAAAACTGTTCAGATAATCGCGAGGCTGCAGCAAAATCCACACAGGTGCCACTGAAGCGATAAATATGTAAATAAAGATGACCACGAGCCATGCTGTCTTGGAAAAGTAGATTGGGCTTTTCAATCCCACAAAGATGCACAGCGCCAGAAGAAGGACACCCACAATTGTGGAGACACCCAGATTTACATTCTTCCGGTTCAGGAATCCGAATCCCACAGCCAGAGGAATGAACAGCATGGATGCCATCGCAACAGAACCGTTAGCTGCATTCTTCACCATCTCCCCATCCGTATTTGCTGTAAATCCGGCAAATGTTCCTGCCACAATATCCGCAAACGCCGCAACGACCAGTATCAGCACCAGCCAGGCAAACACAGTAAAGCAGACTTTGGACTTGTAAGAAATATTTTCCTCTATCACCTCTCCCAGGGATTTTCCTTTGTGGCGGATGGATGCAAACAATGCGGAAAAGTCCTGCACTGCTCCAAAGAAAATACCGCCGATAACAATCCACAGAAGCACAGGCACCCAGCCAAAAATAGCTGCCTGAATGGGCCCGTTAATAGGACCTGCCCCTGCAATCGATGAAAAATGATGGCCCAGCAGCACAGGCGCTTTTGCGGGAACAAAGTCCACGCCGTCCTCCTCTGTGTGGGCCGGTGTCTCCCGTTTCGGATCCACGCCCCACTGCTTTGCCAGCCAGGAACCGTAGGTCACATAGGCAATCAGAAAAATCACAATTGCCGCACCCAGAATGATTACTCCACTCATAACTCTTTGCCTCCTCTTTTTTGATGAATATTTGATAATGAAAAAAATAGCAACATCTTTTGTACCTATTCAGCAGGCCTGCGCATTTACTGCACTGGCCGTAAGAAAAAGTTCAGCAGCGGGCAAAATTCCTATCACCAAAGGCGATTCTGCATGGATTTTGCTCCTAACTGTGAGGGTACTGAAAAGTTACCATCTTTTTATATCCTTTAATCAAATCCTTTGCCGCAGGATTACCGTATATCCTCCTGTTTTCCATATCAAGAAGCACAAGCCGCTCCTCTGAGAACCCTCTCACGGCAAAACGATAGTTTTTCCGGAACTTTAATTTTTTCAGTGTCTGTAATGTCTCAGGAGATACCGCTTTTTCTGAGACGAACACACCTGTCAGATATGTATACATGTGGTCCTTAACAGGCTCTGCCTCCCCTCCCCTGACCAGCTCCGGCTCCATATGCTCCAGGAGCTGCTCCTGGAAACGCAGAAGATCTCCAGCGTGTATCTCCTCCCTGCACTGAAAAAATGCGTGTTCAAAGCAGTGGGCACGCCACAGCTCCGCGCGTTTCACCAGCACATATTTGGCGCTGGTCATGCTAAACCCGGCATAGGCATCATAGACTTCACCGTGAAACTCATACGGCTCCTCCACATCAAAATTCGGCCGGTAAGTATCCATTATTTTATCAAGTACCATCTGTCCATTCATTTTATTCTCCACATGAAATCAGTATACGATTTAAAGTAATATCCTATTAACTTTATAAAGTAATTATAAAATTTGTATAAAAATATAACATTATATTCTCTTTTTTACAACCCCTTTGTTTCATTTTTCATATCTGCCATAACTTATGATTATATCTTCTCAGCGCACAATAAGCACCGAAAAAAACCGAGAAACCACACTTTTCTATGCGGTATCCCGGTTTTATGCGGTATTTCTGAAGGCTGACGCCTGTTCCCAAACGGCGGTTACATAATCTGCTGCACATACTTTGAACCCTTAACGGACTTCAGCCTACTCTGCTGGAAACAGGGAAGGATTATGTCGGAAACAGTGCTGTCTCACTTGGCCTTCCCGGTTATTTCTTCTATATGAATCTTCCATACTCCCGTTATCTTAAGACTCCTCGCCACTTCCTTGTCAAATTGTCCCATATTTGCAGGCGTATGCCGTTCACAGAGGATTCTGAGTGCATGGATTTTTTCTTCATCCTCCGTCACCTCACAGATGGTTCCGTTTATGACTGCCGATTCATACAATGTGGTAAAGCTGTCCGTCTGCCTTTCCGTATCACCTACACAGACAAGGCATACCTGCGGATGCCTGTTTAAAATATCTATTTTTTTACCTGCCTTTGCCGTATGGAAATAGACGAAGTCTCCGTCTCTTACAATGGTCACGGGAACTGCATAGGGCATTCCCTCCTGATCTGTCATGGACAATACCGCCCATTCACATTTGTCTGTTACCTCCAAAGCAAATTCCCGTGATTTCTCCCTGTCTTTCCTTCTCATGTGAATCCTCCTTATCTTTTTGTACACAGTTTATAATTGTTCAGCCTTTGGCTGCCCCGCCGGATGCTGCCCTGAGATTTCAAGGCAATTGCAAGACAGATGTGCACAGACCACATAAAATGCAGTCTGTGCACATGCCTTTTTGCTGTAGAATTTTATAACCGGATAGCAGCCTGGCTTTTGTTAGGATGATTCTATCATATTCTCACAAAAATGTGTGATTTTTTATATAAATTTGGATGCAAACATGAGCATCAAGTCGTAGCCGCCCCCGGATTCCGGCGATGGCCGCGGCACGCTTCAGCACCACCAGACATTCATTATCCTAAAATCTTCTTCAGATCTTCCTCCGGCGTACTAACAGGCGAAATCTGAAAATTCTCCACCAGATAATTTAACACATTCTCAGAAACAAAAGCAGGCAATGTCGGCCCCAGATAGATATTCTTGATTCCCAGGTGCAGAAGTGTCAGCAGAATGCTCACGGCCTTCTGTTCATACCAGGAGAGCACCAGAGTCAGAGGCAGTTCGTTGACGCTGCAGTGAAAAGCTTCTGCAAGGGCGACTGCCACCTTGATAGCGCCGAATGCGTCGTTGCACTGGCCCATATCCATAAGTCTTGGCAGACCGCCAATCTCACCCAGGTCCAGATCATTAAAACGGTATTTTCCGCATGCCAGTGTGAGGATAATGGAATCCTTCGGCGCCTTCTGTACAAACTCTGTATAGTAATTCCTTCCTGTTCTGGCGCCGTCACATCCTCCTACCAGGAAGAAATGGCTGATCTGTCCTGCTTTGACAGCCTCCACAACCTGACCTGCAGCACTTAAAATGGTATCGTGTCCGAAACCTGTAGTCAGTGTGCTGCCCCCGTTGATGCCTGTGAACGTTTTCTCCTCTGTAAAACCGCCCAGCGCAGCAGCCTTCTCAATGACCGGTGTAAAGTCCCGGTCCTCGCCTATATGCACCATACCCGGATAGCTGACAACACCTGTGGTAAATACCCGGTCCCTGTAGCTGTCCTTAGGCGGCATAATGCAGTTGGTGGTAAAAAGCACCGGGGCCGGAAGTCCGGCAAACTCTTTCTGCTGGTTCTGCCATGCAGTGCCGAAGTTTCCTTTCAGATGCGCATATTTTCTAAGCTCCGGATAAGCATGGGCAGGAAGCATCTCTCCATGTGTATAGATGTTGACGCCTTTACCCTCTGTCTGCTCAAGAAGCAGTTTCAGATCCCTCAGGTCATGACCTGAAATGACGATAAACGGGCCTTTCTCCACTTTCATCTCCACTTTAGCCGGCGCGGGAATTCCGTAAGTCTCTGTGTTTGCCCTGTCAAGCAGCTCCATGCATCGGAAATTCACTGCGCCTGCCTCCATAACAAGAGGGAGCAGATTGTCCATATCCCTGTCCTCCCCGATGGCAGCCATCCCCTTGTAGAAAAATGCATTTACCTGTTCATCCGTATAACCCAGTACCATAGCGTGATAAGCATAAGCCGCTGTTCCTCTGAGTCCGAAAAGCAGGAGAGATTTCAGGGAACGGATATCCTCCTGGTCTTTCCAGAGCATCTCCATGGGATAGTCTGATGTGCGGCCGCAGGGTTCCTGGCAGGAATTACAGCCGGGTACATATTTTTCCTTCTCCTGATGCACGGAAGCGATCTGTTTTTTCAGGGATTCATCATCAAAATTAACATTTGTAAGGGTTGCAAAAAGTCCTTCCATCATCAGACGGTCTGTCTCCGGTTCTGCCTTATCCTCTCCCACGGCATGTGCAAGTCCAATCAGGGCGCCTGTCAGCTCGTCCTGAAGCTTTGCAGTGGTATCCTGCTTGCCGCACACTCCTCTGTTTCCTTTACATCCGCTGCATCCTGCAGTCTGCTCACACTGAAAACAAAACATTTTTTCTTCCATAATTGATTTCCTCTCTTTTCTTAACTTTTTTATTTGTACAGCACTTTTTCCATTCAATACCGCATAACTGCTATATCAAATCTCCCTGTGTCGTTACCGTTACCACCCGAAATGGTATTTCCTTTTCTGATCTTGAAAGGGCATTTTTCACTGCGCGCTCGATTCCGCCGCAGCATGGAACCTCCATACGCACCACTGTTACACTTTTTATATCATTTATCCCCAGGATCTCCCCCAGTTTTTCGGAGTAATCCACACTGTCCAGCTTCGGGCACCCAATCAGAACCACTCTGTCTTTCATAAACTCCCGGTGGAATCCCGCATAGGCATAAGCCGTACAGTCAGCCGCGATCAGCAGGTCGGCCCCTTTAAAAAAGGACGCTGCCGGGGATACCAGTTTTATCTGTACGGGCCAGGGGCGGGAGCCGCTCTCCTCAAAGGCTATGGCCCCTGTGGGACATACCGGAAGGCAATCTCCGATGCCGTCGCATAATTCTTTTTTCAAAAGCTTTGCCTTGCCGTTCACCATACCGATGGCACCCTCATGACAGGCACTTGCGCACAGCCCGCAGCCATTGCATTTGCTCTCATCTATCTGAACCAGTTTTCTTGCCATTGCAATTCCTCCTCTGTCCTTGTCTTTTCATGGATACTATACTATAATGAGAGAAAGCATTCTGTTGTAGGTACAACAAATAAGAAAGGATTCTAACATTTATGTGCACATTTCCCATAAAAGATTTAATTCATTCCCCATTATTCAGGGGAATCACTGAGGATGAACTTACTGCTATGCTGGACTGCCTATCAGGGCATATACGTGAATATAAGAAAGACTCCTCTATCTTCCGGTGGGGCGACCGGATCACCCAGATTGGACTTATCCTGAAAGGCAATGTCCACATAGTCAGGGAAAGCTATTGGGGAAAAGAATCACTTTTGGCCAGACTTGGGCCGGGGGATTTGTTCGGTGAAACGTACGCCTGTGTTCCTCAGGCTGTGTTTGACGGGACAGCGCTTGCCGCTGCTGATACGGAGATCCTGTTTCTGGATCTGAAGCGCGTGCTGACCACCTGTTCCTCTGCATGCCGCTTTCATACCAAACTTATTCAGAATCTGCTGGGCGTTCTGGCGGAAAAAAATCTGCATTTCTCCCGGAAAATAGACTGCCTGACGCCGCACACCATCCGTGCCAAACTGCTGGAGTATTTTTCCCAGCAGATGAGGCTTCAGAGCTCCAAAAAATTTACCATTCCCTTTAACAGACAGCAGCTCGCTGACTATCTGTCCGTTGACAGAAGCTCCATGACCGTTGAATTATATAAAATGAAGGATGAGGGGCTGATCGACTTTGATAAAAATAATTTTACGGTCTGCTGAGATTCCCTTTTGCGGCACAGGTACAAAAAAACTGCCATAAAATGAAAAATAAACTTTCACATTTTATGGCAGCTTTACTGCTGTACGTTTCCGTTTTTCTTTTTTAATCCAGCCAGCACTGTCCCTCACCGATTTTGCTGGTGAAGATACGTCCTCTGTCCTTCTCGTACTTTGCCTGATGATACTTGAACAGCATATTGCCGTCCCCTGTCTCACCCAGAATCTCAATCTTGCCCGTCACATGGGAAAGGACATAGCGGAAGCATTTTCCCTGGCCGCTCTGCATCTGTTTTGCACCTTCCACTACACGGTAAGCTTCATGGAGAGGTACCTGGAACTGGCTGTGTACGCCTGTTACCGGCCTGCACTGGAATACGTAGTAGGGAATAATCCCCATGGCTGTAGTTTCCTGCAGAAGTTTTCCCAGAACCTCCGGCCTGTCATTCACCCCTTTTAACAGCACGGTCTGGTTTTTCACCACGATCCCCGCACGCATCAGTGTATGTACTGCTTCCCTGGCCTCAGAGGTCAATTCATTGGGATGATTGAACTGGGTCACAACGTAGATCTGTATTTTTTTTCCATACTCTGTCAGCATGTCCACCAGTTCAGGGTCTGTTGTAATCCTCTGGGGAAGCACTACCGGTGTCCTGCTGCCGAAGCGGAGCAGGTTCAGATGTTCAATCCCTGAAAACTCCTCCAGATACTTTCTGATGGTCCCGTTGCTGTTGAGGAATGCATCACCGCCGGACACAAGTACATTGTTGATCTCCTTGTGCTCCCGCACATACTGTGCCATATCACTGATATACTCCGCGATCTCATCCCCTGACAGGCCCACAAGACGCTTGCGGAAACAGTGGCGGCAGTACATGGCGCACTGGTTTGTGGAGAGTATCAGCACTGTGGCATCGTACTTATGCTGCATTCCTGTCATGACAGTGTTGTCGTGTTCACCGCTGGTATCCATTTCACCCCCTGCTTTCAGCTCCGCGTCCGCCGGGATGCAGAGTTTCCTCACAGGGTCCTCCGGGTCATTTTCATCCACCAGAGACAGGTAATAAGGATTCACAAACATGGGAAACATATCCTGAATCTTACAAAGCGCAGGGAGTTCCTCCTCCGTTATATGCAGGCGTCCTGCAAGCTCCCTGACATCATCGTATCCGTTATCCAATAACTCTTTCCAATCTGTCATAATCATGTCTCCCCTTTCATCTTCCTGACAGCCGAATGCTGCCTTTTATCACATTGTAAACACTGTATAAAAGTATTGTACTAAATTTCTTTTAAGATTTCATCTATTTTCCTTTAATTTTTATGCAATATTTACAAAATGTTTATATTTTCCTGCATGATTATGGCAAAAGTACCGTTTTTCAACGGCCTGTTACGCCCGCCGGACCATGATTCCTTCCCCGTAAATGTCCCGCGCCCGGTAAACTGAAAGCCGGCCTAAAAGTTATATTCATATAAATACATCTCCAGTCGGAACCTCTGTCCGCCCGGACTTACCAGCAGTTCTCGGCAGTCCAGGCGCTCAAATTCCTGACTTTCATAGAATTTATAGTTACAGGTATTATCCGTATAGACATAAATGTTCTCCGCGCTTTTTGCCCGGAAATAGCCCCTTAACTGTCCCCACAGTTCTTTTCCCACACCGCAGCCCCTGACGGCCTTTGACACGGCAAAGAACACCACCTCACCGTCAAATTTCTTTCCGCAGCTCTCCAGCATATCCCTGTCCGTTTTCTCAAATCCCCGGAACTGCTTTGCCACTTTCCTTCCGTCTCCGGCCATCATCAGCCTCAGGCCGCTGAAAAAACTGCTTATATGCATTCCCGGATTCATTTTCCTGTCCTTCCCGTATTGTCCCACAATGATTCCCACGACCCTGTCCCTGCAGACTGCCACCCTGGCATAGGTTTTCTGTGCCAGACAGCCCCGCAGATATACCTTTGCTATCTGTTTTGCCGTGGACGGCCTGTCGCAGATACTGTCATAGTTCCATGTGTCCCTGATAATCTTCTCGATATAGGGATAATCCTTTCTCTCCAGATCCCTGTATGTTACATTCAGCTTTCTCTGTTTCATCTTTCCACCTCATTAAGTGCCGCACCCGTTTTTTCCGGTACCCGGCTTTTTTGCTGTTATATGACATTCTAAATGATACAGCTACTGTAAGGTCAAGAAAAAAACTATGAAAAATGCATGAACGTAACGTAAAAAGGCATGGAACCCGGCTGTACCGCCGGGCCCATACCCTTATCCCACTTTCTCTCAGGAACAGTAAATGTTCAGCGCATCTCTGAGAAATTCCGCCGCTCCGTCCTGAACCTTGTCGTAATATGCCTTAAACCTCTCATCCGCGGCGTACATCTCACCCATCTCTCTGTGAGCCTCCCTGGAATACGCGCCGTCTCCCCAGAACATGCAGAGCCACTGTCTGTGCAGGTCGCAGGCCTTCTGCGCAGTCTCTCCTGAGGGACTGCCGTCCTCCATGGCTGCCTTCAGGGTTTCCAGGATCTCCTTACTCAGCTCCTCCTGTCTGTTCCACTCTTCCCGGCTCATACCTGCAAGCCTTTCGTTGGATGCATCAACAGCATCCTCCCCATAGGCCTTCCGCACCTCCCTGCCGTATTTTTCTTCATTTTCCTTTATCAGATCACGTTTAAATCCTTCAAATTTTTCTTCGTCACTCATCATCGCTCTTCCTTTCATAGAATCCAGAGTCTTCTTTACATTTGATATGAGAATCTCTGTCTGCCTTTTTTTCTGCAGAAGGGCTGTAAGATGGTCCTCCAGAGCCTTTTCCCTGTCAAATCCGGGATTTTTTATGATCTCCCTGATCTCCTCCAGCGGCAGGCCCAGCTCCCGGTAGAACAGGATCTGCTGCAGCAGATCCACCTGCATCTGCCCGTAGATGCGGTAGCCGTTTTGATTTACCCGTTCGGGCCTGAGTAATCCAATCTCGTCGTAATACCTGAGCGTACGCTTGCTGACCCCGGATATCTGTGCCAGCCGGTTCACTGTATATTCCATCTTTCCACCTCCTTCACCTGAAAGGATAAGGGTTTACGCAGCGTAAATGTCAATACTTTTTTTCAGGTAATTTTATTTCTTCTGTTTTCCAGGGCGTTTACCATGGCTCCATGCTTCTTATCCAGGTCAAAGAACAGGGCTGCCAGTATCCCCAGGCCGGAGAGGAGCATGGGGATCCAGAAAACATTTCCCTTGATGGCTGCCAGCGCTCCTGCTGACTGCACACCGCCCGCCGCATAACCTCCCGCCCCCAAAACAATGGAAGAGATAATGGGCGCAAAGGCGATTCCCAGCTTATTGGTGCACATCATCACAGATGTCATGATTCCCTGGGGACGTTCCCCTGTCAGGTACTCCACCTCATCCATGGTGTCAGAGCACGCGGAGTACAGCGGCCCTGTACAGAGATTGGAGGCCACGCCGCAGAGGAAGTTGAACACGACCTGTCCCGCTACATTACTGCCGGAAGCAGCCATGCCCAGTATGGAAAGTATCATGCCCAGACTTCCAAGCACCATGCATTTCCGGTTTCCCACCCGGTCCAGCACCTGTCCGATGAACGGCGAGCTGACCAGCATGGATATAGGTGACATGGCAAGAAGCAGGGTTGCCAGGTCTTCATTTTCCAGCACATATCTGGCATAGTAGACGATTCCGGAAGTCCGCAGCGTAAGCGCGCAGGTGATGAGAAGTGCGACCACACACAGAGCCATCCAGGAACGGCTTCTGACCGCATAGCGCAGCTCGTCCGTGATCTTCACCTTGTCACTCTGCACGGCGATCCTCTCCCGGCATTGTACAGTACAGTTCATAAGAAACACTGCACTGATCACCGCAAATACAAGTCCCGTAAAAATATACCCTTTTCTGCCGCCCCCCAGAAGCGCTACAAGGGGAAGGGTACAGGCATTGGATATCATGGTTCCCACCCCAATCCCCATAAGCTTGTAATTATTAATGCTTCTCCTCTGCTTCACATTTCCGGTCATCATGGACAGAAGCGTCCCGTAAGCCGTGTTGTTCACCGCATACAGCACACAAAATGTCAGATAGGTAAAAAAAGCGAACGCCGTCTTTCCCGCTGCCGATACATCCGGTACCGCGAACATCAGAAAGAAAAACAGCATGAGCGGTATGGTCGTTGCATACAGAAAAGGCTTTGTCCTGCCCAGCCGCGAGTGTACTTTGTCAATCGCCACGCCGGTAGCGAGATTGGCAAATGCCTCTATGATTCTGGCCGCACCCAGAATAAGCCCCACTGCAGCCACAGAGATGCCCACTGTGTCTGTGTAATAATAGGACAGGTACGCCGATGTAACCCCAAAAGTAACGCAGTTGGCAACATCGCCGCCGCCGAAACTCAGCTTCTCCATTGTTGTAAGCTGTCTCATTGTCATGGTTGAATCCCCCGTATCATTTCCTGTTTTGCCTGCGCATTCCTGATAAAAGCAAAGGCCTCCTCCTCCGGAAGCGGTTTTGCAAAATAAAAACCCTGGATGTAATCAATCCCGCAGCTTTTTACAAACGCCTCCTGCTGGGCATTCTCCACTCCCTCCGCAAGAACCTGGAGCCCCATCTCGTGAAAAACAGTTGACAGGCTCTTAACCATGGCTGCCGTCTCCTTTTTCTCCATGGCAGACCAGACAAGGCTCTTGTCCAGCTTGACGGTATCCAGGGGAGTGTTCATCACGGATACGATGTTGGAGTAACCTGTTCCGAAATCATCCAGCTCGATCAGAATGCCCCTCTGCTGCATTTCCAGGGCGAACTCTTCTACTGTCTCCGCATTGTCGGCAAGTATGCTCTCGGTTATCTCAATCTTGATTTTGGAAAAAGGTGTATGGTTTGCCTCAATGATCCCCTCCACCTTTTCCGCCAGCCCAATCTGGGAAAACTGCTGTCCGGAGAAGTTCACATGCACTCCGTCAAACTCAATGCCGTTCTCAGACAGCCGGTTCACAAATTTGCATACCTTATCAAGTATCTGGTAGGTGATCTCCACGATCATCCCTGTCTCCTCCGCAACAGGAATAAACTCATTGGGAAAGAGAGGGCCAAGGGGGGAATCCGGTATGCGCAGCAGAGACTCTGCAACCGTATATTTACCTGTGGCTGTGGAAATGATAGGCTGATAATAGACGGAAAAGCTGTTGTTCTTCAGGTTCTCCTCCAGTATCTCCACTATTTTCCGGCGCCTTCTCAGGGAGGCAAGCATCTCGTGGCCGCAGTAATAGACATTCGTGTCAGATGCCGCCTTTGCCATGGAGACAGCGTATTCAATCCCGCTGATCAAATCCTCCGCTGTGTTGGCGCATTCCGGATATCCCACAACACCGATGACCGCCGGAATGACACAACTGTTTTCCCCTGATATCCAGGGCTGCTGCATTCTCTGCTCCAGTTTCTTCACATTATAACTCATACTGGCATCAAACGGCCCATAAGACAAAATGACAAACTCATCGCCGCCGAAACGGTACAGACAGTGAGGTTCTGAAATGCTTTTCAGGTAAGATGCGATCTCCTGCAGAAACAGGTCCCCGTTATGCTGCCCATAGGTATCATTGATCCGCTTAAATCCTCTTAAGGAGAGGACCGTGATATTAAAATATTTGGACTTTCTGATCAGTAGCTCTATCATTTTAAGGAACTCCTGCCGGTTGGGCAGCCCCGTGAGATAGTCTACGGAATTTTGTTTGTTCTGGAGATAGAGATAAATGATCAGCAGCGCGCAGGTCGCCGCCGAGCCGGAGAGGATCACAGTGGGATAAAGCTGCTGTACAATGATGACCAGCAGCGCGATCATGGGAAATATGACAAGTATCCTTCTGATCGCCGGTTCCATATATTTTCTCCATATCACAACCACCGCCATGGCTGCCACACCATACAGATAAAAGATAATATATGTAACGGAGATCAGAGGTCCCCGTGTATATGTGCCGTCGGGGCAGATGCTGAATAATACATTTGAAAACAGATTCATGATCACCAGCAGGAAATACACTGTCCCGGGCAGAGATGTCCATATAATGATCTTCATGGTATTTCCTTTATTTTCAAACACAGCAGCCAGAGTGTAGAAAAAATAAGCCATGCCCATGAGAGGGGTGGCAACAAAATAAACCGTTGTGACCAGCCAGGTCAGAAAACAGGGGAATTTCTCAGGATAGGCGATCATGACTGTTGACGCAATGTTGAAGGACATGGCGCAAAAAGTCACAAAAAAGCAGAACTGAAACAGACGGTTCCTGAGTGAAGGAACCAGATTACTTTTCCTTGAATAAAACCAGATGATGATAAGGTTGATTTCGGAAATACACTCCGCCACTATATTCCAATGCATAACTTTTCCTCGATTATGTGCGACTTATAAAGTTATTTTATAATTATTCCTTTACTTAATCAACCTATAAATAAAAAATCGTACACGGAAACAAACCGATGGTTCCGGCTGAGATCCGTCTAAACCATCGGTTTGTTTCGTTCAGGTTAGGCCTTGTGGTCACTGCCCAGAACATTCACTATCTTATGTGCCACCAGTTCTTTGACATTGGCTCTTCCGGCTTTCAGATATTCCCTGGGGTCAAAGGCTGAGGGCTTCTGCACCAGTACCTGCCGGACGCCTGCTGTCATGGCAAGGCGCAGGTCTGAATCAATGTTTATCTTGCACACAGCGGATTTTGCAGCACGACGCAGCATATCCTCCGGGATACCTATGGCGTCAGCAAGTTCTCCTCCGTTTTCCTGTATGATCTTCACATACTCCCGGGACACACTGGAGGCTCCGTGGAGGACAATGGGGAAATCGGGAAGGCGTTTTGTGATCTCCTCCAATATATCAAACCGAAGCTGAGGTTTCTGGCCCGGCTTGAACTTGAAGGCGCCGTGGCTGGTGCCTATGGCGATGGCCAGGGAGTCCACGCCTGTGCGCTCCACGAACTCCTGCACCTCATCGGGATGCGTGTACATGGCGTCAGAGGCGTCCACTTTTACATCGTCCTCCACACCTGCCAGTTTTCCCAGTTCCCCCTCTACCACTACACCTTTTTCGTGGGCATATTCCACTACCTGTCTGGTGATCTCCACATTCTTTTCAAAATCGTACTGTGAGCCATCGATCATGACGGATGTAAAACCGCCGTCGATACAAGCCTTACAGGTTGCAAAATCCGGGCCGTGGTCCAGATGGAGGGCCATGGGGATATCATTTTCTATGAGGGCAGCCTCCACCAGTTTCACAAGATAGGTGTGGTTGGCGTATGCCCTTGCGCCTTTGGACACCTGGAGGATGACCGGAGACTTCAGCTCTCCTGCCGCCTCTGTGATACCCTGTACGATCTCCATATTATTTACATTGAAGGCTCCGATGGCATAGCCGCCCTCATAAGCTTTCTGAAACATATCCTTTGTTGTCACTAATCCCATGATAAACTTCTCCTTCTCCTATTTTCTGCAGACAAACAGCGGCAGGCCGTCCTCATCCACAGGGACCTGCACGTTTCCTTTTACAAGCGGTTTTGCATATGTCAAAAATTCCTCTCCCAAATCTGTCCCGTCACCTGTGATCCAGGACAGGGGAACCGTTTTTTCCCGGTTGCAGATATGATCCACATCCTCCAGACCACAGGACAGGCTGTAGGGTGCATCGCTTTTTCTGATGAAGGAGATCATTTTGCCTGTTTCCCCCTCAAGAGCTGCCTGCACACCGTATCTGCCTGCCATGACAGCCTCCTGCTGGTCCGCGGCTGACAGCATGGAGACAGAGCAGCGCTGGCTTACATTTAATTCCACGGAGCGGGCCTTCACACCCAGTCTTCCCCGCACCAGACGCTCCAGGTATTTCCCGCAGCCTGCCAGCATCTTGTGGCCAAAGCTGTCCAGTCCGGCCTCGCTGTCGTATTCGCATACAAATACACCGTCTTTGTCACGGATTCCCTCTGAGACGCACACGACCACCGCATTGTTCACGGAAAAGCACTCCTCCACCTTTTTCAGGAACGCCTCCTGGTCAAAGGGCACCTCCGGCAGATATACGAGCAGAGGGTTGTCTCCCCTGAATTTCCTTGCCAGCACCCCTGCAGCTGTCAGCCAGCCTGCATGACGGCCCATGATCTCCACGATCGTGACGGACCTGGTGTCATATACGCCTGCGTCAACGCAGATCTCCCGCACTGTGGATGCCACATATCTGGCAGCGCTGCCAAAACCCGGCGTATGGTCTGTGAGGACAAGGTCATTGTCAATGGTCTTCGGTTCCCCCAGCACTACAATACTGCTGCCCATCTTTCTCCCGTACCGCGACAGCTTGCTCACGGTATCCATGGAATCATTTCCTCCGATATAGAGGAAATATCCGATGCCCATGTCCTCAAACTTTTCAAACAGTGTCCTGTACACCGGGTCCTCCAGATCCTCCGGCAGCTTATATCTGCAGGAACCAAGATAGGCTCCGGGGGTGGTCAGAAGCCCTTTCAGCTCATCGCCCGGAAGCGCCTCGTCAAGATCCAGGACTTTTCCCTTTAAAAATCCTTCAATTCCGTTCACCATGCCGAAGCATTTTCCTATCTTTTCCGGGTGCAGCCTCGCCTGGGCCGCAGCACCGTATAGGCTGCTGTTGATGACAGCCGTCGGCCCTCCGGACTGGCCGACCAGTATATTCTTTAACTCCATGATCAAAAATACCTCCGTTTTTCACAGCCTGTCTGTTCAGGCTTTGTCCCCTTCTATCAGATCAATTCTCCTCTGGTGCCGTTCGGCCCCTGAAAATTCCGTGTGGAGGAACGTATCCGCGATCTTCACCGCCAGGCCGGGCCCCACCACTCTGCCGCCCAGGGCCAGGACATTGGCATTGTTGTGCTGCCTGGTGGCCTCCGCGCAGAAACAGTCCGTACACAGGGCTGCCCGGATACCCGGCACCTTATTGGCAGCTATGGAGATTCCGATGCCGGTTCCGCAGATCAGGATTCCTTTCTCACAGGTGCCGCTCTTTATGGCGTCTGTCACTTTTCTGGCATAGACAGGATAATCCACTGCATCCCTGCCCTCACATCCCAGATCTGTATATTCTATATTTTCATCTTTCAGGTAACGGATGATCTCCAGTTTCAAATCATATCCGCCATGGTCACATGCGATGGCTATCATGGGTCTCCTCCTTCTCTCGTTACATATTAATGTAAAAATACCCCGTCCACTCACCGGATTGTGTTTGCATACAAACATACTCCGGGCAATGAATGGACAGGGCATCAATCAAATGGCTGTAAGCGGAAATTGTTTTGAACGAGGGCTATTTCTCTGTATCCGTAAATGGAATATCAGCAAAATATGTTTTTCTTACAGCCGTATTCAGATTGTCTGTTACTTTGTTTGCCATCATCTCATAGATTTTCTGGTGCGCCTCAAATAATTCCCGGCCTCTTCCAGTCTTGATCATTGTCTCCACTGTCTTCATCCTCATGGAATATGTCAGCACCCGCACCACCTGGTTGATCTTATTCACCAGGGGATTCTTTCCCATATCTGATATGGTATTATGGAATTCATTGTCAGCCAGGAAAGCATTCTCTACGTTCTCCGGCCCTTTTTCTATCTCTTTCTCCATGCGGTTCAGCTTCTCTTTCAGTATATGTAAATCGGCCTCCTGAATCTTCTGCATGGCGAGCTGCATCACACCAACTTCTATCAGTTCACGCAGTTCCATAAGATTTTCATATGAATCCTCTTTGTCTAAAATAATACCGTAAATCATAGGGTCTATCATGCTCTCAGAAAATCCCTCACAGACAAAGGTTCCCTCTGCCCGCCTGATTTCAAGCACTCCCAGATATACCAGGATCTTAATGGCCTCCCGGATGGAATTTCTTCCCACACCCATGCTCTCAGCCAGTTCCGCCTCTGTGGGGATCTTATCCCCGGGGCGCAGTTCCCTGTTGAGCATGGCCTCCGTCAGCGCATTGATCACCTGCTGCACTACCGATTCACTGTTTACTTTCTTTAAATAACTGATGTTCTGCATTCTACTCACCCCTTTATCGGTTTATCCTACAACCAACATACTACCATAAAAATCAGATTTTGTCTATTACAGCCGGATAAAATAAGGGGGTGTCTGCATTTGGTTAATCCATATGGGAACCGCCGTTGATGTCGATCTCTTCGCCTGTAATATAGGACGCTTCTCTGGATGCCAGGAATACAATGGCATTTGCCACTTCCTGTGTCTCACCGGGGCGGCCCATGGGGATTCCGTCAATGATCTTATCTGCATCTTCTTTGGGAAGTGATTTCCAGATCTCTGTGTTGATCAGTCCCGGGCAGACACTGTTCACGGTGATGCCTTCTGCAGAGATCTCTCTGGAAAGGTTTTTGGAAAATGCAAGTACAGCCGCTTTGGATGCTGAGTAGTGTGCTCCGCCGAATACGCCGCCGCCTCTTTTGGCAGATACAGAGGACAGGTTAACGATCCTTCCGTATTTCTGGTCACGCATTACCTTCATGCACTTCTGTGTGCAGAGGAACAGGCCGAACATGTTGACTTCAAAAATCTTTCTCATATCTGCCAGTGTCATGTCCGCAACCGTCACCTTCTGGGAAATACCTGCGTTGTTTACCAGCACGTCGATTCTGCCATAGGCGTCCATGATGTCATCCACCATTTTCTGTACGGATGCTTCATCTGTGACATTTACGGTCACTCCCATAGCCTCTCCGCCCTCTGCCCTGATCTCATTTACGGTGTCCTGTACACCGGCCTCATTCATATCCGCGATCACTACGGCTGCTTTCTGTTTTGCAAAGGTTTTTGCAATGGTCCTGCCGATTCCTTTCGGTGAGCCGCTTCCTGTTACGATTACTACCTGTCCGTCAAAATCAAACATTTTCTTATCCTCCTGATAATTCTTCTCATACTTATTTCACTAATTCTTTTGCTGTCTCCACAATATTTTCCACTGTGATTCCGTTCATTTCCAGCAGTCTCTCATAAGGAGCAGACTGTCCGAACTGATCCTGGATACCGATGCGTTTTACCATGCATCTGCCTGTCTCTGCTGCCACTTCGCTGACTGCGCTGCCCAGGCCGTTCATGATGTTGTGGTCTTCCACTGTGATGATCTTACCTGTCTCATTGACACACTCCATGACCGCATCTGTGTCCAGAGGTTTGATGGTGTGCATATCCAGCAGTTTCACGGATACCCCCTGTGCTTCTAACTGTTCTGCCGCTTTCAATGCGATGGAAACGGTATCACCGTTGGCAATGATGGAGACATCTTTTCCTTCTTTTAATTTGTTGGCTTTTCCAATCTTAAATTCTGCATCTTCCGGGTAGATGACCGGAATCGCATCCCTTGTAAAACGCAGATACACAGGCCCTTCATATTCTGCCGCTGCTTTTACCAGTTTTTTTGCTGCATGATAGTCTGCAGGCATGAGCACGGTCATGTTGGGTATGGTCCGCAGAACACCCATGTCCTCAATGCTCTGATGGCTTGCGCCGTCATTGGCAGGGGTAACGCCGCCGTGGGAGCACGCGATCTTCACATTCAGTTTCGGGTAACAGATTTCCTGGCGGATCATCTCGCACATCCTCAGGGAACCGAATACCGCGTAGGTCACTACAAACGGGACTTTTCCGCAGGTCGCAAGACCTGCCGCAACACCGGCTGCGTTCTGCTCCGCTATGCCCACATTCAGATACTGCTTGGGGAGCTGTTTGCGGAACTCTCCTGTCTTGCAGGATTTGCCTATATCTACGTCCACGACATATATATCATTGTCCAGTTTGCCCAGCTTTACAATCTCTTCACCAAAGCCATCTCTGGTCGCTTTCTTTACTTCGCTCATATTCTTATCCTCCATCCGCTTATGCTGATTTTCTGACTTCCAGTTTTTTAAGCTGCGCGTCCAGTTCCTTCATTGCCTGTTCGTACTGCTCATCATTTGGTGCCACTCCGTGCCATCCGCACTGGTTTTCCATAAAGGATACGCCTTTGCCCTTCACCGTATTGGCAAAGATACATTTAGGCTTTCCATTCTTTCTCATGCGGATCCTGTCCAGAGTATCTGTAGTCTGTTTCATGTCATGTCCGTCAATCTCATAGGTATCAAACCCGAATGCTTTGAATTTCTCACCTAGATTAATGTTCGGCATAACCTCATCTGTGGTACCGTCAAGCTGAAGGTTATTGTTGTCTACAAATACTACCAGGTTATCCAGTTGGTATTTATTTGCGGTCTGGGCTGCCTCCCAGATTTCACCCTCTTGGCATTCGCCGTCGCCTACGACTACGAATACACGGTAGTCCCTGTTGTCTTTTTTGGCAGCAATTCCCATTCCTACCCCGCAGGCAAGACCCTGTCCCAGGGAACCTGTGGAGATATCAATGCCCGGACATTTTTTCATATCAGGATGCCCCTGCAGGATAGACCCTTCCTGGCGGAGAGTGCCCAGCACAGACTCATCAAAGAATCCCAGTGTGGCAAGTGCCGCGTACTGTACAGGGCACACATGTCCTTTCGACAATACAAAACGGTCTCTGTCCTCCCATTTAGGGTTCTTGGGGTCCACATTCATCTCCCTGAAATACAGGGCTGTCACAAAGTCGGCAGCGGAGAGGGAGCCGCCGGGATGTCCGGATTTCGCTTTGTGGATCATGGTGATCACCTTTTTCCTCAGTTCAATACTCTGTCTTTCCAGTTCTTCAACACTTACATTTTTCATATTCCTCGCTCCTTTTTTATACAAATAGCAATGAGATTTTAGGTATATAAGTTACTAACAGCAGTACGATCAATGCCGCTATGATCAATGATACAACTGCTTTTGAAATCTGCTTCAGGTTTACATTTCCCACACCGCAGGCCACATAGAGGTTTACGCCTACAGGGGGAGTAAAAAGCCCGATCGCCAGGTTCACGATCATCACAACACCCAGGTGGATCAGATCCACGCCCAGCGCCTGTGCCACCGGTACAAACAGCGGTGTAAAGATGTATAGGGCTGAGGTAGAATCCAGGAAGCAGCCTGCGATCAGCAGGATAATATTTACAATAATGAAGAAGACTATTACATTTCCGCCTGTGGCATTGTGAAGCGCGGAGCTGATAGCCACGTCGAGTCTGGCCCTTGTCAGCACATAGGCAAACAGGCTGGCTGCTGCTGTGATGAACATTACGGTTGCCGTTGTGGATGTGGTATCAAGAAGCAAGGCGTAAAATTCTTTCAGCCTTATTTTCTTGTAAATAAAGATTCCTACGAACAAACCATATACAACAGATACCGCTGCGGCCTCTGTGGGGGTGAAGATACCACCGTAGATACCGCCCAGGATAATGACCGGCATCATGAGTCCCCAGAACGCGTCCTTAAATGCCAGCCAGCGTTCTTTTCTGCTGGCTTTGGGCAGTGTCTTCAAATTAGATCTCCTTCCCACCAGAAGAGCCACTACCATGAGTGCGAATCCCATCAGAAGCCCGGGAACAAGTCCTGCGATGAACAGATCTCCGATGGATGTATCGGCAATGGAGCCATATACCACAAAGGTTATGGAGGGAGGAATGATGACCCCTATGGCTCCAGCCGCTGCCATTAACGCTGCGGAAAACGCAGGTTTATAGCCTGATTTGATCATGGCCGGCACGATGATAACTCCCAGTGCCGCCACGGTTGCCGGGCCTGAACCGGAAATTGCCGCGAAGAAGCAGGCAACGATGACACATACAATGGCAAGTCCGCCTCTGATATGTCCTACACAGGCCTCGGCCAGTTTGATGAGTTTCTCAGATATTCCCGCTTTCTCCATGATGTTTCCTGCCAGGATGAAGAAAGGAATTGCCAGTAATACGAATTTGCTGGTTGACGCCGACACGATCATGGGAAGGCTGCTCATTACCGTATCCAGCGGTCTTCCTGCCCCCTGGGCAATCATAGCTACCACGCTGGAGGTACCGAGGCACACAGCTATGGGCGCTCCCATGAGAAGCAGTACGGCGAAGCTGATAAATAGAATTGCTGCTACCACTATTTGCTTACCTCCTCTTCCGGATTTCTCTTAATCTCTTCTATCAGAACCTGTATAAACCGTATTGTCGCAAAGAATGCACCGATCGGTACAAAGGAACCGAAAATCCATTCCGGCCACTGCATGCCTGCTGTAACCTGTCCCAGAATCCTCTGATTCCTCACCATAAGGATTCCATAGTAGAAAATAGCTCCGGTAAACAAAACTGCCACAAAGTAACCGATAATCTTCAGCACCTTCTCTGCCTTCGGCCCGACCGCGTCGGTCACAATGCTCAGTCCCAGGTGCGCTCTCCGCTTTGCCGCTATGGCTGTACCCAGCATACTCAGCAGTACGAAGAGATATGTGGTGATCTCCTCCGAGAAAGAAAAGGATGCACTGAACAGGTATCTGGCAACCACGTTCGCAAATGTGAGGATCGTCATAACGATCAGGCAGGCCGCCGCCAGTATCTCCTCTATCTTGTCAAATATCCGCATTTTATTTCCTCCCTCTCCTATTCGCTCTCTATCCGGAAAGCTTCGCAGGCTTTCTCGCCGTATTTTTCAATAAATTCCTGTTTCACGCCGCTGATCTCTTCCTTGAAAGCATCCAGTTCTTCCTCCGTCAGTTCTGTCACGGTCATACCCTCGGATCTGAACTCCTCCACAATGTCAGCCTCCTCCTGCTCCACAGTATCTCTTCCCCACTCACAGGCTTCCTTTGCCTTCTCCTGTAGAAGGTCCCTTGTTTTTTGCTCCAGGGATTCCCAGATCTCTGTGTTGGCTACAAACAGGTCGTTCTCATATGTATAGTTCCATAAAGTGAGGTAGTCCTGGATCTCATCCATCTTGGCGGACTCTGTAATGCAGATACCGTTCTCCTGTCCGTCGATGGTTCCCTGCTGGATGGCTGTGAAGACTTCGCTCCAGCTCATGGCTACCGGATCTGCCCCTAAGGTCTTAAAGAATTTCATATAGACTTCACTGCCCGGCACACGGATCTTCAGTCTCTTCACATCCTCCGGTGTACGGACCTCACGCTTGCTGTTGGTGATCTGGCGGAAACCGTTGTGGAAAGAGCCCAGATAGGTGATTCCCTTTGCCTCCAACCGCTCCGCGTAATATTCCCCTCCGGTGTTGTCAATGATCTCTCTGGCATGCTGGTAATCATCAAAGATCCACGGAATCGTTGCCACGGAAAGCTGTTCGTCAATGACTGCCATAACACATGTGGCATAGGCTGCCAGATCCACGCCTCCGCCTGCGATCATCTCAATTCCCTTTGTGGAGTTTCCTCCTGCAAGCTGGTCGTTGGGATAGACGGCTATGGTCACATTTCCATCGGATGCCTCCTCCACCAGTTCCGCAAATTTGTCCGCCACTCTGGAGTCGATCTGAATGTCCGTTCCGTTCACTGCCATGACCAGTTCAATCTTCTGATACCCTTTTCCGGCTTCCCCGGAAGCCTCCACATTCTTCGTTCCGCCGCTGCACCCCGTAAGCAGCCCTGTCATAACGGCTCCGGCAGTCAGCAGGCTTAACACCCTAGCTTTCATAAATACCTCCTTTAGTGTTCCCCCGTTTTTTAACATCCTACGTTGGTTGTTTTTCTATGATTACATCCTAACATCCTATGTTCTAAAAGTCAACTGTTTTCGGCAGATTCCATTATATGTACAATTTTTATCTCTATTTTCTGTACATTATGCACAGAAAGAGAATCAGATACCCCTGATTCTCCTTTGCTGCAATCTGTTCTTATCTTCTAATTCTGTTCTGAAGAGGATATGTTCTCTTCACTGATCAGTTTTCCGTTTCTGATCGTGATGGTCTTATCGGAAAACTCCAGGACCCATTCACAGATGTAAGCATCGCCTGCCATCTCATTTTCCCATCCCATGCTGCCTTTGACAAAGAGTCCTTTTCTAAAGCGCAGGGCCTTCAGGTAGGTACGGGTGCCGATGATGTTGCCGCTGCTGTCCTCTATATTTTCTGTCATTCCATTGAATTCCAGTTCGCCTCCTTTTGGCGTCAGCTCCAGATATGCTCCGTTTTCCTTCAGGCCGTAAGACAATTTTACATCACTGGACAGCACATTTCTGCTCCCCATGCTGTACCCTGTAAAAGTCCAGACCAGGGCCGCGGCCAGAATTATGACAGCAAACGCCGCAGCGATCAGTACCTTTTTCCTCTTCTTCCTCATTCCCACGATCAGATCTGCATCCGTCACGTCCGCTTTCGGCAGGATCTCAGAAACTTCCCCGGTCATCTCCCGGTAATATTTACTGCATTTTTCACATGTCTTTAAATGTTTTTCAATTTCTCTGTTGCTCTCCTCGCTGGTCAGTCCGTCTGCATAGGAAGGCAGAAGGTCCTGTACTACATCACATTTCATGCCTGTTCTCCTCTCTGATTTTCTGCTTGCCCCGGTAAAATGTTACCCGCGCCCAGTTCTCGTCCCTGCCCAGTATCTCCCCGATTTCCCGGAAACTGAAATCCCCGCTGATTCTCAGATACATGACCTCACGTACAGGTTCCGGAAGCTGATGCAGTCTCTTATACAGGTACAGCCTCTCATCCCTGGCTATCAACTCCTCATCGGGCTGCATGGCATCGGAGGGAATTTCCTTTTCCGGCTCATACACTGCTGTCCTCTGTGACTGTTTCACTTCTTTTATCCAGAGGTTCTTCGCAATCTGGCAGAGCCAGACATAGAGTCTGCAGTCACCCCGGAAGCTGTCTATGGATTTCATGGCTCTGAAAAAGGTCTCCTGCGTCAGTTCTTCCGCAGTATGGGGATCATGGCAGAGGCTGAACAAGTATTTGTATACCTGGACAGCATATTTTGTGTAAATCTGCTCTATATCCTGCATCTTTCGTCCTCCTTATCCATAAGAGCCGCCAGCGTTTCTTTCGTTACAGATAATTTTAAAATTTATATTTTATTAGTTGTAAATTGTGGTAATAAACAAGACAAGTATATCTTGAATTAATTTCTTGAATCTGTTATGATAAAAATATAAAAGGAACAACCGCCCACAAGGTGGGTTGACCTGCTAATAATGGGAAGAAAAACCACCCTCAACTGGCCAAGTATTCGGGTGGTTTTCTATGTTAAGTCAATGACAAATCAAATAATAGTGTCAATAAAACCCTGATGATTCAACGCAGCCCGTTACACCTTAGCTTTGAAAAGTGCAATCAACCTTTCAAAGCCAAGGCGTAACGGGCTATATTAATGAAACCTGCAGATTATCTGCATAAATTGCAGGCAGCGTCAGTCCGCATATCTCCGCAGACGCTCCGTTATGCTCTTTCCCGTCATCCGTCTGTACATGAAGACTGCGGTCAGTATACAGATTGCAGGCAGGCTTGCCGCGATTACTGCCGTCCATGCCCAGGGATAATAGAATTTAAAATAGAGCAGGTCCTGTTTTATGGCCTTTCCCAGAAACCAGAGGACAGCGGAGCCCAGCGTAAGAAGAATCCCGATCACACTCAGGCCATAGAATGCACCTTCCAGGACCACCAGCCTGCCAAGCTGTTTTCTGGTCATCCCCACGCTCTCCATAACAGCCAGTTCCTTCTGCCTGGATGACAGACTTGTATAAAGTGTATTGAAATAGTTTGCAATTCCCATCACCATCAGCAGAACGCTCAGTACCCCCATAACAATCCGGCTAGCGCGGATATAGGAGGAGGCGTCATTCAAGGCATCTGATTTGCTGTTCATATAGATGTAGTGCTTTTCATCTCTGGTCCTGTTGTCCTGCTGTATAATTCCGGTAATCTCCTGTTTGATAAGCGGTTCCTTCTGCCTGTCCACATCAATCTGTATACCGAAGATTTTTTCCTTGAAATTCAGGCTCCTGAAAGCCTTCTCCGTCATGATAAAATAATTGATCCCGCTTCCGTGGGTTGTCATATTCAGTTTGGGAAAGTGTTTTTTTGATATATCCAGGTATCCGGCGCAGGAAAGTTCCCCTTTCAGATACTTGTCATCCACTTTATTCTCAAATAGTGAAAGGCTGTAAAAATGCAGAGGCATTCCAATCGTTTCATCACCATCTTCCTGCAATTCTTTTGACAGCTCATGCGTATGCAGAAGCATGGTGCCTGTACCGTTTTCCAGGCTGTCCACATCCGCATTTATCCCATATTCCTCCACATACTCTCTCAGTTCTTCAACAAACGCATCGTCTACAATCTGTAACGTGGCAAAAAAACTTACGGCTGTGGTGCCGTATACAGATTTCAGACAGGGCAGAAGGGCTTCGTCCCCTCCCTCCTCTGTTCCGTTTGTCTCAGAGGGCATATTGATCATGGCAAAGCAGCCTTTTGTATATCCCATTTTGTCTTCAGACACACCATCAACTGCAAGTATTCTGTCTCTTAACTCTTCTGTAATGACCGGTGTGTTATCATCCCAATCATATGATGCATATCCCGCGTCGCGGTCAATGTTTGTAAAAGTACTGATTTCAAAGTCGTGCCGCTCCTCAATACTGTTTGTAATATCCGTCCCCCTGCTTATGACTACTGCTCCCAGCGCACAGATGCACCCCATGCTCAGGGACAGCAGGGTGACTGCAAACCGTCTCCCGGAACGTGTGATATTCCGCCATGCCATCCCTGCAATGGATGCCCCGTCACTGCAGTGTTTCCTGCTTCCACGTCTCTGCAGGATACTGCTCCGCGGCTGCCGGGTGCATCTCTGACGGCGGTAGGTATGGCTGGCTGCCGCAGATGCAGTCTCCTCGTAACGGACAGACTCTATGGGACTGAACTTCACCACTTTTCTGACAGCGATCCCTGCGGCCAGAAGCGTTGTCAGTCCTACGAACACCACACTGGCTGCCAGAAATGCGGGATAAAACACAGCCATCCCTCCGGCACTTCCCATTCCGTGGAGATATAATTCTCCCAGCGTCCCCGGAAGCAAAAATTTCACCACAAAAGAACCGGCAGCAGCCCCTAAAAGGCATCCTGCAAGAATCATTCTCCCGGTCTGGCAGAACACGATCTTTTTGATCTGTCCGCCGGTCGTGCCAATGGTTTTCAATAGACCATACTGGCGGATATCATTGCCAAGAGTGATGGACATTACATTGTAAATCAGCAGAAAGGCTCCCCCCAGAATCATAACACTGCAGAGAAATGCCACCATATAGCTGCCGATAAAATCCTCCACCACCGTAAATGCCAGGGAATTCATCCCAATAAACTGCTGGGCAACAGATTCCGTGGACACATCCTCATAAAGTTTCGCCTCCATAAGTTCACCGTCTGCAAAAAACCCGTTCTGTTCCATGAGAATATAGCTGGCCGGAAATAGGGGGATCCCCAGACTTTCCAGATATTTCTCAGAGAAGTAGGCTACAGGGGCATTCAATATGGGGTTTACATAATCTTTATAATAACCGGATAAGACGAAACTGCTCTCTATGGCATCCCTGTTCTCCTGAAACCGGAGTTCTGCATCCAGTGTCATTCCTATATGGGGATTTTCAATGCCAAGCTGCTCTAATCCACGAAGGGGGAGCATAACTTCATTCGCTTCTTCCGGGTAATGGCCTGTGACATCTGTGTAGGCCGGTCTTATCAGTTTTTCAAATGCCGTATTGTCGAGAACCGTACAGCCCAGTACAGGTGCTCCGCCCTTATACCAGACGGCAAAGTCTTTTTCCAGGCCTGTATTTTTCACATAATCCAATGTTTTTATTTTTTCATACTGCTTTTCTGAGCCGTCTTCCAGGGAGAGGCTGGCAACGCTGCCGTCATTTCTGGCGTATAAGAGATAGTCTGCCTCCATTTTCCCCCTGGCAATGCTGAATGCTCCGAATACCATGAACACAGCCAGGGCAACTGCCAGCGTCAGGACACGGTTTCTCCCCCTGTTCTTCCTGTAATTGGCCCGCGCAAGCTCCCGGATGACTTCCCTGTTGTTATTCCTTAATTCCATAGTCATTCCTCCCTCCTGCAGATCCGCCCGTCTTCCATCCGGATCATCCGGTCGGTCATCTGGGCAATCTCCTCATTGTGGGTGACTATGACTATGGTCTGGGAATATTCTTCCGCCATGGTCTTCATCAGACCGATTACCTCCAGACCGGTTTTGGAATCCAGGTTTCCGGTGGGTTCGTCCGCCAGAACGATGGCCGGTTTTGTCACCAGCGCCCTGGCTATGGCGACTCGCTGCTGCTGCCCGCCGGAAAGGGTGTTCGGCATCTGGTGCACCTTCTCATCCAGGCCCAGGGAATGAATGATCCTGTCCACAAATTCTTTGTTGATCTTCACACCATCCAGCTTCAAAGGCAGAACAATATTCTCATACACATTGAGCACGGAAACCAGATTATAATTCTGGAAAACAAAGCCGATGTTCCTGCGCCTGAATACGGTCAGTTCATCGCTATCCATGGCTGCCAGCTCATATCCTCTTACCATCACGCTTCCGGTGGTGGGATAGTCCAGACCTCCCAGCATGTTGAGAAGGGTGGTCTTGCCGCACCCGGAGGAACCTATGACTGCGATAAATTCTCCCTCACTGATATCTATATCCACGCCGTCCAGCGCCCGAACTACCAGCTCCCCTGTTTTGTAAATCTTCTCAAGGCCTCTTGTCCTTAATATTTCCATACTTTCCTCCTTGACTGCTCGTTTATTTGTAAAATATGGTCCATATATTCCGCTATATATACACCCTATCTATTTACATACCCTCAAGATAACAAACAAATCTAACAATCTTCTAACAGGGAAAAACTTTGATAAAATTCCGGTAAACTCTTTTTTATCTTTCCGTCTCAGCATAGACAATCTGTACTCTTCTGTCAAACATATTTCTGTTGAAACCAAGGACAAAAAAACAGGGACAGATCAAATGAAACCCGCTATTCAGTACTTTTATAGTTTGTTTCCGCATTGCGGGACACCCCGTACTGAACAGTTGCTTAAGAAGAGTCTGTTCCTGTTTTATTATTTATTTTAACTTTATCATTTTTCGATTAGGATATTCTGTCAATTGTAATCGGGGTTTGGTCTCCGGTAATCGCTTATAGTTACTGCATATATCCGGATCGACCGCATAAGCAAGCAAAAATTCCTTTGTAGTACCCGGTCTTAAGGAAAAAGCAATGCCGGGAAAACCCGAATTTAGTACCTCAAACGCATTTTCATCAGGCAATATAAAGTAATTTGTCCCTGTCAAAGTAAGATAATAGATTGCCAGTCCTCTTTCAGTTCCCTCCATATTATCTATATTACCTCCCGATACTCTGACTAAATAAAAATACTCAGTTGCTTCATCCGGTGTAAATTTATCGCTGAGATTATATTTTTCCAGAAATTCATCTACAGGCAAAAATTCATTGTCCAGAACTTCCAGTGTATAACCATCCAGGCAGTCCCCTGAGTTATCATTAAAATCACTGCCAAAAGGAACAACCTCATGCTCATTGTACTCTTTAACAACTGCTCTCTTAATATCTGTATTAACCATAAAAACTCGAATACTGAAAAGCGTCAGAAAAGCCAGAATGGAACCTGTAATAATAACGTTCTTTTTCTTCAACAGCAACTCCCTCCATCCATAAGAATAGTTAAGAATCCGTATTTACTATCTTCCCACCCTCTAAAAGAAAAACTTCATCTGATATTTCCTTCAGCAGGTTAAGATCATGACAGGATATAATAACCAATGCACCACGCTCCTTCTGCTGTGCCAGAATCGTCTTAACCATACCTATTCCTTCTGTATCCAGGGCATTTGTGGGCTCATCCAGAATCACTATATCCGGTTCTCCCATAATAGCTGCGGCTATTCCCAACCTCTGCTTCATGCCAAGTGAATATTTGCGGTATTTCTTTTTATCATACGGTTCAAGTCCTACCCGTCTTAATGTATCTCTGATTTCCTGTTCAGACAAATCACGCTTAATATCTGCCAGTATTTTTAAATTATCGAAACCCGAATATCTGTCTAAAAAAGAAGGCGTTTCCAAAAGAAATCCGATGCTTTCCGGAAATTCAATATCTTTACTCAAAATCTTATCGTTAATCAATACAGTTCCTGATGAGGGACGTATAAAGCCAATAATAGCCCTCATCAGCATTGTCTTTCCTGAACCATTGATACCCTGCAGCCCGTATATTTTACCGGAATACATTTTCATTGTAACATCCTGCAGGACAAGATTTTTATGAATTTTCTTTGTTAAATGATTTATCTCTATCGTTGTCATCATATATTCACCTGATTCTTATTTAAAATATCATAATGCTGAAATCTTATCAGCCCCGTTATCAGGGACACCGTAATTATCATAACAGATATAAATAAGCCTGTATTTACAGAAACCCCTTTGTTCCAAAACCATACATGCCTGAGAATCATTGCATAATTACCAAATATATAAGGCTGGGCCCAATATGCTGATACAATCCAGAAAACGCAGCACAGCAGAAAACTGAACATAGGACCAACAAACAGGGCGAAAGTCATCTGCGCCAAATTAATGGCTGCGGAAACCAGCACTGGCAAAAGAAAGGCTGAAACCGGTATTGCACTGCATTCTTTTATTCCTGTCTCCATTCCAAATGCAAATAGTATACTTTGCAAATCCATATTAAAAGAAAGTGACAGTAAAATTTTATTCAACATACACAGTAATACGCCAAGGCATCCTATAATTAGATGAAATAGAATTGTACAGATAAAATTCCAAAAACATTTGGACATCCACCAAGAAGAACGGCTTTTACCATATACCAGTATCTGTGTCCCTATATCCTGCATATTTCTAACCGGATAATTTAATACCAGAAATGCCGGAGTAACAAACAGCAAAATCCAGACAACAGGGAAAAGAAAAGGATTCCCGGGTGAAGGAATATATTCCTTCATCCCTCCATAAAGAAAAAACCAATAATCAGCAAAGGACACAGAATTGGGGTTAAGCATATGTAATACCTCTAATTGCTTTACTTGATTCCTGAAATTTACAAATGTTATTATAGCAATGAATATGGGACATAAAAACAAATCTTTATTTTTTAAAATTCCATTTTGTATATCGAATCCTATATTTTTAGTAAATTTCATGTTTTCGCTCCCATACCATAGTTATTGTAAATGTAACGAAAAATATTACAGCCATTTCTATTAAAACAACAGACCAGGAGGCATCATATGCAGCACGTACCGGTCTAAGAAAATACAAGGGTGATATTTCCTTATAAGTAATTCCATAAGAGGTATAGACAAACTGTCTGGTATAATGAAGAATCAGAAATATAAATAGCGGCAGAATAACAACAACAGACTTATACTTTACAAATGAGGATAACGAAAAACTGATGCAGGAAATAAATCCGCAAAAAACAAAGTCAATACAAATATACAAAAACACATATAAAAAAGGAACAGTGTAATAGAACATAGACATCAGTGAATTTCCAAATACTCCATAAGCTGTATCGTATATTACGACTGGTGTAACAGCCGGAAAAAACATAGCAGTTAATATGAAATTAAACAAAAGAGGAACTACCATAGCCACAGCCCCTGAAAGAAAAACCGCAATGTACTTGGACAGTAAGTATATTTTTGCTCCTGATTGGACTACAATTATTCTATTATATCCATTGTTTTTTTCCTCACAATAAGACCAACCATAAGGAATCGCAACAAGCAATGGAAAAACAAAAAAATACATGGAGGACCCAAGTGAAAATGGCTCCCCGCCGATCCAATGATTAAACAATGAAAACATCTCCGGTACAGGGTTTTCGATAACAGATGTTGTTTTTGATAATTCTTCCAGCATATATAGATGTCTCTGATATACGTCAATATTATATACCAGGCTAAGCATAGTAATGGCACATCCTATTATTACGGAAAAAGCGAAAAATTTATTTAGGATTGCTTTTCTTATTTCTATTCGAACCATCTTTTTCATATATAATACCCCGACTATAAATCCAGTTTAATATATTTTACTACAGATTCATCACCGCCATAGGAAGTACAGAGATAGAAATTATTTTTATCATATACATCCGTATCTACAGCCCAAGCAACTTTTGCATCCATGCTGTCACCTTTAGAAAGCTCATAATGAAAGTAGTCTGAATTATCCGGTTCAGCAATACTAATTGATTTTGAAAAATAACATGGATCTGTTATACATTTTGTTTCTTTACTGTCCGGCTCCATATAAATCAAAGATAACGCTGCTATATTGAGATATTCAGCGTCAATATTTTTAATATTAATATCACAAACCAGAAGGCTGAACTCTGCAACATCTTTATATACTATTTCTCCATCTCCGGAAGGCAGATTATAAAATGAAGCATTCACCATCTGATCCCTTTGTATAGCGGCTTCTTCCGGTGAGGAATAGAGCTTTGCATCAGTAAGCTCATAATTTAAAATATGATGGGGTACTGCTTCTCCCCTAAGCTCAAAAGCTTCAACAATTTCCCCCAAAAAATAAACACTATCTGCTCTTTCATCTATTTTTATTTCCTCCTGCAAGATATCACTTGATCCCTTTCCATATTCTCCATAGGTTTCCTTTTTGTTTTTTTGTGAACATGCGGTCAGACAGATAGCTAAGACTGTTATGGTCATTACAAATATATGAGTTTTCTTCTTCATGCGGGATACTCCTCTTTTGATTTATGCCGGAAATAAAAATATATTTTTATTTCCGGCATAAATCTATTGACTTTTAGTTAATTTGCCGCTGGATAATCTCCTGCACAGTCTGGACTCCAGCAACCTGTTAAATAACCTGTAGTTCCTGATTTTGTTGTATTAATCCATAATTTGCAGCTTCTATAACCTGATTCATATATATTATTGCGTACTCTTCTTTTGGCAGTCGGTACAATAGCATGTCCATTAACTGTCAAATTTTTACCACTTGGTGTACGTGATTCAACCCATAAATCAAATCCTGATGTATTTTGAACATAATTTGATGAAGCATCACTTTTAGGACGTTCAAGTGTTATGGCAGCCTGACTATAGGAAAAACCTATAAGTTTATTTGGAAGCGGCATATCTCCTGTATTAGCAGCACAAACTGGCACTCCCGCCATAACAGATATACTCAAAGCACATAACATACCCAAAATCTTTCTTTTTTTCATAAGCATTCTCCTTTTCTCATACCTACTACATTAAGCACCATTAAATTTATATAAGAATACAGTTTATATACTTACATAAAACTTTTTAATAATCCGAATTATTATGTATTTATAATACATAATAATATATATATTGTCAATGCATATATTATCTGTTTTAATAAAATATATATTGATTTTTTATGTTTAATGATGTATTATTGATGCATCTATAAATAAATATTTATCTCACTCAATAAAGAAAGGACGAACAATGAAGCAGCTTTTCCAAAAAGAAGAAGATGTTATGGATGCGATATGGGATATCGGCCATCCCTGTGTTATTTCTGAAATTTTAATGACTCATCCAGAATTAAAAAGAAATACTGTAGCAAAATTGCTTGTCACTTTAGAAAAAAAGGGATTTCTTGAAGTGGACTCCATTGTTCAGACAAAGACCAGAACAGGAAGGGCATATAAACCGACAATAACAAAAGCTGCTTATGAAGAACAAAAGCAGCTCTTTGATACTGTGATTCACGAAGACAATGCCCGAAAAGGTGTTTTTTCCTTTATTTCAGCTTTGGTAGAATCGCAAAATATTGACGATGATTTTATTCAGGAAATGGATTCATTAATTAATAATTACAAAGAGAAAATAAGGAAGTGATATATGGAAATTTCGTTCTCATCGTTTTTTGCATGTTCGATTTCACTTACACTGTTAATTGGTATTTTATATCTGTTACTGTTTCATAATCATATTTTATCAAGATTTGGTATCGTATGTATTTATGTTTTCGCTTTGTTCATCATATTAAGAGGATATCTTCCCCTTGATTTTCACTCCATTCACCTCACTAAAAGTTTTTATTCTGATGGACTTTTGCTGGATTTGCAGTATATGTTTAATACTACTTTATTTTCCATTAAAACCTTTGCAATTACACCCAAAGTTATCTTTACAATAATCTGGATTTCAGGAACGTTTTTTTATCTGTTTAAAAGAATAACCGGCTATCTATTTTATCATAATTACCTGAATCACATAAAGTCAACAGTTTCTGTGGAGATACAGACAGCTTTCGACGAAACTTATTATTCTATCTTTCCTCATGGAAAAAACAGATGCCGAATTATAATCTCTGACAATTTGGGAACTCCCGCTATTTTTGGTATACAGAATCCTATTATAATTTTACCTGATATTTATGCCAAAGAAGATCTGAAATATGTTTTTAAGCATGAATTACTTCACTTGAAGCATAAAGATTTTATCATTAAATTTATGGCTGATATAGTGACTGCTTTATACTGGTGGAATCCATTGTTATTACATTTTTTATTTCCGCTTTTAAATCAGACACAAGAATTATTCGTGGATTATTCATTGACCCAAAACCTGTCGCAACAGGATAGAACGGAGTATTTGGAGTGCATTTCTAAATCGTTAAAATATTTAAACCATCGTCAAAAAAATCGTACAAATGTTTACGCATTGGCAGATGGACACTCCCGTTCAAGGATGATTCAGCGTTTGAATTGTATTATTCATGGCAATGTTAAAGGCGGTTCCATTTTTAGTCTGTCATTTATTGCAGTTTTATTTATACTGTCATTCAGTTTTGTATTGGAACCGGTTTACTTTCCAGAATATGATGAAGATGGAGATAAGGTATACTATTATGACGAAAACAACTCTTATTACATAAAAAACGGACATGAATTTGATTTGTATCTTGGTGGGAAATTTGTGTATACTACATCATCAATCGTTGATGAATTTAAAAATTTCCCAATATATGAAAGTGAGGAGGACATTAAACAACATGAAAAATAACTACTTAACTATAATAATAACCGCATTAACATTATCAACTGTTATACCTGTTCCGGTTTCAGCCGAGTCCACAATTACGCACCCTGCTGATGGAAAAATACTTACCGAAAACGCTCTTACAAGAGCAGATAAAATAGCATATCAATACAAAGAAATAAACGGTATCCTCTATAAAAGATTATATAATTTTACGGCACATAAAGCATTAAGTGATTGGATACGTGTTTAGTGCAATGACATAAAATATATCCGTATTTCTCTTTTATACAATGCAATAGTAAACTCCAGGATTTAGAACATGATATACTCTGCTCTAAATCCTGTTTGTGTATATTTATTCCTCAGGTATTTTTACCATATTACTATAATAAAATCTAATATGTCTATTCAACAGGGAAGATAGATGGAGATGGAAGTACCGTCCGCTTCCCTTTTCACTTTCAAAAACCCTTCATGCTGTTTCACGATCTCTCTTGTGATATACAGTCCTATACCGAATCCCTCCTGGCTGTTCACATTGCTCCCCCTGTAAAAACGGCAGAAGATGCGGTTTTCATCATCAACGATCCCCATGCCGAAATCGCGGACTTCAATCTGTGTGAACATTTCATTTTTCACTGCCCGGACAATGATTTCTGAATTTTCAGGGGAATATTTAATGCTGTTGTCCAGCAGATTGGCTGCTGCCTCGGAGATCCAGTTTCTGTCATGGGGAAGAGAGATGTTTTCCGGACAATCCAGAGTTATCTCCATGTGTTTTTCCTCTGCCTTTCTCCTTACCTGGAAAATGGCTTTTGCCAGGGTCTTTCTGAGGTTCTGTCTCTCTTTTCTGATCTGGATAATGCGATGTTCCATGCGGGATGCGGAAATGAAGCTCTCTGTGAGAAACTTTATCTTCCGCTCTGACTGCTCCACTGCCCGGATGCAGGTATCCTGCTCCTCTGCTGTCAGCTCCTGTTCACGCAGAAGGGAAAGGTAGGTCTCCATATTGGTGAGAGGGGTTCTAATCTGATGGGCAATCTCTGACAGAAAGCGGCGGACCTCCTCCTGTTCTTCCAAAAGCTTTTCATTGTATTTTGTCACAATGGCATGGATTTTTACAGTCTGTGCCTGGAGTTTTGATACCAGGCTGTCAGCGGTTTCTGTTGTGACAGGGCTGCCGTTTCCCTGAATAAGCTGTTCCAGAATATCGGATATCTGTATCAGATCATCCTCGTATTTTTTTCTTATACCTGAAAACACCGGGAGATAACAGCAGAGAAAACAGGCCGTCAGAAGCAGATATCCGGCATCCGCGGTCAGAAAGGAAGCCAGAATCCCCGCGGCAATGGGCAGGATTCCTGCTGTGTAATATATCTTTTTCTTCATAGGCTAATCTCCGAAAGTGTATCCCAGGCCGAATACATTTTTCACAAATATGGGATGGGCATTGTCCGGTTCTATTTTCTTTCTCAGGCGGTTGACGGTGACGCTCACTGTATTTTCCACCACAAACTGGCCGTCAATATCCCAGATTCTCTCCAGTATGGTCTCCTTTGTCAGAATCTGTCCGTGGTTTTGGACCAGAAGTTCCAGAAGACTGTACTCCTTTGCCGTGAGATTTATCTGACGCTCCTGGTAAAACACCTGTTTTTTCTTCCAATTGATCTTGAGGCCGCGAAACAGAAAACTGTCTTCCTCCCCGCCGCTTCGGCGCAGAATGGCCTCAATCCGCTTTTTCAGCACACTCATCTGAAAAGGTTTGACCACATAATCATCACATCCGGCCTCAAATGCCTCCAGCATATCGCGCTCTTCATCCCTGGCAGTCAGAAAAAGAACCGGTATCTTACTAAAGCGTTCCGCCTCCCGGCAGATGGAGATTCCATTCCCATCCGGCAGATTTATGTCAACCAACATCAGGTCAGGGTTGTTCTGCAGCAGAGCAATCCCATCCCTGCATGATTTTCCGGCGGTCACCTGATACCCCTCCTTTTCCAGAGTGATGACAAGGGCCTTATTCAGAAGTTCGTCGTCTTCAATCACTGCTATTTTCTTCATCTGTACTCCTTTTTTTTCGTTATCTATCCTGAAATTATAACAAATGGCAGAGATTCTGAACAGAGGGAACTATCTCGACCTTTGGTCTGTTGCAAATAGCAGGAGCCAAAATATAAAATTTTTATAACCCATTGACAGAACAATCCGAATGCTGTAACCTGTCACTATCTGTTATTTAACCCTGCAGTATATAGCGGGCTATAAGGCAGGCTGCCCGATACGGGTATGGCTCATTTGCAGCCAGATCATTCATCTTAGCAGGCTTTCCTGCATTCCGGCGTTTCGCCAAAAATCTCAATTTATTTATGAAAACAAAATATCCGGATGCGGAACTTATGTCACTATTTTGCCGTGTCTGTTTGAAAGCGTGGTGCTGCCTTTGACATAATTTTCGATTGAATATCTTGTTATAATTTGCTAAAATAAAAGGATATAATGCATGAGTGATATTGCATATCAAAATAAAGATATCGTATCAAAAATATTCGGTCACGGGCTGAAGGAAAAATCCCTTGAGGTCTATGGCATTCCTATGTCCCAGGTTGTGAATGTCCTTCCGGTGAATCTGCCGGCAATCGAGGCCAGCGAACTCAGTACGGATAATCTCTTTGAGCTGGAAGATCATTCTGTGGCACTGATCGACTATGAAAGCCAGTACACGGAGCTAAGCAAAGTGAAATATATCAATCACATAGCCAGGTTTCTAAAACGGTATGGGGCAGGGAGCCCAACAGGAAAAACTCGCATTAAAACTGCTTCTAAAAGGCCAAAGCCCGGAAGAAATCTCCGCAAAAACAGGCCTGCCCATAGCTGCATTAAATCAAATCAAAAATTAGCATATCCGTCATTTACATTTCTCAGGCTGAAAATCCCTGCACCTTCCCAATCTAAAAGATTATAAGCGCAGGGATATTCATGTCTAATATATGTTTTCTTCTGTTATCTGCTCCGGAAAATATTTCTGATTATAAGAATCCATCATATATTCAACCGGAAGTACACAGAGCATGCAGTATAAAACGGCTCCTGTTATAACACTGATCCGTACCATGGGAAACGTTCTCCACTGGCGCACAATAACCAGGGTAAACACCACTGCCATCCAGATCATAAACACCATTGTCAGTACCCTCTTGATGGTAAAGCCAAAGGCGGCTATATAAAGCACCATTTTACTCATGGCAGTCAGTATAAGAAGCAGAGTGAGTACAGAAAGAAGGACATTGAGCCAGCGCAGCACTGCACTGCTCTCTTTTCCTTTTCTGGAAAACAAATTGGCTCCCAGCAGAAGGACCAGATTCAGCGCAGCGATCTGGCAGAGTTCAAAAAATCCTCTCCTGGCATATTCCGCATAGGTAAAGTTCTCCGGCCGGATTCCGGCAAAGGCGGAAAACAGATATTTTCCCTGCAGCCCTATGAACAGCAGATAAATGGCGCATACGATCAGTATGGCTGTAGTGACGGCCGTATTGGGCACGATCCGGATAGAGCGGGAGGTTTCCCGGAGCTCCTCTTTGTCAATGCAGTCCGTATTTCTCTTATGGATCCCTCCGTAAATCAGTCCGAATAAATATGCCGAAACAGGCAGGGAAAGTATCATCCTGGCAAGAGTATACAAAAAGTGCTCCTGGATATACAAACCACTGTTCTGCATCAGCCTCTGAAACCCTTCATCCGCACTGGACAACAGGGGAAGCACAAGGAGCAGAACAGGGACAGCTGTGATAATGCCCAGGATAATATAGCGGATATCCTTCCCTCTGCTCTTCTTTTGAAGCTCCTCGTCCGTATCCCTGTCCTCGTATATTCCCGTTATAATCTTAAAACCACATCCGAAGTTACCGAAAGGCACCCGCAGCAATGCATTCCATCCGTCAAACACAACCCACTCCGACGTCTTATCCTTTTCCAGAAGACTGCCGGATATAAGCAGTGTCCAGTACGCCGCACATACGATCAGCATTGGGACCTGCAGAAACGGCATGGCGCTCCAAAAGGCATACGGTACTCCAACGCCCAGCATAATGACCATCCAGAACCAGCTCTCCCGTCCCGGACGTCCCCCCTTCAGGAAAATATAGGCCAGTACTGCAGCCGCATATGCGGCAGTATAAAATGCCAGATGACTGCCGAAATCCATGCTGGTAAAGGTATATACAAACCCATATCCCACCAGCAAATACAGCCAGGCAAAACATTTATCTTTTCCATCCGCCTCTATGGGTTTTGCCTTTATCCACTCATTTTCCTCAAAAACAGGTGCACTTTCACAGGGCAGACCGTTCTCACTGCCTGCCGGCATTTGTTTTTCCGTATTCATATTTTACTGCTCCTTTCTCACTTCTGATTTTTTAACCCCAAACTGCCATGAGCGTTTGATAACTACCCATATATTAATCGTCCACATACTCCAGAATATCTCCGGGCTGGCATTCCAGGGCCTTGCAGATACTGTTTAATGTGCTAATCTTTATCGCTTTGGCTTTGCCGTTTTTCAATACCGAAATATTGGCCATTGTGATTCCCACACGCTCAGACAGTTCCGTGACGCTCATTTTCCGCTTCGCAAGCATAACATCTATATTAATAATAATCGCCATCTTCTGTCCCTCCTATATGGTCAGATCCTGGTCTTCCTGTATTTGGCTTGCATTATAGACCAAATGGGACAGGGCAGCACACAGGACTGTGAGTGTAATGCAGATAAACAAAATCAAAACAATGCCGAATAAATAGCCGATCCCCAGAGAATACCACCCCAGAACACAGAACACTGCCAGAAACAGGGCGTAAAGCACACTGTCAGCCAGTGTATAGTGGCTCATCTGCTTAAGCGCCTCTGCGTTTTCCCGGCAGAAAGACTTGTTCTCTCCGATCCTGCTGCATACGCCCCAGAATTTGACCAAACATAGGAAACAGGGAATCGCTGTTATCCAGATGAAGATACAGGTTCCCCAATACACACCTTTTCCCGCCTGTCCGTCCAGCACCTGCCTCAGTACCGAGGGCAAAAACCACGCCACCAGCGCCAGAAACAGGATTCCGGTTCCGGCTGTTATTAATTTCAAATACTTTGACATTTCTGTTTGCTTCATGATTCTCCTCCTGCAGTTTCAAAATAGATAAATGATTTCTGTCCTTTCTGGCTCCATTATATTGCCTGCGAATCGGAAAGTCAATATATTTTTATTGTTTTACGATAAATTTTATTTGTATTGGATTAAAATTCGTTCTATAGACAGTGTTTTCCGTACAGCAAAACCCAAAATATTTCTCCCGAGCAGCAGCAGAAAAAAAGCCAGGCACCGGTGTGCCTGACTCCTTTGGACAGATGCTCCCTTTTTCATTTACAATTCCCTGTAATATGGACATATATCTTCATAGTGCCCATCTTTCATCAGAAAGCCGCCGGGAATGACGCCCAGTTGTTTAAATCCCAGTTTTTCATACAGATGCCGTGCTGCCCTGTTAGTCCTCACAACAGCATTAAACTGCAGAATCCGGAATCCGCACATGCGGCCCTGTATGAGACAGTCCTTTACCAGCATCTCCCCGATGTGTTTTCCCCTGGCTGCAGACTTCACCGCATAACTGGCGTTGGATATATGGCCGCATCTGCCCACATTGTTCGGATGCAAAATATACAGTCCCAGAATCTCACCTGTCCCTGCGTCCTCCGCCACCCCGCAGTATGTCTGGCAGCAGAAAAATTCCGCGCCCGTTTTCTCATCCAGCAAATCCAACTGCGGGTAAGCCACGCCCTCCTCCACCACTTCGTTCCATATGGAAATCATACTCTCTATGTCTTTTTCCTCAAACTTTCGGACATTAATACCCATAAATTCTCCTCCTCTGTGTCTCATTTTTATCCGTAATTTTATTATACAATCCCTGTCAACCATAAATCCTATATTTCCTGCATTACAACTCTTTTTTTATTATATTTTTGTGTTAGAATAGTAATAAAAGGGGGGAATTTTATGGGCAAAACACTGGTAAAAATATTTTTAGTACTGGTATTTCTCGGGGTGCTGCTGAGTCTGCTGCCCTACGCATGGATACTGCTGATCCCGGCAGTCTTTTTGTACCGGAGAAAATTCAGGGAGGAACCGCTCAGGAAGAAAAAATACACTGCGGCACTGGGCGTTCTTTCTCTGTTGTCACTTGGTACCTTCGGCTACGCCCAGGCATCCGGCCCTGCGGTTGAAAAGATATCCATATCTCCCACATCCAACTATGAGATGGATGTGAATGCAGAATATCCAATCAACATTCAGGTCCAGCCTGAGGATGCACGCCTCAAAAATCTTGAACTGGTAACAGATAACGGCCTTTTGACCCTTGATTATTCTAAGGGCGAGACCTCCGGAGTTATCAAAAGCTCAGGAAAGACAGGGGAAAGCAATGTCTATCTAAAGACAGAGGACGGCAAAAGCAGCAACGCCATACATATCTCTGTTACGGATAAGAAAGCCGAAGCCAAGGCACAGCAAAAGGCCGAAGCCGAGGCTAAAAAACAGGCCGAAGAAAAGGCTAAACAAAAGGCAGAAGCCGAGGCCAAAAAGCAGGCCGAGAAAGAGGCAAAACAAAAAGCAGAAGCCGAGGCCAAAAAACAGGCCGAAGAAGAGGCTAAACAAAAGGCAGAAGCCGAGGCCAAAAAACAGGCTGAGGAAGAGGCAAGACTCCAGGCAGAAGCTGCCGCAAAGCAGCAGGCTGAGGAGGAGGCAAGGCTCCAGGCGGAAGCCGAAGCCCAGCAGCAGGCGGCTGAGGAGGCAAGACTCCAGGCAGAAGCAGAAGCTGCAGCCCAGGAGGCAGAGGCCGCTGCAGCCCAGCCCGTAGAGCAGATGGTCTGGCTCTCGGCGACCGGCAAAAAATACCACAGCATACCCAACTGCGGCAATATGAATCCCGACAATGCCCGCCAGGTTCCGCTTTCCCAGGCCGAGGGCCGGTATGAAAGATGTAAAAACTGCTGGTAAATTCCGCAAAGTAAAATTCCTGTGCACCATAAAGGCGCACAGGAATTTTACTTCATCTAGTCTGTTATTATAAATTTTTTCTGTCCTTTATAAAGCCATCCACTTCATCAGCGGAAATGTCGAGCGCATATGCGAATTCACTGTACAGCGCTTTCTCCGCTATCTGGCGGTACTTTTTATCCATACTGGTAATAGAGCCTCTCTTCGTGGTTCTCTGGTACAGTGTTTTCAGAATTTTCACCCATGCTTCACATTCGCAGCTTGAAATGCAGGTCTTGTATTCCCGCTCCCTCATCCGCTCATTTGTAACCCAGAGAATATCAATGTCATCCATCTCGTCAATCAATGTCAGTGCCTCTTCTCTTGTCGCAGGTCTTCTGATATTGTGTTCACCTTCCACAGGGATGTATGCCTTCTCCTTTTCATCATCCACAGACTGCATGGTATAGTATATTTTCTTCCTGTCAGCCCCCGAAAAATCCAGAGTTCCCACTTTTTGAACCTTATACAATCCCCTGCATTTAAAAACTACAATATCGCCTTCCTGTATCATACGGCACGCTCCTTCCATATCCAGAAAAGCCCTGACCTGCCGAAAAGGGCAAGACAAGGCTTATCAATGCGAGTTCCTACAGTCTTAGTATAGCACCTTTCAGAAATTATTGTAAGTGTTATTTTAATGTATTGACAATTTTCAGCGATTCTCCCAATAGAAAGGCAGTTTTAGCTTGTACAAATCACACATATGCCTCCCTCTCTGTGACCTGTCCGCCTGCCCAGGCTTCCGGAGAGCGGCGCATTGGCAAACTAAAAAAGCGTAAATCCAAAACCTGGATTTACGCTTCCTGCCACTGGGTAATCTCATTTTATCTGTGGTACAGCTTATTATAATACTCCAGAGAATAGTGATACAGCTCGTCTCTGGCAATCTCTTCTTTTACAGGGTCCGGGGTCTCTGTCATGATCCACGCCATCATTCTGCCGTTCTCTCCGAAGTGATCCACATAGTCGCGGATTGCCGCACGGATCTGCTTTTCATCCCAGTCCGCACCGATATTGACGGGGAAACAGAAGGTCATCTGTTTTCCATAGGTGTTGTGCAGGAAATCCGGATCATTTGCGTTTGCCTGAGGTGTCCACATATCAATGCCCATCTCCAGCATTTCCGGCACATACTGCATATTGCGTCCGCAGGAGTGCAGTTCTATGAATTTGCCCTGGTCTTTTACGAATTTCAGATAACGGGATGTAGCTGGCATAAGCTGTTCCCGGAACATTTCGTTGGAGAAAAATCCGCTCCGCTGGGTTCCCCAGTCATCGTGATAGAGAACGCCGTCCACTCTGCCGTAATATTTGAAGATCTGCTCTGTACTCTCGATCTTATAGTCCGCCATTTTCTGGAAAAACTCCTCCAGAAGCTCCGGCTCCTCATAGAAAGCCACCAGGGATTCATCAAAAGGAATCAGCTCATGCAGCCTCTCAAAAACACCTTCCACGCACTCGTAAATATGAGGCCTGTCAGGGTCCAATGCCTTCTGCAGCTTCTCGCCGTCAGCCTTGAAATCCACAACTGACAGATCCGGCCACGCAAGCTCTTCTTTCCATTTTGCAAAGTCAGAGATGGTACGGGTTCCAGGACGGGTGATCATACCGTTGATTCCCTCCACCATAAACCAGTCAACACCCCACCAGTCATAACCATCCACCTCCGGAACCGGGTGTTCCTCCATGGCGTCCGGCCAAACTGTATTGGATTCATAAAAATACGCCGGCATCCAGTAAGGCTCTTCCCCTTTTACGCACCGGATATAGTTTTCCCTCACGCTGATAGGCCGTTTCTCAATGGGTGGCTTCGGCTGCTGGAAAATCCACGGAAAACTTCCCTCTGCCTGCCAATGTTTGGAATAATCCCTGTTTGCCGCTGTCTGCATAAATTTCGATACCATACAAAATACCTCCTGTCCTCTTTACACCAATAATACACTTCTCTCTTAATAATATTATTGTAGTCAATCAGGACAGAAGATGATAGAGCACTGCATTACAAAAATGGAAAATTTGAAAACTGCATTTTTGTATGGAGCATACCAACCTTTTTATTTAACCCTGCCTGTGCTGCCGCGCACGATAAGCCTGGCGGGCACAATGATTTTCAATCCGATCTCTCTGCCGGAGGCTATGTGTTCCTCCAGGATACGCACTGCTTCCTCACCTAAAAGTTCCATGTGAAGCCGCACGGTGGTAAGGGAGGGAACCAGATAATTGGCTACGGATATGTCATTATATCCCACCACACTCATATCTCCCGGAATCTGCAGCCCTTTTTCGCTTATGGCCCGATAACACCCCACTGCCAGCGCATCGTTGCTGGCGAATACAGCCGTGGGCCTCTCCTTCTCCTCCAGAAGCTCACGGCACAGCACATAACCGTCCTCAGGTGTAAATCTCCCGAGTCTCACAAGAGACTCCCGAAATTCACCTGTCCGTTCCATATATTCTTTATAGGCCACAATTCTGCTGTCATACACTTCCTCGCCGTCCCTGTCCACCTCGTAACCGCCAATGAACGCTATTTTTCTGTGGCCCAGTTCGGTCAGATAGTCCAGGACCGCTTCCACAGACCCTGCCAGATCATTGACGACGCAGTCAAACCTGTCCGACTTTGGCATGGCGTCCAAAAAAACGGTGGGCTTTCCAAACGCCTCAATCTGCCTTACCATGCTCCTGCTGAATGTTCCCAGACACAGAAGCCCGTCAAGCCCCGCCAAATCCTTCAGTTCCTCCAGATTCTGTATCTGGCGGTATTCTATATTTTCCGCCTCCAGCTTTCTCTCCACTGCAAGACGGACGGTAAGATAATAGATATCCCGCAGTTCCTCCTCCCTGGTATAGGAGTAATAGACTCCCACCGCAAGGCGGCGCTTTCTGCTCTTTCTCTCTTTTAACTGATACTGCAGTTCCCTGGCCGTGTCAAATATCTTCTTTCTGGTCTCTTCCTGCACATTCAGTGTATCATCGTAATTCAAAACCCTGGAAACAGTTGCTGTGGAAAATCCGGTCCGATCTGCGATGTCTTTTATTGTAGCCATCTTAGTTACCTCTCTGCATGATACAATTTTCAAACACGCTCTAATATCATCTTACCATATCGCCCGAAAGCCCGCAATGGATTTATCCGGTTCACTCCGTGCCGGGCAGCACGCCTTGGGGGGATTCTTCTCACATATCCCGCGCCTCTGCCGGCATCTCCGGCTCCCCTGCGGAATTCGCAAGTATGACAGCCCCCAGGATTATGACGCATCCCAGTATCATGCGCAGGGTAATGCTCTCATGGAGAATGATTACGGAAAATAAGGTTCCGAAGACAGATTCCATGGACAGGATAATGGCCGCCTTGGTCTCATCCACATATTTCTGGCATGCGGTCTGAAGAAGATAACATATGGTCGTGCTTATGATCCCAAGGTAGAGTACACTGCCCCATCCCTTTGCAGTGACCTGAAACTGTACCTGCCCGGAGGCTGCCATGAATACCAGGGACAAAACAGCGGCTGTACACATCTGAACAAAATTCAGCACAGACGCCCTGTATTTCTTTACAAAGATACTGGTCAGGAAAATCTGGAAAGCAAATCCCACTGCACATATGAGCGTCAGCCCGTCCCCCAGGCCCAGGGATAAGTCCTTATCCAGGGACAGAAGACCAACCCCCGCAATTGCCAGCACTGCGCCTGCTATCCCCTTCAGCCCCACCTTCTTTCTGCAGATCAAAAACGCGATAAACGGTACGATCACCACATTCGTCGCAGTCAGAAACGCATTCTTTGACGGCGTGGTATACTGAAGCCCTATGATCTGAAGGGAAAATCCGAGAAAAAGCGCAGTCCCCATAAGCGCACCTGCCTTTAATTCTTCCCTTTTCACACCTTTCAGGCTGCGGATGCTGATCCCTCCCATGAGCACAGAGGCCAGAAGAAAACGGATCGCCATGATCTGAAAAGGCAGAAGGCTGTCAAGGGCCATATCACTGGCTACGAATCCACCGCCCCAGATGACCGTGACTACGATCAGTCCTGCAATTGCCATGTATTTCTTCATAACAGCCTCACGCCTCCAGGGGCTTCAGACAGATATCCGGCCCGATACTGCATAAAAATTCCGCCAGCACGTCAATACATGCCTGTACATCACTCATACTGCACACCTCTGCCGGATTATGCATGTAGCGCAGGGGTATGGACAGAACCGTAGTCGGTATCCCCCTTCCGGCAACGTGGATGGCATCCGCGTCTGTGCAGGTCCTGCCGCAGCCGTTCTCCCACTGGCAGCTTATATCCAGATTCTCCGCCGCCTTTTTCAGGCGCCCCACCAGCATTTTATGGCTGAAGGAGTTCTGCAGAAATACAGGTCCGCCCCCAAGCCCGATCTCTCCGTTTTCAATGGCCCTTGTCCCTTCATAGTCGCTGGTATATGTCACATCCACTGCAACCGCCAGAGTGGGGGCGATCCGGGATGCGCACCAGGAAGCGCCGTGTTTTGTAAGCTCTTCACCCACCGTGGCCGCTGCATAGACGCCGCATGTACAGCCCTTTTCTTTTGCCTTTCTGGCTGCTTCCAGTATAATGTACCCGCCCAGCCGGTTATCCAGTCCGCGGGCACAGAGCCTGTCATTCAGAAGCTCTCTGTAATCTGTGTCAAAGATCACCGGATCCCCCGGTGCTGCCGCCTCCATGGCGTCCTCCCTGGAAACCGCTCCGATATCAATGATAAGATCCGTGATCTCCGGCTCTTTCTTGTTCAGGGAGCTGTGATTGCGGACTGCGCCGAAAACAACTTTTCCGTTATGGATGACTCTGACTTTCTGCCCCGGATATGTGCCGGGATAGATACCGCCGGCTTTTGATACATGGAGCATTCCCTTCTCCGTTATATGTGATACCATCAGGCCGATCTCGTCCATATGGGCGGACAGCATGACCTTAATTTGGGATGCCGGATTGATGACACTCACCACATCGGCGATCTCATCCGTATAGATCTCATCCGCAAATCCCTCCGCGTATTTCATAACTTTTCTCTGTATATCCTCCTCAAACCCTGAGACGGATGCTGTTGAAAGCAGCTCATATAAAAATTCTCTGCTCATTTTCTCCTCCTTTCCTCTACACTGTTTGAAGCGCTCGCTCCCGCTTTTTATTGATCCGGTAATACAGGACTGCACTGAGCAGGAATCTGGATACCTGGTCCACTGCAATGATCAGCCAGACAGCCGTAAGCGGCAGTCCCAACACATAGGCCGCCAGCATACACAGCGGGATCCTGACGATCCAGATACCGAATCCCGCCACCAGCATGGGGGCATTTTTGTAGCCCATGGCCCTGATGGTCCCATTGTATATCCTGGACAGGTTCTGGGGAATCTGGATAAATCCCATGACAAACACATACACAACGCCAATGGCCTGCAGTTCCGGCTTGTCTGTCATCAGCGTCATAAAGAACCTGGGCAGGAAAATGAGAAGCAGAGAGGTAATGGAACTGATCACAACCCCGACCTTCAGCAGTTCTTTGAAATATATTTTCCGCAGTTCCTCATCCTGCCTGCCGATGGCTCTCGCTGCCAGTGTGGTGGATGCTGTGCTGAAGCCGATGGCCGGCATCTCCGTGATCTCCTCTGCCTGTATGCCGAGCTGGTATGCGGCAAACGCCTGATTTCCGTAAAACAGGATCACCTTGCTTAAAATAATGGCAGAGAACTGCCAGAACATACTCTCCAGCGCTGCCGGAATCCCTGTTGTGTATATGTCATAAATACATCTTCTGTCAAAGCTGAAAAACCGGTGCGCTGCAGGCATTTTCCGGAACAGCCCGCCCTTCTTTTTATACAGCAGATAAAGCCCGGTGCACGCCCCCACCGCCTGAGCAGTCACAAGGGCAGCCGCAGCCCCCTTGATTCCCATGCCTGGAACGCCGAAAGCGCCGAAGATAAAGCAGTATCCGCACACAATGTTGACCACATTCATGAGCACCGCAATATACATGGGCACCTTGGTATTGCCGTACCCCTGGAAAGATGCCGTTACCACGGTCATGATCACCACAAAGGGAAATCCAAACACAATGGTCTTCATATATCCCTGAGCCAGGGACAGAATCTGGGCATCCTTTGAGAAAAATCCCAGAAAAAGCGGTGCCTGAAAATACAGCACCACCTGAAAGATAAGTACAATGATCAGCTCTGTCAGCATGGTCTGCTCCGCGATCTTCCTGCACTCCTGATGTCTCCCCGCGCCGTATGCACGGGCGATCAGGACCGTGGCACCGATTGCCACGCCCTTGTAAAAGCACCATAAGGTATCCGTGATCCGGATACAGATTCCCTGTGCGGAAATATCGTTTGCAAGCAGTCGTCCCACCATAGCCGTGATCACCAGGTTAGCTGAGATCTGAAGTATGTTTTCCAGTATCATCGGAATAATGATTTGATAAATTTCCCGTTTTATAGCCTTTTTTCCGTACACAGAAACCTCCATCCTTTTGAAAACGGGTGTCATAAGGCACCCGTTTCCAGTTTATGTGCTGTCTATTCTTTTATTTGCCGAATTTTGCTTTCATTTCCTCCTGTTCCGCATTGAGAACTTCTGTGGGGTCACCGTTGTTCAGCATAACCTTTGCCATGGAGTTCTTGGACATTTCCAATGCCTCCGCAAAGTTGGCTGTGTAATTTACCTGTGGGACAGTCTTTCCTATCTCTGTGAACAGGTCAAAGATCTTCTGGCCTCCGAAGAACTCATCTCCCTCTTTGAACACGTCAGATTCCAGCGCTTTTAAGTAAGAGGGGTACAGGCCGTAATTCTGGAATCCTTCCACATTGGCATCCACGTCCTCCATGACGTATTTTACGAATGCCTTTGCCGCCTCAGCGCTCTTGCTGGCTGAAGGCACGGCAAGAACGGAACCGCCGTTTGACGCGCCCTGGCTTTCCGAGTCTGCCTGGAACTTCGGCAGCGGCATAACTGCCCACTTGCCATCCTGGTCGGGAACCGCATCCTTGATGGAACCAACCATCCAGACAGCGTCTGCGATACATGCGAACTTGTCTGCGCCCATGCCGGCTACCATGTCATCCCATGAGGAGTTGTTGAAGGTAATGCCCGCGTCGTACATTTTCTTACAGGTCTCCATAGCCTGGATGGAAGCTTCTGAATTCACCTGGGTGTTGCCGTCCTTGTCAAAGTAGAAGCCGCCGCCCTCCATCATGAGAAGCCTGTATGTAGTATCATTTCTGGATTCCGCCATGCACAGCATGTCAGCTCCTGTCTTGTCTTTTAAAACTTTTCCTGCTTCAATGAAATCGTCCCAGGTCACAATATCCTCTGCCTTGATCCCTGCCTGCTCGAACAGATCACTTCTGTAGAACATGCCGCACGGGCCGGAATCCCAGGGATAGGCAATAACTTTGCCGTCAACCGTGCACTCTGACAATTTGATGGGGAAGAAATCATCGGGGTTGATCATATCTGTGAACTCTTCAAATTTTCCCGGGAATTTCTCTCCGAACTTTGCCATCTGTTCGCCTTCAATGGACACAATGTCAGGAAGTCCGATACCTGACTGCAGGCATGTGGTCATCTTCTGATACACCTGGTCTACGCCCATCTCCTCAAAGTTAAAACTCACATCCGGGTTTTCCTCCTGAAACTTTTCCGCCCACTCTTCCAGATGGGCCAGTGCCACGTCCCAGCTCCAGATCGTGATCTCACCGGAGAGTGCGCCTTCCTTATCACCGGAAGCCTCCTTTTTCGCTCCGCCGCTCCCGCCGCAGGCTGTTAGGGACAATGCCATCACTGCTGCTGTTACCAATGCCGCTGCTTGTTTCTTTTTCATTTCTTTATTCCTCCTTAAATTTTTTTACAGAATCAGATACACTACTCTTTCACCGCACCGCCCATGACGCCTGCCACGAACTGCTTCTGGAATACCAGGAAGATGATCATAATAGGCAGAACCGCGCAGACGGTCGCCAGCATGATCACACCGTAGTCTTTTCTCCACGCCACACCATCCAGCATAGCCAGGGCTACAGGGAAGTTGTACATGGATTTTGTGCTGAGAATGATCAAAGGCCACATAAAATTGTTCCACATACTCATGAACATATAGATTCCCAGGGCACCCACCGCAGGTTTCTGTGAGGGGAGCACCACTTTCAGGAAAATACCGATCTCCCCGCAGCCATCTATTCTGGCAGCCTCAATAAGGGAGGTTGGGAACGCCAGCATATTCTGCCGCATCAGGAAAATACCGAAGGCTCCGGCAAGACCGGGAAGCACAACCGCCTGATAGGTATTGGCCCAGCCGATATTGTTCATCAGCGTGAACAGCGGCACATACATTACCTGTGCGGGAATCATCATGGTTATCATGATAAGGCCGAACAACAGGCCCTTTCCCTTAAATTCAAACTTCGCCAGCGCATATCCCGCCATGGAGTGCAGCACTATGGCAAGGGCCGTGTAGCTGACTGTCATGATGGTAGAATTGGTAAGGATCCTCACAAGGTCCATTTTCTTGTTCAGGTTCGCAAAGTTCTCTGCCAGATGGGAGCCGAAAAACAGTTTCGGCGCTGCGCTCAGGATCTCCGCATTGGTGTTCGTGGCTGACACGAACATGAAATAAAAGGGAAACAGGGAGATCAGTGCTGCTATGGTCAGGAACACATAGGTGAAAACCTTGCGTCCGCTTATCTTCTTTCCTGTTGTTTTCACGAATTGTCACCTCCATTTGTAGCCTTGAACTGGACAAAGGACAGTATGCCGATAATGATCACCAGGGCATAGCTGAGTGCTGCCGCATACCCGAATTTGTAATACGAAAATCCGGTGTTGTACAGGTAATGCCCAATGGTTATGGTGGCATTGTCCGGCCCTCCTTTTGTCAGTACAAAGGACTCATCAAACAACTGCAGGGTTCCGATCGTGGAGGTAATGCTTACAAACAGGATGATGGATTTTACCATGGGAATGGTGATCCGGAAAAACTTCTGTAAAAAAGAGGCCCCGTCCATATCCGCTGACTCGTAAAGCTCTGTGGGGATTCCCTTCAGCCCGGCGATCATGATAATGGTGTTATAGCCGGTCCACCTCCAGGTGATGCCCATAATGACAACAGCCCTTGCGCCCCACACGGAATTCAGCCAGTCCACACCGCTCCATCCTACAGAGCGGAGAAAATGGTTTACCAGACCGAAATCGGTGTTGAACAGCAGTTTAAAGATCATAGCATAGGCAACCAGTGCTGTCACAGAGGGCAGAAACACGCTGATTCGGTAACAGGTCCTGAATTTCAGGAAATTCTCTTCCACCAGAACTCCCAGGATCAGGGACAGGATCACCATAACAGGCACCTGGATCGCCAGATAGATAAATGTATTGCCCAAGGACTTCCAGAACACCGGGTCCCTGAACATGGTCACATAGTTGTTGATTCCGCAGAACAGGTACTCCCCGCCCTCAAAATCATAGAAGCTCAGCGCCAGCGATTTGATTACCGGATAGACCATGAACACCCCGAACAGGACTATCATCGGCAGTAAAAATATGTACGGCGCTGTTTTTTTGTTCACAAAATTTCTTTTTCTTTCTTTTCCCCCAGTCATTTTTCTCTTCCTTTCTTACCTTCTCCTGTATTGCTCCGCCTTCTTAGCAAGGCCTTCCCGCTCTGCTCCGAAAATCTTCCAGGTAAATGCAAAGGGTTCGGGATAAAGCCTGTCTTTTTCCAGACACTCAGCGCCCCAGCTCGCACTTCCAAGCCCATGCTGTGCATAGTCTACGGACAATTGGATATGTTCTGTCCTGTGCAGCTCGTTTGTGTGGGAGGCCTGTGTCAGATCTTCCTGGGTGTAGTGCAGTGCGCCAAAGGAGAATACTTCTTCTGATGCTATGCAGATTCCGCTGCCTGAATCTGTGAGAAACGCGGCCCAGCGGGTATCCTGATGGTTTCCTGTCTCCTGGGGCACCACGTAGGGGAAGTAAAAATCCTCCACCTGTTTTTCCCATAAGCCCACCGGATTTCCATCCCTGCAGTCCGGGTATGTCTCCAGGGGTCCTCTTCCGTACCAGACAGCCTGCTCACAGGATTTGTCCAGCACGAACCGCATACCGATCCGCGGGAAACTCTCGGGAAGCTGGACACCTGTGGGAACACCGCTGTATCTGGCGGTCACCAGTCCGTCCGGTGTGATGCGGTATTCCGCCTCCACGATCACTTTCCAGTCCACGGTAATAGGCGCGTATATCTGGGAAACCAGGATGGAAACAGCCTGTTCCTGTTCTCTCACCGTCACCTTCTCCACCATGTTCGTCATGGATTTCAGCATGCCTTTTTCCCAGATCTGTGCTGCGTTCTTGTCATTGTCAACAGGAGCTCTCCAGAAGTTCAGGCCAAGTCCCTTTCTGATCAGGCGCTCCCCGTTTACTGTATAGCCGCTGAGATATCCGTGGATTCTGTCAAACTCGGCGGTGAAGTTTTTCCCTTCTATATAGATGGTTCCGCATTTTTCCGTGAGACAAAGACCGCCGGATTCTGTTCCCTCCGAAACTGGATGTGCTGCCGGTTCTGCCTCTTTTATGCACTCCTGATGGAAGGCTGCTTCGTAGTGTTCTTCTTCGGTCCACTCCTGCTTTTCTCTGAAGCGTACGGATATTGTGAGCCAGATATCCTGTGTCTCTGTCCAGTCCTCTGCAGTCTGCGGGTCATACAGCGCAATGCGCCTGCTGCCGTGAGGGGCAATTCCGCCCAGATCTGCTTTTCCTTCCAATAAAACTCCCTGCAGTGTATGGACCCGGAAGGTTCCTTCCAGATGGGACAGATCCGTAAAATCGTATTTGTTGTGTACTGTGATCTCTCCGGTGTCCTTATCAAACCCGGAAAAGGTCACCGGCTCCATCACTTTTTTCACCTGTAGGACAGCCGGAGTCGGTCTTCTGTCTGCCTGCACCAGGCCGTCACAGCAGAACGCGCCGCTGTTTGGATAATCCCCGTAGTCTCCGCCATATGTAAAACAGCTTTTGCCTTCCCTGTCATATTTTTTGATTCCGTGGTCAATCCATTCCCAGATAAAGCCGCCCTGCAGCCTTGGGTACCGCTCAAAGATCTCCCAGTATTCCTTCAGCCCGCCGGGGCCGTTTCCCATGGCATGGGCATATTCGCAGACCACATGCGGTTTCTTCCTGGTAGTGTCTCTTCCCAGGTCTTCCAACGCTTTGTGCCTGGTGTACATAGTGCTGTAAACATCTGCAATGGAGGCATCCCTGTCCTCCTCATAGTGCACCAGTCTGGTGGGGTCATACGCTTTTATAAACCTTCCGCTGGCAACAAAGCTGCTTCCGAATCCCGATTCATTTCCCAGTGACCAGAACAGGATGCTGGGATGGTTCTTGTCTCTTCTCACCATGCGCTCAGCCCGGTCCACATAGCTCTTCTCCCACAGGGTATCATCACTGATCCGGTTCATGTTTTTGGTGTAAGCCATCTGGTTGCATTCCAGGTCAGCCTCCTCCATGACATAAAAGCCGAGACGGTCACACAGATCCAGGAAGTCCGGGTGCGGCGGATAATGAGCCGTGCGTACGGCATTAATGTTATACTGTTTCATCAGATACAGGTCTGCCAGCATATCTTCCTTTGTAATGCATCTGCCTGTCTTTTCATTCCAGTCATGCCGGTTTATGCCTTTTAATTTGATTGCTCTGCCGTTTACCCAAAACAGGCCGTCCCTCAGACAAATCGTTCTGAATCCCACCCATTCGCCGTAGGATTCCACCACCTCATCTTCTCTCTTAAGCGTGATGACCAGCCGGTACAGATTCGGCTGTTCCGCTGACCAGGGCCGTATGTTGTCAGGTCCTGCCTCTGCAAGATAGTCTGTTTCTCCTCTGCTGCCGCGTATCCGGCGGGTGTCTTTAAAAATAACCTGTTCCCCGTCAAGCAGCTCTGTCTCTACGGAAAGCTCTGTCTCATCTTCCGTATGGTTCTCAAAGACAGCCTCCAGCCGGAACTTCCCTCTCTTTCCCGGCACACTGCAGGTGTCCTGCTGTTCCGTCAGCAGCTCTGATGTGATACGGCAGTCCAGCATGTGTATTTTCGGCCTGCTGATCAAAGATACATCCCTGATGATTCCGGCAAACCACCACATATCCTGGTTTTCCAGATAGCTGCCGTCACAGAATTTGTAAACCTTTACTGCCAGAACATTGTCCCCGTCCTTTAAGGCCTCGGTCACATCAAACTCCGCCGTATTGCGGGAGCCCTGACTGTATCCTATAAAAATGCCGTTGAGCCATACATGGTAAGCGCTCTCCACACCGTCAAACCGCAGGATATATTCCCTGTCCTTCTGCTTCTCTTCACAAAAGGTATGGCGGTAGACGCCTGTGGGATTGTCCGCCTGTATCCCCGGGTCATCCAGGATAGGAAAAAGTGCTATGGCGTCATTGTAATGGGGAAAATCACAGCCATTTAACTGCCAGTGTCCCGGAACCGGCATAAATGCAAATTCCCGGTCATCATAAGTTTCCTCCACACATTCTTCAGGTACATAGAAAGGAGACTCATAATATGCGAATTTCCACTGTCCGTTCAGCAGACGGAAATTTCCGCTCTCCTCTCTCTTCCCTTTCACGGCAGATTCCCTGTCCGGATAACCGCAGTAAAACGGTCTGACCGGAAGGCGGTTCCTGCCAAGAACCTCTACATTGCTCCAATCCCTGTGTCTGTATAAGTATTCCATTTCTTCCCCCTTCTTTTATTCAGGACAGCTTTCCCTGAGTATCAACTGATTCGGGACCACTATTTTCAAGCCCCGCTCCCTGTCGGTCCAGAGGCATTCCATCAGTGTTTTGGCTGCCATCATACCAATCAGGTCATTGTGCAGCTTCACTGTGGAGAGAGCCGGTGTCACAAAGGACGCTGCCTGGTCATCATTACAGCCGATGATCGCCACGTCACCCGGAACTGCTATTTTTTCTTCCTCCAGAGCCTTTAAAAAGCCAATCGCCATGGTGTCGTTCTCCACAAACACAGCTCTGGGGAGCCTTCCCTTCCGGATGATCTCTTTTCCCAGACGGTAACCGAACTGGGTATGATTGGACTGGGCCAGGTAAATATATTTTTCATCGTATTTTTCCAGGCTTTTCATGATCTGGCGGAAATACAGGAACCGTTCATCCCTGTGGAGCTTTCCATTGACTTCAAGCCCATAAGTACCCATATATCCAATGGTGTCAAATCCCTTTTTCAGAAAAAAGTCCAGCGCTTTTTTCACAGCCTGTTTAAAATCATTTACCACACAGTCGGCCTCCAGCTTCTCGTCTTTGAGCTGAAAGTCAGCGCATACCACCGGCAGCCCGGAGTCCAGCACAGCCCGGCGGAATATCTTTTTCTGATACCAGAGCGTTGAGTAACCCACAAAGACAAGCCCCTGGTACCCTGAAATCCTGGATGCATTGGCATCCAGCATGGGCTCAAACACCTCTTTTACCTTGAAACCGTTTTTCTCCAGCTCCATTTTAATGTTCATGCGGATGACCTGGTAAAACCTGTCCTCCACTTCCTCTGTCTCGCCGTACAGGAGCATGACGCCTATGGTGCCTCTCGTGCCCTGGATGGCGGAATATTCAAAACACCGATTGTATCCCAGCTCGCCTGCCGCCTCCAGGATTCTTTCCTTAGTCTTCTGTGAGACCGAGAAAGTAGTGTCATTTTTCAAAACCCTGGATACGGATGCGGCTGATACTCCGGCCCTCTGTGCAACATCCCGTATTGTAGCCATATCCCCACCTCTTATTTACTTAACGCCTGTATTGTTTAGTTAATATATTATTTGTTTAGTAAATATATGTATCTTCCTTACATCCTCACAATACTTGAATTAATGGGGTTTGTCAACAATACATTTCGTATTTTCCCGCATTTGTTGTGCATATCTGATATTTTTATGACTTTTATATAAATTCCCACCCCATATATTTAGTAAATATACATAAAAGAAAAGGGCTGTTTTCCATGGTAAACAGCCCTTTTCTTATGCAGTTAGTAAATTTATTTACTATATCAGTATTCCACCACACCGTAATATCTGCGGTCATCTGGATTGTGATCCCTCACCACGGAGAAATAGTAACAGAACCACTCCAGCGGCACGAACATGACAAAGGGTGCCAGGTCCGGGTGAAGCCCCATAGCGAAATCCGCATAGTCAAGCACAATGGCGGTTCCTTTCCACCGCTCCACAAACTGCAGTGCCCTCTGTGTGATCTCCCTGGCAGAATCTGTGGGAACCAAAAATAAAAACGGAACGCCTGATTCCACGATCTCCAGGGGACCGTGACGGAATTCACCGGCCTGGATCACCGCCCCGTGAGACCAGAGAAATTCCATGCCGGTGATAACGCCCTCCTTATAGGCAAGAGGGACCATGGAGCTGGCTGACACTGTGTAAAATCCCTTCAGACTTCGCAGGGGTTTTGTCATTTCCAGGGCCTTCTTTTCAAAGTTTTCAATGTGGTATCCAAGCACCTCGGGCAGGCGCTTCATATCGGACAGTATTTTTTCCATAACCTCTGTGCTCTCGCCGCGGTCTATGGCAGTGCGGGCGATCAGGGTGTAAAGCGCCGCAAGCTGGCATTCCCACATGGCCTCTGCGTGATAATCCACCACAAAGTCTGCCTCCTGACCCAGAGGATTCTCCTCCCTCTGATTGCAGACACCCACTGTCATGATTCCCTGCTTTCCGGCTTTTCTGAGTCCTTTTACGATTTCTTCCGTGGTGCCTGACTGGGATATGAATACCGCCAGCATTTTTCTGTCACCATAGACCGGCATGGAATCTATGAATTCCCACCCGGTGTAGGCATTTACTGCCAGTGTCGTGTATTTGTCCGCCAGGTATTTTGCTGTACTGCCGGCAGCGCTGGAGCTTCCGCAGCCGACAAAACAGATACGCTCCACCTGATTCTCTTTGATATAAGCCAGAATGGGGGCTATTTTAGCGTCCGCTGTCTCCAGAAAATCCGCCACCTCTTTTTTCATGTCTGCTGTTACTAAAAAATGTACCTCTTCTTTGTTTAGATTCAACATATCTCTTTTCCTTTCTTCAGTCACTGTGTCAGTTCTATTTCCAGTTTCACTTTGTCCGTCCGCATATAGGCCCTGCAGTATTCCACCACCTTTCCCTGCCTGTCGTATGTTTGGAACGTAAAGAGAAAAACACTGCTGCCCTCCGGTATTTCAAGCCATTTTGCCTCTTTCTTCCCTGCTTTGACAATCGTCACTTCCTGTCTGGATTCGTGGAGACGGACGCCTCTCTGTTCCATGATCTCATACAGAGAAGACGCCTCCGGACTGCAGGAACGGACCTCCCCCAGTATCTCTTCCGGAACATAGGTGTATTCCACAGAGACGGGAAGGCCGTCCCCCAGACGGAGCCTCACGATCTCATGGATTCCCCCGCCCTGTGCAGGCATCTCCATATGGGAATACAGAGGCGCACAAGACAGCATTCTCCATGAAAGAATCCTGCTGCCGGCCTTTCTGCCCTGTTCTCTCATTGTCTGGGTAAATCCGCAGAGGCGGCACACATCTCCTTTTCTGGGGACTGAGGAGGCATAAGTTCCGGAACCTTGTCTCCGCTTTATCATGCCCTCACTTTCCAGAACAGCAAGCGCGCGGCGTATGGTCATTCGGTTTACATAAAATTTTTCCGCTAATTCCCGCTCTGAAGGGAGTCTGCTGCCCAGCGGGTATTCCCCGTCTTCTATTTTCTTTCGGATAGCCCCGGCTATGCCGGCGTATACGAAACGGTCACCCCCCGCCATATCACCAGGCTCCAAAGTGGCCGATCGTGAGGGCTGCTTTGTCTGCCCCGGCCTGCATACAGCGTTTCAGCGGCTCACCTTCTAATGCTCTGCTTAAAAATCCCGCAATGTAGGAATCTCCCGCCCCCAGGGTGTCCACCGCCTGCGCGCCCGTAATGCCAATGGCTGTGTATTCTTTTCCGTCGTAGGCAACACTGCCGTTCTCTCCCAGTGTTGCTATTACGCAGCCTGCCCCCTGTTCTTTTACGCGTTTTAAAAGGTTTCTGGTAAATGTGTTGTCTTCCCGGCAGGAGAAGAAGGCATAATCTATATATGGAGCCAGAGAATCTATCTTAGGGGCGTCATATTTGTTTGAGAAATCATAAGATGTTTTTACTTTGGACGGCAGTCTGCCCAGACAGGCATCACACTGTCCCCAGACTGCCATATGTACACAGTCAAAGCCCGCCAGATACCGCAGATCCTCGTCAGACAGCACAAATCCCTCCAGAACATTCAGAAAGTCCTCCCCGAATTTTCTGTCTCCATCCACAAGTTCTATGTATGTGACTGCTGTCTTCCCCTCTTTTCTCTGCATACGGACAGTCTCCACCCCCTGCTCCTTTAACTTTTCCTGCATCATGTCACCAAAGGTATCTGTGCCGATCCAGCCCAGGTACGCGGTGTCCATGCCAAGCTGCCGTCCGTAGACAGCCACATTCACCGCGTTTCCGCCGGGATAGGCCCATCCCTGCCGCTCATAGAAATCCACGCAGTTGTCACCGATCGCTGCCAGCCTCATAATCTTCCTCCATCCTTAAAATACTGGTAAATCTGCATCTGTCACCTCTTGTGAGGGAGCAGGCATATTCCACCTTAACTCCGTTTTCATCAAATGCCCGCATTTCCATCACTGCCAGGGCATCTCCCCGGCTGCAGTTTAAAATCCCCGCCTCCCTTGCATCGGCTGCCCTGACGCTCATAGTCTGCTTTCCCCGGATCAGGTGTATTCCGTACTCCTCTTCCAGAAGGCGGTACAGGGAACCGGTCAATGGTTTTGTCTGCAGATCCGGGGCAATGCAGACGGGAATATAAGAGATTTCAAGGGCTGCCTCCTCCCGGTCCACGCTGCGCAGGCGGACGGTCTCTGTGATATCCGACCGGGGCGTCAGCCCAAATTCCTCCGTCAGCGCGTTCCCTGCCGGAATCACCCTGCAGGACAGAAGCTTTGTGGTCACGGTACTTCCGTTTTCCTGTGCCATTTGGGAAAAAGATTCAAAACGCTCCATGTGCCTGAGTATTTTCTTTTCCGCGGCAAAGGTTCCCACCCCTTTTACACTGTATACGATTCCTTCCTCCTTCAGCCGTTCAAGCGCTGCCCGCACAGTCCCCTTCTGTACTTTGAACCGCTCTGCCAGTTCCTCATTGGACGGCAGACGCCCGCCTCCTTCCAGATGGCTGTTCTCTATATACATCCGGATTCGGTCTGAAAGATAAAACCTGTCTCGGTGCATTGTATCCCCCTTTCAGTATGTATACCAATTAGTTATTTTTCTATACTGCAGACTATACACGCTAAAACACAGAGGAGCAAGAGGGGGAGGGAAATATCGTGAATGTGCATAGTAAACGTGATTATTTCTTCTTATATAAATGGATGGTGGGATTTTTGTATCATATTTTCAGATGTGGTAAAAGAATTTACTTTTAGGTCTCGCCGCCCGCCAGAGCGTGTTTGGACTGATCACTGCAGGAAATAAACCAATGCCAAAAGGGAGATGCTGTGCAGTCTCACAGCATCCCCCTCTGTTCCTCTTTTTCCCGACTCCTTCTTCTGAAACGAAGCGCAAGCAATACAAATGGCAATACAATCTCAGCCAGCATGATAAGGGCAGGGAAATGAAACTCCCAGGTAAATTCCCAGTATCTGAAAATCTCTCCGTTGTTATAAATCCAGGAGACAGTCCCGGCAGCAGCAAGTCCTGCGGAGATTATGGATAAGAGCAGGCTGTTTGTCTTCCTGCTTCCCAGAAAACGATACATATCCAGACATGCCAGAACAAAACCGCCTGACATCATCCAATTTCCAATCATGCCTACCGTATAGCTGACAAATATGGAAGTGGGGCCATCCGCACCGCCAATCAGACTGACAGACTCTCTGAACTGTCTTTGAACCATACTCTTCATATAAAGATTCATAGCAAGGATATATACCGCATAAACAGCCGCCGCTGCACCGAGCACTAAAAATATATACCTGAAACCGCCGGGTTTTCTCTCCGCTCCCAGCTCCGCGTTAAACCGATCCGCCACCTCTTTCGGGCTTCCCAGATCCTCCAGTATCTTATCCACGGACCAGCCGGCTTCCATTCTGGCATGGATATCCGTGCCCAGATCCGCATTGATCCTGACTTTCATTTTCAAAGGAACCTTCAGTTTTCGCTCCACTGCGTTTACATACTTTTTGATTTTTTTCTGGTCTTCTGTCATTCGTCTCCCTCCCCGCATAATTTTGTGATACAGCTCTGGAAATGGGTCCACAAATTTCTGTACTCCCCGTATGTCTCGCGGCCCTTTTCTGTTATGGTATAATATTTCTTCGGTGCCGCTCTCCCCTCTCCGTTCTGCCAGAAGGATTCTATGAGTCCGCTGTCTTCCAGACGGTAGAGAACAGGATACAGGGTACCCTCCTTCAAATCAAAAAATCCTTCTCCTCTCTGCTCCAGGTTCTGAAGAATTTCATATCCGTAAGTGCTCTTCTCCTGCACCAATCTGAGGACCACCATATCCAGGACACCTTTTTTAAGCTGCTGCGCAAACTTATTATCCATACCTGTCCTCCTTTTTATAATACTTAGTATTACTAAATACTATTATATACTAATACTATCTCATGTCAATCATTATATTTTGACACGCTCAAATTTCTGAAATTGCTGCCCGCTCTTACTTATTATATTTCCGCTTAACTGCCCTGCCCGCCAGGAATAAAATAAGCCCAGGCAAAAGGAACTCAATCCCCCTTACAGCCACGAACAGACGAAACGGAGCGGAATTACTCATCTCATCATATTGATAAAAATCCACACTGCTTCCCACACAGAACCCCACTGCCAGCAGCACGGCAAAACCATAAAATACTTTATAGATATTTTTTCTGTCCATTCATACCTCCTGCTAAGTATCTGCTGTCAATCACAGTATAACAAATCCCCCGTCAAAAAGATACAGCCCGGCATGTCTCTTTCCGAACATCCCGGGCTGTTGCCGTATACTGCGCAGTCAAGCTGCTCTCTTTGTGGGCAGCTCCGCCTTAGGCAGTACCTTATCGTGCCTGTGCATATGAAGAAACGTCCCCAGAAGAATATAATAAAGATAGAGGGCACCCCCATTGCTGAACCTGTTGACAGAAAAAAACGGAAAAAACACCTGGCTGATATCCCCAAATCCCATCATCGCCAGAAGAGAATATAATACCATCATACTAAAAGCGGTCAGCACACCGGTGCATATGATATTGCAATACTGGTTCGTCAGCTTCCTGATATCATACAGCATCCACAGAAAAACACCGATGATCAGCAGGATCATAACAAATATCCCCAATATTCCCGCACTGCCGAATAACCGCAGAAGCATTCCCGGGGTATCATCCATATCCAGGTATTTTCGGACACTCTGTGCGATCCTGTGGTCCCGGATGGCCCTGTATACCATGGGAACCCCAAAAAGCGCCAGCAGCCCGGGAAGACTCCATAATTTTATAAGGAACTCACGCCTTTTTATCCGGAACCATCCCCTGCGGACAGCAATCGTTAAGATGATCACATGCGCCAGTACGACCATGAACGTAAAAAAGTATTGCCGGGAAATCATACTGAGCAGACACACTACACCGGCAATTGCCAGCAGCCGGCGCACTTCACCATATCCGCCCTTCCGGTAATAAAATGCCAGCCCGCCAAATCCGGCCACGTTACTGAACAGCATGGTCTGATATGCCATGTCGGTCAGATGAAAGCCTGAATCCTCAACAGCCGCACCGCCGAAGACACTTATCATCATAAATACGGCACTGATTATAAAAAAGAGAAGCCAGAGCTGATAGGGCTTGGAGAAATATTCCTTCCTGTAACCGCCAAAAGAGAACATGAGCAGAAAAAACAGCCCGGTACCGCGCCAAAGCATATACTTAGAAACGTCGTCCGGCATTTCACCCTTAAAATACGCAATCGCAAGCACTACAGTCAGCAGGTCGATCCCTATAAAAAACAGCAGAAGCTTTACATCCAGCCGTGTTCTGTGCACCTTGTCAAGCTCAATCCCCGTCTCCACCGGGTCGCCCATCTCCTCCACGGCCCTTTCCACAGCCTCCTCCCGGCTCATTCCCTTTCTCCGGAAATATTCCGTATCCTCCTCAATATGTCCCAGCAGCTCCGTTCTGATATCTTCCCATATACTCTTGCACCGGATCTGTTCTTCCACAGTCTTCAGATACTCATGAACCTTCATAGGCCGGCCCTCCCAGTACACGTCTGACTGCCGTTTCGTATGTCTCCCATTCTTCCTTTTTTCCGTCCAGATGTCTGTGCCCTTTTTTTGTGATCCTGTAGTATTTTCTTGTCTTTCCGCCTGCTTCCCTCTCGTACGCCTCCAGAAATCCCTTCTCCTCCAGTCCGTGAAGAAGCGGGTAAAGGGTGCCTGCTTTCAGTTCAAATACATTCTGCGACCTATCCCTCAGCGTTTCGATCATCTCATATCCATACATTTCCCGCTCCGACAAAAGCTGAAGCAGCAAAAGCGTTGTACTGCCTGACAGCAGGCTTTTATCCAGTTTATTTGCTTCCATTACTGTTCCTCCTCTCAGCAGATGATGCCGTCTGCAGCGCCGCAATACTCACTTTCTGAACAGAGTGGCGATCATAGCTGCCACGAATATGGGCACCCACATAAAACAAAGGCCGCACAGCAGCCGCATCACAAATGTCAGGCCCGAGTCTGCCAGAAGTCCCATTCCGATACACGCCGCCAAAATACTGAAGATGAGAGCGGCTGCACTCAATATGATTTTTCCCATCCTGGTTTTCATAAGCATTCATCCCCTTTCTTCAACCCTGACTGCAGAGGCAGAAATGAAGATCTGTCGCTGTCCGTCACTATATAGATAATCTATATATCGTTCATCTATATAGTATCACTATCCGCCCCTCTTGTAAAGCCCCACTGCTTCATTTTTACACAAAACTATTTTGTCAGCGTCACTGTTTGCTCCGTACCCGGCAGCGCGTTTTGCGATAGTGCAGATATGCTTCTTTTTTTCCTGTATTCAAGAGGCGTATCCCCGGTCTTTCGCTTAAAAGCCGTAATATAATAGCTGACTGTACAGAACCCTGTCATCTCCGCGATCTCCGATATATTCAAATCCTTCTTTTCCAGAAGCTCCATACTCCGGGAAAGCCGGTATTCCAGCAGATACTCCCAGGGAGTCATGTGCACCATCTTCTTAAAAAAACGGCAGCACTCCCCTTTGCTGATATGGGCAGAGGCCGCAAGCTGCTCCAGGGTGAATTTCTCCCTGTAATGTTCATGCAGGAAATTGAGCAGTACGGCTGTGCGCTGCTGTTCCTGCGCGCTGTAATCAATCTTCCCCCCGGCATCAAACAGATTTTCACACAGCAGCAGCCACAGACGCTGCAGATGCTCACAGACCAGCAGCTCCCTGTGCGGGGAGGCCTCTCCGAAATGGGCAAAGATCCAGGACAGATTCTCCACTGCCTCTTTTTCCCAGCATTCTCCCGTATCGGCAAAATGATAGAAGGGCCGGGCTTTCGCAAATGTCCGGTAATACTTTTCATAATAAAAGCTCCCTTTATACCCATACAGCAGAACCGGATCAAATATAATGGTGCGGTATCTGACCGTCTGCCCGCTTCCCTTTTTCAGCGTGTGGAGCGCATCCGGAAATATCAAAAAGGCCTCCCCTGCCCTAAGTCTTGTCTTTTTCTCCAGAACCTGTACCTCTGCCTCCCCTTCCAGGATCAGTGATATCTCCACCTGCTTCTGCTGGTGCCAGTTCACAAAATTATTGGCATACTCATCCAGATTGTCATAGAAAATTTCAGCCGGAAAGGAGTATGTGCCAAGCAGAAGCGTAGAACACAGATCCTTGTCCACAGGTACGATTTTATCCAACATGGTTTTTCCTCTTTTCATCAATATTTTGCAATAAATAACCGATATTTTTAAAGTTTTTCATATGTAAAGTTAATATAATTATATCTATAAATATTTTTTTACACAAGGAGCAAACATTGAAAATAAAAGATGATTTCATAAAATCCCTGTTGTTTATCACGTTTCCCATTGTTCTGCAGAGTCTGCTCACCACGGCCGTAGGCTCGGCTGATGTGTTGATGCTTAGTTATGTCAACCAAACTGCTCTCTCTGCGGTTTCACTGGCCAACCAGGTACAATTTGTACTGAATCTGGTTTACGTGGGGCTTCGGACAGGCACAACGGCCATGTCAGCCCAATACTGGGGCAGGCATGACACAGCTTCCATACGGCGCCTTACCCTGGTTGTACTCCGCTTTTCCATGGGCGTTTCTCTGCTCTTCTTTCTGCTGGCCTTCTGTATGCCAAGGCAGCTTATGCACATCTTCACATCAGAGCCGGAGCTGATCCGGACAGGGGCAGAGTATCTGCGCATTATCGCTTTCTCCTATCTCTTCATGGGAATGTCACAGATCTATCTCTGCGTCCTGAAATCCATCCAGCAGGTGGGTAGAAGCGCTGTCATCGGTTCTTTCACACTGGCTGCCAATGTATTACTAAATGCAGTCTTTATCTTCGGACTCCTGGGATTTCCCAAACTTGGGGTGACAGGAGTTGCCATAGCCACGGTCATTTCCAGAGCAGCGGAGCTCGGTCTGTGCGCAGTGGATGCGGGCCCGGTAAAAAAGATCCGCCTTTCCCGTACGGATTTTCACGACGCAGGCGCTGTTCTGACTAAAAACTTTTTAAAATACTCCCTTCCCGTCACTGCCGAGGGCTTTGTATGGGGCGGCGCCACTGCTGTCCTCTCCGCTATCATGGGACATCTCGGCTCTGACATTGTGGCCGCCAACTCCGTGGCCTCTGTGGTACAGGGACTGGCTACTGTGGTATGTTTCGGGTTTGCCGAGGGCGGTGCGGTTCTGCTTGGAAAAGAACTGGGAAAAAGCAATTATCAGAAAGCAGGCGCCGATGCGTCAAAGCTTATGAAGGCTGCCCTGCTGAGCGGTCTTGCCGGCGCTCTGCTCATGCTCCTTTTAAAACCACTGGTCACAGATATGGTCCGCCTGTCACCCCAGGCCCTCATCTATCTGAACAGTATGTATCTGCTGCAGGCTTTAAACGCAGTGCTGGCCTCCTTCACAAATACCGCCATCTGCGGCATTTTCTGTGCCGGAGGGGATACGAAGTTCGGGCTGTACTGTGATTTTCTTGTAATGTGGGGTTATTCTGTACTGATCGGACTTTTTCTGGGATTTGTCTGGAAACTGCCGCCGGTCACAGTTTACATAATTATGAATCTGCACGAACTGGTTAAGACGCCGTTTGTCCTGAAACATTATAAGGGCAGAAAATGGCTGAAAAATATTACTATTTAATTTTAAGGAGGATATACAACCATGACAATGGAAGAAAGAAAAGCAAAAGGACTGCTCTGGACAGACACACCGGAGGCCATGGAAGCCCAGGCGAGAGCCCGCGGACTGGTTTATGACTTTAACCACACAAGACCTGAGGAAAAAGAAAAAAGAATGGAACTGCTGCAGCAGATCTTTGGCTCCCTGGGAAAAGACGTATGGATCGAACCGCCTCTTACCCTGGCATTTGGCAAAACAGTTTCCATCGGGGACAACACATATATCAACTCTAATCTGACCCTTGTGGATGACTATACCATAAAAATAGGCAGCGGTGTGCTCTTTGCCCCCAATGTCACCATCAGCGCAACCGGACATCCCGTACACCATAAACTGCGCACCCACGGAGAAATGTACTCCTTCCCTGTCACCATCGGGGACAATGTATGGATCGGAAGCGGTGCTGTTATCCTGCCGGGAGTGACCATTGGCAATAACTCGGTCATCGGAGCCGGAAGCATTGTGACAAAAGATATTCCCGCAGACTGCATTGCTGTGGGAAACCCATGCAGAGTTCTGCGGGAAATTACGGATGATGATTTGATCTATTATTATAAAAACCGAAGGGTGGACGAGGAAACTTCAGAATGATCACAGAACAGGCGCTGCCGGAAAGCATGCAGCCTGCTGTCTGAAGCAGCATCTCCCTGTCGCGGCAGTCAAGGGCCCGGGTCATAAGCTTACTGATATCCCCGGCCTTCTCTGCCGCCAGACTGGCAAAGAAAGAAAAGTCTGACCAGGCTCCGGGTATATAATCATCGGAAAAGCGGAAACTGAAAAACACCAGAATGCTGATTCCGGCAATCACTGCCACAGGAAAACAGATACTGCAGATTTCCTTTACCCAGCTCTTCCATTCTGCACTGCGATATGTCCGCCGAAGCCTGGCTGCGGCCAGTACAAATAAGACCCACAGGGGAGCCATGAGGAACAGGCCCCCCAGACCACAGAACAGATCACCCTCTGACTTCACTTCCGGTTCCCCCGGAAGAAGCCCCAAAAGCGTCTGCAGCGCACCGGACGCAGGCATATTTTCATATTTCACCTGCACCCTGCTGTACGGTGTTCCGGTGTCTCCCTGAATGATACATACAGCATCTGTCACATCCAGAATTCCTCTGATCTGGTATTCTCTTCCCAGTACCTGTAACTCTCCCCCGGTCCCATCCAGGTTGAGCTTCCCGGCAAGTCCCCTGCTGATCACACATCCGGCCCGGTCACCGGAGGATACCAGGCTTCCTGCACAGAGTTTTCCGGGCATGATCAGATTCATATTGCCTGCTGCCCTGATAAGCTGCGCTTCTGTCCTCTGTCCCAAAGACGCGTTTGCCGCACTCACTTCCTCCGGGTCCTTCCACAGCGTTATATCTTTTATATATCTCTTCTCATTTTCTCCGGCGTTCTTCCACCAGGTTTCCATCTGCTCTCTGGTTATGGGCGCATTGCGGTACACAAGGCCAAGCTCCCCGGCGGCATGTTTTTTAAGGCCGCTGCTGCAGGAGAGGCCCATACCCGCGAAGCATACCAGGATGACAACCGCCAGCAGAAAACTTATATCTTTTTTTCTCACTCTAACCGTACCTGATTCCCCTCCTCCACATATTTACTGGATTCTGTTATGATTAGGCTGTTTCTGCCTATTGCTGACTTCACTGCCGCATTTTTATCGTCTTTGTCCAAAACAGTTACCGGAACGGACACTGCGGTGTAAACCTTGCCCAGGATACCGTCTCTTACCTCTGCTGTCAGCACAAATGCCTGTCCCTGTGCTTCATGCAGACTGCCAAGGGGAATCACCTGTTCATAGGAACCGGATTCTCTGGACGCCTCATACGTGAAGGCTGTGCCAAGCTTCAGCTGTTTTCCTTCTATCTGTCCGCACCAGACCATTCCGCCGGATTCTGTCTGGTTCTCTCCTGCCGGGGATGCTGTATTCTGGGAGGATGCCTGTTCAAAACGCTCCGCCCTCACTGTCACAGCCTCCGTACTCCCCGAAAGCTTGACGCTGATCTTATCACCTTCCTGTATCTTACCTGCATCTTCAGGTGCTATCTGACCTTTTGCCTCCATGGTTTCAGACGCAATTATGATCTGTTCCGTACCGGCGGTCACAGCGCCTTGTGTCACACCTGCTGACTGAAAGATACCGGAGGCGCCGGCACTTACAACCCCATCTGCACTCTGGATATCTGTCAGCTTTTTCAGTTCCGCCTCTGCGCCCTGGATATCCACCTGGATTCCTTCCACACTGAGGCTGTTTGACTTTTTCTTCTTTTCTTCATTCTGCTGCGCGTTGGCTTCATTTTGGCTGGCCAGATCATACTGCTCAACCGCCTGGTTATAGGAGATGACCTGATTGTTCAGGGCGTCTGCCGCACCCTGCATTTTTTCCTCTGCTGCCTGCACTTTCTGTTCCCACTGTGCGTATTCCGACACAGAAGTGTCCTCATTCTGAGGCGCTCCGGTTCCCGTATCGGGATATTCTCCCTGGGCGTCATTCCGGCTGTCATCTCCCTCTGTACCGCTGTCTGCAGCCGGAGGAGTGTCCGGTATATTGCCGGTTTGGGCAGGCGGAGGGTTATTTGCCAGCTCCTCATACTCTGCGGCTGCCTGATCGTAGGCCGCCTGGGCCTGGGCCAGCAGTTCCTCCGCATTGTTGAGGGAAATCTGTGCCTGGGCAGTCTCCGGTGTACGGGCATCCTCCTGTCCTGCCAGCTTCTGCTGTTCAAGCTGCAGATTCAGCTTTTCGATCTCCCTGTTCTTTGTCTCTATCTTCTCTGCCAGGTAATCCATATCCAACTGTACCAGTGCCTGCCCCTCCTCCACTGCTGTCTGTGGTTTCACAAGGATCTCTTTTATCTTCTGTCCCTCAGGCAGAGACTGGCTGTACTCTTCCTTTGCTGTGATCGTTCCGCTGCCCGTCACCGTCTGGGTCAGCACCCCTTTCCCCACCTTGGCTGTCTTTACCTTAGCAACGGTTATGGAGGAGGCTGCCCTTGCCACCACAGTGCAGCACAGCATCAGCACTAAAAAATATATCACTGCTTTTCCCGCTTTTTTTCTCATAACTACTCCTTTAACCCCGATGCCACGATTCCCTGCTCCAAATACTCCTGCCCCCATAAAAAGATCAACACTGCCGGCAGCATCATCACAATAGATGCCGCGAAGGAACTTCCCACCTGATCCGTCGTGATCTGCGGAAGATAGAGGGAGAGGGGCAGTTTTGCCTTTGTCTTCAGAAATGTCATAGGTGCCTCAATGGCATTCCAGTATTCCAGAAAATTCAGCAGCACTGATGCCATGATTCCCGGCATCCCAAGCGGCACTCCCACATGAAGAAAAATCTTAAGCTGCCCGGCTCCGTCCACCATGGCTGCCTCCACAAGGGCATCCGGTATGGAATGAAAAAACTTCTGCATGATGAACACCGGAAACGCCGAGAAAACCCCGGGCAGAATGATCGCCAGGTGGGTATCCATGAGTGATAAATTGGAAAGCACCAGATAACTGGATACCATGGTAACCTGGAAGGGCATGATCATTAAGATCATATATAATAAAAATAAAATTCTCCGCCCTGTAAAACGGTATCTGCCAAATGCCCACGCCGCCGGCATACCGACCAGCACCTGCCCCAGCAGAATAGGTACCACCTGTTTGACCGAATTCCAGAACATCACGAAGAAATCCGGAGAATCCAGCAGCAATTCCACATAGGGTCTTAACGTGGGATAGACAGGCAGCAGTTCCATCTGAACCGCCTGCCCGCCTCCGCCCAGCACCCCGCCGTAGGCTGCCTTCAGTTCCTCCGGTCCCATAAATGAGTTTGGAAACATGACCAGCACCGGCACCCAGAACAGAAGGCAGAACATGGCCAGCACTGCCGTGCGCACTGTCTTTTTTTTATTCACTGCTCTCCTGCCTTTCGTTCCACCATTCCACTAATACCAGTATCACACTCACCGCAATTGCCATTAAAACTGCCGCAGCGCTCATTTTCTGTATATCCAGCTTGGTAAACCAGTTATTGAACAGGTGCTGCAGCATATAAATGCTCTCATGGGGATAGTCCCCCGCGATCAGATACGCCTCCCGAAACACCCTGAAGGCATTTACAAAGGACAGGACCCCTATGAGGAAAATACTGCCCTTCATCTGGGGCAGCGTAATATACCGAAAGCACTGAAATGCCCCGGCACCACTGACTCTGGCCGCCTCATACTGCTCCTCCGGAATAGCCAAGAGCGCGGCGATCCACAGCACAATATCATACCCCATATTCTTCCACAGATAAGACCCCACCAGGATCCAGAAGGCATATCCTGTATTCATCCAGTCCTGCCCGGTCAGATGCAGCATTTCCAGCATCTGATTCACAGCGCCGTTCTGGTCAAATAAAAGCTTCCAGAAAACTACCACGGAAGCCACCGGAATTGCCATGGGCAGGAGAAATCCTGCCCGCAGTACCCTGGCAAACCCGGTGATGCTGTTTAAGAAAACCGCCGTCACAAATGACAATGCCAGAAGCAGAGGCAGACAGATGCACAGAAACCGCACCGTATTGCCCAGTGCCTGTCTGAAAGCACCGTTTTCCAGCACCTGTCTGTAATTATCCATCCCCACAAAAAGCCCGCCCACTGCCTGAAAAAAGGAACGGCGTATCACATCTGCGAAGGGCAGAAGGACAAAGACCAGCAGGCCCAGCAGACTGGGTGCCAGAAATGCGTATGCTGTTTTATTCTGACAGGTAGGTGTCCATTTTCTGGACAATTGCCTTTGCCGCTTCTGCGGATGTCTCTGTACCTTCATAACATTTCTCCACTTCTTCCATAACTGTGTCATACAGTGTCCGGTTTGGAATGAAAGGATTATCCAGTGTACGGATCAAATCCAGATAGATTTGAAGGGTCTGACTATCGGCATTCCCGTATTCCTCCATGACTTCCTCCCCTGTCTTGGGATCTTTGAAGGAACTGCTTACAACGTCCTGCTGCGCAGCTTCTGTATCTGCGTATGCCAGCATATTCTTAAATGCGCTCTCTGTAACGGGATAGCCGTCCATTGTCTCGCTGCCCTGCACATCATCCGCCAGAAGCGCTTTTATAAATAACTCTGCTGCCTCCTGCTGCTTGGACGATGCGTTGATTCCCGCAATGGTGTACGGCACATAACAGTTATGGATAGTCTGTGGTTCAATCCCTGCTTTCTTGATGCTGTAGGCAGGATACATCATACTGCTGTAACCCTGTAATTCATATAATGATACCCTTCCATCCTTTAATGCGCTGAAATAACCCGCTGAAAAATACACATTCTTGTCTTCGTTCTCCTCCGGATCATATCCGTAAGCTTCCTCCAGCATTTTCGTATCCATATTTTCAAAAATCTTTAAGCAGTCATCTAAAAACTGTGTCATTTTCTCCTCATCAATGCCCCCATCTTCTTTTACGAGGTCCTGATACATGATAGAAAGCAGTGACTCCGCAGCAGGGGTGTGTATCGAATCTCCCAGAACCTGGGCATCCGGATTCTCATTCAGATAAGAAGTCAGGGATTCCAGACTCTCCAGAGCTTTGCCGCTGTCATCCTTGGCGGCCATAATCGGAAGTCCCACACGGGCCGGAATGCCGTAGACCTTCCCGTCTCTGTCAAGCGCCTTTCCGATATTCTCCAGCATACCGCTGTCTTTTACCAGCTCGTCCCTGAGACCGCTTATATCCATCAGGACTCCCTTTTCTATGTAGGAGTCCACCGGAAGTCTGTCTAAGATCAGCACGTCAGCACCCTCACCGTTTAGAAGTTCTGTGTTCAGGCTGCGGATATCATCCGAATTTGGCTTTTCATACTGTCCGACCGCGTAGCTGTAGTCCACTCTTATATCCGGGTTCTGGGTCTGGAACAGGCTTATGGCCTGCTCTACGGTTTTGTTCTCTTTCAGGCTGTAAACGGTCAGTGTGTTTTCCGCTGAAACAGGCATTTCCTTGTTGTAGGTGTAATGTGCCATATACAGTCTGCCCTTGTCATACTCGTTGTACAGAGCGTAAAAATCATCTTCCTCCCCACAGAAAAATGACGAAACACCAACCTCTGATGCCCCCATTTTCCCGTAAGACCCATCAAGCAGTGTCTCTATCAGATCGCCTGTTTCCTGAAAACGGATAAGCCCTTTCTCGGTCAGTGAGTACCATGTCCCGTCAGATCCGGCGGCAATATTATAAGACTCCCCTTTCTCTTCAAGCGGTACATTTCCCACCGCTGAATAATCCTCTGTGTCATAGAAATCAACACTCTTTCCATCCTTTGCCGTCACGGCCAGTCTGTTCTGTGATGCACAGATCGTATTCTGATAATTTGACATCATGGGTTCCATATCAGCCGAAAAAACTTTTTCACCGTCTTTGTAAATCTCAGCCTGCCCTGAACTGCCGTTTCCCACACACAGACTTCCGTCTGCCAGCGCATCTATATCTACCAGCATGGCTGTATACCCGCTCTCATCTGCTTTCAGCAGATTTTCAGGGGTAATATCTTCCCATGTATCCCCATCCGAATTATTTTTTAATACATGCCAGCCATAGGGAACATCCTCAGATGTATTCGTGGGAGTTCCCATTGCATACAGGTTTCCGTCCTGTCCATACTCAATATGGTTTACCTGCATCTCTGCAGATGTCAGCCCTGTTTCCTCCTGGGCTTCAGACCATTTTCCATCCTGATACTGATAGAAATAATACTTCATACCTGTTTCCGCATTTCCGCTGGAAGTATACAGCCAGAGGGTTCCATCCTTTTCATATGCCCCCACAGGCGTTTCCCCATCCTGTACAGGCGGCTTTAAATCCTCCTCCACATAGCGCCCCATGGCCTTCTCCTGGCTGTCCTTTTTATTGTTGTCCGCTTCCTTTGTCTGTCCGCCGCATCCTGACATCAGGCCTGCTGCCATCACAAGGCCCATTCCTGCGGCCAATATTTTTCTCCACTTCATATTAAAAACTCCTCTCTGCCGGTGATTCTGTCTGATTACCCGGCCCCTTCATCATTTAGGATATCAGATAAATCTCAAAAAGACATTTAAAGCCTGTGAGAATTTTTAAAGATTTTTTTGAGAAATGAATGGTATAATATTTGAGAGAAAAGAAACGCACTTAAAAAGGAAAGGAATGATTACCCATGCGAATTTTATTGATAGAGGATGACCAGGAACTCTGCCATGTGCTGAAGATTTCTTTAGAGAAGGCCGGATATCAGACGGATATCTGCCTGACCGGAACCGATGCGCTGTATTATGCCCTACAGCCGGTTTACAATCTGATCATTTTAGACCGTATGCTTCCCGGCATGGACGGGCTTTCCCTCTTAAAATTGATCAGGAGCAGTGATATTGCCACCCCTGTTATTCTGGCAACTGCCATTGATGCCGTACCGGAACGGATCGCAGGCCTGGACTGCGGTGCTGACGATTATATTGTAAAACCTTATGATATAGAGGAACTCATGGCACGTATCCGGGCGCTTATCAGACGACCGAAACCCATGGAAGACCACCAAAATATGGAATACGGGGATCTGACCTACCACACTGCCACCTTAAAACTCACCTGCGGAGCGCAGACACAGCAGCTTTCCCGCAGGGAATCCATGCTTATGGAGTACTTTCTGCAGAATCCGGACCAGACCATCTCCAGACAGATGCTGTATTCCCGGGTATGGGGGCCTGACGGGGAGGTGGAGGACGGAAATCTGGATACCTATATTTATTATCTCCGCAAAATTCTCAAAAAGCTGAAAAGCCGTGTCCAGGTCACAACCGCACACGGAATCGGCTATCGATTGGAGTGCCCGCCATGCTGACAACCTTCCGAAGACGGCTGACCCTGCTTTTTGCCGGGACCACCAGCCTGATCCTGACTGTCATATTCCTCATTGTCTGGGTATACCAGAACCACCTGTACCAGGCACAGCAGGAAAATCTGTTTCAGAATTATCTTCTGGAACTTTCCAATAAGCTGGAAGCTGATATACATTTTTCAGATAACTGGCTCGCCTTGATGGAGGCGGAGAACCGCCTGATCATTCATATAGAAGAGAACCGCGTTCCTCTGTTTTTCCCCGGCTCCTGGGAACCGGCATCCAGCCGCAGCGAATTGATTGAAAAGGCCAGAAAAAAAGCCTTAGATGAGCAGGTGGATATCAGCCGCCCTCCCCTCACTACCTCCATGAGGAAGACTTCTGTCATGCAGATTGAGGGGGAAAAGGGGGATATCTACCAGGCGGCAGCCCTCCTGATGCCCTCAGGCAGTACCTCAAAGGCCCTGATACTTCTGCAGGATATTACGGAGATGAGGCAGCGAAAGCTTTCCCTGGGTATTTTCTTTCTGCTGTTGGATCTGGCCGGATTTGCCGCACTTTTTCTGGCGGCCCGACTGATCCTTGGGCGTGCCATGCAGCCGATCGCGGAATACCAGCAGAGACAGACTGACTTTATTTCCGCTGCCTCCCATGAACTGCGCTCCCCGCTCACCGTCATCCAGACCAGCGCTTCTGTCATAGAGGACGACCCGGGACAGGCAGCAGCCATGTCCCGAATCATCCGACGGGAATGCAGCCGTTCCGGGAAGCTTATCCGTGACCTGCTGCTTCTGGCCTCCTCAGATTCGGGTACGCTCTCCAGGAAACTGGAGGAGGTGGAGGCAGACGCCCTGCTTCTCCGCCTGTTTGAATCCTATGAGACAGTCTGCAGACAGAAGGATATCTCCCTCAAACTCCATATGCCGGATGATATCCTGCCGCCGGTCCTCTCAGACCCGGCGTATCTGTACCAGCTCTTGTCCATTCTGCTTGAAAATGCCATAACCTACGGCATACCGCCTTCCGGGGAAAAGCCCGTGATAGAACTGTCTGCCCATCAGTCCGGACGGCATATCACCCTGTCCGTCACTGACCACGGACCGGGCATTCCGGATGAAAAAAAGGAGGCCGTATTCCGCCGTTTTTACAGGGGGGACCCCTCCCGAAGCAAAAAGGAACATTTCGGACTGGGCCTGTCCATTGCCAGTGAACTGGCCCGCCAGTTAAAATGCCGCCTTACGGTCCTGGACACCCCGGGAGGCGGTGCCTGTTTCCGAATAGAATTGACAAAAACGGGAACCAGCAGCTCTTAACGCTCTGGTTCCCGTTTTCTGTGCATCGTTTCAACTTCCTCTCATAGGAAAAGCCTGTAAAAACAAAAATAACCCGCTGCAGCCACAACAATTGCAGTTCCTGTATAAAGAATTTTGTTTTCCGCCTTTTTCCAAAATACATACCCGATAGCAGCCATCCCGGCCAGATCAAAAAGGAACTGAAAAAGAAATGTCTTATTATGGAACAGATATATTCCCACCGCCACAGTCTCAGCTCCAAGCCCTCCAATGGGCAGGCCGTACAGAAAACTGCCGGGGCTTCCCCCTTTATTCCAGAAGTACAGTACAAATCCCCCTATACTGCAGAGGCACGCCAGCGCCGTATAAAGTGCCAGCAGATTCCAATGGAATCCCTCGTTGTCAAACATGGGAAGAAACAGACCCAGTATATATTTCAGTAAATAGAAGCTGATATTCATAGCCGTGAGGTACAGCATCACATTCACCGCGGCATTCCGATTGGAACGGCTGAAAAGCACCACAAGGGTAACCGTTACCATCCAGAAGCCAAACAACGTTGCGATGGAACTCAGGCTCCATAAACTGTCATACGGAAAAAAATCCGTAAGTCTGGTCAGGATTCCTGCCAGACATCCCAGCCCTGCCATAAGAATATATGACTTTAAAGCACGCGGTTTACGTTTCGTTTCACTTCCCCGGTTTCTCATCCTGTCCTCCATCTGCTTTCTGGTTCCGGCGGTTTCTATATTCTCTCCTTCTCTTCTCGTCCACAGGTGCCAGCCATTTTTTCAAAATCTCACTCAGCTTCTGGAGCATAATGGGTTTTGCCAGAAAGTCGCTGAATCCTTCTGCCAGATACATGGCCTGTGCACTGCCGGACGCGTTTGCTGTAAGCACTACTACGGGAATGCTGCAGCAGTTCTTGTCCGGCAGCGCGCGTATCTTTTTCAGCGCCTCCATACCATCCATTCCGGGCATCATGTGGTCCATGAAGACCAGATCATACCTTTCCTTTTTGACCGCATCCACTGCCTCCTGACCGGAGTGTACACAGTCTACCTGCATGCCGTAAGGTTTCATAAGCTCCTCTGCGATCTGCAGATTTAAATCATTGTCATCCACCAGCAGCACCCTGGTATACGCATAGTCCGGGGCCGTCTCCGTGGATAATGCGGTTCCGGCTGCAGGACCGGATGCTTCCAGTTTTTTCAGCAGAGCTGCAGCCTGTATACTGAAAAGAGGCACAAATATGGTCAGATCCTGTGCCTGTACTGACATCAGAGTATGTTCCTTCATTTTCAGCAAAGTGATCAGGGACACCTGGTCCGGCACTACCTTCCGGTCCAGATTTTGTATGGTCTCTCTGTCTGCCATGGCATATCTGTATTCCCCCGCCCGCAGCTCCTGCACAAACGTTTCATGATCTGTGCAGATTCTGTAAGACATATTCATACGTTTCAGGCATTCTTCATAATACTCCCTCATCAGGGAGTCCGGTTCCAGTATCAGCACACTTCTCTTTTGGGGAAACCCCGGTTCCAGAAGGGAGGTCCCCTTCTTCTCTGCCCTCTGCGTAATGCAGGCTGTGAACACGGAACCTTTTCCATATTCACTCTCCACAGAAATATGACCGTCCATCATTCTGCACAGAGCACTGGTTATGACAAGACCCAATCCGGTTCCTTCCCCATTATGACTGTATTTGCTGTCCACCTGGCTGAAACTCACAAACAGTTTGTCCATATCCTGTTTTCTGATACCCACGCCGGTATCCTCCACACGCATGGTCAGGAACGCATTTTCTCCCTCCTGCCGGCAGCAAAGAGTCAGGCGGATATGTCCCTCTTTCGTAAATTTCACGGCATTTCCCACAAGGTTCACCAGAATCTGCCGGACACGTGCGGCATCACCGGTCAGACGGGCCGGAACGGATTCATCCACATCCACAAAAAAGCGGACAGGCTTTTCATCTATTTTAATGGCAGCCATATAGATCAGGTCGTAAAGAATATCCTCCAGCTCATATTCCTCATTCCGGATTATAAATTTTCCGGACTCTATTTTTGAAAAATCCAGTACATCGTTGATGATCGCCAGCAGACCTTTACCGGAGTTCAGGATACTGCGCACATACTCCCTCTGCTTGCCGTCCAGGGCAGTGCGCATCAGAAGTTCCCCCATTCCCACAATGGCATTCATGGGAGTCCGTATCTCATGGCTGATGTTGGCAAGAAATTCTGACTTGGCCTGCGCCGCATGTCTCTGGCTCTGGGAGAGCGCCCACAGCACAGCCGCAGCAGCCAGAAGCGCCAGAAAGACCACTCCCGCCGTGATGCTGATCGTGGCAAGCTCCTTTGTCAAAAGATCTGTCTTGGCGGTGATAGCCTCTTTGGAGACAATATTCACAACCGTCCAGTCATGTATTCCCAGGGGACAGTAATATGCATACCGACTGCTTCCAAACTGTTCATAGAGGATCATGCCGGATTTTCCTGCCTTTATATCTGCTTCCGTCCGGGAGAGGTCTGCGCCCTCCCTGATCTCCGCATTCTGCAGGACCCGGAAGAAGTTATTGTAATCCATGCTCTTATTATGCAGAACCAGACTGCCGTCCGTGTCTATGATGTAGGAATAGCCTTCCCCGCCGTAGCTCTCTATGCCCAGCACTTCCTGAAGCTTTGAGGCCTCCAGCATGGCGGCCAGAACGCCTGCCGGTTTTCCTGCTTCGTCCTTCAAAGGAACACTCATTATAATACCGGATACAGCCCGGTTCGTTAGGATATGCCTGACAAGACCGCTGATCTGGCTCTCCCCTTCCATGGCTGCCTGAAAATAGGCTTCTCCGGATACGTCCCCATCCCTGGAAGATTCCGTGGCCTTCAGCATACCGTCTGCCTCCGCGTACCCCACATAGGCAAACTTATGTCTCCTGGCAATATCCTGCAGATAAGGGAGCCGTTTTTCCTCCGGTATGGCAGGCAGTGCGTTCCCGGCGGTCTCCAGGGAAACCTGAGTATCCTGCACCACGTTTTGTATGTAGGAGACAATGTGGTCCGCCGTCTCTGCCAGATGTGCCCGGTTCTCTTCCTTGATGGTACTGTCAAATTTTCTGATATAGCTTGCGGCAAATGCTGCAAACAGCAGAATCACTGCCAGCAAAGCTGCCAATACAGCCACAAACGGCATCCGTTTCCGGGCCTCTGTCTTTTTCTTTCCCACGGGATTTCCCCCTCACTTCATTTACATTTCAGCCGCTCCTGCCTAAGCGCCTCCATCTTTGCCAGGCATTCCTCCGCGGTTTCCTTCCCATCCGCATCCATATATTCCAGAATACAGGAGGCATCCATCTGGGAGAACCCGCGTATGCGCAGCCATGCGGTTGAATCCCGGTAATGCCGCTCGATCAGGCGCTCCGCCTCCAAATACTGCGGCGTGGAAATACTGGCCACCTGATTTTTGAACACAGGCGCTGTGTATATTCCCTCGAATACAGCATTGTAATTATAAGGGTCCGCAAGAAATGTGATAAAATCCAATGCGGCATCCAGCCGTTCACTGTTCTTATTTACAATAAAAAGGCCAAGATTCGGTCCCTCAAAGGTTCCCTCCTCCGGTATCCCTACAAAAGCAGGCATGATTCCGAATTGGGAGGCATCCCCTGTAAAATCCGTATACAGCCAGGTATCCCAGCACAGCATCATGGCGTATTTTCCGCTGTCCATGGCTTCGCTCATTCCGTTCCAGTCATCTGTCCGGTAAGTCTCTCCCAGATAACCCTTCTGCGCCATGGTTTTGTACCAGTCTGCCACCTCTCTCATCTGAGGCAGATCGTCATAGCCCAGAGTGCCGTCGTTCAGACCATTCAGTATGTCCGTATCCTCCACCAGACAATCCATAGGAAATTGGTAGAGAAGCATGGAAATCTCTTTTCCAGGCATATACAGAGGGGTAATCCCGTTCTGCATAAGGGTCTCGCAGACCTGCAGGAACGCTTCCTGCGTACCGGGAACTTCCAGGTTATATTTTTCAAAGATTTCTTTATTGTATAAGGTGCCGGAAACCGACGCCTCCCAGTGGGGAAGACCGATGACCTTCCCGTTGTATACTGTCTGGTTAATGGAGGTATCGGTCAGGTCATCCACCCAGACGGCATCGGAAAAGTCGTAAAAGTTCTCATCCGGCTGAAAGGCTTCAATATTGGTTCCGCCGTAACTTAAAAGAATATCCGGCTTCTCAATCTCCCCCGCCACGCTTGCCAGAACCTGCTGTTCAAATTCTTCCTTTGGTATCTGGACAATTTCCAGCTCATTGTCCGTGAATTCCTGATAGCGGTCAAAGGCTTTTGTTATGTAACTGCGCTCCATCTCCGGGTAGATTCCCCAGATCACCAGCTTTTCGCCGCTGATGCTGCCCCAGTCATACTGGGGCTCGTCAAAGGCTGCTGCGCTTTCTGTGTGAGCCTGCCTGCTCTGCGCACAGCCTGATAAAACCATGGCCAGTCCCATAACTGCCAGGACTCGGACTTCCTTTTTCATATACCTTTTCACCCCGCCTTTGGACTGCTTTTTAATCTGTATTTATTTGTAACTGTGAGGACACTAAACCATTCATATTTATTTTAACATTTATGGGGGGATATGTCGATATGAGTGAAGAATATAAAGTTTCTTTATAGAATGAAGAAAGTTGACTGCAGGAACGTTTCCGGTCCGCTTGAATCGATTGCGTTATAATTCATTGCCTTTATAAATATAATCATTAAGGCATATTTTCGCCTTTATCTTATCCGGCAGAATAATATGATTAAGATTCAGGCCTTTTGCCACATGCTTAATCACACTATATATTTCTGTGTCCATATCTTTTTCCAATATAGCAAGAACCTGAGATGGAAACGCTGTCAGTTTCTTAATGTCTTCAAGCAACGCCGATGAAGGTACATAGTGATCACCCTCCCTGCTTAAACCCAGACAGAAATTCACATTGCCCACCACTTTATCAACAAAGAGATAAGGGCGCACATTATTATAATCCCCGGTAATCTTTGTTATTTTTGTAATATTCATTATCGAAGGCAGGGCTGCCAATTTTAAATATGTAGTTCCATCCTTTTTAAATTGAAACTCATTTACGCTTAATTTATTTTCTATACACTTTCTATAGAAGTTTACCGATTGATTATGTAATACTCGACCATCTCTTTCAATTAACTCTATTCCTGTAAGATGTTGGTAATTTCTCTCATAGAAGGCCACCTCTATGCATCGTATGCAATTATCCTGCCTCTCACGATAAATAATCAAAAATTTTTTATTTGATAACCTCTTCCTGTACTGTTTTGCACAGTTCAGAACCATTTTTTTAGCTTCCTCTTTTGTATATTTCATATATTAATCCTACATTTTCATAAATTTAAAAAGAGAGTAATAACACCATTGTGTTACATACCCTCTTTTCATGGCTAATTTTAGTGTTGTCTGCCAACGACCAGTAAAAGACTGGTAAATATATCGGATTTTAGTGTTGTCCGCCAACGGCCAATCATATGAACATGATTGACAAATATTTCAGATTTAAGTGTTAGCCCACTAGAAAAGCACGCTTTTCTTCTAACTATTATTATATACAAATGAAGTTTTTATGTCAAGAGACTAATCTTTATTTTCTCTTTGTTATTGCAAATAATTAATTATTATATGCACTTAATCGCATAGAAATATATGTATCTATTTCCCCTATGGTAAATATTTTATTCTCTGTATTCCACCGGATATCTCCTACATATCTCATCATACAAAAAGCAATTCTCATCATGGTCATTTATCATCCCGCATGCCTGCAGATGGGAGTACACGGTAATAGAACCCAGATATTTAAAGCCCCTCTTCTTCAGATCAGCACTGACCGCGTCGGATAATTCATTTTTCGCGGCACCCTCAGTCTGATGGCTTCTGTAAACAAGTGTCTTTCCCCCTGTCCAGGACCACAGATAGGTGTCAAAGCTGCCAAACTCTTCGATTATCTGCCGGAACCTGCACGCATTGTTAATGACTGCCTGAATTTTACGGAGGGAACGGATCATTCCGGGTGTCTCCATAATTTCCTGTATTTTTCCATCATCATACTCAGCAATCTTCCTGTAATCGAAGTCATCAAAACACTGGCGGAATATATGGCGTTTTTTCAGCATCATATTCCAGTTCAGCCCGCACTGCATGACCTCCATCATCAGAAACTCAAACTGTTTCCTGTCATCGTGGAGGGGAATTCCCCACTCCTCGTCATGGTATTTTTGTAAAATCCCATTGTCCTTACACCAATCACATCTCTCGCTCATGCCTTCTCCTTATATGTGCTTTTTATTCTGTATCCGTTCCGCTCTCCCTTTTTCCTGCATCTGCTCCTGCGGCATTTTGAGGGCTAATCTTGAAAATTAAACAGTCTTTCTGCATTCCCGGTTGTAATAGTTATGACTTCCTCATAAGTTAACTGTTTCAAATCTGAAATTGCTTTTACGACTTCCATAAGATTCAGGGAAGTATTTCTGCTCCCGGGGGCTTCTTTGGGTTTTACGTAGGGGGAATCCGTTTCAAGCAAAATCGCCTCCATAGGTATCTGCCTGACTGCATTTCTTACTGCTTCCTCCTGCGGATATGTAATTCTGCCTCCGATTCCGAGAAAAAGTCCCATATCCATATATTCCGCCGCTCTGGCAGTGTCGCCGCCAAAGCAGTGTACCACACCAGAATGCTGCAGAGGATGTTCCTTTAATATCTGAACAGCCTCGTCATCCGCATCTCTGATATGAAGAATCACCGGAAGTTTTATCTCCTGGGCAATTTCAAGCTGTTTATGAAACCAGACTCTCTGTCTGGCTCTCATTTCTGTGTCCTGAACGCGATAATAATCCAGCCCGGTTTCACCAATGGCAACTGTCTTACTATCTCCTGCCAGTTCCCTGAGTTCCGTTTCCCACTTTGTATCCTGCTCTGCATTTTCTTCACCGAGACAGTTGGGATGGATTCCCACGGCATAATAGATCCATGGGAAGCCATCAAAGAATTTCCGCATGACATAATTGGAATCAAACGCTATAGCAGGATTTACAACCTTTTCCACGCCTGAAGAAACTATTTCCTCCAGCAGACTGTATCTCCCGCAGTCGAATCTCTTATGATCGTAATGCGCGTGCGTATCAATCAACATTTCTCACCTATCTTCCAAACAGCCCGGAAAGTGGTTTCAAAGCCTCTCCCAGATTCTCGATTGCCTGGTTCAGGCTGTCTATATCCAGGTTTTCCAGAGCGGGTACTACAGAGTCATTAAAGGTCTTCAAGGTCTGCCGCAGATCCGTCACCAGCCCCGATATATTGATGACCAGTACCACGCCCACTGTGATCAACACCACTGCTATGATTCCAAGCAGTACAGCGGTCATCCTTGATACAAACAACTGTTTTCTGAGAAGTTCTGTCTGCTCCTCCTCAAATGTGATCCTGTTATCGTTCATGCTGCCCCTCCTCATCCATATTCCGTTACAAGTATTCTATCACATTTTGCTGTATCTGATGTAAAGATTTACAGATTCTAAACAGCAAAATATCACCGGTCAAAACCCCACCGGTGATATTCTCTGTCCTGCTGAATGTTACTGCGCATTTTCCTCTGCCAGTTTCTTAATGGAAATCTCCTCTGTCTTATCTCTGTATTTCACTGTGAGCACTTCCTGTCCGGTCAGCTTTATTTCCTCACCGTCTGCTCCCAGAATCGTATTGCCATCCGTAAATGTATAGCCGCAGGATACGCCTCTGTTATCCGGAAGATTTCCGGTATCATCATAGTGCTCTATGATCTCTATTTCATATTCCCCTTTCTTTTCTGCTGTCAGGGTAAGCCCCATCAGTTTTGGCCGGAAGTCAATGGACACCATGCCATTCTCCATCTTATTGTATGTCATTTCCACGTCTTCAGAAGATGCCAGCTTCTCCCTGCACGCCTCCTCTGCCATTTCTTTCAGGCTGAGTTCTTCTGTTTTATCCCCATACTCTATCCGCAGAACATCGTCCTCTGAAATCTGTTCTGCCTTTCCCTCCGGTGTAAGAACTGTCTCCTCATCTATAAAGGTATAACCGCAGTATGCATTTCTGTGATTGGATTTATTCAGTGGGTTTATTCGGGAAGCCCTGACGGTTATCACATTGGTATCTCCCGATTCTGTCTCCGCATAAAGACGTATATTTTTATCCTTTGGCGCAAACTTGATCGTCACAATTTTTCCAACATACTCTTTTGAAAGGTTCACGTCCCCGGACTTTACATTCCAGCTCTTTCCGTAATAGTAACTGAGTCCGCCGAATATCAGCGCGCATATGAGAACCGTCAGTCCGACGGCCTTCCAGATTATCCTTTTTACCTTCTTAAACGGTCGGATTGCCTTCTTATTCGCTTCTGTCATTTCCGGTTTCTGCACTTCCTGTTTCATCTCGTCCAGATACGCCCTGCATTCCCTGCAGTCCTTCAAATGCTCCTCAATCGCCCTGTCACTCTCCCTGCTGGTCAGCCCGTCCACATAGCTTGGAAGCAAATCCCTGATAATTTCGCACTTCATAGTCTTACCTTCCTTTCACGATTTTCTGCTTTGCCCTGTAAAAAGTCACGCGGGCCCAATTTTCATTTTTACCGAATATCTCCCCTATTTCCTTAAAAGAAAATGCACCTGTTATGCGCAAAAGCACCACTTCCTTTGCAGTCTCGTCCAATATATGCACCTTTTTAAACACATCCATCTTCTCTTCCCTGATACAGAGCTCATCCTCTGGTCCGGCCTTGTCGGAGACCATACTTTCCTCCAGCATGGATGTACCCTTTCTCTTTCGTTTGTCCAGCTCCTGATACCATAAATGCTTAGCGATCTGGCAGAGCCAGGTAGACACCTTACAGGTTCCGTCATATTTATGGGCTGAGCGCACTGCCCGGTAAAATGTCTCCTGGGTCAGCTCCTCCGCGGTACACTCCTCACGGCACAGGGTCATCAGGAAACGGAACACCGAATCTGCGTATTCCCTGTAAATGACATCCATGTCTAACATCTCTTCCTCACCTCTCTTTACTCATATATCCGGGAAATAGAGTTTTCGTTACAGAAAACGTGAAATTTTTTCTTTTTGATTATACCATATACCATTAATGGCATCCCGTAACTTAAGGCCCAGCAAGTGTGCCACGTATTGTATATCATATTTTGCGGATGAATTAGCCGACCTCCCACACCACCTGGGGCTATTATTTTGTTCGTCAGACCACAGCTAAGTACCTGCCCCATCCTCCAATATCCTTTTCGGCTGTTTGCAAGTTCATGCACCTTCCACTCCGGCAGTTTCAAGGCTTTCAAATTTCTCTATTTTGTCTTTACCTTTTCCATTAATTCCAGTACATGGTTCGGATTTTTCTCCGTAGCCATTCGTCTGCCTCCGGTCTTCATTGCTTATTCCACGTTCTTCTTGCAGGCTTTCAGTGCGTCGTGTTGACCTCTTCCCGGTCTGAACCCATAACTGTTCTCTGAGAACTGCGGCTCAAACAACGGGGTCAGTTCCTGCGTGACTGCTTGTTGAATGACACGGTCTACAACCGTCGGTATCTCTACCCTTCGGACTGGGTTGGGCTTATCCTTCCCACTACCGGGCGGATTTCGAGACTTTCACCCTATAGAACGCGCGCCCGCCGGGCGCACTAAAAAGCACTCTGTATCTTTTGATACAAAGTGCTTCAATGTACAAGAGCGTGTTTGAAAATTCATACCGACAAGCTGTAGGATATTTATCTTTGCAGTTCCACCAGCAATTCCCATCTGCCATTCCGCTTTCCGCCCAGCCGTCTGATGTAACCCTTTTCCTGCAGCACTTTTGTCCTGTTCTTCACGGTTCGTTCTGACTTTCCAAGCTTTTCAGCTAACTGCTTCTGCGTTATAACAGGATTCTTAGAAATGTTTCTGAGAATTTCAAATTCATCCAAAGTGCAATCCAAAGTGCAATTTTTGCACTTTGAAATCTCTTCTGCTGCACTTTTGATTTCCTTTTCATCTGAATAATCTACATGAAGATAACGATTTTTTAATTGATGATGCCTGTCCATCAGAAAATTCTCAAAAAACAATTCCAAATACTTCGTTGTTGCATGGATATCATTTTTTAAATCATTATAATTAGCCCGCACTAAAGCATTGCGGAAATACCATGAGTGTTCGGCAAATGCTTCATTACTTACCTCAAATCCCAGAGTCTTTAGATACTTTATAATAAATACTGCTGTTGCCCGGGTATTTCCCTCGCAGAAGGGATGAATCTGCCAAATATCAGATGTAAACTTTGCAACATGTTTCACTGCATCTGATACCGTCATTCCCTCATAAGAAAACCGTTTTTCCATATTAAAATCATAGTCCAATGTATCTTTTATACTGTCACATGATGCATAAAATACCGTCTCTCCTTTTAGCACCCATTCTTTTTTTGTAATATTATATGGTCGGATTTTCCCGGCATGATCAAATACACCTTCAAATAGACGTCGATGTATCGTCAGCCATTCAGCAGGTGAAAACTGAAAAGTATGCTCGCCCAAAATTCTTGTGATCCGTGTTGAAACAATATCCGCCTCTTTTGTATCATCTTCTAAGTCTCTGCGTTCGTCCCGCTCTTCATAGTAGCTTTGAATTCTCTTTTGCGCTGCATCAATATTTATTTTTCCCTCAATATGTTCTTTTGCTGTTTCCAACAAATATTCCGATATCTTAAGTCCGTCTACATCCTGAAGACCAATAGCAGTCTGCCAGGACTCACTTTTCTCTGCCTTATCAGGTTCTCCCTGCCGAATATAATTTTCCAGTTCAAACTGCCATTTCTTTTCCTTTGACACTCCCTGTACCGCCTTCCCTGTTATGACATGGCAATATACCTACAAGTACATTATATATTTCTGTTCATCTCCGGTCAATACGGAACAGTCCGTCACAATACAATCCTCTCCATCCTCCGCAGTGACACCCTGTACATCACATACATAAACAGTGCCACTCCAAAAATCAGCCCCAGTTCCATCACAAACAACTGTACCTCCGCTGCATCCAGGTGCATATCATTAAAATAAATCAGCAGCATGGAAAACACAAGAACAATCGTGCTCCCGGCAGCCGTCGGATATGTGAAGATCTTCCGCAGTTGTCGGCGAATCACCCTTTCTATATAATTCCTGTCCGCTCCAAGTCTTCCCAGATCGCTGAAGAGCTGCCTGTTGTCCATTGCGATAGTCACGCTTCTCACATAGGTCATAACACCCACGGCTGCCAGGGAGATCACCGCAATATACACACTCAGCAGCACAAAAACAGCAACCATCTGCATGGCGTCAGCCTTTATCAAAACCTTAAAAAAGGGTGTGTATTTCCAGTCACTCATAAGCTCCGGATTATCCACGGAAAGACCGGCTTCTCCGCTGTAAAAGTATTCCTGTCCCTCCTGTTCGGCGCATTTTTCCTCATAGGCATCGTACAGCGCCAGGTGGTCCGACAGTGCTCCCGCATGGGCAATGTATTCCTTTTTCAGTTCCCCGGCAAACTCATATGTGCTGTATACATCCTTCACACGGAAGAAGACCAGCTTCTCCCTGTCGGTTTTACCCGCTTCCGCAAAGCTCCGGTAATCCTCATCGGAAAGGATAAAAGTAAAAGGCTCACTGGTATTTGTCAGGTTATCGAACTCCTCCGTCCCCTGATAGGACAGTTCCCTGTTCTCTACAGACAGCAGACAGTCCGGTTTCACCCATATGGACGGGTGGTATCCGCTGGGAACGATGGTCTTGTATTCCCCGGGTTTAAGCTCTGTCCCGCGCCCGGCAATCCTGGAAAAATCAGATGCCCGGACAAACGAGGCCAGTTTCCCGGAATTCAGATCCACATATTTCCCGCTGTCTGTCAGATCCCGCATCCGGTAATCCACATATAGCACCACTGCTTCTGCCTCCTCATATGTCTCTATATCCACGTTATACTTTTTCGCCAGCCCGAAAATATCATCCCTGGTGATCTGCTTTTCTTCTGCGGGATAATGCATGGAATAGTCATACGGCGCGTCCTCTCCCCCGGCATAGGCAGAACGGTAATACATGGCTCCCCAAAACGCGGACAAGAGCAGGACAAACACCAGAAGTGTGATCACACACATATTTTTTGTCGTCTGTCTTGCCGTAAAACGCATCAGATTGGCAGACACAATATTCTTATAATATTTTTCCGGGTTCCTGCCCTTGCCTGTGCGCCCTATCGCACTCAGCATAAAGAGATACAATCCGGCCGCGCTGATACAGTAAGTGACATTCCAGAAAGAGGGCATGACAAACAGAAACCATCTCATGCAGACTGCAGGCACTGCCATTGCCAGCACAAGCCCTGTAAGGATGAGTAAGATGCCGGCCCTGCCTGCCCATGGCTTTATCTCTCTCACCATCTCTGTCTTCCTCTGTTCATTTAATATATCTATAAGATTGACCCGCCGGATAAATCGCAGACCCAGCAAAAAAATGCACAGGACCAGAAAAAGTGCAAATACAATGCCGATAACCAGTCCGCCAGGCCCCACCCGGTATTTCATCTCTGCCTGGGTGAGAATCAGTGCCTCAAATCCCTTCCATATAAGAAAAGAGAGGGGAACCGCCAGCACAAGCCCCCCGAGCGCGTACCGGGCCGTCACTATCCCCACTTCCACGGCAAGGCATTTTCCCAATTTTCTTTTTCTCTCGCCCAGGGCTAAAAGCACTCCGATTTCTCTGCTCTTATGCCGGAAAAACAGATTTGCACCGTAGACCGTAAAAACCGTACACCCCACAAATGTGACTCCCATCATAAGCCATGACAGCTTTCTGGTATCTCCTCCCTCCGGCAGCAGCCCCTGCACGGTGGGGGAAAAATACATAAGTGTAAAGGAAGTCACCAGCAGCACGGAGAGAAACACGCATATTCCCAGCAGGGTATACTGATTCTTATTGTGCCGCCGCAGTTTCCCCATAATTTTATTCATTGTCATCAAAGTCCCCTCCCAATACACGTATCGTATCCAAAAGCTCATCCATAAACGCTTTTCTGTCTCCCCTGTTCTCCCGTATTCCGCTGACCTGTCCGTCCTTCAGGATAATGACCCTGTCACAGAAGGAAGCCGCGAAGCTGTCGTGGGTCACCATAAATACGGTTGCCTGCATGGTATCCTTTGCTTTGAGAAAAGCATCTATCACTGCCCTGCAGGATCTGCTGTCCAGATTTCCTGTAGGCTCATCTGCCAGGATCACCAACGGATGGTTCATAAGCGCCCTTGCCACAGCGGTCCTCTGCTTCTCCCCTCCGGATATCTCAGCCGGATACTTCTGCATGATCTTATCAATTCCAAATATCCGGCAGATATTCTCCGCCTTTGACTCCATCTGGGCAGCCGGGCGCTCATCAATGATCTGGGGAAGACAGATATTTTCAAAGACAGTGAGGCCGTCCAGCAGCATAAAATCCTGGAAGACAAACCCCATTTTCCTGTTTCTCACCTTAGCCAGTTCCTCCTCCTTCAGTCTGGATATATCCTCCCCTCCCAGAAGAACTGCCCCCTCATCATAAGGAATGAACCTGGAAATGCAGTTTAAAAGGGTGGTCTTTCCGCTGCCGGAAGGCCCCATAACAGCCACAAATTCCCCCTTCTCCACCTCTATGGATATATCCTTCAGAACCGGGTATACCTGGTTACCAATCCTGTAGCTCTTTGACAAATGTTCCACCTGCAGCATAATATTCTCCTTTCACTGATAAAAAACCTGCTGTCTGTCTACACTTTAAATGGTAATACAGAAAGGAAAAACCCGCATTCGGCCCATTGTAAAGTTTGACACTGATTTTGTAAAGTTCCGGGAAAGAATCGACAACCGCCCGGACTTCCTGTAAAATGCAGATAACAGGATTATAAAGGAGTGACTTGCTATGGTAAAAATAGGGATCTGTGATGATGAACCGGAGATGAGAAAACCTCTCCGTCAAATACTGGAACAGGTCTTACAGCTTCAGGGCGTGGAATATCTGATCTCTGAATCGGAATCCGGTGAGGAACTCACTGCCGGAATCTCCTGTCTTGATATTGATATTCTCTTTCTGGATATTGAAATGAGGAGCCTGGACGGCATAGAGACAGCCAAACTGCTGCGCAGAAAGGGGATGAAAGGCATTATCATATTCGTAACCGCTTACCCGGATTTTGTCTTCCAGGGCTATGAAGTCCATGCCTTTCATTACATTCTGAAACCTTACCGGAAAGAAAAAATAGAAGAGGTTCTCAGACAGGCCCTGCATGAGCTGGATCTGTCAAAGGAACAGTATTTCGTAATAGAACAGAAAGCAAGAGTCATCCGCATCCCTCTCAGTCAGACCATTGCCTTTCAGAGCGACCGCAGGAAGGTGGAGGCCCTTTTGGAGGAAGACTTTGTTGCCTTTTACGGCAGGATAGATGAAGTATGCCGGGAACTTCCCTCCTGCTTTATACGGATCCATAACCGGTATATCGTAAATCTGAATTATGTGACTACGCTGGAGAAGGACCGGTGCATACTGGGCAGCCGTTCCTTTCCGGTCAGCAGGGCCTTCCGGCAGGAACTGGAAACGGCCTTTGCCAGGGCAATGCTGAAATAAAACAGGGAGGGAAAAAGTATGGACAGTCAAATCATCATGGAAAGCGCAGGGCGGCTCATAAGCATGGGGCTGTATGTGGTCACGTCGTTTTTCTTCTGCCGTATGCTCTGTTGTATCCTCCCTCAAAAAGAGGGGCGTTTCTATGATATTCTCATTTTTATATCCGGCATTTTCATTCCCGGCATGGTCATTGACCCTGAGGACATGTTCAATGTCACACTGGATCTGGTCTGGCTGCTGCTTCTGACGCTTTTTTGCTTTAAAGGCTCTGTAGTCTCCAAGTTCTCTGTGACGGCTGTCATCTATCCTCTGATCATTGCCCTGAACTTCCTGGTATCCGACATTTCCCTGAGCATCTGGCTTGCCAGCGGGAAGAGTTTGCCGGTAGATCTGGCAGTCACTCTCCTGGACGGCTGTATTCATATTCTCTTCTGGTATCTGATTTACAGAACCTTTGTCAGCAGAGTCCGGCAGGCCAGCCGACTGTACAGCCGCAATACCTGGATTCTTCTGGGAATCATCTGCCTTGCCTCCCTTGTGAGCATCACAGGGTATATTTATTATCCCCCGGAGGAGACCTATAAAATATGGCCCTGCGCCATTGCCTGCATGGCAACCAATATAGGCAGTCTCTATCTGGCAGGGTATTTTGTGAATACCATTCAGCAGGAAATGGAGCAGGACAACTTGAAACTTCAGCGTGTTTATTATGAAGAACTGGAGAGAAACCAGACAGAAATACGCAGATTCCGCCATGATATGAACCACCACCTGCTGGTCATCCGGGATTTGTTTGACCGGGAAGACAGGGAGGCCGCCCATGCCTATTTTCGGGAACTGGAATCCCAGATAACGCCCAAAAACCGGTGCTTCTGTAAAAACAGCGTTCTGAATGCCGTACTGAATGCCAAATACAGCCAGGCTGAAGACAGCGGCATTGACTGCTTTATCCACATTGATCTGCCGGAAGTCACAGCCATTGACCAGGTCAGCCTGTGTTCCATATTCGCCAACACATTGGACAACGCCATTGAGGCCTCACGGAAAATACCTGAACCGGAAAAGCGCAGCATTTCCGTCAAGGCCAGAATAGCGGACAACGGATTCTTCAGCTATGAGATCAAAAATGAAAAGCGAAATAAAGTCCTCATGGAAAAAGGAAACTATATCTCAGATAAGAAAAACAAATCCGAACACGGCCTGGGTCTCTCCAATGTACAGAGGACTGTGGAAAAATACAATGGAACACTGCACATTTCCTATGATGATACCTCTTTTACCGTGGTCATACTCATCGGAAACGCTCTGTAGCTAATCCACATCCGCCCGCAGCCTCTCAATCACGCTTTCCTTCTGTGTCATCTGATAAATAAGAGGCGGAACCATAACACATACCGCCATGATGACCGCAAATAAAATCAGGTTATAGAGGACAGGCAGAGAGTACCCCATATTGTACACCTTTACACTCTGGAAGACTATATAACTAAGGGGCAGTCCCACGGCCATAGAGAGCAGGATAGACAGTATTCCGTAACCAAGTCCCTCCTGGACCAATACCTTCCTTATCTGCCCCGGCGTCATGCCCAGGCTCTCCAGAGTGGCAAACTCCTTTGCCCGGTTCTGGACACCGGCTGCCATCATGTTGATATAATTCAGAATGGCGAGCACTGCCAGGATTATGCCCAGTCCGCCGCCCAGGACTTTCACCTGCTGCTCCGATGACTTCATCTCCTGGTACCGGGTCAATTTTGAATCAAAAGAAATTTGTTTTTCATCCCGGAAGACACTTTTTACTGCTTTCTCCGTCTCTTTGTCATACGGCTTCTCATACTCTATCCGTACCACTTCAGTTAAAATATTATCCCCCATAAGTTTCTTCGCCAAAGTATTGCTGACCAGCAGATTCGGGCAATAGCCTCCGGAATATTCAGACGGGTCATCTATTACATTTCCTCCGTCCATACTGCTTTCTCCAGTTGCTGCAACAGTTATCTCATGCTCTTTCTCCGGCTCCTGACCATCCGGAAGGAAAAAACGAATTTTTTTTCCTACTGCCTCCTCTGCAGATGCCCAGAATGGCACTGCGATGGCAGTCTCTCCCTTTTCAAAGGCTTCCTCGTCTAAATTCCCTCCCAGAGTATCATTTATCTTCCGGAATTCCTCGGGACTGATTCCCACGAAACGCCCGTCGAATATGCAGTTTAACGCACGCGGATCTTTTTTGTATTCCTCTATATCTTTTTCATAGTCCCCCGGTGAGTATCTGCTCTGATATAGTCTTTTATAATACGGACCTAATAACTCCTCCTGATATGGAACAATCATCTGTGCCGTAGTCACCGGCCTTATCTCCTTCACGCCCTCTATGGCGCGGATCTCATCCAGTCTCTCTTCCGTAATAAGAGGCAGTTTTTCTTCCAGGGTTGTCTGATTATTAACCGTAATATCACACGAACGGATCTGATTCAGGATATTTTTCGCGTCATTTCCCCTGATCACTGCATTGACACAGAGAAATACAGTCAGCACTACGAAAAAAGAGCCCAGGATCACAGCGGCCTGCTTCCTGTCCCGGAACATATTCCTGCGGGCCATGTCCTTCAGACCTCTCTCCCGCTCCTTCTGCTTCTCCCTGCCTTTTGTAAGCCCCGTGTAGCTGACAGCTTCAATGGGGGAACACTCCCCTGTGATAACAGCCGGTTTTCGGCAGCCGGCAATGACTGTAGCTGACGAAAACAGGGCCGCTCCCACGTAAATAAGAGGATGTACCGTGACAATCTTCATTCCTGACATTCCGGGATCTATCAATCTTAGCGCCGTGGGGATGAGTCCGGCCGAAACCGCTGCTCCAAGCGCCATCCCCACCGGTATGCCCATACAGGAATTCCAAAGCGCCTGAAGATAGACCAGACGTTTTAACTGCACAGAGGTCATGCCCAGAGTCTTAAGCTGCCCGTAATACCGAATGTCCTTTGAGACAGAGATATAAAGCGTATTATAGACAAAGAGATAGCCGCTTATAAGAATCATCACAAGCAGTCCCCCAACGCCCACTGCCATCCTGATAAAATTCTGCATGATATGGTCATCTGCTATGAGCATCTGCCTGTCCTGCAAATCCAGGGGTTTCTGTATGTTCATAATATCTTTCGCGGAATAAAGAGATTTCTTTAAGGTGATCTTCAGCGCTCCCTGGGTAAAATCTGTCTGCTTCACACCTGTCGTCTCATAAAACGCCTGTGACACATACCCATACTGTTTTCCGGAATAATCCCTGTAATATCCGCTTAAAATAAACGTTTTGCTGATATTTTGCTGTGCAGACACCGAATCTTCCAGCTCCTGTCTCTCGGGGTCCTCGGCTAAAGAATAGTAGGTGAGGGGTAATTCCATTCCGATCTCCGGCTCCTTGATTCCCATGTCCTCCAGAGCTGCAGTGGAAAGTACCAGTTCCTCCTCTTTTTTCGGATAACTCCCTTTAAAAAACTCGTATGCCGGAATGCACTGCTTTTCCCAGCAGGTATCGTCCACCCAGTAAAGCCTTGTTTTATCAAGGGATACATCCCGGTATGTCTCAGCAATGGCACATTTGACAGCGACTCCCGCATACTTTACGGATTCCATATCCCTTACCAGCTCCACCTGGTCTGCGCGGGGTTCCGTCAGTTCCATGTCAAAATCCATTCCGTTCATGCGGATAGCGCGCTGGGATACGGCATCCCAGTAACTGATACCGATTCCCAGCACTGCCGTTATCAGAAATGTAGTGAGGATAACCGCAAAAACAGTGAGCGCATTCCGTTTCTTATTTGCCCTGTAAGTCCTCATTGCCACAGAGGCGATGATTTTCCTATTGTTCACCTTCATCATACAGCATCACCTCCGCAGATTCTTCCATCCTCCAGACGTATGATCCTGCCTGCCATCTGGGCGATTTCCTCGTTGTGGGTGATCATGACCACCGTCTGGCCCAACTGCTCGCCGGATACCTTAATGAGTCCCAGGACGTCCTGGCTGGTGCTGCTGTCCAGGTTGCCGGTTGGTTCGTCAGCCAGGATAATGGCCGGCTTTGCTGCCAGCGCCCTGGCAAGGGCTACCCTCTGCTGCTGCCCGCCGGAGAGCTGATTCGGCATGGCAAACTTTTTCTCTCCCAGACCCAGCATCTCCAGAATATTCTCCACAAATTTTCTGTCGGGCTTGATGCCGTCAAGCTGGATGGGAAGTATGATATTCTCGTATACATTCATAAGCGGGAGCAGATTGTAGTTCTGAAATACAAACCCGATCTTCCTGCGCCTGAATATGGTCAGCTCATCCTTTGTCATACCGGATATGTCCCTGCCGTCCACGATCACCGTTCCGGATGTGGGCACATCCAGACCGCCCAGCATGTGGAGTAAAGTAGATTTTCCGCTCCCGGACCTGCCTACAATGGCTATAAATTCACCTTTTTCCACAGTAAGGCTGATTCCGTCCAATGCCCTGACCGTTGCATCTCCCAACTGATAATATTTCCTCAGATTTTCCGTAACCAGTATTTCCATATGAAAAGTCCTCCTCGTTCTTGGTTCTCCTACAATATAACAGAGAAAGCTTTCCACATCCTTTCTCAAATATGACAAGATTGTAATATTCTCAATTTATTCTCAATTCCTTCTCAGATAAACAGAAAATTCCGCTCCGCTGCCCGGTTCTGATTTTACCTTGATGTAACCTCCCTGCTTTTTTATGATTTCCCGCACAAGATACAGACCGATTCCAAGGCCTTTTTCCCCGGATACTTCCGGGGATCGGTAGAACCTCTGAAAGATCAGTCCCTGTTCTTTCTCACGGATGCCGATTCCCTCATCCTTTACACGAACACACAAAAAGGATTCATAGGGAACCGACAGGACACGGATCACAGACTGGGCCGGTGAATACTTCACCGCATTGTCCAGAAGATTGACCAGTGCCTCCACAGTCCATTTCATATCAAAGAATGCGCTTTCCGGGGAAGACTCCGCCTCTATGACAATCCCCTTTTTCAGTGCCTGCATCTCCACAGCCTGACATGCCCTGGCGATCAGCTCATCCACGGAAGATTTCTCCACATGTACGGCGATCATCTCTGTTTCCAGATAGGAGGAACGCACCAGTTCCTTCATAAAAAAGTCCAGCTTATCGGCCTGTCTGTGAATCTGGGAAGCCATTTTCCCCGCCTGTTCCGGAAGCTCCTGTTCCTCCAGAAGACCTGCATAGAGCATAATATTCGTCAGAGGCGTACGTACCTGATGGGAAATGTCTGAGATCAGTGCCTTTACCAGATTCCGTTCCCTGTCCGCCTGTTCACAGTTCATCCGTGACATCTCCACAAGCTGGTTCAGCCGCTGTATGACAGCAGAATCCATAGATTCATCATAACTGCACTCCTGGATGGTTCCGCCGATTGCCCGGTCAAGCTGCTCCAACACTGTGTCCATCTGCCTTCTGATACGCCTCCGGTACCGGAAAGTATAACCGGCAGCCCCCGCAAATGCAGCGCAGGCAAGGACGACGGCAGATATCAGCGCCCCGCTCATAAGGAGTTCTCCCACTGATATCCTTTTCCATATACGGTCTTGATATGCTCCGGTTTGGAGGGATTATCCTCCAGCTTATCCCTGAGGCGGCGGATCCCGACAGAAAGAGCATTGTCCTCCACATACTCCGTGCCGTCCGGCCACACCCACTCCATCAGACGTTCCCGGGTCAGAATCTGTCCCGGATGAAAGACCAGCAGATATAAAATGCGCTGTTCTGTCCTGCTCAAATCTACGGGTATCCCGTTCTTTAAAAACTCCATGGTTGCAAACTGAAAACGGAATGGTCCCTGTGCATAATCCGTCTCCTGTTCCGGGGCCGTCCTCCGAAGAAGCGCCCGTATCCTTGCCCGCAGGACCATGGTTGAAAATGGTTTTGTGATATAGTCATCCGCGCCGCATTCCAGCCCCCGCACAATATCCAGCTCCATATCCCTGGCAGTGAGGAGGATAATGGATACCTTGCTGCTCTTCCTTATCTTCCGGCACAGTTCAAAGCCGCTGCCGTCCGGCAGGTTCACATCCAGTATGAGCAGATCAAATGTCTGCTGACGGAACTTTTCCTCTGCCTCTTTTATGGTACTGCAGATCGTGAAGGAAAAGTCATCACTCATGAGTGCCATCTCCATCCCCGCTGCCAGATCTGCGTCGTCTTCCAGTATGAGAATATATTTCAAGTTTTTTCTCTCCTTTCTTATGGCAGAATGTCTGCTGTCTCAGCCGCCAAAAAGGTACACGAAAGAATCGCATACCTTTATAACGTCAATATAAATTTTAAATACTTTCCTTCTTTTGCAGCCGTCAGCGTACCTCCCATTTTCTCTGTCAGACATTTGGCGATGGTGAGTCCCAGCCCTGTGCTTCCCTGGTTTCTGGAACTGTCCGCAGTGTAAAAACGCTCAAACAGCCTTCCCGCTGTCTCCTCTGACATTCCCTCCGCATCGTTCGTAAAAGATATGACTGCCCTGCCGCCCTCTCTATCCAGGCGGACGGACAGCTCTCTTCCGGCATATCTGCATACATTCTGCAGAAGATTCTGGAACACGCGCTCTAACCCGTCCTTGTCTGCCCGGACATTCACCGGCCCCTCCATAATATTTATGTCAACCAGAAGATTCCTGGCAGTCAATTCCGGATAGTAATCCACAATGGTCTCTCTGAGAAGACGTGCAATATCCACATGTTCCACCCTGGGGGTGTAGTCTTCTCCGGAGAACCTGGATAACTCATAGAACTGGCCCACAAGCTGCTGCAGAAAGCGGGCTTTTCGTTTTACCACCTCCAGTGCCTCCCGGTCCTCCGGGTCCAGAGCTGTTTTGTCCATAATATCCAGATATCCGATCATGGAGGTAAGAGGCGTGCGCAGGTCATGGCTGATATTTTCAATCTGTCTCTGGAATTCCTGCTCTCTTTTGGCATATTCCAGGTGCTGCTCCCGAATCTTCCTGAGCGCATCATTGATGGTAACAAGAAGTTCCTCCATCTCTCGGTCAGGCGCAGGCAGCTTCAGCACCCGGTTGGCCTCCAGTTCGCCGCTGATTTCCTTCAGCGCACGATTGGTCTGTCTGACTGCTCCTGCCATGGTTCTGCAGCGCAGGAAAAAATACAGAGAAGCCAGACTCAGCAGGCCTAACACGAAATACAGCAAACTTTCCACACCCCTTTCCTTCACACAGTTCGGACAATCCCTATCAGATTTCCTTTTTCCTGCTTACTAAAATACCCGCTGCGCCAAAGATAAGAATCCCGGCAGCCCCTGCTATAATGCATTTTGCCAGTCCGGAGGGAGTATCCCACAGGCAGTGGTATCCTGACATATTGGCACTCACCTCAAAGCGGAAGATGTTCCAGGGCATCCATCCGGCGATCTTACGCAGAATTTCCACCTTAAACCCCGCATAATAACAGATGACAGGAATCACATTCATAACCGCAAACCAGACGATCGCAGCCACCACATCCTTTTCAAAAAGGGTGAGTAAAGCCACACCCAGAATCACAGCCGCAAAGGCACTGGGCATTGCCGCTCCGATTCCCCCTGCCATCTTTCCCACAGGCTCGGCCGCGGGACCACCCAGCAGCAGATAGGCACTTCCCACGTAAAAGACCAGGATAACTGCCATACAGCAGAGAGCTGTGGCGATACTGACAACACATTTTCCGATAAAAATATGTATCCTTGGAATCCCATAAGCCACCACGTTCTTTAAAGTACCGTTTTTTCTCTCATCCCCAAACAGCAGCGCCGCTACGACAAACCCCGATATAAACAGAATCTGCAGATTAGCGATCAGATTATTCAGTGAAAAGCTCATAAGGCCGTATGGAAAATTTGTAATATTCTGATTGCTTATATACAGTACCAGATTCATCAGCACCAGCAGCCCTGACGCGATTCCTGCTGCCACGTACATTCCCCTGCTGTGTGTAATGCGGTATCCCTCACCTTTTATATAATTAAGCATATTTCCGCCCTCCGTTCTTCAAATCCATATAATACTCCTCCAGCGTCACCTGTCTTCTCTCCAGCCTTGAGATATCCATCCGGTTCTCGCTGGCAAGGCGGCTGTACGCGCCGATATCCATCATGGGATTGACAATATGAATGGTCTTGTCCGGAAGGACCTTGTAGCTTTCCGTGTGAAATTTCTTTTCCAAAACAGCAGTATACCGCTCCGGTTCTGACACATTGATCTCAATGTAGTCCGAACACTTTTCTTTTATCTCCTCCGCGGTGATCTGCTCAGCCAGTTTTCCGTCCGTAAGGAACCCATAGACTGTGGCAAGCTGCTCCAGCTCTGTGAGTATGTGGCTGGACAGGATAATGGTAATATTCTTCTCCCGGCTGAGCCGCTGCAGCAGATTCCTGATCTCTATGATCCCGCTTGGGTCCAGGCCGTTGATCGGTTCATCCAGGATCAGCAGCTCCGGTTCACCGATCAGGGCAATGGCAAGGCCAAGCCGCTGCTTCATGCCCAGGGATAAATCCCTGCACCGCTTCTTTTTCCGGTCTGCAAGCCCCACCAGCTCCAGGACTTCATCCACTGCCCTTTTGCCCGGAACCCCTTTTAATATCCGGTAATACTCCAGATTCTTCTCCACGGAAATCTGGGGATAGAATCCCGGCGCCTCTATGACAGCTCCGGTCCTTCTCCTCTGTTCCTCCATATCCTTCCGGCTGTGGCAGCCGAATAAGGTAAGCTCCCCTTCATCCGCATAAATATGGCCTGACAACAGTTTCAGAAATGTAGTTTTTCCTGCCCCGTTGTCCCCTACCAATCCGTAAACGGCTCCTCTTTTTACAGTTATGTCAACCTTATCCAGTGCAGTAAAACTGCCGTACCGCTTGGTGACTTTTCTCGCTTCCGCTGCATATGCTGTCATATCTTTTTCATCCTTTCCTGAACTTATCTCTTCATGTGGCTATATTATAATCGGCCGCTTTTTAATAAGTCTTCAAGAAACTTTAAAGAAATCGTAAAGACGGATTCACGCCATTTTAAATCCGATGCCCCAGACTGTACGGATATACTCCGCCTCCGGGTCTATGGCTGCTATCTTTTTCCTGATATTACTCACATGGACATTGACGGTGTTATCCTCCCCGTAATACCCGTTTTTCCATACCTGTTCATAGAGGCTTTCCCTGGAAAATACCTTCCGGGGCTGCTGTATCAGAATGCACAGAATCTCATATTCGTATCTGGTCAGGTAAATCTCCCTCTGCTTTACCGTGACGGTTCTGGATGCCTGATCCAGTATCAGGTCTTTATACGTGTATCGTTCAGATTCCGTTCCGGCACCCAGACTGCCGCAACGCCGGAAAGCAGCCATGACGCGTACCAGCACCTCCTCCGGCTCAAAGGGCTTTGTGATATAATCATCTGCCCCAAGCGTGATGGTCTCCACCTTGTTCTTAAGGGCAGTCCTGGCAGACAGGACAAGGATTGGAATCTGCAGTCCCATCTCCGTACGCGCCATTTTGATAATCTCCTCCCCGCTGATTCCAGGAAGCATCAGGTCCAGCATGATCATGTCCGGCGTTTCCCTCTCAAGCCTCAGCTGTGCCTCTGTTCCCGAATACGCAGCCGTTGTCTCATATCCCGCCTTCGCAAGAATCCGGCACAGCAGCCTGTTTATATCCGTGTCATCCTCTATCACTAGTATTCTCTGCATAAAAATCTCCTGGTACTTTATACTTTATCAAGGATTATAACAGATTCCTCAGTAAACATCAAAGAAACTTCCCTCAGGTTTGCAGCCTATTCCCTATTCCTCCACTTCTATTTCCAGGCCCTCCATGTGGTGTTTTCCCATCTTGTGACGAGCCTTTCTGACCTCCACAGTGTCAAATATAATGGAGAAATCATAGTCCTCAGGATAGAGTTCCGCAGCCGCCACCTTCAGCCTAAGCCGTTTATGGCTGATGAGCATCTTTTCATTTCTGAGCTGTACCAGGACATTTCCGTTCTTATCTGCCGGTTTCACCACAATTCCGATCTTTTCATCCGGCAGTATGGTCACACTGTCGCCTCTGGTAAATTTACGCACAGCGTCCATGCTGTCCCTGACCACGGCTGCTTTTTCAATACGCGGCGCGTGAAGCTTTTCCAGCCTGCTGCTGCCGCCGTGCAGGTGCATATTTTGAATCAGAGCCTCACTTCTCTCCCCATATGCCTCCCTGGCTGCAGCAGCCAGCATTTTGTCCGGAAATCCCAGTCTCTTTGCAATATACAGGGCACAGCTCTCCCCCGCCTCACCGACTTTCAGCCGATATAAAGGCTTCAGGCTGTCTCTGTCAAACTCCATTCTGGCATTCTGCACGTCCCCGTACCTGTCCGCGTATTCTTTCACCTCAGGATAGTGGGTAGTGACCAGAAAGAGGGCACCGCTCCTGCGCAGTTCCTCCAGTATGGAAATGGCGATTCCCATTCCCTCCTGAGGATCTGTTCCGGAACCCAGTTCGTCCATGATCACAAGGCTGTCCGGTCTTACCCGTTTTAAAATGTCCAGCACATTTTTAATGTGGGCTGAGAAGGTTGACAGATTATCCGAAATATTCTGCCCGTCACCGATATCACACAGGATCTGGTTCTGCATACATATATCGGCTTCCCTGCAGGGAACGTGCAGGCCCGAGCAGGCCATTGCACTCATCAGCGCCACTGTCTTGATAGCCACCGTCTTACCTCCGGTATTCGGTCCCGTAATGATCACGCCGCGGATTCCCCTGCCGATCTGAAAGTCCAGCGGTACACAGCTCTCCTTCTCCAGCATGGGATGTCTGGCGCCTTTCAGCTCCATATACTGTTCCAGGTTGATCTTCGGTTCCACGGCATCCATTTCCAGGCTCAGTTTTCCCTTGGCAAACATGAAGTCCAGCTTTTGGATGACCCGGATGTCCTCCATCAGCTCTGCTTCCCTCTCAGCAGTCATATTGGTGAGAGTGTACAGGATTTTCCGTTCCTCCGCGTCCTCCTCGATCCTGTATATTTCCAGCTCCTCCCGAAGGTTTGCCACTGCCTCCGGTTCTATGAACAGTGTGGCGCCTGTGGAAGACTGCTCCACAACGCTGCCCGGAACCATGGACCTGCACTCTTTCTTCACAGGGATACAGAATCTTCCGTTTCTGGTGACTACAAAGGAGTCGTTCAGATACTGTCTGTTGGTTTTCAGTGCCCTCTCTGCCCTCTCACTTACTTTTTCCTCCAGGATCTGAATCTGTTTTTTGATATCTTTTAAATAGGCGGAGGCATAGTCATCCACTCTTCCGCCTCTGATACAGCGCTCTATCTCTTCCTGCAGTTCCTCAGGAAAGGCCAGGTTTTGGTTATAATAGGCAAGGCTGATCCGTCCCTCCTCACCTCTTAGCAGATAGGATTTCAGCCGCCGCACGGCACTCAGGAACATGCCGGTCTCCTCAAGCTGTTCCGGCAGGAGCATATCACCTCTGACCGCCTTCTGCAGATATTCCTCCACATGCTCCATGGCCGGTATGGGCGGAGTTCCCGCCAGCTCTATCATAGCTCTCGCCTGGGTGGTATCCCGCTGCTGCTTTCTCAATTCCGTCTCTGACAGGATGGGAACCATTTCCATGATTCTGTTTCCCGCATTCTCTGTGGCGGCGCATTCTTTTAATTTTTCTAATATATGATAATATCCGATTGTTTCCAATGATTTTCTGCTCATGTTTTTTCCTCTCTAAAAAAGACGTAACCGTTCCGACAAGCTGAACACAGACCCGTCTGAACTATTACAAAAAGACCACAGATACATCGCCCCGAACGGGTATACGACTTCTGTGGTCTTCCATGAGAAAAATCCATACAGCAGCGCAAAAACAAGCCGCCTTCAAAGCAGCCAAGCACTGTATTCTCTCCATCATTCCAATATATTTGAAGTGTATGATAAGGGTTCGTAAGCGAATGTATCAGCCATCAGGGTACACTGATACAAGGATAGGGTATCTGAAAAAACGATATACTATCCCTACAGATTATTCGATTATTCTGTAATCTCCACTACGGAAACCCTCAGCACAAAGACACCTCATTTCTAAATTGATATTTATTTACTGTAACTGTTCAGCGGCCTTACAGTTACGGGCAGACCTGCTGAATCGTTACGGTTCTTCCTGCATTATAACCGCCGGACGCGGCTTTGTCAAACCTGAAATCTGTTATATTCACGATAACAGTCCCTGCAGAGAATCTCATCCCCCTGCAGATGCATCATATTTTCCGATGCAGTCTCCCCGCAGCGGGAACAGCAGATGGATTTGAAGATCCTTGCATTTTCCGGCAGTGCAATCTTTGTCTCCTTTACATCAAACATCTCCTCAAAACTGCACGCCTGATAATACCGGAAGGATTCCCCTTTGCTCAGGCCTTCCGGGCGTGGCTTCAGAACCAGGCGTACGGATTTGCCGGTATCTCTGTTATAGAAGGAAAATGCCTGCTTTCCGCACATATGAAAGAGCAGATTCCCCTTTCCCACACTGCATCCCAGTATTACCTGAATGGCATCCACGCCGCAGGCGTCATTTTCTGAAATACACACAAGCTGTTCATCCCGGGAGACACAGCAGTCTTTCCCCATCTTAATGTCCAAAAGTTCCATGGCGTAAAGAGCTGCCTTATAGCCAATGGTAAGGCCGCCGCACTCATGACCATGAAATTCCACACATTTTTTCCAGATTTTATCGTTCATATTTCTCCCTTTCTATGAAATATCCTACCGAAGCGTATTCTGACTCTTATCTGCCGAAATACTCCCTCTGCTATCTCCTGCCTCTCTCTTTTCCCGGCCCTGCTGTTTCCACCTGAAGAATTCTCCGCCTTGGACCTGTATCCTCCACCTTTACCCTCTGGGTGATCAAAAATCCCACAGCGGCAAACACAACGCAAAGCCCCAGCGTGGGTCTCAGTCCGATCCTGTCCATGAGAAACCCGCCCGCCAGATTCCCCACACAGCTTCCCACTCCGACTGTCACCATACCAAAGATGGTCTGTCCCACGATCCTGTCCTTCTCCTTCAATTCCTGGTTGATGAAGAACACGGAGACCGGCGTAAAGATACCAAAGGACAGTGACTGCAGCGCAAATCCTAGAAATGCCACCGCCAGATTCGGCGCCAGAAAGATCACCAGCGGGCGAAGAACAAAGAACACGCTGCTCAGCTTCAGCAGTTTCTTACAGGATACCTTACGGATGAGATAATTGCACAAAAACATGGCGGGCATCTCACTGGCTGCACAGAAGAACGCAGCGATCCCGAAGGTACCGTCCGTTCCCCCAAGCTCACGCACGATATTGATCATATAGGTACCGAGGATGGAGCTTGTCATATAGCAGATTCCGAACCCGGCTACAAACAGCAGCAGAGGCCTGTTTCCCCTGAGGATCTCCATCACACTGCTGGACGGCTCCTGTTCTTCCCTGACCACGGAAGATTTGGGGTCCTGCATGGAGAGCACCACCACAAAAAGCAGAAATTCCATACCTGCAAAGGCAAAGGTGAGAATCCCCGGATAAAAATGTTCCACAAGCTGCCCCAGGATCACCGCGCTGACAGCATAGCTGACTGAGCCAAGCCCTCTGGAAATGCAGAAATTCACCTCGTATCCCTGGTTCATGTATTCCATTCCCATTGCCGTGATCAGCGGCGTAATTGAGTTATACAGGGTGTTCAGCACAAGATACAGCCCTACAATGGCCATTTTCGGCAGGGGTACCGTCCCCAGGACAAGATACCCCGCCGTCACTGCCAGTATGATCAGCAGGATCATTTTCTTTAAGCTCAGCCCCCGGACCTTTTCCACCACTCCGGCCAGAAACGGCTGCATCCATATGCTGATAAACGCCGCACCGCCCACGGACATTCCCACAAGCGTGTTGGATAATCCCTTATACTGCAGAAACACCGCTGCAAATCCCATGATCGCGCAGCTTGATACCCAGTAAAAACACTGAAGCAGTGTATATTGATGACGCACCTGCACACTCTTTATCCGTTTCATCTCATCCTTATCCTTCCGATCATCATGCATCTTTCACCCTTTATATACCAAATGCTGACAATCGTCAATAGAAAAAAGAACTAAAGAAATGGAGAAATTTTTGTTAGTTTACCGAAGGGATTCTACATCAATATCCGCTGATAAAACCGCCTGATTCAACGCTTCACTGTCTGCGCCCTCTTCTGCTGCCTGTACCCACAGATCCATGTCATCGAAAACATAAATTTTAAGTTCCGATATATCCATTCCCCGGACAGCATTCACAGATTTCCCGTAAAATTCCGCCGTCGGTGTCAGTCTCTCCCCGTCCTGATTAAATATGATGGTTTGACACTGCTCGTATGTCCGGCCCATCTGCTCAGCAAATTCTTCATATGTAATGCCGAAATCATCCGAACCTCCTGTCTTTTCCCTCATAACAGATTCGTACTCTTCCCTGGTGATCTCTCTCTCCGTATAGGGCGCGTCTGTATATGTGATCACCTGATACGGCGATACAAATACTTTATTCAGGCTGTATCCGTTTTCCTCTTTGTTTACAGGTATCTCCTTTACTGCCTCCGTGTCCACTTCAAACGGCAGTTCCAGGCTCCACGCACCCTGAATCTTATGGAAAGCTGATATATCCTCCGCATCTGTTTCATTGATATCATCATATCCGACCATGGAAAGCTGAAGTTCAAGAGTACCTGCCTGCAGGTCCTGTTCCTCCAGATCCAGCTTCAGCATGCCCACGAAGGTATTGTCATCCACAATATTTCCTTCCAGGTTATTGTTCATCAGCCTGATTTCTTCCGCACTGTCAGAGAGCTTCCAGTCTCCCTCCAGATACAGGATATTTCCGGGGATGTTGTTCAGTCCTCCCTGCTCCACATCCACCTCTGCCGTCACAAATACGGAAAGCCCGTCACAGTAAATCTCCGATGCGGTAATTGTCACACCTGCATCCTGAACCGTATAACCAGAATCAGCGGGAATTGTGCCGTCAGCCTCCTCCCTTGACAGGACTTCCGCCTTATCACTGTAATCTCCCGAAAACGTGGACTGATGCTGAACCTGTTTAAAAATTTCACCGAGGATTGGTATTCTAGCCGCAAATGCAGGATTTGCAAAACAGACTGTTGTCACGGTAACGGCCGCCGCTGCTGCTGCCGCTGTATATTTTATCCAATTTCTTTTGCCGGGTTCCCGTTTTCCCTCTTTCTCGGGAAGGTTTGCAAGTGTCGCTGTATATCTCTTCCATACCTCTTCCGGAACCTTTGTGTCTTCCCTGAGACCTTCGATCATATTATCAAAATTTTTCATATCAGATACCCCTTTCCAATCCGCAGTGTACTGCTTTTTTCTGAACATCCGGCATACTACGGGGTGGCTCCCCGCTCATGTTGTACTGCTGTTCCAGCTTTTCCCTGGCTTTCGCCAGTCTGCCTCTCACTGTGCTCTGGTTTATCTGGAGGATTTCCGCGATCTCCCTCGTCTTGAATCCCTGCACATAGTATAAAATGACTACGATCCGGTATTTCTCATCAAGACTGTTCAGGAAATCCCTCCACTCCACATTTGCATAGCTTTCATCCTGCGCCCACGCCTCCGGCAGGGATTCCTCTGAGACCAGTCTCTTCCTCTGCCGGTAAATGGAATTGCAGTGATTGATCAGAATTCGTGTCAGCCAGGTTGCAAAATACTCATCCTTTTTCAGAGTATCTATCTTCTCCCAGCATGTAAGGGCTGTTTCCTGCATGGCATCTGCCACATCCTCGTCATTTTTCAAAATGGCTTTGGCCGCCTTATATAAAGCAGGCCCCTGCTGCTCCATAAGTTTCTGGAACGCGGCTTTGTCGTGCTTCTTGGCCCTTTTGATCAGTAATATGTTCATACTCATCCCCCTTTGTGGAGTCCGGAGCTCCTGTTCGCTTTGTACACTTATTAGATGGGCGAGGCGGGGATTTTGTCCACCCGGGTATCTGATTTTTGAAACAGGCGATCATGCCCTGCAAATTTTCCCTGATATCTCTTATATAATATCACGTATCAAAATGTGTTCCCTTTTACGAAATTTCCAGCTTTCCCTGTCCTGCGAATGCTCAATTAAAAATTCTATGGCATCTCTGTAATTTTCCTCTGCGCTCTTCTCAATCAGCAAAAGTCCTTTTTCCCTGTCCTGCTCAAATTGATATTTTCCATAGTAACAATACAATCCATAATCATAATCAGCCATATAAAGCCCCGCTTTCTGCGCCTGCTCCAAATAACCCGCTGCCTCCTTCAGATCCATCCGGTTTCCGGCATCTCTGAACAAAAGTCGTGACAGATAACAGGCTGATACCGGATCCCCCTTCTGAGCCGCCTCCTCCAGATAATCATATGCCTCCTCGGTTCTGTTTTTTATACTGCAGATATGGCCTGCGAGTCTTGCACAGGGAATACTGCCGCATGCATATCCCTCCATGGCTGACTCCTCCGCTTTTTCATAGTTTTCCTGAAAAAAGAAACCTTTTGCCTTTTGATAACAGGAAAACCCATACTCCTCCTTTTTTACAGCCTGTTCCTGAGTTCTCTTTACTTCCTGCAGTGCTTCTCTATATTCTTCCGCATTTTGAAATCTTTTCTTTGGATCAGCGGATATCATCTTAAGCACCATTTCTTTCCACCCGGCAGTCCCCAAAACAGGAGGCGCCGGCTGTTTTTTCTCCATCAGAGCCTTCAGACCGGAATAGGGATACCGCATCCCATTCAGGACATAGTATAGCACCGCGCCCACAGAATATATATCACAGGTAAAATCCGATTCTCCTCCCAAAGCCACTTCCGGGGCACAGGTGCCAAGGCTCCCAAGCTGTGTTACTACCGTCGCATGGGTCAGCTCCCTTGCGATTCCAAAGTCTCCCAACTTGAATTCGGGTTCTTCCCATCCCGTCACAAAGATATTTTCCGGCTTAATATCCCGGTGGATTACATGGAGTTTTTCCATAGCGTCCAGAACAGCACACATATCAGAAGCCAGCTTCCATAAATCTCTCAAGGATATGTATCCTTTACCTATGATTTCCTCCTTCAGCCAGCAGGGAAACGTTTTAAGATATTCCATTTTCAGTGCCAGATAAGCGCTTTCCTTTCCGGCAAATTCCCGGTAATCATATATTTTGACCACATGAGAATTTTCTGCCAGAAGTTTCATGTACTCAGCTTCCTCCCGCAGATGCTTTTGGTATATCTGATGTTCTTCTAATTTCATGATTTTCAGAGCATAGATGTCCCCGTCTTCTGAAAGCACAAGATAAACCTCGGCAGACTGTCCGCATCCAATCTGTCTGATCATTTTCTCATTTTCTTTCAGCACACCTTCCTGATAAAGCATGGCCCTCATATCTCTCATTGCAATATCCATAAATTCTCCTTAATCATTTCCACCATAACCGCTGCATCTACAGCAGCTGCAGAAACAGTTCCAAATCTTCCTCCGGTTCCCTCAGTTCCAACTCACGGATTCTTCTCTTTACATAATCGGCTACGGATTCTAACTCCCCCTCTTCATAAAACTTTTCTATATCAGGGGCACCGGATTTCTTTTTCTGCACCAGCACATCTTCAATATTCTGGAAACTGCACGCTTCTTCATTCCATACAATATCCGGACAGCACCGATCGATCAGCTCTTCCAGGCCGGCAGTAAGCTTTCTTCCGGCATCACTGAACAGAACAGAATCATTCAGATACAAATCTTCCAGGACAAAAATCACCGCTGATTCTATCCTGTCCTTTGGACACAGGGCTTCCATCCCGGCAAGCTCTAACATGCGGTTAATATCCTCCACCGGCATAGTCAGATGAATGCCCATGGCAATCAGAAGATTTCTTCTGGGGACAATACCTTTTCGCTTTAAGTGTGAAAAAGCATTGTTATATGCATTTTTCAGTTTTTCATCGTCCACCAGACTGTTTATATTGCGCTCCTCCAGTTTAAAGTACTCTTCCAGGAACTTATAAAGCTTACGGTTTCTCCCTTCAAATACTTCCATATGTTCTTCCAAAAACTTCTTAAACTCCTGATCTCCCATTACTTCAAGAAGCGCTGCATTGAGCTCAAAGGTTTTCTCTTCCGTCCCATCCAAATGCTTCTGTTCCGGCTCCTTTTCCTCCTGCATTTTCCTGTATTCCTCCATATAAAATTCATACATGGAATAATCCTTTTTATTGTGAATCAGGTAAATAAAGATGGCATCTTCAGGGTTCTTAACATATAGTGCGGGATATTTTGCATTTCTGGTAAGCAGCCGGTTAATCTGCTCCAGCTGAAATCCCCAATACATGCCGATTCCCACAACCTGTTCCCGTTTTGTGGGAATTTTCTGTTTCCACTGTCTGGCAGTATTGCGGGTAACTTTGCAGTAAGCCGCAAGTGCAGCGATCGTACCGTTTTTTTCTTCCATCCAATAAGCAAATACATCTGCCCACACGGTCATCGCATCCTGATGTTTCTCCATCAATTTCAAAAAGTTCTCGTTATCTTCGCAGCGTTCCAGAATATCTCTGAATGCCATAGTCCTAAGTTCTTCCATAAAATCCTCCTTGTATTATACTAGAAATTCCATTTCTATTGAATTTCCAACAGCACTGCCGTGACATTATCCCCGGCCCCTTTCTTGACTGCCTCTTCCGTCAGCACATCCGCCCCACAATCCTGCTGCAGAAGCCCTAAAATCTCCTCCGGCTCTGTCTTATCCAAAAGACCATCTGATGACAATAAGAGTTTATCACCTGCCTGATATTTATTTCTGCTGTAAAACAAATGGTCCACAGACACTCCGGAATCATCTCCCAGGTAACCGAGAAGAAGGTTCCTCTCACGGCTTTCTCTGTATTCTTCCCGGGATATTGTCCCTTTTTTTAGTTTTATTCCCGCCATGGACTGCTCCTCACTCAGCATGGTAATTTCACCGCTTCTCACCAGAAATATGGGGCTGTCCCCTATATTAAATGCCTCTATAGTTCCGTCCGGGTTCAGCATCACCAGAGCAATGGTCGTTCCGCCTCTGGCCTGTCTGCACCTGTAATAATCCACCATTTCCTGGTTTAGCCTGCGTATCTCTCCGGCAATATCCATTGGCGTAAAGGGCCTCTTTGCCTCCCGTAAAAGTCCTTCAAAATATTCTACTGCCTTACGGGACGCATCCTGCCCATACTGTTCTCCCCCCATCCCGTCACAGACTATGTAGATCTGCTGTTTTGTTAATTCTGATGTCCCTTTATAGCAGAATTCTCTGCTCTGATCGCTTATTTTCTCTGTATCAATCAGAAAATCATCCTGATTTTCCGACCTGCCTCCCACTCTGGAACTGGCTGATATTTTAACACTGTTAATAGTCTTCATAGTCTCCCCATTCTTTATCACACTTGTCATTGCTTCTTATTGTTCCAAAATAGCTTTTAGCTCTTCTTTCCCCAACTGATTCTTAGCCAGGAGCTGCCTGACAAGAAGGTCGATGGTATTCCGGGACTCTTTGACAATCTCGATGGCCTTTGTAAGCTCCTGTTTCAGCATCTCATTAACTTTCTGCCTTACTTCATCGCCCAGTGTTCCATGCTGCATTTCTTTCTCTGAATACACGGCCAATCCGAATTCCTCATCCATTCCGTAACTGCAGATAATACTCCTGGCAATGCCGGTAGCCTGGCGCAGATCACCTGATGCTCCGGTAGAATTACCGTCTTTTTTCCCGTAATAAACGATTTCTGCCGCTTTTCCTCCCAGTGCCGTGCGAATCATGCCCAGCATCTCCTCATAGGTACGGATAGGCCTTTCACCGGAAGACTTCTGCATATACCCCCCATGTCCGCCTCTGGCTGCAATAGTCAGATAACAGGGCAGTTCCCCGTTCTTCCAGCTCAGAAGTGCATGGCCGGCTTCGTGCCTGGCTACACGTTCCAGATATTCCCTTCCCCAGTCTTTCTTTTCTCCGTGCATCGTGAGTTCAAAAGCTTCATCCAGAATCCTGTCTGTGACAGCCGTTCGCATTTTATGAGCATTTCTTTTTGCCAGCTCCACCACAGATTCCAGATTCGCCAGACTCATTCCCACAGAACGTTCCGCAATCTGTTTTAAAATATCTTCTGATATCGCTGCCTGACATTTCCCTGTCTGCAGTTTCAGATACCGGTATCTGGCAGCCTCGTCCGGCAGTCCTACGCGTATCTTCCTGTCAAATCTGCGGGACAGGGCCTGGTCAATCACACCGATTCCCTCTGCCGAACGGTCTACCTCATAATTTGTGGCTGCCAGTACGAATATGGGGCGCCGGGGATCTGTCTTTATGCCATCCATTTCTGTAAGCAGGGCATTCAGTGTTGCCTCCTCTGCTCTTCCGGACTCTCCACCGGTGCGCTGCCGCCCAATCGTGTCTATTTCATCAATAAAAACTACAGAAGGCGCGTATTTTCTGGCTTTTCCAAACAGTTCCCGTATGGCTGCCGGACCGGTACCCGTATACTGTTTAACAAAACTGCTGGCCTCCGCTGCCAGAAAAGTCACTCCTGATTCTCCCGCCATAGCTTTTGCCAAAAGTGTCTTTCCTGTACCCGGAGGACCGTACAGCAATACACCTTTTGGGGCAGTCAGCCCTTCTGCCAGGAATCTTCCGGGTTCCTTCAGATACTGTACAAAAAACTTCAGCTCTTCTTTCGCCGCATCTGCCCCAATCACATCCTCAAAACGGACTTTGGGTCTTTCCGCATCAGTCATCACATGTTTCTCATCTCCGGCTGACAGTACCTGCTCCAGGGCAAAATCCCGAAGCCGGATTTTTATGGTTTTTCCGCCTTCCTCAATAATCGGCGCCGTGTCAAAAGTAAGAATTTTAGCCTGTTCCTTCAGCTGCCTGGCCATTCTCTGCATATATGTGGCTTTCGCTATTCTGCGTATCTGTTCTGCTGCACCATCCCCGCTTTTCTGTCCTCCGCGTATCACCCCGCACACGCCTTCTGCTGCAAGCCTGCGCTCCAGCTCTTTATCTATGACAGCTTTCTGCCCGGCTCCTTCCACTTCTCCTTCCATCAAATAAATGGGAAGTTCCGGTATCTGTCTGTGGAGCATCCGGATCCATCCCCTTATTTCTGCCAAATCGGAAGCACCCAATGGTACATGGTCAAAACAGCATATTGTTTTGGACATATCCGCATCCCGGCCGCTTCTGCAAAGAGGCTTCATCTGCAGTACAGCAAACTGTATATTCTGCGCCTCTACGATACCCGCAGCTTCCTCTTCCTCTTTCGCTGTATGGATGCGCAGCTCTTTCAGTTCCTTTTCCAGTTCCTTTTCCCCTGTGCCCAGAAGCAGCATGTCCGTCTGTCCGGGATTCTTGTAAAGCCGCCGAATCTCTTTCTTATCTTCCGGAATCTCGGTGACAAATTTCACGGTCTGAAGCGCGGAAAGGGACTTCTCTATATTTTCTTTTGTAAACAATTCAAACACTTTGCGCAGCTCATCCCGCAGAAAGTTTCCTGCTTTTGCGGACAGGTTCCTGGCATCCGGCTGACCTCCCTGGGCAAAAAGAAGACTTGTAAAAATGCTCTTTTCTCCCACAACTTTTATCTGATATGTATCTTCAAACTGCTTGGCAGCTTTGACGAAGGATTGTTCGCATATATTTTCCAGGTCTTTTGCCTGCAAATGACGAAACATCAGTACATACCCTGTACTCATTCTGGAACAGACTGCCTGAGGAAAGTAGGGAATACCGGTTGCCGGATCCACATCTGCGCCCAAAGCATCCAGTATTTTCTTTGGTGATAAATCTGCCGCATCCGGAGCATCCTCCGCCTCATATATGGTCCTGCCCGCATTCGTGGTAAAGATAATGATAGTGTCTTTGAAGGAGATCTTATTTCCTTCATATAAATCTGTCAGACTTCCTGCATCCAGAATTTGAAGAAAAAGATGAATAACTCCCCTGGAAGCCTTTTCCACTTCATCAAAGAGCAAAACACACCTGGGATTTTTTTCTACGAATTCGGTCAGAATACCTTTTTTCGCATTGTTGTACGTTTTTGCAAATCCTGCCAAATCGCATTCGGAATCCTTGTGTGAATAACCACTCATATCCAGACGTAAAAATGGCAGTTCCATTTCTTTTGCCGCTTCCTCTGCAAGGAATGTCTTACCGACCCCCGGAGGACCTGCGAATAGGAAAATACCGCTGGGTTTTCTCCGCTCCGGGTTGACGGCCTCTGTTATGCCGGCGTTCCAGATTCCGTCTGCAAAAGCATTTACCGCATGTTCCTGCCCATGTATCCGTGCAAGAAGTGTTTCCCTGAGTCTGCCTACTTTATCCACAAGGTGTTGTATCTGCTCTTTCCTGTGTATTTCCACCTCACTCAGGGGGGTTGTATGGTTTATATATGTTTTCAGCACTCTCACCGAAGTCAGCACTCTCTCCCCACGCCGTTCCGCACCTGCAATACACAGGGCCAGGAAAAGCTTGCAGCTCTCCTCTGCCCTTTTGTCATCTGCTGTCTCCTGATTTCCGTGATGCCTGATATAGCGAATAATATCCTCAGCCGGTACTTCCTTCAATACACTGTTCAAATCAAAAACTTCCTGCAGCATCGCATCATCCGGTGCCAAATGCAGATATCCGGCCATAAGCTCTACAGGCATTCCTGCAGCTTTAATAATTTCCAGAAGGATCCGGTCCTCTCCACTGAACCCGGCATTTTCTCTTTTATGATTTTCCGCCATTTTGATGGCATAAAGAAAAACTTTTGAATACTTCATAATATTCCCCCTTAATTTTATTTCAAAGCCTCCAGAATCTGATTTTTAAATTCTCTGGCTGTTGTATAGGTACTGCTCTCTTTCTCTTCCTCTTTGAGCACTTTATCAATTACCTTTGCCAGTCTGACCGGGATTCCGGGGTTTCTGGTCAAAATAGGCTGAACATCATTTTTATAGATATATTCATAAATATCTTTACAGCCGTTTTGGTCGCGCACATACCTTCCTGTAAGAAGATAATAATATGTAGCTGCTGCTGACCATACATCCACCTCAGGCTTTGCGTCCCGATAGTGATTAAGCTGCTTTCTGGAGCAGAATAAGGCGGAGCCGCAGTACTGTCCTGACAATGTAGGTAATCCCCCTGCAGTCTGTCCTGCAAGTTCAAAGGCTTTGGCAAGACCAAAGTCAGAAAGTTTAACCGTGCCGTCCTCTGCCAACAGTATATTCTGAGGTTTAATGTCTCTGTGCACCACACCTCTTACCTGCCTTTTACCTCCCTTTGATTCCATGATAATCTGCGCATTATGAGCATAATCCAGGGCATCTAATATCTGGCATATAATTTCCGTTGCAAGACGCAGCCCCAATTTGCCTCCATTGTTTGCACACAGATCCTCCAGGCTGCCCCCTTTGCAGTATTCCATAAGAATGTGAAAATCCCTGCCGCTGAAAAGCAGCTGATGGGTTGTTACAATGTTTGGATGCTTCAGCTGCATCATAACAGATGCTTCCCGCATGAACCAGAAGCGTTTCTGGGGATTCGTCTGCGCAGCGGGATGCATGAGCTTTAATGCCATCTGTTTATGGGTCTTTACATCCTCCACTAACTGTACACTGGCAAACCCTCCATGCCCCAGCGTTTTCAATATTCTGAGACCCACAACTGCATTGGCATACTCCCGTTCTGCCTCTTCCTGTTTTTTAATGGCTTCATTGACTATATCGGAAATCTGCATTTTTCCGTCCGGCTTCTCTTCTTCGATATTCACGATGAACTGTTCCCTGTAACCTGCAGTTCCCATACCTATCACGTCACTGTCCTTAAGCCTGACCTCACGGTAGGAGCCTCTTCTTCCCTCCTCCGCTGACATGCCGTCCTCTCTTTTTCCGATGATCCTGCCGTTTACATAGGTTCCGTTAAGGCTTCCCATATCTCTGACAACGACATATGGAGGGTCAATTTTGAAAAATGTATTAAACCTGGAAATCCTGTCATTACCTGTTACATTTATTTTATTTACAATGGTTCTGTCTTCTTTTGCCGTTCTTCCGATGATTGCTGTATCTACGCAATGAAATGTCCATGTCTGTCCCTTCAGACTTCCTTCTATACATTTGATGGTTACCATATCACTCATGATTCTTCCTCCTCCATATCTGTTTGTTATCTTATTGGTAACTGTTCCGTACTCCCGCCTTTGGCGATGGAATTTTTACCGCTGCTGAATAGTAACTATTATTGTACCATATACAAATTTACTCATATCATTACTTTCAGGCAGATCACGGAAATATTATCTCTTCCTCCGGCAGAATTTGCTGCCTGAATCAAACCTGTACATATTTTTTCCGGCTTCTTTCTGTTTCTGATTATTTTAAGCATCCGGGAGTCCTTCACAAGCCCATGAAGGCCGTCACTGCAGAGTAGAATGGTCTCTCCCGGTTTGGTATCCGTAACAGTTACGTCTGCTGTGGCCGGACTCTGCATCCCCACGTATCGTGTAAGCATGGAAGAGAAATGCTCTCTTTTTATCTCTGTTTCAGACATATCTCCATGCTCCCGGGCAGCCTGTGCAAAATTATGGTCTACTGTAACCTGACGCATTTTCGTATCATAGCGGACAATTTTATATCCCCTGCTGTCACCCATGTGAATCCAGATGGCCTTCCCGCCCAGAAGCATGACACCTGTAAAAGTGGCACCGTACTGGATAGCTCCATGGCAATTCCCCTTTTCATAAATTTTATTGCTGACCTCCTCCAATCCCTGTCTGAGTTCTTCTGCTGCCCGGTTCACATCCTGGTGTTCTATATAGTTTTTCCGTACCTCTTTTGCCACCACAAGCATTGTCTTAACTGCTAATTCTGCTGTAAGCGTCCCATACAAAACGCCTCCCATTCCATCCGCCACCGCAAAAAATTCTGCCGCCCGGGAACAAAGAATCCTGTCCTGGTTTTCTGTTCTTACTTTTCCTATATCTGTTCTTACAGCCGCCAATACTCCGCATTGTTTTTTCATCTTCATAATTCCGCCTGTCCTTTCTTATCACTGACTGTTTCTATGGATTCTTCTGATTCAATCTCTTTTTATTTCAGACTTACCGCCTTTTACCTGCGTACCACTTCCCCATACTCGTGTGTGGCCTTCATCGTTTCGGGAAAAATCATCCATGATATTTGCCCTGGATATCCTGCAGGCTACATTTCCAAGATAAAGTGTCATCCTGTCTTCCAAATCTATCTGATATACTTTCTTATTCTTATAATATACACCATTCCTGGAACCGCAGTCTTTTAGAAAAAAACCTTTTTCATCACTGGCAATAACCGCATGCTTTTCTGACACATAGGAACTCCTGATTCTCAGGTCACACATCCTCCCCCTTCCTATATAGAACCCTTTCGTTCCCACATCACCGATTTCCTTTCGCTTTACCACATTTCCCTTCGAATCCAACACTTCTATTTTCCAGAACCCCATAATGTGTGTCTCCATCATTCTGTCTTTTACTTCCTGAAACTCCTCCCCGAGCTCTCCCATCTCCGGCGGAATTTTTCCCAGCCCACCGCATACCCGGGTGATCACAAAAATAATCACTCCCAATATTAAAATAACGGTTATCTGACCTAATAAACTTGACATGCTCCTTACCTCCTGTGTGGATTATTTTTTAACTATCCTCATTATATCTCTTTTGATTACAGGACTTTATTTATAAATAACCACCTAAAAAAAGAGGCGCCCCCCGGCAGCCTCTTTTCCGTGATTGTTCCTTAATTTTTTTTATTTAACTCCCTGATTTCCTCCATCTTTTCCTTCATTTCCTCTTCGCTCCAAAAGGGAAGCTGCATATAAGAAGCCTCTTTGTGTTTCTCTTCAAATGCTTTGGAGTAATTTGCCTGCTGCTCCACAGGCACTCCCACAAACCAAAGCCCCTTTGTATAAGAGGATTCCATGATCGCTGAGTAATCCAGATCCTCTGTATAACTGATAATTACTCTGTCCTGACTGCTATTCACCTTTTGAAGACTGGTGAGGGGAGTATAGTCAGCTATTGGATTGCCCTGAAGGGCAAGCACTTTATACTCGATGCCTGCAGGAAGTCCGGAAATATCCGTTATCCGGTTCTGATCCAGCAGAAGCCCCTCCACGTCTGTTCCAAGTGCGCTCAAAACCGTAATATCCTGTATCCGATTTCCTCCCAAATCCATATAAGACAGTTCCTTGCTGTCCTTCACCGCTGTGATATCTTCTATCTGATTTCCCCGGACAGACAGTATCTTCAGATTCCATTTCTTCTCAAGCCCTGCAAGGGACGAAAGCTGATTGTTATCTGCCCTTATTTCGGACAGCTTCTGACATTCTGCCAAAGGTTCCAAAGCCGTAATCTGATTATCCGAAATTCTCAGGGTCATAAGCTCAGTAAATGAATTATCTAAGGCGGAGATATCCGCAATCCGGTTTTTTTCCAGATTCAAATGTTCTAACTTACTGCAGCTTCTGATCGGGCTGATATCCGTAATCCGGTTCCTGTCAAGTTCCAGGTTCACAAGTCTTGTCATTTCCGAAAGGACGGAAACATCCTGAATCTGGTTTTCCCCTAAATCCAGCAGCCGCAATTCCCTGCATCCGTTCAATGGTGACATATCCGAGACCTGATTGCCTCTAAGCCGCACTGAGCTGAGGTCCTGACAGAACGTCAAAGGGGTAATGTCTGTAATTCCGGCCTGGCCTGTTTCTTCTGTCCGGCTTACATTTAATTCTTTTAATTTTCCACATGCCTCCAATGCTGACAGATCATCTATGCCTGAGTTTTCTCCGCTAAACCTGGTAAGATTCGTACAATATCCTATGAAAGACCAGTCACACCCCTGTATAAATGTATTGTCCAGCTCCAGAGTGCGAAGATTTCCCATTCCTTTCAAAAATTCCAGGGTACGAATCCCCTTTGTATCGGACAAAACCAATGTATCCAGGCCGGTAAATCCCGCAAGAGAAGCACCAACCTCCGATAAATCAGCATAATTTATCCTCAATTCTTCAATCTGAGGATAACTGCCGTCCGCAAATATCTGCCCGTTAAGACTCTGAAAATTTTCCCGGTCTCCGATTATCTCCAGATATTTCAGATTCTCCAGATTCTCCAAGGGTTTCAGCGAAGTAAATCCGATACAGTCTCTGATCCTGATCTGCTCCAGATTCTCCATAGCAGCCATCCCTTGGATTGCCTGATCATCCAGCCTGCAGGATTCAAGATACAGAGATGTCCTTTTCTTGTCTTTTCCCACTTGTTTCAGTATCTCCGGTGTTACTGTCATATCCCGTATAAGAGATGACATATCTGTATACTTATAAGGATTGGCTCTCCACGCAGTGATAATACTGATCAGTATTATAAATAGTATAAGCCCTGCTGTTCCCATTAAAAGAAATTTCTTATTTCTAAATATTCCTGTTTTCTCTCTTTTTTCCTTTCTTTTTACTTCGTATACTTTAGTATCCGCTTCTGAGCTCTCTTCGTTTTTTGCTTCTATGGCCTCTGCTTCTGCACTCTTTTCTTTCTCATTCTCCCATCCCTCTCCCCCTACTGTAGCCAGGTCTTCTGAAAATTTCTCCGCTCCTCTTTCCCCGGCAGTTCTTTCCTGTTCCCCCAAAGCAGTTTGTATTTTGTCAAGCAGTTCCTCCATGGACTGTATACGGTCCTCCCTGCGGACTGCCATTCCTTTCATCAGCACCTCTTCCAGTGCGGGAGCAATCTCCACGCCAAGGTCAGAAGGCCTGGAAATCCGGTCCTCGTGCAAGCGCTGCAGGCTGTATTGGGGGGTAACCCCGGTTATGCATTTATAGATTGTGGCACACATTGCATATACATCGGTCCATGGTCCCTGATCGTGACCACCTCTGCACTGCTCTTCCGGAGCATAACCCGGTTTATAAATGATACTGAGCGTCCCCTCTGCATTTTCCACATCCCTGGCCGCCCCAAAGTCCAGCAGTTTTATCTCATTTCCTTCCAGCACCATAATATTGTCCGGACTGATATCCCTGTGTATCAACCCTTTTTTGTGAATCTTCTCCAAAACCCGCATTACCGGTTTCATGTAATCAAGAGCCAGAAAAACGGGCAGCCTTCCGTACTTTTCTATATATTTTTCTAAGGTAATACCATCCAGATACTCCATGACAATATAGACTGTCTGATTGGCTTCAAAATAATCTCTTACATTTACAATACCCGGATTACCGGCAAGCCTGGCCATGGTTCTGGCTTCCTCCAAAAATCTCTGTTTCTCTTTTTCCGAAACATAACTCTGCTTTTTATATTCTTTGACTGCTACCGGCATCTTCAGAACCAAATCCTGCGCCAGATATGTAGTCCCAAAACCACCGGAACCGATCACTTTCTGAATCTCATATTTTTCATTCACAACGGTTCCCAATGGCAATCTTCCCAGTATAGCTTCATCCAACACTTTTTCCCCCTCACACTGTCTCAACATGCAATGTTCTATGATACATCATAAAACTTTTTTTAATCATACTATATTTTTCACGCCTGTTCCATATATTTCTATTATCTGCTATACAATTTATCATACATATTCATGACCGCTCCTTTTAATTGGATTCCGTATCCGCTCTCCTCCAGTTTACAGGCAGCCACCACATAATCCTCATTGAATGTGACCAGATAGCACTTGTTTTTATCACCGGCCACTTCTGCCGTGCCGCTCTTTGCACAAATTCCGTATTCTGTCATTCCGTAATACTGACCTGCTGTTACCTGCATAAGATTTTTTAATGTTTCAGCGTTTTCTTTACGAAGGGGAATCGCCAGTTCTTCTTCCTTTCCCTTATACAGTGTCTTTCCGTCCAGAGTAATCTCGTCAACCAGGTAGGGGCGCAGCATGACGCCTCCGTTTCCAATACTCTGGGCTATCATTGCCAGATGAAGAGGCGTCACCAGAGTTTTTCCCTGACCGTAACCGGTATCTGCGATCAGGGCCTCACTGTAATCCCCCATATCCAGATGTGATTCCAGTGTAGTAAAATCCAGTTCTATATCCTGCCCGATCAGATACTGAGACGCTTTCCTCTCCAAAGTGCTTCCCCCAATCCTGAGAGCCATAGTGCCGAAATATACATTTGAGGAATTACCTAAAGCTTCCTGCAATGCAATGGTACCAAAAGCCGCATTTCCACTGTTTTTCACCACATGACCTCCAAGGACCGTATTTCCCTTATCTTCTATGATATCTTTTTCAAGCCCTTGCTCTAAAAGGGCAGCAGCAGTAACCATTTTAAACGTACTCCCCGGTTCTGCTGCATCCTTAAAACCATTTGGGAGGAAAAACCCCTCCGTCTGATTCCACTCCTCCATGTGGTCAGCAATCTGATTCGCATTAAATTCTACTGTTTTTGAGGAAGCTAAAGCAAGTATTCTGCCGGTACGGATATCCAGAACTATCATAGAACCTTCCATCCCTTCAATGAGGCTGTATGCCTTTTCCTGAATCTGATGGTTTAAGGTAAGTGTTATATCTGCTCCCTTTTTATTTTCCCCCTGCATATAAAGATAGCTCTCATATCTTCCCCGCAGCCCATATTTGCCATAAACCGGATCATTATACCCAAGAAGCCAGGAGTAAGATTCCGGATAAAACAAAGTACCGCTTTTCCCCGGCTCTGTTCCCTGGGAAAGAATAGTTTTGCTGCTATCCCAAATCGCACCTTCTATGGTCTCCTGACGATACATATTTTTTAATGTACTCTTCTTTAGTTCATCTGTGCCGGTGTTGAGCCCTTTAACTGCAGAGGTTCTTCCCATAAGAAAATAGCAGAATACCACCACCAAGGCCAGGATAACTGCCAGCAATACTTTAGTTCTCTCTAATAACTTTTTCTTCTCCATATCTTTCCCTCTCCTCTTTTCCATTTGCTTTTCTTCCAAAGTTTCTGTGGTCTGTACTGCCACACCCCAGGTACAAAATCAGCGCTGCCATCATAAATGCGGCCATAAGTGCTGTTCCCCCATTACTGACAAATGCAATCGGAACTCCTGTCATCAGGAAGAAACCTGTGGAACCCAGAATCATGAGCATAGATTCTGCAAACAAATAATAGACACATCCAACCACAATACCGGTATTTTTCCCTGATTCTGCCCCCAGATAAAGTTTAATACCTTCCACCAACAATGCCAAAAACAACAAAACCATAAGAATTCCAACTGCCAGTCCCATATGCAGCAATATGGATGTAAAAATGTAATCAGAATCCTCCACAGGTATCTTAACCGGATAGTCACTGCCAAACCAACCGCCCAGAGCCATGGCTTCTCTGGCTTTCATTCCCTGGTATCCGGTCCCCAGAGGATCATTCTCCGGATGCAGCCATATGGTAATTCTGGACTGGACTTTTATGACCACGCTACAGCACTTTTGTAAAAACGCAGAGATATCTGCCCTGCCATTGGCATACCAGAGAATCCCTGCTCCAATACCTGCTCCTGTAATTCCCACACCTGCAAAAGAAACCAAAAGACCCAATAAAAAACGCCACGATTTTAAAAACAAAATGCAATAAACACCATAAACCAGAAGCATGAGAAGAAAAGATCCCATCTCGCTGATACCTACGGAAAATAATAAATTGATGCCCAGATATCCTCCGGAGACCAGCAGTTTCATCCAGTCTTTCCACTCCATACAACAGAAAATCATTGTATTCACATACACAAACAGTATTTTTATAAATTCTGTTGGCTGGATGGAAAACGCTCCAAATGTAATCCATGCCCGCGTTCCCTGGGCATCTGTTCCCAAAATCAGCAGTACAAGATAAATCATCACTGTGGCAAGCACAGCAGACACAAGTATTTTTTCAGGTTTCCAGATACTGAGCCATTTGTAATGGGTAAATATCATAATTCCTGCTGCCGCCACTGATGCAAGAAATATAATCTGTTCTTTTACCGCATAAGATGAAGATTCATTCTGGATGATACACTGCATGGCAATTCCCATATACAACAGTAAAATGCAGAAAACAGGAAATTTGAAACTTGTTTTATGATAAAATGAAAATATAAGGGCAAGAGCTGTCACTGCCAGCATAGGCAGAAACAACGCCAGATAATGCTCCAGGCTTCCTCCTCTTGCTTTCACAAAAAAAACCGTTACCGTTTCTGCGCCTAACAAGGACAGCATTATTCTGCTAAATGCTGGATTTCTTACTGCGTATTCTATTTTTCTTCTCATATTGCAACCTCCCGGCCTCATTGCCTGTGTTTTCATTTCCTTTATATTTATTATATATAATTTATTTTGAGGTTCTGTTTTTATTTGACCACTTTACCCGGTGCATGTTTATGCACTGTACTCTGAATAGGTACGGAACAGGGGGAAGGAAATTTTTACACAACAAAAAGCCCGCAGAACCTAAGTTCTACGGGCATCTTATGCTCGGATACAATATACCATATGGTACTCTATGTGATAAAATGTCAGTAAATTCTTTTAAAACATTTTTTTGCGGTATTCTTTCTGATCACCTTTCTGATAAGCAGTATGAGCAAAAAATAAACTGCACATACTATAATCCCCGCAACACAACTCCATGACGCCAATACATACCAAAGACTTTTTACTCTTTGAATTTGATAATTGGCTATCTCTCCCCGTTCGAGAACCGTAAGCCCTAATACAGCAATTGGGAAACATGCACCCAAAATAAAAGCTATAACTGCCCCCAAAGCCGTCAGCGCTTTTTGATAAAATCTAACTTTTTTTAAAGGATTATTTTTTAATTCAACATCAGAAGTTTGAACATCTATCTGCATTTTCATAGCATCCATCTTTTTTTTACAATCTTTGCATTGGCTTAAATGTCTATCAATATCCTTTTTCGTTTGTTCCGATAATATATCATCCTGATACAGCGGTAATAGATCCGAAATAATATAACATGGAAGCTCTTTATTCATCTTTCAAAATCTCCTTTACAATTTTTTGTTTTCCCCTAAAGAAAGTGACCCTTGTCCAGTTTTCTGTTTTGCCTATAATCTCTCCGATTTCAGCAAAAGATAAATTGCTGATCAACCTCAGATACATGACTTCACGCACCGGCTCATTCAAATCATGTATCAACTGTAAAATCTCTTTTTGTTCCCATTGAACATTTATATCTTTTTTATCTTCTATTTCCAGGATATCATCCTCTATGAATAAAATCTCCTGATGTTTTCTTACATATTTCAGCCAAACATTTTTAGCGATTCCACACAACCATGTCAATATGGAGCTATTCCCCTTAAACCGGTCAATACATTGAACAGCTTGAAAAAAAGTCTCCTGCGTAAGCTCTTCTGCAAGATGTTCATTATTTGTCTTACTCAATAAAAACAAAAATACTTTTTTTGAATACATCTCGTATATTTCCTCTATCGACTGCACGTTTACCCTCCCCTCCTTCTATTCGTTAGTACCAAATTCCCCTATTTTGTTACAACCTTATATTATATTTTTATACAACAGAAAAACCCCGGAAACCTTACGGTTCCGGGGCATCTTATGCTTGGACACAATGTACCTTACGGTACTCTATATTTATATATTCGTACTAATCAGTGATTACTCGATGATTGTAGCAACACGGCCTGAACCAACAGTACGTCCACCTTCACGGATAGCGAAAGTAAGACCCTGGTCCATAGCGATCGGGTGGATCAGCTCGATTGTCATCTCTACGTTATCACCAGGCATGCACATCTCAACACCTTCCGGTAAGTTGCAGACACCTGTTACGTCTGTTGTTCTGAAGTAGAACTGCGGACGATAGTTGTTGAAGAACGGTGTATGACGGCCACCCTCGTCTTTTGTCAGAACGTAAACCTGAGCTGTGAATTTTGTATGGCATTTGATTGTTCCCGGTTTAGCAAGAACCTGTCCTCTTTCGATTTCAGTTCTCTGAACACCACGAAGCAGTGCACCGATGTTATCACCAGCCTGAGCCTCGTCTAACAGTTTACGGAACATCTCGATACCTGTTACAACTACTTTACGTGTCTCTTCTTTCAGACCAACGATTTCAACTTCTTCAGATACGTGAAGAACACCAGCCTCTACTCTACCAGTAGCAACTGTACCACGACCTGTGATAGAGAATACATCCTCTACAGGCATGATGAACGGTTTGTCTGTGTCACGCTGAGGATCCGGAATCCAGCTGTCAACTGCAGCCATCAGTTCCATGATCTTGTCGCCCCACTCGCTGCTTGGATCTTCCAGAGCTTTCAGAGCAGAACCCTGAATGATCGGTGTGTCATCGCCTGGGAAGTCATACTCGCTTAACAGCTCACGGATTTCCATGTCTACCAGCTCAAGCAGCTCTTCATCGTCAACCATATCACATTTGTTCATGAATACAACGATGTAAGGAACGCCTACCTGACGAGACAGCAGGATGTGCTCTTTTGTCTGAGCCATAACACCATCAGTTGCAGCAACAACCAGGATAGCGCCATCCATCTGAGCAGCACCAGTGATCATGTTCTTTACATAGTCAGCATGGCCTGGGCAGTCAACGTGTGCGTAATGTCTGTTCTCTGTTTCATATTCAACGTGAGCAGTAGAGATTGTGATACCACGTTCTCTCTCCTCCGGAGCTTTATCGATATTAGCGAAATCTACTGCTGCGTTTCCTTCTACTCTCTCAGAAAGAGTTTTTGTGATAGCAGCTGTCAGAGTTGTTTTACCATGGTCAACGTGTCCGATGGTACCAATGTTACAATGCGGTTTGCTTCTTTCAAATTTAGCTTTTGCCATTTTGAATTTCCTCCTTATTCACATGCGCCCCGTCTGGGCAATTTTATGATTTTTTGTTGCCTCATAACGAGGCGGTTGGAATATCAATATATTCAACCTGCTATCCTTGATTATATTGCAAATCAAGGATATTTGCAAGTTTTTAATTATTATTTTCCTGTTTTTACTGAAAGTACCTTTTCCTGTACGGATTTCGGAACCGGCTCATATTTCTCGAAGAACATGGAGTAGTTACCACGGCCCTGTGTTCTGGAACGCAGGTCTGTTGCGTAACCGAACATCTCAGCCAGAGGAACGAATCCGCGGATCATCTTGCCTCCGCCAATATCATCCATACCTTCGATACGTCCACGACGGGAGTTGATATCACCGATAACATCACCCATGTAGTCTTCCGGAGTAGTAACCTCTACACGCATGATAGGCTCCAGGAGAACCGGTGCTGCCTTCGCCATAGCTTCCTTGAATGCAAGAGAACCTGCAATGTGGAATGCCATCTCGGAGGAGTCGACCTCATGGTAAGAACCATCATATACGTTTGCGTGGATACCAACAACCGGGAATCCTCCCAGGATACCAGCCTTCATAGCTTCCTCGATACCTTCGCCGACAGCCGGGATGTATTCCTTAGGAATAGCACCACCAACAACTGTGGATTCAAACTTGAACAGTTCTTCACCATTGGCATCCATAGGCTCGAATTTAACTTTACAGTGACCGTACTGTCCACGACCACCGGACTGTTTTGCGTACTTGCTGTCAACATCAGCGTTCTTGGTAAAGGTCTCTTTGTAAGCAACCTGAGGAGCACCAACGTTAGCTTCTACCTTGAATTCACGAAGCAGACGGTCAACGATGATCTCCAGATGCAGCTCACCCATACCGGCGATGATTGTCTGACCTGTTTCTTTATCTGTATGCGCACGGAAGGTCGGGTCTTCTTCGGCAAGTTTTGCCAGAGCCTCACCCAGTTTGCCCTGTCCTGCTTTTGTCTTAGGCTCAATAGCCAGCTCGATAACAGGTTCCGGGAACTCCATGGATTCCAGGATTACCGGATGCTGGTCATCACAGATTGTATCACCTGTTGTGGTGAATTTGAATCCGATGGCAGCAGCGATATCGCCGGCGTAAACCTTATCCAGTTCCTGTCTCTTGTTAGCATGCATCTGCAGGATACGTCCAACACGCTCTTTTTTGCCTTTTGTTGCATTCAGCACATAAGAACCGGAGTTCATGGTACCGGAGTAAACTCTGAAGAATGCCAGCTTACCAACGAACGGGTCAGTCATGATCTTGAATGCCAGTGCTGCGAACGGTTCGTCGTCAGAAGAATGCTTCTCAACTTCGTTTCCGTCCATATCCTGACCTTTGATAGCCGGGA
>ERZ894236.116-NODE-116-length-129380-cov-18.6458_pt1 | contig 129380 bp, 130 predicted proteins | sample MGYA00380297_ERZ894236 | MGnify/ENA primary metagenome ERZ894236 (study PRJEB32331, sample SAMN06328420) | human gut metagenome | biome: human gut microbiome; feature: stool | host: Homo sapiens | collected 2014-08-04 ... | reverse complement strand
CCTCGCCTATCAAAATACGCTCTTTCATTTTCTGCCTGTCCAGTGTCAGGACGAATAAAATCCGGTTATAGACCGGTTCATGCCGGTTAAATGCAAATTCCATAGGTTCGCTCCTCTCAATGCTTATGGTAATTTTATAATCAATGTCAATCCGTTACATAAAGAGTACCGCAGAAGTATTGATTTGTCAAGTTTAAGCCGATATGATGATTGTCACGTGGTAATTTTATTACACGCAGTACCTTGACAAGTGAATGACCGTCTGACAGGGATATGACCGGCAGGAGAAGTGACGCATGAAGCGCACCAATGCAGGGATACGCCGCAGGAATGGGGCAGCCGCAGAGATGCGGCTATGAGGATAACGGCTGTCAGGCAGAACGGCGAAAGGAAACAAAAATTTTATCAAATTGAATAACAGGAGGAACAACAAAATGAATGAAAACAAGAGACTGAAAAACTATGACGATCTCCCGCTGGTGCTGGATGTGGCGGACATCCGGCGTATTATGGGAATTTCCAGAGTGAGCGCCTACGAGCTGGTTCACACGCCCGGTTTTCCGGCGTTCCGAAGCGGCAGGCTGATCAAGGTCAGCAAAAAGGCGTTCTTTGACTGGATGGCAAAAGGCTCCGAAACCGTACCGGGAAGCGACAAATGAGGGAAAGGCAGTTTCCCCTGTCCGGAATATTACCGGCCTTTTTCAAAGGGCATACAGAGGGGAAAACGCCCCAAAATGACACCGAAACATGACAGTAAAACGGAGGGAACAGCAAATGCCGAGAATGAGCAAAAGACGTAAGGAAGAACTGGCTTTCTTCCTGAATGACCGCAACCGTGTCACTTATAACGAACTGTGCCGGAAATGCCGCCATAGCTGCAAGCAGAGCTTCCGGGTGCAGCTGATCGAATGTCCGCAGTATCTTTCAAAGCGGGCGGCGATCCCCGTCATAGAGCCGGATGATCTTCCACCGGCGGCATGACGGGGTTTCCAATTCCGGCAGGAAATTGGAAACCGGCAGAATCGGAAATGAGACAGCTTCATGCTGTCAGTTTCCGATTTTGCCGGGCGAGTGTACAGAGAGCGCAGCTCTTTGTGCCGGGGTGCAGGGGCGGCAGCGCACTGCTGGGGTTAAGGGGCAACGCTCCTTAGCGGGTTGAGGGCAGCAAGCCCCATCGGGTTAAGGGCAGACAGCCCTTATCGGGGTACAGGGATGAAATGCCCTGTGCGGTGTGTAGAGGCGGCGAGCCTTTACTCCGGTGTCCAGAGGTGGAAAACCTCGGCCCAGGGAAAGTTGATGTGTGCGTCAACTTGTACTGGGTATTGCCTGACGCAAAACTTCGCAGGGAATGCGGCTTTCGCCGCCCCTCTCCCGCCCCGGAAAATCTTTGAAATTTTGAAATGAGGAGGAACATGCCTATTGAAACTGACAAGGCACAACGGACGATCCGGCAAAAACGGAACCTATAATCCCCGGCATAATGACCGCCGGTTCAATGTGGAGAACAGCGAGCATATTGATGCGGAACGTGCCCGAAAAAATATCTATTGGGACTGCTATCGGGGCTTTACCACCCATGACTTTCGGGAGAACCCGGAGCAGCCGGATTACAGCTTTGAGGAAATTGAACGGATGTATTACACCGAGCATTATTCCGATCATGTGGACGCCCAGAATGCCAGAAATGAGAAAACCCGGCACACGGAACGCAACCGCACTGTGGGAGACCTGCTGAAAAACAACAAGACCTGCCCGGAAGAAACGCTGTACCAGATCGGCACGATGGAACAATCCGTCCCGCCGGAAGTGCTGCTGGAAATTGTCACTGAATTTCAGGAGGAATTTGACCGCCGTTTCGGTTCCCATGTCCACATCATCGACTGGGCGCTCCATCTGGATGAGGCCACGCCCCATATCCATGAGCGCCATGTCTTTGACTGCGAAAACCGGTACGGGGAGCTGTGTCCCCAGCAGGAAAAGGCGCTGGAGGAACTGGGTATCCCGCTTCCCAATCCAGACAAACCCAAAGGCAGGAACAACAACCGGAAGCAGGCCTTTGACGCCATTTGCCGGACGTTGCTCTTTGACATCACAAAGCGGCATGGGCTGCATCTGGATCAGGAACCGTCTTATGGCGGGCGTGACTATCTGGAGAAGCAAGACTACATCCTGATGAAGCAGAAGGAACGGCTGGCGGCACAGGAACAGAAATTAGAAGAATTGACGCTGAAGATCGAGGATGTGGAGACGCTGCTGGACGATGTTTCGGACGCTGCCTATGACAAGGCGGTGGAGGTCGTGACCGATGCTGTCCGGCAGGAAACCCACAAAGAGGACATCCGTCTGGTGGAGGAAACGAAAAAGTGGGTGCTTTCGCCGGAGCGGAAAGCCCCGAAGAAAGAGCGTGAGTATACCGCCGCCCGGCTGGACGGGGTTATTACCAAAATCAAAAACGCCATGCAGGGCGCTCTGGCAAAAATCCAGAGGACGCTCATGCAGCCGGAGATGAAGCAGGCCGGGAAGGAGCAGATCAAGGCAAAAGCCAGGGAGTCGATCAAGGACAAGATTGCAAAGGCAAAAGTGAGCGCAGACCAAAAGAACCGGGAGCGCTGGGAACGTGAGGGGCGCATTGCCCCGGCAAAAAAAGAGGATATGGAGCTGTAAGGCGTCTGATTCGTTATGAAAACCGGACGCCTTTTGCTTCGTCTGGAGGTGAGAAAATCGAATGTATTTGAAGCGGTGAAGCAGTCTGTGACCACAAGGCAGGCTGCGGAGCATTATGGGATTCGGATTGGCAGAAACGGGATGGCCTGCTGTCCTTTCCATGATGATAAGCATCCCAGCATGAAAGTTGACCGGCGTTTCCATTGCTTCGGTTGTCAGGCAGATGGGGATGTGATCGACTTTACGGCGAAGCTGTATGCTCTGGGCCGTAAAGAAGCGGCGCTGAAACTGGCGGAGGATTTCTCTGTCGGTTTTGACGCCAAAGGCCATGACCCGCCCCGCAGGAGGCTGGTCAAACAGAAGATCAGTGAGGAACTGCGTTTCCGTCAGGCGGAGCAGAAATGCTTCCGTGTATTGTCTGGCTACTATCATCTGCTGGGGCAATGGAAAACCGAGTATGCGCCGAAGCGGGAGGATGAACAGTGGCATCCATTATTCGTGGAAGCCCTGCAAAAGCAGGATTATATCGGCTATCTGCTGGACGTTCTTCTGTCCGGCACGATGGAGGAAAAAGCCGCCTTGGTTGCGGAACAGGGAAAGGAAGTGATACGGATTGAACAGCGAATTTCAGAGTTTGCCGCCAGCCACCCGGCAGGCCGCCATGAGCGCAGCGGATCTGCTCGCACCGGAACAGACTGCCGATGAGGTCAGGGAAAGCCTTGATATGACGCAGAAAGGCCAGACGGCGAACACGATCCGCAACTGCAAGACGGTATTCCAGCATGACCCGCTGTTAAGGGGCGCTGTCCGCTATAACCTGCTGACGGAGCGCATTGATATTGTCCGGGACTTGGGCTGGCGCAGGAGTACCAGCGTCATTACGGATACCGATATGAAATATCTGCTCCTGTATTTTGAGGAAACCTATGGGATCACCAGCGAAAAGAAGATTGCGGCGGCGCTTGAGATTGCCGCCAACGAAAACTGCTACCACCCGATCCGGGAACGGCTGGACGGCCTTGTATGGGACGGGCAGCCACGCATCCGCTCCTGCCTGCACCATTTCTTAGGCGCAGAATGCAGCGATTATATCGAGGAAGTATTCCGGCATTTCCTGTTTGGGGCGATCCGGCGGGTATTCTCCCCCGGCTGCAAATATGAGGAAATGCTCTGCCTGGTGGGAGACCAGGGAGCCGGAAAATCTACCTTTTTCCGGCTGCTGGCAATCGAGGACGAATGGTTCAGCGACGATCTGAAGCGGCTGGATGATGATAAGGTATTCACGAAGCTGCAGGGCCACTGGATACTGGAAATGCCGGAGATGCTGGCAACCCACAGCGCAAAGAGCATTGAGGAAATCCGCTCCTTTATCAGCAGGCAGAAGGAAACCTACCGGACGCCATATGAAGCACAGCCCAAATACCGGCTGCGCCAGTGCGTGTTCGGCGGCACTTCCAACACACTGGACTTCCTGCCCCTTGACCGGGCGGGCAACCGGCGTTTTTTGCCGGTCATGGTCTACCCGGAGGAAGCGGAGGTTCACATTCTGGAGGACGAGGACGCTTCAAGGGAGTACCTGCTGCAGGTATGGGCGGAAGCCATGACGGTCTACTGGAGTGGACAGTATTCCATGAAATTCAGTAAAGAAATACAGAAACAGCTTGTGGCAGTGCAGAAAGACTTCATGCCGGAGGACACCGAAGCCGGGCAGATCATCGGCTTTCTGGAGACGTATACCGGCAGTATGGTCTGTTCCAAACAGCTTTACAGGGAAGCCATGCACCATGAGTTTGACGATCCGAAGCGCTGGCAGCTCCACAACATCAACGAGATTATGAATACCGCTGTGACCGGCTGGAAGCCTTTTTCCAATCCGAGGATGTTCGCCGGGTACGGCAGGCAGAGGGGCTGGGAACGGGAATCCGGTTCCGGCAACGAAATCCCCGGCAACGAAAGCGGATTTGTGGAGCTGACGGAGGAAGAATGCCGCCAGTTGGAGCTTCCCAAAGAGTGGATCGCTTAAAATTTGCGGTCTGTTGCCGGGCAGGTTGCCGGTTTGTTGCCGGGTTCGTTACCGGAAAAATCCCTTTGGAGGATGCCGGAAATGCCGTAATATCAAGGTATTTCTTCATCTTCTTCTATTTATTTTTATTTATGACAACGAAAGCAACAAAGAAATCAAAGAAAATCAGGAAAGGAAAAACAGGGGGCCGGATATTCGTTTGCGGGTTTTTCGGGGTTCGTTGCCGGACTTCGTTGCCGCAGGCCCTGTCAGGCCCAAATTTATTTATGGAGGATATTTGCCTATGGTAAAAAACAAGGAAAATCAGCAGCAGAAACAGAAAGACCGGAAAAAGGTGCAGTTTATCGTCACACGGGAGTTCTCCGGCAGCCAGACCATGCGGGAAGCCTTTGAACAGCTCATTGAGCGGCATACCTGTGAGCAGTTCGAGGAATGGCTGGGCAAAAAAGCCAGCTGAAACCCGTTGAAAGATCGGCAGGGGCATGGTATTATAATAGTATCGTGTCCCTGTTCATAGATAAGGAGAACGACTATGAACAGGAAAAATCAATCCAGTCAGAAGATAACTGCCCTTTATTGCAGGCTCTCCCTTGAGGACGGGCGTGAAAACGAGAGTATGAGCATCAGCAACCAGAAACTCATGCTCAAAGACTATGCCGAGAAAAACGGCATGTTCCAGTATGAATACTATGTGGATGACGGTTATACGGGCCGCAATTTCAACCGTCCCTCTTTCCAGCGCATGATCGCTGACATTGAGGCGGGGAAGGTGGGCTGCGTGATCACGAAAGACCTGTCCAGGCTGGGACGAAATTATATCGAAGCAGGCAGCTATATCGAAATCTTTTTCCCAAAGCACAATGTAAGGTATATCGCAGTGACGGACGGCGTGGACAGCCTGACCCGTCAGGAGATGGACATTACGCCGTTCAAAAATATCCTGAATGACATGTATAGTCGGGATATTTCAAAAAAAGTGCTGGCGGGGCGCATGACCCGTTCCAGACAGGGGAAATACGGCGGCGGGCCGACGCCCCTGGGCCTGATGCGTGACCCGGACGATAACGGGCATCTGATCCTTGACCCGGAGACTGCGCCGGTGATCCGCAAAATCTATGACCTTGCGCTGGATGGCTGGGGCTGTATGCGGATCGCAAAGAAGCTGATGGAGGACAGGGTTCCCATCACGAGGGTAAAGGGCAATACGGAATGTGACGTCAATTATTATGCATGGGGCGGCGCAAGGATCAGCCATATCCTGCGGAACCCGTTTTATAAAGGCGCACATCTGGTCTGCCGGACGCACCAGAAAGGCATCCGTTCCAACACCTATGACATCATCCCCCGTGAGGATTGGGAGGTCATAGAGGGCTGCCATGAGGCGATTATCCAGCCGGAGGAATGGGCGCAGGTGCAGGAGATCATTGACCGTAGGCCAGCCATCATGGAGGGCAGCTCCTGCCCCTTTTACAATCTCTTTCACGGTATTATCTACTGTGCCACCTGCGGGAAGTCCATGCAGGTGCGCTATGAAAAAGTAGGGAGAACCGGAAAGAACCGCTTTACCGGCGAGATGCGGGAGCCGATTGACAAGGCGTATTATATCTGCCAGACCTACAACCGGCTGGGCAAGAACGCCTGCACCAGCCACAAGATCGAGGCAAGGGATTTGTATAACCTTGTCCTGAAAGACATTCAGGAACTGGCGGCAATGGCGCTCAAAGATGCGGATGCGTTCTACAAGCGGCTTTCCAGCCGCATGGAGCGCCGGTATATGGCGGACGCCTCCGAAACGCAGAAAGAATGCGGACGGCTGGAAGCGAGAAATCAGGAAATCGACAGCATGTTTCTAAGCCTTTACACCGATAAGTCAAAGGGCATCCTGACAGAGCAGCGTTTTATGAAGCTGACATCGGCGCTGGAACAGGAGCAGGAAGCCAACCAGAAGCGCCTGCAAGACTTAGCCCTGATGATGCGCCGCACAGACGAGCAGGAAAGCGATGTGCGGACATTTATCCGGGAAATCCGCAAGTACGCCGCCATTCAGGAGCTGGACGAAGCGGTGCTGAACCGGCTGATCAGCAAGATTCTGGTGGGCGAGGTTCAGAAGATAGACGGACAGAAATTCCAACAGGTTAAGATTATTTATAATTTTGTCGGTGAGATACCGGAGATTACAGAATAAGTGCTGTGGCAGCCCTCCCCTTTACTGGGGAGGGTTAATTTTTTTGCAGGCCGCGTTTTCGATATGACAATTTTGTGAGTTGCAGTTTGCGGACATTCGCAATATAATAGCCTCATAGGAGGAAATGAAATGGACTATATGATGATAAAAGAAGCTGCACACCAATGGAATATTTCCGAGAGGACTGTAAATTATTATTGTTCTGCTGGGCGAATCCCAGGAGCCGAGAAGATGGGGACTGTCTGGCTGATCCCAAAAGCTGCGACGAAGCCGATTGATGGCCGGACAAAACAGGGAAAGGAACAGAAACATGAATAGGATATTACTTCTTGAAGATGATTTGAGTTTGATTAATGGGCTTTCCTTTGCTTTCAAAAAGCAGGGATTTGAAGCGGACGTTGCCAGAACGATTAAAGATGCTGATAATCTTTGGGGAGATGGAAAATACGATTTGTTGGTTTTGGACGTATCTCTCCCCGATGGTTCAGGTTTTGATTTTTGCAGAAATGTTCGGCAAGTTTCCAAAGTCCCCATTATTTTTTTAACCGCTTCGGACGAAGAAACGAGTATTATTATGGGGCTGGATATAGGTGGTGATGATTACATCACAAAGCCTTTTAAGCTGGGAGTATTAGTATCAAGAATTAACGCCTTACTTCGTCGGGCAAAAGACTTCGATTCAGCAAATACGGAACTGCAATCAAATGGTATCAAGGTGCTTTTGGTGCAAGGGCAGGCGTACAAAAACGGCGAGCTTTTAGACTTGACCGCAGGCGAATATAAACTGTTGTGTCTTTTCATGCAAAATCCAAATGCGGTGCTTTCTAAAGAACAGATTTTGGACAAGCTCTGGGACTGTGAGGGGAACTATATTGATAACAGTACACTTACCGTATACATTCGCAGATTGCGGACAAAGATTGAAGATAATCCTGGCGAGCCACAAATGCTTTTAACGGTTCGACGCATGGGGTATAAATGGAATGTGATTTGTTGAGGTTCGCCATGAAAATATTTGCAAACAAGGATATAAAACAATTTTTCCTCTCCATAGCTGTTGTTATGGTTATATTTCTCCTGATCTCGGAGCTTTCTGTTTATGTTCTTTATAAAGAATTGTCTTTGCCGCTGCTGCTTCTCTTTCTTCTGATGACAGGCAGCGTATTAGTAATCTGTTTCTGGTACTTTAACAGGCAGCACGGGATCATGGAATCGGCGGTAACGCAGATTGATTCCTTTTTAGCCGGAGATACAGATGCACGCATTGACTGTGACAGCGAGGGCGAACTGTATCGGCTGTTCCATTCTGTGAATACATTGGCGGCAGTATTAAACGCTCACGCTGCAAATGAGAACAGGGAAAAGGAATTTTTGAAAAACACCATATCGGATATCTCCCACCAGCTCAAAACGCCCCTTGCCGCCCTGAATATTTACAACGGCCTGCTGCAAGGGGAGGCAGAAGAACTTCCGACGATTAAAGAATTTGCCACGTTGTCAGAGCAGGAGCTTGACCGGATTGAAATGCTGGTGCAAAATCTGCTGAAAATTACAAAGCTGGATGCTGGCTCTATTGTGATCGAAAAGGCCGTTGAAAATGTGTCGGACATGATGAATGACATCAAACTGCATTTTGCATATCGGGCCAAGCAAGAGCAGAAAGAGATCGTACTGTCCGGCTCTGATAGTATTTCACTTCTTTGTGACCGTGATTGGATGATTGAAGCCATAGACAATATCGTGAAAAATGCTCTTGACCACACCCACAAGGGGGATTCCGTACACATCGAATGGCGGCAATTCGCATCCGTTGTTCAGATTACGATAAAGGACAATGGCTCTGGTATTCACCCGGAAGATCTGCATCACATTTTCAAGCGTTTTTATCGGAGTCGGTTTTCCAAAGATACGCAGGGTATCGGCCTCGGTCTGCCGCTTGCAAAAGCAATTATTGAAGCACATAACGGTACGATTGAAGTTGACAGTGAACTGGGTGTGGGAACTACCTTTGTGATAAATTTCTTAATTCCTACAAAATTGTAGGCTTACAGTAATGTTGCTGTAGGGTTTGGATGATACTCTTTCACTATCAACACAGAAAGAGGTGTTTATATTATGGATTTATTAGAAGTGAAATCTATTTCAAAAACCTATGGCAGCGGTGAAACAGCCGTCCACGCACTAAAAAATGTCAGTTTCTCCGTCCCGAAGGGAGAGTTTGTGGCGATTGTCGGAGAATCGGGTTCTGGTAAGACTACTCTCCTGAATATGCTTGGTGCGCTTGATACGCCGACTTCCGGTAAAGTGCTGATCGACGGCAAAGATACTTTTTCCATGAAGGAAAAGGCGCTTACCATCTTCCGACGCCGTAACATTGGCTTTATCTTTCAGGCGTTTAACCTGATTCCGGAGCTGACGGTGGAGCAGAATATGATTTTCCCTGTCCTGCTGGATTACCAAAAGCCCAACAAGAAGTATTTAGAGGAACTGCTTGCGGTACTCAATCTGAAAGAACGCCGTAACCATCTGCCGAGCCAGTTATCCGGTGGACAGCAGCAAAGGGTGGCAATCGGACGGGCGCTTATTACACGCCCGTCGCTGATCCTTGCCGATGAACCAACCGGCAATTTGGATACGCAGAACAGCAGCGAGGTCATTGCCCTGCTGAAAGAAGCCTCAAAGAAGTATGAGCAGACGATCATTATGATTACTCACAACCGCAGTATTGCCCAGACTGCGGACAGAGTTTTGAATGTGTCAGATGGCGTGCTGACCGATTTGGGGAGGTGCCGTGAATGAGAAGCTATTTAAGCCTTGTTCCTATCTCTGCCCGTGTGCATAGGCGGCAAAGTCGTATGACACGCATCTGTATCATACTTGCGGTATTCCTTGTAACGGCGCTTTTTTCCATAGCAGATATGTGGCTTGCATCGGAAAAAGATGCCATGATTGATAAACATGGGAATTGGCATATTCTGCTTCAAAATGTGCCGGGAATTGAAACAGAACTTGTAGGCGGGCGTTCTGATGTTGCCGTGGCAGCGTGGTGTGATGCAGTCAACACCGATGCAGATAAAGACTACTATATTGATGGAAGGAAAACGGCCATATATGGCGTTGAGGCATCGTACATTGCTGATATAAGGAATTATCCAATGGAGGGTGTTTATCCTCAAAACAATGGTGAAATTCTGCTTAGTGAGGATGCAAAAGAACTTTTCGGAATCAAGGTGGGTGATATGATTAAATTAAATACACCTGCGGGAGATTTTGATTATACTGTGTCAGGTTTCTGCGAAGATGATTCGGTGTTTAACAGTATCATTGACGGATGCTGTATATATATGAATATGGTTGATTTCCAGAAAATTAGCAGCCTCAATTCGGAGGATACGAATCCCCAATACTATATTCAGTTTACAGAAAATGCAAATTTGAAGAAAGCGATTGATGATATTAAGGGGCAATACGGATTGACAGATGAAGATATAGACGAGAATACGGCAATTATGGGGCTTTCGGGAGCCAGCAGCAACGAAAGTGCAAAAAATGTTTATCCATTGGTCGCTGTTTGCTTCTTGCTAATACTGATTTCGGGGATTTTGATGATTTCCGGCTGCATTAACAGTACCGTTGCGCAAAGAACAAATTTTTTTGGAATGATGAGATGTATTGGAGCAAGTAAGCAGCAGATTGTACGGTATGTGCGGCTTGAAGCATTAAATTGGTGTATTACTTCCATTCCAGCAGGCTGCTTGCTTGGCGTTTTAACGAACTGGTTAATGTGCGCAATATTGCGGCTTCTTGTCAAGGGCGAATGGGCGTATATGCCGCTTTTCGGCGTAAGTGTGCTTGGCATTATCTGTGGAGTTGCTGTTGGTATTATCACGGTATTTATTGCAGCGCATTCCCCTGCAAAACGGGCTGCAAAAGTTTCTCCTGTATCGGCTGTATCTGGGAACACAGAAACACCCAAAAATGTCAATCGAGTTGCTAAAGGTCGGGTTTTCAAGATTGAAACGACCCTTGGGATTCATCATGCAGTATCGACTAAGAAAAACCTGTTCCTCGTAGCGGGGGCATTTGCGCTTACGATAGTATTGCTTTTGTCCTTTTCAGCCTGCCTTGATGTAGTGCGCTGTCTGCTTCCGTCATTAAGCGATTTCTCGCCGGATATTACGATTGCAAGCCAGGAAGATACCAATTCCATAGACAAAAACCTTACTGCGGAAATTGCGGAATTACCAGGTGTAGAAGATGCTTTTGGTACGATGTATGAGATTAAAATTCCTGCGGAAATCAATGGAAACGAAACAATGATTGATTTGATGTCCTACGAGGAATTTATGTTGAAAAGCACAAAAAAATCAGTTGCAAGCGGTGACTTATCAAAAGTTTATGGGGACACTAATTATGCGTTGACTATTTTTAGTCAAGACAGTCACCTTGATGTGGGAGATAAAATAAAAATTGGGGATAATGAGCTTGAAATTGCCTGTGTTGCATCTGAGGGAATTGGAAGTATTAGTGGATCTCCGGTTGTGGTTTGTTCCGAGGAAACCTTCACACGTTTGACAGGCGAACAAAAATACATCATGGTAAATATTATTTTGGGCAAAGATGCAACAGAAGCAACCGTAAATGAAATACGCAGCTTAGCAGATGACAACTCATTCATTGACCGTAGAGAGGATGATAACGAAATTAAGAGTATCTATTGGGTATTTCGGCTTGCAGTATATGGGTTTCTGGTGATTATATCTTTGATTACTGTGCTGAACATTATGAACAGCATCTCCATGAGCGTGTCCGCGAGGATTAAGCAATATGGTGCTATGCGCGCGGTTGGTATGGAAAGCAGACAGATTTCCAAAATGATAACAGCCGAGGCAGTTACTTATGCCATCTGTGGAACAATTACCGGGGATGTTTTTGGACTCTTACTCCACTATTTGATTTACGAAAAAGTTCTTATTTCTCATTTTGGTGGCGTTTGGAAAATTCCCGTTGCTTCGCTAATAATTATATTCCTAATGGTCTTCGTTTCATGTATTGCTGCGGTTCATGCCCCGGCAAAACGGATTCGCAACATGGCGATTACCGCAACTATCAACGAACTGTAAAAATAAATATTAAATCGGTTATATAGAATCCTCTCCTATGAGATCAGCTCATGGGAGAGGATTATTTTTTGCCATGATTTGAATTTACCGCTTGATAATGTGGCAAAGAGCTGATGACCCCGGACGAGCTGGCCGTGCTGGCCGGCAGCAAATGTATTTTGCAGCTGCGGGGCGTTAGGCCCTTCTTTTCCAGCAAGTACGATTTGACCCGCCACCCCAACTACAAGTTCACGGCGGACGCCGACAAGAAATACACCTTCGACATTGAGCAGTTTTTGAGCTGTAAGCTGAAATTGAAGCCGAGCGACGTTTAAGAGGTTTACGAGGCAGACGCCGACGAACCGCCACCCGGCACCCCACCGCCCGCCGCATGACAACGGCGGGCTTTGCTATGTCCAGCCGGGGCCGGAAAGCCCTGTACTAATAGAAACCATCAACCATTATGTGCTGCGTGAGGATTTACGCCGTGCTGGTACAGACCATTTCCACCGGCACGGACATACACGCCGCTATTTGGGGCTGCGCGGGGTACACGCTGCTTTTGTGCTTCGTCCTGTTCAAGACCGGCACACTGGCAAAATCTATTTTTCATGCCGCTTAAAATATAAGACCAATACTTTTGGAAATACTTTGGAAATTTCGCTTTTTATAGCACAAATTATCGGTCTAATTTTTTTAACTTGGTTTGCCAAAAAATTCTTATTTGCAGGTTTTAGCTGAATGTTTCTGTCAAAATACATATATAAATAGAAGAATGCAGCAGAGTAATGTCTAATGTGAAAAAATATTAGGCCGATATCGGTCTAACGCATTCAACGCCCATTAAGGGCCGCCCCCAGCCGGGCGGCCTTTTCTCATGGGCAGAAAGGAGGCAGAAATAATACATTTCATATTAAAACGCTTTACTTTTTCCGTTTAGGGGATTGACAGGCGAACAAATAGTAGCTAAAATAAAAAGAGAACAAACGGTAGCCAAATAGAAAGGAGTATATGAACATGTTAAAACTATATTTGGGGAACAGCATTACAATTATAAGTACACTTTTGTTAGGTGCAAATATTGCCTATATGTTATGGGGATATTTAGGTCGGCTGACAATCCAAAAATGGGGCATGATTATTCTTCTCTTTATTTTGCTGCACGGGGCATTGTGGTATTTTGCAAACGTCCGTGATCTGTATTCTAACTCTATTATATTTGCCACTGACGGCAGCGTAGAAATGGGGTTATTTTCTGTTAGCAGTATTCAATCTATTGTTTTTTGGGCAGCAAGTGTAATTGTGTGGTTGCTCGGAATAGTATCAATCTTTAAGCCGGAATATAGACAACATATCTTTTACATTATTGCTATCGTGAGCCTAGTTCAAATAGCATTTATTGAAGGCTCTCGCATATGGCTTTACAGCTCTGCTCCTGCTCGTTTTGATTATTTGTAAGTGGGGTATCAACATGGCTAAAAGAAATACAAAAGACATCATTTTATTTGAGTCCCTAAAGCTGTTTGCAGATAAAGGTTACGATGGAGTAACAGTGCGCGATATTGCAGCAGAAGTTGGAATTAAACAAAGTTCTTTATATAAGCATTATAAAAGCAAGCAGGAAATTTTTGATACATTGGTTGATACAATGCAATCCCGCTTTAGGGACGCTTCCACATCTTTTCAGCTGCCCAATGGAGAATTGAGGGAGACAGCAAAGGAATACGCAACGGGTGGCAACGAGATATTAAAAAAGATTAGTAGTGAGATTTTTCACTTTTACTTAAAAGACCCTTATGCTTCTCAATTTCGCAAAATGCTTTCTATTGAGAAATACAAAAATCAAGAAATCGACCGTATCTACCGAGAAGTCTATATTGATACTGCCATTTCTTATCAGGCCGCGCTTTTTGAAGAAATGATAAATCAAGGCTTTATGCGGCAAGCAGACCCGGAAATAATGGCGCTACAATTCTTTGCACCAATTTTTCTTTTATTAAATAAATATGACGGCATTGTTGAAAAAGAAAAAGAAGCGATAGCAATATTGGGAAAGCATATAGAACAGTTCGACATGATTTATCGTAAGGAGGCGATCTTATGAAAGCTGCAATCGTATACGCTACAAAATACGGCTGCACAAAAAAATGTGCTGAAATGCTAAAGACTTATCTTAATGGCGAAGCAGACATATTATCAGCAAAATCTGACAAAATCAGTTTAGCGCAATATGACACGGTTTTTATCGGCGGTTCTGTATATATGGGCAAAATACAAAAGGAAATTACCCATTTCTGCAAACGCAATTTGAAGCAGCTATTACACAAAAAGATAGGTCTATTCGCGTGTTGTTATACTCCAAAGGATACAGAAGGCTTTTTTGAAATACTTTTTCCGCTTGAGCTATTACATCATGCGTCCTATGTAACCTCGGTTGGTGGTAAAATGGATTATGACAAGATGAATTTTCTTTACAGAAAACTCTTCCAGTCGTTAAAGAAAATCGACGGATTCAATGAAGGCTTTATCGAACCTGAAATAAATGCAGAAGAAATCAAGAAGTTAGCCGAACTTGCTAATATGAATTGAGGTGGTTTAGTGTGCGGAGAACAATGGGAAATGCCGGTGGTGCTGGGCGGCCTGTATGGTATGCGTCGCTCCGAGGTTTTGGGGCTGCGCTGGCGTAACGTGGATTTGGAGAATGGAACCTTTGACGTGGTGGAACAGCTGCCTTTCAAGGTTCCGCCGAAAACGACCGTCATAGAAGAAATGGCCCCGCCCAAGTCAAACGGGCGGCGGCTCCCGATAACCGATGTTGCCCAGCCCTTTTTTGAAAGACAACTGGCGGTTCAGACCGCGCAGAAGGAGGCGGCAGCAAAGCAAGGCAAGCCCTTCTATGATAATGACCTTGTTGTGGCAAAAGAAAACGGTGCGCCCCAATCGGCAAACTGGATTTCCTCCGGCTTCGGCAAGCTGCTGGCTGGACTGGACATGCCGCATATCCGTTACCACGATTTGCGGCACACGGCGGCCACAAACATGCACCAGCTGACCGGGGACTTCTATACGGTCGGTGAAGTGCTGGGCCACACCCTCGCCGGTATCGGCGCGTCGCTGGGCCTCTCCATGAACTTTGAAGCTGTTACCGCCCGGTACGTCGATGTGCGTCTGGAACGGAAACAGGAAGTGCTGGAAGCCTACCACGCCGCCGTCCACCCCACGCTGAAACAGGCCGGGGCCAAGGAGCCGGGGCCGGATAGAGCGAAACCGGCGCAGAAGAAAAAGAGCCATGAAATGGAGCGGTAAACGGCATAAGTTTTTACCGCTCCGTGAAGCTCTTTATAACCCCTCGTGGAATGTGGGCACCATTTTGTGATTATTCCACGTCAAGGGATCTGAATCCCACTGCGGATAAGCTCCGGTAAATCGCCAAATAGATCCGGTGGTTCATGGAACAGATCCACTCTTACTTTTGCTTAGCTGCTCCCACTCAAATGGGGATTTTGGGTCAATGATGCGCGAATGCGCAGGCGATAGCCCTTGTCATTGACGCAGAAGCCCCACTTTGAGTATTCTGGGCATGGCAAAAGTCCAAGGGAATCTCTCTCTCGTATTAGTGGATCTCAAAGGAATATCAATGGTTCTCTAAGCGTGGAATATTCATTTTGGGCACCATTTCACGATTTTACCTCGAAAATCCCGCATAAAACGATGGCGGGAAAGAAAAAGAAAAGTCGCACAAACCCAGTGTTCATGCGGCTTTCCAGTGTTTTATGTGATTGTATAGAGTGCGTTAGACCTTTTGAGAGTGACGCGAAACAATACTATTTTTTATTACCCGTTTTGCAGCTGTGTCATACCCTTTGTTTCATAATAATCGGTTCTCGTCATACCATATAAATAGTAATCGCAATAGGTATTCACCATTTTTCCGCCGCGGATATGTCCCTCACGCTTAAACCCTGCTTTTTCCAGTGTTTTATATGACGCGATATTTAGAACATGTACATCAGCCCATAATCGTTGCAATTCTGTTTTTTCAAAACAGAAAATCACTACTTCAGTTAATGCTTCTGCCATAAAACCGTTTCCTTGATAAATCGGGGAAAGCCGAAACGCCACCTTTGCCATACGGCCATTTTCAATGAGGTACACCCACATTTCACCAATTACTTTTTCGTCCCTTTTATGTACAATCCCCCAATGAAAGCTCTTTGTAGGTCGTTCCTTTTTTTGAAATAACAATTCCGGGTTTAAGTCACTTTTTCCGGGACGTTTCCCCCAATATTGATACAACGATTTGTCGCCCAACCATTCTTTCAAATCATCAATATCATCATACTGCAAAGGACGTAATAGGAGCCTTTCTGTATCAAGTATCGGTTTGTTCTGAATATAATCTTGTAGTTTCATAAAGCCCCCTTAGAAATTGAATACTTGTTCCCAATTAAAGCAACCGGATGCTTCTGTGCTTCTCGGCCATTCGCTGCACCATACGGGAACGCCGGGGGTCTCCACTCTGTCAAAACTCGGCGTATATGGCTTTATATCCAATACGGGAGTGTTGTCGTTCGCGTCAATAAAAGTAAGCCGAATAATTCCCTTGTTAAGATCAATATTGATAATTTCTGATGTTGTTAAAGCAATAGGGTTAGGACGGGCGGGCGACCTTGTGGCGAAAACGCCCATTACTGATGGGGCATTTTTATAGGGCTGTTCGGTTTGTAATATCTTTCTGTCTGATTGATTATCACAATCACTGAACCACCACACTACATTGATATGACTAAATCCTTCCAATGCTTGCAGTCCAGGAATATATTCCGGCTCTAATTCTATAAATGCTCCGTTGTGATCATTCTTTACCTTTCCAATAGGTTTTAATTGATAATCGTTCATATCGTACCTCCTGTTTTTCGTTGTGAGTTCAGTATAATACCTCACATCATGTGAGATACAAGAGGGAAAATAAAAATGCCCTGCATTTTTGCAGGACATTACTACCTTAATTCCAAAGGTATTTGTATTTCAGTCAGGTACTTTGACGGATTACTTTCATTCCATGCCCCTCTATGCACAATTTGGCGCATAGGATTGGACATTCGATATTCACTGTTTTTTTGCAGCCATTCAGCAAAAGCAATATACGCTCCTTTGATATTTGAAAAATCACCATACACCATCGTACAGGCCATAACAGGTACAGGCTCAATAGTACGGAAACAGAATGGAGCAATATTTTTACACGGTTTATTTACAGGAATGCATAACTCAATATCTACATTTTGTTCTTTATACTCTGTGTCGTGATAAACGGAAAATGTATGATTGGACATTTCTATTTTCTGCTCTTTGGCAAAAGCAGAAAGTTCATTCCATAAATCACCCTCGGAGTAATATGTCGGAACAACTCTTCGCAAAGATAATACTTGATACTCTGGTATCGCCTTAATGGAAATATTGTAATGAAGTTCCCCTTTGTTTTCTTGTATCTCGCTTTTTGCTATCGCAATTTTCCGTATTTTCTCCTGCTCGTTTTGTATTGTCTGCTCGATTTCTAATCGCTTTTTTTCAAGGGTTTCAAGAAGTAAACGATCATTCATTTCAAGCGCAAGCGCAATTTCAGAAACAAGAAAGCCACTGTCACGCAAATACAATATTCTGTTCAGACGGGGGATTTGAGTTACAGAGTACATTCGGTGTCCCGTCCATTTATCGACTTCTGCTGGTTTCAACAGCCCCACTTCATCATAATATCGAAGCATACGAATAGATACTTGTGTCAGCTTTGAAAATTCACCTATTCTAAACATCTTATCACCTCTTGTATATCATTATACTTGAAGTTTTGTATACTTCAAGCAGATTTGGCACATATCCATAACGGAGAAACGGCATAGTCCCAAAAGCCGCGCCTTTTTCAGCGTTGACTTGATAGGATGTATCTTTGTAACTGCCATATCTTCGCCAGCGCTCCTTTGATGTCCTCAATGTCCTGCGCGTACACAATCCCGGTACTGTTGATACGCCGGGCAATCTGATTGACATTGGCGCCGATCTTTTGCAGCTCGGCGGTCTGCGCCCGGATGTCGCTGGTGTCCATGTGGACGATATACCCGTCAATAAGCATTTTCCGGGCATAGGCGGAAAAGTTCTTTGTGTGGAGCTGGGCCATTTTCTGCTGGATCAAGGCCCGTTCTTCCGGCGTCACAGGGACACGCAGCACAAAGTTTCGTGTTCGGTTTGCCATGTTTTCACCATCCTTTCTGAACAGGGGTTTGGGGCTTTCCCCAACAAGCAACCGGCCACGGCCCGCAGGGACAGGGTCAGGCCGGTTTTCGGAAGTGTGGCTACACTTCCTATGATTGCATCTTATTAGGAACACTGTAAATACAAGGCTTTTCAAAGCCTACAAACCGAAAAAAATAATATTTGATCTATCACATTACGCAGAAAGCCGTCCGGCATGAAAAATCGGGCGGCTTTTTTGCGTGGATAGAGGAAAGGAGGTAAAAAATAATTACAGAAATTTAGCCCTCAAAATTGTGCAACTTTCACGAAAAGGAGGATAGTGAATGGCAGATGAAAAATTGAACACCGGCCCCGGCGAGCAGAACACACCCCCGGCTCCCGGCCCGGTAACAGAGGAACAGCCCCAGGCTCCTGCTCCCGAACAGGCCGCCGCTCCCCAGCCGGAGCAGTCCGGGCCTGCCCAGCCCGAGGCGGGGGATGTGGTGGTGTCTTTTGACAAAATCAATGAGCTGATGGCGGAAAAGCGGCGTCCTTGAAGGCAAGCCCCAGGGCGTGAGAGTCAAACCGTGTTATTTCTTTGCGTTCATTCATTTTCATTTCACCCTATATCATTCTACATTTCTGGTTTAATTATGTGAATGAAACTGAATTTCAGTTTTATGAGTATTTTATTTCGTAATTTTATGTAGATACTATTGACAATGGCTTTGGGATAGGATAAAATAAATAAAAACAAATAGAAAAAGGTGATGAAAGTCCGGCGTATCAGATGCCACATAATCGGTGGTGTTGATATGACTGGAAAAGAGTAGATAAAATCAATTCAATAGGTAAAAAGATAACTGATTGAACAGTTTATTTTTCATGCCTAAGGTTTGATTTTATTTTACTCTTAACTTTTCTTATCCTTAGGAAAGATTAGCCGTAGAGTAAAATCTACGGCTTTTTCTTTTGACCAAACATGAAAGGAGAACTTAGTTATGTATGACAATTTACTCACTATTTTTGAAAAGCCATCTCTTTACAAAAAAATGGAGATCCCCTTTTGGGATGACGAACATATATCGTTGCAAATGTTAAAAGCGCATTTAAATCCAGAGTTTAATGGAGCAAGTAGAAAATTAGATTTTATAAATAAATCTGCCGACTGGATAACAAGAATTGTTCGGCCATCAGAATTTAATGAACTCCTTGATATAGGTTGTGGTCCTGGTATATATGCTGAAAGGTTTGCTCAATTTGGTTACTCGGTTACAGGGATTGATTTTTCAAAGCGCTCTATAAATTATGCGACAAGTTCTGCCGCTAAACAAAACCTTAATATACAGTATCTGTATCAGGACTACTTGAACATGAACTTGAACAAAACTTTTGATTTTTCAACTTTAATTTACTGTGACTATGGTGCTTTATCATCAGAAGATAGGAAAACCTTATTGAAAGTGGTATATACACATCTAAGGCCCGGAGGGAAATTTTTGCTGGATGTATTTTCAATGAGTAAGTACAACTGTTTTGAAGAAAAGAACACATGGAATATATATCCGACAGGCGGCTTTTGGAAGAAAGAAAAGTACCTTGAGTTTAACTCGTCTTTTCGGTACTCAGATTGTGTCACATTGGAGCAAACATCCATCATTTCTCCAAATGATCCTGCTGCTATTTACTATATCTGGAATACCTATTTTACAAAGGAAACTCTAATCAATGAAATGAAATCAGAAGGTTTTAAAATATGTGAAGTATTTAGCGATGTAGCAGGAAAACCGTATTGTGAAGATAGTCTAACGATAGCTGTCTTGTTAGAGAAGTAAAAAAGAAAATTTTATATTGCAGTGGCACTCTGCCGAATAAAAAAAACCGTAAGTCGGCAGGGTGATTTGCTATGACCGGCAAATAGTGTTCCGGGCAAAGTTTCAGCTTGTGGCTGACCCGTTGCCGCTGTTCGCTGTCCCCTCGCATGATTTCCGGGTTGAAATACCGTTCTACGGGAAGCCCGCAGATTTTAATAAGCTGGATCACAACCGGGAGGCTGGGGATCGTGCCTTTATTCTCAATATTGGCAAGATAGCGCCATTCAATACCCACCATTTCAGCCAGCGTTTTACGCGCCAGATGTTTTGCTTTCCGTGCGGCTTTTACATCCGCGCCGAAAGTTTCAAAACCGGGACAATCTTCAACTTTCGCCATATAGCATCACCCATTTACATTGTATAATTCATACTTTGTCCGTGGAATGTTGTTATATGCGGGTTAATTAAACTTTATAATTCATATTTCTTTGATTATAAGAACGCAAAACCATGAAAACAAAGCAAACTAATCCGGGCCCTCCTGAACAGCTCCTAAGAAAGCGCCGGACATGTCAGCCTGTTGGCCCTATACCCATCGTTTTCCTATGGGTTTATTCTACGCATTTCAAAGCTCGTTCCGGCAGGTATTTGATATATCATTCTGCCACCCCACCGACCACCGCCGAAAAGCCTTGATTTCTGCGAGCTTTTTGTCCTCTAAATGCGTAGATAGGATGAGCATTTCAGCTCTCGTGTTCTGCGTACTGTTTACAGTGATGCTACATTCTATAATTCATATTCTGTTCCTTGTATTCTTCGAGAAAACGAATTATAATGAATAAATTGGAGGTGTATTATGGACTATATGACTTTGAAAGAAGCAGGTGAAAAATGGGGCGTGACTCCCCGATGGATAAATTATTACTGTGCTGCATCCCGTATCCCCGGAGCCATAAAAATGGGGACAGTATGGTTAATCCCGAAGGACGCCGAAAAGCCCTTAGATATGCGAACGAAACAAGGAAAGGAATTAAAACATGAAACCATATAAGATACTGATTATTGAAGATGATCCTGTTATACAAAGCGAATTGGAAATCCTTTTGCGCGGCAATGGATATACTGCTGTTTCAGTAAAGGATTTTTCAAAGGTGAACGATACTTTTAGAGCAGAAGATCCACACCTTGTCTTATTAGATATTAAATTGCCCAATGAAAGCGGCTTTTCTATCTGTTCTCAAATTCGCAGCAATTCAAATGTTCCAATTATTTTTGTAACAAGCTGCAATACAGATATGGATGAACTCAACAGCATCATGCTGGGCGGTGACGCCTTTATTACAAAACCCTATCACACGGCGATTCTTCTGGCAAAAATCGCATCCCTACTCAAACGGTCATACCCGGTACAGCAGAATGAGCAACTGGTCTATGGTGCTACGGTGCTACACTTGGAATCCAGTAGCTTGGATTATGATGGACAGAGTGTGGAACTAACCAAAAACGAACTGAAAATTCTTTATTACCTATTCAAAAATGCAGGAAAAATCTGTGCCCGTAGAGATATAGTAGAGTTTTTATGGGATAATCAACTCTATGTGGATGACAACGCTCTAAGCGTCAACATCAACCGTATCCGTGAAAAATTGACAGGTATCGGTCTGACTGATTTTATCAAAACAAAGCATCGACAGGGGTACACAGTATGAACCGCAGACAGTATTGGAAAAATAGAATCCCATTCCTGCTGACCAACCTGATCTGCATGGTTGCGCTTACTGTATTCCTGCTGGTATGTGGCAATCCTATTTCTGTGGTACTACTGATTTCTGCGGTATGGGCGCTGATCTTGTTGGCAGGTCTGTTCCTTACTTACTGGAAGCGACAGCGACAAATGCGACAGCTTTTAGACATGACCGGTCAGCTTTCGGAACGCTATCTCGTTTCCGAAGTGATGGAGTTGCCGGAACAGGCAGAGGATCAGGTTTACTATCGGCTTTTGAAAATGGCCGGAAAATCTATGTTGGAACAGATTGGAACGGTTTGTCAGGAACGTCAGGAATACAAGGAATATATTGAACAGTGGATTCATGAGATCAAAACGCCTATTACCGCTATGAAACTACTGTGCGAAAACCATCGGACAGACTGGACAAAGGAACTGCTGTTGGAACTCGAAAAGACCAACCGCTTTACTGAACAGGCGCTTTATTATGCCCGCAGCGAACATACTGAGAAAGATTATTCTGTTCGTGAAATGGCTCTGGCCCAAGTGGTGCATCAGGCGATTGCGGACAACAAATACCTGCTGCTCCAGAGCGGGGTGCGGCTGAAAGTGGAGGAAATGCAGGATACAGTTTATTCTGATGAAAAATGGGTGCGGTTCATTCTAAACCAACTAATTGCCAATGCGGTCAAATATCGGGCCGAGCAGCCGATTATTCGCTTTTCCGCCCGTAGGCAACGAGATCAAGTGGTTCTTGTGGTGGAGGATAACGGAATCGGAATTTCACTCGCTGACCTGCCTCGCGTCTTTGAAAAAGGATTTACTGGGCAGAACGGGCGCATGATCCAGCAGTCCACAGGGATCGGCCTATACCTGTGTAAACGCCTCTGTGACAAGCTGGGTATCAGCATTACAGCGGCATCATCTGAACATGGCGCATCTATTTCTCTGGCTTTTCACATTAACTGTCTGATCCATGAGGTGCAGAGCTAAAATGGTTCTGCACTTCTTACATTTCTGTTAGAACTTTGTAAGAAAACTTGATACAAATGGCGTTCATATTATTTTACAATAGGATTAGAGGTGATAATACTATGAAAGAAGTTTTGAAGCTGGAACATATCCAGAAGTATTACGGAAATGGCGGTAACATCACAAAAGCGATTCAAGACATCAGCTTTTCCGTTCAGGAGGGGGAATTTGTAGGGATTATGGGCGCGTCTGGCTCCGGCAAGACCACCCTGCTTAACTGCATTTCCACTATTGATACGGTCAGCGCAGGACATATCCATCTGGACGGGACTGATGTGACAGAGATAAACGAAAAGCAGATTGCCCGGTTTCGCCGGGAAAATCTGGGCTTTGTATTTCAGGACTTTAACCTGCTGGACACCCTGACCATTTCCGAGAACATTGCTCTAGCATTGACAATCAACAAGGTTCCCGCAGGTGAGATCGACGGGCGGGTACAAGAAATGTCCAGTAAACTAAACATCACGGATATTCTGAAAAAATACCCCTATCAGGTATCCGGCGGCCAAAAGCAACGGTGCGCCTGCGCCAGAGCCATCATCAACAATCCTAAGCTGATTCTGGCGGACGAACCCACCGGCGCACTGGACAGCCATTCGTCCCAGATGCTGCTATCCACTATCCAGAGCATCAACGAAACGCTGGGTGCAACCATACTAATGGTAACGCATGACGCCTTTTCTGCGAGTTATGCAAATCGTATTCTCTTTTTGCGCGACGGCACGATTTTTACGGAAATCCGCAAAGGCAACGATTCTCGCAGAACTTTCTTTAACAAGATTTTAGATGTCCTCACCATGATGGGAGGGAATTGAAATTATGCTTGCAAGTCTTTCACAACGTAATATGAAACGGCAGTTAAGTGAATATAAGATTTTTTGGTTTTCCCTTATCGGCGTTGTTGCCCTTATGTATGCGTTCAATTCTCTTATTGTTTCTCATACTATGCAACAGCTTTTTCGTTTATTTGCCGAGAGCGGAAACGGTGATATTGGCGTGATTGCCGCCCTTTTTTCTGCCGTCGTTGTATTTGCACTTGGGTGGTTTATCAGCTACATGATGGACTTCATCTTACAGCGTCGCAGCAAGGAAATTAGCACCTATATGATATTGGGTGTAGAAAAAGGCGACATTTGCAAAATGATATTTAAGGAAAATGCTTTTTTGGGCCTTATGGCTGTTATTGTGGGCTTTGGCTTTGGGATTTTAGTTTCTAAAATATTAGAAAGTTTTGTTTCAAATCTATTCCACTTTCAAGAAGCATTATTAGCTTTTCTTTCTGTATCAGCAGTCGGCTTGACTTGCATCGAATTTTGCATTGTCTATATAATCGCACTGATTAAGACGAATAGAAAAGTACAAACGGTTAAATTGATAGATCTGTTGAATTACAGTCGGAACAACAGTAGTGTTCGTGAACACCAATCTAAAACTGGCTTCATGTTTTTGCTGATTTCCGTGGTAATGCTCATTGTAAGTTTCTATTTGTTTGCGGGAACAAAACAGACAGTGGCAAGCATTACCGCAGGTGCAGTTTCGGCAATGTTGGGGCTGTTGTTCTTCTTTCGAGGATTTATTTATATCATACACGAAATGCTTAATAAATCTCAGAACTGGAAATACAAAGGAAGTCGTTTAGTTACCTTACGAATGTTCCTTTCAAAATCCAACAAAATGAGTTTCTCATTAGGTGTTATCTCAATTTTATTCACCTGCACCATCGTTTGTATTGGTATGACAAATGCTTTTTATCAGGTCATGGAGAAAGCAGTTGTTATGCAGCCATTCGACCTTGCGATTGTTCATGTAGGTGAGAACGGTGATTATAGCCAATATTCCTCATTCTTGAATGAACGCATTGATGTAGACAACCAATATTCCTATTGCTTATATACAGATAAAAGCACACAATTTACTGACATTAGAAATCGTGTCTTAACAAAATACTGGAACAGGGCAAGCAAAACCGTATCAATCAACGACTATGTTATTGCAGAAAACCAGTACGATGCCTTTATGAAATATAGTGATTATTGTAATTTGCGAGCAATGTTGGGCCTGCCTCAAATACCATTGTCAGAAGAACAATACATCATTCATTGTCTGCCATATCTGAAAGATACATTTACAAATTTTCAGATTGAAAAAGGCACTCTGGTTTGCAAGGATATTTTTACCGAGGCGTTCTCACAGTATGGTGGATATGGTAACGGCCAAGATTTTGTAATCGTTGTCCCGGATCACTATATTGAAAATATGGAAGCGATGTACAGCCTCTATGTTGCTCAATCCGAAACAGTGATTGATATGTCTGAATTGGAAAACGAATTTCCGCAAGTTAGGCCATTGAACTCCAATGTGGTTGCTTCCGGGGAAAACGGATACACAACAAAAATCCTCGACAAAGGAAACTATTACTACATGGGCAAATTAGCAAGTACACCTACCAGCCAAGCTATCTTAATTATTCTGCCATTGTGCTACTTGTCGCTGGTTATCGGCATAATTAGTATTGTAATACTCGCTGTTCAACTTTTGACGGAAGTGAAAACAATAAAGCGTCAATACAATGTAATGAGAACACTTGGAAACGAGGTGATTGTTCTTGAAAAAATGTTGAGAGATCATATATTTCTTTACTTCGCATTGCCATTTATTCCTGCAATAGTCATTGGTAGTTGCTTACTAAAGTCAATGAGCCATACGCTTTTTATAGCTTCTTATGATGTGCCTGTATTTGATAATCTAACCGCATTGATAGCACTTGTGGTTTTGAGTGCTTTACTGATTTTTACCCTTATTTATCTCCTGTATGCGTTTATTGCCTCTCAGTCTATGAGGAAGGAAATAATCCCTCTAACATTAGAAAAATAAGTAGAATAGAAATTTCATCTGCCGGACGACGGCAAAAGAAAAAAGCCGTCGTACAGCAGCCCTATTCACGCGCCCATGAAACGGCAGCTCTAAATTTGAGCCGCCGTTTCCTTTTGCAGAAAACCCAACGACGACCCTACACCTTGCAATTTGACATGGCGGCAATCAGGAGGATGCCGCCATGCACGGAAAAGTTTTTCGACATAAAACAACAAAGGCCATCTTATTAAAAAAAGCCTGTTCTGCATCGTTTTTTTGCCACAAATAGATTTTATTTTAGCTTTATCTCGTTTGTATCACTAACCAACCATTCCATTGAAACATGCAAGGCAATCTTCAATGTTTGCCATATGGCACCTCCCACCTACATTGTATATTTCATACTCTGCTCGTGGAATGTTGCTATATGCGTCAAACCTACATTTTATTATTCCTCATGCCTCTTGAAAAGAAAAAAATAATACGTTATCGTTAGTTTACCAAAGTTCGCAGAAACGGCGAGGAATAAAATTGCTATTTGCTGTATGCTATATGTAAGGAGGTCAAAGACATGGAATGGTTAAATAGTCTAAGTAAGGCCATTGAATATATCGAAAATCACTTAGAGCAGGAAATATCGTTTGACGAAGCGGCTCGGATTGCGAGCTGTTCAACCTATTACTTTCAGCGGATTTTCTCTTATGTCGCCGGTATATCGTTGGCAGAATATATCCGCAGGCGCAGAATGACGCAAGCTGCCTTTGAATTACAGCGAACAGATAAAAAAGTTTTGGAGATTGCCTCAAAATATGGGTATGCCTCCCCGACTTCTTTTAACAGAGCGTTTCAGTCCGTACATGGGATTTCCCCTGTTGCAGCCAAACAAAAAGGGGCTGTTCTAAACGCTTACCCGCCAATCCGATTTTCCGTAAAAGTTTCAGGAGGGAGTGCAATGTCCTACCACATTATTGAGAAGCCTGCTTTTCATATCGTAGGTATCCGTATGAATTTGGTTGACGATATGGAAGAAAATCAGAAAAACGTTCCTCTTTTTTGGGAACAAGCGTTGAATGACAGGCGCTTTTCCGAACTGTGTGAATTAAACAATGCTGCGCCAAATGGGATTTTAGGTATCAGCGTATATGAAAATCCCGAAAATATCTTTTATTATATTGCAACGTCCAGCACCAATAAGGCACCTGATGGAATATGCGAATATGAAATTCCCGCCTCTACATGGGTTGTTTTTGAAAACGATGGATATTTCAAAGAGAATGTCCAATCAGTCTTTAGAAGACTTTATACGGAATGGCTGCCTTTTTCGGGGTACGAGTATGCCGGTCTGCCGGACATTGAAGTATATCCTATCCAAAACAAAACAGTCCAGTCCGGCCATTCCGAAGTATGGATTGCTATAAGAAAAGGAGAATGAAAATGGAGTATCAAATTGAGATCAGAGAAATAGAGCCTGTGCGCGTGGCTTACATCAAATTCAAAGGGTTTGCCCCGGAAGCAAACAAAGTGTTTCCAAATGTATTCAAATCTATTCGAGGGCAATCAAACGGAGCGCCGTTCTTCTGTTATTTGTCAATGAACCAGGAGACCAAAATGGGCGATATGGAACTCTGTGTGCCGACGGAAGCCACTCCTGCGGGAAATGGAATTGAAGTAAAGGAAATACCCCGGATAAAAGCCGTGTGTGTAACACATATTGGTTCCTATGAAACGCTCACATCTGCTTATGCTGCGATTGACAGCTATGCGGCAGAAAACCGTTTGAAGCTGTGTCCGTCTTTCCGGGAAGTTTTCATTAAAGGCCCTGGAATGTTTTTGAAAGGAAATCCAGACAAATATATCACGGAAATACAATTTCCCATCCAGGAGAACTAAGTGCCATGTATGCTATTGAAGTCAATAAAGTGGTTAAAAAATATAAAAATGGTGTGCAGGCGTTAGATCGGTTAAGCCTATCTGTTCAGAAAGGGCAAATCTTTTCCCTGCTGGGTCAGAACGGGGCGGGCAAATCAACACTCATTCGTATTTTGACAACATATTTGCAGCCAACAGCCGGTGAAGTTACTATGCTCGGAAAGGATATTTATAGCGAAGCAGCAGCTATCCGTTCTGAAATTGCCTGTGTTTCACAGCATATTTCCATTGACACGCACCTTTCTTTAGAGGAAAACATGATATTTCAAAGCCGTTTATATAAAATCCCGAAAGCTGCCGCACAGAAGCGAATGGAGAAGCTGATCGCAGATTTTGATTTAAGCAAATATCGGAAATATCCTGTATCTTCTTACTCTGGCGGTGTGAAACGCCGACTGGATATTGCATTAAACATGATGTCAAATCCGCACATTTTGTTTTTGGATGAACCTACGGTTGGCATGGATATTCAGTCACGCATGGCTATGTGGGATATGATGAGAAAAATCCGGGATGATTTTGGAACGACAATTTTTCTCACAACCCACTATTTGGAGGAAGCAGATCAGCTAAGTGACGCAATCTGCATTATGAAAGGGGGAAAGGAAGCCATACAGGGCAGTCCAGACACCTTAAAGTCCATACTTCGTCAATCTGTTATTCAGGTGAAGTTTGCGGACAGCAAGGACGCACAAAAATATCTCCCCCTTTTGCAGCAGCACCAGCCCGCTCAAACATTCTCTGTACGGAACGCCTCTGTACTCTGTAATTCCAGTGATGAACATTCCAGCATGGCCGATTTGATGTCTTTCCTTTTGGAATATCACATTCCATTGTTAGGAATTGAAATCTTGCAGCCCACATTGGAAGATGTTTTTCTGCGTTTGACACAGGACGGACGGGAGGGATGTGCATGAGTGTTTTTACTATTTTGTATCGGAATATCAAATGGCGCTTTCACAATTCCTTTACCATTATTGTGACGATTTTGCAGCCACTCCTTTGGTTAGTGCTTTACAGTGCGGTTGCTTCTCAAACAATGCAGGGAACAGGGATTGTCAATTATACAGGCTTTATCCTGCCCGGTCTTATTATATTGGTGAGCTTTTCCGCTTGCAGCAGCGGAGGAATTATGAACTACATGATGAAAGCAGACGGCAGCTTTTACCGCATTTTGATTGCGCCGGTAAGACGGACGTCCATTGTTTTAGGGCAGCTTTTAGAGGCGGTGCTATGCACATTTCTTGAAGTTTTCATTATGGGAGCTATCAGCCTTTTGTTCTCCGTAGAAATTGCCGCTGACATTGGAGCAATTTTGCTGGCTATACTACTGGTGTTTTTAGGGGCTTTCTTTATATCAGGGATGGCGTATGGAATTAGCCTTATTCTCCCGAATGAAGTCGTTTATGAAACAGTAATGAACGCAATCGTACTGCCTCTATTTTTCCTTAGTACCGCACTGTTTCCGGCAGGAGGAATGGATGGGATTTTAGGCGTTATCGTCAATCTAAACCCTTTTACTCATATCATCAATGCTTTACGTTCTTTATTGCTGAACGGAACACTTGCAACTAGGGAACTGCTTTTCGTGATTATTCTCTATTTGGTAATGGGAGGTATCAGTTTTAGCTGGGCGCTACACCGCTTAAACCGTGAAACAGCCCTATAAATGATCGTGATAAATGCTTGCTGCCGGATGACGGCAAAAGAAAAAAGCCGTCGTGCAGCAGCTCTTTTGACACGCCTGTTCTATCAGCGGCGGCTTTGAATAAATCAAGGCCGCCGTTCTTTTGCCCTCCAAACAGAATGACGACGCCCTGACGATAGGTACACAGTCAAAAAAAGTCTGACCCTGGTGACGGGGACAAGCGGCCACGAGTATGCACTATACCATGTAAATCAACTTCATAACACTTCTATATTTGCCCGGTTGGTCTATGACCTGCGCTGCAGTCTGCTGATTGCATCGCTTTTTTTCGCTGCTGATAGATTTTATTTTAGCTTTATCTCGTCTGTATCACTAACCAGCCATTCCATTGATACATGCAAGGCTTTTGCCAGCATATGCAGCTCTGCATCGCAAACATGTCGCTGGTTCTTCTCTATACGTGAAATGATCAGAGGCGTCATATCCTCCATGCCCATAAACTGAATCCTTTGGGCAAGCTCTTCTTGTGTAATCGGGGGCTTTTGCAATGCGCGGCCCAATCTTACTTTATCAGAGCATATATTTCCTTTTATTGTAAACATGCTTCTACCCATTCATAAATCTCCATTTTCTCTGTCTTATTTAGATATTTTTTATCGTGTCTATTGATTTTATACTGAAACAAGATATAATGTTGAATAGGGTAGATATTTATTATCTTGTTTAGATAGAAACAAGCTTTTTTGGATGATTGTCCGCGATCAATGCGGTTTATGCTTTGATAATGGCCATGTAGTGAGATTGCGTAGGGAAGAACTTCATTGGCGTGGTATGGCAGATAAAATGGCACAAAAGTGGCATAGGAAATGCCGATGACATGGAAAAGAAAATCTGTTATACTTATATCGTCTACAAGTGGGTTCTCAGGAATCTGCTTGTTTTTTTATTTTCAGGAAAGGAGTTCGATACTATGAAATACTGTCCATATTGCGGCAAAGAACTTGCAAATCCGGCAGCATCTTTTTGTACGGAATGCGGGGAATCGTTATCTTCTGCGGTACCGGAGGAAGCGCCGGTTACCGAAGCGCAGCGGGAGAAGAAAAAGAGCAGCAAGAAGCATGTAAAGAAAAAAAGATATGCAGGAAAAACAAAAAGACCAGATGTTCCTGCGAAAGCTGGTGGAGCATCTGAGCCAGTGAGAGAAGATGATTATGACGGCTATTATGATGATGTCCGTCCCATTGATGAAGGGGGAAGGCGTGAGGAGATTGACAAGGCGCTGGTTAAAAAGATTATATTGGTGGTGGCATGCGTTCTCTTAATTGCCGGAGCTTGTGTTGCACTTATGTACTTGATATAAACAGCGTAATAAAATGTTGTAAATCACCTTATCCAATCGTGTAATGTAATTGAAAGGTCAAAGAGGTGATGAACATGATTTATTTGTCCAAAGGGATTGTAAAAGAAAACTCCACGGAACATCTTCTCCAGGTGGCGAGATGTGGTCAGGAATATAGCTTATCCGGAGAACAGGCGGTGTTGTGGCTGAACGGGAGGTTTGGATTTTCCGAAGTTAAAACAGAATCGGAGAAGCGGACGCTGAAGCATTTGGCAAGAATGGGTCTGGCAGAAACGGGAGCAGAAAATACTGATGTGGCAAGATACAGAATCCTCACACAGTGTGTTTGCTGCCCGGCAGTCAATGCAAAACCAGAGATTTTTTTGAGCCGCGCAGAAAAGGAAGCATTAACCTGGCTTCGGAATGCCGGACTTCGGCTGACTGTAGCAGAACTTATCTTTCTTAGAGAGCATAAGATCAAACCTGAACCCCGATATCTCCATGCTGAAAACCGGCAGGCGTTGGTGGAGGCGATCTATACAAAGAATACCATCGCAGATAATTGTCTGGAGCAGATCATGGAATGCGCAGAATGCAGGGATGAAACCATAAGGATATTGCTCGGCCTGCTGAAGAAAAAGAAACTAATCGTATTGTGAGGTGAAGCAGATGAAGGAGAGATTTTATGAGTTGCCAGCACCTTTACAAAAGCAGATTGCCATAAGAATTGTAGGGGGTGCTGTTTTCTTGCTGTTGTTTGTTATCATCTTGCTTGGTTTCCGGGATTTCTATTTTAGCTTACCCTGCCTGCTGTTGTCCGGGTTTCTGCTTATAAACGGGATTCGACTATGCTATAATAGCTTTGCTGGCAACTATATGTGTATCCAGGGAATCTGCGAAAAAATTGAGACGGTCGGAATCCGAAAAAGAATCAGAGGAATCTGGGTTCAACTGGAGGGAAACGCAGTGAAAATTCCTATTCGTCAAAGAATGAAGGTGCTCTCTATTGGCGATAATGTTATTATATACTTATCAGACAAAACCCCGGTATATGAGCATGAGGGTAGTTATATGATATGCAGCTACTATGCACTGGGAATAGAAAAGAGAGGTAATTAAAATGGAAGCAGATAAGGAGATGTTGAATCGGCTTTTGAACGAGATACAGGAGTTGATCAAGAAAAATGAAAATGAAGACGGCACCTACCGATTTGACTTGCTGAAGGCAGTCATTGCTTTGGATTTCGCAAAAACGGAGATTGAAAAAGCGATTTTCAAGTGATTTCCGGATGGATTGACTATTGAAGCTGCATATGCTATAATACTTGTATCAGTTTCAAGATTTCCAAAGAGAAATCACGAGTATCCGAGTTTTCAAAGTGTCAATTAGCACAATTGTGCTGGTTGGCACTTTTTTTGTTCCTTTTGGTTTCTACCTGTAAAGCAGGTTTGAAATAAATAATTTTTATAGCAGGTAACCCCTGCGAGAAAGGAGATTTCCATGCTAAAAGTTTTTGCAACACAAGTCGTCGTATCCAAAGGTTATGACAACACGCCAGCTCTTCGCTTTTCTGAGAATGGTGATTCTGTGAGGTTCCGAATCGGCAAGAAGGTCTATGACCCTCATGCTGAAAACGACAGCCGCTGGATCAACCTTCCGGTCAAAGCGTTTAACGGCGTATGTGAGCGCATCAAGAAGATGCAGCTGAAAGAGGGTTCCTTTGTGAATCTGATTGGCAGGCTGGACGAAGATTCCTGGGAAGATAAGGATACCAAAGAAACCAGAAAAATGATGGTTATTATTCTGGATGACATTGAGTATGCTTCCGGTGGAGGCAAGTCCAAGGAAAACCAGGCAGCTGCAGGACAGCAGAATGCGGCTCCCCAGAATACTGCTCCGCAAAATGCTGCTTCAGCTCCTGCGACAGGCGCTGAAGCATCCGGAAATTTTACCGGATATGAAGCATTTGGCGGCGGATCATTCTTTGATGAGAATTGATTGGAGCAACAATTGAATCGGGCGTATTAAGGCGCACATGAGTTACAGACACTGTATGCTCATGTGCGCTTTTTTGCGTTTCAAAGGAGGTGTCTTATGACAAATGAAACCTTTTGCCTTCTCTCTGAGGAGGAGAAACACACAAAATTTAAGGCTGCAATGAAGGGCAAGACAAAAGGATGTCTGAATGAAGAAGAACTTCATAGCATCCTGATGAGCATTTCCCTGAACAGACAGTATGCTATTTCGGTTTACCGAGACGGGGAGGAGTTTTGCCGCGTTTTGACAGCGACGAATGGTCTCAAAAGAAGAACCATTCTTGGTCATGCAGCCGCAGGTATTGGAGAAATACCAGGAGAAAAATTTGACTCATCGCAGGCGGCGGCAGTAATTTTGCATGATGCTGTTGACTGCAGCGATGTAAACTGCCTCTATATCTTTATTCCAAAGGAACGAAGTCAGAAAGGAACAGAGTGATGAATAAGAAAGATCAAAAAAGGCACATGGCATATGAGGTGCTGGTACTGTTGGGTATGCTGGCTTTGCTTACTTTTATATGTCGGCTATGGCCCATCCTGTTATTGATTATTCTCGGTATTTTTGCAGCGGTGATAAGACTGCTTTTTCTTTCCTCCAGAAAGATTGAAGTAATTGTACCACTTCCTCTTTTGCCGGAGCCGGTAAAAGAAGCGACCGAGAAAGATGTACAGGTGCTTGCATATTCCGTCATACTCAGACGGGTTACAGAACTTGTGCTATCTGAGTATCCGGAAGCAAGATGGATCTGGGAGGCGCCGAATGCCGAAAGGCTCATCCGGGAAAACCAGGAGGTATTCATCCTGCTGAACCGTGCCGGCGGATACCGCCGTGCCAGAGTCGTGATCCAAAACCTGCAGGTGGTTGGAATTGAGTACAATCCGCCGGCTGAGGAGGATGCGGTTTTGGAGCCGGAGGATAATGCCCCGGAACCTGAAGAAGAACCAGAGGTACAAAATTACGAGTTGCTGGCCTTTGAGTGGGCAGATGCTCATATTTTCGAGCTGAATGCCAGATGTAATGAAGCAATTGGGGAAAATCTCTCAGAATTGATTTTGCTCGCGGAAGAACTTCCGGTCCGGGAGAGTTGGGCAGATATCTGCCAGGAACTGATAAGAGCCGGGCTTACGGATGTCCAGTGTGTATCTGAGGGAATCAAAATCAATCTTACGCAGTCAAATGCAGAAAGGAAATAACGTATGAGTGCATACATGAACAACATCTTTAATTACAGCCGTCCCTTACCGGAACCGTTTGATACGTTGACGAACAAAAAGGTGTCAGTATCATCGAAATATGGAGATGGGACAAATGCAACTTTGTGTTCAACAGTCATAAAGGCGGTACATGCAGTTTGCCGCTGCATGGATGGCAGCGCCGAAGGAGCTGTCGGAGTCATCGACCACAGGACAGTTGCTGAATACAAATCGTCCATGGGACCTGATGAGTATCATCTGGTAGTATATGACAGCAACTCTGGTTCGCTAATGGCAAGTGTGTATGACAAGAACACGGAAGTTTTTGAAAACTATGTGCTAAACGCATCAGGGCGTGACGGAGCTGCCGTTATGATGGCACTGTTTCCGGTACTTATGAATGATGAGGAATTCAGTGATAATTTTGAATTATACCGCGATCAGTTTAGTCATGGATTTTCGGATTTATCCTCGGCTACGGAGTACATGGCAATGCTATGTGATAACGCCTACAGACGCATCAAAGATGCCTCCTGTTCAGCAGCCGTCAAGGTGAGTGTGGACAAGGCCGGAAATCTGATGCGTGTATCTCAGGTGCAGCTGGATTCCGGCGCTTTTGAGCCTACCCATGTGATTGCTGGGGAATTTACGATCTTTGCAAAAACAGCGAGGGTTATTGTGAAGAGCGCAGATGTCATTGTGGAACACACGGATTTTGTCGGCAAGTATGAACTGCATCCAAGGACGATGAGCAGTCAGGAAAAACAGCTGATACCGGTGCTTCCGGAATGGTACATCATTCCACAGGAGGTCGTTGATATCTGCAAACATGCTCAGGCAACCACCGGGAAACCGACGCAGATGAGGAATTTCCTCCTCCGTGGACCGTCGGGAACCGGAAAGACCAGAAGCGCAAAAGCGATTGCAGCAGGGCTGGGGCTTCCGTATATGGCATACACCTGCTCGGCAGGCACAGAAATATTTGACTTCATCGGTCAGATTTTTCCGGATACCGATTCGGGTTCTACCGGGGATGCACAGCTTGATCATGAAAAAGCGATTTTGGCGAGTATGGGTGGAATCAACTATGCCAACGTATCCAAAATGATGAATCTGCCCGATTTGGATGATATGGATTATGATCCGGCGGGGGTATATCAGGCTCTGACTGGTGTAGAAAATGCAGCCGCAACATCCCAGGACTGTATGAGCATTGTGCTGGATCGTGTAACGGAGAAGGTGTGTGCCCTGTCCAGACGAGATGAAAATTCCAAGAGCAGTGGTCAAACCTATACTTATATTGAGACTGATTTTATCAAGGCTCTGAAGTATGGGTATGTCATTGAGATCCAGGAGCCTACGACAATTGTCCAGCCCGGCGTTTTGCCAGGACTGAATTCTCTGCTGGAGCAGACCGGGACAATCACTCTTCCTACCGGAGAGGTGATAGAGCGTCATCCGGATGCGGTGGTCGTAGTGACGACTAATATCGGATATGAGGGATGCCGCAGTATGAACCAGTCTGTTATCGACAGAATGAGTCTGGTACGAGATGTGGAACTTCCGACGCCTGAAGTTATGGTGCAGCGCGCCATGGCCGTCACGGGCGCAACCGATGAGTACCAGATCTCCCAGATGGTGCAGGTGGTCAACGACCTGTCGGAGTATTGCCGAAAGAACAGTATTACGGACGGCTCCTATGGTATGCGCAGCCTGATTGACTGGATTGTGAGCAGTGAGATTACCGGCGATGTATATGAGTCGGCGCTGTATACGATCATCAGCAAGGCGACCACAGATGAAGTAGACCGTGAGGCGCTGATCAGTGCAGTTTTGGAACCGATTTTTACAAAGAAGCGAAAGAGAGCAACCGCATAAATGTATTTAGAAAGGAGGTCAACCCTGTATGGCGAGGGTGAATCACAAGTTAGTAAAACAGCGGCTCAATGAGCAGCGCAGTAAAATTTCAGACCGACAATTCTTCTCGTCCCGTCTTTTGGCGGGACATTTTGAAGATCTGGCGGCAGCACAGACAAGGCGGTATCACTATAACCGACGGGTCCGTGTGAATCTTTACTGGAAACCGAGAGAAAAGCATGTGGCATCAACGGACAATATGTTTGTGCGTATCAATGCCGGGTATCCTATGGTCACGAAGGTAAAGGGGAGGGAAAACCGCTACCAGATCGTATGCGGTATGTTCGCTCATGAGCTGGGACATGTCCTTTATACAGATTTTCTTGCAGCACAGACACATGCCAATTATTTAGGAAGCGGTCGCTGGTATCCCTATCCGCCAGACCTGAAGACAACGGCGGATGCACGGAACGAGAAAGCATTCTGGAATTATGTGAGAACCGATCCAAGAAATCTGGAGATGGTGCAGATGATTGCCCATTATATCTCCAATGTAATTGAGGATGGGTATATTGAAAACCGGGTGCTGAACAATTTCCCAGGTACACTGGGATACGGGCTTGAAAAGCTGCGGGAGCGGCATTTCGAGCAAATACTGACCGTGACGCAGCTGATCGAGCAGGAGGATGAAGAAAGTCATATTTTTGAAAGCATTCTTCAGATCATGCTGTCTTATGCAAAATTTGGCGAAATCAAGTATGGGGACGAACCGCTCAGCGATGAAAGAATTCAGGCGGTGTTCGGTTTAATTACCGATATTGACAGCGCCTTAATGAGCAGGTCCGGAAAAGACCGGCTGAATGTCGTCAATATGGTACTGGTAAGGTGCTGGGACTATATCGAATCATTTTGTGAAGAATGCAAAAAACGTCAGGAAGAGGCTATAACCTCCGGAGGTTCCGCCAGCCTTGCAGAAACCTTGTCGGAAGTGTTGGGCGCAATTGCCGGCGGTTCCGAAATTGGTGAAGGAAGCAGCACGCCGGTGCCGGAAGCATCCGACGGGTCAGAAGAATCTGCGACGGCCGGCAAACGGGCACAGACTCATGCAGACGCCGAGAGCGAGGATGACTCAAGAGAAACAGAGGGCTTCCAGACTGACTCTGAAACGGAAGAAAAGCCATCTGGGTCTGGGGGAAGCAATAATTCTTCAGATAAAGAAACTGCCCCTATAGATGGTGGCAGTTCCGGTGCTGAGAAACAGGAAACTGCGGATACTGAGCAGGGACGCATCCCCTACCACCAGTCAGAATCACTTTCAGAACCTGTTGGTGGGTCAATAGAAAGAAACGACGATTATGAGCGGGAGCAGTATGATCGTGCTGCATCCGATATCGAACGTCTTCTGGACAAGATGGCGGAAAAAGCGGTCTGCGAGCAATTGGAGAATGAAAGGATTCAGGAGTTGAATGATGTGGCTCAGAATATTTCTTATGGGAATATCCATGAAGGGGTACCTATCCGAATCAATCGGATTGCCTCTGTGGATGAGGAGCTTATAGAACAGTATAATGCTATTGCGGGACCTTTGATCAATATTTCCCGCCAGCTGCAGAAGAGTTTGCAGAAGCAGCTCAAGGAAAATCGAAGAGGCGGCAAGCTGACCGGTCTTATCATGGGCCGCCGTTTGGATGTGCACGCACTGTGCAGGAATGACGGTAAGGTGTTTTATAAGAACAACCTGCCCAATGAGATTCCGGAGCTGGCAGTCGGCCTGCTTCTGGATGAGTCAGGGTCTATGTGTTCCTGTGATCGCTGTACTTATGCCAGAGCCTCAGCTATTATTCTGTATGATTTCTGCCAGAGCCTGGACATCCCGGTAATGGTCTATGGTCATTCCACCGATTATACCGATGTCGGAAATACAGTAGCACTATATTCCTATGCGGAATTTGATGGCTTTGATCATGATGATAAATACCGCATGATGGATATTGCGGCCAGAGGAAGCAACCGTGACGGAGCCGCACTCCGTTTTGTAGCGGAGCAGCTGTCTAAGCGGCCGGAAGCAGTAAAAATCCTCATACTGGTTTCAGACGGACAGCCTGCTGACAGCGGTTATGGTGGTTCTGCAGCTGAGGAGGATCTTCGCGGCATCAAGCAGGAGTATCAACGCAAAGGTATCTTGTTTGTTGCAGCCGCTATTGGTGATGATAAGCAGAATATTGAGAGAATCTATGGGGACTCATTCCTGGATATCTCAGACTTAAACCAACTGCCCACAAAACTGACCGCTGTTGTTAAGCGGTACGTGAGGGTATAACAAAAGGCAGGACAAAGGATGAAATCCGCTTTGCCCTGCGTAATTCATAACAATAGAAAGAAATAAAAATAAAGAAGGAGCGTTAACAATAATATGAAAGCTATAAGTATTGGTGCGAAATATGAGATTTATGATGATTCACTCAAGGCCTACGACAGGCTCCCTGCAAAGACTTACACGGTCCGTTTCTCAAAGATGTCCGGCTTTTTTCTGGAAGCACGGACGGACTTGGTGGTGAAGGAGAAGGTCTACGGAGTCCATCCGGAAAAGGCAGACAAAGTCATTGCGGCATTTGCAATGTTTGAACGGAATCTTGGTGTCATCCTAAGTGGAGACAAAGGTATTGGCAAGTCGCTTTTTGCCAGAGTCCTTTCCTCAAAGGCGGTTAAGACCGGGTATCCTGTCATTATTGTTGACCAGTTCATCCCGGGTATCGCTTCCTATATTGAGTCCATCGACCAGGAGGCTGTCATCTTGTTTGACGAGTTCGACAAGACCTTTGGCAGTATCCGGCCAGGAGAAAATGAAGCAGATCCGCAGTCTGGGCTTTTGAGCCTGTTTGACGGAACATCTGACGGAAAAAAGCTGTTCATTATCACATGCAACAGCCTGTACAATCTAAGCGATTATCTGGTGAATCGCCCAGGTCGTTTCCACTATCATTTCCGCTTTGATTACCCGTCTTCGGAAGATATCAGGGAATATCTGACCGATAAGTTAGAGGCTCGGTGCCACGGCGAGATTGAGAAGGTAATCCTGTTCTCGAAGAAAGTGGCTTTGAATTATGACTGCCTCCGTGCGATAGCGTTTGAACTTAGCCTTGGGATTCCGTTTGAAGCGGCAATACTGGACATCAATATCATCAACATGCATGAGGAGTTGTACAACATCACTCTGCATTTCAGCGGTGGAGTCACCATGAGCGCCAAAAGGTGCCAGTTAGATCTGTTCAACAGGGACTGCCATGAGAGTGTCAGTCTGTTCGACGATAAAGGTAGAAACCTGGTCATGGCTGAGTTTATGCCCTCTGAATGTGTCTATGACACTGAGCGTCATGCGACGATTCTTCCGGCAGACTGTATCACGCTGAATTACACGGATTATTATGGGACATCGACACGGGAAGAAACGAAAAGACTGGTGCCGGAATATCTCTCCATTGTCCGAGCAACGGAATGCAATATTCATTATTTGACGGCCTGATATACCCTCATCATGAGGATGCAAGGCCCGAACCAACTGCCCACAAAACTGACCGCTGCTATTAAGCAGCATGTGAGGGTATAACAACATCAAATTATAAAAATACGACGGGCAGCTGGATTTCTACAGCTGCCCGCCTGTTATTCAGAAAGGAAGGGAATTATGCACTTTTTAACATTAGCAGCTTTAGAAATCTCTCAGATACAGGAAGACAAGGAATTGGACAACCAAATAGCAGAGGCTCTGAAGGAATTAGAGATTCAGAAGCAAATTGAAACAAAGAATTTTATGCTGGACCTTGCGATTGTGAGATGCCAAAATCTTCAGTCATCATTCTCCCGTACAGTGAATGACGGCGTTTCTGAGCTGATGTATCCTTATTGTGCGTGGCTGGAGGATCCGGAATATCTGGAATTTGATAACCGGACAGAAAGACTGCGTGAAGAATACGAGAGCGTGGTTGACTGCATAAAGCTTCCCCAAGGCACAATTGTGGAGCAGTACGGCTATCCGATCTGGGGCAGATTTGTTGTCCGTGACGGAAAGGTGTTTCAAAGGGATGCAGGACCGCTTCATCATGAAAAGCGTACTAAGAAAGCAAAACGAATGATGGCTCTGCCTAAGTATCCCCGCAAAAAGCTCTATAGGAGTTTTGAGGAATATGCAGAAGAAAGATGCGGTTATTCTTTTGATGAAAAGCATCAGGGCTATGGATATTACTATAATCCAAACGCCATGTGGGACTGGTATTCCATTGGCGGGCGCTGGCCGGAGATGTTTCTGGTAAAAGATACCTGCACGGAGTATTCCATTGGTGAAAGAAGCTGGTGCAATTCAGATAGAAAAGAAGAAACACCGGATGGATATGTGTGGGTTTGTGCCGCCAGAAAAAAAGATATCGCATGGGAAGAGATGCGGGGCTGGAGAAATCAGAAAGCAAAAGAGCGCTTTTATAAGCTTGAGCAAATGTTTCTGGCAGGAAAGACCGATTCCGACTTTTATGGAGAAATCGTTCCGGACGGAGTTATACGCTGGGGCAGATACGTCTGCCGAAAAGGCTCTACATTGGAAGAATACCTTGAGGAGTATGGGATTCCAAGCAACTGGAAGTACCCGATAGGCACGCATGATATTGTGGATGCAGACCAGTGGTTTAGCAAAGAGGACAGTGTGCTTGATTCAGAATCAGGCAGCTATGTCCCGGTAGAATGGCGCAGCTACATTGACGGTTACATTGATGGCACGGGTGAGGATACAGTATTGGTTGCCGTAGACTATCACATTTAAGGAGGATTCAGATGAACACGTATGTCGTTTGCATGGATTCATCATGGGTCCGTGATTCACAAATGTTTGATATTGTCGGTTTGACAGATGATGAACTGGCAGAAGTTGACATGTGCGGCACAGAAAACGAAAGAAGGTGGCACGATATGGAGCCGACTCCATTTATCGCAGTCATAAAAGCGGAAAACGAGGAGGAAGCCTGTAGAAAGGCAGCCATCGAAATGCGCTATGATCCACGCTGTCTGTTTGCCATAAAAGTATCAGAATGAAGGAGGTATCAAGAATGATTATCAATCGAATCGGTGCTGAGTTTGAATACGAAGGCACAACCTATGTAATCGGCGCTCCCATTGTGGGAACGCCGGAAAGCGAGTATGAGGGTCTGTATGGGACAATTACGGAAATCCGTGTCGGGGAGGATAAGGAAACGGAAAATGAAACGCCGGATCTGTACTGCTCCTTTGAGGTTCCTGTATTGCCCTGTGAAGTAAAAAAGCTGGAAGAGGTTTTTTCTGAACTGTATAGCCAGAAAAAGACCATTGACGACATCATTCTGGATTTTGTCATCATGGCTCCATCTATGGTGGAGCCGCTTGACGATCTGGAAGAGTGCCGCCAGCATCCAAGAATTTATATTCTTTTGGAAGATTGGGCGGTAGATGGCGAACAGGGGAACTCTTCAGAAGTCTATACAGATTTTAATGATGCAAAGCGCTTATTGGTACAGAAGCTGAAGGAAGAACAGGAAAGCGGTTGTATTCCCCAATGGACGGATAAGGAGAAGTTTGTGGAACATTCCGCAGACTCCCTCTATGAATGTTACATTGACGGTGAATACTGCGAAAACCATTATCATATCGCAATCATATCCCAGCAGCTTTGTGTCTCCAACCGGTTTGTCAGAGAAATGGGATGGATTTACAAGGCATCCTGCCAGCTTGAGGATTTTGTATCACAGGTGTCAGACTGGGATGAACTGGATCAGCTGACCGATGAGCAATACAACCGCATGGTTCAGGATCCACGTTTTCCGGAAAGGCTTCACAGTGCATTGGGGAAAAATGATTCTTATTGGGAGGCTTACTGGGAAACGGTTTCCGAGGTGGCTCATGCGTTTGTGGATGAGTATCTGAAAGAAAATGCGCATCCGGACTGTTATACGCCGGAACAGGACAATCCATACCCGCTGTGTGTCGGAAATGGAAGTGCGGCATGTAAAGAATGCTGTCTGTATGCAGAAATGGAGGCAAAGCCATGGGAACCATAAATACAAGAATCAGCTATCTTTACAGGGATGCTGACAACTATAAAATGCAAAATTCCTGCGTGATAATGGGCGTGATAACCGAAGCGCAGATTGCAGAAATCATCTCCTGTCTGGACTGTGGGGAATATTTTATTCCCCGGCAGGTGGGGCTTCCTGAAAAACGTTTTGACAGGTTTGACGAGGAAGCGGACCATTGCTGGTTTGAATTAAGTGCGGATGGGTTTGAGGTTACAGAAAATGTTTCCAATATTGACATGACTGTGAGCCAGCTCCTGGAGTTGTTTCATAAGGCAAAAAATAGCTGGCATGATGAGGTGCTGTGAGGAGGCGATGAAAGTGTTGCATAACCAAACAAATGCGAAAGCAGGGCAAATGAGTATTGTCCTGGAAAATCTCAGTATCACGAAAGATAAAATATCTGCAGTTTTAAAGCGGAGATGGCTGGCTTGCTATATGCTCTATGACTGGAATTACCGTCATGCAGAGCATACGTTTGCCACAAATGAAATGGAACGATTCCAAAAGGCTATTAAGACTCTTAACAGACATCCATGTACTGCTTCTGAACTGGATCAAAAGTTGACCAAAGCCTATAACAGGGTCTTGATGGAAGATGTAGAATCTTTTATTAGACAGCACATGAAAGTCTGGTCTGCGGATCGAACTGTGGTAGAGTTAGAAATTGCACGAGCGGAAGCAGAAATGCTTCAGTGTTAGAGAGGAGGTGGCATTATGCCTTATAAAAGCGAATCAAGGCCGTTGACCAGCATTGTCTCCTATCCGGAGCGTGGCGAAGGCGGCAATAACCGTTATCGGGGGAACTGCTCTCCCAGACTGATTGAGGATCTTTTAGGGTTCTTTCGCCCGGGAGAAATCTGTGACTACATGTGTGGCAGCGGGACGACCAAAGCAGCGGCGGACAAATTGGGCATTGGCAGTCATCTGTATGATCTGCACAGCGGATTTGATATCATGAACTGTGAAATCCCGGAGCGTCCGGAGTTCATCTTCTGGCATCCTCCATATTGGGATATCGTCACGTTTTCGGATGTCATGTATAAAGCTTCTGATGTCCAAAAGAACTACGGTTATGACCCGAGACAGTATGATCTGTCGCGCATACCGGACTGGGAAAGCTTTGTTGATAAAATGAATTATGCCATGATGAAGCAGTTTTCCGCCCTTGAAAAAGGAGGCAGGATGGCGGTTTTGATGGGAGACATTAAGAAAAAAGGTGTGCTTTACAGTATGCTTTCTGAAATCATCAAGCCGGGTTCCTTGGAGAATATCATTATCAAGGCCCAGCATAACTGCTTTTCAGACAAGATCCAGTATAGCGGAAAATTCATTCCGATTCTGCATGAATATGTGATGATTGTCCGAAAGGATTCACCGCTTCTGGTTCCGATTATTATGGCAAAGAAAGCGGAGGTCGATATCCGGGATATGCCGGGAGCGACATGGCGTGATGTGGTTGCTGCCGTTTTAGAACAGTGCAGCGAGCCGGTGACGCTCACGTTTCTCTATGAGAAAATAGAGCCGCACAGAAAAGCACAGGCAAATAAGTGGTGGAAAGAAAAAATCCGCCAAACGCTTCAGATCAATCCTACATACTTCTTTCATGATGGCAGGGGAATGTGGTCTTTGAACAGAAGCGCAGCATAGTATCTGCGTCTGGGGGATGTCTTTTGTAGGCATCCCTCAGTTGCTTTAACTATATGTAGAAGAAGGATGGTTTTTTTGCTATAATACAAATATATTTGTAGATAGGAGGAGAAATATGTCTGCTTATTATAATCCGGAAACGTACAGAAAAATTATCAGAAATGGTGAAGAATGTTGGGTATATGATTGGGGCAAGAATGCCGATATAAATTCATTCAATTATATGATAGACCGATGGGGTGGCACCCAGCAAAAATTTTTTATCAATGGCGAGACCAGACAATATTTTCTTATTGATAAACAAGAGCGTACTGTCATGGAAATATTAAATCCTGAAGTAATAAGGTTCTTGTATGAGCATCTTTATATGGCGGAAATTAACGAAACTTTTATTGAACTGTTTACCTCAATCGGTAGGTTTAAGACAGTGAAGTACGAGTAGGTTCTGATTTTTTCTTAGGGATGTCGTTTCGGCGGCATCCCTTTTTGTATAATTGTTTTCATTTAGGACATACTAATTTCCAAGACTTCTATTTACATTTGCACTTCAACTGTGTATAATATGAAGCACGAATGTAAATAGAAGTCAAGGAGGTGTATTGACACGGATACGATTTGGGCTAAAATTCAAACGATTGCCGAAAATAGCAATGGGTTTGTTAAGACTTCGGATATTGAAGCGGCTGGAATCAGCAGACCGATGCTGAAGAAGTATGTTGATATGGGAAAATTAGATCCAGTGCGGAAAGGGCTATATACTTTGACCGATGAATTTACTGACGAGTTTGCGCTTCTTCAGGCGCAAAGCGCAAAGATAATATATTCATATGGCACCGCACTGTTCTTTTGGGGGATGTCGGACAGGACGCCGAACATCTTGGATATAACACTGCCTCGCGGAACGAACATCAGTAGATTAAGGCGCGATAATCCGAATTTGCGTTGTCATTATGTGCAGACAGAAGTTTACGATCTTGGAATAACAGAAACAAAATCCCCTCAAGGCGGGATGGTAAAGCTTTATGACCGAGAGCGCTGTATTTGTGATGTGATTCGGGATAAGGATCAAATTGAGCTGCAGCTTTTTACGCAGGCAATTAAGGACTATTTCAAGACAAATCCGAATAACAGAAAACTGCTGAAATATGGCAAGATATTTGGAATTGAAGATAGGATTAGAACATATATGGAGGTTTTATAATGAAGACACCGGAGCAACTAAAAGGAGCCATTCGCAGCATGGCAGCGAAGAAAAATCTTCGTGCACAGGAGGTACTGCAGATGTTTTTATTTGAAAGAATCATCGAGCGTTTGGCAGTCTCATCCTTTCGGAACAATTTTATTTTGAAGGGCGGGCTTTTGATATCATCAATGATCGGTATTGGTGAACGCACTACAATGGATATGGACACAACGGTGCGTGGTATTCAGATGGAAGAAGATGAAATCGTTGCAGCTGTAAAGCAAATTATTTCAACGGATGTCAACGACGGCATTTCATTTGAATATGAAAAAATCGAACCGATTCGAGAGGAGGATGCCTATAATAATTTTCGTGTACATTTGCGGGCAAAATACGGAAAAATTGACAGTCCTATGAAAATTGATGTCACAACCGGAGACATTATAACACCGGCGGCGATACAATATGATTTCCCGTTGATTTTCGATGAAAAAACAGTTTCTATAATGGCATATACTTTGGAAACGGTTCTTGCTGAAAAATATGAAACGATTATCCGTAGAAATATCGGAACAACCCGGGCAAGAGACTTTTATGATTTACATACTCTTTTCCGGAGTCGAAAAGAAGAAATCAATGTGGACATTTTACGCATGGCAGTCATACATACCGCTCAAAAGAGAGAGTCCGTGGAGGATATCCGCGATTGGAAAGCGATTATCAAGGATATACGTGAAGAGCCGCAGATGTATCTTTTGTGGGATAAGTATATTGTCGAAAATAAGTATATTGGGGAGCTTGAATTTCATCAAGTCCTTGACACAGTGGATGAAGTAGCGAACTTGCTGGCATTCTGAAAAACAGCATATGTGCTCTTTTCCCAGTGGATTGACTATGGCGAACAAATCTGTTATAATATCCATATCAGTATCAAGTTTGGCTACGGTCGAACACAGTTTAACAGAGTTTATCAAAGTGTCATTTGCAATTATGCAGATGGCACTTTTTTTGTTTTCCGGCCAATTTATCTTGGGCATAAGCCAGCAGTCTTTCGAGATTGCTGGCTTTTGTTATATATCAAGGCGGCAATCCCGTCAGAAAAGAAAGGAGCATGAAATATGCAAAAACAATGTCAGGATGGTTTTTACACCACATTCAGTTCCTATCGTAAAATGCTTGATTATCACCAGGAACAGTCTATGAACAGCCGTTGGATCAAAAGTAAGGTCAGCGACCTTGAGATTCAGCCGTTGGGCAAAGGCTCTGCTCTGAGTGTTGATCTGTCGGCTTTTGCGGCAGGAACCACACAGGACGCTGTGGATGACACAGCGGACAATCTCGGTCTGGCAATGCGTGTTAACGGAGAACTCTTCCCTATGCGCATGACAGCCTACAAAAGTCTTTTGGACAGGGCAAAAATTGGTGGCACGGCGATTCCAAAACTGAGCCGTGAAGTGCTGGCGGAGGTATTAAATGCCTGCCTGCGCCTTTATTCAGCAGATGCACTTTTGCTGATTCGTGATGAGAAGGTAGCAGCAGTTCATTCTGGCGATGCAGTTGATTATTCGGTGCTGCCAGTAGATGAACTTCTCGCTACATTGAAGGGAAAGTTGGATGCACAATTCAACGGAAATGTATTTGAGTCTGGATACTGTGACCATGCGATGGTAAGCGCGTCATGGACAATGCCGAATCAGAAAGAAGATTTGATTGGAACATATGCGAAACTTTTGTCCTCACTGGGGAAGGGGACGATGTCTTCCAAACTGATGCCGGGAGTTCGTTTTATGAGTTCGGATACCGGAGTGGCTTCGGCAAAGGTTTCGGCTCTCCTGATGAGTGGAAAATGTTCTATCCATATCGGGGGCTGCATCGCAGTTGACCACAGGCATCAGTCCAAGGTTTCCGACTTTGATACGGCGTTGGATCAGCTGTTTGCCCAATTTGGGGATAGCATTGCCAAACTGCAGAAACTGCTGGAGATCCATTTGGATTATCCGGTAAACGCAATGACCAGGGTATGTAAAAAACTGAGTCTGCCCAAAAAGGCTGCAGTCGAAGCTATCGCCATGTACGAGATGGCATACGGAGGCGGTCCGGCGACAGCCCATGACGTATTTCTTGCCATGCAGGAGATCCCGTTTATTTTGAGGACTGAGAATACGCCGGAAAGTAAGATGTTGGTCATAGAAGAAAATATGGCTCGTGCGCTTTCATTCAGGTGGAGTGATTATGACCTTGCAAAGGCGGTGAGTTACTGATGGCAAAACCAATTATTCTTTGTGATACCGCAGGTATGACGAATGACAGATGGCTGGAATGCCGTATGCACGGCCCCAAAGGGGATATTCCCTATACAGTGGGCGGTAGCGATGTTGCAGCTATTTTTGGTGTATCACCATGGACGACTCCGCTGGAGCTGTGGAAAATCAAAAAAGGGCAAATGAAGCCTGCAAAAAAAGCCAATGCCAATCAATTGCAGATGGGTCATCTTTTGGAGCCGATTGCTGCCTATTGGTATGGTGCAAAGACAGGCAACACCGTTATGGAAGACACGAATCTATATCAGCACGCAGATCATTCTTATGCTCTTGCCAATTTCGACCGGCGCTTTACACGGGCGTCCGATAACGAACCGGGAATTTTGGAGTGTAAAAGCTGTACTTATCACAAAGCGGATGAGTGGGCAGATGGAGCGATTCCGCTCTACTATGAAATGCAGCTGAGGTTTTATCTTGCGGTAGCGGATGTGAACATTGGCGCTTTTTCTGCCGTTTGGGGAAATAATCCGGACAATGATCTGGCAATGCCTGAGATTATTCGTGATAAGGCGAAGGAGGATATGATTTTTGAACGCCTGGACGAATGGATCTGGAGCCTTGAGAATGATAAACCCCCGACAATGGCGGATGTTGCACCAAAGCTTGCTTTGGAGTCACTGGCAAGGATTTATGGTGCAAGTCAGGCGGGACTTCCAACAATAGAGTTTTCCCGCAAGTATGAATCGCCCTTGCGCAGAATCGCAATGCTTCAAGGGAAGATCTCTGAATGCAACAGAGAAATCAAAACATATGAAAAGGAGATTGAAGCACATAGTGTGCGAATTGCCGAAGTCATGAAGGAGCATGAGCATGGCGTCTTGGAAACGACCAGCGATAAGCTTTTGATTGATTTCGTGACAAAAACAACCCGCAGGCCCGATTCCAAAGCCTTGAAGGAAAAATACCCGGCAATTTATACTGATGTTCTAAAAGCATCGGAAAGCCGCAAGGTAAAGGTGTCGGTCCAGCCAATTTAGAAAGGAGACCATAATGGAAAATATTTATCATGAAGGTTGGGAGCAGGAGTTGGTTTATCAGTTCCTGCCATATGACAGGTGCAAAAAGAGGGCGTATATCTGCTCGCCGCTCAGTGCAGACACGAATGAAGGGATTGCACAGAACATGCAGGCGACAAGGGCGTATATGTTCTATGCCATGAAAAAGATGAGCATGAACGCAAGTGCGCCACATGCGTACCTCCCGATGATCCTTTGCGACAATATTCCATCTGATAGAGCGCTTGCCCTTCAGTTCGGTCTGGAACTGCTGAAAGGCAGCGATATCCTGCTGATATGCGGTAACCGGATCAGCAGTGGGATGCGTGGGGAAATTGCCCATGCAATCTGCCTGAAGATGCCGATGATTGCTTTTGATGAGGGTGTATACCTGCAAGTACAAAAGGAACTGACAAAGCGTGGCTGCGATAAGCGGAAAGTTCGCCTGGACAGGGAGAATTTCTTGATGGGTATCTCTGCTCCTTTGTCATATCTTGAAAATGCGGCGATGTTCCGATGAAAGGACAACTGGCTGCAGCTTCACAAAAAACTCCCGTTGTATCTTTGGATACGATTCGGGAGTTTTTTGTATCTATAACACGACTCAGAGAAAGGAGTAAAAATTTTGCTATGTGAATTTGATAGGCTCATATATCCACAAAGTATTACGGCTGTTGATGCCAGCAGTTATATGATTGCGCTCTACAACCCATGCGAAAAGATCAAAGATAGCACAGGGAACACGGTTACACAGGTGAAGGCAGTGGGATATTGCTTACCTATATCGAGCAACCTGCGCTACGACATGTTTGGGCATTGGAGTAAAAATCCCAAATTTGGCATCCAGTTTGAAGTGGAGAGTTATAACGAAGTGATAATACCGACGAAGGAAGGCATTATTGCCTATCTTTCTTCCGGGCAGATTAAAGGGATTGGTCCAAAAATAGCGGAGAAAATTTACGCAGCTTTTGGTCAGCAGTCACTGGAGATACTGGATAAAGAACCGGAAAGGCTCCTTGCCATACCGGGTATCAGTGAGATAAAACTGAAAAAAATCTATGATTCCTATCTGGTCAATCGTGGCGCCCGGGATGTGGTGGCGTTTCTGTCACCACATGGCATTACGCCGAACCGAGCGGTACGCCTGTATAAGGAGTATGGGGAAAAGACGATGGATATTGTAAAAAATCATCCCTATCAGCTCTGCGACATGGCCGGGATTGGTTTCAAGACGGCAGACCATATCGCTATGAGCATGGGGTTTGACCGGCTATCGACAGAGCGTGTGGATGAAGGACTCTTGTATACGCTGGAGGATGCGGAAGCCAAAGGTCATCTCTGCATGGAGAAACATGAGTTTGTGAAAGCCTGCCTAAAAATTCTGGATACGCCTGCGTTAACAGCAGAAATGGTGGCGAACCGTGCCGCCAGGCTGGTTTTCGGCGGACAGTTGGTGTCGTACCAGGGCAATGTGTATAGGGCAAAGACCGCACATGTGGAAGAACAGCTTGCCTCCGCCATTCATCAGCAAATGAAGTACCGGAAGATGCACAGCTATGGGGATTTGGATGCTGCCATAGATGCAGAGGAGCAGAAGCTGAAAATGAAGTTTGCACTGGAGCAGCGCGAAGCGGTAAAGATGGCTCTGACGCAGGGGCTTTCCATTATCACTGGTGGACCTGGAACAGGAAAGACTTTGATACAACGTGCCATTTTAGATATTTATCAAAAAAACAATCCCAAAAGTGAAATCTGCTGTTGTGCCCCTACGGGTAGGGCAGCAAGGAGGATGGAGCAGGCAACTGGTGTTTCGGCTTCAACTGTTCATAAAGCCCTTGGGCTGATGGCGGATGAGGACGGAGACTATGATGGACCCGAAGCGCTTACTGCAGATCTGATTGTGGTAGATGAGATTTCCATGCTGGATGTTTATCTGGCTGAATATCTGTTTGATGCAGTGAAATATGGCGCCCAGATGGTGCTGATTGGCGATGCAGATCAGCTGCCTTCAGTGGGACCTGGCGCAGTGCTCAGTGAGATGATTGCCAGCGGATGTATCCCAGTTGTACGGTTGGACAAGGTATTTCGCCAGAATGCGGGAAGCCGCATTGCGACAAATGCGAAGCTGATCCGCCATGGGAATGTGGGCCTGGAGTATGGGAATGACTTTCAGTTTATCAATTCTCCCAGGCTTTCTGATTCTGCTGAACTCATTGTCGATCTTTATCTGCAGGAAACGAAAGAATACGGGGTCGATAATGTGGCGCTGCTTACGCCATACCGGCAGAAGACGGAAACCGGAGTCAATGCACTGAATGAGTGTTTGCGTGAGAAGGTGAACCCTCCGGATACGCAGAAACCGGAAGTTGTTTTCGGAAACCGGAAATTTCGGTGTGGGGACAAGGTCATGCAGATCAAAAACCATGATGATGTCAATAACGGTGATATCGGGTATGTCAGAAAAATTATTCGCATTGGCGATGACACTACGGTTCATGTGGACTTTGGTGACGGGCGCATGAAAGAGTACGATTCCAGTGAATTGGATATGTTGGATTTAGGTTATGCCTCTACTATCCATAAATCACAGGGAGCGGAGTACCAGTCCGTCATCATCAATCTGCAATGCGCCCATTCCATCATGCTGACGAGGCCTCTTATCTATACGGCAATTACACGAGGAAAAGAGCGTGTAACCATTGTCGGGGAAAAAAGGGCGCTTTGTATTTCCATTAAAAGAACTGACACAGAAAAACGCGGCACCTGCCTTGCTAAGCGGCTGCAGGCGCTTGCTTGAAGAAAGGAGCAGCTATGGCTACAATATTAGATCAATATCTTGAGAAACAAAATACCATCAGATCCCAGATTGCTGAGAACAGCCTTCCCCCGGAGGACTTGCTGATTATGCAGGAACTCAATTATCGCATTTGCGTCTTGGAGACATTTCAATCTTTTTGCAAGTCTGCGCCAATTACACTGGATACAAAGGTCATGGGCTATCACTTTCAGATGGTAGATGCGTATGTGCGCTTCACCTTAAATGAAAGACGATTTGGATTAAAAGCCGATGCAGAAGGCCAGAAACGACGTGAAACAGCACTGAGCTCTTTTGAGCATGTTGTACAGGACGGCAGAAAGCGGTTTTCCAGCTTTAAGGCAGGGACGCAGGAGCAGTACAAAATAAGTATCAGTCAATATATCCATACAATTCTGCCAGTTTGGATGCAGTATCGGAACACATATATCAATTTATAAGGAGGCTACAATTATGAGTCAGAATAACTCGAATGAGAAGGCGGCAATGCTCGCTAAGATCGAAACAATTCATCAGGTGGATGGATTTGATCCCACACCATTTGCTGTGGATTATACGGACTTGGGAACCGGAGAGGTGCGTAAGCGCCTTCCGGTCATGATACAGATGGCGTGGTTCCGTCTGAAATATCCAGAAGGACGCATTGCTGTACAGGTGAATCCTGCAAAGGATTGCTTTGTGGCAACAGCCCGCGTGTATCCAAACTATAAGGATGCGGCGGACTGTTATCTGGCAGAAGCGACGGCATCCAGAGGATATTGTGAGGAGAAACCTTCAGTTTCACCACGGGAATGGGCACAGACGGCTGCTGTTGGAATTGCTCTACGAAATGCAGGCTTTGGACTTCAGTTTTCCATGGCAGGTGAAGATTTTGAGTCTTCTGCTGTGGATGAACTGGGAATCTCCGCCGATCAGGCTCAAACAGTATCAGCAGAGAAACAAGAGATGACAGAACCAAAATCGGAACCGGCACAAGAGGAATATACCGTAATTGAACCGGTACAAAAGGAACTGACTCCAGAAGAAAAGCTGGCACAGGCAATGAATGTGCCTTGCCCAATCTCAAAATTCAGCGGAAAAACACTTGGAGAGGTATTATCGCTGGATCCCGGTGCAATTAAATGGGTGGCAACAAAATTCACTGGCGGCGAGGAAATTAAAGCTGCTGCGAAACTGATTTGTGAATTTTCTATTCAACAGACAATTGCATAACAGGTGCTAAAGACCAGGGGATTCATGCAGTCATCCTCTGGCCGTGAACAAGACGAAAAGGAGGACAAAAAAATGTGTAAAAGAACGAAAAAACTTCGTTTCAAATGGGAGCTTGGAGATGAAATGGTCTCACTGCATGTCAACCAATATGCTTATGACGGGCGGTTGCACATCGGTATGATTAATTATGGAGAAGATGGTCCGGAACCCTTTGCAGACATGACGATCAATCTACCGGCATATGATCTGGAGGATAACGAAGCATTCATTAACGGAGATATCAGTAAAGATCTGTTAAGGTTTATCAGGGAGAACAAACTGGGAAAAGTGCTGCCTTACACCGTGAAATCCGGATATGGCAGATATGCGGCGGTGGCCTTCGATCTGGAAAAGCTGGCGGAATACGATCCTTCAGGGGTTGCGTCGTTTAAGGAAAACTGTGGGTTATAGGGAAAACAGCAATGAGAAGAGGCGGGGGACAGCGTGCTGTTCCCCGCAAGTTTGAAAAAGGAAAGGAGGCAGCATGGAAATATTTCATATGAGCGACGTTGTTTCGCTGCTGGGAATCCCGATGCCGCCGTCTGGAAGAAGCTCCTATTATGTGCAGTGTCCCTGCTGTGACGAAAACCCACGGAAAAAGCATTTGAACATCAATTTGAAAAAAGAAGTGTATCGCTGCCCGCGGTGCGGAATATCTGGTGGTATATTTGATCTGTACTCATTATATACCGGGGTTCCGCGTGACAAAGTGCGAAAAGCTCTGGTGGAGAAACTGGGAATGCCTGATAACCGGCCTAAACCCCAAAAGAGGATACAGCCGCAGGCAAAGCCTGAATGCCCAATAACGGATGTTGATACCCGACATGCCACATACAGTGCGCTGCTCGATAAGCTGACGCTGGCGGCAGACCATAAAGAGAACCTGCTTGGCAGAGGGTTGATGGAGGATGACATTATTCGGCTTGGATACAGGACAACACCTGTGGTCGGTATGACAGCGATTGCCGGCAAACTTCAGTCCGAAGGGATGTACTTAGCTGGGGTTCCTGGTTTTTACAGGAATGAAAGCGGTACATGGACTTTCATTCATGAAGAACGCGGTATCTTAATTCCAATGAGAGATCGGAAAGGAAGAATTCAGGGGCTTCAGATACGCAGAGATAAGGTGAAAAAGAGAAAATTTCGATGGGTATCCAGTACAGAGCGGCCGGATGGTTGCCCTGCAGAAGGATGGACACATCTTGCAGGCCCGGTTAGGCCTATGCTGGTGCTGACAGAAGGTCCTATGAAAGCTGACGTGATTCATGCACTGACTGGTCTGACAGTGCTGGCGGTTCCTGGTGTTAATTCTCTGACACAGCTTGAAACAACCCTTAGCGATTTACGTGCAGAAGGGGTTGCAGAGATTAAGACTGCTTTTGATATGGATTTTGCGACCAATTACCATGTACAAAACGGTTACAACAATCTTCTCAGTCTTCTTGGCAATATGGGATTTCAGTTCGGTACGTACCTGTGGGATCCACGCTATAAGGGACTGGATGATTATATCTGGGAATATTGTTTTCAAAAGAAGCATTAAAACTGGGGTGGAGCAAAAATGCTTCACCCTTTTTCGTGCGTTTTTTCAATCGAATGCGTATAAAAGTTGTAAATACGCATGGCGAATCGTGTAATGATAAATATAAGAATAATTTTTGCAGGAGGTATACATATGTTAATCGCAATCGACCACGGCAACTACGCTGTAAAGACCACAAACCATTCCTTTATTTCCGGGCTTTCTGAGCACACGGTGAAGCCGCCCATGACAGATGAGATTGTGGAGTATGGAGGAAAATATTGGACCTTGAGCGGACGCCGTCTGAGTTATATGAGGGATAAAACCCAGGATGACCGATATTTCATCTTGACATTATTTGCAATCGCCAAAGAACTGGAGAACAGAGGCAATTATACGCCGGTCGAACAGATTCAGCTGGCTGTTGGACTACCACCTGAGCATTTTGGCGCTTTAAAAGACAGATTCGCCAATTATTTCAAAAGAGACGGAATTATCAAATTTGTTTATGGTGACAGGCCATACAGCATTAAGATAGACCGTGTTATGGTGTTCCCGCAGGCATATGCCGCTGTTATTCCCCAGAGCAGTCTGGTGGTTCATACGGTTCGTATGTTTATCGTTGATATTGGTGGTTATACCACCGATGTGCTGCTCTTGAAGAATGGAAAACCAGATTTGCAGTTTTGCCGGAGCCTGGAAACTGGTATTATTACTATGAACAATGAAATCATACGAAAGGTTGGTGCGCTTCATGATATGCGTATCGAAGATGAGCATATTAGTGCAGTGCTTCAGTGCGAGAATACCATTCTGCCGGAGGATGTCAAGGAGACAATTCGTGAAGCGACGAAGTTACATGCACAGGATATTCTGAACCAGCTTAGAGAATTGCAAGTGGATTTGCGTTCTAATCCGGCAGTTTTTATCGGAGGGGGAAGTATTCTTTTAAGGCCTTTCCTGATTAATTCGCCTCTGGTAGCAAAGGCGGATTTTGTGGAATCTCCGAATGCGAATGCTCTGGGATATGAAATGTTGGGCAGGAAAACGCTTTCTCTTCGTCCACTTGGATAAGGGACGGAGGGACAATATAATGAAAAAGGATGGAAAATACCGCTTCTCGCTTCAATTTAGCGCAGATTCAGAGGAACAGGTAAGGGCTGGAGAGTTGCTTGAAAGGCTGGGAAACAGGAAAAGTGCGGTTGTTGTTGCAGCCTTGAATGATTATCTTGATTCTAACCCGAATTTACAGGATGCACATTGTAAAATAGAAGTCAAGCTAACACCTGGCTATAATCGAGATGGAATTGAGGAAATCATACGGCGCATTGTTGAGGAAAGACTTGCAGCGGTTCGCCGTGACGAACCCCAGATGGCTTTTTCAGAGGAGAGTAAGACAGATACTCTGGAGGCAGACATTGCACAGATGTTGGACAACCTGGATATGTTTTCATAGACCGACAGTGCATATAATAGGTTCAACGATGGCTTTTTAACGCTTAAAAATTAAAAAAGTCCATGTAAATGAGTTGATATTCCACTTATAGTGCGTATATTGGAATATCAAGTTCTTCAATTCCATTGTCAGATTATATAAAATAGAAATGTAAGGAGAATGTAAAACCATGGACTATGTTATTTTAGGCAAGAATATTCGGAAGTACCGACAAATGCGCGGATTGCGCCAGGAAGATTTGGCGGAGATCTGTGATTGCGGGAATAGCCATATCGGCCAAATAGAAAATGCGAGAGGGATTCCAAGTCTGGATATGATTGTACGGATTGCAAATGCTCTTTCAGTAACAGTAGATCAATTGCTCAGAGAGTATTATTCGGAACCTGAGAAGGTCTATTTGCGAGAGATTGCGGAACGTATTGAGAAGTATCCGGTAAAGCAGCGTGTATACGCTTGCGAAGGTCTGGCTGAATTTTTGAATACCATTGAAAAATTCAGTCAAACAGATGAATGATACGCATATAACCAAACAGAAAAAAGTTTACGCTTTATAGAACGGCTATGCTACACGAAAGTGCAGTATGGTCGTTTTTTGTTATCTGAAAACAAGGAGGTGGTCCCATTGGATTAAACCATTGACAGCTGCAAAAAGGTAACAAGTCGAGAAAATTAAGGCACGCCATCACGGCGTGCCTTAACTTTTGCCCTGGTGGTGTGCCCCGTAAGGAGGTACAAAGATGAACCACCAGCAGAAGTCTGAACGTGACGAGCTGCGGGCCAGATTTACAGTTTGGCTGGAAACTACAGTTTACCGGGCCAGACTCAAATATTTGGAACGGGAGAAACCCAAGGTAGATACAGTTTCAATTGAGGAATTACCAGAGAGCGCTTTATCTGTTTTTAAACAAACCTCATATTGTGAAATATCAGGATCTGCTTTTGATTTTGAAGAGGAACGGTTGGCAGAGGCGTTTGCAAAACTGCCAATAAAACGACAGGAGATACTGACAATGCTGTTTGTGGAGGAGCGAAAACCGGAGGAAATTGCCCGGCTATTAAATTGTTCTCCCCAGCATGTTTACGACCAGCGTTATCAGGCATTGAAGAAGCTGCGCATAGCATTGACAAAGGATGGTGATAAATTTTGAATCACATAGAATTTGAAAAGATGCTTCAGGCGGCAGTTTCCGGCAGTTATGAGGCTCTGGAGCAACTATTTTTGCTGTATGCACCGTTAATTGATAAACATAGTAAAATTGACGGCCGGATAGATGAAGATTTAAGACAGTATCTATTGATACATATCGCACTCAATATTTCAAAATTTGTCATTTAGGTGAAGACGGTCTCAGGTTTTTCTGAGGCCGTTTTCATATTTTTATAAATTCTGTTCGAGATTTGAGAGATGATGAGGCTTTTTGTAGGTAAAGGCATCCCCATGCCATGGCACCTTGACAACTTCATAGCCTCCAACTCTACGTTCCCGAACCGAGAAGCGGCTATCCGTTTGTGTGGCGAGCAAAACCATGAGCACTGATATACGGGCGGCACCCGTATAACGCAATGATCCGGCCGGGGATAATGATACTTCCGTAATTCGCGGCCCGGCCACAATGCAGGCGGGGAGATGAGATATCTATGGATCTGCAGCCACAGACGGAGAAGGAGGCGGTTATTTTGAAATAAATTATTTTTTATAGTAAGGAGGCTGCTTATGGGCTACAAAAGGAAAGATGTAGAGCAGACGAAGCAGTATGCAAAAAAGTTTGTGCGCTACAAAGAAGGAGCAGAGAAGTACAGCCTTGGGCTGACAAAGTTTCAGGAACTCGCAAAAGAAGCAAAAGCTGTCTATAAGATTGATGGCATTGCTTTAGTTAATTGCGAAATTTTTGAAAAGTTTTTGGAGTCATTCCGAGAATTTTGAAGTGGGTGATGCTTCATGGCTTTTTTACATAAAGGGGCTTTATGCGCTTTAGGGCTTGACTTTCTGTCTTACAATAAGTATAATAAAATACATGTGGAGGTAGCGGTATGACGAAAATGGGTAGACCGAAGCTGGACAACGCAAAGCGTCAATCCATTACAGTTCGGTTATCAGACAAAACCTATGATGAGTTGATCAGGTATGCTGCTGAACACAAGATGACAAAGACAGAGGTTGCCCTGCGAGGTTTGGAAGAGTATTTGTCCAAGCAAAAATAAGTGCTGTGAGTCCCTTCTTCATTATTGAAGGAGGTAACAGACATGGCAAAGACACGGAAAGATGAGCGGGGAAGAGCACTCAGGAAAGGAGAAGTACAGAGGGCATCAGACAAGCGGTATATGTACACCTATACTGATCCGTTGGGCAGGCGTAAGTCCATATACGCACAGGATTTGGCAACGCTTCGAGAAAAAGAGAAGCAGCTGATGAAGGATCAATTGGATGGTTTGGATCTGTATGTTGCAGGTAAGGCCACCATAAATGATACCTATGATCGATATATATCTACGAAGTATGATTTGCGAGCGACTACACGCAGCAATTACGATTACATGTATAATCGCTTTGTCAGACATACTTTCGGTAAGAAGAAAATCGCAGGCACTAAGTATTCAGACGTACTCCAGTTTTACTGCTACTTGCTTAAAAAGGAAAAGTTATCGTTAGGGACGCTGGACTCAGTTCATACCCTGCTTCATCCGACATTCCAATTGGCGGTTCGAGATGAAATCATTCGGAAAAATCCGTCAGACGGAGTCATGAAGGAAGTCAGCAAGAAAACAGATAAGACAAGAGGCGTGAGACATGCTTTAACGAGAGAGCAGCAACGAGCATTTATGGACTATATTTCCAATCACCCAGTGTATTATCATTGGTGGCCGTTATTTACGGTTTTGCTTGGAACTGGCTGCCGAATCGGAGAAGCACTGGGACTTCGATGGGATGATCTTGATTTTGATAATCGGATTCTGAGTATTAATCACAGTCTGGTTTATTACCCGGTTGGAGAATCGAGAAAGTCTGTTCTGCGGATATCAAAGCCGAAGACGGAGGCAGGTATCAGAACGATCCCTATGCTTGATATTGTACGTGATGCTTTTCACATGGAGCACGAGGAGCAGGAAGAAACAGGATTCAACGAGACCGAGATTGATGGAATGACGGGTTTTGTATTTGTCAATCGTTTTGGCTCAGTTTTAAATCCGCAGGCTGTGAATCGTACTATTAAGCGAATTATCAGTGGGTACAATGCGGAAGAGGTTATCAATGCTAAGCGTGAGCGGCGAGAGCCGATTATTCTTCCAGATTTCTCCTGTCATCACTTGAGGCATACCTTTTGTACAAGACTCTGTGAGCATGAAACAAATTTAAAAGTGATTCAGGCAATTATGGGCCATCGGAATATTGAAACGACGATGGATATCTATGCCGAAGCCACTGATCAAAAGAAGCAGGAATCTTTTGAAAACTTATCTAAATTGGACATCTTTTAGGAAGGGTTCTCAGCGTGAGAAGCTGACAACAAACTTTCTGCGAAGACAACAGTTTGACAACAATTTTCTTTTTTCCCTGATGTAATACGAAGCACTGTGAAGAATGGGGAAGCAAGGAAATGAAGGGATTTGAACCGATATGATGGCATGTAAGTTGGTGGGAAAACTTTTCCCGACCATGAAGTCTTTAGACGCTAAGAAGGGCGAAGTGAAGGCTGAAAAGGCAGTGGAAAAGGCTGTTGCGGCAGAGGAAAAAGTGGCAGAAAAGATTGATTTCTCCAATGTAAAGATCGAACCGCTGTTTGAAGAGATGGTTGATTTTGATACCTTTGCCAAGTCGGATTTTCGTGCAGTAAAGGTAAAAGAATGTGAAGCAGTGAAGAAGAGTAAGAAACTTCTGAAATTTGTTCTGGATGACGGAACAGGTGTGGACCGCGTGATTTTAAGCGGTATTCACGAGTATTATGAGCCGGAAGAACTGGTGGGAAAGACCTGTATCGCAATCACAAATCTGCCTCCGAGACCCATGATGGGCATTGATTCCTGCGGTATGTTGATCTCCGCAGTACATGAAGTGGATGGACACGAAGGACTGAATCTTTTGATGGTTGATGACAGAATTCCGGCTGGAGCGAAGCTGTACTAAAAAATGAATTAGAGATTTTAGATAAAGGACATTTTTCTAGAAGAAATTTTGGAAAGATGTCCTTTTTGTGTGTAGAAAGCAGCAGAACAGTGTGCTGCGCCTCCAAAAAAAATCTTGCCAGTTGTGAATAATGCATAAAATAAACAAAGCTGAATTTACTATAATCACGAAAATACGGAAGAAGAAGAAAAGTAAGTTGACAGCGAGTTAGAATTCATCTATTATAATGTTAACGCTAACGCAGAGGAAGAAATTATGGTGAAAAGAGAACCAAGTAATATAAATCAAGTTGCAAAAAAAGCAGGTGTTTCCTCAATGACAGTGTCCAGAGTGATCAATACTCCGGATAAAGTCTCAAAAGAAACACGGGAGAAAGTGTTAAAAGCAATTGAGGAGTGTCATTACTATCCGAATTCGTTTGCAAGAGGTCTTGCCAGCAACAAAAAATATATTATTGGTATTGTTATCTATGACTCATACAGAACCAGACATAATATGTTCTACGAAATGATCAACGGTATAGAAAGAGTCGCATCGAAGTTTCAGTACAATATTATGTTGTTCTCTTATGTTGAAGGTGAGGATTATGCAAACCGTATTGTTGAGTCAGGGATGGTAGATGGAGTTATCTTCATGGGAGTGACCATGAACTATAAGGATATAAAATATCTGGATAAGATAGGATTTCCTTATGTGGTAATCGGAAAAAGAAATATCGAAGATGTGGATCCATATACATTGGTGTTGGACTACAGAGAAGCTTTTCAGCGTGCAACGCAGTATCTGATTGACAGTGGATATAAGGAAATCGGTTTTGTCGGAGTTGCCAGAGATTTTGATCCGGATCTCGATAAGCTTTTGGGATACCAGAGTGCTTTTTATGAAAGCGGTCTTTTATGTAATCCGGAAAATATCGTATATTTTGACGGACTGCATAAGAATGGTCTGGAAGCGATCGAGAAATTGTATGACCGTGGAATCCATGTGATGATTTTGACTGACGGAAGAAGGGTACAGGAAGTTTTGGATTTTGCGTGTGAAAGAAATCTTACAATACCGGATGATCTGTTTTTATGCATTTTTGATAATGAGAAAATGGATGTCAACAGTACTTTAAGATTTTCAGCGTTGATAGATAAAGAAAGACAATTCAGTGTGCCTCAGATAGAGCCAAATAATTTTAATGCCGGACAGGAGGCAGCTAAGTTTTTATTTTCACTTATAAAAGGAGAAAATTGTGAAAGTAAAAAGGTAAATGTATCATTAGATTTTGTTTTATAGGTACGTCACACCCTTTTCTGCAGGAAAGGTGATGATAAAATAAATATAAAAAGAGATTTCAGGAGGAAGAAAAATGAAGAACAAAGTAATGAAAGCAGTGTGTACAGGTCTTGTTGTGACCACGATGTTAGCGCTAACATCATGCGGAGGTGCATCTGCATCAAAAGATAGTGTAAAAAATGATAAAGGAGCCGGGAAAGAACAGACTCTTGAGTTCGTAGTGAATAATGCAGAAGCAGAATCTTTTTACGGAGATGTGATTAAAGCATTTGAAGACTCACACCCGGGTGTAAAAGTAGAACTGAACGCAATTGTGGGAGATACAACAGAATATCAGCAGACAACAGAAATCAGATTTGCACAGAAAGAGTATCCTGATGTAATGGCAGTTCCTGTGTTAGACGTAAAGAGACTGGCATCCATGGGAATCTTAGAGCCTTTAGATGAAAGAATGAGTGAAGAGGACAAAGCGGACTACGGTGAGGGTATGATGGCAACCGCTACATATGAGGACAGTATCTATTCCCTTCCATTCTACACAGATGATATTGCATTGTTCTACAATAAAGGTATGGTAGAAAAAGCAGGAATCACTATGCCGCAGAATCAGGAGGAAGCATGGAACTGGGAAACATTAATTGAGAATGCAAAGAAAGTTCAGGAAGTAAACGGAACGGCATATGCATTATCCATCCATCCGGATGCATCTATTTTCATGCCGCTGCTGTATTCCAATAAAGCTACTGTTTTGAATGAAGACCAGACCGCAGCAGGAATTAATTCTCCGGAAGCAATTGAAACAATCAGCTGGTTCAAATCATGGTTTGATGAAGGCCTTGCACCATTAGATATTTATCTGAACGGATCACCGGATATGCTCTTTTTACAGGGAGAAGTACCATTTATGTTCTACTTTGGCGGAGCTGGCGGAACATTACAGGCTACAAATAAAGAGAGCAGCAGCCCTATTGATTTCTCAGCGACTTATATGCCTGTTGAACAGTCTCGCGGAAACAAATTGGGCGGATGGCAGGTTGTTATGTTCAAAGACAACGCAGAAAAGAATGATCTTGCTTATGAATTTGCATCTTTCTTATTAAATGAAGAAAACATGACATCAATCTGTGAAAAAATGGGAACATTACCGACAAGACAGAGTTCACAGCAGGCAGCAGACTTCGGAACTTTAAATGAAATTTCACATGTTATGATGGAAGAAATCGCCAACATTCCTGTTTTCTGTGTTGATGACTTCTCTCTTCCGGAATACAAATCTTACAAAGCAATTTTACAGTCAGGTTTACAGAAAGCAGTAATCGGCGATATGTCCGTGGAAGAGGCATGTGCAGAAATGGAAAAAGATATCAACAAGGAAGTATTTGATAAATAAGTAGAAAAATAGGAGAGTTAAAATGCAACAAAAGAAAAAACATAACATCCGATTTAAACAGATTGTGCCATATATTTTTATCTTACCGGCATTTGTTGTATTTACGATATACTTATTTATTCCTTTGATAAATGCGTTTATCATGAGCTTTTATGACTGGAATATCGCAACGCATGAGTTTGTTGGTCTGGAAAATTATCTTGATTTGTTACATGACAAACTTTTTAAAACAACACTTATCAATACTTTAGTGTATACCTTGGCAGTACCCGTAAAAGTGGTACTTGCCTTGGGGATTGCAGCGCTGTTGAGCAGTGTTGAACGTTTTCAGTCATTTTACAGGAGCACATTATTTTTCCCTTTCATTTTGTCCGGTGTAGTAGTAGGTCTTATCTGGCAGATGATGTTTTCCGTGGACAGCGGATTTATTAATATGATTCTGTCGTTTTTCGGATTATCCCAGAAGTGGATGATTGAATCTAACCATGCAATGTGGGTACTCTGGATCGTAGGTACGTGGCAGGGCCTGGGTTCCAATCTGATTCTGTTCTTAGCAGGAATCAAGAATATTTCGACAGAATTATACGAGGCAGCAGAGATGGATGGAGCAAATACATGGCAGAGATTCCGGTATATAACAATCCCGTGCCTGAAACCGGTAACTATCTTTGTTGTTACCATGCTGATTATCGGTTCATTTAAGATCTTCGATCTGTCCTATATTATGACAGGCGGCGGTCCCGGAGACAGTACGAGAACAGTGGTACAGTTCATATATGATACAGCCTTCGACAGATTTAAAATGGGATATGCAAGTGCTGCAGCGTACATCTTCTTCTTGATACTGATTGTTTTAACCGTAATGCAGAAGAGAATTTTAATGGGGGAAGAAGATTGATGCATAGTGTAGGTAAAAGAAATAAACAGATATTTATACATTTAGCGCTGATATGTTGTGTGATCGCTGCTTTTTTACCCATTGTATGGGGCTTCATGTGTTCTTTTAAAGAAAGTGTTGAAATGTTTTCAAGACCGATAAAATTTTTACCGGAAGTATTTCGATTCGATAATTATGTAAATGCCTGGACTTCAAGCAATTTTGTACACAGTATGGGGAACTCTATCATTGTCTCCGTATTTTCCACCTTGGGAATGTTGTTTATCTGTGCGTTTGCAGGTTTTGCACTGGCAAAATATCAGTTTAAAGGAAAGAACGTATTTTTTATGGCTGTGTTAGCCACCATGATGGTTCCCATGCAGGTTACTATGGTGCCTGTGTTTGGTATTACAACGAACCTTGGCTTGATCGATACGCACCTGGGATTAATTCTGCCGCTTCTGGCATATCCATATGGTATCTTTTTGATGCGGCAGTTTATGGTAACAATACCGGATGCATTGGTTGAAGCTGCAAGGTTAGAGGGATGTTCAGAGTTCAGAGTGTTTTTTACACTGGTAATACCGTTAAGTAAACCGATCATCAGTACACTTGGAATTCTAGCCTTTTTGGACAGTTGGAATCAGTTAGTATGGCCGTTGATCTTAACAAAATCTTCAGAGATGATGACTGTGCAGCTTGCACTTAAAACATTTAAATCTGAATTTGGTATGAAATGGAACCTGGTCATGGCAGCAACATTTATATCTATTATTCCTGTTGTGCTGGTATTTCTCTTCTTTCAGAAACAGATCGTTGAAGGAATTGCAACATCTGGATTAAAAGGTTAAGGGAGGAGAAGGCAATGAATACAAATTATGATGTTATTATCGTGGGAGGCGGCCCTGCAGGCTGCGCTGCGGCGGTCAGTGCGGCAAGAAGAGGAAGCAGGGTTTTGCTGGTTGAACAATATGGTTTTTTAGGTGGTATGGGGACAGCAGCACTGGTAAGCCCTTTTATGTCTCATTATGCTGCAAAAACATATCCGGTTGATGTAAATACGAACATAGAAGAGTTAAAAGTTTTAAATAAAGGCGTCTATGAAGAAATACTGCAAAAGCTCGAAGAAAAAAATGCGTTATTAAAGTTCATTGATAATACGGCTTTTGATACGGAAAAACTCAAAGAGCTGTTGTTTGAAATGGTCTTGGACAGCGGAGCAGAAGTAATGCTGCATTCTTTTTTATGCGGCTCTGTAGTTGAGAATGGAAAGATCAAAGAAATTACAGTGGCAAATAAATCCGGAGTTATGAAACTGCAGGCACAGATTTTTATAGATGCAACAGGAGACGGGGATTTAGCCGCAAGAAGCGGGGCAATGGTTGAAATCGGGGACAATAAAAGTGGAAATTGTCAGCCGGCAAGTCTTATGTTCAAAATGGCAAATGTTGATTTCTATACAGAGCGCGGCAGTGTCGAATATCCGCTGCCGGAAGAAACCGGAATTCCATGCGGAAGAGTTCTGTTTTTTATGACAACACATCCCGGTGAAGTCATTATCAATATGACGCGTGTAACAGAACTGGATGCAACAAATGCAGAAAACCTGACACAGGCAGAAATTGAAGCACATAAGCAGGTGGAGCTGGTATCCCGATATTTAGTGGCTCATGTGAAAGGATTCGAGCATGCATATGTTTCACAGACAGGTACACAGATTGGAATCAGAGAATCCAGAAGAATCGTAGGTGAATATGTTTTAACACAAGATGATGTGCTTGGATGCAGGAAATTTGCAGACGGAATCTGCAGATCAGCATATCCGATTGATATACATAATCCATTGGGTCCGGGAACCGTCTTAAAACGTCTGCCGGTTAATGAATGGTATGAAATACCATATAGATGTCTTGTTCCATTAAAATTAAGTAATCTGCTGATAGCAGGACGCTGCATTTCTTCTACACATGAGGCTCATTCTTCCCTGAGAATCATGCCGAACTGTTACTGCATAGGCGAAGCAGCCGGGATTGCGGCCGATATCGCTGTAAAGGAACAGAAAAAACCGGGAGAAATTGACGGCAGAATAATCAGAGATATATTAACAGAGCAGGGTGCATTTTAGCACAGCGATAGAGAGAATGAAGAAAAAAATGATTCCTGTAGTATGATCATTTCCGCGGTTGATCAGATAATCGATTACGAAAGTATAGTTACAATATGCTGTAAATAAGTTTTGGGAATGGTCGAAAGAACAAGAAATGTTATTGAGGACAAGATGCACTGACTTTTTGGTCAGTGTATCTTGTCCATTTTTTTATTACCTTCCCTCATTTTCTGTATTTTTGATTTGTCAGATTTCGAGATAGTAATCAGTAAGTGGTAATAAGATAATAACTTGATCATTAGAGTTTTGTTTAGGCTTTTATAGTGAAAAAGTCATTACGAAGTGTTATAATTTATAATATAATTATATGTTTTGTAATAGTTGATATATCTCGGGATAATAGGAAAAATACTGATAACTGAAATTATGAAACACAGCTCTTGTGTTGTGATGGAACAGGGAGAAGTTGGACGGACTTTTGAAGCGGTCAGAAGATTAAAAGAAAAGGCTGCTCTCGCTGTGCATGCAGTACACGTAAAGTAAAAGAAAAGGAAGGAGGATATCAGAAAGGGGTAAACTTTAAATTCATACGTTTTGGGAAATACTAACGTGTGAAGGTATAAAAAACTATATCTTAAGGAAGGTGGTACAGGTTTTTATGATTCTTGCGCAATATACAATACGTTCAAAACAAAATTATATTTTCCGAAGTAATAAGATACAGGAAATAACAGGAGGGTCAGCCATCATTCGCGATGTATTCGGTATCCTTTTTCGTAAGGCCAGAGAGTGTGGTCTGATAGTTGAAACCTTAAACGATACGAGAGTTTCGCGCGATTTTAAATTAGAGAATGTTAAAGAACGGTTCAAAAATCAGACGCTTCACTTGATAGAATTATTTACTGGAGGTGGTAATGAGACAGTTCTTTATTCTGATGAAATAAGTTTCCAGCGGGCAAATCGTGCTTATACATATCATCTGACAAAAGAATATCCGGGATTGATTCCTTTGTGTGTTGGTATTCCTGTTGACGGAGACCCCAATTGTTATAAAAGGGATTATGCTTCTCTTATGGAAGCAGTAGAAATTGAAAAAAATAAAATGCTGCCCGGTTGTCTTATGCCTATGATGCCGTTTTCCGAGATGGACCGGAGTACCCAGCAGCCGATTTCTTATAAAGATAGAGTACATAAAATCAGCCGTTCTCAAGAAGCTCAGGTCAAGTATGAAGTTGGTAATAAGGAGAAAAAAGAAGATGATTTTGCAAAACTACTGGATGATATTGTGACGGAGAAAGGGGAGGAAAGTCTTCTGGCAATTGTCCATGCGGATGGAAATAATATGGGTGTGAAGATACAGCATCTTCTTGATGGACATTCCGATTATGATTTTTGTGTGTCAGCTATGAGACGGTTTACAGAAAATATAAATAATGCTTTCGTAAAAACCGGTATTGCAGGTATAAAAAATGAACTAGAAATTCTAAAAAAAGAAGACAAGGGACGACATCCTAAATGTTATCAGTATCGTGTAATCGTCTCTGATGGCGACGATGTGACTTTTGTCTGCAATGCAAGGTTCGCCCTGGCGCTTACGAAGGCATACCTGAAGGCTGTGGCGTCCTATGGTATTTCCCATAATACAGATGGGAATGAAGAGACATATAGTTCCTGTGCAGGAATCTGTGTATTCCATAGTCATTATCCTTTTTCCAGGGCTTATGAACTAGCGGAACAAGCCTGTGATCTGGCAAAGAAGCCGGTACATGAAACTTTGCTGCAGACCGATAGTAGAGGAAATCCGGTTCCGGAGGAGGAGTGTTGGCTGGATTTCCATTTTCTTCACAGTGGTGTGGCTTGTGAATTGGAGGATATTCGTGACAGACAGGATACTGCGTCGTGTATGGCACGCCCATGGCGTGTGACAGGTAATGGAAGACATACGGGAGGAAGAGACTTTGATATCCTTAAATTTGATGAGACAGTTAATCTGTGGAAGTCCTGCGGCGGCAGCAGGGCCAATATTAAAGATATAGGAAATTCTTTTGAGCAAAGTACAGCAGACGGTGAATATGAGCTTTCAAGAGTATACTATCGTTATGCGGAAATGGAAGAAAAATTAAAAGGTATTTTTGAAGATGAGAATCGTTTATATAAAACACTGTATGATGCAAGCGAAATGTACGATATCTGGTTTGGAGGAAAGGAACCCGTAAAAAATGAAAAAACTGAGAATAACATTACGCAGTGATCTGTGCGCTGGGAGCGGGGAGAGCTTTGGAAATTCTGTAGATACGGATATCTGTATTTCTGATGCTGGACTTCCTTATATTCCGGCCAGACGTTTAAAAGGCTGCCTGAGGGCAGAAGCCGTTCAACTGAAGAAGTATGGCAGTAAACTGGCAACAGATGAAAATATTCAGAGGTTATTTGGCGGAAAAAATGGATTTGAAGGTATACTTGTACTTGAGAATGCTGTTCTGGACGGGGCGGAATCTATGGAGCGCTGGTTGAAAAGTGTAAATGCAGATCCATCGGCTGAACCGATTCTTAAGGATACTGCCAGGCCCGGCAGCGTGGCGAGCCTTTTTTCTTATGTGCGAGGTCAGACGAAGATGCAAAAGGGGGTGCCTGTGGATGGTACTCTGCGTTATACCCGCGTATTGAATCATTATGACCCGCTGCATGTAGGAGAGGAACTTGTATTTTGGGCCGATTTTTCTTTAAAAAAGGGCAGTGAAGATGAATTTTCGGATGAATTAAATCTTTTGAAACAATGTTGTATGGCTTTGCGGCATATAGGACTTAGCCGTAACCGGGGTCTGGGAAACATTAAAGTTGTGTATGATGCAAAAAAAACCGGCGAAGAGACAGTGGTCGGTGAAATGTCTGAAAATGAACAAGATGCATATCAGTTTAATGAGGGTCAGTTGAAAGATAAGAGCGAGATGATTTGTATTACATATCACATTCACCTGGATGCACCTGTAACTTTGCCGGGGTGCAGTGAACTTATATCTGAGATTCCTGCCAGGAGCGTGATTGGCTGTATGAGTACGGAATATTTAAGAAATGGTTCTGCAGATGAGATATTTTCTAAACTGTTTTTAGATGGAACAGTGCAGTGGAGTTCTCTGACACCTGTTATCTCAGGAAAAATTTCGGCACCTACGCCTCTGTTTCTGGTAAATCTGAAGAATGAGAAACGATATGCTAACTGTGCAGGGGAAGAGGTAAGAGGGAAAAAACAGAAGACATTGGAGGGAACGTATGCTGTTGAGACTAAAGATGGCTACACGATTGCTAAGGCCAACAGCCACACCGTATATCATCACACAGTCCGGGTTGAGGGACAGGATGGGATGCTGTATATGCAGCAGTCTCTTGATGCAGGCATGATTTATGGAGGAACTGTTATCCTGCCAAAATATCTGGCAGAGAATGTATGGAACATTATTGTAAAAGCACCTCTTCGATTTGGACGGAGCCGGACCGCACAGTATGCGGCCTGCAGTATAGCAGGAGTTCCTAAGATATCGTCCTGCGCGATGGAAGAGATAATTGCGGAAACCGGGGAACCGATATATGTTGTGCTGCAGTCGGATTTGATACTGTCAGATTCGGGCGTGTTTGCAATGGACAATGCTTCTGTTCGTGATAAGATAGCTATGGAGCTTGGTCTGAATCCTGTATGCGAAGTGCCGGCCGACAGTGTAAGATCTTTGACTGATCGCACAAAGTATCATGTTGTCAGTGGTTATCATAGCATGTGGCAGCTGCAAAAACCCCAGTTATTGTCCCTGCAGGGTGGAAGCGTATTTTGTTTTATATCCCAAGAAAGGAAGACTCTTCCGAGAACATTTCGTATTGGGGAATTTAAGCAGGAAGGATTTGGCGTATGCCATGTTCTCAAGCAAAGTGAAATCAATAAGCTGCAGTATATCAGTAAAGGCAGTGTGGATCGTCTGAATGAAATCAAAGGAACAGATAAAATACTTGTAAATGAACTCAGGAATGCGCTGCTTATGACAGCTGCCAGACATGCTGCTGAAAATCATGCGCTGCAGTATGCAAAATCACATGCAGATGAACTAGAAACAGGATTAATTGGCCGTCTGCGCCTTATGACAGATGAAGCAGAGAATTATGAGGACCTTCTTAATCATATTGAAAGTATCAAAGACAGTGATGAGAGCAGCGAAACTGAAGTATCCAGGAAATTAAGGGTGAAACAATTCGTACAGGGACTATGCGGTTTATACAGACTGGAAGCGGACAGGCTGATTGGAAATTGTGAAATATCCAATGAGATAGGAAATAATAAGGTGGTTCAAAGAAAAATTCTAGGAGAATGGAAATCACTGTTACTTTTTGCACTTCATATTGTTTATTATGAAAAAGGAGGACAGTAATTTATGCAGAAAATGTATTATAAGCTGACCTTTTCACAGACTGCTCCGTTGCGCATATCTAATGGGGACGTTGAAAATACGGACAGTGATTTGATGTTGGATTCCCGTGGACTGCCATTTATACCCGGCAGCAGTATTGCCGGAGTCTTGCGTTCCTTCGTACCGGAAAGCGAGGGAGAAGAACTCTTTGGATATATTGGGAAAGATGGTAAAGTGCAGAGAGAAAGCAGCATATTGATAAGTGATGCTGTTTTGCCAGATATATGTAAAAGAAGTGACATACGAATTTCGCATAGGGATGGTGTCGGAATCAATGACAGAGGTACGGCGCTGGATAATGCCAAATATGATTTTGAAGTTGCAGAAATAGCGATGCAATATACTTCTATTTTGGAGTGGACTGGTAATACAAAGAGTGATCAGGGTGCAAAGCAGCTAAATATTCTGACTAAAATTATAGAAAGGTTAGAATCTGACGGAGTTTCATTTGGCGCGCGCACCAGCCGTGGTTACGGTTCTATGGACGTATTTGTCCAGAAAAGGGAATTTGATTTTGGAAAGGGGGAGATAAATTCAGCAGATGTACTGGATGAATGGCTAACTTTTGACCCCTTTGCACCGGATGCCCGGTGGGATATGTACAGTGGTCAGATTTCTAAAACGGCAGAGAATTATGATGTTTCTGGTCTTATCATTGAGATGGAATTTAAGATGGCCGGAAGTTTTGCAGTACGCAGATATAAAGAATGTGTGTCGGGGAAAGAGAATTTAGCATCCTCTGTACCGATGAAGTCAGCGTACGGAGCTCCGGTGATTCCCGGAACGAGCTGGGCAGGCGTGTTTCGGCATCATATGCTGGAACTGGCACGGCATATTTCCTGTCCGCAGGATATTCGGGATGATATTAACTTATTGTTCGGTGTTGTCAGGGAAAATAATGCAAAACAGAAATCAAATCTGTATTTCAGTGAAACTACGGTGGAAGGCGGGCAATCTTATACTATTACGAGAAATGCATTGGATCGCTTTACAGGCGCACCAGTTTCTCAGGCTCTGTACACCTCAGAATGGTGGCAGGGAGGAAAAGGAAAACTGGTAATCCGCTGTAGGGAAAGGCTGACATCTTTGTTAGGCCAGTTGTTAGCGGTTTCTATCATAGACCTGAACCTTGGACTCCTTACAGCGGGTGGTTCTGGCAGTACTGGACATGGCTGTGTTGAAATTCTTTCACTGAAAGTGAATCATCAGGACAAAACACAGGCTTTGAGCAGAATGGATACTACATTTCTGGAGGTGGAATCGAAATGAATAAGATATGGATAAAAGAATATGGAAATACTCCGGAAAGTGAAATACAAGGTGTCATCAATAGGTATATGCCTGCAGATTCTCTTGGTATTGCTTATTATACAGACCGGTTCCGTTCAGCCGACAAGAAGCATTTGGCAGCCCTGTGCGAGGATATTCCGCACTTGTTGGAACTTCGCTTATTTAATGATATGGGTGAGCTGCTTATACGCCGCAGCCATATTGGCGGAGCATTCGTCTGGAGACTGGCAGATGATAATACATTGGAAAAAGCTGCTGCGCTGGAAACAGATCAGTTCTTGAAAAAGCCCGCGAGTTATTATGTGGAGTATAAACAATATCTGGATATTGACTCTTCTTTTCAATCGGATATTGATAATTATGGATGCCACACACTTCGGACTACCGGTGGCGGATACTACGCCCTGCCTGTAGCCGAAAAACAGAATATGGTGTGTATTAAAGCATATCTGCAGTATGATAAGAATGGTTTGGCGCATATAGCTGATTATCGGCTTGCAGGTTTTTGTTGAGCGAAGGAGGGATAAATAATGGCAAAACTAAAGAATAACCAGACAGATAATATTGATTTTCTGAACCCTTATACCTTCGTTCCGTTCCAGAAAGTACCACCTAAACCTGAAGCATGGGAACAGAAATATTCTTCACCTGAAGACCTGCTGACGGGATGGCTGGATATTGAACTTATACCGAAAACACCAATTATCATACCGGACACAGCACATCGTGAAGAAATAAAGGTGAAAAATAAGAAAGGCGCTGACACAGTACATAATAAATATCCATTTCTTCGGCTGCCGGATACAGATGGTGTACCTGGGATTCCGGGAGGCAGTCTGCGGGGAATGCTCCGCAGTGTATACGAAACATTAACCGGAAGCTGTGTATCTTCATTAATGGATGAAAAACCTATCAGTCAGCGAAATCCATTGTATGCTGGATTCGACAAACGGGGTCTGCTTCACTATGATTTGGCTACAGATACATGGACCCTTCACCGTGCGGTTGTTTACCGGCAAAAATGTGGGAAACGGCAAGTTGAATGCGGAAAATATAAAGGATTTTGTACAGGAGAAAAGGTGTATTTTACATATGACCAGCACAGACTGTTAAATATCGGCAGGACAGTGCAGGATGTTTCAGGAAAAAATGACATTTCATTTTCTTACGATGTGGGATGGCTGCAGTTTAATATACCTATTCAGCAGGACTACAGTGTAACTGTATTACAGCCGGGGTCTGTCGTTCATACCTGGAAAGGAGAAGAATATTCGCCAGATAGAAAATTATTATCTGCACTTAGCCGGGATGGTGTTGTGGATAATTCATCCGAATCGCCTAAGCCCATGAAAGATTTAAAGAATAAACTTATGGAGGCAAAAAACGGAGGGGATAATTATGTTCCTGTTTATTATCTGACTTTCGAGAACAAAAGGGGAACAGAAGTCTATTTGTCCGGAAGCTCTATCGGACGTGTTGGACGTAATAGGAAGTGGAAAGAGATAATGGGCAGTTATGCACCCTGCGAAAAAATAGATTTTCTTTGTCCGGCCTGCCTTCTTTTTGGTACGAAGGCTGACGGTGGTGTAAGAGGGAGGCTTCGTTTTACCGATGCAGTACCGATGAATCCTGAAAAGATAAAGTCAGAATTACATACGCTGCAGATATTAAGCACTCCGCGTCCTTCGGCCTTTGAATTTTATCTCAATAAGCCGGCAGCAGATGCTGCATACTGGAACTTTGATTATTATAGTGTGACGGTGTATGAGGACGGGAAAGGGCATCCGGAATTTTATCCGGTGGAGACTATGATGCCTCGTGGGAGAAAATATTATTGGCATCACAGAGAAGCTGCTGAGGATGCTGTTATCAGATCCAATCAAAATGCTACGATGGAAGCTGTATCGGGAGAAAATTTTAAATTTAGAATGTATTTTGACGGAATCCAGCCGCAGCAGTTAAGTGATATGATATGGACCATCACTTTTGGTGAAAACAGTGCAGATAGTACAAGACTACACAAGATCGGACATGCAAAACCTCTTGGTTATGGTAGTGTGAAACTTCTTATAACGAATGGTGCAATCAGGAAGGTTAAGAAGACAAAGACAGGCTTGTCAGCAGAATTAGTACCGCTTAATATTGATGTGAATAAGGCAGGGGGCACTAATTGCGGAATCACTATGGGAGAATCGGGAATCTCATTGAATGCAGAGCTCAAAGCTGATGAGTCACGGAAAAAAATAATGAATAACATTTTAAAAATATGTGATGCTGATGTCAGTGAGAATCTGAACATACGTTATCCGGTCAAAGTTACAAAAAAGGGAGAGGAGGAAATCTTTGAATGGTTTTCTAAAAACCGAAATGTAAATAAACATCATATTTCACCGGATACCCTGCCGAATCCAACAGACAAAAAACTTACATTGAGAGGGACGGTCTTATCATCTGATTCAGCGCAGGGGAAAAAGAATGCGGACAGCACTGATGGCGAGGGAAAGTATGCTGATAAAGCGAATCAGGGAAATAAAATGGGTGAATCTCGGAAAGTAAAAGCTGTAGTACTGAGGATTAATGCAAAAGGGAATTGCAGACTTAAACTTCAGGGCAAGGAGTCAGAAGGGCAGTTCAATACAAGAGGAAAATCATATTCATCTGGTTCAGAGATAGATGTCTATATTACAGGATACAGCGATAAGTATGATGTGTATTGGGTAAAACCGTTAGAATAATTAAATATTATTCAGCAAATGTATTTCCGGTGAATTGTAGGTGCGGTATATTGCTTTGCTGGGATATAAAATGCATTTTTTCCGATATTGTAGGTTTAGAGTGTGTTTGAAGATTGTGGGAATAAATTTTCAACACACTCTAATAATCCATTCGGCCAGAAATTTTCAGCTATAACCTGTGAGGCTTTAAAATATTTGCATGTTAAATACTGTCATAAAATTAACTGCAGATATTAAAATCTTATTTAAAATGTAAAGGTGTACGTGTATATGATAAAGGGGAATAATATGATGAATGCTCGGAATAGTCAGGAACTTGAGTCGAAAAAGGAAGGTACAGTACCAATGCCCAGAGAAACGGTTGCAGTAATACCGGATATTTCAGATAGTGTATTGCATCGATTTAAAGCAAATAATATTTTGTTGTTGAATATGAGTATATTACGTAGTGACGGGAATATTACAGAAAGCTCATATTGTTATAACGGAATTACAGTTAAAGGATTCGGACAATTGGAAGCGGTTCCTAAATTATTAATAAAGGAAGGTAAAACGCCGGATATTATCATTATACTTGCATCAGCTGCTACGAGAAAAGAAGTGGATTTTTCTATTCAAAGTGAAGATAGTACAATTGCAAAACGAGGTTCGGCAGTAGACTTTTTTAAAGAGCAAATAGCTGAAGCGAGTGGAAATTCTGTTTCCTTTAAAGTGGTAGAACTGGATAAAAGAAATGCATCTCATGTGGAGCATTTAAAAAATGGAGAAAATCGAGAGCAGGAATTGAATAAAAAAGACGTTGTTTCCGCAGTAGGAAATGTAGTTGATATTATCCGATTATTAAAACGTAATAATGAGAAAATTAATTTGTATTTAGATATTCATGGCGGTCCAAGGGAAGATCAGGTGGTAATTGAAGCTATTATTAATCTGCTTGCTATGGAAGATATCTGCATTACAGATGCGTTTAGTATTAGTGGTGGTGGTCAGAATGTTCCTATTATGAACGTTACCGAACTCTTTAAAATCTTTAACTTCGTATCAGCAATGAATGAGTTTACGAACTTTGGGCTGGGTAAAAGTATAAAGGAATATGTGAGTGGACTTTCAAGAGAGGCATATGAGGACGAATTTTATAAGGAAATATCCAACGGTATTGGAAGAATTTCAGATGCATTGCTGTTGTGTAGAGTAAACGAATTTGAGAGTGCTCTAGATAGTATGCAGAAGATTATAGAAAAACGCGATCATAAAATAGTAATAAATGATTACCTGGATATATTTATTAAAAATATTAAAAATAATTATGGTGTTTTGCTGCAAAAAAATAAAAGAAATCTGCAAAACGAAGTGCTTTGGGCATATAAAAAAGGGTTTTATCAGCAGTGCCTTGCAATCATTGAAGCAAAAACACCGGAATATGTATTTACAAATTTTTTTGAATACTCTGAAACAGATGGGGTGAAATGTGAAATATGGAATAAACAGAATAATTGCAGAAAGAAACAGATAAGTAAGCGGTACTTTTTAAACCGTATTTCAAGAGGAAGATGTAAAGATTCGGTAGAAGCACAGTATGAGTATTTATCAAAAACATTGTTGTATTCAAAGCAAAAAATTAACCAGCGTAAAATATATGAAGTCATAGATTACGAACTAGAAAATAACAGAAAAGATAACAGAAAAGATAACAGAAAAGAAAAATATGATATTATATTTTATTGCAAATTTACGCAAGGTGAAGATTTTGCGGGATTTTTGAAAGAGTGGAAAGTGATAAAGGAAATCCGTAATAACGTAATGCATTTGAGAGAGGATAAAAAAGTTTCTATTAATCAAGAAAAGGTGTGGGTGACACTTACAGTCGTTCATGATCAAATAAAAGAATATCTACGTTTACTTAATAAACTTAAAATATAATAGTTAAGTAAAAAAATTGTAATCTGTATACGAGAAAGTAACTGCAACTGGTGGGATGACAGGTGAGATAATTTTATGTACAATCGTATCGGAAAGTATAGGATGGTATGAAGGCAAGATATTTGTATTACACAGGGGGGCTGTAGATTACGACCGTACAGGGCCGTAATCTACAGATGCCGATATTATTTAATTATAAATGCAGCAGCCAGTCGATCACATTTATCAATTTAATACCGTTGTAATTGGATGGATTCCAGCGGACGCATTTCTCTGGCAAAAGTTTCATCTCCGGTCATATCAGCTGTTACCTGGAAATAGGTGTATGCATTTTGATTCCTGGCAACAAAATCTACTTCTGTGTTGCCGAGTTTTCCAATATTAACTTGATAACCGTGACGAAGCAGTTCAAAATAGACAATATTCACGATTGAAAATCCCAAAACATACCGCTGCCACGGAAGGATATATCCACTAAGTCCAAAATCAACAATGAACCATTTGGAATTGGTTTTTAAGAGCTGCTTTCCTACAATATCAAAACGGTCTGCTTTGTAGAAGATAAAGGATTCAGAGAGAGCTTCCATATAATCACTTACAGTATTGGCAGATGTTTTTTTCCATTGGATGTGAGATAATCATTTTTACAGAAATGAGATTGCCGACAACACTGGAAAGATAGCAGGCTATTGACTTTAGAAGAGCAATATCTGTAATTTTTCTTTTATTCGGGTCATTTTCACGGCTGATCTGCCGGTCTTCCATATACTTAATAATAACTGTATTATAAATGCCTTTCAGATAGACGTATGCTTTTTCCGAAGTTTTTTTCATGGCGGACAGATAATGGAAGCCGCCATATTGCATATGTTCTGCAAATACAATGTCTGCATACCTTCCTGTGTCCTCCATGGTGTAGTAATCCAGAAAGCAAAAGGGGAGTATGGAAATTTCAATGTATCTTCCGGTAAGGAGGGGTGTGAGATCACTGGGAAACAAATAAAATTCCGAAATCGGAATTACAATTACCTCTTGCGTTATGCCTCCCAAAGAGATATAATATTATTACACTAAACGTAATAAAGAAGGGAATATGCATGCGCGAATGCGGAAATGAAATATTGACCGAAATCTCCTATCTGGTATTGCTGGCATTCTGCAGTCCGAATCATGGATATGGAGTTATGCAGTTTCTGGAGGAGCACACAGAAGGCAGGGTAAAACCCGGGGCAGGAACACTTTACGGGGCAGTGAATGCGCTGCTGAAAAAGGAGTGGATCGCTCTATATGCCCGGGATGACAGGAAAAAGACGTATTTGATCACAGATAAAGGCAGAGCTGTTTTGGAAAGGGAAGTGAGAAGGCTAAAGCTGAATTATACATTGGGACAGCAGATATTGAATGGAGGGGATGAGAATGGAAGTGACTAAATTTTTTCTGTCCATAGAAAAGGAAGAAAAGTGGCTGAATGATATGAGCAGTGAAGGCTGCCGTTTCGTCGGAAAGCACGGGTTCTCTTATAAGTTTGAGCCCTGCGAAAAAGGGACATACCGGTACTGTATAGACCAAAGGGGATTTCTTAAAAACAGTGAGGAGTTTGTGGGATTTTTAGACGAGTTAAATATGAAACTTGTTCATAAACAATGGGGATTCTACTATTTTGAAGCAGATGGAAGCTGCAGTACGGAAAAAATATATACGGACATAAAATCTAAGTCCAGTTTTTATCTTCGATGCATTTTATGGCTTGCGTGTATCGGAATATTAAACATCTCCATAATAAACCATGCAAATGGTCCCTATTTTTTAAATATTTCAATTCCTATAGTTGCAAATACGGTTGTGTTATGCCTGGTATTATCTGCAATATTGAAATACGTTTGGAATATCCTTTTGCTGCATCTGAGAAAGTAGTTTGGTATTATGCCGGAGTATATTAAAAAACTTCATGCATCCATACAACGAAGAGAATAAAAGAGGAGGAAATACCACATGACAGAAAAAGTCCTGTACGAAGAGCTATGCCCGGCAGAATTTCAGGACCGGCTGCAGGCGTGCCCTGTAGCGTACCTGCCGCTGGGGACGCTGGAATGGCATGGGCCTCATCTGCCCCTGGGAGCGGACGGGATTCAGTCTCAGGAATTATTTATACGGACAGCAGAAAGGATAGGCGGAATCGTATTGCCGAAACTCTTTCTCGGGCCTGACCGGTTTTACCATGACCCGGAGAGGGAGCTTTACGGTATGGATATCTGCACAGGCGGGACCATAGTGCCTTATGAAATGCAGCAGCTTCCCGGAAGTGCCTACTGGATGCCGGATGAGGAGTACCGAGGAATGATTCTGCGTATTGGAGCCAATCTGTCCAGAGCAGGATTTAAAATTCTTGCTGCCCATGGCCATGGGCCGTCCATTCGGCAGTTTGGTGCTCTGAAAGAAGAGCTGCACAGCAAATGCGGTCTGATCGGGGTGACAGCTTTTGATTTCATGGAAGATGACAGGCTGAGATTTCAGAATGACCATGCTGCGGCCAATGAGACTTCCATTACCATGGCGGTCCGCCCGGAACTTGTTCAGCTTGAAAGGATTCGGAACGGAGAGGAACTGCCCATAGCTGTGGCAGGGGCTGACCCGAGGACAGATGCCTCACGGGAATACGGAATGGAAATATTGGAGATGAATGTAAATGCCCTCTGCCGGGGAATCGGAGAGCTGCTGAACAAGGAAAAACTTACTTTGTAATGGCGAGAGGGTGCGAAGATAATACTGTTCAAGTTTAATGGTATATGCCCTGCCGAAAGTACGGGAGGGACTCATCTGCCGGCTTTTTGCGGAGACAGGTAAGAACTGCTGGTTAGAGTTACCGTTTAACTGTGATTACGGAGGAGAAAAAGAACATCAAATGCCCCATAAATGTCATGATACAGGCACTTATGGGGCATTTTTACCATTAGAGTTATGACAAATGGCTGTGCGTCTTCTGCCATCCGAAAGAGCGGCTATTTGATTGCAATCTTAAACACTACGGGTTTGTCGGATCTCACATTCTGCGTTTCTATTTCCAGCCCGTTTTCTGTTCTTTTCCATATCGGGGATTCCTCAAAACCGAGCACTTCCACATTTTCAATGATGCCGTGGAATTTCGGCAGTCTGGATGCATCCTGTTCGGCCAGGGATTTTATGACAATGCGACCGTCTTCAGGATAGGAAAGGCAGGCGGCATAGAGGTGTGATCCCTTAACTGTGAACCGGAAATCCTCTTTTGTAAAGACTTTGTCCTTACCATCTGTAAACTGTCCTTCTTCCACCTTTGTGGGACCTTCCGCGGCTGTGCGCCACACGCGGGAGCCGTAAATGGCCTCACCGTTTGCCTTCAGCCATGCTCCGATCTGCAGCAGTATCTCCGTGTCCTCCTCCGAGATGGTTCCGTCTGCCTTCGGGCCTACATTCAGCAGAAGATTTCCGTTTTTGCTGACCACATCCACCAGGTCACAGAGGATATCCTTTGCCTTTTTAAATTCGTTGTTCTCTGTATAACACCAGGAATTTTTTGCGGCAGCAGTATCTGTCTGCCAGTAAAATGGCTGTACGTCCGCAAACTGTCCCCGTTCAATATCCACCAGGGCGGTGCCGAACATGAAGGCGTCGTGTTTATAGGCGATCACAACCTCTTCTTTCCACTCTGCGGCGCGGTTATAATAATAGGCAGCGATTTTCTGCAGATAGGGTTTGGCGCTGCTGTGCTGGATCCACCAGTCAAAGTACAGCTCTTTTACGTGGTAGCGGTCTATAAGCTCACAGGTCCGCACCATCCAGTCCTCAAGAAATTCTCTGGTGGGGACGGGTTTGCTGAATAAGTCCTGATGGTCCCCCTCCGGCATGGCAGGCCAGTACAGGTCTCCTTCTTTTTCAGAGCCGGTGATATCGCTGTCAAAATCCCGCCCATGTCCCATAAAAAACCAGTGTTCAATACGGTGGGTGGAGGCTCCGTTCACCAGCCCGTTTTTATGCATTTCCTCTGTCAGTTCTCCCAGGACGTCACGGTGCGGGCCCATTTCAAAAGCGTTCCAGTGGGAAATATCGCTGCGGTACATCTGGAAGCCGTCGTGGTGCTCTGCAACGGGAACAACATATTTGGCCCCGGCCTTTTTAAACAGGTCTATCCAGGCGGCGGCGTCAAATCGTTCTGCTTTGAACAGGGGAATGAAATCCTTGTAGCCGAAGTCCTTCTGATCTCCATATACCCGGCGGTGGTGTTCGTATTCCGGACTGCCCTGTATGTACATATTCCGCGGATACCATTCGTTTCCGAATGCGGGTATAGAGTAGGCGCCCCAGTGAATAAAAATACCGAATTTTGCATCCCGGAACCAGGCGGGGGTCTCGTGGGCAGAGAGGGAATCCCAGTTGGCTTTGTATGGCCCTCTGTTAATGACATCTTCAATTTGCTGTAAATACATTTCTTTGCTGTACATAGGCGTTCTCCTTTCCGTAACTGTCTCTATTGTATGTCCCGGCACAGGAAATAAAAAGACAGAAAAGCGTCCAGTTTTCTGCCGGGATGTCGTTATTTTCAGGGTGAGGACACCGCGTGCTCAAAACCGGTTTTCATATACGCGGAAAGCATGTATAATTACAAAAAAGGTGTAACTATTCAGCCAGCTGAATAGTTACGGGTATTCGCCCATTAAAAATCGCTTTGCGATGGGACGAATACCTGCTACCACTACTCTTATGCACGGTCAGCGCAGTAAATGCGCAGACCTGACTGAACAGTTATAAAAAGGTAACGATTCCGCCGGCTGAATACTTACCAAGTAAAGCTTCTGAAAAGAGGAAGAAAAATGGCAGATGTGAATTACAAAGTGAATCTGGACGGTGTACCGTTTCATATAGTATCTGTGGGACATGGAATCACAGGTCACATTAAGATGCACGTGCACAGCATAACCAGCTATGAAATTCATTATATAGAATCAGGAGAAGGCATACTGCGCCTCCGTTCGGGAGAGCACGGACTTAAAAAGGGGACCTTTTACCTGACAGGACCGGGAGTGGCACATGAACAGATCACAGTGTCCCGGGAGCCTATGGAGGAGCTGGTCCTCTATTATACGGTTCCCCTGTCCTGCAGGGCGCAGCGGCAGCAGGAGGACTGGATGGAATGCCTGCTGGACCAGCGTTTCTGGATTGGAGATGATGCGGGGGAGGTGTCGGATATCCTCCGGGGGATAATCCGTGAGACAGAGAGGAGACCTGCCGGGTTTCAGGCAATGATACCGCATCTGGCAGGACAGCTTTTTATCACACTTGGCAGAATGTACCGGGCAGGCCAGCCGGAGCAGGGAGAAGTGTACATGCCCTGCTCCGATGAGGGGAAATATCTGCAGATAGAGAGAATGTTTCTGGACGACCCGGTACATATTACCATACACGGACTGGCGGAAGCGCTTGGGCTCAGTGTGCGTCAGGTGCAGCGCCTGATGAAGAGCCATTATGGAATCACATTCCGGCAGATGCAGATGGATAATAAACTGGAGCTTGCCTGCCGTCTGCTGGAGGATACCCGTGATTCTGTGGAAAAAATTGCAGAGAAGACCGGGTTTTCCGCGGCGGATTATTTTGGGTACTGCTTTAAAAAGAAATACGGAATGTCTCCCGGTAAGTTCAGGAAAGAGGCGGGAAAAAGACCGTGGATACCCGAGGAATAGTGTACGGTATTTGCAATGTTTTGTATAAAAATAGGAATAAAAAAATTCTTTATTCATGATATCATTCTATGGTGCTGTATACAGCAATACATAACACTGTCCCGGCTGTATAATATCTATACATCAGAGTCCGGGCAGGGAGAGGAGATACATGAAGTTCAGAATAAATAACCCGGATCATGAGAAAAGTCCCTATACCGGAATGGGAAGAGAACACTGGCTGGATGCTGCTCAGTTTCTGTTAGAAGGGATTTTCTCTAACATCGGGGATTTTGACACGCCCATATACTGTCCGAGAACAGAATTTACGGTCAGTTATCCAAATAAAAACAGCGGGGAATGGAAAGCATTCGCCGCCAGATTCGAGGGCCTGGCGAGGAGCTTTCTGATAGCGGCTCCGCTTCTTCACAACAGGCCGGAGGCTGAGGCAGGGGGATTTTCCGTAAAGGAGTATTACAGAGAACATATCCTTCGCGCAGTCACAAAGGGAACCGGGGATTATATGCTTACCTACAGAGAGCTGGATGCCATGTCCGGGGAAAAGGAGCATTGTTTTCAGCATACCTGCGAGTGCGCGTCGCTGGCGATTGGCCTCTGGCAGTGCAGGGAAGTTATATGGGATTCCTACACACAGCAGGAAAGGGATAAAATAGCGGGGTATCTGCGCGAATTCGGAGACGCGAGGACAGTGCCCCACAACTGGCGTCTGTTCAATATGCTGATCTTAGGGTTTCTGTGGAGCCAGGGATATGAAATTGATGAGCATAAGATGAAGGATCATGCCCAGACCATTCTTTCCTACTATGCCGGTGACGGCTGGTTCAGGGACGGACACCGTTTTGATTATTACAGCCCCTGGGCTTTTCATGTGTATGCTGCACTCTGGAATGTGTGGTACGGGTACGAGAAAGAACCGGATATGGCAGAACGGATAGATGCGTATTCCAACTGCCTTCTTCAAAAATACACGGGAATGTTTGACAGAGAGGCCCATGTGACCATGTGGGGAAGAAGCGGTATCTACCGGAATGCCGCCACTGCGCCCTTTGCCTCAGTGTTCTTCCTGAAAAGACACGAGATGGACCCCGGACTTGCCAGGCGGATCAATTCCGGAGCGCTTCTGCAGTTCATACAGAACGACAAAGTGTTTCAAAACGGTGTGCCTGTTCTTGGGTTTTACGGGGAGTTCCCGCCCATGCTTCAGGATTACAGTTGTGCAGAGAGTCCCTTTTGGATGGCAAATCCGTTCCTCTGTCTGAATCTTCCGAAAGACCACCCCTTTTGGACTGCGAAGGAGAATAACGGGGACTGGGACACTTTGAGGGAGGACGCGTACAGCTCTTATGTTATGGACGGACCGGGCATCGCGGCCTTTCATCAGGGTGCCAACGGGGCGGCGGAATTCTGCACAGCTAAAAATGTGTTCCACCCGCAGGATGATTACATCAAGGCATATATACGTCTGGCGTTTCACAGCCGTTTTCCCTGGGAGGATTTTGACCGCCGGGGGGCAGAGGCCATGCAGTACAGCCTGCAGTTCGATGGGGAGCATCAGGCGCAGATTCCCAATATCATGCTGTATGGCGGGGTGCGGGACGGCGTGCTGTACCGCCAGGAGTATTTTAACTTTCAGTATAATTTTCAGGGGCTGGCATGTATGGATCTGGCGGATATTCCACTGCCTAACGGTATCCTGCATGCGGATAAAATGAGGATACATGAGAAACCCTTCACCCTTACTTTGGGAGCGTATGGTTTTCCGAAGGAGGGGAACGTACAGACAGAGCGCAGGTCAGATGGCACAGCGCAGGCCTTGATCGTGAAAAATGAAAAGCGGAGCCTGGCCTTTGTGAGTTATACCGGCTTTGACAGCGTTGAAATGAAGGAGCGCACAGGCGTAAATGCAGTCGCTGAGAGAAGTATTCTGCTTTACGGAAAATGCAGAAGAGAAGAGTATTATGAGTACAGGCCCTATGTGATGGTCTATGCTGTTCTGACCGCGGAGGGCAGGGAGTTTACCGGGGAGGAATTGTTCCCTGTCAGTGAAATCAAGTTTCAGGATGAGGAGCAATGCGGAGCTGCAGGGCCTGTGAGAATCACGCTGCGTTCAGGGAGAACGGTCTGCGTGGATTATGAAGGGCTTGAAGGTAATTTAAGTCTTTAGACAGGCACGTTTATGAACAGGAAAATGAGTCCGGGAAAACCCGGACTCATTTTTTTGCTTTATCAATAACATGTTCCGCATACTTCTGCGGTGTCATTCCCGTATATTTACTGAATACCCTGATAAAGGTATTAGAACTGTTGAAACCGGTCATAGCACTTAAATCTTTTGTCTTTAAAGACGGGTCCTTTTCCAGCAGCGTCCTGGCCTGATTGATGCGGTAATTGTTCAGGTAATCCTTAAAGTTATTGTCACTGAGCTGTTTAAAGAGAATCCCGCAGTATTTGGGAGAGATGTTGAACTGGTCTGCCAGGTCGTTGAGCATGATATTATCCCTGTAATTCTGATGGATATAGTCAAGCATGCGGGACAAAATGGCTTCATCCTGTGTCTGGCTGCGCCTGTTTTTCTCCTTTATGATCTCAGAGATGACGGTTTTGATGCCTGTTATGGTCACGGAATCGGCCCAGTGTGTGTACCAGTGTTCATAATCAATGGACCGGCCGATAAATTCCTCGGGGCTTGTCTTAAGCTCCTGAAAAACCCTGTTTATGGTTCCGATCAGAGCGTAGACAAAGTTCTGGAGAACCTCCATAGACAATACCTTGTGGACAAGATTTTCCCGGATCAGGCTGTCGAACAGTTCCATTGCCTGTTCCCGGCCGTTGATGATCTCCTGGATCAGCTTGTTCTCCGTTGAGAGAGGATAAGAATAGGTGGCGGAATCTATAGCGGCGATCTGTTCGTGGGTAATGATTTTGTCATGGGGGAGCATGGGCAGATACTCTGCTATTTTCAGCGTTTCCTGATAACAGTGGTAGAGATTTTCAAATCCCCGTCTTACTGTGCTGAGCACGGTCTGCTCCTCCCAGTATTTGCCTGATTCGTCACCTTCCATAGGCGCGGACAAAGCCCTGGCGGTCAGTAGTTTTGCGCTCTCCATACTGTCGGTTTTCAGGATCAGGGCGCAGCGGTACATGGAAAGCTTCACGAATACAATATCATCTCTCTTTACGCAGTTCTGGAAGATCAGGTTCTTGTACATTTCAAGCTGGCAGAATCCGCTGTCATCCAAAGTCTGGGAGGCATCCGGTGAAAAACATATAAGCCCCACACAGAACAGGCTGTTGTCAGGGAAATACGGTTTTTCTTTGGGGGCCAGATATCCATTGGGGTCTGTGAGCAGATTCTGGTAATACTGCTGGGCCAGAAGGGTGTTGGTGGTCTTCCTGGTTGCCATCAGGCTGTGGTTTAGACTCTGCATCTTTGCCAGGTTGTCGTTCAGGATCTGGAATTCATCGTAGCTTTTGGAATCTTTCTCTATATGAGGCTGCAGTACCTCGTATATGGGGCGGTACAGAAGGTTCACCACATAATAAAAGGCAGCGCTCAAAAGGATAAAAATGACCAAAACCGCCAGAAGAAAGAGGAATATGTTCATGGCATTGAAGCTATACCGGTCATACAGGTAAGAGATATTCCAGTTCATAGACAAAAGGTGGGCGTTGGCTATGTAATAACCGGATTTTTTTACGATATCCCGGCCTGCGTCCAGATCTGTTCCAAGGGATGTAAAGAGAGACACATCATGTTCATCCAGGGAACTGGGGATAAACAGACCGTCCGTGTTGGAAATCCAGTATTTTTCCGGTGTGGCAGTACCCACAAGGGAGCTTATGGGGATATCAGCCATGTAAATACAGGTGCGCGGCTGCTTATACCCCTTGATCAGATAATAAAGGGAAGCCAGCTCGTCCCGGTCATTGTAATGCGGAATTACATAGGGAAACATATTCTTATCAAAATATTCCTGTATATCTGTCAGATCATCTTCCGATAATCCCTTTTTCTTTAAAAATTCAGAGACAGAGAAAGAACCCTCAGGGGACAGGACACTGGAATGTGTGTTGTCATCAAAATCTGTCTGTCCGTTGTTGAGCAGAAGATACACCTGAAAGCGTGTTTCCACAGCGCCTGCGTATTTGAGAAGCGCTTTCTGTGCCCGGGAGGAGAGCAGATAAAAATCACGTGTGCCCTCTGAGACAGACCATTCCTTGATCAGGGAATCATTTACGATATCCGTCATGGTGTTGGATATCTCTTTCAGAGAGACTGCGCTCTTTTCCTCCAGGATCGTGCGGGATACAGAGATGGAGGTCTCATAATTCTCTTCTGAGCGCTGAGTCAGCAAGATGCCTGAGACGGAGGCCAAAACAAGAGTCACCACAGCGGCCAGAAGCAGGAATACGATTTTCAGTTTTTGGTGATATAATCCGGATGGCTGTTTCTGCATATCTGCTGTCTCCTTTTTTCTTTGATCCGCGTCAAGTTCCCGCTGCCAGGTTTATGTGCGAAATGGAAGGGGGATTTTCCTGACGAGATTAAATTATAATTGCATTTTGTTGATAATTCAAGTGGAAGCGCCTTTATTTATGGGCCTTGGGATAAAATGGTGATGATTTGAAAAATGGTGATGCCCCGGAAACTAGCGCTTCTTTGAAAAACAGGGACGAAGTGAAAAATGTGTATCCCAAAAATCCGGAAGAAAATAAGCCGTGGAATTTGATGATTTACATTTCAAAAAATTTCCGTTAAGGTGTGGATATCGACTCGAAGCGCTTCGATAAAGGAGAAAGGAGAGAGAAGAGGACTTTGGCTAAACAACAAATAAAAATACAGAAGAAAAGAAATTTTTCTTTTGTCATAAAAAAGATAGCTTCAAGTAAGGAATTATACCTTCTGCTGCTTCCCGGTATTATATGGTATCTTCTATTTGCTTACCGCCCAATGACAGAACTCAAGATAGCATTTTACGACTACAATGTATTTCAGGGTATTAAAGGAAGTACATTTGTGGGACTGCAGAACTTTATGGAATTTTTCAGAGGGAAGGATTTTCCCAGGGTATTAAAGAATACCTTAATGATCTCCTTCTGGCAGCTTTTGATCTGTTTCCCGCTTCCGATTGCCCTGGCAGTCTGTGTGACGGAGATGAAGAACAAGTTTGTCAGCAGGATGACACAGATGTCCACATTACTGACACATTTCATATCAGTCGTGGTTGTCTGCGGTATCGTGATCAACTTCCTGTCTCCAAGTACGGGTGTCATCAACCTGGTGCTGGAGAAAATCGGTGTGGACCCTGTATACTTTATGACGAAACCGGAATATTTCAAGGGAATCTACACATTAATGACCTTATGGCAGAACGCGGGATTTGACGCCCTGGTGTATATCGCGGCGATCATGGGAATTGACCCGCAGCTTTATGAGGCAGCAACCGTGGACGGCGCGGGGAAAATGAAGAAGATTTTCCATGTGACGATTCCCGCCATTGTGCCCACGATCGTGACGATGCTGATCCTGAAGCTGGGAGGTATTATCAAGGTGGGATACGAGGCAATCTTACTGTTATACCAGCCGGCAACGTATTCTGCGGCTGATGTGATCTCTACATATTCTTATCGTCTGGCATTTGAGAATGGAAACTATGGGCTGTCTGTTGCCGCGGGACTCTTTGAATCCGTGGTGGCATTTATCATGGTAATTCTTGCAAACAGATTCAGCAAGAAGATTTCCGACAACGCGTTATGGTAAGGGGGAAGAGAGATGGCAGGAAATAAAAGAAAACAGGGGCAGGTCATCGGAATGGGAGAGCGTGTCTTCAATGCGGTAATGATCGTTCTCGGTATCGTAATCACATTCATTGCCCTGTATCCCATATATTATGTATTGATCTCCTCCTTCAGCAAGCCTTTCTTCGTGGAGAATGGGGATGTGCTGCTGAAGATCAAAGAATTTACCACAGCCAGCTATGAAGCTGTGTTTAAGAGGGACGGACTGTGGACTTCCTATGGCAATGCCATTTTCTATACCGTGTTCGGACTCATGGCAAATATGTTTTTTACCACGACCATGGCATACGCATTGTCCAAGAAATATCTGATGGGAAGAAAGCTTCTGACCCTGTTTACGGTATTCACCATGTGGTTCAGCGCAGGTATTATTCCGACTTACATGAACTTCAACAACCTGGGTCTGCTGGATACAAGGACAGCGATCATTTTCGGATTTGCCATTGAGACCTATAACCTGATCATTATGAAGAGCTTTTTTGAACAGGTACCGGAAGCGCTGGAGGAAGCGGCATTCATTGACGGGGCAGGGCATTTCAGGGTATTCTGGAATATATATCTTCCCCTTTCCAAGCCGGCGCTTGCCACAGTGGGGCTATTCTATGGTATCAGCCGCTGGAACGGATACTTCTGGGCAATGCAGCTTTTGAAAGATGACAATAAGATACCCCTTCAGGTTTTCCTGAAAAAACTGATCGTAGAGCGGGTTTCCAATCCGTCGGATGCGGCTATTGTGACAAAGGCATCCTTAACATCACCAACTACACAGGTATACGCACTGATCATTCTGGCAATCGTTCCGATGATCGTGGTATTCCCGTTCATTCAGAGATATTTTAAAACAGGCCTCACCGTCGGCGGTGTAAAAGGCTGATCATAAACGGAGGATTATTATAATGAAGAGAAAACAGATCACAGCATTATTACTGACAGCAGTTCTGGGAGCATCCATGGCGTTTGGAGTGACTGGCTGCGGCAAGGAAGAAAGCAGCAAAGAGACAGCATCAGGCAAGGACGGCAGCAAGGAGTTTACTGCCTTCATGTTCCTGTCAGGGACACCGTTCAATTCTGACTGGGAAGTGTGGAAAGAAGTGGAGAAAAAGACAGGCGTGAAACTAAAAGGCGTTGTGGCTTCCTCCAACTCAGACTACGCCACTGCATTCCAGAACATGGTTGCATCCGGTCAGCTTGCCGATATCATTGCCTGCGACCTGACTACAGATATAGAGAAACTGGGCAAGGACGGCGGAGTTATTCCTTTAAATGACCTGATCGAGGAACATGCACCACATATCAAGGAAGCCCTGGACAGCGACCCGAACCTGAAATACCAGGCGACAGCAGAGGATGGGAATATCTACAATATTCCGTTGGGAAAAGAATTAAAATCTTCACAGTTCTACTGGATCCGCCAGGACTGGCTGGATAAGCTGGGTCTGGAAGCACCTACAACCGTAGATGAGCTGCACGATGTACTGACAGCATTCAAAAACAATGACCCAAACGGAAACGGACAGGCTGATGAGATCCCGCTGTTTGACCGCTCCGCTACCGCAGAAACGGAGATGGGTGAATATCTGGCCTTATGGGATTCCAGTGCTTCCTTCTATCCCCGCGACGGCAAGATCACTTACGAACCGCTGACAGAGAATTATAAAAACGCGGTGAAGAACCTTGCCCAGTGGTACAAGGAAGGACTGATCGATCCGGAAATCTTCACAAGGGGAATGTCAGCAAGGGATACACTTTTGAGCAACAACACCGGCGGATTTACCCATGACTGGGTAAGTACAGGAAACTACAATGACTCCCTGGGTGAGGAAATTCCGGGATTCCAGATGACAGCCATCGCTCCGCTGAAGGACCAGAACGGAAATGTGAAAGAGCGTGACTATCGTTACGCAGAGTGCGGATGGGGCATTTCTTCACAGTGCAAGGACCCGGAGAGCGTAATCAAGTTCATGGACTTTATGTTTACAGAGGAAGGTTCCGATCTGATGAACTGGGGCATTGAGGGCAAGACCTATACAGTGGATGACAAGGGAAATAAGGCATTTACAGAGGAAGTATTTAATTCCGGGCTGGCTCCTGTGGAGTATCTGCGTTCTTTAGGCTCCCAGTACCGTGCAGGCTATGTACAGGCAGCAGACTATGAATACGCTACCATGAATGATGCGGGCAAAGCGGCAAATGAGCTGTACGATGCACATGACGAATGGTTCAAGGCACCGAAACTTCCGGAGCTGAAGCTGAGCGCGGACGGAATGGATGAATATAAGAGTATCATGTCAGGAATTGAGCCTATTGTATATGAAAAACTGCAGAGCTGGATCTTAGGCTCCAGCAATATTGACGATGAGTACGACGCGTTTATCCAGGAGCTGAAGGACAGAGACATTGAGAAGGCCATTGAGATTCAGCAGAAGGCATACGATAACTATGTAAAAGTGACGAAATAGACAAGAGGAGGATGTCATGGAGCGGCAAAAATTGCAGAGAGCTGCAGATACGGCGGTATCCATTCTGAAGGAGAACCTGAAGGATTATACCTTTTGTTTTCCCGGTTCCAACAGTGAAAACCAGTTCTACCCCAAAACGGAGAATGTAGAGTGGACCACAGGATTCTGCACCGGGACTTACTGGCTGGCCTATGAGCTGACAAAGGATGAGGCATTCAGAAAGTCAGCGGAAATACAGGCAGACAGTTTCTATACCAGGATAAAAGAAAAAATTGACGTGGAACACCATGACATGGGATTCCTATATACACCGTCCTGTGTGGCAGCCTATCAGCTTACGGGAAACGAGAGGGCAAAGGAAGCTGCTGTCATGGCAGCCGAACAGCTTATCAGCCGTTTTCAGGAAAAGGGCGGATTCATCCAGGCATGGGGGCCTCTGGGAGCGGAGGACAACTACCGCCTGATCATTGACTGCCTGCTGAACCTGCCCCTGCTTTACTGGGCATCCGATGTGACCGGAGACGGAAAGTACAGGGAGATTGCTGTGCGCCATACAAAGACCAGCATACAGAATCTGGTGAGGGAAGATTTCTCCACATACCACACATTTTTCTTTGATCCGAGGACCGGGGAACCGGTGCGCGGGGTGACAGCACAGGGATATAAGGATGACTCCGCGTGGGCCAGAGGCCAGGCATGGGGAATCTACGGAACGGCTTTGGCATACCGCTACACAAAAGACGAGACATGTAAGGATCTGTTCCGTAAAGTGACGGCGTTCTATATGGACCATCTTCCGGAGGATCTGGTGCCCTACTGGGATCTGAGCTTTTCCCGGGGAAGCGATGAACCGAGAGATACCTCCGCAGCCGCAGCCGCAGTATGCGGTATGATGGAAATGTGCAGGAACGGCAGTTTAGATAAGAAGGAGAAGGCTTTTTATGAGGAAAAGGCAGACCGGATGCTGGAAAATCTTATAGACCACTATGCAGTCACATCCATAAAAGAATCAAACGGTCTGCTGCTTCACGGGGTCTATGCCAAGAGCAGCCCTTACAACAGTGTGACAGACAGAGGTGTGGATGAATGCAATCTGTGGGGGGATTATTTCTATCTGGAAGCGCTGACCAGAAAACTGACGGACTGGAAAACATATTGGTAAGAAATGAAACAGAGACAGACACGGTTGCCGGAGACGGCGATGGTGTCTGTTTTGTAATTTGACTGAATGCGGTGCGGGGTAAGAAAAATATGGTTTCTGCCATTCCGGGATAGGATTTCCCATAAGAAAATGCTATACTGATTACAACTTTTATATAACGGATTCTCAGGGAATCCCTGAAAATACAGCAAAGGAACGTGCAGCAACCTATGAAGAAAATACTGTTGATCGAAGATGACAAAGACCTGAACACAGGCCTCACCTATGACCTGGAAGCAGAAAACTACAAAGTATACTCCGCGCTGACCCTGGGCGAGGGCATGTCTGTCCTCAGTGAAAATGAGGTGGATCTGATCCTCCTGGACGGCAATCTGCCGGATGGTGACGGATTTGACTTCTGCAGGGCTATAAAAGCGGAAAAGGACATTCCCATCATATTCCTCACTGCCCGGGATATGGACCGGGACGAGATGCGGGGATTTGACTGCGGAGCGGATGACTATATCACAAAACCCTTTAAAATGCCCATTCTCCACAGAAGGCTCCAGGCGGCCCTGCGAAGGACAGCCCCAGGCGCAGGGGAACGGATCCAATACGATGACGGCTGTCTGAAAATAGATTTTGATACCATGACAGCCACCCTGGGAGGAGAACCCCTGGCTATGACACCTACGGAATTTAAAATTCTCCGGCTCTTGATCGCCAATGCCGACAGGGTTATGACCAAAACTCTGCTGCTGGAAAAAGTCTGGGACAACACCGGAAACTTTGTGGATGAGCACGCCGTGGCAGTGAACATCAACAGACTGCGCAGGAAGATTGAATCCGGGGACCACACCTACATTAAGACGCTGTATGGTATGGGATATCAGTGGAAGGGGAAGAAAACAGAATGGAAAAATTAATATTGGCTGTTTCCCTTATCTGCCTGCTGGCGTCTGCCGTTATCATGGCATCGGTGAGAAAGCGGCTGCTCCAGTACAGCCGTCAAATGGGGGAATGCCTGGATGCCATGATAGCGGGCGGCAAAGAGATCGTATTTCAGGAGGAGGAAGATACCCTCACCGGAAAACTGCAGTCCAAACTGCGCCGCCTCTATGAGATCCTGGACCAGAAATCCCGGGAGAATGAGCTGCAGCGCCGGCAGCTTGAAACTATGGTGGCAGATATCTCCCATCAGGTGAAGACACCCATAGCCAATGTAAGGATGTACCACAGCCTTTTAGAGAAGAACCTGGATGAGGAGAAACGGCAGCAGTTCCTGGCAGCAGCGGAACGCCAGACAGACAAGCTGGAATTTCTCATGAAGAGTATGATTAAAATGTCCAGGCTGGAGAACGGCATTGTGAAGGTACAGCCAAAGGAAAATTCCATCCGACAGCTCCTGGAACAGGCAGTCTGCGATGTTGCGCTGAAAGCGGATGAAAAGCAGATTCATATTGAGATGGAATGCGAGGACAGCCTGAAAGCCGTCTTTGACGGAAAATGGACTTTGGAGGCAGTGTTTAACATTCTGGATAATGCGGTAAAATACACCGGTGTGGGAGGAAACATCCGCATACAGGCGCAGGTGACGGATTTTTATGTGCGGATAGGCATAGAGGACGACGGAAAAGGCATTGAAGAGTCGCGGATCACGGAAATCTTCAAGCGCTTTTACCGGGAACCGGAAGTGGCGGACCAGGACGGCGTGGGTGTCGGCCTGTATCTGGCAAGAGAGATTGTCATGAAAGAGAGAGGTTTTATAGAGGTACGGTCAAAAGCGGGAAAGGGCACCAGATTTTATGTCAACCTGCCTGTGGTACAGTAGAGAGATTATCTCAAACTTGTTACTTTTTTGAGAAGAGTTTGAGATAATCTTTTTGTATGCTATATTCATCAAAGGAAAGGCAGGAAAAAAAATATGGAATATATTTTAGAGACAAAGAATCTGAAAAAATATTACGGACAGGAACCCAATATCACCAGAGCGCTGGACGGCGTTGACGTACAGGTGGAGCGGGGAGAATTCGTATCTATTATAGGCACCAGCGGCAGCGGAAAATCAACGCTCCTGAATATGCTGGGAGGACTGGACATTCCCAGTTCCGGCAGCGTGAAGATAGGGGGCAGGGAGATCGGTAAGATGAACGATGAACAGCTCACCGTTTTTCGCAGAAGAAATATAGGATTTGTGTTCCAGAACTATAATCTGGTTCCTATTTTAAATGTATATCAGAATATAGTGCTTCCCATAGAGCTGGACGGAAACAAAGTGGATAAAAGCTATGTGAATGAGATCATCCGGCTGCTCCATCTGGAGGAGAAACTGGACAATCTTCCAAACAACCTCTCCGGCGGCCAGCAGCAGAGGGTTGCCATCGCAAGAGCTTTGGCGAGCAAGCCGGCCATAATCCTGGCAGATGAACCTACCGGCAACCTGGACTCCAGGACCTCTCTGGAAGTCATGCAGCTTCTGAAAATGACCAGCACAGAGTTCAGCCAGACACTGGTCATGATAACCCACAACCCGGAACTGGCGCAGATCGCGGACCGGATGATTCACATTGAAGACGGGAAAATCGTGGAAAGAAAAGAAAACTTTTAGGAGGACAAGGTAATGATGCTGAACAACAACAATAAAAAATTTATCAAAACCCTGTCCAACAACTGCCTGAAGGCAAACAGAAACAGGAACATCATAGCAGTGCTTGCCATTATTCTCACAGCAGTATTATTTACGGGGCTTGCAACCGTGGCACAGGGGACAATGATATCCACAAAAGAGCAGATGTTCCGCCAGGCAGGGACCAGGTATATGGTATCCATTAAAGGGCTTTCCAAAGGGCAGGCAGATGAGCTGGCAGAGGACCCGGTATTTACAGAGACGGGTATGGAAAGAAGTATTGCCATTGCCGTAAACCCGGAATTTAAGAATTTGACAGCCACAGTCGGCTGGATGAGCAAGGCAGCCGCGGAAAACAGTTTCATGAACCTAGAAAAGGGACATTACCCGGAAAAAGATAACGAGATAGCCTGTGACACCGTAGTTCTGGATCTCCTCGGACTTCCCGAAGAAACCGGTACATCTTTTACACTGGAATATGAAACCATAGAAGGTAAAAAAGAAGCGCAGATGACAGTATGCGGAATCTGGAAGGGAATGGAACATGAACAGCGCACCACGATCATGGTAACCGACAGTTTTGCGGATAAAGTGATCGGGGAACTCAGTTCTCAGCATGCTGAATCGGAGAGGGACAGCTATACGGTCAGAGGAACCTTCGCCTCTGAAAAGAAGATCAGGGAAACCCTGGACAGTATCGTGAAAAAGATGGGTTATAACCCGGATGCGGAACGTGGTGAGGAAGGATTTATCATTCACCATGTGAATCCTGTATACGAGACAAAATCCATGGATTCCGGACAGACCATAGTGATCATGGCAGTAGGGGTGCTGCTCATTTTACTGGCCGGTTATCTGATCATATACAACATTTTTAAGATTTCCATTGAAAAGGACATTCGCCTGTACGGTCAGCTCAAGACCATCGGGACTGCACCGAGGCAGATCCGTTACATGGTAAGCCGTCAGGGCATGATGCTCTCCCTGGTGGGGATTCCGGCAGGCCTGGTACTGGGATGGCTGCTGGGCAATGCGCTGCAGCCTCTGGTCATGGCCAGTACATCTTACAGCGAAACCGTATTTATTAAGCCAAATGTGTGGGTATGGCTGTTTGCCGCTGCATTTACACTCCTCACGGTGAGGATAAGCTGCAGCAGGCCCGGAAAAATAGCCGGAAAAATCTCCCCGGTGGAAGCCCTAAAATACCATGGAACCGGGAGCGGAAAGAAGAAACAGAAAAAAGGCAAGGATTCCAGGAACCGCATCCTGCAGATGGCAGCAGCCAACCTGGGAAGAAGCAAGGGGAAAACGGTTCTGGTGATCTTATCCATCTGTCTGAGCGTTATTCTCCTGAACAGCGTATTAAATTTTACCGGAAGTATGGATAAGGAAACTTATGTAAACCATCAGACCGCTGCGGATTTTGATGTGCGCAGTGATGAGTATCTGAAAAGTATGACGGAAGATTATCTCAAAGTGGTTCCCCGCAAAGCAGCACAGGAGCTTGCCGGACTGGAAGGCATAAAGGATTTCAGCCAGGTATATGTGCGGATGGTCCCCGATGAGGAGAATACAGAGGATCAAGCAGACCTGGCAAAGGTGACGAAGATAAACGGAGAGGCAACACCTGACGATATAACAAAGTTTGACAGAAACAGGATGATGTATGGTTTTGATGAAAATGCTTTTATGAGAGCAGAGGTGATTGAGGGAGAGATTGACTATGAAAAGCTCTGTTCCGGTGATTATGTTGTGGCGAACGGCTTCCTCAGCGACAGGGGAGAATATAATTTTGATGTACAGGAGTTTCACGCGGGGGATAAGATAGAACTGGATATCCAGGGGAATAAGAAGGAATATACTATAATGGCTGTGATCGGTACAATGAATTCCCTGAATATGTCCTACAGTTCAGGCGGATACGAATCGATTACGTTTGCGGAACCGGTCTTTGCACAGATGTTCCCGGACAGCCAAAATCCGATCCACTGTCTGTTTGACACAGAAGAAGGTTATTTTGACAGCATAAATTCCTACATGCAGGATTATTCAGAAAAAAACGGATTGTCCGTGCTGACCAGGCTGACAGCGGAAGAGGAGTTTAAAGAAAACCAGGGAACTTACAATGCGGTGGGAATTATTGTATCCCTGATCCTGGGAGTGATCGGTGTGCTCAATCTGATCAACGTGATCTTTACAGGTGCCATAGCAAGGCAGAGGGAATTTGCGTCTATGAGGAGCATTGGCATGACAAAGGGACAGCTCAGAAAATTATTTATATATGAGGGCATCATGTACGCTATACTGGCAGGCACAGCGGGAATCGCCATCAGTGCAGTGGTTTCCCTGACATTGGTTAAAGGTCTGACGGCAGGATGGTGGTTTGCCAGATACCGGTTTGCTATTCTTCCGGCGGTTGTCACTGCGCTGATCTGTCTTCTTCTCTCAGCCGCTATTTCTGCCATTGTGGACAGACTTTGGAACAAAGGCAGTGTGGTGGAGCAGTTAAGGGAGATCGAGTAGGAAAAATAAAGATGTGAATAAGAAAAACAGCAGGCGGCTTTTGATAGCTTATCCTGCTGTTTATTCGTTCCGGTGTGTTTTGAACTGTTTCTCTCTCATAGCGGTTATATTATTTTTTGGTCGGCACGTAATAACCGCCGTTCATCATAATGATACCCGGTGCGATGATGTCTACATTTTCAATCATATAGTTTATGAAACGCTCCCATAAGGATGCTTTCTTTTCTTCTTTTGCTTCCGCTGTCTGGATAGCCCCTGCAGTACCCGCATACATTGTGTATTTGTTCATAATGAAATCTCCTTTCATTTTTTGCTTTTCCTTACTACGTATATTATGTTATCATGAGTTAACAGCAGATTTTAGATATTTCTTTAGCTATTTATTAGGGCAATGTTGACATTGACGGAGGTATTTATTTGCAGAAAATGATTTATGAGCCGTTGTTCGAGCTTGAGAAAACAGGGATCCATATTGCCTACCATACAAAGAAGGGACGGTACAGCCCGCCCCACTGGCATTCCGCCATTGAGCTAATCTATGTGCTGAACGGGACGGCGACTATTACTATAGAAGGAAAAGACCACAGTCTGGTGGCAGGGGAATTTCTTGTTGTGGATTCCAACCAGATCCATGAGGCACAGTGTGCCAGAGTCTCCATGATGGTGGTGATCCACTATTCCAGGGCCATTATGAAGAATTATATGTCAAAGATTGACGAGTACCGTATCCATTGTTCCAGACAGACGCTGAAAAAGGAAAAACTGGATAAATACCTGGAGATATGCGGACTTTTAAAGCGTCTGCCGCCCCTGTATGTGACCAGGCCTCCGGGTTACCGTCTGCAGAGCCAGGCTGTGGCTATGGAGGTGCTTTTTGAACTGGTGAACCATTTCTCTGCTGCGGAGGATTTTGCAGGAGCGGTGAACGATGAAACTGTTTTGGAACGTTTGGCGGAGATGACGGCCTATATTGAAGAACATCACGCGGAGAAAATATCTCTGGAGGAGATCGCATCCCATTTTTATTTGAGCAGGGAGTATTTCAGCCGTTTCTTCAGACAGAATATGGGCGTGACATTTTCGCGTTATGTAAACCAGATACGGCTGATGCATATTTACCATGATCTGTGCAGTACAGGGGAAGGGGTCATGGAACTGTCGGAGAAGCATGGGTTTGCCAATTATAAGCTGTTTAACAGAATGTTCCGGGAGATATACGGGTGTAAACCCAGTGATGTGAGGAAAAAATAAGGGAGGTGCGGATATGGATGTAAGGCCGGCGTATATGGGAGAGCTGCCGGAATTAAAGGCAATGTTCAGGGAAATAACAGACCATATGAACCACAGCAATGTCCGGATATGGGATGAGATCTATCCCTGTGCGTTTTTGGAGGAGGATATCAGGGCCGGCCGCCTGTATATACTCAAAAATGGGGATGACATAGCGGCAGCGTTTGCCTTATGTGAATCCAATGAGGGGGAACCTTTTGTGAAATGGGAAAATGCAGATGCAAAAGCTCTTTATATAGACCGGCTCGGTGTGAATGTAAAGTACCTGCGGCAGGGATTGGGCAGGGTAATGCTTAGGAACGCGGCGGAACTTGCTTTGCAGAAAAATGCGGAGTATCTGCGCCTGTTCGTTGTAGATATCAATGAACCTGCAGTACATTTGTACCGTAAGAATGGGTTTGCACAGGCAGAGGGCATCTATGAGGAGAAATTTGATGACTTTGTACTGCGGGAATATGGGTTTGAAAAAAGGCTGTAAATACAAGGGTATTTTACCGCAGAAAAAAAGCTTTCCGCACATGGCGTGCGGGAAGCTTTTTTAATAAATACGGAAGAATTCTTTTATGGTGATCAGTACCAGAGCACTGCAGAGAATAGCTGACAGGATATTCCGGTATTTCATTTTAGGGATAAAGCGTTCTGCCAAATATGTGATACCGCATACAGTGAAGTACATCATGGGCACAAGCCCGGGCAGCATATAGCGTCCCTGAGGCTGGTAATCCACCCAGTAGGAGTGATAAAAGTTCAGGATGACAGGCGTGAGGGCAGCAATCAGCATTCCCCAGTTGAAAACAGCCTTTTTCTGTATCTCCCCATCCTTCCGGATTCGGAACATTTTACCCGCCTGCATCAGGCATCCGATCAGTCCTGCTGTGAATAAAATGTAGTAAAGGACAATGATCCAGGAATCCACCCAGTATTGGAACTGCCCGAACACACCCACAAAACTGCGCAGGACATCAAACATCCAGTGTCCGGTGAGCATGGAGAGGATGGTGTAGCCCTGTGCCCGTCCGGAGGAGAGGGCAGTGGAGGGGCGGAACTGCTCCTGTGCATACCGGTCGGCAAAGTCGTTGCTGGTAGCCAGCCCCAGCCAGTCTCCGTCGTAAATCATATAATTGCGGACAAACCACCATCCGCAGATCAGGAGGCCGAAAGCCGCAACCACAAGCCCCCGTTTCAGCCAGTATTTCCAGTCAATCTGCTTTTTACTGTCGGTCAGGCAGCTCAGGGTAAAGACAAAAATGCTGCAGAGCAGAAAGCCGTAAGCGTTCAGATATGACATGGCGCACAGCCCAAGCCAGAGGCCAAGTAGTACACAGCTGGGGATATCCCAATTCCTCTCCATGCCAATGATCCAGTAGTATATGATCGCCGCGCCGCAGCAGATCGCCATGGCGTCGTTATTTACATAGACACCCATGAACAGAGCCTCAGGCAGAACAGCTACCAGACAGACAAAGAACCATTTGCTGTATCCGTCAAACAGTTTTTTGCCGGCGCGGAAGACAAAGAATACAGCTCCGGTGGTAAAGCAGGCAGATACAAGCCTGGCGGCCCACAGAAGATGCTGGGGGTCTGTGGAGAAAATGCTCATGATTTTCATAAACAGGGCTGATATTATATAGGATAATATGGGCAGAAACGCATAGGAGGTTCCCCATATGGGATTTCTTATGGAGGGGTCACCGCCGTGGGGGAGTCTGCCGTGTTCGTAAATGTACATGGGGATATCATAACGCATTTTTTCGTCAGGACCGGCATCCAGAGGCAGCAGGTGTGCCCAGTACGCGCAGAAGACAAAAATTCCCGCGAGAAAGACTAATTCACAGAGAACATAAATGCGTGAACGGTTAGAAAGTATGTTTTTAACTTGTAACTGCATGGTAAATCCTTTCTATCGAATATAGTCAACAGGTCAGTCCTATAGTAACGCATCTTTCCTGAAATGGCAACGGATAATCATCGACAATTTCTGAAGATTGGTAAAGAATGACATTATTATATGAAGAAACTATGTCATTTTTTGTTTAAAAAACCATATTTTATGTAATGGCGCTTTGCGATTTTTAAAAGACATGGTATAGTGTAAGCAGAAACGAATTAACAGCGGCACTGCCGCGGACAGGAGGAGTATAATGAGAAAAAAAGCGTTAGTCATTTTAATGACAGCAGCAGTATTTGCACTGGCAGGCTGTGGGGATAAGACAGACAAGGCGGATAAGGATACCGTTAAGGATGATAAAAAGCAGGAAGCTTCCGCAGATACGGAGACACCGGGTGAAGATGTACCTGAAGTTGATATGGAAGGCCCGGCAGCAGAGGCAGAACAGATTTCTGAGAGTGACGGAAGGAAGCTCATGGAGACTGCAGTTGCTTTTACGGAGGATCTGATCGCTGCCAATCATGATAATCTGGTGAATGATTACGAATATGATGATGAGATGAAGGCTATTGTAGACAGCGGGGAGCTGGAACAGTCTATAACGGCTGCAGTAGAAGCGTCAGGTGAATATAAAGGAACAAAAGCCGCCTGGCTGGGAGCTCAGGCAGGGGATTATTCCAATGTGCAGGTACCATGTGAATTTGCTGATCAGTCATGGAATATGTTCATAGCTTTTACTGCTGACGGTAAAATCGGCAGTGTACGTACAGATGTGTATAAAGAGACTCCGTAAAGCCGGTGCTGCGAAAGGGTATTACTGAAAGCAGTATTGTCTAACTGCAGGAATTGCAGTATGATAACATAAGAGTAAAATTTTACGGAGGATAAGATTATGTTATGCATTAAAAATGGTCTGATTTACACAATGACACAGAAGGAACCCATCAAAGGAGATGTCTTGATCGAGGATGGAAAAATTCGCGGAATCGGTGCGGATCTGGAAATTCCGGAGGGGACAGAAGTGATCGACGCGGAGGGTCTGGAGGTGTATCCGGGGTTTGTGGAGGCACACTGCCACACCGGTCTGGACGGTTACGGAATCGGTTATGAGGGAAGGGATTACTGTGAACTCAACGATCTGGTGACGCCTCAGCTTCGCGCGATCGACGGAATCAATCCCTTTGACCCATGCTTCCGGCATGCAAGAGAAGCAGGAGTAACTTGCATCGGAACCGGTCCGGGCAGTGCGGATGTACTGGGGGGAACCTTTGCGGCAGTGAAGACTGCGGGTAAACGGATTGATAAAATGGTAGTGAAATATCCTGTGGCAATGAAGTGTGCGTTCGGGGAGAATCCCAAGAACTGTTACCAGGATAAGGGAGATACTTCCAGGATGACAACTGCGGCACTTCTCAGGAATGAGCTGTTTAAGGCAAAGGCTTATATGGAGAAGAAAGAGGCGGCAGGGGATGATGTGCAGAAGCAGCCGGAATTTAATCTGAAGCTGGAGTCCCTGATCCCTGTACTGAAGAAAGAGATACCTCTGAAGGCACATGCACATCAGGCTAATGATATATTTACAGCCCTGCGTATTGCAAAAGAGTTTGGGCTGGATATTACGCTGGAGCATGTGACAGAGGGACATATGATCGCAGATGAGCTGGCGGGTGAGCACGTGCCTATGGCTGTGGGACCGACGCTTACTCATGCCACGAAGTTTGAGCTGCAGAATAAGAGTTGGACGACGCCGGGAGTTTTGGCTTCTATGGGATGCCAGGTTTCTATTATCACGGATGCGCCGGTGATTCCTCAGGAATATCTGCCGCTTTGCGCAGGACTTGCTGTGAAGGCGGGGATGGATGAGTTTGATGCTTTGAAGGCGATTACGATAAATCCTGCAAAACATTTGGGAGTTGAGGATAGAGTCGGGTCGCTGGAAGTGGGGAAGGATGGAGATGTTGTAGTGATGAGTGGGAGTCCGCTTCGGGTGGAGTCTTTGGTGAAGTGGGTTGTTATTGATGGGGTGGTTGTTTATAATAATTAAGGATTTTTAGTGGCTCACGGACCAAAGTGGCTCACGGACGGCATAAGCGGAGGAAGACCAGGCAGGCCCCAGCGGTTCTCTTTCGCGGGCAGCCTCCGCAGGCAAGTCCTGCTAAGTCAAAACGAGGCCCCGGTCAAGGCACCGGGCAGAACCGCCATCCAGCCTTTATGGCTGAATGGCTCAACTGCCCTGAAATTTCGGATGGTAACCGAAATTTCTCCTTGACCGGGGCCTCGTTTTGCCTAAGCAGGACTAAGCCCGCTGCGGGAATGCCCGCGAAAGAGAACCGCTGGGGCCTGCCCGGCCTTCCTCCGCTTATGCCTGGCTGTGAAAAGGTAGTAGGGATACTGAGGGAAAGCTGCGGAACAGGGTTCAGAAAGATAGGGAGGCAGAGAACTGCCGGGGCCTGCCAGATCTTCCTTCGCTTATGTCTGGCTGTGAAAAGGAGGTAGGGATAACAAGGGGAAGCTGCAGAACAGGGTTCAGAAAAAAGAGGTAGGAGGTGCCGTTGGGATGAAGGGGGCTCCTGGGGGTCAGGAGCCGTAGAGTTCGTTTAGGAGGGAGGCTATGAAGGTGCGGGGAAGGAGGACTGGGACGGATAGGAGGTGTTCCAGTTCTCTTTTTATGGAGATGCTGTAGCCCATGCAGTCCGGGAGGATGAGGGAGAGGTTTTCCTGGCGGAGGGACTGGGCACGCTCTTTTAGGAGGGTGTTTTCAAGGTAGGGGGAGAGGGCACGGACCTTGATTTGAATGTCGCTCTCAGAGAACCAGCTTTCCGCCTGGGGGATTTGGGATTCGTCGGGGACCAGGAGGCCTATGGGGCGGTCATCGGCCAGCTTTTTGAGGACGCTGTGTATAAGGGGCTGGGGGATGATGAGCATCTTTTGGTGTTTTAGTTTGGGGAATTTGCCTGTGCATAGGAGGACGGTGGCCTGGCAGCCGTCGGCTTCGGCACGGGTGATGCAGGACTGGACCAGAGGGAGGATGTGCTCCTCACCGATGATGACCTGGGAGGCGTCGCGCATGCGGGTGACCAGAACGGAGCTGTCAGGGCCGGGGGCAAAGTTTTGGTTGATATAGTCAGCGTCAAAAGGGTCCAGGGCACCGTATTCCTGCAGGGTGATGTTGGGAGCCAATAAAGGACAGATGTCCCCGGTAATGTCGGTCCGGGGACTCTGTCCTATGGTGATGGCTCCTATTTTTGTCTGTGTCCGGCTGGCCGGAGTGTTGTTCATATCAGATTTTTTCATAGTGAGCACCTTGTCTTTTGTTGTGAGATTTGTATTTGTTTCGTAACTGTGTTTGTTTATTTGCCGAAGGTCTGGAAGACTTTCATTTCACCGTAGAGTTCCAGAAGGTGAGCGTATTCCTGTTCGTTGTAGAAGGAAATCTTGCCTTCTCCGTAATCTTTGGCAACCTCAACTGCGAATCTTGCTGCAGATTCTACGTCGAGAGGATGGCTGGCACCTGTTGCACAGCCGGCTACCGGCTGCTCTGTGGTGATGGCTACACCGACTACCGGGGCATCTGTAGCGGTTGCGGGCTGCAGGATACTGTTTAAGTGGTGCAGGTCATTGCCGTAAGGTGTGATGTCCTGCTGGGAAACCGGGAATACATAGGGCAGTTTTCCGGTCACGCGGGTCATTACGTCTAAGAGGTCATCGCTGACTTCCAGAATGTAGCCGCTTTTGATAGTTGGGGAGATGGCAAAGCCGTTGGTGTTGATGACTTTGTTTCCCTTTGTGGTGTCAATGGAGATAATGGCATCCATGCGCGGGTCCACTTCTTTTTCGTTGTTGGTCTGCATGTCGATGGATGAATCCATGAACGGAACAGGATAGTGGTCCTGTGTAGGAGCATCCGGGCAAATGTGAGTGGCAACCAGGATGTCGCCTTTGAGTACATCGCCGTTTTTGTTCATCTCTGCCAGCTTGAGGCCTGCGGAGAGTGCTGCAAGAGCACCGTCGCCGTCGGAAACGAAGCCTGTCAGTTCCGGACGTGCGCCCAGACCGCCCAGGCGTCCGATAATACCCAGAGTCGGTGCGCTGCCGCCGCTTGATTTTCCGTTGCTGCCCTTGATCAGTACAGTGATGCAGTCTGTGCTGCCTTTTTCACTTGTGACGGTTTCCACGGTTACTTCGTGTGCGCCGCGCTCTTTTAATAAATCTGTGATCTGTTTTCCGTTTGCTGACGGTGTGTCGAGCAAGTCGAATAATTCCAGAACCTGTCTTAATATCATTACAAATTCCTCCCATAAATGTGCGTTTTTATCCAGTCTATAACAATGACCGCTGAAAATCAATAGGAATTTGCATATTATGTCGAAAAAGGAGTTGCAATTTAAAGCACTAAAAGGTATAATACCTATAAAATTTGTCCTAGGCTACATTTCGTTGAGGAAAATTGGATAGAGATGGGGCAAATAAATAACTTTATCTTGGTAAAGTATTACAACAAGGCAGTAAAAGGAGGAAAATTATGAAAAGAAAGAGTTTAGCATTAGCTCTTGCTGCTGTACTCTGTGTATCCTCCCTGACAGCGTGTGGAAGCTCAGGAAACGACAGCAAAAAAGACACGGCTGACAAGGGAACCGAAGCAGGAACAGAATCCGGCAGCGAAACAAAACAGGTGGAAAAAGAAAAGATTGATGTGCCTGATGAACCTACAAAGGGTGGTACCCTGACCGTATCCTTATCCTCATCACCGAGGAATCTGGACCCGGCAAAATACACAGGCTCTTATGAGGGCCAGGTGATCAACAACGTTTGTGACAGAGTTGTTGAGTACAACAAGGATTTATCAGAGATCGTACCTTCACTGGCAGAGAGCTGGACAGTCAGCGACGACGGACTTACATATGTGTTCAAGATCCGCCAGGGTGTTAAGTTCCAGAAGGGTGAGTACCAGGACGGACGTGAGATGACAGCAGAGGATATTGCTTATTCCTTAAACCGTTCCGCAAAAGACTCTTCCCTGAACCGTCTGGATATGCTTGAGAACGCGGAAGTGACAGGTGACTGGGAAGTGACATGTACACTTGCAGAACCGAACGCAGCATTCCTGACAGCTCTGACTGACGCAGGTAACTCTGTTGTTCCGAAAGAGGAAGTTGAAGGATGGGGCGATGACTTTGGTGCACATCTTGTAGGTACCGGCCCGTTTGCAATGGAATCCTTTGAGCTTGACCAGCAGTCTGTACTGGTGAAAAACCCGGATTACTGGGTAGCTGAGCCGAATCTGGACAAACTGGTATTCAAAGTGATCACAGATTCCAACCAGGCAGCCAATGCTCTGAAAACAGGTGAGATCGATATTGCTTCCAGCATCACAGGTGAAGCTGTACAGTCTGTACGTGACGACTCCAAGCTGCAGTTAATGGAGATGCCGGGTCTGCACGTAGCTTATATTTACTTCAACCAGGTAAACGGACCGACAGCTGACAAAAAAGTCAGAGAAGCATTGATCAAAGCCATCAACGTAGAGGAGATGACAGCCAGCATTTATCAGTATGGTGAAGCTGTTCCGGCTAAATTATCTCTGCCGCCGGGATCCTGGGGATACGATGCATCCTGTGAAGAACTGGTACCGGATTATGATCCGGAAGGCGCTAAGAAGCTCCTCGCAGAAGCAGGATATCCGGATGGATTTGAATGCGACCTTTATATTTCAAATACAGCATTACGTGAAAAAATGGCAACTCTGGTACAGGCTTACTTAAAGACAAACCTGAATGTTACAGTAAACATTAACAAGAGCGAGTGGGGTACCTTCAGTGAGTCCGCATCTTCAGGAAACGCTGATATGTACGGTATGTCCTGGACATGGTATCCGGATCCATACTTCTTCCTGAACAAACTGTTCTCCAGCAAAGAGATCGGTGCTCTTGGAAACGGACAGGGATTCTCCAACGCAGAAGTTGACCAGCTGCTTGACGATGCATTGAAAGCGACCGACCAGAATGAACGTGCAGAAATGTATAAAAAAGCACTTAGGATCGTTACAGAACAGCTGCCGGGTATCTTCTACTCCAATGAGAATGTTATCCATGGCCTGAATCCGGCTGTACAGGATTTTGTACAGAAGGCAGACAACCAGATGTTCTTTGTAACACCTTGGACAAATGTCTGGAAAGTGCAGTAATCAGTTAAGTTAAGAGTAAATGAGGTTGCAGGGGGTATTGCTGTTCGCGATGCCCCCTGCTTGTCAGATTAAATGAAAAGGGCGGTAGAAATTCGTGTTAAAAACCATTTTGAAAAGAATTTTACAAAGTATTCCAACCCTCTTGATCGTAGTTACGGTGACTTTTGTTCTGACCAGAATGATTCCAGGTAATCCTGCCCGAAGCGTGCTCGGGCCTCAGGCATCTCCGGACGCCATAGCGGAACTGGAAGAGGAAATGGGACTGAATAAGAGTAAGGCGGAACAGTATGTAGATTACATGTTCAGTGTCCTGAAAGGGGATTTCGGAAAATCCTATGTGTACAATAAACCGGTGACAACCCTGATCGCGGAGAGAATCCCAAATACACTTGTCATCACTCTCACAAGTCTTGTGATCGCTCTGATCATCGGACTTGCCATAGGCGTATTTTCTGCACTGCACCAGTATTCAATTCTGGATTACGTGTTCATGATCCTGGCGCTGGTGGGTGTGTCCATGCCAATCTTCTGGTTAGGTATGATGCTGGTTATGACCTTCAGTGTAAATCTGGGGTGGCTGCCGGCTCTGGGTATGGGAGATCTGAGTAATGGCCTGGGTGATTTCATCAGCCATATGATTCTGCCCTGTTTCTGTCTGGCAACCATACCTACAGCTACATTTGCAAGAATCACACGTTCCAGTATGCTGGAAGTTATCAATAATGACTCAATCAAATCCCTCCGTGCAAGAGGTATCAAAGAGAGCGTAGTCATCTGGAAGCATGCACTGAAAAATGCGCTTCCGCCAATCGTTACCGTGCTGGGCCTTCAGCTTGCCCAGGCATTTACCGGTGCTATCCTGACAGAGAGTATTTTCTCCTGGCCCGGAATGGGTACCATGATCGTAAGTGCCATTGACAACAGGGACTATCAGCTGATCCAGGGAACCGTACTGTTCATCGCAGTGGTGTTCGTTGTGGTCAACCTGCTGGTGGACGTGGTCTACATGCTGATCAACCCGAGAGTAAGCTACGAAAGCGGAAAAGGAGGAAACTAAATGGGCGCACAGAATACAGAAGCCTTAGGCGCAAAAGCTCATGAGGAAATGCTGAAAAAAGAGCGCCGGGCCAATAATGTCTGGAACAAACTGAAAAGAAACAAGACTGCTATGATCGGCCTTGTCATCGTGCTGTTTATGGTGATCATTGCCATTTTTGCTCCTGTCATTACAAGCGTGGACCCGGATGAGATTCATCCTCTGGATACTTTCCTGACACCCGGACAGGACGGCCATATTTTCGGAACGGACGAGTTCGGACGTGACCTGTTTGCCAGAATCCTTTACGGTTCCCGTGTTTCCATCATCGTCGCAGTGGGCGGTACCATTGTTGCAGGCATTATCGGAATCCTGCTGGGTCTGATCGCCGGTTACATGGGCGGATTCGTGGACGCGGTTATCATGCGTATCATGGACGGTCTTCTGGCTTTCCCGTTCGTACTTCTGTCTATCATCCTGATGACAGTTCTGGGGCCGGGCGTGGTCAATGTTATCATAGCCATCGGTGTGGGTAATGTGCCCAGCTTCGCCCGAGTGGTCCGCGGTGAGGTACATATAGTCAAGAACGAGGAATACTGCAATGCGGGAAGAGTTATCGGTGTATCCAATATCAGGATGCTGTTTTCACACATTCTGCCGAACATTCTCTCACCGGTTATTGTTTACGCTACATTAGGCGTTGCAGGTGCCATTATTTCCGAGGCTGCTCTGAGCTTTCTGGGACTTGGTATCTCCACACCTACTTCATCCTGGGGAAGTATCCTGCGTCAGGGTAAAGACTGCCTGAATACGGCTCCTCATGTAGCCATGATCTCAGGTCTGTTTATCCTTGTTACAGTTCTCGGATTCAACCTTCTGGGTGACGGTATCCGTGATGTCCTTGACCCGAAGATGAAGAAATAAGCAGGAGGTGCCAGATGAGCGATTTTAAAGAGAGAGTACAGAAGAGGGTAGAGGAGATTCTGCCTGAGCTGATCGGACTTTCCAACACAGTTTGGGAACATCCGGAATATAATTTTGAGGAATTTCATGCCTGTAAGTCCATGTCCGGGCTTCTGAAGAAATTCGGGTTTGAAGTGACAACAGGTGTCGGAGGAATTGAGACCTCCGTAAAGGCCGTATACGACACAGGAAAAGAAGGACCCAATATCGGTATCTTCGGCGAATTCGACGCTGTTCCCGGAATGGGTCATTCCTGCGGACATAATCTGATGTGTGCCATGGCTGTAGGAGCCGGCGAAGCTGTTCATTCCGTCATTGATGATATCGGCGGAAAAGTTACCGTATTCGGCACCCCTGCAGAGGAAGGCGGCGGCGGCAAGATCATCATGCTGAACAACGGCGCTTTCAAAGAACTGGATATTGCCATGATCCTGCACTCTGCCAGTGACACTGTGGTAAATGACATTTCCTATTCCAGAACAGACCTGATCGTGGATTACTATGGGAAGACATCCCATGCAGCCACATGGCCGGAGGAAGGTATCAGTGCCCTGAATCCCATCCTGGATCTGTTCCAGATCGTGAACTCCATGCGTCTGGAGCTGGCTGACAAAGGAAAAATTCTGGGTATCATCTCCAAAGGCGGAGAGGAACCCATCTATATTCCGGACCACTGCCAGGCCAGATTTACAATTCGTTCCTTCAGCATGAAGTATAAGTTGGAACTGCTGGAACGCTTTAAAAAGATATGTGAACACGTAGCGGAGATCACCAATACAAGACTTGAGATTTCCGACGACGGACTTGCCTATGAGGATATCCGTAACAATCAGTCTCTGGAAGAGGCACTTCGGAAGAATTTTACAGATCTGGGCGAAATTGTTAAGCCGAGGGAAAGAGCCCTGGGTATCGGCTGTACAGATATGGGCAATGTGACCCATGAGATACCGGGACTTCAGTCTTATGTCCTGGTAGTGCCTGAGACCAGAGGTCATACAAAAGAGTTTGAGGATGCCTGCTACAGCGAGGCCGGACACAAGACGATCGCTGTTGGCTCCAAGGCTATGGCAATGACGGCAGTGGATGTTCTGACGAATCCGGAACTTTTGGAGGCGATCAGAAGAGACTTTAAGGAAATGAAGGAAAAATACGAATAGATGAGGAGTTATTATGAGTGATACCTTACTGACAGTAAAAGATTTGAAGACATATTTTTTCCTTGCAAGCGGCGTGTCAAAAGCGGTGGATGGTGTCAGTTTTGAGTTGAAAAAAGGTGAGACCATGGGAATCGTGGGAGAATCCGGCTCAGGAAAGAGTGTAAGCTCCTCATCCATCATACGTCTGCTCCCGCCGCGTACCGGAAAGATCGTGGGCGGTGAGATCAACTTTGACGGCAAGGATGTGCTGAAGCTTAATAAAAAAGAGCTTCTGGACTTCCGCGGCAAGGATATAGCAGTTATCTTCCAGGATCCTATGACAAGTCTGGACCCTGTATTTAAGATTGGAAACCAGATGGTTGAGATGATCTGTGCCCATCAGGATGTGGATAAGAAAACAGCCTGGAATATGGCAGTGGAAGCCCTGAATAAAGTGGGCATCCCCCAGCCGGAAAAACGTATGGAGGCATATCCTTACGAGCTGTCCGGCGGTATGTGCCAGCGTGTCATCATCGCTATGGCTGTGTGCTGCAAGCCGAAGCTGGTTATCGCCGATGAGCCTACCACTGCCCTTGACGTTACCGTTCAGGCACAGGTCCTGGCCCTTTTAAAAGAGCTGCAGGATGAGTACAATACCTCCATTCTGCTGATCACCCATAACCTGGGCGTTGTGTGGGAGATGTGCGATACCGTTATGGTCCTGTACGCAGGCAATACTGTTGAGTACGCAACCACCAAGGAGCTGTACTCCAAACCCCTGCACCCGTATACATGGGGACTTCTGGATTCCATGCCAAAGCTCTCTGACGAGAACAAGGGTATGCTGAACACCATTCCGGGTACACCGCCTGATCTGCGTCTGACAGGTAAATGCTGTAATTTCTACAACCGCTGCCCGTATGTGACGGAAAAATGCCGTGCTGAGGTTCCGCCTCTCGTTGAAGTGGAGCCGGGTCATTTTGTGGCATGTCACAGGCAGAATCTGGAGAACAAATTAGTCAGAGGGGAAGTGAACGAAGAAAATGAAGGATGAGAAGAAGGTTCTTATGAAGGTCAGAAACCTGACCAAGGAATTTAAGATCAAAGCCAGCAAATTCGGTGAGCAGCCCCAGATCCTCCACGCAGTCAATGACGTTTCCGTGGATATCTATGAAGGCGAGACACTGGGTATTATCGGAGAATCAGGATGCGGTAAATCCACATTTGGAAAGACTCTCATCCAGCTTCACAAAGCCACTTCCGGAAGTGTGGAGTACAATGGCAGAGACATTTTCTCCTTACAGGGGAAAGAGCTGAAGGATTTAAAGAGGGATATCCAGATGGTATTCCAGGACCCCTATTCCTCCCTGGACCCCAGAAAAACAGCGGCGAAGATCATTGCGGAGCCTCTTGTGGTACACAAGCTGGAGCCGGACAAGAAGAAAAGGGATGACAAGGTACTGGGCCTCATGCGTGAGGTCGGCCTTGATGTACAGCACGTAAACCGTTTCCCTCATGAGTTTTCAGGCGGCCAGAGGCAGCGTATCAATGTTGCCCGCGCCCTTGCCCTGAATCCCAAGCTGATCATCTGCGATGAGCCGGTTTCCGCACTGGACGTATCTATCCAGGCCCAGGTGCTGAACCTGTTTAACCGTCTGCAGAAGGAATATAACCTGACCTATGTGTTTATCTCCCATGACCTGGGTGTCATCAAGCATGTAAGTGACAGGATCGCCATTATGTATCTGGGAAGGATCGTGGAATTGTGTGACGCGGATAAACTGTACGACAACCCGCTGCATCCCTATACAAAGGCACTGCTGTCCGCGATTCCCACGGAATCTCCTTTTGTAAAGAAAGAGAGAATCGTCTTAAAGGGAGATATCCCCAGTCCTATCGGAGAACAGATAGGCTGTCCGCTGGCAGGCAGATGTCCGCAGTGCATGGAGCGCTGCCGTAAAGAAACACCTAAGCTGATGAATCAGGGAGAGGGCCATCAGGTTGCCTGCTTCCTGTATGATGAGAAATAAAATGGATATTATTTGACAGCAGTGGTTTGGCAAATGAGCCGGATTACTGCATTTGACAAGAAAGTGTGAGCGAAAATGAGTAATATTACAAGAGCAGAGATCCTGAAACTGGCTGAAAGCCAGACAGATGATTTTATTAAACTGGTTTCTGACCTGATCCGGATCCCAAGTGAAAATCCTACGGGAACACAGAGAGAAGTTGTAGACTTTGTTAAGAATTACCTGAAAGAGGCAGGGATTGACAGCGAGGAAGTTGCTGCGCATCCTGATTTCCCGTGTGTACTTGCGAAAATCGGCAAAGAGGACGGCTTCAGCGTGATCTTAAACGGACATGTGGACGTGGTTCCTGCCGGCGACAGAGAACAGTGGGACTTTGACCCCTTCTCCGGTGAAGTGACAGACAAGCTGATTCTGGGAAGAGGAACTTCCGACATGAAAGCCGGTGTGGCAGGCCTTCTGTTTGCCATGAAGATCCTTACAGAGTCAGGTGCTTCTTTGAACGGAAATATCCGCCTGCACATTGTATCCGATGAGGAGAGCGGCGGAGAATACGGTTCCAGATGGCTGTGTGACAATGGTTATGCCAAGGATGCAAATGCCTGCCTGATCGCAGAACCTACATCCAACAATACCATTGAGATTGGCCAGAAGGGCGGTCTGACCCTGATTATGAAAGCCTACGGTAAATCCGCGCACGGAAGCCTGGGCGGATTCAAAGGGGAAAATGCCATCATCAAGCTTTCCAAGGTTCTGGATAAGCTGCAGGGCCTGACAAAGATTGAAGGCCATTTCAAGGACAGCCAGGCTCATGCCCTGGAGAACTCCAAGCTCATCGCGCAGCAGGAGATCGGAGAGCCGGGAATTGGTGAGGTGATCAGCCATGTTTCCGCCAATGTCGGCGTGATTCAGGGCGGAACACGCCCGAATATGGTTCCTGATTACTGTGAGGCGATCGTGGATGTACGTCTGCCTATCGGTGTGGACCATGAGGAGATTGAAGAGATGGTGCGCACTATCATCCGTGAGAGCAGTGAGACAGGCATTGAGTACGAAGCGCAGTGGAAGAGTGAAGGAAACTACACAGATGAGGATGCAGCCATTGTCCAGACAGTGAAGAAAAATGCAGAGGCACTGTGGGGAATCGATGTGATCCCGGCTTACCAGTGGGCATCCAGCGATGCCAGAGAGTACCGCGCACAGGGTATTCCGACCATTCAGTATGGTCCGTCCAATACGGAAGGTATTCATTCTTATAATGAGAATGTGGATATTGAGGATGCGGTGAATGCGGGAAGGATTTATATTCTGTCACTGTGTGATCTGATGGGAATTGAGTAAGTTGATATAAAAATATGAAAAACCGGAAAAAGGAATCTATTCCTTTTTCCGGTTGTTTTTTGTGCAATGTCACAGATTGCCTGTACTTTGGAAAAGTGCTATAATGTAAAGACGGATAGCCGTGTTGCAGGGTGGGATGGCCTCTATTCTATAGAATGGAGGTGATGTCTATGAAAAATCATTTCGATTTTCAGGATATAATGACCTTTGGTCTGTTCCTATTGGCATTGCTTACATTCATATTTATGTTTTGTAAGTAATCTACATAGAAAAACCACCCTGAAACTTTGACGGGTCGAAGGGTGGTCTTTCTATTCCCTATGATGGTCAACTCACCTTGTGGGCGGCTGTCCTTTATATTTTTAATATATCATGCATTCGCATATTTGTAAAGATATACTTTGCAATTTTTATCCGGGAAAAAAATTTACCTTTCTATACGAGTTCGGTGTAGATAAGATTTTCCTAAAGACCGGAAGATGGGACGTTAATCCTTCTTCCGGTTGCTTTTTGTGCAAAATTACAGATTGCTTATGCTATAAGTGGATGCTATAATGTAAAGACGGATAGCCGTGTTGCAGGGTGGGATGGCCTCTATTCTATAGAATGGAGGTGATGTCTATGAAAAATCATTTCGATTTTCAGGATATAATGACCTTTGGTCTGTTCCTATTGGCATTGCTTACATTCATATTTATGTTTTGTAAGTAATCTACATAGAAAAACCACCCTGAAACTTTGGCCAGTGAACGGGTGGTCTTTCTTCTCATCATAGTGGTCAACTCACCTTGTGGGCGGCTGTCCTTTATATTTTCAATATATCATGTATTTGCATGTTTGTAAAGACATACTTTGCAATTCCTATCCGGGAAAATGATCAAACATCTTCCTGAACTGGGACGGCGTGCAATTATTGATCTGTTTAAACGTTCTGTTAAAAGACGGCAGACTGGAAAACCCCGACTGCAGCGCAACATCCATAATGGACAGGTCCGGATTCTCCAGGAGTTCCGTTGCGCGTGATACCCGCAGGGATGTAATATATTCAGGCAGGGACATCTGGTAATATTCCTTGAAAATCCTTGAAAAATGGTATTTGCTGAATCCGGCAAAGGCAGCCAGGTCTTCCAGGCTGATCTGTTCGGTATAATGTTCTTTTATGTATTCTGTAACCGCATCGAATTTTCTGTCATATGCTTTCTGCTGCGGTGTTTTCTGGGCAGAGAGTGAATTCTTGATCTGATAATTATGTTCCCCTATCACAATGAAAAAATGGAGAAGTTCTTCATACAGACGCATTTCCTTGAAACTGATATCGCTGTAGAACAGTCCCTTGATCTTTATAAGTATTTCCAGCGGATTGTCGGAAAATGGTACGGCGTCCGTCACGTCAATGACAGGCTGGCAGCAGAGGAGTTGTCTGTGAATGATGAAATCATGGAGCTGCGGCAGCAGCATATTGGAAAACTGCAGAACCAGACAGGGTACCGTACTGTTTTTAGTCAGAGAGTGCAGGCTGCGGGGAGGTATCAGGGCAAACTGGTTTTCCGTGAGTGCATATGTTTCATTTCCAAGGGTGATAGACATGTCATTGGACAGCGGTGCCACAATCTCCATAAAACTGTGCCAGTGCATGGGAAAGTGGGAATAGTAATGTCCATAGGATACATTGATGGACATATCATGTTCAAAGTACATAGGTTCTGATAAATCGGCTTTGATCATAACAAATTACTCCTTATGATTTTAATTGTAAAAAAGCATAATAAAATATTGTAAATGATAATTAAATAGACAAATTTTAACAAACACACACAATAGATTCTTATACTAGATATTATAGGTTAAATATTGCGATAAATAAATGTGCATATTACACAAAAATGCCACGGTTAATGTGTGAGAATGTGCTAATTGCATATTGATAATTTGCATTACTTCAAAATATAAAGCAATAAATAGTGACTATATAGCAATAAATTAATAGAAAACACTCTGCTTCAATGCTATAGTAAACATATCGAAACCGAAGCGCGTGAAGGTTAAAACGAATACAAGCAAAGAAAGGATTTATTCATGGGAGTAATTGATGGCAAGACGATCTGCCAGGTAGCCCTGGTGGTGAAAGACCTGGAAAAGACAACAGAGGAGTACGCAAAACTTTTCGGCGTTCCGAAGCCGGAGATATTCCGGGTTCCCGAGGAATCCGTGGCACACACACAATTCAAGGGGATGCCCAGCAAAACAAGAGCAAAACTTGCGGTATTTAATCTGGGCCAGGTAGTTCTGGAGCTTACAGAGCCTGATGAGGAACCGAGTTCCTGGAAGGATTTCCTGGAGAAAAACGGGGACGGTATCCACCATATTGCGTTTATGACAGATGACAGAGATGCGGCAGTAAAATACTTTGAGGAAAACGATATGCCAATCCGCCATTACGGGGAATATGAGGGCGGAAATTACACAGTCTTTGACAGCAAAGAAAAACTGGGGACATTTGTACAGGTGAAATACGATCCGAAAAAATAAGGTATAGAGGGTAAAGCAGGAAAGGAGAAACGTATGAAGAAAAAATTAGTAGCAGCATTCTTAACGTTATGTATGGCAGCAGGTACACTGGCCGGATGCGGCGGAGACAGCAGCTCTGCATCGGGGGACACGTCCACCACGGGGACAGAGGAAAATAAGACGGAAGAAAAAGGGGAAACCACAGAGGCGCAGGAATCCGTAAAGATGTCTGCAGAGGAATTAAAGTCCATGGGGCTGGAGGCCGAGGATACGGATCTGACAGGTGAATTTACATATTGGTCGGCATTTACCGGGGATTCCCAGGTCTGGGACCAGAGCCGCGTGGATGCATTCAATGAATTATATAAAGATAAAGGTATCAAATGCAACGTACAGTTCGTACCTGACGGCGCAGGCATTAACAACGGCAAGCTCCTCTCTGCGATCGCCGGAGGCCAGGCACCTGACCTGGTAATATGCGATAATGCGACAGCGGCATATTCCTATGCGGCCAACGGCAGCTTTGAGATGCTTGAGCCTTATCTGGAACAGGTAAACCTGAATGTGGACAACTTCTTTGACGGCTGTAAGGATGTAATTTACTACAAGGATGAGCCATACCTGATTCCTCAGGATACGAATGTTATGCTTTTATACTACAATCCTGATATAGCAAAAGAAGCAGGGCTTGACCCGGAGAATCCGCCGAAGACCCTGGACGAATTAGATCAGTGGGCGGAGGCCATGACCATTCAGAACGACGACGGAAGCTATGCCAGATTTGGTCTGATCCCGTGGCTGGATCTGAAGGATGACGCGTTTACCCTTCCCTTCTTCTTCGGAGCTGATGTGTATGATGCGGATACAAACAAATTAAACCTTACCTCCCCGCAGATGGTATCCTGTATGGAATGGCTGCAGTCCTACGGCGAGAAATATGATCCGGAAAGGATTTCCTCCTTCACCTCAGGTCTTGGCGGAATGTTCTCACCTGACCATGCTTTTATGACAGGAAAAGTCGGCATGACTATCACAGGCAACTGGTTCTCCAATGCACTGCGTGTGTACGCTCCTGATGTAAACTATGAAGTATGCGCAGTTCCGGTACCGGAAGGCGGACGTGCGGACAGCACCACATTCCAGACAAATGTGTTTGCGGTTCCGAAAGGTTCCCAGAATCCTGAACTGGCAGCACTGTTTATCAAATTCTGTATGTCAGGTGCAGTCAATGAGGATAACTTTGCACAGTGGAGAAGTATTCCCACAAGTGATGCTGAGTTTGACAATGTAAGTCTGACAAAAGACGGAGATGAAATGTATAAACTGGAGAGAGAACTTGCCAATTCACCGGAAAACGGAATCCCTGCACTCTGCTCCTGCTCCGCAGAACTTGCAAAAGCATTCGTAACGTTCCGTGAAGGTGTGATTTACGGTAATATTACGGACATTCAGGGTGAACTGCAGAAACTTCAGGATAAATATCAGACGGAACTGGATAACGCCGAATAGGCGGCATAAAATCCCGCGGGAATTCCCGTACAGCAGTTTTGCTGCTGTGCGGGGCACTCCTGCCGGGGAGAAAGGAGATTTGAGATGGCTAAACCACAGAGGAAGAGAAAACAAGGGAAAATTCCCAGCCTGGAAGTCATATTTCTGTATGCGTTTTTGATCGTCCTGGCGATTCTGTTTATTCTGCCCATATTTTATCTGTTTATGGGTTCCTTTAAGGCGGAGAGCGAACTGTTCCGCGTGCCCTTTAAATGGCTGCCGGATAAGTTCCAGTTCGGGAATTTTATCAACATGTTTTCGTCCATTCCCTTTTTTAAATATTTAAAGAACACAATGATCATCGTAGTATGTAATATTGTCGGTTCCCTGCTGTCCTGTTCCCTGGTGGCTTACGGTTTTGCCAGGCTGCGCTGGCCGGGACGTGACAAAGTGTTTATCCTGGTGCTGATCACGATGATCCTCCCTTATCAGGTTACACTGGTTCCTCTGTTCCTGATGTTCACGAAAATGAAGTGGATCGGAACCTTCCTTCCTCTTACGGTTACCTGCTTTTTTGGAAATCCGTTCTTCATCTTTCTGCTGCGCCAGTTCTTCACAGGGATTCCTCAGGATATCTCAGAGGCTGCCAGAATAGACGGGGCAGGGGAGTTTACCATTTTTTCAAAGCTGGTCATTCCTATGGCTAAGCCGGCACTGACAACGGTTGCGATCTTTGCATTTATCCGCTCCTGGAATGACTTCCTGGGACCTCTGGTATTTCTTGGGAAGGATGAGCTTTATACACTCTCCCTGGCAGCTTCCATGCTGAAATCTAATCTGGACCCCAACTGGAGTCTGCTGCTGGCACTGGGCGCTGTGATGATACTTCCTGTACTCATTCTTTTCTTTGTGATGCAGAAGTATTTTATCCAGGGTATCGCAATGTCGGGAATCAAAGGTTAAGGAGGCGGAACAATGAAGAAAATGAATATGAGAAAAAAAGAAGCCATTCATGGTCTGCTGTTCGTCTCTCCGTGGATCATCGGTTTTCTGGTGTTTACCTTGTACCCGATCTGCTCCTCCCTGTACTATTCCCTGTGTGATTATCAGGTCATCAAGGACCCTGTTTTCATCGGACTCGGAAATTATAAGGCACTGTTTCAGGACAAGACATTTTTAAAGGCATTGAGCAATACCGTGTATATGGTTATCTTCGGAGTACCGATTACCACATTCATTGCGGTGGCAGTGTCTATTATCCTCAACAATAAGAAGTTAAAATATACCGGTCCTTTCCGTGTGATCTTCTTTATCCCCACACTGGTGCCCACAGTAGTAGCATGTCTTCTGTGGATCTGGGTTATGCAGCCGGATACAGGTATTGTCAACCGTCTGCTGGGATACATTGGCATCCAGGGGCCGGGATGGCTTTCCAGCATGTTCTGGTCAAAGCCGGCTTTGATCATCATGATGGTGTGGACCTGCGGCAATGCCATCATCATCTATCTGGCAGGACTGCAGGATATACCGGACAGCCTTTATGAGTCAGCGGCCCTGGACGGGGCAGGATTTTTCCGCCAGACTATGTCCGTTACCATACCGCTTCTGCGCTCCACTATTCTGTATAATGTGGTGACGCTGATCATTGCCGTGTTCCAGTGGTTTGCAGAGCCGTACATAATGACCAGCGGCGGGCCGGACAATCAGACCATGTTCTATTCCCTGTATTTGTATCAGAACGCGTTCTCTTACTTTAAGATGGGATATGCGTCCGCAATGGCCTGGATTCTGCTGTTGATCGCACTGGCGATCATCCTGGTGCTGTTCAAGGTCTTCCGGTTCGGAGAGTCAGATTATTAGGAGGCAATATGATTGGATTAGTGACTGGCGCCAACCGGGGGTTGGGCTATGAGATGATAAAAGAAGGGCTGCGCCGCGGCCACACCATGCTGGCAGCCTGCAGAAATACCGGAGATGAGAACTCTGTCGGCGGTCTGCTGAAATTAGAAGAGCAATATCCGGGCAGCCTGAAAATCCTGGAGATGGATGTCACGGACCGGGAAATGACAGAGAAAGCAGCATTACAGGTGCAGCAGGAATTCGGACATATAGATTTCCTTGTGAATAACGCAGGGGTATTGTTTGAAAAAATGGTGATGCCCGGAGATGCCATTACTGACCTGGATGTGGAGAAGTTCAGAAAAACACTGGATGTAAATGTGACAGGCACTGCCATAGTGCTGAAATACTTTATCCGCCTGCTGTATGCATCCGAAGATGCCTGTATCATGAACATTACATCTGAGGCAGGGCATCTGAGTCCTCAGGGCTACAACTATCTGGCATATTCTGTGTCAAAGCATGCGGCAAATATGTACACCCAGAAGGTACGGAACTATCTGGCAGAGGAGCAGACAGACCGGCATATGCGGATCTACATGATTCATCCGGGCCGTATGGACACCATTATGGGAAAAGAAAATGCCCAGATTCCGCCTTCCGAGTCAGCAGCAGGACTGTATGACATTCTGGACAGGAAGAAACAGATACCGGATATGGATGTCCCCTTCATCAATTACAGGGGTGAGCCAATGCCGTACTGAGGTGCAAGATCGTGAGGAAGCGAATATGAGAAATGTAAATGTGGGAATACTCGGATGCGGAGTCATCAGCAATACCTATATCCGGGATATCAAGCGTTTTTATCCCTCCCTGTATCTGGCAGTCTGCGCGGATGTGAATGTGGAGCTGGCAAAGAGCCATGCGGAGAAGTATCGGATACCTGTAGGCTGCTCTGTGGAGGAGATGCTTGCCATGGAGGAAGTGGAGCTGGTGGTGAACCTGACTCCGCCGCAGTTTCATACGGAGCTGAATAAGAAAATTCTGCTGGCAGGAAAGCATGTGTTCTGTGAGAAACCATTTGCACCAACAGTTGCCGGGGCCAGGGAGGTCATGGCGCTGGCGGATGAAAAAGGACTTCTGGTGGGCAGTGCTCCGGATACTTTTCTGGGGTCTTCCCTGCAGACATGCAGGAAAATACTAGATGACGGATGGATTGGGCGGCCTCTCTATGTGACTGCCAATATGATGTCAAACGGTGTGGAGACCTGGCACCCGGCCCCCGGTAATTTTTACCGGCAGGGAGCAGGGCCTCTGTATGATATGGGACCGTATTATTTTACGGCACTGGCCGCACTGCTTGGACCGGTAAAACGCGTCAGCGCATTTTCCGGCACCGGCTTTCCCGTCAGGCAGATATACACCGGGCCGCTGAAAGGGCAGGAGATACAGGTGGAGACGCCTACCCATTATTCGGGTACCGCGGAGCTTGCGTCCGGGGTGATCGTGAGTATGAATATCAGTTTTGACATCTGGCATTCCAATCTGCCCATGTTTGAGATATACGGGACGGAGGGAACACTGGAGGTGCCGGACCCCAATATGTCCGGCGGCAGACCAAAGGTCTACAGAAAAGAAAGGACTCTGGATGTGCTGTATGATGACAGTGAAGAGACAAAGGCCAGGCAGAATATCAGCGTGGAGCTGCCCGAGCTGTATCCCCATATAGGTGAGTATACCAGGGGAATCGGTGTACTGGATCTGGCAGATTCCATAGTCAGCGGCAGAAAGCCCAGAGTAAATGCAGAGATGGCCTGCCATGTGATCGAGGCCATCACAGGCATGATGGAATCAGCACGTGATAAAAAAGTATATGAAATGAAAACTGCCTGCGAGAGACCGGAGCCTGTGAAGACCGGAACACCGGTGGGAAGAATATAAAACAAAAAAGGTAAAGTGAGGAAAGAATTATGAATGGAGTAGTAGGTACAGATTTAGTTTGTCAGGTTGGGTTTATTGTAAAGGATATCAACGCCACGAAAAAGAAATGGGCAGAGTTTTTAGGCGTTGAGGAGCCGGAGGCAGCACTCTGCGGAGAATATGAGACCACACAGACAGAATTTAAGGGCCAGCCTGCACCGGAGGCCAACAGTTATCTTGCATTTTTTGATGTGGGACCGGGACTGCAGCTTGAACTGATCCAGCCAAATGAAGCACCCTCCACATGGAGGAATTACCTGAACGAACACGGTGAGGGCATCCACCATGTGGCATTCAATATCAAAGGAATGAAAATGCCGGAAGCGGTAAAACGCTGCGAGGATTTTGGCATGGTTCTGGAGCAGAAGGGCGAATACGGCGATGCCAGCGGAAGATATACTTACATGAACGCTTATAAAGACTTGAAATGTATCGTAGAACTGCTGGAGAGCGACAGATAATCGGGAGGAAATGCGGATGAGACTGGGATTATCCAGCCCTCTGGAGCATAAAAGTCCATGGGAATGGGCTGAAAAAATGCACCGGATGGGATGTACTTCTGTGAATTTTCCTGTGGACTATACCTGTGACCGGGCACTTTTGGAACAATACACGGAGGCTGCCAAAGAGTACGGACTGATGATCGCGGAGGTGGGAGCCTGGTGCAACCCCATTTCCCCGGATGACAAGGTCAGGGAGGCAGCATTTACAAGATGTGTGGAACAGTTAAAGCTGGCAGATAAGATTGGCGCCAGATGCTGTGTAAACGTCTCCGGTTCCAGAGGAGAGCGGTGGGACGGTCCCTATAAGGAGAATCTGACAAAGGATACCTGGGAACTGGTGGTGAAGAGCATCCGGGATATTATAGATGCGGCAGATCCGAAAAATACCTATTATACGATTGAGCCGATGCCCTGGATGTACCCTATGGGTCCGGATGAATACTTAAAGCTGATTCACGATGTGGACAGAGAGCGCTTTGCCGTGCATATGGATGTGTTCAACTGGATCACAACACCCGAACGGTATTTTTACCACGAAGAGTTTATGGAGGAGTGTTTCCGTAAGCTTGGGCCGTACATCAGGAGCTGTCATTTGAAGGATGTGGCGCTTGGACAGGAGTTTACCCTTCAGTTCAGGGAAACTGCCTGCGGCAGAGGCGGTTTGAATCTGGAGAAGTACGCCGGCCTTGCGCGTAAGGCGGACCCGGATATGCCGCTGATCATTGAACACCTGGATGGAGACGAGGCTTATCTGGAAAGTCTTTCCTATGTAAAGCTGCGTTTTGGACGGGCAGGGATAGAAATATAAACATAAAGACCAAGCGGGTACGGAAGTTAAATACTGCCGACGCTTTGGCGCAGGAGTCCGGTTTTCCGGACTCTTTTTCTACGGACAGTTGTAAACAGAGGGTTTTTCACTTAAAATGGAAGTATATAACAGCATATACAGGAGGATATTTTATGGGATTTCCAGAGAGTTTTTTATGGGGTACAGCAACCGCTTCTTACCAGATAGAGGGCGGTGCATTTGAAGACGGCAGGGGGTACACGGTATGGGATGATTTCTGCAGGACTCCGGGCAAAGTCTTCTCCATGCATAACGGAGATGTGGCCTGTGACCATTATCACCGCTACAAGGAGGACGTAAAGATGATGGCGGATATGGGAATCCGGGCATACCGTTTTTCGATTGCATGGTCCAGGATCCTGCCGGAGGGAAGAGGAGAGGTTAATCAGAGCGGGATAGACTTCTACAACGCATTGATCGATGAGCTTTTAAAGTACAATATTAAACCCTGCCTGACACTGTTTCACTGGGATCTGCCCTTTGCCCTGCACCGGATGGGCGGCTGGCAGAACCCGGAAATCGTCAATTGGTTTGCAGAGTATGCGGCAGTGGCGGCCAGGGCATTCGGTGACAGGGTCAAATTCTTCATGACCTTCAATGAACCGCAGTGTTTTGTCGGTCTGGGGCACGTGAGCGGAGAACACGCTCCCGGCAACATTATGTCCCGCCGCAGTGTACTGGAAATGGCCCACCATGTGATGATGGCACATGGCAAGGCGGTACAGGCTATCAGAAGCCTGGTGCCGGATGCGCAGATCGGATATGCGCCTACCTCCAATCCGGTGATCCCCGCGTCGGACACCCTGGAGGATATTGAGGCTGCACGGAGAGCTTATTTCGCGGTGGAGGATAAACCGGATTATATGTGGTCCGTGAGCTGGTGGAGTGACCCGGTCATGCTGGGCAGATATCCGGAGGATGGGCTGAAACTTTTTGAGAAGGATATGCCGGAATTTAAACCGGAGGACCTGGAACTGATGCATCAGCCGCTGGATTTCTACGGACAGAATATTTACAATGGATACAGGGTAAAAAGTGATAAAAAGGGCGGATGGGAGACTGTGGAGCGCCCTGTAGGCTACCCCAGGACAGGCAATGGATGGCCTGTGGTTCCGGAGTCTCTTTACTGGGGCCCGCGGTTTTTGTATGAGCGCTACCGGAAGCCTATCGTCATCACAGAAAACGGATGCTGCTGTGCGGATGTGGTGTCCCTGGACGGTAAGGTCCATGATCCGGGCCGGATTGATTTTTACCATAGATATCTGCGGGAACTTGGGCGCGCCATAGAGGATGGAGTGAGGGTGGATGCTTATTTTGCCTGGTCCGTGATTGATAACTTTGAGTGGGCAAAGGGATATTCCGACAGATTCGGTATGGTTTACGTGGATTTTGAGACACAGGAACGTATACTAAAGGATTCTGCAAACTGGTATGCAGAAGTAATCAGGAATAACGGTACAAATCTGTAGGGAGAACTGCCAATAATTTAGTGAACAGAGGGTACAGAAAATGTGAGCCTCTGCCGGCACGGATTACAGCAGCTTACGTTATTCTCTGTTTTCTGTACCTTGTGTTAAGGCAGTTGTGATTTTGGGACCGTGTGATATAGTGAAGCCAACAAAGAAAATAACAGACAGTGGTAAGGAGGTTTCGCTATGAAAAAGAAAATGATCATAACCATTCTGGGTATTGCTCTTATGGCGGCGCTTGCAGGCTGTTCCGGCAAGGGCAATGAGAAAGACAAAGGTACAGAGGAAAAGGAAGAGAATACACAGAAGGAAGACAGTACTGCAGAAAAAGAGGACGGAGCATCCGGCGGGAACAGTTCCGGGGATGAGAAAGAAGGGGCTGCAGAGAGTCAGGATAAAGCAGATGCCCGGACGGATGATCAGAAGCTTTTGGAGACTGCCGAGGCATTTGTGAAGGATTTAATTGCAGGCAGTGAAGAGAATATCAAGGGCAATTATGAATACACGGATCAGATGAAAGCTGCTGTGGATAGTGGTCAGATTCTTTCTGCTTTTCAGAGTACCCTGGATGCAGTGGGCGAACTGAAAGAGGTTCAGCCTGCATGGGAGTCGGAACCGCAGGCCGGTTATAATACAATTCAGGTTCCCTGCGATTTTACCGTACAGCCGCTGAATATGGTAATATCCGTGCTGGACGGCAGGATAGGAGGCGTCCATACAGGTGCGTATCAGGAACAGAAAGAAGCGGTATCCATACCGGAAAATGTGACGGAGACAGATATGGATCTGAGTATAGCGGGAGGACGCACGCTGCCCGGAACATTTGCGGCACCTAAAAATCTGAAAGAATATCCCGCTGTGGTATTCGTACACGGCTCAGGCAGCGGCGACAGGAATGAGGCGCTTGGGCAGATCAAGCCATTTCAGGATTTGGCATGGGGACTTGCCGAGAGAGGAATCGCCTCATACCGTTATGATAAGATTTCTTATGTGTATGGAAAGGAATTAGCAGAGGATAAAGATTTTACCGTATACGATGAGACGGTAAATGACGCTGCAGCGGCAGTTAAGATGCTGCGTGAACAGGAAGGCGTTTCAAAGGTATATGTGGTTGGCCACAGCCAGGGCGCCCAGATGATGGGGGCAATCGCAAAGGAAGGCCAGCCGGACGGCTGTATCATGATGGCCGGACCGGCAAGAGGGTTTGCGGATACCCTGGAAAGGCAGTATAAGTTTCTTCAAAGCCTGAACTCTGAGCCGACCGAGCAGGAGAAGGCAGCTTTTGAACAGGGGCTTGCAGCAGTGGAACAGATGAGGAATATAGATTCTCTGCCCGAGGATGAGAGGATCATGGGCCAGAACCAGACTTATATTAAGAGTCTCCTGGACTATGATGCCGTAAAGGAAGCGGCAGACATAACCGTTCCTGTGCTTGTCCTGCAGGGTGAGGAAGACTATCAGGTGACCATGGATGATTTTCAGATATGGAAAGAAAATTATGAGGGCAGTGATAACTGGAAGTTTGTGTCCTTCCCGGGACTTACCCATCTATTTACAGAAGGCAGATATGACGACGGCCCTGCCAGCTATCAGGGAACAAAACATGTCCCCGATGATGTGACAGAGACCATCGCCGCATTTATCAATCAATAAAACAGTATCCCGGAGCTTTGCCGGGCATGGATACGGAGCAGCCTGTTCCGTATTCCTGCCGGCGAACCCCGGGATTTCTAATGTTGTTCCTAAGAAATATTCTTTATATTTGTATGGTAAACCAGATAAAAATACAGGAGATAAAGCAGGGTAAAGCAGATCAGAAACCCCACAGCCCCCTGAAGCACCAGATGCGGTGTCCTCAAAGCGAGGGTTAATTTATGGTCAGACAGCAGAACGGCAGGCAGCATCAGAATGGCCCAGGGAATGAGCGGGATGGAAAATTTCAGACAGATCTGCAGGGCCATAAGTCTTGTCACCTGGAGCCGGTTTTTTCCCAGATACTGCAGAACCTGCAGCCCATGAGCCTCTTTGCGGATGCTTACGATCTGCTGCACAGACAGAACGGAAAAATAGATGACAATAAAAGCAGAGCACATGCAGATCTGAAGAAATCCCATCCATCTCTGTGAGACCGCATCCATAACTGCATCCTTGGCCTGCAGCATGACCCATCCGCATAGAAAAGAGGAAAAGGAGAAAAGCAGACAGGTGCAGAGGACACTGTTTATAAGGATATCGGATCTGCTGTCTGAAAGCAGCAGGGCTGCGGTGTAAAGCCGGTTTTTGTGGTACAGGTGTTCATTTTTCTGCTGTCGGTATTTATTGCCGTTTATATAGGACGCCTTATAAAAAGAAAAGACAAAAAACAGCATAACCGGAGCGATGCAGGAAACGAACGCCATACCTTCATTTCCCGGAAGAAAGGCAATGGCAGACACGAGAGAGCAGAAAAGAAGAAAGCTGATAAGCGAAGCTGCCGGCCATATTCTGCTGAAACGGGTGACAGCGGCCTGCCGGTTCTTCTTTTGAACGGTCATAAGCTGGATGATCTCCAGACGGCTGATAATCCTCCGGCAGTTCAGGAGGGACAGAACCTGTATGGCCATAAAGTAAAGACCGGTCTGTGCAGCAGCCTGCAAAATCAGGATAAGGTTTATCTGTGATCTGTCAAGGAAACGGGAAAAGGGGAGGGAAAGCCCATAGTATAACAGTATTCCCACAGCAAGTCCCAATATAAAACAGAGCAGTCCGAGAAAGAAAAATTCTGTAAAGTACATCCAGGACAATCTGTTTTTTTCCATTCCCATCAGAGCATAGGCAGCAAACTCCCGTGCTCTCTGGTTCAGAATAAAGCGATTCATGTAATTCAGCAGAAGAAGGATAATGACTGTTATGATGAGCGGCAGAGAACTCGTCTCAAAGCCTGCCTCCATTTTTCCCGCAGCGGCAGTGAGGTTGGACAACATCATGACCCCGATCAAAATAGTAAGCGTAGTCATATAGATCAGATAATCATGGCCGGAACGCCTGGCGTTTCGGAGAGCAAGTCTAAGATACATATCCGGAATCCCCCATTACTTTTGCAGTGGTATTTAATATTTCCATAAAATAACCCCATTGGTCCTGTTTTTGGTGCGCCAGGGAATGGACAATCTTCCCATCCTTCATAAACAGAATCGTCTTGCAGTAGCTGGCTGAGAAGGCGTCATGGGTGACCATAAGGATTGTGGCGCCAAACTCCCTGTTAAGCATCACAAGGGTCTCCATCAGGTTCCTGGCAGAGTGGGAATCCAGGGCACCGGTAGGCTCATCAGCCAGTATGAGCCGGGGACTGGCAGCGACTGCCCTTGCACAGGCGCATCTCTGCCGCTGTCCGCCGGATACCTGGCAGGGGAACTTGTCCAGGATATCTTCTATTTCCAGTCTGGCTGCAGTCTCCAATGTGATTTTGGTGATCTCTGCTCGGGGAAGTTCTTTTATTGTGAGGGCAAGCGCTATATTTTCCCGCAGGGTCAGAGTGTCCAGCAGGTTATAATCCTGGAAAATGAATCCCAGATGCTCTCTGCGGAACTGTGCCATTTGGTTTGGGTGTATCTGGGAGAGGTCTGTACCGTCAAGTATGATCCGGCCGGAGGTGGTCCGGTCAATGGTGGAGATAAGGTTCAGCAGTGTGGATTTTCCGGAGCCGGAGGCCCCCATAACCCCTATAAAACTTCCCTCAGGTACAGAAAAACTGACATCGTCCACGGCCAGGGTCTTCAGGCCGTCGGCGGAGTATTCTTTTTCTACATGGTTTAATTCCAGTATATTTTTCAAAGAGGTTTCCTCATTTCATATGCGTGCGGATGCGGGTGCCATTTACTGTGATTCTTATATTTTAACATTCATTTCCAAAGAAGTCATGATTTATTTTGCTTGACAAGCTAGTGAATACTAGCTACAATGAGATAAAGAGCTAGTGATTGCTAGCCTGAGGAGCAGAGAGTCTATGCAGAGAAAGGGAGAGGGAAGTGTATGGAAAAATTACAGTTGGAACAATATCTTAACCGCGGGGTGGAAAATATTATCAGAGGCATGAAGAAAGCGTCTCTTACAAATCCGAGATCCGCCGTATTTCTGGTGAAATATGCACAGGCTGCCAGACAGGCGGCGGGGAAACGAAGGAAGGCTGAAAAAAATGGGGAGCATATCCCGCCGTTTCTGATTGCCAGCATCACCAGCCGGTGCAACCTCCGCTGTAAAGGCTGTTATGCATGGGCCAATCGTGCCTGCAGCAGCGGGGCTGAGCATAATGGGATGCGCGCTGAACAGTGGGATGATATTTTTGCGCAGGCAGAGGATATGGGGGTGGGCTTCATACTGCTGGCAGGCGGGGAGCCTTTGATGAGGCCGGATGTGCTGAAAGCAGCAGGAATGCGAAAAAATATCTTGTTCCCTGTTTTCACCAATGGTACTATGATTATTAATAATACTCTGCCGGACAGCGGGAAAAGCGGGCCGGACCCGGAGGGAGATGCCTGCCTGCAGCTATTTGCGGATAACAGGAATCTTCTGCCGGTTCTCAGCATTGAGGGGGACAGAGAGAAGACGGATGCCAGAAGAGGCGCCGGGATCTATGACTGTCTGCTGCAGACCATGGAGGCGCTAAAGGCGCGGGATATCTTATATGGAGTGTCTGTTACGGTGACAAAAGAAAATATGGAGGAAGTAACTGCAGATACTTTCTCTGAAAAACTTTCCCTATTGGGCTGCAGAGCTGTGATTTATGTGGAATATGTACCTGTGGACAGAGATACGGCAGGTCTTGCACCGGATGATGAGGATCGGGTATATATGGCAGACAGGCTGGATGCGCTGCGGGAGACGCAGAGGGATATGCTTCTGATTTCTTTTCCGGGAGATGAGAGGGCATCCGGAGGGTGTCTTGCCGCGGGGCGGGGATTTTTCCATATCAATGCCCGGGGCGGGGCGGAACCGTGTCCCTTCTCCCCCTATTCGGACACCAGTCTGCAGGATGTAAGCCTTAAGGAAGCCATGCGTTCTCCGTTGTTTCGCAGACTGCGGGAGGATGGAAACCTCACCGGTATACATACAGGGGGCTGTGCATTGTTTGAACAGGAAGAGACTGTGAAAAAATATCTGGAAGGGATACAACAAAGTTATGTCAACTAAAGAGCGGATTGTGGAGGAGGCCCTGACACTTTTTTCAAGCAGGGGGTATCAGGGGACCAGTGTAAAAAATATCGCGGATGCGGTGGGAATCAAAGATAGTTCCCTGTATAAGCATTTTAAAAGCAAAAAGGAGATTTTTGAGACCATTGTGGAGGAGATGGCCAGAAGAATGGAGGCCATGAGCCACACGTTTGGCCTTCCGGATGATACCACTGTGGAGGCGGCAGCATTTGCCTACGGAGTCATAAGCGTGGAGGAGTTGGTGGAGCTGAGCAGGAAGGTCTTTCTGTTTTACCTGCAGGATCCTTTTGCGGGCAGGTTCCGCAGAATGCTCACCATAGAGCAGTACAGGGACAGGGAGATTGCGGCAGTGTACAGGAAGATTTATATGGAGGACAGTATCCGTTATCAGACGGTTTTGTTTGAGGAAATGATACGTCAGGGAGTCTTTCGAGAGGCGGATGCCAGGGCCATGGCAATTAATTTTTATGCCCCCATATTTTTTCTGCTGAATAAATATGACAGCCCGGAATGCAGTGTGGAGGACGGACTTGAGGAACTGGAGCGGCAGGTAAGAGAATTTGCCCGCATTTACCACAAATAAAAGAAATGTGGAGTGGTTCGGCTGCCCTGCAGTCCGATATTTTAGCCGTAGCACCTGAAGCTGTGGGCGGGATACAGGGTAAGATGATATGTAACTGTAGAAATTAAGAGACAGCAGATTGATCAACAGCCGGGCGTATTTGCCGTACAGGCTGTTTTGAGAGGATGAATGAGCAGATTATGGGCAGAATAAAAAAGAAAAGACAGAGACTGTGGCCGCAGATGATCGTGGGAGCCGTGATCGGCGGAGCGTGCGGGTACTTTGGCATGATGTTTGTGGAGAGAATGCATGGAGGAAAGGTCAGGATTGCGGAAATTCTGGCAGGTCTTGCGTGGATAATCCTGTGCCTTTATGCGGCTGCATTTCTGCAGACGATCGTACATGAAGGGGGACATTTGGTCTGCGGGCTTCTGAGCGGATATAAGTTTTCTTCCTTCCGTGTGGGAAAAGTGATTCTGGTTAAGAAAAAAGACGGAATTAAGCGGGGCCGGTATTCCCTTATGGGAACAGGGGGACAGTGCCTTCTGGCACCGCCTGACTTGGTGAATGGAAGTATGCCGTATCTGCTGTACAATCTGGGCGGAAGCCTTTTTAATCTGCTGTCTGCTGCCATATCCTTAATGATCTGTTTTGCAGCAGACGGACACGGGTATCTGCAGATCCTGTTTATGGCATTTGCTGTTGTCGGTGTCTTTCTTGCACTGATGAATGCAGTGCCCATGCGGCTTGGCGGGATAAACAATGATGGATACAATGCGCTCCATCTGGGGAAGGATAAAGAGGCAGTGCGCTGTCTGTGGCTGCAGCTAAAGATAAATGAACAGTTTACATTGGGAGTACGCTTGAAGGATATGCCACAGGAGTGGTTTGAACCTGTACCGGAAGCGCTGTGGGATAATGCCCTGTGTGTGGCAACCGGTGTATTTGCCGCCGGCCGGAATATTGACAGGCAGGACTTCCCCGCAGCCCTGAAAATAGGCGAAAGGCTGCTGGAACATGCTTCCGGTCTTATAGGAATCCAAAGGTCCATGTTGGAGGCGGAGATGATTTTCTGCAGACTTATGCTGGATGGCCCCGGAGAAGAACTGAGCAGAGAGTATGAGAAGACCGGGATTCAGGAGTTTTTGAAGCGCTCCTCCTCCATGCCGTCCGTGCTGCGTATCCAATACGCCTATAATCTGATCCAGAATCAGGACAGGGAAGCGGCACAGAAATGGAAGCGGCTGTTTGAGAAAGTGGAAAAAAACTATCCCTTTGACGGCGATATTGCCAGTGAGAGGGAGTTGATGGCATATGTAGATAGTTTACATGATGACGAGAGAGGGTAGTCTATGCTGTTTTTAGAAGAGGTGCTGGGTATAATCGTGGACCTGGCGATTCTGTTATTTGAATATATCGGCGTGGGAGTTATTATATTTGCAGGGATCAGAGGGATAATCCACTATGTCAAGCGGGACCCGGGTACAAAGCTGCTTCTTGCAAAAGGACTTGCCATGGGGCTGGAGTTCAAGCTGGGAAGTGAGATCCTGCGCACGGTGGTGGTGAGGGAGCTGTCCGAGATTTATATTGTGGCGGGGATCATTGTGCTGAGGGCAATCCTGACGATTTTGATCCATTGGGAGATCAAGAATGATGAAGGCGAAAAAATGGCCGGGGGTTGAGATAACAAAAGAAAAATAAATTGACAAAGACCTATTTCTATGCTAAACTGGACAAGCGACAGTGGAAGTAGGTCTTTTTTTTGTGCCTAATTTTC
>ERZ894236.113-NODE-113-length-132487-cov-51.5986_pt1 | contig 132487 bp, 152 predicted proteins | sample MGYA00380297_ERZ894236 | MGnify/ENA primary metagenome ERZ894236 (study PRJEB32331, sample SAMN06328420) | human gut metagenome | biome: human gut microbiome; feature: stool | host: Homo sapiens | collected 2014-08-04 ... | reverse complement strand
AGTGCAGATGTCAGAGTTAATTACTCTCTAACAACTACACTTTTATGGTACTAAAATGACGGGTGCGCCGTCAACGAAGCAAAAGTAATCAGAAACTTATCATTAGTGAGCGTTATCGGAAATGCTGTTTTATCGGGTTTTAAGCTCTTTGCCGGAATTTTTGGACATTCAAGGGCTATGATTTCCGATGCTATTCATTCATTTTCGGATGTGCTTACAACAATAATTGCCTTTATCGGCGTGAAAATTTCTAAAAAAGCGCCTGATAATTCCCACCCTTACGGACATGAGCGTATAGAATGTGTAGCGTCGCTGTTTTTGGGTCTATTGCTTATGGTAACAGGCTTGGGTGTTGGTAAGGTAGGACTGCAAAACATTATTTCGGGCAATTATGGCTCACTGGCAGTCCCCGGTGTTATTGCTTTAATTGCGGCAATTATTTCTATTGTCGGCAAGGAAGCTATGTATTGGTACACCCGCCACTACGCAAAACTTATCGGCTCTGCCGCTTTTATGGCAGATGCGTGGCATCATCGTTCCGATGCGTTTTCTTCAGTAGGCTCGCTAATTGGTATCGGCGGAGCAATGCTTGGCTTTCCTATTATGGACAGCATAACAAGTCTTGTTATTTGTCTGTTTATTTTGAAGGTATCCTTTGATATTTTAAAGGATGCTATTGTAAAAATGCTTGATACTTCCTGTGGCGAGGAATACGAAGCAGAACTAAGACAGTTTATCGAAACGCAACCTGATGTCATATGTGTAGATATGATTCATACTCGTATGTTCGGCAACAAGGTGTATATTGATACCGAAATTCAAGTAGATGGCAATAAATCTCTGCGTGAAAGCCACGATATTGCAGAGCACGTTCATAACAGTGTAGAAACACACTTTCTGGATACGAAACACATTATGGTTCATGTAAATCCCACAGAACAGGAGGAATAAAATCAGATGTTTGGGATTTCTGCGGGGCAAAAATACTTCCTGCCGGACTTTCCATATTGTTTTATTACTTGTATCGGAAACGGGTACAAAGAAGGGAGGCTGGCTAAATTCGAGGGCGGGCAACCCTTATTCTGCTGTTTCTTCTTCAGGTAATTTTGTGGGCTTATCTGATTTTTGGTGGAAGTCTGTCGGTAAGCCTATTGAATGGAAACTTACCGACTGTTTTGAGCAGATATTCCGAAAGACGAATTATATGTACCGTTTTATGGAAACAACTGTGATAAGTGTGGAAGCCGGCTCATTTGTAATGTCTGTTCCGATTGTGAAAAGTGTAAATGAAGCAAGAACAGTTGCCCAAAACGGATTTTGAAAAACAGCCATATCAAGGGGAAATTATTGTGATTTTTGAGATAGGTTTTGAAACTTATATTCTTTTACAGAAAAACACCTTGACAAATCCCGTCTTGATTGGATATGCTGTTGCTCTCGCCCTGCAATTCATCATCGCGGCTCAATCGCTCATACAGTGGGGTGATTTTTTCGTTTCTCATGGCTGTACCTCCTGAAATGAAAATGCTCTAAGTGTTCCCTTCACTAACCATGATAAAAACCATGATTAAGAAGTCACTTAGAGCATACATCTCCCGCCGCCAGCTTGTATTTCTTATATTGCCGCACGGCGAAGTGATTCGGCTCCCGCTGTCCCAGCTTCTTGAAGGCCAAATCCACATTGTTCTCAAAGGTCTCATCATCCTCCGCGCCTCCATGGCGTTGATGAACTCAATGAGCGTTGCGGAATTCTGCTCCTCCTCGGGCGCTTCATAGTGGATGTAGCCGATTAAGGCGGTATAGAGCAGCGTTCCCGCCTTCTGCCAAAAGTCGTCGCCGGATTTTCCGTCCCCCTTGGTGTTGAAGATTAAGGTATTTACCAACTTCAAAATATCCTTCTCGCTGTGGATATACGAGAAAGGGTTGTAGTGCATGGACTTTTTGAAGTTGATGGAATTGAAGATTTTCACCTTGTACCCATTGCAGAGCATGAGTTTGCCTCACTCGACGGCGATGCTGCCTTTTGGGTCAGTGACCACATACGAGCTGTGGAACTGCATGAGGTTGGGCTTAATGAAAAACCGGGTCTTACCGGAGCCGGAGCCGCCCACCACCAGCACGTTCTTGTTCCGCGCGGTCTTGGGGTCTTTTGGGCGGTTACTCATCTCATCATGATTTTTTCGTTTACCACGATTATCTCTTAAAACTTCCACCCCACCAGCGTCATATTTAACAGTGTAACTACGTGCCTGTTGATAAGATACCTGATATTGTTTGGCTGTTTCGACATAATTACGGTCATGTGCGATGCAATACTGTACTATTTCAACTCGTTCTTCAAATTTAGTTTTTCTTCCCTTGGTCATGATCTGGGAACCTCCTGTTCCGTATGATTTAAAGACTTCATAACCATTATACTGCTTTATCCACTTTTGCAACTTGCTTTTTGAACGAATTCCGTATTTTTTGCAAATATCGCCTTGCGATCCATAGCCTGCCAAATATTCCTGCACCGCTTGGAGTTTCAGTTCTTTTGAATATCGTTTATAGTGTTTCATTAGAAATGCATCTTCCCCCATAGATTCATAATTACGAATCCATTGTTGGACAGTAGCAAGACTCACCTCTAACCGTTCTGCCAATTGATGCTGGGAAACATTTCCCTCAAAATATAGCATAACCGCAGATATTTTATCTTTAGCAGATATCGTCTACTTTGACATAAAGTATGCTCCCTCCTAAGTGACAAGTTTTTATTATTTCACTTGTCTACCTAGAAGGGAGCATATCATTTCCCGACAGCCCCTTTTATCATATCATATTCTATATCGAATTTACAGACTCTCTGCTGCCTCTACGATTGCATCTACCGTAAATCCAAAAAACTCAAACAATGTTTTGTATGGTCCGCTTGCGCCAAAGGTTGTCATACCGATTGCTTTTCCCTCCGGTCCGACATAACGGTCCCAGCCGAACGTAGACAGAGCCTCTACAGATACTCTCTTTGTTACGTCCTTCGGAAGAACCCTCTCTTTGTATTCATCCGTCTGTTCCTCGAAGATATCCACACATGGCATGGATACAAGACGAACTTTCTTACCTTTTTCCTCAAGTACACTCTTTGCTCCTGCTGCCAGTTCTACTTCAGATCCGGTTGCGATCAGGATCATATCTGGTGTTCCTTCGCAGTCTTCCAGAATATAACCACCCTTCAGAGCATCTTTACTGCTGCCTGCCATTGGCGCCAGATTCTGTCTGGTCAGTACGATTGCAGTTGGTGTTTCTTTTGATGTCAATGCACTGTACCATGCGGCCTCAGTCTCAACCGCATCACATGGTCTGAACACATGGAAGTTCGGCATTGCACGGAACATTGCAAGCTGCTCGATCGGTTCATGCGTCGGTCCGTCTTCTCCAACTCCGATACTGTCGTGAGAATATACATAAGTCATCGGAACCTTCATAATCGAAGACAAACGTGCCATTGGTTTAATGTAATCGCTGAATACAAAGAACGTTGCAACATAGCTGTGCAGTCCTCCATGAAGCATCATACCATTTCCAATTGCTCCCATTGCAAGCTCTCTTACACCAAAATGCATATTTCTGCCGGATGGGCAATCTGCCGAGAAATCTCCCTTATCATTCAGGTATGTCTTGTTGGATGGAGCAAGGTCAGCAGAACCTCCCATAAGATTCGGAACGCTATCCTTGATCGTATTCAGAATTCTTCCGGAGATTGCTCTGGTTGCTTCCGGCTTTTCTCCTCTCTTCCAGAATTCTTCGTTATCTTTTAAGATTGCTTCACAATCGCATTCAAAATACTGTTCCATGAGTTCTTTCATTTCAGGGAATTTCTCGCAGTATTCTGCATACATCTTGTTCCACTCTTCTTCTTTTTCTGCAAGAGCGTCTCTTAATTCTTTATAATGTGCATATACTTCATCCGGAACATAGAACGGCTCCTGAGAAGTCCATCCCAGAGTTTCCTTCATCTCTTTCACATTTTCTTCACCCAGAGGTTCTCCATGTGCACTTGCTTTTCCCTGCTTATTGGGGCATCCATATCCAATTTCTGTATGAATCGTAATGAATGATGGATGTTCGGTATCTGCTTTTGCTTCTTCAATTGCTTTTCCGACTGCATCAATATCATTGCCGTCTGCTACTTCCAGAGTCTGGAATCCAAAAGATTCCATTCTCTTCTGTACGTCTTCTGTAAATGCAATATCCGTAGATCCTTCAATTGAGATATTGTTAGAATCATACAGGATGATCAGTTTGGATAATCCAAGTGTGCCTGCCAGTGAGAATGCCTCTGATGAAATTCCTTCCATCATACATCCATCTCCACCCAGTGCATATGTATAATGGTCAATGACCGGGTAGCCCTCTTTATTGAATACAGAAGCAAGATGCTTTTCTGCGATCGCCATACCTACAGCCATACCCATACCGGCACCAAGCGGTCCTGTTGTTGCTTCTACACCAACTGTATGTCTGTATTCCGGATGTCCCGGAGTCTTGGAATCCAGCTGTCTGAATTCTTTAAGGTCATCAAGTGTCATATCACCATATCTGTAAAGATACAGAAGAGAATATAACAACATAGATCCATGTCCGCCAGAGAGAATAAAACGGTCTCTGTTACGCCAGTCCGGATTCGCCGGATTATGATTCATGTGGTGTGCCCATAACTCATAAGCGATAGGTGCAGCACCGAGCGGCAGGCCTGGATGTCCTGACTTGGCTTTTTGAATCGCATCCGCAGACAGAACTCGAATTGCATTAATTGATAAGTTATCTATATGGTTCATTTCGCTACCTCACTTTTTTCTTATTCTTCCTATATTACTGAAAGTCGATCAAACTGATTCTTTAATGTCGGAACCATATCCGAATAGATATGATACATTTCTTCATATACAGCCTTGTTATCTGGATTCGGAAGATTCTCGGTCATCACCTTCATCGTTGAGCATGCGTCATCCAGATCTTTCCAAATACCGGCACCGACACCGCCAACCAGACATGCACCATAAGCGCCGCCTTCTTTTGCTCCGCTAACCGTATATACCGGAAGTTGGAAGATATCACTCAGAATCTGACGCCACAGATTACTTCTGCTTCCGCCGCCGGACACAATTATTCTGTCAAGCGGTACCGGCTTCAACTGAAGAATCGCCTCTCCAATCTGTTTCATTCCGTATCCGATGCCTTCCATCACTGATCTGGTAATATCACCTTTACAATGACTCTGAGTCATACCAATAAAGCAGCCTCTTAGGTTTGGATCTGTATATGGCGCACGCTCTCCTGAAAGGTAAGGAAGATAGATCAATCCTCTGGAACCCGGACTGGAAGCTTCTGCTCCCTGATTCAGGATATCATATGGATCCAGTCCCTGTGCCTTTGCTTCTGCCATCTCACCTTTACAGAATGTATTTCTGTACCACTGATAACTTCCACCGCAGGCAAGCATAACACCCATAACATGATACAGATCTTTCTGGTTATTACAGAAGAATTGTAATGTCTGATCGTGATTTTCAATATACTGAGACATTCCCATTGCTACAATTCCGCCGGTTCCCAGAGTCAGGCCAAGGATACCCTCACGGATCAGGCCCATACCGGTTGTCTGGATAACACTGTCACCACCACCTCCTACAACCGGAGTTCCTGGCTTCAGTCCAGTAAGTTCTGCTGCTTCTTTTGTTACAACTCCCGTTACTTCACTGGATTCAACTACCGGCGGGAACAGGTCTCTCGGAATATTCAGCCGATCCAGCAGTTCCCAGCTGTGTTCTCGTTTTTCCACATCAAAGAATCCCGTTCCGGATGCATCAGATGCATCCGTACAGTATTCGCCCGTCAGCTGATAACGGAGATAATCCTTTGGAAGGATTGCCTTTTTCATCTTCTGATAATTCTCCGGCTCAACTTCTCTCAGCCACAGAATCTTTCCTCCCTGGTATCCAGGAAGCATATTATTGTTCGTAAAACGACGCAATTCTTCAAATCCGCCAAGATCCTGCAGAAGATCCTGACATTGCTTTGCACATCGCTGATCATTCCAGAGGAATGCTCTTCGGATGACATTGCCATCTTTATCCATGGCAACCAGTCCATGCATCTGACCTGAAAAGCTGAGAGACTTGATATTCCCTGCATCGATTCCACTTTTGTCAATTGCCTTATGAAGGCTGGTATATGCGCCAACCCACCAGTCCATCGGATCCTGTTCATTCCAGCCCGGTTTTGGTGAATATAAAGGATACTCTTCTATAACAGAAGACACAACCTGACCTTCATCATCCACGATGATAGATTTGCACCCGCTGGTACCAATATCCATCGCTGCAACATACTGTTTCATACTCATTCACCTCATGTGTATATCCGATAGTTATTCTTCGTCTCCGTCAACCAGACAGGTATTCCATACAAATGTTAATGGAAGAATACCTGTCTGAATGGTTGTATGATATGCTCCTGGCGGAACATAGCATGCATCACCGGCCTTTACCGGGAATCTGTCCTCTCCTACTACCATAATTCCCTCACCGGAGATAAAGTAGTAAATTTCTTCCATATCCTCATGCGCATGACCTGTTGTTGTTCCTGTCGGATATATGGTTGTATGTCCACATGTCAGACGTTTGGATGGTCCTGCTTTACGATCGATCAGATAATAAGTATCTCTTAATACTTCTTTCTCTCTCGGCAAAACTCTTGCTCTTAAACTTCTTGGATCAGTATCCGGCTCCCTTCCTGTAGCTACATTAACAACATGCTTCATAAACTAACACCTCTTTCTTTATAGTTATATATTTATTTTTTATTACTTACTGTTTTAACTTATTAAAATTCAACGACAACCTTTACAGCAGACGGGTCTTCCGACGCAATATGGAACGCTTCCTCTACACCTTCCAGAGAGAAAGGAACACGATGTGTGATCAGCTGTTTCAGTTTCTCCTGATTATCTTTCAGAAGATCAAGTACCAACGGATATGTATTCGAATAACGGAAGGAAGGAACGATGGTAATTTCTTTACAAACGTAATCCACCATATCTACTTTCTGTATCTCCGGTCCCATTCCAATCATGGCAATTCGTCCACCGGGCTTAATGCATTTGACTGCCAGATTATAGCAGGCATCTGCTCCTGTTGCCTCATATCCAAAATCAAATGTATTATCCGGGATCTGATCTTTCATGGTATTTACAACCTGATCTGCACCCATCTCTTTTGCACATGCCAATCTGTCATCACGAATATCTGCCACGGTAATATCCTTACAGCCTGCTGCTTTTGCTGCAAGCAGACAGGTGATTCCAATGATTCCGGCACCAAAGATAATTGCTTTTTCGCCAAGAGCCGGTTTAATTCTCTGTGTGGCAAAGAGTCCTACGGACAGTGGCTCTGCCATTGTAGCAAGACCATAGTCTGTGACTTCATCCGGAATCTTGAATACATAATCTTCATCATAAGCAATTTCTTCTACCAGAACACCATCATCAGGTGGAGTTGCAAAGAACACGATATTCTGGCACAGATTATAACGGCCTTTCAGACAATGTTCACATTTCATACATGGAATTCCCGGTTCAAGCACGACTCTGTCTCCGACAGCGAATTTAGATACTTTCTCTCCGACATCAGTAATAACTCCGGAACACTCATGACCAAGAATCAGCGGTTCTTCTACCACAAACTGTCCGATACGTCCGTTTTTCCAGTAATGAACATCGGAACCACACACACCGACAGCTTTCATCCGAACCAGTACCTGACGTTCTCCACACTCAGGCTTCGCCAGCTCTTTTTCTGAAAATGTATTAATTTTATCCAAATATATCGCTTTCACGCTTCACCCCTCCTATCTTTATTCTTTGTTAGACAGACGCACTCGGAAGGAGTCGATCAGAACTGCAAGCAGGATAATAAGACCAGTTGCTGCCTCAACATAATAGGAATCCATTCCGAATACCTGAAGACCTACCTGAATGAAGTTCAGAAGCAGTACTCCACCCAGAACTCCTGATACTTTTCCAACACCTCCGGCAAGAGATGTACCACCGATTACAGCTGCTGCAATGATATCCATCGAATAAGAGGAACCGAATACACTGTTGATAGAACCCATCTTAGAGGAAAGCATCAGACCTGCAAGACCTGCCATTAAACCAGAGATTGTAAATGCTGCAATTCTGATCCGGTCTACGTTAATACCAGATACCTTCGCACATCTTGCATTTCCACCTACTGCAAAGAGGCTTCTTCCAAGAGCTGTTCTGTTCCATACAAAGTACATGATTATATAAACCAGCAAAAAGATGATTACCAGGAATGGAAGAAACCCACCAATTTTTCCCTGTCCGAGGATGGTATATCCTTTTTCATTAATTGTAATGGTGCGTCCTCTTGTAATCGCAAGCACAACTCCGGCTAACAGAGTATTCATTGCCAGTGTTTCAATCAACGCAACTGCTTTCAGCTTTGCAATCAGAACACCGTTGACAAATCCAAGTAAAGCACCCATAATCAAAATGATAATCATAGCGATTGGGATAGGAACAATTCCATTCTTGAATATCAGGATACCTGTTGCTGCAGATACTGCCATGATACCTACGCAGGAAAGATCAATGTCACCGAGAAGAATCGTTCCGGCAAGACCGATTGTCATAACGCCCATTACAGAAGCCTGCATTGGGATATTCAAATATAAACTAGGGTTTGCAATCGGATTAAAATAGTTTGGTTTTAAGATGATAAACACGATAACTCCAATTAACAATAACACCCATACAATATTATCTATTACTTTTAATTTCCAGTTTTTTGTATTTTTTTTCATGACTTAAACTGCCCTCCGATCTCGAATATTTACTATCATGTCAGGAGATAAATTCTCATTTTTCATATCTCCGACTATCTTTCCTTCGTTAAATATGACTACACGGTCAACGATACGAAGGAGCTCATCAAAATCGTTCGTCAGATAGATTACGCTCATACCTTCATTCGTCAAATCCTTGATCAGTCCCATAATTTCTTCTCGACTCTTGATGTCGATACCAATCGTAGGCTCATCCAGGATCAGCAAAGTTGGATTTACTGCCAATACTTTTGCCAATACTACCTTCTGCTGATTACCACCGGACAGACTTCCGCTGGCTGCATAGATAGATTGCGTCTTAATAGCAAGCTGCTTTACATAATCATCAGCCAGCTCAACTTCTTTGCTATTATCCAACAGTCCAAATTTACCTTTTAATCGAGTCTTCAGACAGGATAAACCTATGTTTTCTTCCACACTCATAATCGGGACAATACCCTCTGCATGTCTGTCGTTTGGAACCAGACATATCTTATACTTCAGAGCATCAGTAGGATTCTTAATATCAACGTCTTCGCCGAGAATCTTAACCTTTCCGCTCTTTTTTTCCATTAATCCATAAAGCGCAAGACATAATTCACGGGCTCCGGATCCTGAGAATCCCACAAATCCGACAATTTCACCTCGATGGATCTTAAGATCTGCCTGGTCCAGGAATTTAGCACTGATTCCTTCGCACTCTACAGCTACTTCTTCATTTACCACCTTATCTTCATCGCGAAATGTCAGTTCTACATCTTCACCTGCAATAATCTTAGCAAGTTCCATCTGCCTGTCATATCCGACACCTTCACCAACATTTCCATCATATGCACTTCCGTCACGAAGTACAGTAATTGCATCTGAAACCTGAAGGATTTCTTCCAGATAATGGGAGATCAGTATAAATGTAACTCCATTTTCTGCATGCTTTTTTACAAAGCGGAACAAATTATTTCTGTCATCAATTGAAAGTGATGTTGTAGGTTCATCTAATATAATTAATTTACCGCCACTGAACAGTGCACGGATAATATTCAGTTTTCTCTGTTCTACAGGTGTAAGCCTGCGAACAAGTTCATATGGATCAACTTTCAGTCCAAATTCGTCCAATACTTTTTGTGCATTTTCATGCATTGCTTTGCGATCCACAAGTTTGAATTTGCTTCTTGGCCATAATCCAAGGAAAATATTCTCTGCTACGTCCATATCCAGCACAACACTTGCATGCTGTGTAACAAGTTCAATTCCTCTGTCCTGTCTCTCTTTAAAGCTCAGGTTCCCTATATCATTCCCTTCGAAAGTAACCTTTCCGTTCGTCTGCTTATATACACCTGCAATAATATTTACAATTGTACTTTTCCCCGCACCATTTTTACCAACAAGGGAATGAATAGAGCCCTTTGTAATTGAAAAATTAATATCTTTGAGAGCAACTGTTTCTCCGAAATTCTTATTAATGTGCTCTACTTTCAGTATTACTTCTTTTCCCATATGAAAGGTTCTCCCTTCTTTGTCAATCCGGTAAAGCTTTCGCCCTACCGAATTGATACTTTAACCATTGATTCATTATGTAGACAATTCTAGTTCTCAACAGCAGACATGTCATATTCGATTCCTAATACCTTCTCTGCAACGATACCCCAGTGACGTGGGTCTGTACAGTTATCAGAATTGATCTCATATGCAGGAACTTTTACATACGGACCAGCATCGGATTCGATGATTTCACATTTCTCCCAGTAATAATCAGAGTTCTCGTATGGTCCTAACGGAACATCTTCACCCTTCATGGAGTATTTCTCAAGCATTTCAACAGCGATCATACCATAGGAATATCCATCCTGTGCGATAGAATAATCATAGTATCCTTCTTCGATGAACTTGTTTGCGATTGGCTCACCATCGATTGTAACAACGATGATGTGTCCATCTTCATCACGTTTAAACCACTTGTTTTCCATCTTCAGAGCTGCAACGAGACCTTGTCCAGGGTTATCAGATGGAGTATGAAGAGCGTCAACTTCAACACCGGAAGCGAACTGGTTCAGTGCTGCATCCTGAGTTAATGCGATTTCACCTTCTGCAGGAACTGCAATATAGTTGATATCCGGATATTTCTCAAATGTAGCTTCCATACCTTCTTTTCTTAATCTCCAAGCTTCAGAACTCATAGCGCCGTAGCAGTTTACAACTGTTCCTTTTGGCTCGCCATATTTGTCTGTTAAAGCTTTAGCAATTGCTTCTGCTGCAAGACAACCTGCATCATAGTTATCAAATGCTACTGTAACTGCAACATCACCGCCGGTAAGAGGTGTATCTACGATACCAACCGGGATTCCTGCTGCTACTGCCTGATCAGCTGCTGCGATCAGACCTTCAGAGTCGATAGAATCTGCGATAATAGCTGCCGGTTTCTTGTTGATAAAGTTTACAAACTGGTCAAACTGTTTTGCACTGTCCAGTTTCGCATCAGATGCCGCAAAAGACCATCCTCTGTCAGTACAAGCTTTTTCTGCAGATTTCTGACAAACTGTCCAAAAGTAATAATCAAGACCTTTGTTAGCGAAACAAACTAATGTATCGTCACCACTAGCTTCTTCTGTTGTCTCTGTTTTAGAATCCCCTTCATCTGTTGCTTCCTCTTTGCTTCCACACGCTGCCATAGAGAAAATAAGAGTAAGTCCTAATGCTAACCCTATAACCCTTTTCATAATGTTCATCTTTTTCATCTTTTTACCTCCTTTGTTTTCTATTTTGTTCCATGAGTACTTTCCGTTTTTAGAGATGCTTCCTGATATCCCCTCAGACTTCGGGTCTTTCATCTTCCTCCTTTCAATGAAAATGCATATTTTCAGATCCCGTTATCTTACTTATATATGTTCGGCATCTGCCATACTCAAAAAACCTGTTATTGAAACGAAGCTTGAAATTCTTCAAATTCTTTTCTGTTGATATAAGCCGTTCCGGTCTTTTCCAGATCCACCTGTACCAGTTGTGGATTATCTGCTACTTCGCAAAACGTCATGATCTGCTGATACGGCGGCGACAGTCTGTCTATCGTTATCGTCCCCAGTATCGCGCCTTCTCCCCCGGATGCAGATGCTTCAATCTTCTCTGCCTTTGTATCCGTAAACCAGCTGACGATAGAACTGTACTGTGATCCTGTAAGCATTTCTTTATCCAGATAATATCTCTGTCCGCGTGTATTACTGTTTTCAGCCGTCTCCCATTCTGCTTCAAGAACATGTACTTCTCCATTAAAATCAATCGTACATGTTTCAATAGATGGGGTTTCATAGTAATAAAGTGTCAGATCAATCAGATCTTCCGCACGTTTATCTGCAACCTTCAATATTTCTTTGCTGATCAGATAGATATTGTCCAAATAATTTGTCTTACAATATACGTAATCCCCTTCGGTATTCCCAAGGTATATGATCATCTCACTGTCATAGGTGTCATATAAGCCTATAGAAGGAAGTTCCTCTTCTGCTGCATCCAGACCACTGCTCTCTAACGTCACATCTTCATCTGTTCTTTTCAGAACATCGTTTTCTTCTATCGTATTGATCAGTTCATTCACTTTTTCCGTATCCGCAATCCATCCATAGGGCTTAAAAATATTCCAGTAAAAGTCCCCTCCAGCTCTCGGAGATTCTGAACGGTTCATGGATACGGTTCCATCTTCCGGAGAATACAGACTGATTCCTCTGATCTCATCAAACTTCACACCATTGAGTGCTACATCATAGAGCGATTCCACCATTTCCAGAATATCCTCTGTTCGCCGATAATCAATCAGACATATACTTTTCCCCTGATCCGCGGACAGATACATTCCGAGATTATCAATATCCTTCCCCAAAATATACTCATATTCCTCTCCGTCATCATAGGACACCCATACCATATATGATGAATCATCGATCCCATATTCTTCCTTTTCATCTGCAGTTGAGGCGCTCAGCTTTTCTTCAACCTTCATATACCCCAAAGTTGCTGTATATGGTGCAAAGCGATCATTATCGTACGAGCTCCCGTCATCCCCCATCCAGGACTCTTCTTCCTTGGTAAAAATCAGGGTCTGACTATCTTTTCCACTGTTAATAGCAATAGATGTAATGTTCTCCGTCCCCTTTGTACATATCCATCCTTCACTACTGTCTGTTTTACTCCGATCATCCGCTGTCAGATAATAGATCCCACACGCAATGATCAAAACAAGAACACCCGCAACAATAATCTTTCTCTTTTGTTTCATCGGCTAAGCCTCCTACGCCAGACAATCGACCCAAATATCAATATCAGAATCGGAATTACTGCGATCACCAGAACCTTCAGCCTGTAGCTTGCTGCTGTACTTGTTATATTCAGCGGTGCCGAAACCAGTGTTTTCGGCTGAATTACTACTGATTCTTCTTTTCCAGAAGTCCACGCTACAGAATCCATAAAGAGTGCAATATTTCCATCATGCTTTGCATTATCTAACGTTGATACAAAATCATTATTTCCCATCAAAAGCATTTTCGCACCTGTCTGAGAATTTTCCGCAGTTACGCCAAGCAAAAACGGTCCAGCCGTATCGCCTTCCTCTTTTTCCAGAGTTTCCGTATATGGATTCACTTTTCCATAGCTGCTCTCTGAACTGTATGCAATTGGGATTAACTCAATGTTTTCTTTATCTTCAACTGAGATTCCCCTGCATCTTGGAAGAACAACTCCCGCATCAGCTTCGATAATAGATCGAAGCGCCGGACTTTCTTCATTCAGTTCAGGCTTTATCATGATCTGACTGTTCAGATAATATTTACTATCTGCTTCAACAATCAGGTCATCTTCTAAGATCAATCCAAAATCTTCAAATAATTTCCCAAAATTTTTCAGTTCGCCGGCAAGCAGGTTAATCAGATATACCGCCCTGCCTCCGTTATCTATAAATTCTTTTGTAATCTGATACTCTTCATCTGTCAGATCTGTAGTCGGTGACAGGAACAACAGGCAATCCTTGTCAGTTAATGCTGCATTGTTATAGACCAGATCGTAAGACGCCACTTTATAACCGTCACTTTCCAGAGTATCCGCCAGATAATATTCTTCCGTTACATTCATCTCTCCATGACCTGTAACAAAGTATGCTGTCGTCTGACTTCCTCCCTGAATGGAAGCAATTGCAGCCGTTATACGCTGTTCGGCAATCATACCGGTTGCATATAACTGATCCTCACTGAGTTCCCATTCATATAAGTCCTGTCCGTTGATCACGCGGAATTCTTCACTGTTATTATCCTGTATGATCAGAGATGAAGCTTCGATACTCTCTCCATCCGTCTCATACTGCTGTAAAAAAAAAGGTTTTTCTACAGGATCAACGTTCACTGTCTTTATATGACCACTTTCCTGTTTGTAACGCTTTAATATTTCCCGAATCGTCAGGTCTTCCTGTCCGGATTGGAATGTGGTATATACCGTAATATCCTTATCTAAATCTTTCAGAAGTGCTTTTGTTGTATCTCCTATGGAATAGATCTGACTGTCTGTTACATCCCATCGAAGATTAAATTTGTCCTCAATCTTCTCTGCTACCAGTGTAATTACAACTGCACATATCACTATGAGGACTACAAAACCAAGGAGGACTACATTTTTAAAACCCTTTCTGTCTTTCTGTTTCATTATTTCACCCTCCTATATTTCATAACTGCAATGCTGAAACTGAGAAACACAACGGAAAAAGAAATATAATATATGACAGAAGCAATTCCAAAGGTTCCATACTGATATGGCTTGAATCTCTCAAACAGTGAAAACCACTGAAGAAATGAAGTTACAGTTTCCACATGTATTTTTGAGATGATCAGATCCAGACAGAGTAGGAACAACAAAATGCCGTAAGTACAGATCGCTGCCGTCAACTGACTTTCTGTTATTGAAGATGCAAACATTCCGACTGCAATAAATGCCATGCCAAGGAAGAAAAAGCCTACGTAACCATTGACAATAAGTGGTACTGATATGGTTCCATAAGTCAATAAGATTATTGGATATATCAGAGTGAAACACAGTGTAACAGCAAAAACACTTAAAGCAGCCAGAAATTTGCCGACAATAACGAACGAAAGCGAGGTCTTCGTTGTCATCAGCAACTGGTCCCTCTTGATCTTCTTCTCTTCTGACAGAAGTTTCATTGTCAAAAGGGGAGAAGTCAGCAAAAATACGTAGATACAGTCATTGAGTGTCGTATTAAATTCTGCACTTAGTTCATTAATGTTATTGACAGAAAAAAACACTCCCGCCAGAAACAAAAATGCACTAACAAATACATATCCCAGCATTGTATTAAAATATTCCTGAAATTCACGTTCAAAAGTCGCTCTCATATCTTATCCTCTATTACTTGCTATACTCCGCCGATGTAAGATTCAGGAAAACATCCTCGATTTCCTCCTGTACCGGAATCATCTGAAGAAGTTCTATATGATTCGCTACCGCTGCATAGAACACTTCTTCTCTGATATCTCCCGTCTCCTTATCAAAGCCAATCTCCCAGTCACTGCAGCCTGGTTCTCCCTGGCCCTTGTATTGATATCTGCAATCAGCTATTTCCTTTAAAATGATGTCTTCAAACCGATCTTTCTGAGCTTTGACTCTTACAAATACACGATTCCTGCCCGCATGATTTAATTCTTCCATCCGACAGTCCTTGATCAGACTTCCTTTATTCAGAATCAATATTCTATCACATATCTCTGCAATCTCTGCCAGAATATGTGAACTGATGATGATCACATGCTCTTTCGCATATTCCTTTAATAATGACCGGAACTCTACTACCTGTGACGGGTCAAGGCCTACCGTAGGCTCATCCAGAATCAGTATCTTCGGTTCTCCAACCATCGCCTGTGCTATACCTACTCTCTGCTGATATCCTTTTGACAGATTTCGAATCAGCCGATTTTCCACAACATCCAGGCCTGTACGTTTTATTATGTCATCAATCGATGAAGCAGCATTTTTACCAGAAACCCTCTTTAGTTTGGCAACGTACTCCAGAAATCCCCTGACTGACATCGTGTCATAAAGAGGTGGTTTTTCCGGAAGGTATCCGATCTTGCCCTTCACTTCCTGTGGTGCTTCATCGATTGATAATCCATCAACACATACATTTCCTGCCGTAGCAGGCAAATATCCCGTCATAATATTCATGAGCGTACTTTTACCTGCTCCATTTTTTCCCAGCAAACCAATGATACTTGCGTCCTCTATCTGAAAAGACACATCATTTAAAGCAAGTTTATTGCCATAATATTTTCTAACATTCTGAAGCTCAATCATATTACACGTTCCTTTACTTCTACCAAATAGTATATCCGCCATCAATCAGGATTACTGAGCCTGTCATATATGTAGATGCATCACTTGCCAAATATACGGCTAACGGTCCAAGTTCCTCCGGCCTTCCCGGACGTTTCATCGGAGTCATGGAATTCCAGCGTCTTGCCCACTCGCCATCCTCTACATAAGTTTTATGAACCAGTTCTGTATCCATATATCCAGGTGCAATTGAATTCACCCTGATTCCGTATTTTACCCACTCAGCTGCCAGTGATTTTGTCATATGTGCAACACCGGCTTTGGAGGTATTATAGGATACCTGTCCCTGTGGATCATTTACGATAAAACCGGACATGGAAGATACATTGATAATATTTCCGCCTTTCTGCTCAATCATGATCTTTCCAACTGCCTGAGACATATACCATACGCCATTCATATTGATGTCGATTACCTTATGCCAGTGTTCAAGCGGAACATCTTCTGCATTCTCATTGATACAGATTCCTGCGTCATTCAGAAGAATATCAATATGTCCCCAATCATCATGTACTTGTTTTACTGCTTCCTGGCAGGATTCCGCAGAGGCTACATTTACCTTGTAAGCTTTTGCTTTCACCTGATACTGTTCTGCAATTTCATCTGCAGTCACAGCAGCTTTTTCTACATTCAGATCCAGAATCGCGATATCTGCGCCACAATCCGCCAGTGCCTCAGCCATCGCTCTTCCAAGTCCCTGTGCAGCTCCTGTTATCACTGCTAACTTTCCGTCCAATCTAAATAAATCTAATACATGCATCATTATTTCTCTCCTTAATCATATATTTCTGAAGATATATCATCTCCATAATATGTTCCACTTCCTGAAGAACGTAAGGTTCTATAACCTTCTATACTGGTTGTAATAACCTCGTCGCCTTCTTTCACACTGCCTTCCAGCGCCCGATATCCCACTTCAAGCGTTACTTTCAGAAGATTATCTCTGTTCCAGTAGAACAGAGCATCTACCGTCCCCGCTTCAATGGCTGTATTCATCAAATCCGGAGTACCTACCCCTACACTTACAATGTCATTTCCTGTATCCTGTATCCACTGAGAAATTCCCAGGCCATTACTGTATGAAAAAAACAATGCACCCCTCATACCATAGGTACCATATAGAGACTCCGTGATGTCATAAGCATCCTGAATGCTTGCTCCCTCCTGAAGCCTGGAGGCCGGAAGCATCTGCAGATAAGTATTTTTCTGTTGATTGACACAGGCTGTCTCTTCCTGCATTACAATATCTGAATCTTTCGCTGGCACAATCGTCACATATTCACCGGATTGTCCCACCAAACCGGCGAATACGTCCATCATAGATGAACCCAGTTTCTGATAGTCACACGGCTGTACCGTATAGTCCGCCTCCAGTCCCTCTGCTCCCTGCATCGCAACTACCACACTGCCCTGTGATTTTGCATAATCAAGAACCGAATACAACTCGTCATCACCTAATGGTTCCACAACGATAAGATCCCATTTATTTTTTCTGATTGAATCTTCAAGAACTTTCTGCTGCTCCCAGACCGTCGACATCTCGGGTGCAACAATCTCTATAGAAATACTCTTTTCCTCTGCCCACTGTTTTGCTGCTTTCTCTGAATCATCATAATCCAGCGCATTCTGACCGCCAAGTACGACCAGAACATCCGCATCCTTGTTGCCACATCCACTTATCAGACAAACAGACAATATCAGCAGTGCACATAACCCCATGTACTTGTATATAGTCCTCACATTATCGCCTCTTCCCGACATCAGCAATTATCCATACTGATTTAACAGCGGAACGGAGAGAAAAGATTATTTAGAATATATTTGAATGTATTTGAATATTTACAGACTGTTGTATAATTTATACCAATGTATACCTTATTCCGGCATTTTCAATGATTCGGATCCATTCATCCGATAGATTTTTGTCTGTAATAATTAAATCAAATGCAGTGATTTCGCATATAAAATTCTCATAAACCTGTCCAAACTTACTTGAGTCAACAAGAAGTATTTTCTCCATACTTGCTTTCAGTATTTCTCTCTTGCTTTCGACTTCATAGGTGCTGGTACATGTAGCTCCCAGAGAGTCATGTATCCCTGCTGCGGAAACAAATACTTTTCTTGCTCTCGTTCTTCGAATCAATTCCAGACTCTCCCTGCTTTCAAACATCAATGTCTGCGGGTGAAAGTAACCACCGCCAAAAATGAGTGAAATATTCGGTTTCCCGTATAAGTGATTCAGAATATTAATGTTATAGCATAACACCGTTACATTAATATCTTCCGGGAAATGCGCTGCAAGCCTTTCCGTTGTGGTTCCATTGTCAATGATGACAATATCACCGTCTTCAATCAGCCCTGCCGCATACAAACCAATCTTGTCTTTCGTACTGTAATTTTCCGCACTGGCATCATTCAAATTATAGATTTTGTTTTCTTTTTTCGTTGCATTTGCAAACACGATTCCTCTGATGTTCTGTACAAACCCCTGCTGCTCTAACTCCTGGATGTCCCGTCGGATTGTCAATTCAGACACCTTGCAAATTCCCGATAATTCCCTGATTGATATTCTTTCTTTTGAATTCACCAGGTTTAACAATTCATTTCGTCTTTTTTGCTTCTTATCCATAGATTATTAATCTCCTTTTCATGTGATAAAGCAGGTTTAATTCACACCGTTTTTCATTATCACACAAAAAATTGATTTTGCAAAGATATTATTCCCATTATTTGCCAAAAAACCGCCAAAACATCCTATTTGCGCCTACCATTTGCGCTTTATGCATGTACGCCTCGCTTTAATACACACAAGGCGTACATGTTCATCTGTAGCTGTTTTATCTCTTGTCAGCAGTATTGTTAACTGCATTCAGGAATCTGCGCTGATATGTAATAATCTGTGGTGATGAAGTATACTGTGCAAAATAAATTGGTTCTGTTGTGATTACAATCTTATCAAGCACATCTCTAAATTCATCTTCAACAAGCAGCTTATCAAGTTCCGGATACTCTCTTGTACCTGCAATAGAACAGATAATAAGTCTCGTATCTTCAAGATTGCTATCACGCAGCATACGAAGGTTATGACGTACACCGTCCATTCCATCAAATCCTCTTACATTATCAAAATCTCTGTAAGTCAGTGTTTCACGTGCAATCTTCTCAACTTCTGCAAGATCAGCATCTTTTGCTGATTCCGGAAGGAAGTCAACGTCAACAAAGTAACTGCGAAGATTTTTCAGGAACTGAAGATCTCTTGTTGAATCAAATGCAGAAAGCATTCCCTTTACATAAGTACTGGTCAGCATTCTCTTATTGATAAAACTGTTGATGAAGTAGGGCTTAGCCTGCAAAGCCATGCCAGTCTGCCATGGTTCAAACATCAGTGTATAGTTAACACGGAAGCCTTTTTCTTTCAGTTTCAATGCAAGATTGTGGCTGTAGAAGTAGTCTTCTGTTGTTCCAGCATTGTGTGCAACCGGCATCTTTTTGTTGCCTTCAATCAGATAATGTGCATTATCTCTGTTAACAACACCTGTATGTGGAACCTTAATTACTACACGATACTCTGAAAGCATCTCTTTAAAATGTTCTGCCTCTTCCAGAAGCTGATTGATATCAGCAAATGGATCATTAAATTCAACGCTGATATCACATCCAGGTCCAAGAATATTGCCGATTTCCTGCATTACTTCATCACGGTTTTTAAATTTATTTCCAATATTCTCTTTCGGGTTATTAATGAAGAGGTCATAAATGATTCCCGGATTACATGTCAGGTTAGCGATCAGATCCTTCATCGGAGCAACTTCATACGGATTTGCCGTATCTGCTGAAAACAGGAATGGAGTTGGTCTCTTAATACCATTCTTGCCATATGAGATATCTCTCTTTAAGTCGATTATCAGCTGCTTGTTTTCAGATAAGTTGTATTCTACACGGAATCCAGCAGGTGTCTCTCCTTCCGGTACCTTAAAAAGATCAATTACCTTTTTAAACTCAGGAGTTACACCGATGTATTTTACCTCGTTGGATAAGAACTTATACTCTTCAAAATCCAGTTCTTCATTAATCGCACGGCTGATGTATTTCTCATCACCGTCTACGCATTTTACTTTGTCACCCAGAAGGGAATTCAGGAAATAATGTACGTTATACATTGCTGTCATCCTCCTTATTTCTCTATTGTTTTCAGATAATCTTCATACTGCTGAGTCAGGATACCTGCACTTCTTGTTCCGCAAAGGCTAACTCCCATATGTTCGAACATGAACAATGTTGCCGGAAGTGCAAATGTTCTCGGAACTCCAGATACTTTAATCTTAGTGTTGCCGGACAGGTTCTCTTTCATGATCTGAACATGTTTCATATCTGGGAATGCCTGTGTTCCTGTTGCTGTTTTTACGTATGTAATGTCATGAGCACAGCATATCTTTGTCAGCGTTGCGATCTCTTCATCACTGAGGAATCCAACTTCGAAGATCAGTTTGCTGTCACAGTTTGCTGCATTACACACATCTGCAAAAGTCTTTACTTCATCTTCAACCAGTTTCAGATTTCCATCTTTCAGTGCACCAACGTTGATAACCATATCACAAGCGGAGCAACCTGCATTTAACATCTCATCTACTTCCAAGTATTTTACCTTTGAAATGGCTGTACCATATGGAAATCCAATAACAGCACTGTGTCCAACACCTGTTCCTGCCAGCTCTCTGCGAGCCACATCAATCCAGCATGAATTCACATTTACTGAATTCACCTGATACTTTGCTGCTGTAGCACAAGCCTCAACTACTGCTGCTTCCTGCACATTTGGTGCTAATAGTGCTAAATCAAAATGTTTTGCAAACTCTCTTACCGTTAACATAATTACCCTCCTTTTTATGTTTATTTTTTTCCTCTGTTATGTTTCATATTTTATCATTTTATTGTTAATATGTCAACATTTTCTGAACATATATTATCATTTTGTTTTAAAACTTATCGTACTTAATTCTGTATTGAACATATATTATCATTTTGAATTTGTAGAAAAATGAAACTTTTAAATTGCTATATACAATAACGACATTCCAAAAAAACACCTGCCGCACTACATTTCATAGTGTAGCAGGTGTTCCCGACTCAGACCAGTCTCCTGTGACCTTATATATTCTGTTGAATTGTTTTTAACACTCTGACTACATCTCTTGCCGAAGAGCCGATGTTATTTACGATTTTTTCAACATTCACCTTGTTCCTCCTCCTAAGCAGCATAATCTGCGGCAAATATGTAGGTAGCCTTGCCAAAAGTGATATGGCATTCATTTCATTTTTCATATCACTTTTCATATCGCCTTTAGTACTGCTTTTCATATCACTCTCTTGTTAAGGGTTATGCTGCGGCGGAACTCGTTCTGTTCAATCAGGTATTTCGGCAACTCATCATGCAGTTTGCTCTTTTGATCCGCATCAAGATAGGGATGTGCTCTTCGCTCCGGATCAGATCGGCATTGGCGTAAGTATCGGTTGTCCCGGCAATCTCGAAACTCTGCGGCTGATACGGGAAGTCCGGATTGCTTCCCCTCACCTTATCAATCACGGTCTTTCGGCTCTAAATGTAGTCATTCAGTATCTTCTTGTCCAATACGCAACATCCCCTTATACCTGATATACTCCTCTACCGTCTTATGCTCCATCTTCCTGCCCTGGCTCCTGATCACTAGCCTTGCCTAGAAGGATAACTCCCCAGGGGCCAGGCTGGCCGGCGTATCCGCTCCCTTGCCTTTTCCCCGGGATCGCTGTTCCGATCGCTCTCAAGCGTATGCCTGTCCCTCTTCTGCCTCTTCAATCTATCATCTCCATTCCCTTCGTTTGTTCTGTTTGCCTTTTCAGGCTTGTCGTATTATAATAATTGTGTTGCCAGTACATGGGCCTGATTTATACCACCAATTTATCTGCAGGCCGGCTGGCTATTTTTTGTTATCTAAACGCCCATTTTATAAATAGCACTTTCCAACTGTCTCGCATACAATATATAGATTTTAAAATAAAGGAGAAACCTATATGAGTATGCCAAAAATTGAATGTGAGCACATTGACAAATGCTGCGCTGCATCTTCCCTTCTCCAGTCTATTGCCCTGGAAGAAACCGCCATATCCCACATTCTAAACGCTGAAGGAGAAAAACTTCAAAAAGGAATTTCTCTCAGCTGCAATTTAAAAGAATTGATCGAAATCAACAAATCTGTTGAAAATATGGTCGATAAACTTATCACCCTCGAAACCGTCTTGAAGACAAAACTGGATTTGATAAATCCGATTCTTGATAACTGTGATAAGCCACACCATAAGCCAGAATGTGAATCTTAAACTGTAGGGCTACTGTGCCCTACTTACATACATTCTTTCGCAACGATAATCGCTCAGGCACTAAATACTTACCATTTTCAATACTCCTTTTATTCTCTAAATACCTATCACTTTATCCGCTCATTCAACATATCATATACCAAAATACTTTTAAGGTACTTTCCATCATGAATAACTGTGCGGATTTATATTTTCTCTCTACAATTGCCTGTAAACTTTCCGAATGTCTTTCCGAAGATGAACTTTCTATACTTGCTACCAGTCTCACAGCACTTGGAGATATGCTAGGAGTTATTATCGCTAGACAGGCAGCGTGTAAAAATAAAGATTAGGTATGACATGGTTCTGGTAGTATAAGCGTATCTTCCGACTCCTTAAACCTCATTACCTTTACTGGATATTTCTCATCGTCACAAGTCACAAGATATATTCCAACCTCTGGTATCCGCTCCGTTACCGGAATCCATCTCTTTCCATTAGTTCCTTTATTGCATTTTCAAACGATCTGATTCTAACCAGAGTCTCATGCTTTGGATTTTTACCATGCTCTCTTTTTAATTCATTTTCCATAAATCTTAGATTATCCACTGTTCTACTCAATTTCATGTTCCACCTCCACTAAATATAAGCTTAGTTCTAATTTTCACTCTTTCTCACACCCCGCATATCTTAAATAAAAAAGGATTTTAGATATGACTAATAATTTTAATGATTCATCTTGGAAAAATCACCGCAGACGCAGCTGCAATCCTTGCCATGACCGTGACCGCTGGGACAGATGTGACCGCGATGACCGTGACCGCTGGGGCAGATGTGACCGCGATGACCGTGACCGCGATGACCGTGACCGCTGGGGCAGATGTGACCGCTATGACCGTGACCGCGATGACCGTGACCGCTGGGGCAGATGTGACCGCCATCGGTCTTGGTAATGATATTGACGGGGCTGTTTCGGCAGCTCCGTTTTTTTATTTTTTTCCCAATCAAACTTCCCGAAACCTATTACACAAATCTCATCTGACCTGTTTTTTCCTCGAATATCCTATGTTTCCATTTCGCTTAGCTACACATAACTCTGGCAGGTTCGCTTTAACCAGTGCGGCTGGAATTGGTGGACATATCGCATTACCGCACCGCTTTACCTGCTCTGACCTTGGATAGGTCTTGCCTGTATAATCACGGTCAATTATATAATCATCCAGTAACCCCTGGCATCCATATAGTTCTCGCGGTTCCAGCATCCGCAAACTAATATCAGCTATCTGGTAATCTACACCTTCGATAGTGACTAGTCCGAACCTATCCTTGGCTGTTATGGTCCCATGATGTTACCGTTGGTAACGCGGTCTTACTGTCGCGGATGTTTTTATCCTTTGGCTTGCCGCCCTTAGCCTTTGAAAAATGCTTGCAGTCTGGTGAAAACCATGCCAATTCCACCGGACTACCATTGCAGACCTTTACTGGATCCACGTCCCAGACGTTCTCACAATAATCCCTTGTATTAGGATGATTTGCCTTATGCATCCGTATAGCCTCCGGGTCGTGATTTATTGCAATGTCAACACTATATCCCGTTGCCATCTCTATGCCAGTCGATGCTCCGTTTCCTTTCTGTTATTTAATTAAACCCTAAGTTAATCCACCTTCTACCTTCACTTTCACAACCTATTCCCCTTTATCATATTTTAAAAGAAAAAGGAGATTTCAAAATGTATAATCAAAATTATTGCAAAGACCAGAAACATGTTCATGAACTGACCGGAAGCACAAAAATTTTTAATGAATGCGGCGATTGCCATAATCATAGATTCTGTACCGTAACCGGCGAGGCTATCTACCACAATGAGCATGACCACTTCCATGAAGTGAAATTCCGTACCGACTTCTCAGACGAACATTTCCATGAATTCTGCGGGAAAACCTCCGGCGCAATTGACGTAGGAAACGGCAAGCATGTTCACTTCATCAAAGACTTTACCGAAGAGGAAGATAACCATAAGCATAAATTTCAGGCTGCAACGCTTATCGACAGTCCTATCGACTTCGAGTGCAAATAGTCTATGGATACCCCGGAACTATTCCGGGGTATTCCGCATATCTCATGATCTCCCCCTCTTTTTTTTCGCTTCTCGCGCCTCTTGTTGGCCTGCGTGTACAGCTCGTAGTTCCAGGCAAGGCCGCTATTAGGCTATATCTTCTTAATCCGTTCGATCGCACGGACTGTATTTTCATAAGATCCAAAGGCAGTGAGACGGAAATATCCCTCGCCGCTTGGCCCGAACCCGGAGCCCGGCGTTCCTACCACATTGGCCCTTTCCAGCAGATAGTCAAAGAATTCCCAGGAAGTCATCCCTTTCGGCGTCTCCAGCCAGATATACGGCGCGTTCACGCCTCCTGACACGTTGTAACCTGCCTCCTTAAGCCCTTCGTAGATGACGGCGGCATTCTTCATATAATAGGCAACCTGTTCTTTTAACTGTGCCTTTCCGGCTTCGGAATACACTGCCTCCCCGGCCTTCTGGACAATATATGGGGCGCCGTTATACTTGGTTCCGTGCCGTCTCGCCCACAGGGAATGCAGCATCACGTCTTTGCATATCAGATCCTTAGGAATCACGGTAGCCCCAAGCCTTACGCCTGTGAATCCGGCATTCTTGGAGAAGCTTCGAAGCTCAATCGCACAGGTTCTTGCGCCTTCACACTCATAGATGGTATGCGGCACGTCCGCTTCACTAATGTATGCTTCATAGGCCGCGTCATAGATGATGACTGCGCCCGCCTTATTGGCATAGTCCACCCATTCCTGCAGCTGAGCCTTGGTAATGGTAGATCCGGTAGGGTTATTCGGGAAGCACAGATAGATGATATCCGGCGTTTCTTTCGGCAGCTGGGGCGCAAATCCGGTCTCTTTCGTACAAGGCATGTAGATCACATCGCTCCATGTCTCCGATTTCTGGTCATAGACTCCGGTACGCCCGGCCATTACGTTCGTATCTACATAGACGGGATAGACCGGGTCGCATACGGCAATCTTATTATCCTTCGCGAATATTTCCTGGATGTTTCCGGAATCGCATTTCGCTCCGTCTGAGATGAATATCTCGTCTGCCTTTATATCGCATCCCTTGTCCTGGTAATCATTCTTTGCCATGGCGCTTCTTAGGAACTCGTATCCCAAGTCCGGGGCATATCCATGAAAGGTCTCTGCATGAGCCATTTCATCTACCGCGCCGTGGAGGGCGTCAATGATCGCCGGCGCCAACGGCTGAGTCACATCGCCGATTCCAAGCCTGATAATGTCCTGATCCGGATTGGCTTCCTGAAAAGCCGCCACTTTTTTGCCAATCGTGGAAAAGAGGTAACTTCCTGGTAACTTCAAGTAATCATCATTTACTTTAAACATCTTCCCGTCTCCTTTTTTATAATGTTTTTCTGTTTATATTGCAATCTCCCCGTCGTATACAACGGTGGCGGGCCCGGTCATATAGACTCTGTCAGCATCCTGATCCCACTCGATCAAGAGGTCTCCGCCCAGCAGCTTCACGGTAACCTGGTCTTCCGTCATCCCGTTTAATATGCTGGCTACCGCCACTGCGCAGGCGCCGGTTCCACAGGCTAGAGTCTCGCCGGAGCCTCTCTCCCACACGCGCATCTCTACGGTCTTGCGGTCCAGAACCTTGGCAAACTCCGTATTGACTCTTTTTGGGAACCTCTCATGATTCTCGAATTTGGGGCCTACATGTTCGATTTTCACTCCTTCAAGATCCTTCACATAGACGACTACATGGGGATTGCCCATGGAAACCCCGGTCATCCGGTATTCCATGCCTCCCACGATGATCGGCTCGTTCACCACGCGCTCTTCATCTGATACGATAGGAATTCGTTCCGGCTTAAGTTCTGGTTTTCCCATATCTACTTTTACAAGAGCGACCTTGCCATCCTTGATGGTAAGATCCAGATATTTGATGCCTCCCAGGGTCTCCACAGATATGCTGGTCTTATCCGTAAGCCCATAATCATACACATACTTCGCCACGCAGCGGATGCCGTTGCCGCACATCTCCCCCCTGGATCCATCCGCATTATACATCTCCATCTCAAAATCCGCTACTTTGGATGGATTGATCATGATCAACCCATCCGAGCCAATCCCAAAGTGTCTGTCGCTTACGAACCTGGCTACCTCGGATGGATGTTCCACCTTCTCTTTGAAACAATTCACATAGACATAATCGTTCCCCAAACCATGCATTTTTGTAAATCTCATACCAATACTCTCCTTTATGACTACTCTTCTTATTCGGCCATGATGCTTAGCACCATTTGGGCCGTCTCTACCATATTCGTCCCGCTGTCCATACTGCTCTTTTGCAGATATCTGTGGGCCTCTTCCTCCGACATGTTGTTGCGCGCCATTAGCAGTTCTTTCGCCTGCCTGATCACTTCCTGCTGCCTGGGGTCTCTGGTTTTTCGTTCCAGCCTGCGCTTTCTTCTCCTTTGCCCTATATTGCGAAGCATCATATCCATGGTATTCATCAGATCATATGCCTTAACAGGCATTGACAGCCCTACAATACCATTGATCATGCCTGTGCTCCATTTATCCGCAGATGCGATCAGAAGCATCTCGAATTGCTCCGGAAGATATTCCCGCAGTTCCGTATACATCATATCTTTTAACCTATAACCGCATACCACGATTCCTTCATCCAAGGCATCCGCATAGTTTAGTGCCTGGGCGCCTGTGGTACACGCTCCTGTCACATCCATGCCGCCGCGAACCAGCAGGTTCCGAATATTGGCTGCATTGCCCTTATTGTGAAATACGACAATAATACCTACCAAGCTGACACCTCCTGTTTTGCTCCTTGTCTACGTGTTCCAACAGGAATGTCTACAGGCGGTGCAGGTATCTGCTTATCTCCCAATCCGTGACCTGGGCGCGGTAATCTGCATATTCTCTTGTCTTCGCCTCGATATATTTCTTAGACAGATCTTCTCCCAGCACGCTTTGTATGAATGCATCCTTCTCAAATTCCCTGGCCGCTTCCAGAAGGCTTCCCGGAAGCATCTCTATCCCGGAAGCCTTCCTCTCTTCTTCGGACATCTCATAGATGTTGCAGTCAACGCTCTTGGGCGGCATGATCTCATTTTGGATTCCCTCAAGCCCTGCCGCCAGGCAAACCGCCAGCGCCAGATATGGATTGGCCGATGGGTCAGGGCTTCTGAGTTCGACTCTTACGGCATCTCCCCTGGTATCGGGGATCCGGATCAGCGGCGTCCTGTTCCTGGCTGACCAGGCAATGTACACTGGAGCCTCGTAGCCTGGAACCAGGCGTTTATAAGAATTGACCACCGGATTGGTGATAAAGCAGATGGCCTTCATATGCTTCATAAGTCCGCCGATGAACCAATAGGCTTCCTTGCTTAATCCTGCGGGATCTTTTGAATCATGAAATATGTTGATGCCGTCTTTTCTCATAGACATATTAATATGCATTCCTGAGCCATTTATACCGGACTTTGGCTTCGGCATAAATGTAGCATGCAGTCCATGGCGCCTGGCAATGGTCTTTACGACCAGCTTAAAAGTCATAATACTGTCCGCTGAAGCCAATGCCTCGTCATAGTGGAGATCAATCTCGTGCTGCGCGGGAGCGGATTCATGATGGGATGCCTCGATCTCATATCCCATATCCTCCAGCGTCAGCACCATATCACGCCGCGCATTCTCTCCTAAGTCCAGAGGCCCGAGATCGAAATAGCCCGCGCTTTCATGGGTCACAGTCGTTGGCAGTCCATCGTCATCCGTATGGAACAGGAAGAATTCACATTCCGTCCCCACATCGAATTCGAATCCCATTGACTTTGCCTGGAACATTACCTTTTTCAGCACATATCTGGGATCACTTTGAAAGATGGTTCCATCCGGCTTATATACATCACAGATCAGACGGGCTACCTTCCCTTGCTGAGGCCTCCATGGAAATATTTCAAAGGTATCAAGATCCGGGTATAGATACATGTCAGACTCTTCAATCCTCGCAAAGCCTTCGATTGAGGCCCCGTCAAACATAATCTGATGATCCAGCGCCTTTTCCAGCTGGCTGGCAGTGATCGCGACGTTCTTCATGACTCCGAAGATATCTGTAAACTGAAGGCGTATGAAGCCCACATCTTCTTCCTCTACTATTCTTAAAATATCTGCTCTCGTATAATAATTCATTGCCTCAACCTCCTGATATATGTATTTTTTCAGAACCTGCCTTCCTTTATTAGTTACTTTCGCATATAAAAATGGGCGTTCTCATGCCATGATGAAAACGCCTTTGTTTTACAATATTAAATTATAGATAGAAAAAGGCACTTTGTCAACGTGACAAAATGCCAAACATTCCTGTAGGATTTGCCTTATTCTTCGTCATCCAGCCAGTACCGATCGTCCAATTGGTTATATTCCATATTATATGACTTTTGAGGAAGAAAGGAAAGCCTTTCGATTGAAAAAGCCCGCACACTTTGCTAAAATAGGAATACTAGGATCGCGCAATGAAAGGAGTTGTCATATATGGGCGTTGCAATACCAATTGAAACCAGCGCGCGGCATATCCATATGTGCCGCAATGACTTTGAAGCACTGTTCGGCGAGGGCAGCGAACTGACCTACAAAGCCGACTTAAGCCAGCCCGGGCAGTTCGTGGCCAAGGAGCGGCTGAGCGTCCGGGGGCCGAAAGGATCGTTTGAGAATGTTGCCATACTGGGGCCTTTCCGCAAGGAGACCCAGCTGGAGATATCTATGACGGACAGCCGCAAGCTTGGGGTTCCGGGAATCATACGCCAGTCCGGGGATACGAAAGACACGCCCGGCTGTACCTTGATGGGCCCGAAGGGCAGCATCGAGCTGGACCACGGCGTCATCGTGGCCAAAAGGCACATCCACATGACGCCTGTACAGGCTGTCCAGATGAATGTAAAAGACAATGACGAGGTGTTCGTGATCATGGAAAGTTATGAGCGATCCCTCATCTTTGCGGATGTCATCGTCCGCGTCAGTCCCCAATTTGCGCTTGCCATGCATGTGGATACGGACGAAGCCAATGCATTTGCCAATGAGAATCATCCCACCGGCGTTATTCTCAAACTCTTCGGAGGCAGAACCTATAACCTTCAGAAATGGGCTGAGGAACTGCAAAGTGGCATCCATCGGCTATAGTTTCGCAGTCAGCGTCTTTGCGCTTACGCCTTCCAGCATGCCCAGCTTCCCGGACAGAGAACTGGTGGCATCGCCTGGCGCGTCCAGCACGACGCTGATAATGGAGACGCCACGGTCCCTATAGGGAATTCCCATGCGTCCCACGATATACTCACGGAATTCATGGAGCAGTTCATTGACTGCCCCGATGGATTCCTCTTCTTTTATAATAATGCTGATTACAGATACTCTGTTATCCATAGCCATCCTTCTTTCTCTTCTGTCATCTGCCCGCTACATGGCGTCTACGATCTGCTGCGCGAATGCTGCCAGTTCCTCCGCCCGTTCCTGCTTCAGCGTAGACTTGATCGACAGCTGCATGTCCAGAATGGTCATATCTTTCATTTCTTCCAGCATCTTAATCATCTGCTTTCCTGCCGAAGGCGCCCAAGTCCCGTTATCCATCACCGCTACCGTACGTTTCTTTACAGACAGGGCCTTCATATCCGCAAGCAGATTCTCCATCGGAGGATAGATTCCGCCATTATAGGTAGAGCATGCAAATACAAGATGGCTGCAGCGGAATATCTCCGCGATCAGGTCGGAGACATGGACGGTGGATACGTCATAGACTGAGATATTCTTAACGCCTTTTTCAGCCAGGCGCAGTGCCAGTGCATTCACTGCCTGCTCTGTATTTCCATAGATTGATCCATAGATGATCGCCACTTCCTGATCTTCCGGCTCATACTTGCTCCACTTGTCGTACTTGTCAATAAAGTAGGAAAGATCGGTCCTCCAGATCGGCCCGTGAAGGGAACAGATCATCCGGATATCCAGCGCAGCCGCTTTCTTAAGCAGCGCCTGTACCTGCAATCCATATTTTCCAACGATATTCGCATAGTATCTTCTGGCATCCCAAAGCCAGTCTTTTTCAAAATCTATCTCATCATTAAATATATTGCCGTTCAACGCGCCGAACGTTCCAAACGCATCTGCTGAGAATAATACCTTGTCCTTTTCATCATAAGTCACCATGACTTCCGGCCAGTGAACCATAGGCGCCATCAAAAAGCGCAGCGTATGGCTTCCGGTATTGAGCTCGTCCCCTTCTTTCACCAGAACCGTTCTCCCCTCCGTGCTGATATCAAAAAACTGGCCGATCATCTGCATTGTCTTCTGATTTGCAACCACCTGCATATTCGGATATCTGCGCATTAGTTCCTCGATGTTGGCACAATGGTCCGGCTCCATATGCTGGATTACGAGATAGTCTATGCTTCTGCCCTCCAGCGTGTAATCCAGATTCTCAATAAATTGATGGGTTACGGATGCGTCAACCGTATCCATCAGAGTAACCTTCTCATCCATAATCAGATAAGAATTATAGGATACGCCTCTGGGTATCGGAAACAAGTTCTCAAAAAGAGCAAGCCTTCTGTCGTTGCACCCTACCCACCTAATGTCTTCAGTTACCTTTCTTGTACTCTGCATGTCTCTATAATCCTCCTATCATATAATATTGTACCAAAATTTGTCTATCATATACTGTCATGCAGCCGCCTTCTATCCAGGCGGCGCAGTTCTATTATAACATAGTTCATTTCCAATAATCAGAGAAATTAGGGCGTGGACCATCAATTTTTTTGCATATAATCCACAATCAGATCCAGGACGCGCTTCCAATCAGATATACGGCTGCGTAATAAAGGATAAGCAGGATGGCTCCGTAAGCGTTCTGCCGGATATCCTTCACCGTGCGCCACGCGATCATACAATCCGATGCCAGGAACAGAAAGGCCCCTGCCATCAGAAACGCACCCTCCCTGCCACCTGTGGGCCAGCCCGACGTCACGGCCATCGATACCATGAATCCCAGAACCGCCATATAAAGAAACGCCGGAACCTTAAGTTCATCCAGGCCCGCAATCTCATGCCGGAACATTCCTATGACAGCCACATATATGGCCAGGAAAAGCAGCAGCGTGCCTGGAGTGGGAGGGGACTTGAGCCAAAAGGCGGCGATAAAGCACAGGTGTCCTGTCCCGAATATGCCGATCCCTCCCACCATCCTTATCTCCAGCACTACATCGGCAATCATGCATAATGCGAGCCCAGCCACAATCAGCCATCCGGCGGTATCCTGACTTTGCACTGCGCCGTACAGGCCTGCGGTAACCGCCATGGAAGTGGCAAGGGCTTTGCACGCCAAAGCCCGGCTCCTGTCCCGTTCCCGCAGGCAGGCATAGGCAATTCCAAACAGGATCATTACTATGATGGTCATATACTCCATGTATCGTTTCTCCTTCCTGTATGCCCAGGCATACCGTACACTAGTCCTTTATCTGTCGTCCCGTCACATCCATATGGTAATTATCTTTATAAATCAGTTCGGATACTGGAACGATCTGATAGCCCTTGTCTTCTAGTCCGATAATCAGCTGCTCTAACGCGTCCGGAGTATATTTCGCACCGTTATGACAAAGGATGATGGCCCCGTTCCTTAATTCTTTGTTCTTTAGCACCATATCGAGGATGCTGTTTACACCATAATCCTTCCAGTCCAAACTGTCAACCGACCATTCTACCGGAAAATATCCACAGTCCTTCGCTGTCAGGACCAGATTGTCATTGTATTCTCCGTAAGGCGGACGGAACAGCTGCATATCCACTCCGGTCAGCTGCTTTACCTTTTCATGGACCGTCATGATTTCTGTCTTCTGTTCCTCTACAGATAACTGTGCCATGTTCTTATGATTCTCGCTATGGTTTCCAAGATCATGGCCTGCTGCCTGGATTGCCTTTACATCCTCCGGATACTTTTCCACCCAGCCTCCAGTCATGAAGAAGGTCACGTGTAGTCCATGCTTTTTCAATATCTCCAGAATCTTCTGCGTATCATCATTGCCCCAAGCGGCATCGAATGAAAGGGCAACCTTCTTCTCCTTTGTCTCCACCGAATAGATGGGCAATTCTCTTCCGTTTACATTGCTGGAGACCGTTACATATCCGGATATATATTTGTACGACCCTGCCAGGGCCACCGTCAGCACCAATGCCAGAACGCTTCGGTTCTTCCATTTTCTTTTTTTCTCTTCCTTCATATGATAAACTCCAGAACATATGCCTTTATTGATAATATATGTTCCGGAGTTTCGTCCTACTTCATAAATAAATATTTATTATGGAAGATATCCCTGCAGGATGGCCGCGCTCTTATCCACTACGTAGCCGCTTCCGCCCCGGTCCTTTACATCCTCCACCATGCTCATAAGAAGTACTGGCTTCTGTGCGGCGGCATCTTCTGTAAATACGCCGAACCATCCAAGTTCCGTGCCCGTCGTATCGTTCTGGTCTGCCTTGATCTCGGCAGTTCCCGTCTTGCCCGCCAATGCGATATCTTCCCTGTGCGCCCCGTACCCGGTTCCTTCCGGGGTATTGACCACCTTTTCAAGCGCAGTCTTCACTCTGGAGGCCGCGTCGGATGAAAACGCCTGGGATATCCATACTTCGCTCTTTGGCGTCTCGCTGTAGGTGAGATAAGGCCGGATCACATTGCCGTCATTGAGGATGGAAGTATATAAGGTGGCAAGGTGCAGTGGATTGATAAGAATCTGTCCCTGCCCGTAGCCGCTGTCCGCCAGCTGTATCTCAGAATCGATGGTTCCCCCGTCGTTGGCGTACTGGGATTGGGACATCTTGATCTCAAATGGCAGTTCCTGGCCAAATCCCAGCAGTTTCAGCGACTTCATCAGATTGTCCGCACCGATATTTAAGGCAGCCTTGGCAAAATAGATGTTGTCTGAATAAATCAGCGCGTTTTCCAGATTCACAGGAGAATACTCATGAAGCGTCGTTACATGGTAATCCCCCCAACTCTCATCCTTCTGCCAGCTAAGCCCCTCGCTTCCATAGTCCTCTTCCGGATTGATGGTTCCCGTGGTAAGGCCAATTCCCGCCGTGATCGGCTTGAAGGAAGATCCTGGGCACCATACCTGGCGGAACCGGTTATACAGCGGCTTATTCTCATCATTGTTCAGCTGATCCCAACGCTCGCCTGACATGCCAAGAATAAATTCATTATCATCATAAGCAGGCGTGCTGACCAGTGCAAGCACTTCTCCGGTAAACGGGTTCATGGCCACCGAGCAGCTCTTATCTTCCCTGAACTGGTCATAGACGAGCCCTTGCAGATCTGAATCAATGGTCAGCCGGATATTCTCTCCATCCTGCTTATCCACGGATGCAACTACGTTCTTTTCCACACCATCCTCCGTCATAATAGAGATCTTGACACCGTTCTCGCCTTTGAGTTCCTTCTCATACAGTCCTTCGATCCCGCTCTTGCCGATGACGCTTGAACTGGTATAGCCTTCTCCTTTATGTTCTTCCAGATCCTCTGCCGTCACGCTCTGCACGTAGCCGATCAGATGTGCTGCCTTTTCTCCCAGAGGATAGGTCCTTACTTCCGTATCATTGATCAGAACCCCGGCAATCGTCAGAAGCTGCTCCGTCAATTCCTGGCTTTGCTGGCTGTTCAGGGTTTTTAATGGCACGAAAGAGTCAGGCGTAACCCATGCTGCAGATAACTGGCTGTTAATCTCCTCTTCTGTCATTCCCAGAAGCCCGGCCAGCTGGGCGATATCCGCTTCTTTGTTCTCGGACATCTTTCCTGGCACCAGCCCGACGGACGGCGCTGTACCAGGACCTGCCAGCATGTTGCCGTTACGGTCCAGTATCTGGCCTCTGACCGCCTGGCTGGTGGATACGGACACCTTATCCGTATCCTTCATATCCGGGAAAATCAGGCTGTCATCCCAGGAGAGTTTGAACTCATCAAAGTAGGAGTCTCTGGTACACATCGCCTGATTTTCAAACTCGATCTTTCCTGCCACGCTGTCCATGGATGCCAGGTATGATACCTTCTCCCCTCCATCCGTCTTCTTCGCATCCTTTACGCTGATCTTCACATTCTTTGCTTCAATACCTTCGTATATTTTTTGATTCCGGGTAACAAAGTCTTTTTTAGAGATATTGGCCTTGCTCTCCTCATCCAGCATGCCATACATCTTGTCATAAGCGCCTTTTTCAATACATGCAAAATAATCAGCCAGCAGTTCATCCGGCTTTCCCGCATCAAAGGGCCTTCTTACCAGCACGACTGCCACGGCTCCTACGATCAGCAGGATCAGTATCGCGGCCATTGTTCCTATAATCTTTTTACGTTTCATGAATACCTCCTTAGAACACTTATACTCAGATACATATTTGTATACATCTTACAACTGTAGGAATTGAAAGTCAATTTATTTCGCTCTTTTTTTATTTGGTGCTATAATGGCGTTGCAGGCCGGCTTACAGATATACCCGTCCATAAGAAATATATGATAAAAGGAGCAGCCATTATGAAAGTATTTGTACTCTTGAAAATGCCAGCCTTGCAAAAGGCTATGAATATATCAGCATTATCACCGCCAAGATTGACGCCATGCTAGTCCAGAGATTCCACGACTTAAGCGTCCGAATGTATTGTAGCTTTTTATGTATTCTTGTAATTCAAGATAAACATGGTGGACAGTACCAGCACGAATCCCACTACGTCTATGGCCTGGAAGGTAGTTCCAAGGAAAAGGGCTGCCAGCACCGTTGCAGCCACCGGCTCTACGCTGGATAGCAGGCCCGCGTAGACCGAGCCTATGCTCTTTAAGGATGCCAGGTAGAAGCAGAATGGGAAGATGGTTCCAAGAATCACGATAGACAGGAATGCGACTATTACCTGCCAGTCAATCTGGATCGTCATCCTCCACGGCCTGGTTACGACCATTAAGACCGCTCCGCCAATCATCATTGCCCAGGCACACACCATCTCCGCCGGATGCTTCTTAAGAAGCGGGCCGGGAATCACGCCATAGAAGCAAGTGGTAAGCGCCACCAAAAGCCCTATGACGATTCCCTTGGGCGAGATGGACATGGCGTGGATATTGCCATGAGTCGCCACCAGGAAGATTCCTGATACGGAGCATAGTACCGCGATGATCTCCTTTGCCTTCGGCGTGACTCTGTAGATCACCGCAAAATATAGGATCAGCATTGCCGGATTCAGATACTGGAAGATGGTTGCCGTACCTGCGTTCGTCTCCTGGACGGCCGCAAAAAACGTGTACTGCATGCCCATCATTCCCAGAACAGAAAATGCGATCTGGCGGATCGCCTCATTTCTGTCTTTCCATATCTCAACCGGATTCTGCTTCTTGAACACTACCGCATACAGAAACAGCAGGATACCCGCCATCACCAGACGGTAAGGCACCAGCCATCCTGATACGACTCCTTTGCTCTCAAATAAAAACTGGGCGATCGGGCTCGACGCCCCCCACAAAAGCCCCGCCATAAATGCGGCAATATAGCCCTTTCTTCTCTCCATAGTCTCATTCCCTAACCTTTTACTATCTATTTTCTCATTCGTCATTGGCATTCAGCCAATCTTTCAGCAGCTTGATGTACTGCTCATTTTCTTCTACAAAGCACATATGACGGCAAGTGCGGAACAACTCCCATCTGGATTCAGGGATTCTGTCATACATATACTTGGCAATGTATGGCGTGCAAAGATCATCCCCTCCGCTTACAATCAGCGCTGGTGTCTTGATATCCCTTAACTTTTCCGGCACGTCATTCCCTGGCGTTTCCGCCGCATGGCGGCGCATATATTCCGCCCCAGGACTGTCCCAACAGACAAAGAGATCCTGTATTCTTCCGATTCGCCGTTATACCAGCAGAACTTATGGTTCTTCGTAGGCGGCAGTACGCGGTGACTTTTTTGGCAGTTCTAGCATCCTGTCACTCCTCCTTGTCTTTTTTGTTCTTCCCATTCTTCTCTGGTTATATAAGTAATATACTCTGTCCGAATGTCATTCATCAGAGGCCAGAGTTTGTCATTTTCCATATGATGGGAATGAAATCCGCATTTTTCCTGTACCCGCTTCGACTTTTCATTGCCTTCAAAATATCCGCACCAGATCGTCTTAAGCCTTAGATCCTCAAATCCGTGCCGCATGATTTCTTTCGTAGCCTCTGGAATCAGTCCCTGTCCCCAGTAGGGTACTCCAATCCAATATCCTATCTCGGCTTCTTCCGGTCCTAGATCCATATTGCTGGCAGCCCCTGCCGTCAGTCCAATACTTCCCACCGGCAGGTTCGTTTCTTTTAATACCACAGCATAGATTCCGGGCGCGGACAGCACCGTTCTGATTATCTCCCGGCTGTCCTCTATGCTGGTATGTATCGGCCACCCTGCGATAGGCCCCACTTCGGGGTCCTTCGCATATTTATATAATTCTTCCGCATCTGACTCCCTCCAAGGCCGCAGGAATAGACGTTCGGTTTCCAGGATGCCTTCGCAGCAACCCCCGCATCTTGATTCATACATCTTCTTATCCCTTCCTCTCTTTCTTTGTCAGGTCGTAACTCTCCCCGATCATCCTTCTGATCTCTTTTTCCGGAATCGTTCCATCCAGAATGATCGAATTCCAGTGCGCTTTATTTAAATGGTAGGCCGGAACCACAGAATCGTAGGCCGTCCTCCAGAAGTCTCTCCACTGGGGATCACATTTTACATTAACCCACACATAGCCCTCCCTGTCAAATATCCAGGCAAATACCTTCCGATTCTCTCTGTGGCGGATCACGCACCAATTCTTATCCCGGAAAGGATAATCCTCATAGACGCTCTTATATGTCAGACAGTGGGAGATAACGTCTTTTCTCTCCGTCACCTTTCAACACCTCCCCGTTATTTCCTCCCGTTTTCCATAAGCCTTTGCTATTCAAGGTTCTTTAATATTTCCTGATAACGGTACGTGGCAAGTTTGCTTGGCTTGTTCTTCTTACAAAAAGATAATTTCGCAAGTTTAGGAACTACGCGCTCCACGACAATCTGCCCGTCCGCTAGTTTAGACTCCAATACTTCCAGCGCTTCCTTAAATCTGTCATCCTTTCTCGCAGATTCATAAAATGACAGCACATAGACATAGTGGAAGAGGCCATATCCGCGGAACGGATACTCAATCTGCATAAACAGCGTCCCTATGCCATAATGGCAGGGGCTTATGGGCTTTCGGATCCGCCAATGCTTTAGCAGAAACTCTACCGCCTGATCAAGCGCGGGACCTGCTTCTTTTCTATCCGTAAAGCGGAATGCGTCCAGTATCTCTAACGTGGTATAGGGCGTAGAATGCTCTGTCTCAGGTCCTCTGCCAAAACTATACTTGTTACACTTCCATCCTCCATCCGGCTGCTGCGTATCAAGAAAGTGCCGGAATGTCTTCTGCATCCTCGGGTCGGCGGCATACCCCATATGGCAAAGCGCCACCGCTGCCAGCGCCGTCTGGCAAGGATAGATTCCGCCGCTGGGAGAGATCTTGAATCTTCCATCCTCTTTCCATGTGCTAAAGATCAGGCTCGCCGCATCTTCCAGCACTGGATCATCTGCGGGAACGCCCAGTTCCCGCAGATAAAGCACGCTCTCCAGCGTGGTAAACGGCGCGCCTTTTAACAGTTTCTTGTCCGGCGTAGTCCACAGATCCGCGCCATTATCATGCCTGTGGGACAATATCTCCCGGATATCCGCTTCATAATCAGTCCGTAGTTCCTTCACCATAATATATTCCTCTTCGTTCTCTCCTACGACATAAAAGCCTGCTGCCTGATACATCTTTAAGGCATAATTATCCTTTTGTACTGCCAGGGAAATCCTCTCATAACCGGCTTCCCGCAGGTGTTCAAGCATCCTGCCCATCAATGCAGTTCCAATACCACATCTCCGGTATTCCTTATATAAGGAAATCGCAAACTCAGGAGTCGTATTGTCAATGTTTCCGTACCCTTTTACATTCCTTGCCCAGACGGCGCCGACTACTTTTCCATCCGCTTGTGCCAGGAAACAGTGATCGTCCTTATCCGAGCCAAAGTCCTTTATATATACCTGAAGTTCCGGCTTTTCTATGATATTCCTTGGAGCCGGCTCTTCTCCTTCTCTTACAAAGATTGCTTCATATAAAAACTCCGCAAGAAGCGGATACTCCGAAGTTTTCATTTGCCTTATACTATATCTCATGACACCTCCCGTATCGCTTCCAGCCTTTATTTCACCGCCTTGACCAGCAGCGTCATTGGCCAAAGTGAGTCGTACGCTCTCCCGGATAAAAATAGTTATCAATGGGCCAGCATGTTGGATTTCCGTTCTTATCATATTCCCAGTCTTCATTGATCCCCGCCGTAAAAGTCGGATGCTCGATGTTCACCAGGAATACGCCGTCTTCCTTCAGGGTTCTATAGACCCTTCCATAGATCTCATCCAGGTCCTTACATAATGCAGGACCAGATTAGAGATCACGCAGTCGAAGGAGTCCGCTGGATAGCCGTACGTTTCTAATCCGCAGACCTCATACCGAATCTTAGGATCTGCGTTCTTTTCTTCTGCCTCCTGAATCATCTTTTCGCTTAAGTCAATGCCCAAAATCAGGATACATATCCTTAAACTGGTGCCATTTTCCTGCCCCGGACAGTCCCTGACGGCTGCGCGACATCTGCGCATACTGCTCGAAGAACTGTTCGTTATCATAAATATTGTTCATTTCTTTCTGATTGATCAATGATTTCTCTCCTTTACTAATCTGTCCAAATGTCTCTGTACCTCCACGGCCAGAACTCTGGCTGATTCCGTATTATAGTGGACGCCGTCCACCGTAAGCTTTAGTCCTCTCATCCGTCCAAGCCAGTCCTTTGTAAATGGAAGTACTGCCGTAAATACGCCTTCGCCCACGCGGGTCAGATTCCTATGCTTCCACGTATACTCCCCTGGCTGCGAAGCCAATTCCATCTGCAAAGCATAAATATCAATAAATGGTACCTCATACTTTTTTGCCAGGCGCCCGATAATCTTATTTCTGATTCTTATCGATTCATGAGGATAGCCTTTCAACTCAATATAAGGCATTCCTATCAAGATCATCTTTTTCTGCCTATCAGCCAGAAGTATCAGATACTTTTCATACTCAACGGCAAACTCCTTCATGTCCGTCTTGCATTGAAGCCGTCTGCATCTTGGCTCCATCTGTAGTTTCCACAGCCATGATATCCGGGTCAGATACGGCAGCAATACGTCATTCGTCCCAATGCCGACAATATAGGTGTCTACCGCTTCGTACTCCGGATAAGCGACAATCCTTCTTAGCCGCTTCAAAGCGCCGTGGGTCGTATCCCCATTCACCCCCTTGTTGATTACCTCTAAGGGATGCCTGAGATAACGTATGTATGAATTTGAGCACACAGTAATCCGGATCCGTCACGCCTTCCGGGTAATACATGGTATCCCCTTCACGCCAGATTCGTTCCTTTGCCTCCGGGGTTTCCAGCACTTCTACCGTGCCAGCTGAACTGGCGCCGCGGAAGTACCGCTTATCTACAAAATAAATACTTGCCTTTGGATTCTTCCGAAAGCATTTGACTTTGTTGGAAGAAGTATTGGTGGTGAACCAGAACTCCTTAATTCCCCGGCGTTCTCTGGGCTTAAGCATTGCCTTTGTGACAGGGTACCTCTCTTCGTCTATATAACTGATCAGGGCAGTGCTGTATTTGTCGGCCATATTGCCAATCGTCTGTTACGGATCTCTCATCATCGTATGATCCTCCTGTCTGCTTTTAATCTTGTTCTGCTAATCCGGCATGCAAGTTCCAACCACCTGCCGTTCATCCATATACTTTTCGATCTCTTCTTCTGTCATCCTGCGCACCTGCGTGCCCGGGAATTCCTGATACTCCTTCTGTCGGAATACTGGTGCCATGACGTTGCAGGACTTATCCTTGTTCTTTTTCAAAAAAGCCTGCAATTCTTCCTCCCCTGGAAATATCTTATAAGAGACTCTGCCTTTTACATTCGTGATCTCATAAATCCCACAGGGCTTCTTCATAGTATAATCCGCAGTGCGCAGATAAAGTTTTGCAATATCCAGCGTCTTAAAAGGGAAATTCCACCTCCGAAGCCCTCGCTTGCCGTCTTGCTCGATACAGATGCAGCGGCCGCAGGATCCACAGATATACTGGGTATGGTTCCTGAGACAATCCTGCGGATTCAATAGAGGCGTGATTCTGTTGTCATCTGCATAACACTCCCTACACATCCCTCTTACCTCCTCTCTACATTCTACTGATCCAGATAGTCCTGGATTGCTTCTGCCAGCCGTCCCACATGAAGGCCGTCCACAAAAGAATGATGCGCTTGTACAGAAAATGGAAGAAGCACCTTTCCATCCCGTTCAAAATATTTTCCCCAGTCAAACAGGGGCGTCGCATTATCTTTCTTTCCCGAATTCGTATGAGAGATATGCGTATAGGACACCCAAGGCATGGGTGAGAACTGGAATACATCATTTCCAAGCGGTCCGGTAAAATATTCCTTCTGTTCTCTTGCCGTCCTGGCTGCCAGTTCTACATAATCCTCCATGATATCCTGCATAGGCACATTGACTACTTTAAATAATTCCGTATCCTGATCAAGGTAGGTAAACGCCGTATCAATCTTCTCAAACAGCGCTACCTGGCCATCAACAAAACGGTAGCGAAATTCTTCTATCTCATTGGCGCACTTTGACACAACAAAGATCATAGCCATGGTAAATGAATACCCGCTCTCTTTTATCTTCCTTAAAAACTTCGTGATGTCCAATTCGAACGTGACGCAGAATGCCGGTTCAACGCTATCCCTAAATACCATGCAATGCATAGCGCGCTTCCAGTTCTTTTCGTCGATCAGTTCATACTTATTACTCATATCTCATCATCCCTTCCAATTAATATTCGCCTTCCTCGCCTGGCTTCCCAAATCCTTTACCTTAAGCATATATTGTTTTCCATCTTTTATAAAATGAGTGCCGCACTGTCGGAATTCAAACGCGCAGTTCTGAATGATACACTGCTGCCGGATGGATAGTACCCATTCATAGGAAAGGGGCCGGGCATTTTTGTCGGATTCTCCTCCTACTACCGTCAATTCCACTCCATCCAGATATTTCCTGATATCGATCGCCTCAATCAAAGGCTGGCAGATAATATTCTTATGCTTAATCGGCAGTTCCTGGAAAATCGCAAGCCGATAGTCTGCCATCTCCTGATTTTCAACGGTACATCCCACCGTTACATTCTCATACCCGTCGCCCCAGTCAGCGGGCATACAGGCCGCAAACCGCTCGATCCGCTTTGTCAGGAAGAGAAATTGCAGATCCTGCCTTTCCCGCATCATCTCCCAGCACTCCTTGCGCCAGGGGTCCGCGTCCTCCACCAGGAAGTCCGAAGAAAAGCACAGATACACCGTCTGCCCAGGCTTCATCTTATAGATGCCGGACTTGGTCTTTTCCACAGGCGCATAGAATTTCTCCGTACGCACCACCTGCCCGGTATCAATCCCTTTCCTCTTATCCCCCTTATGGATATAACAATATCTGCACCCTTCGCTATGCCTGTGGCAGCCCCGCCAGGGATTCCACATGGACATGGAAATCACCTCCGTTCCTGATCATTCTGTCTCTCCCGTCTATATAAACTGGTATCCTGCCTGTTCAAGCACTTCTATGGCTCTGTCATAATTATCTGACTTGGTCAGGATATAGTCCGTATTGGTTCCCTCTATCCGAAAGGCTTTCCAGCCATCCTCCCTCTCTACGACATTACAGGGGATGTCCGTCGTTACGCATACGACCGATCTTTCCTCATCCGTCTTTCCAATAAAGCAGAATTCGCTATCCAGATTCACCTTTGACAGATCCTCTACCTTGCAGACAGAAAAATCCTGTTCCAACTTCTTTAAATGCATATGCCGCCTTATATTCCGGTCGCCCTCTCTTCACAGATCAATTCATAGATATCCTCAAACGCAATCTTCGTATTGACAATCTTCAGCACTCTGGCCGTCTCATCTATCCTTGTAACCATTCCCGTCAGTTTCAGATATTCATCCTTGCAAAAATAAACCACCGTCACCCTGTCATTTTTTCGCACCTGGCAGAGCTTCCTTTTCCTTCTTGCGCAGCGCCTCCGGATATCCCTTTAATGCGGCAAACGGCATAAACTGTTTTGCCCGGTCTTCCCGGCTCATTTTATTCTCCACTTTTGTGTCCTCCGATCTGCCTGTTGCGTTCTTTCGTGGTTGCACCCTTTTCCAGATTCATTCCCTTAAGGATTGCATTTTTCCCAAACTTCTCTTTGATCTCAAGCATGGTTTTCTGTATCTTATGCTCTCTTTCTATCTCCGCAGGGTCGGTAAACAAATCATACTGCTGGTACATCTCATCCACCACGCGGTTAAATGCCAGCGTCACTCTGTGGATTGGCGCATTCCTGTCGACGATCTGCTCGAATAGTTCTTGGGTATAGCCCATGATCTTTTTCGCGGAACTTGTAGTTACGGGCATGGTGATAGTCCCATGGGCGGACTTCTTCTGCAGGCGTCTGGAGTATCCTACATATAAAGAAATAGGGTCTGTAACCAGCCCTTTCTCCACCAGTTTCAGGCAGAGCAGATCCGCCATTTCCTTTGCGATCAGCCTTCCACCCTCAAAGTCATAGTCGCATCCCAGCACCTGGCTGCTTGAAATAGAATTTTCCTTGGGCCTGTAGGCTTTGATGTCGGCTATGGTCGTCGTTTCCCTTCCCCAGGCATGGTCGATCAGCAATTCCGCGTCTATGCCGAACATGCGGTACAGCATATCCTCATCCGCTTTTGCAATGTCCTCCATCGTGTAGATTCCTGCACTCTCCAAGCGCCTGGCAATGCCGGATCCGACTCTCCAGAAATCCGTCAGGGGCCTATGGCTCCACAAGGTTCTTTTGTAGGACTCTTCTTCCAGGATTCCGATATGATCGGCGACCACAAGATTCGTCATCAGCGGATCCAGCCCGCGCTCCCGGCACTCCACGGAAGCATAGAAAGATTTCAAATCTATGCAGATGTAGGTTCTATCCTGGGACATTTTAGTCTCCTCCTTGAATCACCTATCTTTCCTTGCACTCTTTTTTCATAACCTCATAGACTAGCATAACCCCGCCGCCAACGTCTATACGTTCATGCCTCAGTGTTTTGTATCCGCGCCTTTCGTACATTGTGCTTGCCGGAAGCGAGGTATCCAGAATAATCTCATCATGATACTGGCCGATCCGCTCCTCCAGCTGCTCCATGATAAAACTGCCGTATCCCTGTCTTTGAAATTCAGGAGCCACATACACCCTTGTGATATGATTTCCGTCAAAACTGCCCGTACCCGCCAGCCGTTCTCCGGAATATACGATACCAACATTGCCCTTTTCCACATCTCGCCTGATGTTTTTCTCACAGTGAAGGCCGCAGAAAAAATCCACCACTTTTTCCGGATAATACTGGGGATAGACCGTCATGATCGTATGATGTACCAGGCTTACGATCCTTCCCGTATCATTTGCCATAGCCTTCTTATATTCCATTTTCATCTTTTTCATAGGGTGCATCTCCATTCTAAGTATCCCTAACTGCCAATAGTGTTCAGAAAACGATGCAAAATCTATCATTTCTACTTTTATTCTATCATAATTTACGATTCGTATAAAAATAAATTTTGCTATTCGCCATCTATAACGAAAAGGCATCCGGAATGTCCCTCCGGATGCCTTATAGACACATTAGACCAGCACTTTATATAGCCCGTGCCTGTTGCAATAAGCATAGACAGCGCCATGCCCCCGTCTGGTAAAGCGGCATTCTGCGTTCTGCTCGGGATACAGTTTTACAAACTGGGCATAGTTGGATGTCACATATGCAAAGCATGAGATGTAGTGCTCCTTGGTCATCTCATGCTCCAGGAATACATGGAATTCACCGTCCATAACTTCCACCTGCGGCATATGGATATCATCCTTTTCTTCCTCTTCAAGCCTGGGAAGCGTGATCCCGCAGCAGCAGAAAGCGCCTTCGCCAACCGACTGTATCACATTCGCGCAGATGGGGCACACGTAAAAACTCATTTTCTTCATGTTCCCTGAAGTGTTCTCGTTTTTTACCACGTCTCCTGTCAGCAGTTCTGCAATAGATACCTGCAGCGCTTTGGCCAATTCCTTGATAATTCCAATATCAGGCAGGCCTTTACCCGTTTCCCTTAATTAAAGATATTGTTGGGTAAAAAAGAAAGGTCAGTCGATTTTGCCGATGAAGCGGTAGTAGATTTCTACTTCCTGCTCACGGCTTCCGTCCTCGCCCTTGACAGCTTCGTGGACGGTTATTTTTTCAATTAGAGTGTTCAGAAGTTCGGCGGTCAGCTCCACAGGGTTGACATACTGTTTCATCAGGGCAATCCACTTTTCAGCATCCGCTGCGGTCTGTACGGCGGCTTCCATCGTTTCGTGAAGCTGTCTTATTTTTGTTTCAAGCTCCTTTTGCTCGTTCTGGTACTTCTCGGACAGCATATTGAAGTTATACTCGGTTATGCGTCCGGCAGACCAGTCCTCATACATTTTAGCAAACAGCCCGTCAACCTCGGCTTTGCGCTTCTCCGCCTTTTTCAGCTCCGCAGCCTGCTTTTTCTTCGCAGAGTTTCTTTCTCTGTCGCTGGCATTGAGCAGCCGTTTCTGCAGCTTGTCCTCGTCTTTCTGTGCCAGCATAGACCAGTATTGCAGTCTGGCAAGCACATAGGCATACAGCACATCATAGCGGATATAGTGCATGGAACACTGGCGTAATCCCTGTCCGTTCTTACTGCAATGGTAGTACCCGTATGGGTTTTTGTTCTGCCTGTTTTCCCCATAGGCTAAAGTCCATCCGCAGTCTGCACATTTTATCAATCCTGCGAAAATCTGCGTCATACCGTTTCTGCGTTTCCTGCGTCTGCTTGCAATCAGCTCCTGAACTTTTTGGAACACTTCTTCGGAAATGATGGCTTCGTGGGTATTTTCCACACGATACCATTCTTCCTGCGGCTTCCGCACCTTTTTCTTGTTCTTGAATGAAATGTTGCTCTGCTTGTTGTGAACGCTGTGACCGATGTAGGTTTTCTCTTTCAAAATGCTCTTGACCTGTGCAATCGTCCACGTATAGGCTTTTTCTGCGGGCGCACCGGCGTAGATATTTGCGAAAGTCCCGTACCTGTCATAGTTCAACCAGCCGGGGGTAGGTACTTTTTCCTCCACCAGAATCCTTGTAATGCTGGCGGCTCCCCGTCCGTGTACGGCAAGGTCAAAAATCTTCTCCTGATATTGTCTATTATGAAGCATAACGACACAAAAAGAAACCCCTAACCCCTCATGATTGAGGGGCAGGGGAGTTGAAGTGTCGAAGACACTTTTTTATAGTTCTTTATGATATTTCCATAGCCTGATAATAAAATATATTTGACAAATAGCAAATACACTCAACAAGATAAAAAAGGCTAACACACTGATAATATTAAAAAGTGCAAGCAATGAAATTGATATTGCATAGAGCCACATCATCAATTCGTATGCTCTGGCTTTTGCTGCATTGGCTAATGCTATATTTCTTTCGTCTTTTTCTTCGATTTTTAATTGTTTTATTTCGTTTCTTTCGCTTTGTGTCAGCAATTCTTTATGTTTCATTTTTCTTCCTCCTCATAGATAAAAATATCTTCGATTTTTAAGCCGAAATATTTCGACAATTTGAAAGCCAACAAAATAGATGGGTTGTATCTTCCGTTTTCCAACGAACCAATAGTTTGTCTTGAAACTTCTAATTCAGCAGCTAATTCTTCCTGTTTGATACCTCTCTCTTTTCGCAATTCCTCTAAGCGGTTTTTCATAAAGACCTCCTCTTTATGGAAAGCATCCTTTCCATACACCTATTATAGCAACAGAGGTTTTGTATGTCAAGTGTCCTTTCCATTATGGGTGTATTTTTTATGGAATAGTGGGCTTCTGTCTATCAAATTCTTATGTGTTACTTTATGGCACATGAGCATTGCTTGCCGAGTTGTCCGCCCCGTATCCCTCCAAAAGATTGACGCCGCCCTATACGCAAAGCGCGCCGCCGAGGCCCACAACGATGGTCTGCAAAGTATCAACTGCACTATTGAAAAATTCCATAAATTTACCTCCATAAATTCAGATTGTGATGGTGTTTGGGTGTAAAAAAGCCGCCGTACACAGCCGCAGCCTCACAATCCGCAGACGACCCGGAGTTACTGGCCGTCCCGCCATTCCAGCACAGCCAGCGAAAAAATCTCGCCCCATGCTTCACACAGTCTGCGGTCTATTTCCCTTGCCAGTTCTTCGGCTTCCCCGTCCGTGGGCGGGGTATCATGTTCTGCGATCCACTGGCACAGAACCGCAGCGGAAATGATAGCCCGGTAGATTTCCTGCTCATACTTGAAATAATCCGCAAATGTAGATTCGTCCGAGTGTCCCATCGGTCACGCTCCTTTCTCTATGGCCGCTTTATTCCGCGGTAAAATCCTCATCCGACAGCTCAATGTCGTAGAGGTCAAAGGGTTCGTCCTCCGTTACCACGCGCCGCCTTTTCCGGCGCAGGGACGACAGGTAGATCAGCTTGTCAAAGTTTGGAATCTGGCCGATGTTGGCGAACTCGTCCAGAATCAGCCGCACATGGACGGGCAGCCGCCCGCCGTATTTGTCATCGGCCCGGTCACAAAGCAGGTTGATAAGCTGGCTTTGTACCATTGCCAGAATGAAATTAAAGGTCGTGTCCGTGTCCGACATAATCAGGAACAGGGCCGTTTTTTTATCCCCGATGGTGTCAAGTTCCAGCTCGTCGTCCTCCATCAGCTCCCGCACCTCCCGGATGTCAAAAGGCGCTAATCTGGCTCCGCAGCCTATCAAAATGGAGCTGCGGGTCTTGCCCGCCGACAGCAGGAATTTGCGGTACTGGCGCACCGCAAAATGTTCCGGGTCTTTTTCTTCCAGCCGTTCAAACATCTGGTCTACCGGGGATTGAAATTCCGGGTCGTCCTCGCGGGCTTCGCTGGCATTTATCATTTCAAGAAGCGTGGTGAAATTCATTTCATCGTCCGGCGCTTCGTACCAGATATAGCCAATAAGGGCCGAATACAGCAGGCGTTCCGATTTGATCCAAAAATCCTCGGCGCTCTTTTCGCCCTCGCCCTTGGTGTTGCAGATCAGCGTGTTTACCATCTTCAAAATGTCCTTTTCCGAATGGATGTCGGTAGCCGCACCGTACAAGGAGCTGGCCCACCTCGCCGATCAGACTTCCTTTCGGGTCGGTAATCACGAATGAGGTCAGGTAGTCCTTGGACACTGCATGAGGTTGGGCTTCACAAAGAACCGGGTCTTGCCGCTGCCGGAACCGCCGATCACCAGCACATTTTTGTTCCGGGCGGTCTTGGGGGTACACCATCAGCCGCAGTGCCACCGCACCGGCCACGCCCACCGCCAGATCGAACAGGTGGAAGCTGGGGGCGGCGCTTTCAAAGGCAAGGGAAAAGCCGTCCGCAAGGTGCAATAGTTTTTCCGACAAGTCCGCCCCAGCCGCCAGCCGGTAGGTCTGTCCCAGCTTGCCGAACAGGTAAACAAACAGCAGGTAGGGCAGGTTGACGATTATCAACTTTTTCATTTCCGGCTTCATCGTGACAGCCCCCTTTCCTTGATTTTCTCCTTGGTCTGCTGGCTGCTTCTGGCCGCTGCCTTTTCTTTCAGGACGGCAAGGGTCTTTCGGATGGAGGGGCGTTCCTGCTGTTTGAGCTTCTTGGCCGTAAACTCCTTAAACGCCTGTTCCAGATTGTCCGCCTGCTTGGATTTGAAGATTACGATATACCGGGGCGGATGGGTGGTGCGGTCTTTCCGCAGGGTAAAATCAATGTCGTATTTCTTGGCGCAGGGCTTAAACAAGCCGATGTTGGCGTCGGTGATCTCAATGTTGGACAGGGCGGAACCGTCCTTTTTGAGCTGCCGTAAGATCTGCTGGCCGTGATGGGCCTTGCCCGTCCCTTTCTCCCTCCTTTGGAAAGTCAGCAGGCAGGCGGATGGCTTAAATCCTCACCCGCAGGCCGGAGAGGTCGTCGGCATGAATTCCCACCAGATACCAGTTCTCGGCCATTTCAATGCGGGTCGGCCTCCATCTGCCGCCCACCATCACATCAAAAGTTTCTCCGCAGTGCAGGCCGCCGTAATAATCCGCAAGGTCAAAACGGATGTCGTAGCGGTCTGTCTGCTCGTCAAAAATCAAAGCACCCTGTTTCATAGGGGCGTCCTCCTTTCAGATTTTGCCAGTATTCATGTCGTGGGCCACCAGCGCCGTGTAATAGCCGTTGATGGTGCTTGGGGCGTTGAACAGAACCGCCAGCAGGTATTTTTTGATGTTCCGTATTTCCGTGGTGTTTTTGCTGATACAGTCAAAGACAAACTCAATGTGAGAGCTGTCCAGCTTCATCAGCTTGGATTTCACTAGCTCGGCGGGGTAATCGTCCCCGGCAATGCGGATGGTCTTTCGGGCGCTGCATACGGTTTCCACCAGCAAGTCCACGATCTCGTCCAGCATATCCCGGTCAATCCCCTTGGCATACTGGCAAAGGTGTTCATACTCGATGTTGTCCTTGATGATCTCCCGATAAATCTCTACGGCGCTCTGTGATTTCGCTCCCGTTCCTTTCCGTTCCGGCGGCGCAGCCGCTTCTTCCCCCAAAGGAGAGGGAGGGGAAAGGATAGGAATGGAATCGGTATTTGATCCATCAGTCATTGATTTCTCTTTACTTGATCTATCTTTATTTAATTGCGTTGGTTTTTCCTGCGTAGGCTTTTCCAGCGTTGGATTATCCAATGTTGGATTTTCCAATGTAGGTGAATCCGGCACAGGCTGGGGCTGTTCGTAAATGATGTAATCCGCCCTGCGCAGGCGGCCTTGGCTGTCAAGCTCACGGGAACGCACGATATAGCCCGCCTGTTCCAGTTCCTTAACTGCCGCCCGAATTGCGTCGATCTGCTCTCGGTTGATAAGGGACAAGCCTTTCAGCGTAAAGTCCCAATCCTCCGGCAAGGACAGCAGGCCCTTGGCTTTCAGGGACAAATCCTTGTTCCGCAGGTGGTGGTTGGACATCACCGTGTAGCCCCGGTTTTTCTCCACTCGAAAAACTGCCATCTCGTCGTCCACTCCTTTCACTTGAAATTTCACCGCGCCGTCAAGGGCGGTGAGCTTGCCCGGCTGGTAGGGACATTCCTCATACACACAAAACTGGTACTTCCAGTGCGGGCGGTAGAAACGGCAGGTGCCGCAGTCCTCCGGCGCTCCGGCCTCGCCGTTGTCAAAATGATCTGCGCCCGGCCTCGTCTGCATGAGCTGTTCAAAGAACCGTTCACTGCCGGAAGTAAAGTACATAGGCGGTCGCCTCCTTTCTGGTTTTGGGCGCAAAAAAGCGGTGGGCTTCACGGGAGGCAGAAGCGTGTCAAAGTTCAATCCGAAAGTAGTAAATCGGTAGTAAATTCAGTTCTTATATCCCGTGAAATGCCCGTGTTTCCGGGCTTTTTGGAGATAATCAGAGTTGTTATATTAAAAATAATAATATTTTAATTTATTTGTGTGCTGTGTACTGTAGATGAAAAAGATATTCTAAAAATATCTCATTGTTGGCTAAGTTTTGGTTAAGAAGTATCCGCTTAGATTGACATCATTTCTCATAATTGCTAAACTACCATAAAATTATTTTAATTAAGGAGATCATGCATTATGAATGACGACGGCGACAGTTGTAAGCCACCATCGAGCCATATTTTAACTATAATGGGACATAGCCTGTGTTTACGAGAATAAATATGGGCTGTGTCTTTTTGTGCTTTTATGGACAAAGGCAGGAGTTACAATTAGAAAATGAAAGAAACTTTAAAATAGTATTTTGAAAGAACGAGGTAAAATAAATGGGTAGTGATTCAATTTCACTCATAATTATTGTAGCATGTATTGTTATGTCAGCATATTTTTCGGCGACGGAAACAGCGTTTTCATCATTAAACAGAATCCGTGTGAAAAATCTGGCAGAAAAAGGAAACAAAAAAGCAAAGCTTGTTATGAAGCTTTCTGAAAACTATGACAGTTTATTATCGACCATATTGATTGGTAACAACATTGTTAATATTGCCAGTGCATCTCTTGCAACGGTACTGTTTGTGAATATGCTTGGTGCTGAAGCTGGACCAAGTGTATCTACGGCTGTAACAACGGTAGTTGTGCTTATCTTCGGAGAGGTTTCACCAAAGAGTATTGCAAAGGAATCTCCTGAGAAATTTGCAATGTTTTCAGCTCCGATTTTAAATATGCTGGTCAAGATTCTGACTCCGTTCAATTTTCTCTTTGGACAGTGGAAAAAGTTATTGTCCCTGCTTTTTAAATCTTCTGATGACACAGGGATTACAGAAGAAGAATTGCTTTTCATCGTAGATGAAGCAGAGCAGGATGGCGGAATTGACGAACAGGAAAGTAAATTAATACACAGTGCTCTGGAGTTTACGGAACAGGAAGTAATTGATGTTTTAACTCCGCGAATTGATATTACAGCTGTTTCGACACAGGCCACTAAGGAAGAGATTGCAGAAATATTTGCAGAAACAGCATATTCAAGGATTCCGCTATATGATGAATCTGTGGATCACATTATAGGAATTATTTATCAGAAAGATTTTCATAATTACGTTTATCATACAGATAAAGATATTTCTGAAATTGTGCGACCTACATTATATGTACATAAAAATAAGAAAATTGGTGTCTTATTGAAAGAATTACAGCAGAGAAAAATGCATTTTGCGGTTGTGTTGGATGAGTTTGGCGGAACAATCGGTATTGTTACATTGGAAGATATCTTAGAGGAACTCGTTGGAGAAATCTGGGATGAACATGATGAAGTAAATTCGGAAATTGAGATAAAATCAGAAGATGAAGTCATAGCACTAGGCAGTGCTAATGTAGAAAAACTGTTTGAAGTATTAAATATTGAAATTGCGGAGGATGAAGAAATACCGGTAATAGTAAACGGCTGGGTTATGAAGGAATTAGAACGTATACCAGTTAAGGGTGATACATTTGAGTATAAGGGATATAAGATTACCGTACTCAGTGTAAATGAGAAGCGTGTAGAGAAAGTATTGATTAAAAAGAATTAACAGAAGTAAAAAGCCGGATGAAGAACAGATTCTTTTAATTTGTTTTTGAGCCGGTATTTGTTTTTTGATTTTGAGAATATAAAACAGTATAACTTTATATTTTCTTAACCACTAATTTACCGGTTTGTTGTTAATATATGTAATCGAGGTGATGTGAAATATGAAAAAAGAGCAATCTGTAATAAAAGATATTGTGATAACGATTGTGATATTAATGATGAGTTTTTTATTATGTTTGTGTAACCAAAATATATTTGAAGATAATTTCCTGATTCCGACTATTTTTGTATTAGGTGCATTTTTGACATCTGTAATTACAGAAGGGTATATCTATGGGGTTGTATCCGCACTGGTAAGTGTCTTGGCTGTTAATTTTGCTTTTACTTTTCCGTATTTTTCATTTGATTTTACGGTAATGGAAAACATAATTTCAGGAGTTATTTTGCTTGTTGTTGCAGTGATTACCTGTGGATTGACAACGACCATAAAGCGTCAGGAAGCGATCAAGGCAGAAAGTGAAAAAGAGAAGATGCGGGCAAATCTGCTTCGGGCAATTTCACATGATTTAAGAACACCGCTTACTACTATTTTCGGTTCCAGTTCTGCACTATTAGAACATTATGATGAGTTTAGCGAGGAACAAAACAGGCAGATGATTCAGGGAATCAAAGAGGATTCACTGTGGCTAAGTAGAATGGTTGAAAATCTTCTGACCGTAACAAGAATTGACGGTCAGAAAGTAAAAATTGTAAAGACAGAAACGGTTTTGGATGAACTTATTGATTCTATATTAATTAAATTTGCAAAAAGATATCCTGATCAGACAGTGGAAGTTGATATACCGGATGACTTTATTGTGATACCAATGGATGCAATCCTTATTGAACAGGTCGTAATAAATTTGCTGGAAAATGCAGTAGAGCATGCGGAAGGTAAGACAAAACTGTTGTTAAGAGTAATTGTAAAGGGAAATAAAGTGATTTTTCAAATAAATGATAATGGTTGTGGTATTGAAAAAGAAAAATTAAAGAATATTTTCACCAGTCAGTTTTATAAAGAGAATATTCCGGCGGATGGAAGCAAGAGTAATGCCGGGATAGGTTTGTCTGTATGTGCAACCATCATTAATGCACATGGGGGGGATATTCAGGCAGTGAGCTTAAAAGAAGGTGGCTGTGAATTCAGGTTTATTTTAGATATGGAAGAGGTAGCCAATGAATAATAAGTATAAAATTCTTGTTGTGGAAGATGAAATAAATATTAGAAATCTGCTAGTGGCATTGTTAGAGACGAATGGATATGCAGCGATTGTGGCAGGTGATTATACAACAGGAAAAATGATGTATGAGTCTCATAGACCGGATTTGGTTATTTTAGACCTTGGACTTCCGGATATAGATGGGACTACATTTATAAACGAGGTTCGTAAAGTTTCATTAACTCCGATAATTGTACTTTCTGCAAGAACAGATGAATCGGATAAGGTTGGTGCACTGGACATGGGAGCGAATGATTATGTAACAAAGCCATTTAGTTCTGCAGAGTTAGTTGCAAGAGTCCGTTCAGCACTTAGAATAACTAGACACAGCAGTGAGGATGGAAAGCTTCCGGGTGGAACGTTCCGGTCTAAAGGATTACTGATCGATTATGATGCCAGAAGAGTTTTTATTGATAATACAGAAATTAAGCTTACCCAGATAGAATATAACATTATTACCGTATTATCCGAACATGCAGGAAAAGTTATGACATATGCAGCGATTATTAAGGAAATATGGGGATATAATGATCTGAACAGTAAAAAGAAACTGCAGGTAAACATGGCGAATATACGGAAGAAGTTTGGTGCAAAGCCCGGCAAACATAATTATATAGAAAATGAGCTTGGAGTAGGATACCGAATGTGTGAACAGGAGGAATCACTATAATGACTGCACAGATAAAAAGATTAACACCGGCACAGATTATTACGCTGGGATTTGCATTGTTGATTCTGATCGGATCAATACTTCTAAGTCTGCCGATCAGTGTGCAGGACGGAGTGGAACTGAAATACATAGATGCACTTTATACATCAACAAGTGCTGTGTGTGTAACCGGATTGATTGCAGTAGATGCAGGAGATACCTTTACGCCAATCGGACAATTCTTCCTTGCGATGCTGATCCAATTTGGTGGTCTTGGTGTGACAACAGTCGGAGCAGGCGTAATTATTGCAATGGGTAAGAAAATCAACCTGAAGGGTAGAACTCTTATACGGGAAGCTTTAAATGTAGGATCAGGAAAAGGATTAGTTATACTGATTCGAAAAGTAATTATGTAACGGTATTATTTGAAGTAACAGGAGCTGTTCTCAGTTTTCTTGTATTCTCCAGAGATTATCCGCTACTTGAAGCGATAGGCATCAGTTGTTTCCATTCCGTAGCTGCATTTAACAATTCAGGGTTTGATATCCTTGGGAACTATCAGAATATGATTCCGTATCAGAGTGATGTATTACTGAACCTTGTAACAAGTGGATTTATATTTTTGGGCGGTATAGGTTTTTTGGTTATTTGGGAAATAGGTAAGACCAGATTTAAATGGAAGAAGTTTTCCATGCATACGAAGGTTGTGCTGAGTGTAAGTATATTGCTTATCGCTGTTGGAACAGTGTTTTTAAGAATGACAGAAAATATTACATGGCTCGGTGCATTCTTCCACAGTGTGTCTGCGAGAACGGCAGGTTTTTCTTCTTATGATTTGGGTTCATTTTCAAATGCCGGTTTACTTACTTTAGTTGTATTGATGTTTATAGGTGCATTTCCTGGTTCAACAGGAGGTGGTATCAAGACAAGTACATTTTTTGTATTATTGCAGGGAATAAAAGCATCATCAACAAATTGTTCAGAAAAGGCTTTTAAATACGCTCTGCCAAAAGATGCGTTCCGAAAGGCATCGGTAATCTTTCTATTAGCACTTGGAGTGGTGATAACAGGGACATATCTAATGGTGCTCTTTGAGCCGCAGTTGGCACTGATGGATATTTTATTTGAGATAACAAGTGCCTTTGGAACAGTAGGACTTTCTACCGGAATTACAAGAACATTAGGAGTGGACAGTAAGCTGTTATCGATTTTAATCATGCTGATTGGCAGACTTGGACCGCTGACGGTGGCAACTGTATGGCATTTTGGGAAAGGCGAAAGAATCAAATATCCAGAAGGAAATATAATGATTGGGTAATAGGTGAAAATATGTTTAAGAATAATAAAATAACAACGTATGGGATTATAGGTCTCGGACGATTTGGTAAGGCTCTTGCAATGAATCTTGCAGAAGCAGGGGCAGAGATTCTTGTAATAGATAAAGCAACAATATGGGGATATAGGTTAGAAAATGGTAAAAGCAAAGATAAAGAAGACCATAACAAAGAAGATAGAATGGAGGAGTAATCGTTTTATATGAGATTTTTAGTTGATTTTTTTAAAGGAATGGTTGTGGGAATAGGAGGTATAGCTCCAGGCTTAAGTGGTAGTGTCATGCTTTTGATTCTTGGATTATATGAAAAAGCTCTTAAAGCCATAAGCACTCTATTTAAAGATTTTAAAGGAAATAGTATGTTTCTTATGCCGCTTGTTCTTGGATTTGGATGTGGTGTACTTGTTTTTAGTAAAGTTGTAGATTTTTTATTAGAACATTATGAATTTCAAACAAGATATTTATTTTTGGGATTAGTAATTGGAACGGTTCCGCTTTTTTACAAATCAGTAAGAAAAAATGGATTTGAAAAAAGAAACTATGTTATGGTTGCTGTTGCTTTGATTTTGGGATTTTTCTTGTTTTCGTTTAATAAAAACTTATTTTCGGTTGTGACTGATCCTAATTTATTTCAATCAATTTTTTTAGGCGTGGCAGTCGCTGGTTCATCAATTATACCGGGGGTAGATAGTGCCGTCATATTGTCAGCACTCGGTTTATATGAATTATATGTAAGTTCAATTGCTGATTTTAATATGCAGATTTTAATTCCGGCAGGGATTGGTCTTGTGATTGGTGCATTTATAATATCAACAATTATGAGTTTTTTAATTAATCGTTTTTATACCATAACCTATTCCGTGATTTTCGGGCTATTTTTGTCAATTATCCCCAGTATATTAAATAGCAGTTGTGTTATAGATAATCCTAATAGTCTGTTCGAAGCAAGCTTATTTGGAGTGTTTGGATTTATACTTTCGTATTATTTAGGAGATATCAGCGGAAATAATAAAAAATAAAAAGCTTTTTATCTGCTGCTGCTCCTAACTATGACAATACTTAAAAGAAAAGTGATAGACGTGATATGTTTGAAAAGTAGGTGATAAGGTGGGAAAGTAATGATTCTTACAGTTTCTGATTCCGAGGAGAAAATTCTGAATAAGATAAAATCAGTTCTAGCCTGCGAAAGTACGATAGAGTTTATGAAGATTACACACTCTGAAAAGTTGATATTCCGAGGTCTGGAAGTAGACCAGCTTCAGCGGAGAGTTACAAGAGCAGATGTGGTTGTGGAGCTTACCAAATATGAATATGACCTGCTTCTTTATCTTGCCTCATCTCCCAATCGGGTATTTACGACAGAACAGATTTATCAGCATATTTATGAGGATGTGGAAGCAGAAGTGAATAACCGTGTCTATGGATTGGTTAAGAACCTGAGAAAGAAAATAGAAGATAAGCCGGAAGCACCACGCTATATTGAAACGATACGTGGCGTGGGTTACCGCTTCCGGGCATAAAAGGAGCCGTCCAGTAATGGGCGACTCGATTACTATAGCAATCCATTAAATTACTGCACATAGTTACACGAACGATTTTATGTTAACTTTTTAACATTTTTCGTCTTTTTTGTATTTGTGCAATGCTTTTTCCATCTCCAATTTATTACCGGGCAAGACAGTCAAGACCACCGGCTTAGCCCAACATCATAAACTTAAGGAAAACGAAAAGGAATCTGACCACAGGTTCCTTTCTTTATGTTAAAATATAGACAGGGGTGTATATGGTTAAATCTTATAAAAAAAGATTTCAAATGTTTTCTGAATTCTTATCTGCCTTTATGTCTTTGTAGATTACCTGACGGCGATATTTTGGTGCAAAAACGATATGATACTTGCATTCCCATTTTGTATGAGCTAAACTATTTACGTCCATTCTTAGGACCTCCTGTGCTGTTTTATTTGTGGTTTTGCAGACCCACTTTTATTCTAGCACAGGAGTTCATACTTATATCTAAAGATCTGCCCTCCCCCTGCATAGCAGGGGGTTTATTTTTACTGTGACACAAAAAAACAGGCGGGCAAAGGATTTTTTGGACATCCTTGCCCGCCTGCGGAAATTGGCTTATTTATTCACTATTTTCTTCCTGTATCCTTTTTGTAGCTGCTGACTACTACACCTGTCAGAGCAAATAATGCCAGGGCATTCGGGATAACCATCAGCTGATTGAACATATCGGAAAGATCCCAAACTAAAGAGTTTGATGCGATTGTTCCGAGGAAAATAAATACTAATGCAATCAGCATAAACGGAATCTGTGCTTTCCTGCCAAACAGGTAAATTACGTTCACTTTTGCGAAAAGATTCCATCCAAGGATCGTAGAGAATGCAAAGAAGAATAAGCATACTGCTACGAACATGTTGCCCATACTCTCGCCAAATACAGAACCAAATGCTGTCTGCGCAAGGTTTGTATTGTTCAGTGTATTTACTACGTCTCCCGTGTATCCGTTTGCCAAAGGACCATTTCCTGCATATAATGTTGAGATAATTACTAATGCATTTAATGTTAATACGATAAACGTATCAATAAATACGCTCGCCATGGCAACTATACCCTGTTCATGAGGATTCTTAACCTGAGCAAGCGCGTGTGCGTGTGGTGTAGAACCCATACCTGCTTCGTTCGAGAAAAGACCACGTTTTGCGCCCTGGCTGACAGCGATCTTAATGGCCGCACCAAATCCACCACCGATGATTGCCTGTGGCTGGAATGCATATCTGAAAATCAAACCGAATGTTTCCGGAATGTAAGCGATACGCACAACAAGGACTCCAAGTCCGCCAAGTAAGAATATGAGTGCCATAATCGGAACAAGTTTCTCCGTAACAGATGCCAGGCGGGATACACCGCCTATGAAAATAAATGCACAGATGATGACTAATACAGCTCCAACGATCCATGACGGAGCTCCAAACGCTGTGCTGATCGTAGACCCGATAGAGTTAGACTGTACCATACATCCGAAGAAACCAAGTGCAAGGATAATTGCAATTGCAAAGAATCCTGCAAGAAATTTTCCTAAGCCACCCTTAAATGCTGTTGTTATGTAGTAAACAGGACCACCCTGAATGTTGCCGTCTTTGTCAACTACACGTGTTTTCTGAGCTAATGTTGCTTCTGCATAGATTGTTGCCATACCGAAGAACGCGATAACCCACATCCAGAAGATTGCCCCGGGACCACCTGTTAAGATAGCTCCTGCAGAACCCACGATATTGCCTGTACCTACCTGTGCCGCGATAGCTGTTGCTACTGCCTGGAATGAACTCATTCCGCCGCCGTGATCTCCACCCTTGAAAGAAAGTTCTCCGAAGATTTTCTTTAAACCCGCTCCAAGATAACGTACCTGCACGAACCCCGTTTTGATTGTGTACCAAAGACCTACTGCGATCAGCAAGAATACAAGAATATAGTCTGAGAGATAAGCATTGATCGTCTGTACAACTGTTTGAATTGTTTCTACCATATAATTTCCCTCCTATCGCATTATCTATAACAACAACTTTTGTTGTTATTATCCTTTGTTATCAGCTCATACGGTAGCCGACACCCAGTTCATTGGTAATGTACCAGCTCTCACCCGGCTTCACACCAAACTTCCTTCGTATATTTGCCATATTCACCTGCAGTTTCTTCGTACTGCCTTCATTCGAATAGCCCCACACTGCCTTTATGATAGATGAGTACGTCATCATTTTTCCACAGTGTTCAGATAGTAATGCCACGATATTATATTCCGTCTGCGACAATTTTATTTCTTCTCCACAGACAAATATCTGTCTCGCATCATAATCTATCTCCATCTTACGAAGTTTGAATTTTCCTCCCGGAAATTTTCCTTCTATAGAACTGTGTCTGTAGTTTCTAAGCGTTGTACGGACACGTGCAAGAAGTTCTGCCGAACTGAAAGGCTTTGTCACATAATCATTGGCTCCTTCATCCAGCGCCCGCACTTTATCATCATCATTCGTTCTTGCCGAAAGGACAATAACCGGTGTCAGCGATTCTTTTCTTACAAAAGAAATAAATTCCATTCCATCCATATCCGGAAGTCCCAGATCCAGTATGATGAGATCCGGCTGATAAGAGGAAAACAAAGTTTCTGCCATCGCTCCTGTCTCTGCCTGTATCACCTGATAATCCGAAGTTTCCAGAAGTGCGGCAATTACGGTTCTGATATTACCGTCATCTTCCACAAGGAGAATCTTGTATTTGTTATTCTTCATCAGTCATTTCCTCCTTCTCGAGTTCAAAACGGAATACCGCACCACCGCTCTTTTTATTTTCCGCGCTGATCTCTCCGCCGTGCGCCTTGACAATCGTTGCACAGACTGACAATCCTATTCCCGCATTCTTCTTGCGGCTGTCGGAACTGCTTTCCAACACTTCATAATCTCCTTTGAATATATGATTCAGCCGCTCTTTTTTAATACCGCAGCCGTCATCTTCTATTTCAAATATCGCTTTATTACCTAATGAAAATACGTTCAAAGACAGTCTGGTCATTCCCTTTGCATGTATAACCGCATTTTCTAATATATTTCCAAGCACCTGCTCGATCAAAATCGCATCCATCGGAATAATAATAATCTCATCCGGCACATGAACCTGAACATCCCGGTCAGGATATCCTGCCTTAAATTTTGTCATGACCGAGTCGATCAGTTCATCGAGAACTACCGGCGTCTTAATGATCTTAATCCGCCCGTCGCCGATTCTTGTAATGGAAAGAAGATTCTCCACCATCTTGATCAGCCACTTGGAATCTTCCTGTATACTCTTAAGAATCGTATCCTGCTGTTCCTTTGAAAGGCTGTCCCCTTTCTCGCGCAAGGCAGAACTTGCGCCGTAGATCGTCGTAAGCGGTGTGCGAAGATCATGGGAAATGGCACGCAGCAGATTCGCTCTCATACGCTCTCGTTCGCTCTCCGCTTTTATTGCTTCATGAGCCTTAAGCTTAGTGGTCAACGTTCCGGTAAGTATAGCAATGATGATCATAATAAACGCTGAAATCACATTCTCTGTAGCAATGAAATCCCACTGGAGAAGCGGATATGTAAATGCGTAATTAACCATCAGCATTCCGGCAAATGCGGAAAGCACGCCGTACACATAGCCGTCTGTACAAAGAGAAATCAGAAAGACTGCAAAAATGAAAACCGTTGTACTGTATTTCTGTACATCAAGTATCTGCAGAATCCTGCTTCCTGCAATAGCAAGTGTAAATATTCCTACTGAAATTCCTATATTGCGGATCAAATTTTTTCTCATGATGCGTCTCCTTGAGATTGTTTTCATTTTATCATATATGCGGTTAAGATCCGGCAAAAAGTGTCTTAATTTATGAGCCCATTATAGCTTTCACTGTGCCTTTGTGCGCTTCCACAATGGCCTTTGCAACAGATAATCCTATTCCATATCCGCCGGTCTGAGAATTTCTTGACTTATCCGTACGATAAAACCGGTCAAAAAGGTATTTCATATCTTCTGCCGCAATCGGCGGACAAGTATTTTCCACCGTCAATCGAAGAATGCGTTCTGTTTTCGTAAGAGAAAGCACAATACTTCCCCTATCATCAGAATATTTCAACGCATTGTCCAATAGAATCGTTACCCGCTGCCGAACAGACTTTTCGTCACCACAATAGGACAGAAAGGGTTCTACTTGTATAACAAGATTCTTTTCCAGCGTAAGCGCACGAGATTCAAAAGACTGTGCTGTTTCGCTTACGATATCGGATATCGGAAAATCAATCATTTGGAACTGATTCCCTTTTTCTTCCATGCTCGAGAGGAATATCAGTTCCTGTATCAGTCCGGTAAGCCTTTTCGTCTGTTTTTTATATCCTGACACCATTCATTTTCACCATAATCCATTTCCGGAATATCTGTATCCGCATCTATGATTGTAAGCGGCGTCTTAAGGTCGTGTCCGACATTGGTGATAAATTGCTTTTGTTTTTCATAACCGTCAGCAATCGGCTTTACAATTCGATCTGAAAAGATATAGAGGAAAACGAAAACAATACCGTATCCCGCAAGCGAGATTCCTGCGCTGATCATCAAAAAGGATTTTACTGCATTTAACAGCCTGCCGCAGTCCAGAAACACAATTAAATATTCTGTTGGTTTTTCCTGTACCGCATATCGATAATCGCCGATAAATCCCCTGTCCTTTTTTGAATTGAGAGCCTGTTTCGCATAGCTGACCACATCGTCTTCTGTAATAGCGGCAATTTTCATCGTATCCACATATAGAACATTTTCTCCTTTATCCAGCCGGATTGTAAAAAAACGGGTTTCAAATGGAATTTCAGCGGATTCCATCCTGCGAAAAGGCTTGCCTCTCATACCAAATGCATCGGGAAATTTGCCGTCATTTTCCATCAGGATTTCTAAAGTGCTGTCCGAAGAAGTCACTATGTGCCGGTAATTCAGCAGGTTTACTGTGCCGATAATGATTGCAAGTACAATAAACAGTACGCACATCGCTAATGCGACAAACTTAATTCTAAGTTTCTGCAGCATTACATCTCCTCCAATGAATAGCCGGCATTTCGCTGTACTTTTATTTGTATATCTGCATGAAGCGCCGTCAACTTTTTCCTCAAATAAGAAATATACACCCACACCACATTAATTTCCACATCACTGTCATATCCCCAAACCTTTCCCAGAAAATGGTCTGCTGAAATGACATTGTGCAGATTCATCATCATCATTTCCATCATTTGAAATTCTTTATTTGCCAACCGGAAATTTCCGTAGAGTGAGGAAAGTTCAAAAGTGGACCGGTCTAACACAACATTGCCGAATTTCACCTTCGAATCCATCTGCTCAGATTTTCTGCGCGTCATCGCCCGAATCCGTGCCAATAGCTCTTTTGTATTAAAAGGTTTCGTTAAGTAATCATTCGCACCGCAGTCCAATCCCAGCACCTTATCATCTATCTCGGATTTGGCGGTAAGCATCAGCACCGGAATCGAATTTCCTTCGGATCTTATTTTTTTCAGTACGGAGATGCCATCCAGCTTTGGCATCATAATATCAAGGATCAAACCGTCATAGTTTTTCGAATCCAAATACTCCAGGCCTCAACACAGTCATAAACCGCATCGGCGGAATAATTGGTGGCTGCCACTCAAGCGCTACACCGTTCCTGAGAGCTTCTAGCGAATGCCTTGCAACTTTCTCCAATTTGGAGATGTAACATTCTCCAATTCCCGTTTGCAACTTTCGGTAATTCTATTTTACAATAAACACCTGTTCCTGGATCCTTTCAAGAATAACTTCTGAATTAGATACTCCTTTTTTCAGAAGGTCATCGATCACACCGGAATAACCTGAAATGATTGTAGTATCAGCCTTTCTTCCGGTAAGTGCATGCGGTATTACCTGAAAATTATTCTTTTTTAACCGCCGTAATTGGGCTCTTGTCAGACCAGTGCGACGTTCAAGTTCAGCAAGATTGATTTTATTGATGTCGAACCTGTCTGCCTGTTCTGACTTCATTTCTTCAAAGGCTTGTGTTATGATAGATTGCAAGTCATTACTGTTGTTGATTTCGTTCATGTTTCTCCTTTCATGGTGCATTGGCTAACACCATTATAGAGTATGAAACCATACGGTAATGGCTTTTTCTAATGGACTGAGATTAGCTGTTTCTGTTGGTCTTAGGCTGGCTATTTCAAGCGTACTCTAACAACGTAGTTCATATATTTGCTCCTTTCTTTCGCTGTCTTTATCTTAATTCAGGAGTTTTTTACTTACAACCTACGCTGCGTAGATACGGCAGGATACTACTTTAAATCCCGGATTTTGAATCCATCTGCCTCTTTTCCAATCTGGCAGAGCAGGCGTTTCATATTGCCGTCATGAATATTGCCGTCAAGTGTCATATCAATCGTCTGAACGGCGTCTTTTGACGTAAGATTCATACCGTCTATCTCTACCTTATTCAGTCTGATCATATTCATAAACAGGTTAAGATCGCTTGCTTCTTTTTTACAGGTAAATGAAATCTCTACCTGATCATGAGGCTTGGCCCCGTCTAACCCGGACTCTTCAAGCGCGTCCTTAAGGACTCTCTCCTGCATATCCGTAAGAATCCCATATTGATATCTTCTGCTTACGCTCATCATGTGTCTAAGAAATGCTACATATTCATTGTAGATATCAGCGTCAATATCAGATGCGCGTTTTTCGATAATGGCCAGTTCGCGTTCTAATACGAATACGTCTCCTCCCGTCTTCGCCTTTGCTGCCGCCACCTGTGCCGCGCATTCCATACGATTTACAAATAATGGCTTCATCTGCGTGTCTATTGCATCTATCTGTACACGGATCTCGTCTAACGTCATATTGTTCCCTCCCTAATCCATCTGTCTATATCAATGCATTCTGTTCCATTAGTTCCCGGCGTATCTCTTCGATATCTGCCTGCCCAGTCCCGGCCTGTACTGCCGCTCCAACGCCAGCCGCATGTCCGGTGGCAAAGCAGGTGCCCATAACGCGCACTGCCGCAAACGCTTCTTCCTGTGATGATACGATTCTTCCGGCTCCATACAGATTTTCAATATTTACTGATTGAAGCGCGCCGATCGGGATGTCAAAGTAACTTCCTTCTTTTACTTCTATATAATCTGCCATCTTATTGACATCCTTGTGGATCTCCGGCTTCCAGCCTCCTCTTGCCACGCCGTCCTCGCGCTTACGCCTTCTTAGGACGTCTTCCGTGGCTATCTGATCCTTTCCGGCCATTCTTCTGGTCTCCCGATAGCCTACCGCCGGCCCTATTACCGCTAACTCGCAATTCTCCATTCCAGGCATATACTTTCGTAAAGCCTGTACATAATAGAGGACCTGTCTTCTGGCATCCTGCTCTATGGCAGTCAGTTTTTCAGCGTCTAAGCCTTCTGGGATAACGCTGGGGAGAAGTACCACTACCGTATCGGAATTCTCTTTTTTTAGAATAAACCCTTTTTCTTTGGTCAAATACGGAATCCCTTCCTGCTTGGCCTTCACAATAGCCTTTTCTACTGCGGCAGGAGACATATCGCAGGACGTGTCAACGCCGCTGAGGCGAAACGGAAGGGTTGCGGCCTGGACATGGCCTTGCGCATCCCCCCACACGGTTTTTGCACCGCACAGATGGGCCAGGTTCGCGTCCCCTGTCGCATCTACAAAGCAGGAGGCCTCCACGGAAAATACGCCTTCATCGTCGGAACAGATGATTGCGCATATCCGTCCGTCTTCCGCCTTGGCCGCGATGATTCTTGTATGTAAGAAGCAGGACACTTCTTCTTTCTTCACCAGATTATCCAGCGCGCATTTCAGATATTCCGGCTGGAAATTAATATTCTTGTTGCCGGTCGGAGATACGATATAATCCAGGGTTGGCCCCAGACTCTCCATCTCCTTTAAAACCAGCCCGCCAACTCCGTCCACCACCTTCACAGGGTTGCCGCCGCATGTATAGAATCCGCAAAAGGCCGCTACCCCGGAATGGGTAGCCTCGCCTCCGAGATAGGGATTCCTTTCCACCAAAAGAGTTCTGGCTCCTGCCTTTCTGGCGCCTACTGCAGCCGCCACTCCGGCTGCGCCGCCGCCTGCCACCACAACATCATACTGATATTCTCTCACGCTACTGTTCCTCCCTGCTATTTTGCGTTTCCTAGATTACGAGCGATCCCAACGGATATGCGATAAAACTCAACACCAGAATCGCCATTACCGCAAATACGCCGCCCCAGACAAACATGGATTTCGTATCCGTCCATCCTGAGCCAATGGCAACCGTATTGACTGTGCTCTGCCCTGCCGGAGTCATATTGCAGATTCCTGCCGCAAATCCTACCATGCACACTACCGCTCCAACATTGACAGAACCTTCTGGCAACGCGGTCAGTACCGATAACGCGACCGCGCTGACAACCGTCGTCGTAACAATATTGGATGAAAAATTCGTTTCTACAACCGCCCATGTCATGAAGAATAGGATCAGTCCGATCACGGGCAGGCTTTTGGTCAGCGGCTCAAGCGTACCAGTCAGCCATGTACTGATGCCAATGTCCTCATTGGTCAGGCACGCGCCTAGCTGGATGGCTGCCGCGGTCATCAGTACGCTGCCCCATAATACGCCTTTGCTGGCAACTTCCCGGAAGTTCATAATCCGTTCCCCGTCAACCTGGAAGATAAAGAGCAGTACGCAGCCCAATAGCGGAGGCATTGCCGTTGACCAGCTGTTTACCATCGTATATACTTCCGGCAGAATTCCCTTGATCAGGCTTGGCGCAACCCAAAGCAAGACGGTCAGAAACATGACTCCCAGAATAATCTTTTCCTTCCGGTCAGCCGCAGGCACAGTCCCCCGAAGATTCATTGCCTTTTCCGGCCGTATCTCCCCTACATCATCCGGGCGATAGAGAAACTTAAATACCAGAATCAGAAGTATGATCAGAATGATTCCCGTAGGAATCCCCATTGCCATATACTGGAACTGGTTCACGTCATTTCCTGTCGCTGCCGTATAGTAGCCAATGGCCATAGTCGGCCATACGTGCCCGATGGCAGTCATGCCTGAGGACAGGCTTATGCAGAATGCCGTTCCCATCATGATTACATTGGCTGCCTTTCCGCCTTTCTTTAACTCCAAAACCTGGAAAATGTCTTCCAGGAATGGCATGAACGCTACAAACAGCACGGAAGGGGAAATGAATAATCCCATAAATGTCACTGCCGCTAACAAGAAGCAGATAAAATACCACGGACCCTTGCGCGCAATTTTATTCGTAATAAATGATATCGTACATCTTCTTACAAAATTTGTCTTTGACAACGGATATACCAGCATGAACGTGAATATCAAGAATGCCACCGTCGTATTGCCAAAGGCTCCGGCAAAGGTGCCGGAAAATCCAAATACAGGTATGATTCCAAGCGCCAGCAGCGTGATCATGCTTGGCCAGTCAATGGATATCCCGATCCACATAATCAATGATCCGAAGAATACTCCCAGCACTGCCATCGCATCCGCCGACAATCCTCCTATTCCCGGCATCAGCCTTGACCCTATGATAACTGCAAGAGCCAGTATGAAGAATACATTTGCTTTTGTATCTCTTTTTCCCATGTTCTTTCTTCTCCTCTCATCCTTCAAGTCTTTTATTTTTGATAGGTTTATCATATCTGTCCGCTTGCTATTTGTAAAATATTCATATATTATATAGTCGATAGTTTAATCCTATAGGTATTTCAATTTTCGTAGAAATGCCCAATCCGGTATGCTATTCACTTTCATGAGGGGAGATTTATTATGCAAATCCACCAATTACGCTACGTCCTTGCAGTTGCTGAAAATAAAAGTTTTTCTGCCGCCGCGAAGAAATTATTCCTCGCGCAGCCATCTCTGTCCCAGCAGATCATCAATCTGGAGAAAGAACTTGGCATTGCCCTGTTCGTGCGCCACCCCAAATCCGTCACCCTGACGGATGCCGGAGAGCAGTTTCTAAAGTCTGCCCGGCGTATCGTAAATGAAGTCGATCAATTATCGGACCTGATGCAGAAGCACAGCCAGCTTCAGAATGGAACGCTCCGCATCGGGCTTTTATGGGTAGCCAGCTATCTGAATCTTTCTCATATACTTACGGATTATCACCGCATTTATCCTGGCATCTCCTATTCGCTGACCGTAGACGGCAGCAATACGCTGCTGCAGATGCTGGATTCCCGCTCTATCAACGCGGCGTTTGTAATCAGTTCCGAGGCTGCGCTCCAGCATAAGGAAGATTTATTTTCCCACCGGATTATGGATGACCGTTATGTGGCCATTGTTTCCCGGCAGAATCCTCTATCTGCCCGGCCATTTATTTCCATGCAGGATTTGCAGTCGGAAAATATCATTATGCCTGCAAAAGAGTCTGCATTTCGCAAGGAACTGGAGCAGGTCTTCGATCAGCATTATATTGCGCCCCGCATACTTTGCGAGACAAGCCAGTCTGATATCGTCATGCAGCTGGCCAGCCAGAACCTGGCTATAGGATTTGCCTCAAACTCTATCGCGCAGGCTCTGAAAACGGAGGACTGCAGGATTGTTCCTTTGGAAGATGTACTCCTTCGTACCATTTACTACGTCACGCTTAAGGAACTGTTGGATTATCCAGCCATACGGTCCTTCACTGACTTTGTCATCCAATATCCCTTCTTCTAGGCCTCCAAGGCAGCAGATCTACTTTATTCTTCATATGTCAATTCGGCGTCCACGTATTTGCGCTTCATGTCATGCTGCGCCTTCCGTTTTTCGACGCTGTCAAATATAATAGAAAAATCATAGTCTTCCGGATAAAGCTGTTCCGCCGCCACATGCAGCTTTATCCGCTTATGGCTGACCCACCTCTTTTCCTTTTTCATCTGTACCTGAAGCATCCCTTTTTCATCCGCCATCCTGCATATGATCCCAATCTTCTTCTCCGGATATACCATCACGCTATCGCCGATCCGGTACTTCTTAGCCTCCTTCTGCGTGACGGCCTTCTTTATTTTCTGTATCTTCGGATGGGAAGATTTCTTCAATCCTTCATTTCCTGCCATTCCTTCTATTTTAGTTTCTCCCTCGCTGCCATAGGCCGCCTTTGCCGCCCTGCTCAGCATGTATCCCGGCATTCCCAGTTTCCCGGCGATATAAAAGGCGCAACTCTCCCCAGCCTCTCCGATAACCAGTTGATAAAGAGGCCTCAGGCTTTCCTTATCAAAGGTCATTCTGGCATTGATGATCCCTTCTGTTCTGCGGGCATACTCTTTTACCTCCGGATAATGCGTGGTAGCCAGAAATAATGCTTTGCTCTTCTTCAATTCTTCCAAGATGGCTATGGCAATCCCCATGCCTTCTGCCGGATCCGTCCCTGATCCCAGTTCGTCCATAACAACCAGGCTATCTCTTCCTGCCTTTTTGAGAATGTCCAGGACATTCGTGATGTGAGCCGAGAATGTGGACAGATTTTCAGAGAGGTTCTGCCCATCCCCTATGTCGCACAGAATCGCATTATTCATGCAGATCTCCGCCTCCTCGCAGGGTACGTGAAGGCCGCACTGGGCCATCATGCAATTGAGGGCCACGGTCTTAATCGCCACCGTCTTGCCCCCTGTGTTAGGACCGGTAATGATCACCCCATTGATCCCATTTCCGATCTCAAAGTTCAATGGTATGTTCACTGCCTTATCCATCAGAGGATGTCTTCCATTCTTGATCCGGATATGTCTGTCCGTATTTATCTCCGGCTGAATCCCCTCCTGTTCCAGACTTAGCTTACCCTTTGCAAAGATAAAGTCCAGTTTTTCTACGGTTCGGCTGTTTGACCGGATTATCTCTTCCTTATCCGACAGGATGGAAGACAGCGTGTACAGAATGCGGATTTCCTCATTTTCTTCGTCAATCTTCAATTCCTGCACTTCATCGTAAAGTCTGGCAACCTGCAAAGGCTCCATAAACAGCGTGCTCCCTGTGGACGATTTATCTATGACGGAGCCTTGGATCTTGAATTTGTATTCCTTTTTCACTGGTACGCAGATGCGCCCATTTCTTAACGTGCTGAAATTATCTGCCATATACTGCTTATTTGCCTTCAGGATAGCGTCTGCCTTTTCATGCATCTTTGTTTCCGCCCGATCGATCGCTTCCCGCAGCGACTTAAGCGTTTTGGACGCATAATCGTCCACCCTTTCGTTCCTGATCTTGCTGCCCAATTCCTCTCGAATGTCATCGAGTCCGTCCAGATTCTCCGCATAATAAGCCAGGCCTATCTCATGCTCCTTTCCCCTGCGCAAATAGTCCTTCAGCCGCCTTACCGCAGCCAGTACCATGGATATCTGTTCCAGCTGCCGGGGAGTCAGACAGCCGCCTTTGGACGCAAATTCTATCCATTCGTCAACTCCCTGTAGTGCCGTGACCGGCGGATTTCCGCAGATTTCTATCATTTTTCTGGCTTCCGTAGTCTCCCTCTGAAAGGCCTTTACCTCCAACTCGCTTAAGCTGGGCTTCAGCTCCTGTATCTGCAGTCTGGCTTTTTCTGTGCATGCCAATTCTGCCAGTTTTTCCTTTATCCGGTCAAATTCTAATATCTTTTCCGTATCTGTCATTTCAATCTCTCCATTCGAATCATATATTTATAAACGCCACAAAAACTTCTGCCTTTGTATGGGCATACCGCTTCTGTGGCGTTATCGAACAGAGTTATCTTAAATAGAATTCTACAAAATAGGATAAAAAAAGCATGACCATACAGCCATGCTTTATCATTCCATTTACCGTTCTCTGTCAGAAGTGTATGTTAGCATCTTGTAAGGCAGACAAAAAGAACATAACTATATCTCTAACCTATAGTTACCTCTTCTCAACTCTTCAATTCGTTGTCTATAAGACTCTCCCTACAATTAACATAAACTACCTCTGTCTAAAAATTTGTCTCAATTATAAACTATGGAACACCTCATGTCAATACATCTTTTCAGGCTGTTTTCTTCTGTTTTCTTCTTCTCATGATCTCGGCGATATTTCCCGCAAAGATTTCTAAAATCACGGTAAGCGTAATGCCAATGATGAAAAACAGTACGATTGTCGTCCCTACCGCGTCTCCGGCAGCCTTAGGTCTCTTCTCCCCGATATGCTGGCAACATCCCCAAATTGCCCGACTACCAGTAAGTCTACGGCGCCGTAGGCTGCCTGCAGCACAAGGACCACCAGCACTGGCAGGGCAAATCTTACAATTAAGCCAAAGATAGGACCTTGTGTAAATGATGCTTCCTTTTTATTCTCCTCTGCCATAGCCGCCCTCGCTCCTCCATTTCTCCGATTACATCCATTACATGGACATGCCGCGGCTTCATGCCCTTAGGAAGTTTCGGCAAAGTCTCTATACTATTTCGTGTTGCACGTGGGTATGTTTTCTTAGTTAAAAAGAAATATACCCTATAACTTTAAAATCCGCAGTCCCTTGAAAATACGGGATTTGCGGATTTATGAAAGAAAATAAAAAATGGAGCATACGGGATTCGAACCCGTGACCTCAACAATGCGAATGTTGCGCGCTCCCAACTGCGCTAATACCCCATGAAATTAGTATAACACTTACCAGCCAAAAGTAAAGAGTTGCATTAAAAAATCTTTTTCTTTATTATTTCTACGACATAAAGATAGTAACCGGAAGATTATAGGATAATATTAAACAGTAGGTGGATTTGCAAGGGAAAATATAAAACGTATTATCCAAGTATTTTTCTTAATTACTGAATAAATTAGTATTGTGCGACAAGCCGAATAAAAATTTTTTATATATACTTTAACTATGAATTATATTAGGAGGTACAGATATGTACGCATATGAAACTATTGAGATGTCATTAAATTATATTGAACAGCATTTGAATGAGAAAATTGAAACAGAGAAATTGGCGAAAATCGCTTGTCTCTCTACATTCTATTATCAACACTTGTTTAAAAGATTAGTCAAGAAATCATCACCTGATGAATATAGAAAGAGTATTCCAATGTTAAATACATTTGATAAGCCGAAACTTTCTTCACGTTATGTCATGATTGATGAAAATGTCCCATTGATTGTAGGCGATATTGTTTTAGAAATTCAAAGAAAAACATTAAGGACAACTGAAACATATTTTGGTTTTGAAAAACCAGTAAATGTTGCTGAACAAATTCCTGTTGGAGAAAGTACGGGAATCGATGTACCTTGTCTCTACTGCTTTAAATCAAGCAAATAAATATCTGTTTGAAACTTGGCTTCCAAATCACAAATTGGTTACAAAGCCATTTATGGCAGAAAAGTACAAGGAAATGGACAAAAAATGGCTTATGATAGACTTGTACGTTAAGAACAACACATACTACTATTTTTGAATATCAAAAGCAAAGAAAGGCACCCATTGCGGATGCCTTTCTTTGCTTTGTTCCAGTCTTATACCTGTCTCATTTTCACATCTACTGCTTCTTTTCTTGCGTTATGCTCCTGGTTTTGATTCTCCGGCTTTACCTTCTCGGTCACACTGTTGTATTGATCCAGATTCTTCTGCCGGTTCTGTTTCTCCTGCTGCTTTTTATCCATACTATCACCCCGGAATTAGTATGCCAGAATAGATGCTTTTTATGTACTGAAAGACGCTTCGTCCAGTCTTATTATTCTATTTTCAAGGTGCCTCCATTAATTCTGAAGTTCGAACTTCATATTGCAATTACATTCTTTACAATGTATTGCGTCAACTCAGGAATTCGGAATGCCGAATTCTAAACTGTAATATTATGGAATAATATGTCATTACAAAGGCCCCCATATACTTTCATCATTTTTCCATATATAATTATCATGGTCTTAGCAAGCCCCACCTTAAGGAAAGAAAGGAAAAATATCTATGAAAAAGAAACTGATCGCCGTGCTGATGATTGCGGTACTGACGCTATCTTTGGCGGCCTGCCAGAGTAAGGACGATTCCAAAGATACCGCAAAGAAATTGCCGCCTCCACGGCTTTGAACCGATGATCTATGATACGGCAGTTATGGTAGAAAATATGATGCAAGTCTGTCCGGATCAGGAAGTAGTCCCGCTTCCGTCAGAAGAGGCGCACTGGGAACTAGCTCTTATATCCGCAAAAGATTATAGCCTCTCCCCTCAGGCGCGACAGGTACGTGATACCATTCTTAATCTTTTACGATTATCCAAAATTGTAAATAAAGAAAGGGATGAAGCCCTCCAAAAGGATTCATCCCTTTCCTTCCTATCCTTTATTCTGCAAACCTGATTCTCTCAATCAAGCTTGATTTCTTAAAGTTCAGATTTACCAAATAGGTAATCAGCAGCTGCACAAGCAGTACCACCACTACCAGTATAATTGCCGGCCCTGCCGGATAGTGATAGGTCCGGATGGACATTATCCCTTCTTCCCTTGCCCAAAGGAAGGCCAGATATCCCAGAAGGCTGCCCAGGCCAAGGGACAGTACCAGCGTGCCCGCCGTATAGAACAGGCCCTCCAGCTGCAGCATGTTCACAGTCTGTTTCCCTGACAGGCCGATGGCCTGCAGCATGCCAAGTTCTCTCCGCCTGACATAGACGCTGTTGATCATGGTATTTACAAGGTTCAGGATGCCGATCAGCCCGAATACGAACAGCAGTCCGTAGCATCCATACATCATGAAGCCAATCTGCGTCTCCGCCTGCTTATATAATTCCTGATAAGTATCAATATCCAGAAATTCCTGATTTTCTACCAGCGCCTCTACCGCTTTGGTAACACTGGCTGCTTTTCCTTTTTCTGCCATAATGTTATATCTGTCTGTCAGATTGTTTTTACAAAGTTCCTGAAGCGCCGAACTTGGCAGAGAAATATCGTAGCCCGCCAGCGAATATGGCGCATGCTTAGTAATCGCGACAATCTCGAATTCCCTGCTGACAGAGTCTTCTCCATCCTTGATATCCAGATGCACCTTGTCTCCGATATTGAATCCTTTTCCACTTTGGGATAGTAGAAAGCCATTCGAATTAAGGATAATTCCTTTTCCATCCTTTAATTTCGCATCGTCAAGGCTTCCCTCTACCACATACTTCTTCAATTCCTCAAGCGCGCCATCCTCGATGCCTGTCGGAAAAGTCTCCATTGGCTTTCCTTCTTCCAGCACTTCCTGGATTGCTGCCTGAGCCGTTGTCTGCACTTCGATCTCTTTTACTCCATCAATTGCCAGTATCTGTTCTTTTAACTCTTCCGACAGCGGATTATTCTGCTGTATCTTATACAATTCTCTTTCCGGATGCATCTGGTTTCCGCTCTCGAAATCTATGGAAATGGACACGTCTCCACGGATGTCCTGGGTGGTCATGGATTCTGGAGTCATGCAGCTTAGCACGGTCGCTACCACCATAAAGAAGATGCCGGTAATGCCAAGAGTCACTATGGTAATCACGGTACGGCTCTTATTCCTGCCCAGATTGGACATCGTTAACTTCCTGGTATTCAGTTCCTGATAGCCTTTTCTTTCTTTTGCCTTTTTCTTCTTGCTTCCCTGGCCCTGATAGCGGATTGCCTCAATTGCTGATATTTTGCTCGCCACCTGCATCGGGCGCACCAGAGACAGATATACGGCTGCCAGAGATACCACGGCTGCCAGAAGAAGTATCCACGGCTTGATCAGCGCTACTTCTGATGACTCCACGGCTTCCCTCATATACTTCGCCAGGGAATTGCTCACGCCCGTACTGGTATCAAGCATCCCATGGACGATAAGTATGCTTGCCAGCGATCCAAGTGCCAAACCAATAGGGATTGCGATCAGAGCCACTGCGAACCCTTCCCGGAAGACCAGTTTCCTTATCTGGCGTTTTGTCGCGCCAATCGCTCTTAACTTTCCATATTCCTGTACCTTGTTCATCATGGACACGTAATAGATGCTGTAGATCGTAATGATGCCCGCCAGGACGATTATAACCATCAGCCCTGCCATACCGCTGTACATTGCCGGGTCCACATAATTGGCGTTGAGATACTCTCCATTATCTACGATGTCAGTGGCATTCAGCTTATATTCCTCTCCAATCTCTTTAATCTGCGCTTCGATCGCATCCGTCGTCATGCGCTCTGGTCCGGCGATCCGAAAATATACCCGGTACTTGTGGGCTCCCTCGGGAATGATTTCTTCTGTAAATGCTTTAGAAACCATGGCAGAATATATCCCTTTTTCAATCGTCGCTTTGGAATCCTTGCTAAAACCGGTAATGGTAAATTCCTTGACCTGTTCCATCCCAAGCCCGCCGTCTTCTACTGCTTGAAACGGCACCGTAATTCTATCGCCAATCTCTCCTTCCAGCCCCATAGCCTTGAGGAGGTGCCTGGACACGACGATTTCATCAGCCTTTTCCGGCAAATCTCCTTCCTTAAGCTTCAGCCGGTTTAACTTGGCGGCATTGGCATCACAGTATACCATGCTGATATTTACATCCGGATTGCTACACACCATGTAGGCAGGGTCCTCCCTTAAGCCTACTTTCGTAATTCTTTCATCCTTTTGCATCTCTTCGGCAGACTTTTCATCTACATTCCGAAACATTGCGTGAAAGGTAGGATAAGCCTTATTTACTGCTACGAATTCCATATCTATAGCATCAAAGACAACCGTCGGCACGATCGTAAGAAGCAGCGTCGTCAGAAGGATCGCAATTCCGATCAGAATATTCCTGCTTTTATTTCTTTTCAAGTTCGATGTTGCGGTCTTCGTAATAATATTCATTTTATTTCACCACCTTACCATCTTCAATAATGATAATGCGGTCTGCCATCTGGGCAATGGTCTCGTCGTGGGTAATCATGACCAGGGTCTGCCCATACTTGGAAACGCAGTTCTTGAGGATTGAGATGACTTCCATCTCTGTCTTGGAGTCCAGATTGCCAGTAGGCTCATCCGCAAGAATGATCGCCGGCCTTGAGGCGATTGCCCTTGCGATCGCTACGCGCTGCTTCTGCCCGCCTGACAGCATGCTTGGAGTGGCAGTCAGACGGTCCTCCATGCCAATGCTCTTTACAATGCCCATCACATAATCCTTATTCACTCTTTTTCCGTCCAATCCAATGGGAAGCACAATGTTTTCCCATACATTCAATGCAGGCATCAGATTATAATCCTGAAAGATGAATCCGATCTTTCTTCTCCTGAATATGGCCAGCTGCTCATCCTTCAGCCCGAATATATCCCTTCCTTCAATGAATACCTTGCCGCTGTCGGGACGGTCAAGTCCCCCCAGCATATGAAGCAGCGTGCTCTTGCCTGAGCCTGAGCGGCCCACCACCGCGACGAATTCTCCACGCTCCACGGATATATCTGTATGGTCGATGGCCTTAACCATGTTGTCTCCATCTCCATAATATTTTACCAGATCTACAGTCTCTAATATTGCTCTCATAATTGAACCCCTTTCTTAACACCCGACCGGGCATTCTTTCTTTGTCTGTATCTATCCTACCAAAGGAGTCTTACAGGAACATATCAGATAAAATAACAGTTTTGTTATTCTAGAGAATACTTCTTTTTCGGCAGCATCATCTGGAATATGGTTCCTCCCCTGTGGGAAGGGAGGGCGCGCACGCTGCCTCCCTGCGCTTCCATGATCTCGCGTACCAGATACAGGCCGACGCCTGCCCCCTCCATGGCCTCCACTTCTGGAGACTTGCCGCGGTAGAATCGCTTGAATATATTGGAATATTCTTCTTTTGGTATTCCGATTCCTTCATCCTCGATCTCGATCAGTACATAGGATACCTCCCGTTCAACACGTATCTGTATTCTAGATTTTTCCGGCGAATACTTTACAGCGTTATCCATAACATTGGCAAATGCTTCCGCTGTCCATCTTGGATCATGCTGTAGGCTCACATCCTTAAAACCTTCCATTTCTATCTCTATATTTTTTTCATTTGCTTTGATAAAGATGCCATTGACTGCCCGGACCAGCGTTTCCTTAAGGCTGGCCTCTTTAGGCTCAAGCCTTATCATGTCTGCCTCCAGCCTTGACAGGTTCAAAAGCGTCCCCAGAAGATAGTTTAATTTCCCCACTTCCTGCTCTGCGCGCTCCAGGAATTCCATCTTCTCCGCCGCTGTGATATCTTCATCCTTCACCAGTTCAAAACTCAAGCCAAGGGCGGCAATCGGCGTCTTCAGCTGATGGGAAATATCTGTGATTAGCGCCTTTGTATTCTCCTTCTCCTCCACCAGGCGGTTCCGAAGTGTTCCAAATGCGCTTCCGAGCCGTTCCAGATGCTCTGTAATCTGGGAATGAATCCCACTTTTCATATAATCTTCTTCTGTATGAAAATCATAATCTCCTTCCTCAAACGCATTCAGATATCGACTGATGGACAGGTAATTGCCGTATTCCCGCTTATACAAAAAATAATTCCATATACCGTTCGTTACAAGCGCGCCCACAAGAAAAGGCAGCCAATAACGGAAATTCTGTTCAAGGCAGCGTATTACAAAGAAAAATACTGCAATGAATGCAGTACTTATGCCAAGTTTCATCTTCAACTCCCGCTCCAGCCAGATATATCCCTGTTCCCGGCTCTTTATCATTTTTTCAATACTTCTGTCGTCCACAGGTAGCCAATCCCCCTTATATTCTTGATATATTCATAGTCTTCTTCTGTCGCAAGTTTCTTTTTCAGCCTGCTGATGGTTACAGGCACCGTATTGTCATCTACAAACTGCCCATCCATATCCCATACCGATTCTAATATCTGCTCCTTCGAGATAATCTGCTTCGGATGCTCCAGAAAATAAAGCAACAGTTGAATCTCCTTCTTGCTAAGAGAAAGTTCCTGTTCCTCATGAAATACTTTCATCTCCTTGCACCACACCTGTATGCTTCCGGATGTCAGCACATTTCCCTCTTCGTGCGTATTTTCAATTCTGCGCATCAGCGCATTGACCTTGGATATCAGCACCATCAGGCTGAAAGGCTTGGTAATGTAGTCGTCTGCCCCCGCATCATATCCATTTACAATATCGACTTCCTGATCCAGCGCTGTAAGGAAGATCAGGTATACATCACTGACCTTGCGAACGCTTTGTCCAAATTCCAGCCCATTCCCATCTTCCATGGAAATATCGCTGATGATCAGGTCTACCTCATTTTCCCGGAACATCTCCTTCGCCTCCGCCACTCCGGTGGCGCTTAAAACTTCGTACCCTTCTTTTTTAAGTTTCAGGCTTATTCCCCGATTCAGGCTTTCATCATCTTCCAGCAGTAATATCTTCCCCATGTCCACACTCCATTTATACTTATGCATCATCATACAAAAATGCCATTTTCCTAGATTATAATATTTCCCAGGATTCTTTGCAACAGGCAAAAGCCTACCTTCCGCCAGGATATGCGATGATCTCTCCATCTGCCGCATACAGAATTCCATCCTCGCTGTAATAAGCCGGATTATCCTCAGCCACCTCGATGAACATCAGGAGATGGAGGTGATCAAAGGCTCCCGGCGCAATATAGGTGATGTTGGAAGGAATGTAGACCTCAATCACCTCTTCTTCCAGCCCTCCCAGGGAATTCCTTTCAATTCCTGTACAATCCATGCTTCTTGGAAATGTCAGGATGCCGTCAGTGGCAACCGATGGGCTTGTACATCCAATGATCCGTCCGTTCTCATCGGACACAAAGCCGTCGAATTCCTTCCATCCTGCATATAACGCCAAATTCACCGGGGTTCCTTCCACACCTGTAAAGGGCATGGTACATGCCGGGTCCAGATACCAGCCGGTAAATTCTTTGCCAAGCCTTCTGGGTCTTTGAAAAGCATCTACTTCTATATTAGTACTTTCGCAGGAATATATGGTCTTCTCTGGCATTCCTCCGTTTCCATATAGGCAGACAACTATCAACGGCGTCTCCGCCGGATGGGAGTCCGAAGATGTCATAACCTGAACATTCAGGTCCTCTTTCTTTTTCTGATTCACTTCCGGGAATATTCTCGCCTCTTCTTTCCTCTCATCAAGAGACAGCACTACCGTTTGTTTTGTAATTCCCAATGCAATTTCCGGAAACATCCCGCTTACGACTCTACCCGTCTGTCCGTTCATCACGGGACTGGCAGACCGTCCTTGCGGCAGGCTGTCATATGCCGTGCTCTGGAACCATGCAAAGATATACAGGCATGCCAATACCGCTGCAAGCAGAGCGCTTCCTGCAATCTGCCTCCACAATATGCATATTTTGATTCCGGGTATCGTACAATTCAAGATTCCTTCCATGCTCACACCTCGTTGCTTAAATTATAAGATGAACAGAGCATAAATGAAAGTGGCGCCTTGACACGTCAAGACGCCACTTTCCAGACTATTTCTTATGATACATCCTCTGTCTTCAGCGCTTTTACCAGAGATACGCAGGCAAAGAGCATGATAAATATAAATGGGAACGCTGCCGCTATAGAGATAATCTGCAGCGGCTTAAGGCCTCCTGCAATCAAAAGACCCGCTGCCATCAGGGACTGCACGATACCGATCGGGTACAGCTGGATGATCGGCAGTTGAAGGAGGACATCATAAAAGCCATTGCATTTATTGCAGGCATCAGAATGTAAGTTCCATTCTGGTGCCTTTTCCCACTTCGCTTTCCACCCGGATATCCGCGTCATGGATCATCGCCCCGTGCTTTACGATAGACAGGCCAAGGCCGGTTCCCCCGCTTTCTTTGGAGTGGCTCTTGTCCACCCGGTAGAACCGCTCAAAGATTCTCTCCTGCTGATCCGCCGGAATCCCAATGCCGGTGTCTGTCACGATTATCTTCTTTCCTTTCAGCGTGCTGCCTACCCAGACACTTAAGGTACCGCCGTCCTTATTATACTTGATTGCATTCTCGCAGATATTATATACCATCTCATCCAAGATCTGACGGATTCCCCGGTAAACCACGGATTCCCCGGTAACCTCTATACGGATGTCTCTTGCATTTGCCTGGGGAGCCAGCCGGCTGCATACTTCCCTTGCAAGCTGATAGAGATCCACTTCCTCTTTTTCCAGTTCTACCTTTCCTTCATCCAGCCGGGACAGTTTAATGATATCCTCTACCAGGGTAATGAGCCTGCTGGCTTCATTATAAATACGCTCTGAGAACTTCTTCATATCCTCCGGCTTTACCAGGCCGTCCTTCATAATCTCCGCATAGCCTGATATGGAGGTCAGCGGAGTCTTTAATTCGTGGGAAACGTTGGCCGAGAATTCCTTTCTCATATTGGCGATCGCGTCTTTTTCCTTGTTCTGTCTGTCTATGCTCATAAGCAGTGGCGTCAATTCTTCATACACATCATTTTCCATCGGGTTATCAAGATCCAGTTCATTAATCGGCCGGATCAGTCTTGCTACCTGCCATCTTGCCAGAATCCATGCGATTAAAAGCATCATCACGGCTATCACGCCCATTGCCGGCAGGATTCTTATTGCCGTAAAGAATGCCGTATCAACCGTTTTAGAAACTCTTAAGACGTTGCCGTCCGCAAGCCTCTGAGCATAATAGAACATCTCCTGTCCCAGGGTATCGGACTTGCGGATATCCTGGCCGCTTCCGGTACTAAGCGCTTCTTTGACCTCCGGCCTGCTTTTATGGTTTTCCAAAGTCACTTCGTCTTCTTTGGAATCATAGGTCACCTTGCCCTGCCTGTCTATCATGGTAACCCTGGTGTTCTTTCGCACCGCGTCCATCTCTTTCAGGTATGCCTCGCCGGAGATTCCGACGGCTGCGCAGATATAGTCAGCCTCCTGGCGGATCTCATCTTCCATAAGGCTGATCGTCTGGCGATACACCACGAATGTGGTGATCGCATAGGTAATCAGCAAGGTGGTGGTGATTACCAGTATCATGCTTCGCTGTATCTTTCTTCTCATTACTGATTCCTGTCCCTTCAAGCAAGTTATTCTCTCATCCGATATCCAACGCCGCGGACCGTCTCAATCCGCTCCCCCGCGCTCCCTAACTTCTGGCGCAGAGTCCTGACATGCACATCCACGGTTCTGGTCTCTCCGTCAAAGTCATAGCCCCAGATATCTTCCAGCAGCTGGTCTCTGGTCAGCACAATGTTGGAATTCTTCATAAGACGCTTCAGGAGCTCATACTCCTTGAGCGTCAGGCTTATGACTTCCCCTGCTGCCGTCACCTCATGCTTTTTCAGATTCATCTCTATCTCGCCAATCACGATGGAGTCTTCCTTCCGGACTCCTTCTCTGGCGCTTCGCCTTAGGACGGCCTTGATTCTGGATACCAGTTCCATCATTCCGAATGGCTTAGTCACATAGTCGTCCGCCCCGGTGTCAAGTCCCATGACCTTATCATATTCCGCGCCTTTGGCGGTAACCATGATGACCGGAATATCCCTCGTCTTAGGCGAGGCCTTCAGTTTTTTCAGCAGTTCCATGCCGTCTTCTCCCGGAAGCATGATGTCGAGCAGGACAAGATCCGGCGTTTCCAGCGCCAGCGCTTCCAGAAAGGAACTTCCCTCCTCAAATCCCCGCGCCTTAAGCCCGGTGCTTTCCAGTGTATATACGACCAGTTCGCGTATGTTGCTGTCATCTTCCACGCAAAATATCATGCTAATTCTCCTTTAGCTTCATTGTTTCCATTCCCTTGTGTACTCCAGTGATGGAGAATTCCACCCACTCAGCAATATTGGTGGCATGATCGGCGATTCTTTCCAGATATTTGGCAACCATGATCAAGTCGATCGCCCGCTCCCCATATCCGCCCTTATTTTCCGCAATAAAACTGACAAGTTCTCTCTTATTTTCTTCAAACATCTCATCCACGATGTCATCGGAAGCCATCACTTCTCTGGATAGTTCCAGATCCTTCTTTACATAGGCCGTGACGCTGTCACGTACCATCTTTGCCGCTGCCTCCGACATCTGCCCGATTCTCGAGATGTCCATCGCCTCCGTCATCCTGGCAGAGATAATGATCTCAGCGATATCAGACGCCTGGTCCCCGATCCGCTCCATATCCGTAATCATCTTAAGCGCCGCGGATATCTGCCGCAGATCTCTTGCCACCGGCTGCTGCTGAAGCAGCAGTTTCAGGCACAGACGTTCAATGTCCTTTTCCATCTGGTCAATCTCATCATCCGCCTCCCGAACCGCCTTTGCCTGCTCCATGTCTCCATTTTGAAGCGCCTTGGTCGCCTTGTTAATGGCAATCTCGCACAATTCTCCCATATAAGTCAGCTGCTCATTGAGGCGCTCTAACTGCATATCAAACTTATTCCGCATCCTAACCGAACCTCCCTGTAATATAGTCTTCCGTACGCTTATCTGATGGTATGGAAAAAAGTTTCTCCGTATCATTGTACTCCACAACCTCGCCAAGCAAAAAGAAAGCCGTATTGTCGGACACGCGGACCGCCTGCTGCATATTATGCGTTACCATTATAATAGTATAATCTTTTTTCAATTCCATCGCAAGGTCTTCAATCTTCGATGTAGATATGGGATCCAGAGCAGACGTGGGCTCATCCATCAAAAGGACTTCCGGCTGCACGGCCAGAGCTCTGGCTATGCACAGCCTCTGCTGCTGCCCGCCTGACATTCCAAGGGCGCTTTTCTTAAGCCGGTCCTTGCATTCTTCCCAGATTGCCGCGTCTCTTAAGGATTTCTCCACAATATCATCCAGCCGGGACTTGGAACGGATTCCATGGGTCCTTGGCCCATAAGAGATATTGTCATAGATGCTCATCGGAAATGGATTGGGCTTCTGAAACACCATGCCCACCCGCTTCCTTAACAGGTTTACATCAATCTCCTTAAATATATCCTGCCCATCCAAAAGAATATCCCCTTCTATCCTGCATCCTTCCACCAGATCATTCATGCGGTTGATGGACTTTAAAAGGGTAGACTTTCCACATCCTGAAGGCCCGATAAACGCTGTGATTTTATTCGTTTCTATTTCCAGATTCACATCTTTTAACGCCTTGAAATCATCATAATATAAATCCAGATTCTTAATACTAATTTTCCCCATGATTCTTCCTCTCTACGCTTTCGTTAATCTTCTGGCCACAACGCCGGACAAAGTGTTGATTCCCACTACCAGAAGCAGCAGTATGACCGCTGTGGCATACGCCTGATCCATGTACAGTCCTTCGCTCGCCAGATTATACATATGTACGGCCAGAGTCCGGCCCGATCCCATGACGCCGTTTGGCACATCGGCCACCGTACCCGCCGTGTAGATCAGGGCTGCCGTCTCTCCCACAATCCTTCCCACCGCCAGGATTATCCCGGCGAGAATGCCTGGCACCGCGGATGGAAGAACGATTCGAAACACCGTCCGCAGTTTTCCCGCGCCCAGGCCAAAACTTCCCTCCCGGAAGGAATCCGGCACCGACTTAAGGGCCTCCTCCGTGGTTCGCATGATCAGCGGCAGGATCATGATAGACAGGGTAAATGCGCCAGCCAGCATCGAGAATCCCCATCCGCATGCAGTCACAAAGAACAGCATGCCAAACAATCCATAGACGATGGACGGGATGCCTGATAGGGTCTCCGTAGTCAGACGTATGATTTCAATAAATCTGTTGCCCCGTCCGGCATATTCCACCAGGAAAATGGCGGAAAATATGCCAAAAGGCACTGCGATCACCAGAGATAAAAACGTCATGGCAATGGTATTGATCAGCGCCGGCATCAGCGACGCGTTTTCCGACGTATAGGTCAGAGAAAATAAAGATGGCTTGATATACGGAATCCCGTGAATCAAAATATAGACGATCAGAAATATCAGTACGGTAAAAGTCAGAACCGCAGACAGTACGACCAGAAGCATTACGATGAATGATCCCGGCGTCCTGGCGTACGACTTAAGTCTCTGCTTGAATCTTTCCTGGCTACTACTCATGGCTTCCCCTCCTGTTTAGAAGTGCTACGCTGAAGTTAATCAGCAGGATGAACACAAAGAGAACTACGCCTGTTGCAATCAGCGCTTCCCTGTGCAGGTCTGTGGCATATCCCATTTCTATCACAATATTGGCTGTCAGAGTCCGGATTCCGCGGAAGATGCCAGCCGGCATCCTGGCCTGGTTTCCTGCCACCATGATGACTGCCATCGTCTCGCCGATCGCCCGGCCGATGCCAAGCACGATCCCCGCTACGACGCCGGACTTGGCCGCCGGCAGGATCACCCGGAAGATCGCCCTCTCGTGGGTGGCGCCTAAAGCCACGGCTCCTTCATAGTACTGGGCAGGCACCGCACGGATTGCCGACTCTGTCACGCCGATAATCGTCGGAAGGATCATCATGCCAAGCAGAAGAGATGCCGTAAGGATGCTGCTCCCGTTTCCTCCGAAGCCAAGCCCCCGGCCCATCTCCCTGATCCATGGCACCAGCACGACCAGGCCGAAGAACCCATATACAACCGATGGAATGCCTGCCAGCAGTTCCGTCGCCGCTTTGAGCGGCCTGTAGATCTTCTTTGGACAATAATGAGCCATGAATACGGAGGTCAGGATTCCCACCGGCACTCCGAAGAGTATGGCCCCCGCAGTGACATACAAGCTTCCTATAATCATCGGAAAGATTCCAAATATCTGGTTCTTGGGCCTCCACATCTGGCCGGTCAGGAACTTGCCAAATCCAATTTCTTTCATTGCGGGGATGCCATTCGCAAAAAGGAATAAGCAAATGAGAGCTACCGCCAGTACCGAAGTACAGGCGGCAATGAAGAACACTCCCCGCATGAATTTTTCAGTCCATGCTTTTGATTTCATTTTATTTTACTACCTCATCCCATGTAAGCGTCTCTCCGGTGTAAATGGATTTTACCTGATCGCTGCTCAGTTCATCTGTCGTGTTGTTCTTATTTACGATGACTGCAATTCCATCCGTCGCAATCACCTGGGGAACCAGGCCTTCGGACGTCTCTGTATCCTTCAATTCTCTGGATGCCATGCCAATGTCATAACTTCCATCAATAGCGGATGTCATGCCGGTGGTAGAATCGGTAGTCTGAAGTTCGATTTCTGCCTTGTCGTTCACCGCTTTATACGCCTCGATAAGTTTCTCCATCACGGGTGAAACAGAAGACGAGCCTCCAACGACCGCTTTTCCCTCCGGCGCACTTCCTTCATATGGTTTTGCTTCATCTAAAGAAATGTATCCATTGTCCGCTACTACTTTCTGTCCTTCCTCGCTTAGGATGAAGTTGATGAAATCCTCAGCCACCGCATTATCTGCCCCTTCCTTGGTTGCAATATTGAACGGCCTGGACACCTTATACGTGCCGCTCTTAATATTCTCAGCGGTTGCCTCTGCCCCGTCAATCTTCATGGCCTTCACGCTATCATTAAGCGAGCCAAGGGATACATAGCCGATCGCATAATCATCTCCTGCAACGGTTGTCATCATTACAGAAGTACTATTGGTAATCTGGGCCTCCTGCGTAGTCATATCCACTTTCTCGCCGTCTATCTCATCTTCAATCCCGAACAATTCGGTAAATGCCCCTCTTGTCCCAGATCCATCTTCCCTGGATACAATGGTGATATCCCTGGAAGCATCCCATTCAGATGCTTCTGCCTTTTTATCATTTCCATCACCAGCATCTGATTTTCCACAGCCGGCGGCAAGTCCCGCTGCCATACCTACAATTGCCAATACTGCGATAAACTTTTTCAATCTCATAGTCATTTCTCTCCTTTATCAATCAAATATCTTCTTCACAATTGCTATCATAAAGGATGAATGTAAAATCTGAAATCCGCTCAATGTTAAATCTATGTAAAGTTCCAAAACCCTCTTCTTTTCTTTTTCATTCCTTCATGCTATAATCCTAAGTGATTGTGGATTATAATGTCAGAAACAGGAGAGAATAGATAATCATGTGGATTGCAGATCAATGGAAAGATTATGAAGTGATAGATTGCAGCAAGGGAGAGAAACTGGAGCGCTGGGGCGGATACATCCTTGTCCGACCGGATCCCCAGGTCATCTGGGACACTCCCAGAAATGACCGTGGATGGAAGCATAGGAACGGGCACTATCACCGCAGCAAAAGGGGCGGCGGAGAATGGGAATTCATAAGCCTCCCAGAACAATGGCAGATTCATTATAAAGACTTAACCTTTAATCTGAAGCCTTTTAGTTTCAAGCACACCGGTCTTTTCCCGGAACAGGCTGCAAACTGGGACTGGTTTTCAGAAAAGATTCGAAAGGCCGGTCGCCCGATAAAGGTCTTAAATCTCTTTGCCTATACCGGAGGCGCTACATTGGCAGCAGCAGGGGCCGGCGCCAGCGTCACCCATGTAGACGCATCCAAAGGCATGGTAAACTGGGCCAAGGAAAATGCGGCTTCTTCCGGCCTGTCCGACAAGCCGATCCGGTGGCTGGTGGATGACTGTGTCAAATTCGTGGAGCGGGAAATCAGAAGGGGGAACCATTACGATGCCATCATTATGGATCCGCCTTCCTACGGAAGGGGTCCCAAAGGCGAGATCTGGAAGATCGAGGATGCCATCCATCCTCTGATCAGACTTTGCACGCAGATCCTGTCCGACCAGCCTCTGTTTTTTCTGGTCAACTCCTATACTACGGGCCTTGCGCCTGCCGTGCTCACCTACATGCTGGCCACGGAACTAAAGAACTATGACGGGAATGTAGATTCGCAGGAGATCGGACTTCCGGTGACACGCTCCGGGCTGGTGCTTCCATGCGGCGCCTCCGGCAGATGGGAATCCCGGTAAAATTTTAAAAAACGGATAGTTTTGTAACCAAGTCACAGAAATAGCCTCCTTTTTCATGTATTCTATTAACAGAAACAGCAAAAACTAATAGAAAACATGAAGGAGGCTTTTTTATGGGCAGATTCTATAAAGACCAGAACTCACATAATATATTCCAGGAGCTGATCTCTCTTAGCGAGAGCGCTTCTGTTCCGTCACTTGAGGAAATCAAGGCGAACACAACGGATGCCGCACAGGAAAAACACGTTCCTGTCGTTACCATAAAAGATAATGTAGTGGAGGTGTCGGTAGGCTCCGTGACTCATCCTATGCTGGATGAGCATTACATTACAGGCATCTATATCGAGACTAAGCTTGGCGCGCAGTACAGAAAACTTGCGCCGGGTATGGATCCCAAGGCTGTATTCATTCTTCCGGAAGGGGACGAGTTTGTTGCGGCATATGAATACTGTAATCTTCACGGATTATGGAAAAAAGACAATAACTAAAAATAATTGGAGGTAAGAAGTCATGCAGAAATATTTATGCGAACCATGTGGATATGTATATGATCCTGAAATCGGAGATCCGGACGGCGGAATCGCCCCGGGTACACCATTCGAAGATATTCCGGACGACTGGGTATGCCCGATCTGCGGAATGGGGAAAGAAGTATTCATTGTAGAAGAATAAAAAGCCAGGTTTATTAAATAGCAGGAATGAAAGGCAAAATGCCTGTCATTCCTGCTATTTTCCAATGTCCATCTGTTCCAGAAGTCCAATCACCTCATGCAAAGTTTTAAACTGCCTGTGGACCAATGCTTTGATCTCTTCATCCGGCTCCACCAGATCCGGAATCATAACAGGAATCATGCCGGCCGCATACGCGGAGCGGATTCCCGCCGGGGCATCCTCAAGGGCAATGCTGCACTCCGGCCTTGTCTTAATGGCCTCGCATGCCTTTAAGTATATCTCAGGGTCGGGCTTTGCCAGGTGTACCATATCTCCGAATATGGCCCCGTCAAAATACCTGTATATCCCTGCTTCTTCCAGATTATGTATAGCATAGCCGCTTCTGGATGACGTAGCCACAGACATCTTATAGCCTCTGCTCTTCCCATATTCCAGAAGTTCCAATACGCCCGGCTTGATTGGAAGGCCTTCTTCCTCTACAATCTCCCGGAATCGGACTCTCGTCCTGCCAGCAAACTCTTCCGCGGGAAAATCAGGCCCGAATACCCGCAGGAAGTACTCATTCCTTCCTACCACATTCATCCCCAGCGTATGGTAGATATGGCTTCCCATATGCCGGATGCCAAGCTCGTTCCCGGCATCCTCCCAGGACCGCTGAACGATACGCTCCGAATCGAACAGCAGTCCATCCATGTCAAATACAATTCCTTCAATTACACTTCCATCAATCATCCTGTTCAAATTCCTTTTTAAAACTCAATTCCCCGTCCAAGGGCATCCTTCAGATAGTCCGATACTTCTTCCAGCTTATTGACAGCCGCCATCTTCTCTTCCCATTCCTCACCCGTCATTTCCTTGTTTACAAGGCATTTTTGGATATGCTTAACTTCTCTAATCAATTCTTCTGTCATAAGAATACCCCCTTAATTATTTTTATATATCCAGTATAACATATTCTCCCATCTATGACGTATATTTGTCCGCAAAACTTATCACGCGCTCCCAATATCTGTCTTCGTCGATAATACTGGCCTCCCCATGGGCGGCGCCGCCAACGACAAACCTTTCCTTCTCGCACCTTGCAGCCTCAAATAGACGCCCGTGCATCTCATAGGGAACAAACAGATCCTCGCTTCCGTGAATGAACAGGATCGGGATCTTTGATCTTGCCACCTGCGCAAGGGCGCTGGCCTCCTTAAAATCATAGCCGGCCCTTCTCTTCATGATCGCCGATGCTATATAGAGGAATGGAAATGCCGGAAGATGGCACATCTTACGGATCTGCACCTGGAATTCTTCCCATACGGAAGTATAGCCGCAGTCTTCTACGACTGCCTTGACCTGATTCGGAAGGTCTTCCTCTCCAGCCGCCATCATGACGGTTGCCGCTCCCATGGAAAGGCCGAACAGCAGGATCCTCGCCTGTCCATCTTCCTGAATGATCCGTCTTGCCCAGTCCACTACGTCCCGGCGTTCGGGCCAGCCCATTCCGATGTAGTTTCCCTCGCTCTCGCCAAGCCCCCTGGCATCCGGCGCCAGGATATGGTAGCCCGCCTCCCGGAAGCGGATCGCATCGCCTCCCATATTAAGCGCATTGCTCTTGTAGCCATGGCAGATAATGACATACTTATGGCTCTCTTCCTTTGCCGGAATCTCCAGAGCGTGAAGTTCCAGGCCATCCCAGCTGGTTATGTACGCGTCTATTCCATTGGCGCTCATGAAGAGCCGGTTCTGTTCCTGTTTCCGGGTCAGCAGATCCTTTTCTTTCGCCTTTCTCAAATGCTTTCTTGATCCCAGCATGAATTTGCACAGATAATTGCTGACAAAGATTGCCACGCTTATGCCAAAGGTGGCTACATACAGCAGCGCAACCATAATTTTGCGAATATATTTCCCCATAACATCTCCTCTTTTGTCTCTTAAGATATTCATTTGTCCATTATAGCATGAAATATGCTATACTGAAAAGTAACGTAATAATTAGAAATATCATTTGGAAAGGCAGGCTTATTATGAATCCTATACAACGAATCCCACTTGAGGGTCTTTTTAATACCAGGGACCTGGGAGGAATAGAGACCATGGACGGATACCGCGTCCGTCCACGGCGGCTGATACGCAGCGGGCAGCTCTACCACATGACGGAGAACGACAAAAAGGTGCTCTCAGATGAATACGGCTTAAAGTCCATCGTAGACTTTCGGACTTTGGATGAACAGGCCGAGAAGCCTGATCCTCATATAGAAGGCGCTACGCACATCAGCAATCCCATCCTGCAGACTATGACTGCCGGCATAACCCACGATGATACATCCGAAAAAATGACTTTGGAGGAAGCCACGCTGGCTATGAAGGAGCATGGCGTAGACCCGTCATTCTATATGCAGAAATTATATGAAGATATCATCACCAGCGATTATTCCCTGAAGCAGTATGCACAGTTTTTCCGTATTCTAGCCGGGCAGGAAGAAGGGGCCACGCTGTGGCACTGCAGCGCAGGAAAAGACCGCGTAGGCATGGGGACTGCCATGCTGCTGTATACCCTGGATGTAGATATGGATACTATTATTGATGATTATATGATGACCGCTGCCTTTCTAAAAGATGAGGTAGAACTGATACTCAAAAGACTGTCCGCAGCCATTACCGATCCCGGTCAAATTGAAAGCCTTCGAATCTGTATGGGCGTCAAGGAAAATTACATAAAGAGAGTCTTTCAGATTATGGAAGAAACCTCCGGCAGCATCCGGCAATTTCTAAAAGACAGGATCGGACTTTCTGAATCCCTGGCTGATACATTAAAAGCGCTGTACCTTGAGTAACAGCGCTTTTCTTATTTTTCTATCTTCTTGAAGAACACATATCCGGGCCGGCCGCCATACTTATTATCTTCGGCTACTATCTCATAGTCCAGCTGAAGAAAATTATTCACGCTATAAATGTTTTCCGGGTGCGCTGTTCCCATAAGATACTTGTACTGCGTATCCTTAAGATTCTTTTCTCCTTCTGCCATCAGGCATCTCTGCAGTTTATTTCCCCGGTAATCCGGGCTTACTGCAACGGACTCCATGTGTGCCACATACTGCCTCTGCTCTTTCGTAAGGCGTACGTAACTGCCCAAGTTATCACCTGCGTCTTTGGGAAAGCGGACGATGAGAAATCCAGCCAGGCAGCCATCTGCCTTTGCCTTCAATATAAACCCGTTCTCATGAAGATGCTTTCTGACATAGTTTTCATCATCCGCGCTATACCAGGACGCATCCCTGGCTAATTGGCAGGCTATATCCATTATAGACATAATATCCGGGACATCATCTTCTATTGCATAACAGATTTCAATCTTTTGGTTCATCTTCCCCTCTCCTTTCGCGGCATATCTTCAATGGCTAAAAGCATATCGCCTTCCAGTATCCTGGTATCTCCCACCGGTACAAATGTCTGGCCGCCAAGTTTTATGATGGCAACAGTGGGCGACAGGCTTTGCTTCCTTCCAATTCGTTCCGTATCCTCCATAAAACATGATAAATATCAAGGCAACTGTACATACCTGCTCCACGAACTCAAAGTCGTCAAACGGTATCTTAAAAATTCCATCCAATTACGATTGCTATTATGGTAAGGGAAATCAGCATAGTTCACCTCCGTTACCAGTATAACATAACCCTGAACGTATGAAAAATGAATTTTACTCTGCACCAATTTTATGCTACAATTCCCTCATAATCCGTATAAAGCGAGGTAAATATATATGAAATTAATGATTGCATCTGATATTCACGGTTCTGCCTATTATTGCCGGAAAATGCTGGCTGCCTATGAACGCGAGCAGGCTGACCGGCTGCTTCTGCTCGGCGACATCCTCTACCATGGCCCCAGGAACGACTTGCCAAAGGAATATAATCCTAAGGAAGTGATCAGCCTTTTGAATCCCATGAAGCAGGAAATCCTGTGCGTCAGAGGAAACTGCGATACGGAAGTTGACCAGATGGTCCTGGAGTTTCCTATCCTGGCGGACTATTGCTTTCTTGAACTTAACGGGTGTAGCATTTTTGCGTCCCATGGCCACCACTTTAATCCCCAAAGCCTTCCGATGCTGAAGGAAGGGGACATTCTGCTCAATGGTCATACCCACGTACCGGCCAATCGGAATATGGGAACTTATACTTATATGAATCCCGGCTCTATCTCCATTCCAAAAGAAAACTCCGCCTGCGGCTACATGACCTATGACGGCGAGTTCCTGTGGAAAGATCTGGATGGAAACCTCTTATCCATCTAGCGCGTTTTCATAATATCTTTTTGTAATCTCATCAAAACATACCATCTGGACTTCTTCTATCTCCGGATGCTCCTTTAAGAAAGAACGGATGGTATGGACAGCGCTAGGCGCTGCCTTTTCAGATCCATCCACAGCCTGCATCTGTCCGGAACCACGTAGGGCTGGTATCCGCCTCCTTGCGACATACCCGCCTTCTATCACACTTTGTGAAAGACCTTCTTATGCAAGCCTTTCAATCCGCCAACCAGCAGCGTCAGATATCTAAGAACCGGTTCCGTGGCGATGGAGAATACGATGAACAGCATGATGCATTTGCTGGACATCCCTGTAATCGCAAATAAATCCGGAAGGAATATGCTGCATGCCAGAAGGCCAATAATAGAGCCTGCCCAAACTATAACACGGATCGTATTCAGCGGCTGGCATATTTTGTACAAGATCATGAATCCCACGATGGCAAGAAGCATGGTGGCTGCCGTGGAAATGTCCTTGGCGCCCACCCCGAAGGTCTGTCCGAATACGACCAGCGCCCCAACCGCCAGCACATCCGTTAGCCCTGCAGGCAGCGCTTTTAAAAATACATTGGTAAGAAAATGTCCTTTGATGACTTCCTTATTCGGCTGCAGCGCCAGGAAGAACGCCGGTATGCCGATCGTAAACATGCTGATCAGCGATATCTGCGAAGGCTCCAGCGGATAAGTGATCATAAATGCCACTGAGAATAAGGACAGCAGGAAGGAAAAAATATTCTTCACCAGGAACAGGCTGGCAGAACGCTGGATGTTGTTGACCACCCTTCTTCCTTCCAGCACCACGGATGGCATGCATGCAAAATCCGACTCCAGAAGCACTACCTGAGACGCCTGGACGGCCGCATCGCTTCCCGATGCCATGGCCACGCTGCAGTCCGCATCCTTCAGGGCTAATACGTCGTTCACCCCGTCTCCGGTCATGGCAACCGTCTTTCCCTGCTCTTTTAAAGCCTGCACGAACTGCCGCTTCTGTCCCGGAGTCACACGGCCGAATACCGTATACTTTGCAATTGCATTCTTTACATCCTCTTCCGTCTCAAGAGTTGCCGCATCTACATACTCTTCCGCATTCTTGATCCCCGCTTCTTTGGCTACTTCAGATACGGTTAGCGGATTATCCCCGGAAATAACCTTGACCTCCACGCCTTGCTCAGCGAAATATTGGAAGGTCTCCGGGGCCTCCTTGCGGATTGGGTTGGAAAGAAGCACATAGCCAAGAGGCGTGACCTTCTCTGTTAATTTCTTTCCATCCAAAACACCGGCATAACTTCCAAATACCAGCACCCGGTAGCCTCTCTTGGCATAGGTAAGAATCTCCGTGCGATAGGTATCATAATCCTCCCGCAGCACGAACTCGGGCGCTCCAAGGACGTATGCCTTCTCTTCAAAAGCAACTCCGCTATACTTCGCAGCGGATGTAAATGGCGCCACCTTGGCCGGCACTGCGCCAGTGCCTTCCTTGAAATATTCCTTCATGGCTTCCATGGTGCTGTTGTCGCTGCTCATGGCCTTTACAAAATCGCCCACCAGTTTGGATAACTCCGGCATATTTTCCTTGTCATATTCTTCTGTAGGCACCAGTTTGTTTACACTCATAGAATTCTCTGTGATGGTGCCCGTCTTGTCTACGCACAATACATCCACCCTGGCAAGGGTCTCGATACTCTTCATATCATGGAGGAGCACCTTTTTATGCGCAAGCCGCATTGCGCTTACCGCCAGGGCTACGCTGGCCAGCAGATAGAGTCCCTCGGGAATCATGCCAATGACTGCCGCAACCATGGATGTGACGCTATTGCGAAATCCTTCGCCATTAAAAAAGAATCCTTGCACGAAAAGCACGATCCCTATCGGTATCAAAGCAATGCCGACAAACTTGACCAGCTTGTCCAGCGAACGGATCATCTCTGACTGCTCGCCTTTTTGCATTGCCTTGGCTTCCAGCGTCAGTTTGGAGATATAGGAATCCTCTCCCACAGATTCCAGCCTGGCAAAGCACTGGCCTGCAACTACGAAACTGCCGGACATCAGATGGTCGCCCTGCTTCTTGGTAATCTCGTCCGACTCTCCGGTCAGCAGGGATTCATTGACCCGAACCTCCCCGTCTACTACGATGGCATCCGCACAGATCTGGTTCCCTGCTTTAAACAGGACGATATCATCCAAAACCAGTTCCTCCGAATCCACGTTTAACGTCTTGCCATCCCGCACGACATTGGCGCGGGGCGCATTCAACATGCTCAGTTTCTCCAATGTATTTTTAGCCCGAATCTCCTGAATGATCCCAATCAGCGTATTAATAATGATGACCGGCAGAAAAGTAAGGTTCCTAAACGACCCCACCAGACACAGAAGTACTGCCAGCACCGTAAAAATCAGGTTGAAATAGGTAAATACATTTTCATGAATGATCTCCCTGGTCGTCTGAGATGGAGGATCTACCGCCATATTTGTCCATCCATCCTGCGTATGCTCCCTTACCTGCTGGCTGGTAAGCCCCTCTCTGTAATCCGGCTGATAACGGGTAGTCGGCCTTCTGGGTGTCTCATATTCATGACCGTATACTTCTTCCTCTGCCTGTACTGCATTTCTTGACTTCCGCCACATACAAAAAAACCTCCTCATGTGTATGGTAGTTATTATACGCCGGGAAATCTTGGAATTCTATAAACACTTTCTTAAAAATGTCTTAGACTTTCGTGAGCCTTTACCAGGCGTACTTTCCACCACCAGGATCTGTGCCTGCTCTCCTCCTATATTTTCATAAATAATTGGAATGTTTGCTGCATCTGGCAGCGCTTACATATTGCTTTAATCCTTCTTTTATCTCCAACATCTGTTCTGCAGTCTCCGGATTCGAATAAGGAATCCTCGCAATTAATCTCTCTATATAATTGTTTTCCTCAATTATATCAAAAGTAACCTGATAGTTTATATCAAAAAAATATGCCAGATAGGATACCCAATAATCCATCTTCGTCTTTCTCGTCAGTGAGCGTATGGACTCCTTCCTCCGGAACTGCTCCATAACCTCGGGACTGATCGCGCTCTTTCCTACCTCTTTGGCCGTTACTTGCAGCATGGTCTCTATAGCATCCTCCAATTTTACTCGGCAGTTATCCAACTTGTCCGCGTCCCGAATGATTCTGGCGTGTAACAGTTTGTGGCTGTCTTCGATTCCTCCCAGTTTAAAATCACTGTGCTTTATAATAGCAGTTCGAATAATGTCATCCCATTTATCTTCTCTTACAAATCTCCGGATCAGCCCCTCTTCAAACAGGATTCGAACGCCAAACCTTGCATGATTCATGGTATCCGGCTCAAAACTGTCGAATATCCTTAACTGCTCAAATCTTCCAATATCATGAAGCAGGCCGATCAACTGGGCTAAGTCTATATCCTCCGGGCTAAGTCCCATCCGCTCCGTGATCTGGCGGCTGGCATCTACCACGCCATAAGTATGGACGATCTTAAGCCTTATTTTATCGTCACTTTGATCATATTGTTTCAGATAGCGTTCAAACGTTTCCCTTGCATATTGTAAATCCATAACTTATATCCTCCGGGCTATTACTTCTAAAAATCTCGCCCCATACTTCTCCATCTTATAATCGCCTACACCGCTGATCGTAAGAATCTCGCTCGAATTCTCTGGCTTGGCGGCACTCATGAGCGCCAGTGTTTTATCGGAAAATACCATGTATGGCGGCACTTTCTCCTCCGCCGCAATCTCCTTTCGCAATGCGCGCAGCGCCTCGAAAAGTTCCAAATCCTTTTCCTCCAGGGATGCAGCCGCCCCGGCCTTCTTGCGTCTTACTTTCCCTCTTCCGGCGGATCTTTCCGGCTCTCTTTCTTTCGCCAGTTTCATAAGCAGAGGCACTTTTTCCTGCTGCAACTGCTCTGCTGCATCTGCTGCTTTCAGCACCGGATAATTGTCATTTGATAATTCCAGATACCCCCGGAACAATAACTCCTGGATTATTTGGCGAAGTCTCGGCACCGTAACCTCCTTCAGGCTCCCATACTCCGGATTCCTGTCAAGGCCTCTTGAAAGTATCTTCTGATTGCCTGCTCCCCGCACGATATCTATGATAACCGTAACTCCATAGTTCATATGATTCGCCTTTATGCATCTGAGAATGGACGCGGCCTCTCTGGCGATATCCACGTCCTCAAACTGGGTTATGCAATTCAAGCAGTTTCCACAATATCCAGGACTTGCCTCTCCAAAATAATCCAGTATGTAATTGCGCAGGCAGCCAGTCGTAAAGCAATAGAAGGTCATCTGGCGAAGCCGTTCTTCATCCCGTTCTTTTACAAGCCGTCGCGTTATCTCATCCAGCGCTTCATTGTCCTCATTATTTTCGATAAAGAATCGGTTCGTACGAACATCCATAGGCTCGTAATACAAAATGCAGTCTGATGGCTCTCCATCTCTCCCCGCACGCCCGGCTTCCTGATAATAACTCTCCATATTCTTCGGCATGTTATAGTGGATGACGAATCGGACATCCGACTTGTCAATCCCCATTCCGAACGCATTGGTCGCTACCATGATCTGTCGGCGATCGTAAATAAAATCATCCTGATTTTCCTTGCGTTCCATATCGCTTAGGCCCGCATGATATCTCGTAACTGAAAATCCTTCTTTTCTCAGATTGTAGCAAACATCCTCCACATTCTTCCTGGTCAGACAATAGACGATTCCGCTGCTTCCAGGCATCTCTTTTTCTTTCCTGCGAATATAGCTCACCAGTTCCTTATACTTATCTACCGGCTTCCTGACAGCAAAGTAGAGATTCTCTCTGTCAAATCCCGTCGTAATCACAGAAGGGTCCTGCAACTGCAAAATGTCCATAATATCATCCCGCACGCCCGTGGTAGCCGTTGCCGTATAGGCTCCTATCACCGGACGGTAAGGCAGTTTCTTCAGAAAATCCAGAATCTTTAAGTAACTAGGCCTGAAATCCTGTCCCCATTGGGAGACGCAGTGAGCCTCATCTACCGCAAGGAAAGAAATCTTAATGCCTTCCGACATCACAAAATCCAGAAACCCTTGCGTCTCCAGTCTCTCCGGCGCCACATAGATAATCTTGTACCGCCCCTCCCGGGCATACGCCAAGGCCTTTGCATACTGCCCCACGCTAAGAGAACTGTTTAAAAATGCCGCATGAATGCCCGCCTGATTCAGGGCTCCTACCTGATCCTTCATCAAAGAGATCAATGGAGAAATCACCAAGGTAATTCCTTCCATCATCAGAGCCGGTATCTGGAAGCACATAGATTTTCCGGCACCGGTAGGCATAATACCCAGAACATCCCTGCCGGAAAGGACAGCCTCGATCAACTGTTCCTGCCCTTCCCGGAATCCATCATAGCCAAAATATTGTTTCAGAAGTTTTTCCGCAGTTTTTTTACTCAATGTTATATTCCTCGATTAATCTTTTCTGGTAATCAGCATCTTCCGCCGACCGTCTAATAAAAATCCCGGAAAGATGTGACGCTCCCCGGGAATCCCTCGCTTATACAATCATTATGCTTTATATACGGTTTCTAATCCAACTGATAGCATCCCTGATAACTTCGTCCCTGCAATACTCATTAAAGATCTCATGGAACAGGCCCCCATATATCTTCATCTGGCGGTCTTTGGATGCTGCCATCTGAAAGAAATCGTAGGTGTCCTGAACCGCCACCAGGCCATCTGCCTCCCCGTGCATCATCAGTACAGGATAGGCAAATTCCTTGCCTGCCTCCCGGAACCACTCCAGTCCATCGCAGATCGCATAACACAATCCGGTAGTAAAGGTCTTCTTATTGTATGGATCCTTGCCATACCAGTCCACGATTTCCGCAACTGAGCACACGCCCCCGCCCAGTTCATTCGGCAGTTTCTGATGCGGATCAAGACCTTTGGGCACCCCCGTGATCAATCCTGCATTATCAAATGTCAATGCTCCGCTGGTTACAATGCCTTTTAACGCTTTATCCGGATATTTGGCGCCATACAAAGATACGGCAAAGCCTCCCATGCTATGTCCCAGAAGGAATACCGGAAGTCCCGGATTCTCCTCAATTGCCTTATCTACGATCACGTTTACATCATCCAGCATCTCATTGTAATTGCCGTAATAGGACTCCTCCCCTTCTGACCTTCCATGTCCTCTGTGGTCGAAACGGTAGGTCCCGATTCCCGACGTATGGAACAGGTCTGCCAGATAATCATATCTTCCCTGATGCTCGCAAAGTCCATGCACGATCACGCATATGGCACTGGCATCTGCCGCTGCTTCTTTCTTCAGGAACAGTTTCGTTCCATCAAAAGAAGGAATCATAATTCCGTCCATAAATAATACCTCCTTTGACTATTTCTACTAACTCAAGTATAATGCCTCATAGAGAAATAGTCAAAGGAGTTGATAGAACAATGAATATGGATTTTAACCAGATCGCGATGCTTCGGAAACTAAAGGGATGCCTGGAACGTTTCCGTGCGGGCCATCCGAAGTTTCCGCTGTTTTTAAAGGCAGTCTCACAGGAAGCGCTTGTGGAAGGGTCAGTCATCGAGATAACCGTCACCGCCCCGGATGGCAGGAATTATTGCTCTAATATCAAATTGAACAGCGAAGATCTGGAGTTTGTAGACTGCTTAAAAACATTGGGCAATCGCTGATCAGCGATTGCCCATTAACTCATGATAAAATACTCGCCGTTCGCACCACATATTTGCTGCGATATCCCAGGTTGCATTCCTTAAGCGTCAAAATATCCCTTCCAGAAGGTATCAAACTCTTCTTCACTGCAGTAAAACAAGCACTCTTTATCGTTCTGTATAAGTCTCAGATACCTGTCTTTTGCTATTACAGCGTAACTGTCATCTTCCAGCCGCGACATGCGGAAGCATTGGCCTGAGTCGCAGATCTGCGAAATATCAAAATAATCCAGCTGCCTTCTTACTTCTTGCATCCGGCTACTTTCTTTTCCACATCCTGGATCGTAATCCCTTTCAGGCGCTTCTTGCATATTTCGTCCAGTTCCGCATAAATCCCATCCATGACCCCCGCCATTCCGGATGCAATCATGCAGTCCATGTCCATACTTCCCGAACGCCACGCGGCCTTTACAATATCCACCTGCAGCGCTTCACAGATATCCCCAAGAGTGATCTCGGAGGCATCCAGGGACATATGATAACCTCCCTTTATGCCTTCTTTTGTACCTATCAAGTCCTTTTTCTTAAGTTTTGCCATGACCTTTCTTACCCGTGCCGAGTTGGTACAGATGTTTTCCGCCAACTCTTCGCTGGAGAGCACGGCATTCTTATGATGCAGATACACCAGCGCATGCACTGCAATTGCAAATTCACTCGTCATCTCTCTCATTCCTTTTCTATTCGTCCGTAACCTTTTTATTCCTTCATATCCTTACTGTCTTCAAAACAATAGGACACGAGCAGGCCCAATATTGTTCCTACAGCCACCGTCCATACCGGACTGGATGTGATCGCTCATCCCCCGCTGCTGCAGCTGATAAATGAATAGTACGCAAATCCTAATGCTGCGCCTGCCAGGGCAAAACTAATCCGCTTCACGATTTTTTTCATGGCAACCTCCTTTTTTTCTGCTGATCGCCTGCGTAGGACACGCCCTAACGCAGTCTCCGCAGCGAATACATTCCAGGCTGTTCGGCTTCTCCCATACCTTGATATCCATCTTGCAGGCCTTCTTGCATTTTCCACATTTGGTACAGGCGCTCTCATCGATCTGATATCTGTACAGCGCCACCGGATTAAAGAAACTGTAGATAGCGCCCAGAGGACACAGATACTTGCAGAAGGGTCGGTAAACCCATAGAGCCAGTATAATCAGTACAATCAGGATTGCTGCCTTCCAAAAAAACAGATTTCCTACCGCAAGTTTCAGATTCTCATTGAGAAGAACCAGGGGAATTCCTGCAGCAAGCGTACCGCTGGGACAGATGTACTTGCAGAACCAGGGGTCTCCCTGGCCAGTGAAATCTACCACCAGAAGCGGCAGCAGGATTACGAATAATACAAGTATAACATATTTTGCCCAAATCAGCACTTTATGGCCCGGAAGATTCTTCCTCTTTTTAAATAATGGTATCTTATACAGCAAATCCTGCACCAGCCCAAAGGGACACAGCCATCCGCATACAAACCTTCCAAATAAGGAGCCAAAAAACAGCAGAAATCCTACTGCATAAAAGGAAAACTTATAATCCCGGCTTCCTAGAACTGCCTGAAGGGAGCCTATGGGGCATGATCCAAGCGCTCCCGGGCAGGAATAGCAGTTCAGGCCTGGCACGCAGGCCGCCTTAGTTGGGCCGGTATATATCCGGCCTCTAAGAAAACCAAGCAGATATCCATTTGTTACGGCTGTAAAGACGATCTGTACCCACAGCCTCATACGGTTCTTTATTACTTTTATCATATTAGCCAATTCCTACACACTCCAGACAAATATTTACGGCTTTCGTAAACACGGTACCGGCTTCGCCGCGAGCAGCGCCTACGAAGAGAAATACTGCCGCAGCGGCAAATAGCGCAATGCGGATTCCGATTATCTTGCGCCTGCTCATGGCTGTACCTCGGCAAGCATCTCATCTATGATCTTGGCCCAGCTATCCATATCCCTTGCGCCCGGATAAGCCTTGCCTACCTGGTTTCCGTCTTTATCAACGAAATATGTGGCAGGAACAGCATATACTTCTTTTAAAATTCCATTCTGCAGATCATTAGAGGCTACCATATGCGTATAATCCGCCTTTGCAGTTGAAATAATATCTTCTGCCGTCTCATCTCCCGGATCGGATACATCGCTTATAAGCCCCACGATCTGAACGCCCTTGTCCGCATACTGGCGGCTTAACTCTCCCAGTTCCGGCATCTCTTTGATACACGGTCCGCAGAAGGTTCCCCAGATGTTCACCATGGTAAGATCTGCCTTGGAAAATATGTCCTGAGATACATCTTCTCCGTCAAGAGTCTTGGATTCGAACGTGCCAAAAACTGTTTTTGACGCCTGGCCGCCGCCATCTTCTTCTGTTGTCTCTTCCGCCTTGTTTTCAGTACTGCCTTCTGCTGGCTTTGACCCACATGCCGTAAGCACAAGGGCAAGGCTAAGTATTAATACGGTAATAGACTTTGCTTTCTTATTTCTCATAGTTGCCTCCTTTTATCTGTAATTACTTTTGTTCCAGTTATTTTATATGTAATTATACTTGTTACAGTTATTTTTGTCAATATAAAAAAGGCGCGCAGCATCATTTATTAATGCCGCACGCCATACTCCTCTATCATCATTTTAGTCAAGTTCGTAGGAAATCTTTATTTTACGGGCTTTATCGCCCTTCTCGCTGGCAATGCCGATCCTGTAGTCTCCTCTTTTCAGCCAGATACGCTTGTTTTCTACTCTTGTTTTCTTATCGCTGTTAGTATATACCGCTTCACCGTTTGCATCGTCAATAAGAAACGTCACTGGGCTGTCATTATCCATCTCAAGATCCAGATAAAAATTATCTGGATAATGCACGGTAAAATCCTTATAATAAGTCCCCCCATTGGTATCTCCTTCCAATGTATTGCTGCAATCAGGCTTTAAGGCTCCCAATACGCTCCCCGCGGTCCAGCATACAACCGCTATAATCATCATCGTGGATAAGGAAAATATCTTCTTAAAATGCCGTTCCTTTTTCCGGATGCGATAGATTCCCAATCCGAGAAAAACAATAAAGTCGATTTCCAAAAGTATCAATGGAATTCTGGTCCATTCCGGATACTGTATCATTCTTACTATCATAAAAATCAGGAAAACAGAAATCACGGCAGTAAAACTATAGGCGAGCCGTACCCACCTGCGCTCCATATCCGGAATTGCCGAAGAGTCCGTGTAAATCTCATACTCTTCTTCCGGTAATTCCGGATTATAAGGCTTCCGGAAAAAATGCCAGCCATTAAAAGTAGAATTAATATACTCCCATCCCTGATCCTCAAACATCTCCAAATAAAGCACCTTATTCTCTATATCGGTATTATAATCCAGCTGATAGCGGTAGCATACTTGATCATTCTGCTCATATATGCTTTTGAAGCATCCTCCCTTTACCAGCTGCCAGCCTTCCTGCGACTTCTTGTTCAAGTCTTCAATCTCTTTCTTATAATCCCATGCAGCATATGCAGCATGGCTTATTTTCTGCTTGCCCATATCACTTTCCCTCCAAAACTTCTTCTGCGCCTGCCAGCAGCCGTCTTAATCTCCTAATCTCCGTATCCAGGATCTCTCTTCCTTCTTCCGTCAGTTCATACATCCTGCGCCGGTCAGAATCCTCTGTACTGCCCTTGCTTTCTACGATCCAGCCCTTCTTTGTCATATTTCCGGTTGCGCCATACATCGTGCCTGATCCGATCTTTACTTCCCCTGCAGACAATTCTTTTGTCCGCTGCATGATTCCATATCCATGATTCGGTCCATTTGCCAGGCAAAGCAGAATGTAGAAATAACTCTCCGTTAAAGGCTCTACTTTCTTACCCATCTTTCCAGACTCCTTTTCTTAAAGTTCTTTAACTTCATATATCTTTCTTGGGGCAGTATCCCGATGATTTCCAGGCAGATAGAAAGACCCAGCAGCGCTCCTGAGGCGAATTCCGGGATCTGCCCTACGTATTTTACGCAAAGTGTCAGGAAAAACAACAGGATTCCTATATATAATTCTTTTCTCATATCTAATTCCTCCTAATATATCGCCATGCGCTATGTCGTCTGACGACTTATTTTTCTATATCGTACCACGACATATGTCGTCTGTCAACATAGTTTTATTAAAAAAAGAAAAACAGCTGCACAATGCAACTGTTTTAAACTGCTTTTTTACTGAATAATCTCTTTTACATCCTTGATCAAGGATATCCGGAACAGCCTCTGTTTCCCGGGACTTGCCCCTGTCCTCCTTAGTCTTATCCTTTTTTAGCGTGTGTATTTTATAGAAGCATAATATGCTAAATACGAGCGCCACGCAAGCGATAAATCCTACCATCTACTCGTCCTACATGATCTGAAAGCCCTTGACTGCCGACATTTCGATCAGCTTGATCCTTCCAGGTCCAGCGCCAGAGACATATCATCGCAGTCTATACCTCATTACTTTCAAATGCATGCTCATATTGTAATATATGCCTGTGTTTTTGGCTAGCAATTATCTTTGGAATCTTTGCAAAAGATCTTTTGCAAAATAAGTTTTTCCAAGGAAATCTTGAATCTTTCATCATCTTCTTTGGTTCTTTTCGCCGGCCCCTTCAGATGATGCCTGCTCTTTTCCCTACGTGCTTTCTTAGCCATATGACGCTCCATCAGAAGCAGTTCGATATTCTCGTCTGTGTACCATTTTCCACTCTGATGGATTCCATATGCGCCCTTTCCCAGCGCCATGGCCGCCACTCCATAATCCTGGGTCACCACGACGTCGCCCTCATTTAACTGGCTGATAAGGGCGAAATCCACTGCATCTGCCCCTGCTCCTACGACTTCCACCTGGCTGTAGGAGGACTTCAGCACATGATTCGTATCACAGAATAATTTACAGGGAAGATCGTATTTTTCTGCCATCTCCTCAACTCCCGCCACCACCGGGCAGGCATCCGCATCTACCAGTATCCTCGCCATAACTGATCCCTCCTATATAAATGGCAGCGCCTGCTGCTCATATTCCTGCTCCTTTTTAAGCGCTGCCGGGATTCTGCCAAGCAGGAATTCCAGGCAGTCATCGTCATGCAGCCAGTTTTCTAGTTCCTCTTGCTCCAGTATCAGCGGCATCCTGTCGTGAACGCCGGACACGGAATCATTGGCTTTCGTAGTCACGATAATAAAATGCTCCTTGTCCTCAAACAACCGGTAGAAGCCTGCCATATACAGTACCGGCGAATCCTCTCTACAAAAGGTCACCTTATTCCTGGACTGATCCCATTCATAAAAATGGCTGGCCGGAACCACGCAGCGCCGATTGCGGATGCTATCCCGAAACAGGGGACGCTCCATTGCCGTCTCCGCCCTGGCATTAATCAAAAGTCCCTTGCCACGGCTCTGTGGAAATCCCCAGCACATCATTCTCGTCTGCGCTCCATCTTCGCCTCCTACTAATACGGCGGCCTCCTGGGAAGGATATACATCCCCAGTCTTGATCTGGCTGATTCCCCTTCCGGATGTAATGTCTTCTAGTTTTTCAGAAACATAGTCTCCTATATAATATCTGCCGCACATGCCTTTGTCCCTCCATTCTCAGGTTCTTGCTAAAAAGAGTAACATCATGAATACGATGCTACTCCTGTCTTATGATTATATCCATTATATTGAACTTTCAACCCCGGCTTTCGCACAGATATCCTCCAGGCAGCATCTGTCACAGAATGGCTTCGTCCTGGCCGTGCAGATATCTCTTCCGTGATATACCAGCCTGTGGCAGAAATCGCTCCCTTCCTCCGGTGGAATGATCTTCCACAGTGCCATCTCCACTTTCTTCGGATCCTTGATTCCATCCACAAGGCCGATACGGTTGGTCAGCCGGATGCAGTGGGTATCCGTCACGATGGCAGGCTCGCCAAAGACATCCCCCATGATCAAGTTAGCGCTTTTTCTTCCGACTCCCGGAAGTTTTAGCAGCGCGTTAAAATCTCTCGGAATCTTGCCGTCATACTCTTCTTTTAATATCTTCATACAGGCGCTGATATCCCTGGCCTTGCTCTTTCCAAGCCCGCAGGGCCTTACAATCCTTTCAATGTCTTCTACGTCTGCCGCGGCCAGCGCCTCCACATCCGGGTATCTGGCATACAGATCTTCCACCACGACATTTACCCTGGCATCCGTACACTGGGCCGCCAGACGGACGCTGACCAGAAGTTTCCATGCCTGGTCATAGTCCAGGGTACATCCGGCATCCGGGTATTCCTTTTTCAGACGCTCTATCACTTCTACTGCTAATTGTTCTTTCATCATACCTTACTCCTTATCTTTCTGGTAAATATGAATCGTTACACCGTCTTTTTCGATAATAGCATGCCAGATCTGCCTTGTCCAGACCTCGCCTTCCTTTCGCTTCTGCTATTACGCTTCCCCGGCATCTATGGTATAATAAGTCTTAAGATCAAGCATAGCAGAAAGAGAGTTTTTTTGATATGGGAAGACCAGAATATTATTATATCATGGCATTCGATACCACTACCGATGCCATGCAGGCGGAAAGACATGCAAAGGAACGGATAAAGGCGGCCATCATGCCCATTCCGGGCGCCATCAGCAGCGGCTGCGGGCTGGCGCTAAGATTTATGGAGGAAGATGAAGAAAGCATCCTTGCCTTCTGCAAGGATGCCCCCGTCAATGGCCATCTCTATAAACTGTTTACCCAAAAGGTAGATGGACATCATCCTGTCTTCCTTATAATGTGATTACCTGATCAACGCCAGCTGGCGCAAGCGCTGCGTATACATTAGGGAAGCAGCCGATACCTGCCGGCGCAACAAGCTTATCTGCAATATCTCTCTGATAGCAGCAGCGGTCGCAGGCCATAAGAAGCATGCCTGTCTTCTCGCTTATTGCCTGCAGCCTGGCGGCAATATCACAGCCCTCTACCAGCATATAGGCATTGTCGAAGAAAAACATCATGCCTGCCACCTCTGCGCCATGGCGGTCTTCCTCTAACTGCGGGATAATCATCGTCTCCAGGATTTCCCTTGCATGTTCTGATTCCAATAAGTAAGCTACCTTCATTCTCTTTGTACCTCCTGTTTTTTTCTAATTATACTTCAAATGTCGCTTTCGCCTCTTCCACTGCTTTAACATATCTGCCTTAATCACGGAAGCCGCATCCAGTTCCATATCCGTAACGTATTCTTAAGTCTCCATTATCCTTTCTCTCAATTATGCGGATGTGCCCATCGCCTCCCTAAGCGGTTCCTTTCCACTCTCCACGCCTTGGATGAATTCCATAATATCCTTGTCTTCCTGGGTAAATACGCTTCCATCCAATGCAGACTTCAGTATCTCTGTCAGATGGTCTACATATGCATGGTATTCCGGCGTCGTGCGGTCTCTTGGCCTTGGAAGGTCAATCTTTACGTCTTCCAGTATCTTTCCGTGATTCCTGGACATGACGATCACCCGGTCGCTTAGATATATCGATTCATCTACATCATGGGTAACCATAAGAGATGTCGTCTTCTTTTGTCCCAGCATGTTTTCTAACTGTACCTGAAGAAGCTGGCGCATCTGGAAATCCACTGCCCCTAAAGGCTCGTCCATCAGAAGCACCTTGGGGTCGCAGGCCAGCGCCCGCAGCAGAGCCACTCTTTGCTTCATGCCTCCTGATATCTCGTGGATATAATAATGCTCATACTCCGTCAGTTGGGCCATTTCCAGCAGTTCTTTGAGCCGCTCTTTTCTCTGGCTCTTCGGTATCTTCATCTTCCGCATAGGATATTCAATATTCTCTCCCACCTTAAGCCATGGGAACAAGGCATAATTCTGGAACATAAACGCCCTGTCCGGCCCCGGTTTTTCCACTTCTGCGCCATTGACCTTTATGACTCCGTCCGTTGCCTTCTGAAACCCCGCAATGATTGTAAGCGTAGTCGTCTTCCCGCATCCCGAAGGTCCGAGCAAGGATACGAACTGCCCTTCTTCCACTTCAAAGTTCACATCTTTTAATACTTCATTTTCTGGCTCGCCTTTTCTTCTTCCTTTAAAACTCTTTGAAATTCCCTGCACTGAAATTGACATTCTAATCTACTCCTGTCCCTTCTAATGTTAAAAACTTTATATTCTTATTTTCCAGCCATTCTTCTTTTACGCCCATCGTCCAGGCCAGATAGTCGCTATTGCTCAAACGTGATACCGCCCGGTTATAACTGTCGATAAAATCCCGGAATGCCTCTGTCTTTTCGAATTCTTTATCCACCACCAGTACATAAGATATATAGTCCGTATCTGACAGCGGCATATTCCGATAATCAGGCACTTTGGCCGCCTTCGTAATGTCCAGGATCGCCGCGTCTACCTGCTCATCCTCCAATGCGTACAGGATTCCTTTCTGGGTAATCTCATTGAATCCCTGGATCTGGGGATACGTTTCCTGGGCCAAAGCCTTGGATTTTTCTCTGCCTTGCGTAACCGCAAGGTTCTCTACATTCTCCCAGTGATCCTTATATACGATAGTCTCGCCGTTCATAATCACTGGGCCATATATCTCTACATCCTGATTCTGCATCACCGTATGCCTGGCAATATGGGTACAGTAAAATCCCACATTAATCTCCTTAGCATTCATTGCCCACTGCGCCGTATTGCTGCAGCAATCCTGAAAAGAAGAACTCTGATGCGTCCTGGAAACCTTATAGTCCTTTAAGGCCTCTACCGTTTCATCCATTAAAACTCCTGATATGTCATCACCGGCGCCTATCTTTATCTCAGCCTCCTTGTTCCACCGCTTTTCTTTTGGAAGGAACAACGCCGCTCCAAGTCCGGCTGCCAAAAAAACGATCAGCGTTATGACGATTGCTCTCTGAATCTTCATGACTTATGCCACACACTGCTTTCCGGCCCTGCCTTTGATAATCTTGAAAAGAGAATACAGCGCATAGCATACAAGTATCCCGCTGCATAAATTCTGTATCCATCCTGGCATGACTACGATCATTTTATTCGCATAGGATATGGTATGCTGTGTCTGATCATAATTCAGCACCGGCGTAAATCCCGGCATCAGAAGCCTGTTGGTGATATAGCCGACAATGTTGGAAATAACCACCACCATCCCCAAATACATAAGCATGGCTCTCTTCCCAATCGTCTTGCTTATGGTAAGAAGTTCCGGAATGTTCGTTCCTGCTCCGGCCATCAGAAATGTGATGGCCACTCCTGGCGCCGCTCCGCTTGCCACCAATGCGGCAATAAACGGAATATGTCCGACCGCGCACACATACATCAGCGCCGCTACCACCGTAATTCCAAATAAAGATACGAAACCGGGATTCCCCAGATAATCTTGAATAAAAGACTGCGGCACGATATTAAACAGCACGCCTGCAATCAGCATACCCGTCACGGTATACTTGCTGATGGTCACGCTGAGTTCCGTCAAAGACCAGCGAAGCCCTGATTTTATCTTCTCCCAGAACCCCGGCTCCTCGAATTCCAGCTGTATCATAGGCTCGCTTCCATCCTCCTCATCGGTATCGATCTGAAGCGATGCCTCTTCTTTCTGCCTTTTCATTCCTATATGTAATTCCTCTTTCGCAAATCTATTTGCTACAATTCCGATAATCATCGGCGCTACAAATCCGGTAATCAGATATATGATAGCCACTTCCTTGCCCAAAAGGCCAAAGGCAAGCAGAAGGGCAATCGGATTGATCATCGGCGTGCTCGTCATAAATGCAAGCGTAGGTCCCAGATACGCGCCGCTATAATACATGCTTATTCCAAGCGGAATCGTACCACAGCTGCAGATCGGTATAAACATTCCTGATATCGTGGTCCAAAAGACGCCTCTCACCCTCGATGACCCAATAGCCGTTTTCTGCACCTTCTCAGGCTTCAAAAATTCATGCAGCACTCCTGCAACGATAAAACTGAATATCATCCACCCCGACGAACTATTCAGCATATTCCATGAAGAATTCAGAATCCTGAGTATAAAATTTCCAAAATCCACTAGCATGACTTCAGTGCCTCCTTAAAAGCATCGCGCACCGCCGGCTTTGTAAGTTTTGTGACGGCTTTCTTTTCATTGATCACCAGCATGCTCTTCGTAACCGCCCCATATTTCGGAATATAGTCAAAGTCTTTTCCCGCACGGTAAATCTTTACATGCACCTTGCCCTCATATTCCTTCTCCAGAACTTGAACCAAGTCCCCAAACACCTCGCATCATGCACATGCGCTAATATATTCAATACATGGTTTTTCCATTTTCCCACCCTTTTCTAATAATAAATATTTGTACAAGCACCCTCATTATATCTGTTGATCTGCTTTTTTTGTTTCTTTATTAAAAATCCTAATATTAACAAATGTTAATATTTTATTCCTTAATAATCCTACTTTCCGCTTATTGATTTTGTTATGATTTTCTTACTGATTTTGGAAGAAAGGAGGAAATATGTTGGAAGAAAATCATGACCAGCAGGTAGATCGGATGCGAGCCGCCACGAATGCCGGCGACCGGGGAAGATGGCGCAAATTCGGGGGCAGGAATCGAAATGTCGCGGCGCTTATCGGTCTGGCAGTCATCTGTATCATCTGGTTTGCCGCTGCACACATTGTAGATAAGCCTTTCTTGTTTCCGTATCTGGAAGATGTGTTCAAGGAGGTGGGATTCTCTCTTACGGATCTGTACGTGCTGCGCAACCTTGGAATAACCATGAGAAGAGTTCTAACGGGATCGCTCTATGCGTTCATCATTGGATTCCCTCTGGGAATGCTGATGGGATACTCCCCCCAGATTCTAAAGGCCTTGTCTCCTTTTATGAATTCGTTAAGGCAAGTTCCGATTATGGCATGGGTTCCTCTTGCAATCGTATGGTTTGGAATCGGAGATGGACCAACCATTTTCCTGATTGCTTTCAGCGGCATCTTCACAATCATTCTGAACACCATATCCGGAGTACAGGATATCAGCAAAGATTATTATCATGCTGCAAGGTCTATGGGAGCGAGCACTTTCGGCGTCATCAAGGATGTCGTCCTTCCCGGGTCCCTCCCCGGAGTGCTGACCGGGCTCAGGCTTGCCGTAGGGCTTGGCTGGATGTCCGTCATATGAGCGGAGTTTATCGCGACCAGTGCCGGATTCGGCTACTGCATGGTGGAAGCCCAGGCAAAGATGCAGACAGAAAAAGTAATTGCCTATATGGTAATTGCCGGACTGATCGGCTTCTTAATTGACACATTGATGGTTCTGGCAGAAAAGGTCCTTCTAAAATGGAGGGCTCAATAGATAGCATACGGAGGCATGGCCACCAGATTGCCTGCTATCGCAGATATTTCAGGAATTAAAAAGACAGGTCTGCTATTTAAGAGATCTGTCTTTTTGCGTCCAAACAATCTATAAGTTCTGGCAGAACTGCCTCAAGATCTTGATGACGCTCGTCACCGGAAGCGGCATCATCCTATCCTTGTGGTACAGCAGATATAACTGCCTGTTTGTATCTATATCCGGAAACTCGAATTTCAATATCTTCCCTTGCGCGACCGAATCCTTAATTGCAAGGCTGCTGATGAATGCAACTCCAATTCCCTGCTCCACTCCCCTTTTTACCATCTCGCTAGTCTCAACCTGCAGCGCCACCTTTAAAGGCCTGGCATCCAGATTCAGCGCCCGCTCGATACTCTCTGAGGCAAACCTGGTTCCGCTTCCTGACTCCCTCAGCACATACGTCTCCTGCCTCAGCCTGTCGATAGGAAACTTCCCCTTCATATTCTGGTATTCCTCCGTATTCGGCGTCACGAGTACAATCCTGTCTTTTGCCAATGGCTGGCACATGCATTTGTCGTTATTGCTTCTGATGCTCCCAATCCCTATATCTGTCTCAAAATGTAAAATTGACTGCAGTACCTCGGCGCTGTCCCCTTCGGATATCCTGTAATTGATATCCGGGTATGCCTGCCTTGAATATGCAAAAAACTGCGGAAGGATATAATTACCGGGAACCGAAGATGTAGCGATCGACACGGTTCCTTTTATTTCCATTTCATTCTTGTGTATCTGTGCAAGCGCTTCGCTCTCCGTCTCAAGAAGCCGCATTGCGAAGGGATAGAAGATAACGCCTGCATCGGACAGAATCACATCCTTGGTCGAACGCACCAGAAGCTGGACACCCAGTTCCGATTCCAGCTGCTTGATATGCGTGCTGATCGTAGGCTGCGATAAGAAAATCTGTTTTGCAGCCACAGAAAAACTTTTGCAGTTCACGACACTGATAAAACTTCTTATGTACTCCAGGCGCATATGCTTCCTCTTTTCTCCAAAAATGTAAGTCTTTTCCTTTATTTTAAAAGTCATTCTAAATTATGTCTAATAGATTGTATTTATATAGTTATTGACTATTTCGATTTCAAATTCAGTACAATCTCCTCTATAATATCTAGTAATGAATCTAATGAATCTTACTAAATACAAAGGAGGTATTTCATATGCCTGAATTCGTTCTGCCGGATAATTTCGAGACCTATCCTGAGGCCAGAAAAAAAGCATTTCTCACTATGAAAGAACTAAAAGAGCAAGGCCGGCGTATCGTGGGGGTCTTCTGTACTTATACTCCCTGGGAACTGATCAACGCGGCCGATGCGGTTGCCGTGGTGCTATGCGGCATCGGAGATGACAATATTCCGGCTGCCGAGATCAGGCTTCCCAAAAACCTGTGTCCGCTGATCAAGGCAAGTTATGGCGCGGCCGTAACGGATCGCTGTCCATTCTTCTATTTTTCCGATATGGTCCTCGCGGAGACGACCTGTGACGGGAAGAAGAAAATGTATGAATTGATGAGGGAGTTAAAGCACTGCCATATCATGCAGCTTCCGCCTGGAAAGACCGGCCGCGGAGCCTTGGATTTCTGGAAGCAGGAAGTCATCAGCGTGAAGGAAGACCTGGAACAGTTCTATAACATCGAGATAACGGATGACAAGTTACGAAGCGCTATTCGCTTAAGAAACAGGGAACGCAAGGCCGTTCTTGATTTTTTTGAGGTTGCAAGACTCAAGCCTTCCCCAATCACTGGATACGAAATCAGTACCGTCATCTCCTCCAATGAGTTTTCCCCTGACCTGGAAGAGAAGATCGCTTTCCTTGAAAAACGTACCGCCGAACTAAAGGATCTGTACGAACGTGAATATCAAGGCAAGCCTTCCAGGCCCAGGATTCTGATTACCGGATGCCCGACTACCGGCGTAATGGACAAAATCATACGACGTATCGAGGAACTGGGGGCGGACGTTGTGGGATTCGAGAACTGCTGCGGTCCCCGCGAGAAAAAGGATCCCATCGACGAAACGAAAGATCCAATCACCGCAATTGCCGAAAAGTATCTCCGGGTAAACTGCTCCGTCATGAGTCCGAACCCTGGAAGGCTGGAAGCGCTTGACGTTCAAATCGATGAATATCAGGTGGATGGAGTCGTGGAGGTGCTTCTGCAGGCCTGCCATACATTTGCCATAGAGTCTGATGCGGTCAAGACCTTCGTCACAAAGGAAAAGCACATTCCTTATATTGCTATCAATACCGACTATTCTCCATCCGACCAGGCACAGATCAATACCCGTCTGGGCGCCTTTATCGAATTATTACAGTAGCATTTATAGAAGACAGTTTGCGGACTGTCTTCTTTTATTTGCATTTCCTATATTTATCTACTTATTTATTTGAAATTACGATATTGAGACCGTCAACTTTATATTCGACGTTCCTTCTGGTATTATCATATTACCAAATATTAACAAAAATTAATATTTTCAAGGAGGATGAACTATGAAGAGAAGATTTCTAGCGGCTCTTCTTGTCGTTACGCTTCTGGTACCGGTGATTACCGCCTGCCACGACAGCAGCACACAGACCGCTACCAAAGATGTAAAGGCTACGGGATATGATCCCAAAGAAGCGGTTAAGGATTTCGAGTTCGGTGATCTGTCGGAAGAGGAAAAGAACTACACCATCGAAATGGGCTATTTCAACTGCGATCACATGGTTGCCGGGATTATCGGCGAAAAGGCAGGCATCTACAAGGCCATGGGTCTTAATGTAAATGTGACCAAATCCGCCGAGACCTTAAAGGCTCTCACAAGCGGCGCAATGGATGTCGGCTATACCGGTATCGAAGGCGCGATCCTGGCAGTCAATAAGGGGGCTCCGTTCTGCATGGCTGCCGCGAACCACATGGGAGGCTCCCGCTATCTGGTCGTAAGCAATGATATCAAAAAGCCGGAGGAGCTGGTTGGCAAGACTATTGGTTCCATGACCGCCACCCCAGAAATTGACCCGGAATTCCTTACATGGTCCGAGAAACTTGGAATCCCGGCGGATGCCGGCAGTTATAACATCGTAGATATGGGTCAGCAGGATGCCTGCTTTGCCTTAAAAGCAGGCCAGATCGATGCATTTACCTGCTGCGATCCTTATGCGTCCATCGCTGAATTTGAAGGATTTGGAAAAATTATGGGAATTGGCTGGGGCGCCGCTGACGTGGATGCCGAATCAACCGCAGACACATGGGGACTTTGCTGCATCTATGCTATGTCCAACGAGTTCAAAGACAATCACCCGGAACTTGCAAGGCGGCTTGTATACGCCCACCAACTGGCAATCAAATATATGTACGAGCATCCTTACAATGCTGCCATGATGTTTGCAGACGGATTTGATGTTGATCCTTACGTTGCCCTGCGCACGATCTACATGAAGACGGTAGCGGAAGGCCGCACCATCACCTGGCATTTTACAGAACAGAATATTGAGAATTATGAACATTATTTCACACAGTATCCTCAGATACCGGAAGAAGAAATTCCTCAGGTAAATGACGTCAGCAAATTTATATCAACCGAGATATCTGAGGATGCAGGCGTCGATGATTTCGAGTCGTTTATAAAGGAAAACATTGATCCGGTGATGCCGATAGGCATGACCTTTGAAGACTGGTATAACAAAGTAAAAGAAATAGACGGCATCTCAGATAAGGAAGCAGTAGATATAGCCGATACAGCCACTTCTTATCTGAATAAAGATCTAAAAGACAGAGAAACCTATGAATAAAGCAAAATCCGGCCTCTTAATTAAGATGGCCGGATCTCTTTTATTCGTGACTGCTCTCTATCCATGGGAAATCTAAAATAAATGTGGTTCCCTTTCCCGTCTGGCTTTTTACGCGGATGACTCCGCCATGCTCTTCCGTCAGCCGTTTGACGACGGTAAGACCTATCCCATTGCCCTCATTTTCCTCCTTTGTTGTAAAAAATGGCTCGAAGATTCGCTGCCGGATCTCTTCCGGTATTCCTCCTCCATCGTCTTCTACCACAAGCCTGACCATGCGCTCATCCTGCGTGCTCAGTCCGAACTGTATCTGTATCTTTCCACATTTCTCCCCGATCGCGTTCATTGCATTGGTTACCAGGTTCAGTATAATTTGGTTAAGGGCCCCTATCTGTCCTTTGATATAGTATTTGGTCTTGCATATAGATGTCTGAATCTTTATATTAGTGGGAATCAGGCGCTCTACCATCCTTACGCTGCTTTCGACTGCGAAGGTTGCATTATAGACGGTCATTACCTTCTTCGCCCTCCCCTGCCTGCTATATTCCAAAAGCTGGCGCGCAAGCACCTCGCAGCGGCTGACCGCATCCGACATCTCCTTTGCCTCCTGGGCCATCTCCTTTTGTACCTCCTCATTTTCACAGAGCAATTCGCTGTACAGCACGATCGGCGTCATAAGATTATTGAATTCATGTGCAATAGCCCCTGATAGCACCGTCATTGTTTTCGAATGATTATACTTCTGCATAAGATTCTCCTGGTTTTCAAGCGCCTTATTTGCTTCATTCAGTTCCTTTTCATGCTGTAATTCCATCTTCAGTTTTTCCTCTTCTCTATGCTGCTCTACCATGCGACATAAGAAGATGCCAAGCCATACCAGCAGAGCCAGTCCCAGCATGGCAAGATAAAGGGCGATCCTGTCTATAGGCTCCACAATACTGTCATAATTTTCTATAATGCATAAAATGAATTTCTCGCCCGCGAATTCTGCCGTGTCATAGGCAACCAGCTTGCGCGTGCGCTCGGGAGTCCCCTGCTGAACCTGATAGGACCAGACGATTCGGCATCCATCGCCTTCATCCCCCGCCAGGGAGAATTCTTCTGCCTCCACATGCTCCCCTGACATGACCGTTGTCCCGTCAGCCTCTTTTACCACGCAGTATCCCTGATTTCCAAGTTTCAGGTTGGACAATGCCTGCTCTTCTTCATAGATATCATCCAGGTTTAATTCTACCTGCACATACCCTGCAAGACTTCTGTCTATGTACACGGCTTTCGTCAAATATAAAGCGTAATAGCCTTCCTCCTGATGAAAGACCGGCCCCGCAATTACCTCTCCGGGCCTTATCCCGGCTTCCTTGCATGCCTCTTCCTCCCATTTTTTTAAAGCCGCCATCTTATCTTCCGGGATATATCTGCTTTTCTCGCCTGTCTTTAGCATATTCTGCTGGATATCCTCTTCATTGTCCATATCTCCGGATAACGCCGCATATACCAGATTGCTCTTTGCCTTAAGGCTCGTCTCAAGACTATGGGCGCTTACTCTTGCAATGCCTGCCATGCTTTCTTTCTCGTTATTGACAATCGTCTTCTTGACAGTCTGGTAGCAGAAGAATGCAATCAAAAGAATCAGCGCCGTGACTGCCGCTGTAATCCCTATCCGTGTTCGTCTGGTCTTCTTTCCCTTCTTCATCTTATGCTCCTTCGACGGTTGACTTTAAAATTCCAGGCAGATATAATCTACCTATGGCTATTATAGCAGAAAGGCGGGTGTAACAATATGTCAGATATATCGGTCCTGATCATTGATGATGAAACTGCCGTTCAGAAGGCTGTCAGCGCAGTCTTAAAGCGCGAGCAAATGGAAGTATCCTGCGCAGGCAGCGGACAGTTTGCCTTGGATATCCTCAAAGAAAATACCTTTGATATCATTCTCCTGGATGTTATCATGCCGGAGCAGGACGGCTTTGACCTGCTGGCAGAACTGCGCAGGCGCAGGATCTATACGCCTGTCATCCTGCTCAGCGGCAAAACGGAAGACGCTGCCCAGGTAGAGGGCCTGGGTCTTGGCGCAGACGATTATATAACAAAGCCCTTCAGCAAGACTGTGCTTGTCTCCAAAATCCAGGCCCTTGTGCGCCGCACACGCCAATACGCCACAACCGCAGAGAGCATACAGTCACCTATCCTAAAGGGGCCTTTTACCTTGCATATGAATTCTCAGACCATACTTAAGAATGGGAAAGAGATTGCGCTTACTTCCAAGGAATTCGCCCTTCTCTGCCTGTTTATGGATCATCCCGGGCATACATTCTCGAAACAGGAACTATTTCAGGAAGTTTGGAAAAATGATGGTTCCGATAACAATACGATTCTGGTATATATCAAAAAGTTACGCAGCAAGATCGAGGACGACCCTTCCCAGCCATTCCATATACGTACGGTATGGGGAAAGGGGTATCAGTTCTTCCTGTAAGATGAAACAGCAAAGAATGAAAAGGGGGGATGCGAAAACATCCCCTTTTTGCACTCTAGCAGCAGTCTTCCATACCTTCCCCAAACAGATCGACCATTTCTCCATCAATCATACGGTAGATGGCATAGCCTACCGCTCCCTTTTTCTCTCCTGTTACGATTATCTCAATCTCTCCTTCTTTATCGATATTCTTAAACTGTATCTTCTGGTTTTCAATCGGCCCCGGTATCGGCGTGGAAAAATTATAATTTACTCCGTCTCCGCTGTCTATCACAGCCACCGTCCTTGTAAGTTCCTTCTCGGTATAGATCACGATCAGATCCTTGCATCCATCGTCCGTCACATCTTCCTCGCAGGCAAGCACTACAGAGGCTTCCGGAAATTGTTCCTTGAACTTCCCAAGTATCTGATTGCTATCATCCACTGGCTTGGCATACTTAACTTCTCTTTTGGTCTTTCTGGCTTCAGTCTGCGTAATCTGCTTGTCGCCTTCCCTTCCCTCCAAGGCATTATGAACTGCAAAGGCTGCCAGCAAGACCAGGACGGCTATCAGGCATTTACCCTTGACACTTCTCCAAAACTTTTTTAATATATCCATATATTTTCCTCTTATGTTCTCAAATTCGCATACAGATATATTATAACATCCAATGAATCTTGGCAATTAATATTGAAATTCTTGATAAATCACATCACGTCTTTCTTCTCCACCCTCTGCACGATCAGTATGGCAGCCAGCACGGATATCGCCATGAGCACGATCGGTACCGCCAAATTGTCTTTTAACGTGGCGCCGCCAACGTTTCCCTGCATCAGGATGATCAGCAGGAAGGATGATATGACTGTGACCTTGGATGATTTTGCTATCATTCCGATCAACAGCGCCAGCAGGCTGATGCTGATGGTGGCAGCAGACCTTATAAGCAGCTGGATATAGAAGGAGACGCTTAGCATATTGTAATCCATCGGAAAGGATGCCTTCTGACCCATCATGAAGCCCAGATTGCTGACTCCATAGCAGGCCAATTTTGCTATCACGATGCCTGCGAAGCAGAAAATGCAGACTGCCAGCATCTTCGCCGCCATAATCTTCTTCCTGTTTAACGGATAAAGAAACATCAGGTTCATGGTCTTATTCTTATATGCGCCGATGATAAATGTGGCGTGCATGGCTGCCGCAAATATCAGGAACGTTATGTCTGTAAGCAGTTCTACGTTGGTAGATACCCCCATATTGGAGATTGCCATATCCGGCACTCCTGTATCCGGGTCATTGGCGATCCCCAGAAATGTCATGGCATAGTTAAAGATCACCAGAAGCACGATCAGAATTGCCGCATTGCGTATATATTTTCCTATCTCATATTTTTCCCACTCAAGCTTGATTAATTTTCCCATTTTGATTCCTCCTAATCCCTATTCCCTTGTAAGCTTCAGGAAATAATCTTCCAAGGTGTCCTGCTTCTTGGTTACGCCTTCGATTCCTACGTTGTTCTCCGCCAGTACCTTTGAGACTCTTTCCACGGATATGCTGACGTCATAGATTCTGATTACATTGATATCAATAATCTTAAAGTTATTGATGCCAAGCTTATCATCCAGCACATAGGCAGCCTTTTTCACATCAGAAACCAAAAGTTCGATATAGGCAAAGTTCTGGTCCGTAATGGCATCCATGGAGATTTCCTGAAGCAGTTTGCCGTGATTCATGATCCCGATCGTATGGGCGACATTCTCAATCTCTGACAGCAGATGGCTGGATATAAGAATCGTAATGCCATATTCTTCGCACAGCATCCGAAGCAGATCCCTGATCTGTTTCATTCCCAGTGGATCCAGGCCATTGGTCGGCTCATCCAGGATCAGAAGTTCCGGCTTTGCCAGGACGGCCCTTGCGATTCCCAGTCTCTGCTTCATGCCCAGGGAGTAATTGCGCACCTTCTTGTCTTCCGCTCCGGCCAGGCCCAGCATATTCAATGTATCGTCAATACAGTTAGGGCTGTAATAGCCCATATATTCGCAGTGCAGCTTGAGATTTTCCTTCCCGGTCAGCCCGTCGTAGAATGTGGGATACTCGATCATGCTTCCCATCCTCTTAAGGATGTCATAAGAATTGTCATTCAGCGGCTTCCCCATCACGGTAATATACCCGGATGTCGGCTTCCACAGATTCGTGATCATCTTCATGATCGACGTCTTCCCCGCTCCATTAGGGCCAAGGAATCCATAGATCTCCCCCTTTTTCACTCTGATATTTACATCCGATACGATATCCCTGCCTGAGAGGTTCTTTGTCAGATTATGTGTTTCTAATGCGTATGTCATGTCTCTTCTTCCTTTCGTTTTCTTTATAGGTCTATCATACCGGATTCTTTTTTCAAAACTCTTGACCAATTCTTACGAAATTCTTTCGGCAGGTCTTACTGGAGATAATGATGTCTTTTCATTTTCAATGTAAATACCGTCTCCTGTCCCGGAACGCTATCAAGGGTGATATCCCCTCCCATTCTTCCCGCCAGCGTCCTGGCTATGGAAAGTCCCAGGCCATTCCCGTGCATTTCCTTATTTCTGGAGTCCTCCATCGTATACAGGCGGTCAAACACATGCGCGGCGTTTTCTTTATCAATCCCCTTTCCTTTGTCCCTGACGCGTATTTCCACCTCTTCTTCTCCCGGGATCAGGAAAATTCCAAGATATTTCCCGTCTAACCCATAGCGGATGGCATTGGTAATCAGATTAAACAGGATTCTACGGATGGCATCCTCATTACCATATACATAGATGTCTCTCTCTGGAATCTCAATCTCCACCTGCGTGCCCCGCTCGGTCAATATGCTGTAGAAATCGGCAATACTCTGCCGGCAGATCTCGCTCAGCGATATCTTGGACAGTCCAAAATCCATATCGCCAGCCTCTATCTTAGATAGCGTAAAGAATTCTTCAACCAGTTCCATCAGCTGGCTGGCCTTCTTCTGTATCTTTAAAAGCGTCGCCGTCTCGCCTGCCCCATTCATGATCAATATCTCAAGATAGCCAAGGATTACGGTAAGCGGAGTCTTGATATCATGGGAAATATTAGATAGCATCCTCTTTGCTTCTATGCCCGCCCTTTTATACTCTGCCTTCATTCTCTGCCGGTCGTTAAGCATTCGGTTTGCCTGCATGATCAGTCCTGCCACTTCCCGGCTCCCGGTAAATTCCATCACCTTTTCATCCGTATCCTCATCCAGGATCCGTTCCATCTGGCTTGCCACTTTCTTTACATTATCTTCTAAAGCCTTATATTTCCTGTTTTCCCTGACAGATACCGCTGCCAATAGAATACAGATGGCAGCCAGAATCCCTATGATCATTCCATTCATCCTTACCCTCCAATCCGATACCCGAATCCCCACACCGTAATGATATATTCCGGGTTGCGGGCATCATCCTCAATCTTATTGCGCAGCCTGCTGATATGTACATTCACCGCATTTTCATCGCCAAGATAAGCATCTTCCCAAACCAGCGAATAAATCTGCTCCTTGGTATACACTTTCTTGGGATTTTGCATCAGCAGTCTCAATATCTCAAACTCCTTTGCGGTCAGGTCAATCTTTTTTCCTCTTTTTCGCACCGTGAAATCAGCTGGATTCAGCTGGATGTCCCCGCAAGACAAGGTCGCCGGCTCTTCCTGCTTCCGACTGCTGCCCGCCGCATACTGGTTCGTCCTTCGAAGATTTGCCTTGATCCTCGCCAGCACCTCAGCCATCACAAATGGCTTGGTTATATAGTCATCCGCCCCCAGTTCCAGCCCCAGGGACTTATCCAGAAGGCTGTCCTTCGCTGATACGATAAGGATCGGCACCACGCTCTTCTCCCGGATTGTCTTCATCACATCCATCCCGCTCATCTTCGGAATCATCAGATCCAGAAGAACCAGGTCGAATTCCCCGTCTTCAAACTTCTCACATGCCTCCAGCCCATCAAAAGCCGGGACCACTTCAAATGCCTCCTGTATCAGAAATTCCTCCAGCATCTCGCTGATCTCCCTGTCATCTTCCACCAATAATATCCTCATTTTTCCACGCCCCTAACATAAGTCAAATTCTCTATCCTCTCCATAATACCATACTCCTCCCACAAAAACCTTTCATTTATCTTAAGTTATTCTGGGACTCTTTGCTGCTGAAGACAGCGCACAATATAGAAGCCGGGCCTATCAGGCGCAAAATCCCGAAGGATTTCGTGCCTGATAGGCCCGGCTTCTATTATAGCGGTATGTAAAATATAACGAGATACGAATTCCCAATTAGATTTCCACTAATTCATATTCCTGTGTCCCCAGCCCGATCTTTTCGGCATGCTCCAGGCACACCTTCCAGTTGGTTTCCGGGGCAGAATTGATGAAATGGTCATGATGTGTATGCGGCATGTCATCCAGCTGGCTTCCAGCCATCACAGGCTGCCTGTTGACCGCATCCGCACAAGCCCGATCCAGCGCCACCGGATCAAAGGACGCAAACATTCCCACATCTGGAACGATTGGGATATCGTTTTCTGAATGGCAGTCACAGTTCGGTGATACGTCGATCACTAGGCTGATATGGAAATGAGGCCTTCCCTTCACAACTGCAAGACTGTATTCGGCGATCTTCTTATTCAGAATATCGTTGGACTCGTCGTTCGGAGGACAGACTGCGTCCTTCGGACAGACGCCGATGCATCTGCCGCAGCCTACACATTTGTCATGGTCAATAAAGGCTTTCCTGTCTGTAATCTTCGGCGCATCATGGGCACACACCCGGATACAGTTGCCGCACCCGATACAATTCTCAACCTCAACGTAAGGCTTGCCTGCGCTGTGCATTTCCATCTTTCCCGCCCGGGATCCGCATCCCATGCCAATATTCTTAAGCGCGCCTCCAAATCCGGTAGACTCATGTCCTTTAAAATGGCTCAACGTAATGAATATGTCGGCATCCATAACGGCACGTCCGATCTTGGCATTTCTTACATATTCTCCTTCTATCGGCACCTCTACTTCATCGGTTCCCTTCAATCCATCCGCGATCAGGACGTGGCATCCGGTAGAGAATGGCGAGAATCCATTCTGATACGCGGAATCCAGATGATCCAGCGCATTCTTCCTGCCACCGACATACAGCGTATTACAGTCTGTAAGAAATGGCCTGCCACCTAGCTCCTTCACAGTATTCACTACTACGGCCGCATAGTTCGGCCGTAAGAATGCCAGGTTGCCAGGCTCCCCAAAGTGCATCTTGATTGCGGTGTACTTATTTTCAAAGTCAATCTCCCCGATTCCTGCTGTCTTGATCAGGCGCTTTAACTTCTGCGGAAGATTCTCCTGGAACGTTGCCTTCATATTCGTATAATATACTTTTGATTTTTCCATTGACTTTCCCTCCTGAAAACTACTGTTGAGTCCATTATAACTCATACTGCCCCAGTTCTCTACCACAATATGACATTCTTGAAATTAGATCATCTCATCTCTGACTCCTTCAGCAGTTCTTGAACCGTCGTTTCACTCTCTTCAAGCAATTCTGCAATCTCCTTCACAGACATCCCCTTGCGATATTTCTTTGCCGCCAGTTCCCTTAATTTATTATGCGCTCCTTCTTCCCTTTCATAATATTTCTCTTCCCAAGCCTGCATATACTTCACCCCGACTTCCTCGCTGAGCCTCACCTTACGCACCCGCCTATGGATCCGCTTGATCCGCTGGCTGTCCGTGCTTGCCGCCCTCTCATCCGTGGTTTCCTCCAGATAATGCAGGAACTCTGCCAGTTCCCAGGGCACCTCGTCATCGTTTTCTCCCCGGGTATTCAGGAAGATCCGCGTCGCACCATCCTCCAGCAGGCACTCCGGCTCCTCCTCGCATCTGGCTCGAAACGTATATACATACTTCTTATGCCCGAACAGGTCAAAAGGCATGATCATTATGATATACGACGTGTTCAGCCGATTGTAATCCGGCACGCCCGGCTCCAGAAGCCCGGCATCCACCAGGGACTGGTAATATCTGCTGCGCTTCGCCAGATCCGCCCTTCTCTTCTGCTGCATCTCCGTGTTATAAACGGCCTTCTCCTCATCCATGGAGAATACGTCCATCCGGATGGAGCGCAGAAGCGGCGATACCCGGAGTTCCTTCTCCGTCTCATTCTTCTCAAGCAGCGGGATGTCCCTCTGGAATATAATGCCCAGGACGTCCTGATGGATCTGGGGATCCTCCAGCACCTCGTCGAACAGGAAGCGGCTGGTAAGGTTCAACTCTTGCAATGGTATTAAGTTTTGTTTTTTGTCCATAGGTTTCTCCTTTCATCTTATCACAAGCAAAAGTTTCTTAACAGATAAAAAGTCAAAAAATCACACGCAAGCGCATCCCCCCTGACATCATTGGATTGAAATCATAACATTGGATTAATCGGCGATCTGCCATAGAATAAAAAAGAATGTCTGATTTGGTTTTTATGCTACCATAATTTCTTTGGTTCTTCAATACCAAACGGGGATTCTGCAAGATGCAGAATCCCCGAATCATTTGAGCAAATATACTTATCTGCCGCTCACCTGGTAGTTTTTATATAAGCTTCCCCCCAGTACGATGCATGCTGCCGCGACCGCAAGATAGACAAACGGCACCACCTGCCAGGCAGCCGGATATCTTCCGAATATCTGGAACAGCCGCACGCCGAATGGGCCTGTCGCGGAGAGGACATTGCCCGGAACCAAATCCCAGGCCTGCGCAAGCGCTCGGTACTGATCCGGCACGGTTGCAAAGAGGGATACCAGCATAAATCCTACCATCACCGCCACCGGCGCTACATTGCCCCTTGCTTTCTCAGACATCAGCATTCCGGCCGCGCTATGCAGGATCGCTGCCAGAAGCCCCATCGCCATCATGATCAGCAGCCACGTCATAAGCGCGATGGAGATGCCCCATACGATATTGCCACCAGCAAAAGCCAGGGCGGAAAGAATACGCCCTTCCTCAACGATAGTTTCACGGTCTTCTCTTGTACTTCTGTTTCCATATTGTTACTCCTTTTCCGTCATTATATTTATAAATTTACTTTTGTATAGCCCAGCAACTCTTCTTATCGCCTCATAATCGTCTTTCGTCAATATCCGCCGGGGAACAATGTCATATCAAAGTATGCTCTATCGTAGTTATTATCATTGGTATCCTTAACTTTATCTTTATTGAAGACACAAAGAAGGAAGAGAATTCCGAATCCTTTATAGACGTTACAAAAGGTATGTTCAAGGCTCTTCTGATCCCGAGAGTATGGCTGCTTGTAGCAATCGTCTTCACTGCTTACAGCGTATACGGACTGATTGCATATGCAACCACATTTGCACAGAAATTCTATGGATTATCCGCTGCATCAGCTGCTACGCTCGGCGGTATCCGTTACCTCATCCAGGGTGCTGGCGGTATTGTCGGCGGTTTCCTGGCAGATAAGATGAAATCTCGCTTTAAAGTTATCATCGGCGGATGTATCGGTCTGGCTTTATCCTTCGCCCTCTTTATCGTCGTACCGGCAAAGGCCAGCCTCTGCGTTATGGTAGTAGCAAACTTCTTCGTCGGCCTGTTCTTTATCTACGCCGTAAGAAGCCAGTACTTCGCAGTGCATGACGATGCAGGCATCCCGCTCAACATGAGCGGCCGTGTATCTGGTATTGCATCCTGCTTAGGCTACACGCCTGACATCTTTATGTATACATTAGTCGGTAATTCCTTGAAAGCATTCTAAAACAAAAGACACGTCCCTAGGAAGCGAATTGCATCCTGGAGGCGTGTCTTCTTTTCTATCTGTCTGTTCCATATCTGGCCGTCTTATACGCAGTCGTGATGATCTCGCCTACGGAAGCGATCACAATGATTGCCAACAGGACATTCGACAGGAAGTCTCCATCCCACCCCAGAATCATCTTATTCTGCCAGAATACTTTGAATTTAAATGTATCATCAAGCTGTGTCGCAACCTCCTGCGCGAAATTAGCATTCCAGAATGGCAGGAACTTCAGCACGATAAATGCAAGAACGATACCTATGCAATTGGTCACGATACTGCTTAGCAAAACCATCTTGCAGTAGCATCCGTAAATCAGGCGGATGATCTCATTGAAGAATCCCACCGCCATCGCAAGAAGAAGTACCGGCAATATCACATCCCACCATCCCAGGTTAAAGACAGGCACGTATGAGACATCCCTTCCGTTTACCGAATATGCTCCGATCAATTGCGGCGCAAAAATAAGCAGGCAGCTAAACAGCGCAAGAAATATCAGGGACGCGATACAGTCTCCTTTGCTGATCCTGGACTTCTTATTCGGAATCGGGCTTAGCATATCCGGCGACCACGGCTTTTCCTGCTTCAAATCCACTTTGATCTTCTGTCTCTCCAGGAATGCAAAGATCAAGGTAACGGTTCCAACTATTGCTAACGATGCCATGACTGCGTCACTGATAAACTCGCCGGCTATCCGGATGATATCCTGATAGTCAATAAAGCATTTCACCGCCATGGCGATAAGCAGCCCTGCCCATATGCAGGCAGCCGCGATCTTCATCACCCAGACATAGTTATCGTAGTATTCCGGGCTGATGACATAATTCTTATCTTCCCTGTACTTCCTGGCAAATACTGCCGGATCCCCAAGTTTTGCGAACACTTCCTCAAGCGGCGCCCCTTCTGCCATATCTTCGAGCAGTTCCCGAAGTTCCATTTCAATCTCGCTTCTTTGTTCTTTCGGGATCCTCTTTGTCACCTCATAGACATAGCGGTTGACTAATTCCTTCTCCCTGTCTGTCATATCTCTTCCTCCCTCAATATCTGCTCCATATTTTCTGACAACTGTTCCCACTGTTCTTTTAAGCGCCGGAATATGTCGTCTCCCATAGGAGTCCTGCTGTAGTACTTTCTCGGCTTTGACTCGCCCACATCCCACTGGCTCGTTAGTATTCCCTGCTTCTCCAGCCTGCGAAGCAGCGGATACAAGGTATTGGGATCTATCTCCACGCCCTTTTCCTCCAGGCTCTGCACAAGGGCATACCCGTACTTAGCCTCGCTCAGCTGGCTTAATACGCTTAATATCAAGGTTCCTCTGCGCAGTTCCGATATCAGGTTGTGCATCAAATCTTTTTCTTCTCCCATAGAGTCTCCTCCTTGTGTTTTCATTATACTGTGCGGCGCACACTATTGTCAATATTAAAATACTGGAGCAGCAAAAAAGAGGATGATTTCGTTCTGGTTGAAAAAATGATAATGGCGCCAATCACTTTTCATGAGTGATGGCGTGTGACTTGGCATTAAATATATGTATTTTTTCCGGCCTCAGGTGAATGTACGCCACCTGTCCGGGCTGCCCCGAGAAATCAGCATCCGTCACAATGGCAAGATCCGGCATGCCGGGCGCTGTAAGGAAAATCGCTGTCTCACGCCCCGTATTCTCCAGCATGCTGATGGTCATCCGGATTGCGCCGCATGTATCCGGCGCAACAAGTTCAATGTGTTCAGGACGAATCCCACCCTTGAGCGGCTCTTGCAATTGATCCACAGGATAACTGTCTTTGCCTGCAGGAATACGGGCTTTCCCCAGGGTCAGAAAATTACGTCCATTCTCGGAAACAAGCTCTGTATTCCATAAATTCATATTGGGAGAGCCTATAAATCCGGCAACAAACATATTGGCAGGATGCTGATAGATCTCCTGGGGCGTTCCAAACTGCTGCAGAACACCGCCGTTCATGACAGCAATACGCGTTCCCATGGTCATGGCTTCGATCTGGTCATGCGTGACATATATTGTTGTTACCCCTAATTCCCGCTGGAGCGTTATAATCTCCCGGCGCATCTCAACACGGAGTTTTGCATCCAGGTTAGCCAGCGGCTCATCCATGAGAAAAAGCTTCGGCTCTCTCACCATTGACCGTGCAAGGGCTACGCGCTGCCGCTGACCGCCGGAAAGGGCGCCCGGCTTCCTGTTAAGCAGCGTATTCAATTCCAGTTTTTCTGCAACCTCTGCTACCTTCGACGCTGTTTCCTGCCTCCCGGTATGGCGCATCTTAAGGGGGAACGCAATATTATCCTTTACCTTCATGTTCGGATAAAGGGCATAGTTCTGAAATACCATCGCTATATCTCGTTTCTTGGGCGGCACTCTGTTAACGACCCTTCCATCCATAATGACCTCGCCGCTGCTGATGCCCTCAAGCCCTGCAATCATGCGAAGCAGTGTAGTCTTGCCACAGCCGGAGGGGCCAACGAAAACAATAAATTCGCCCTGTTCGATCTCCATATTCATATCAATGACAGCGTGAACGTCTCCGGGATACCATTTATTTACGTTGTGTATTTGTAGGCCACTTGCCTGAAATCTATTTTCCATAATCAGCTCCTTCAATATATCAGTCCTGTATTTTAATCCTTCATTCCAGAAGATATAATGCCTTGCTCAAGGTATCTCTGCCCAAACAGAAAGATCAGGAGAGGCGGCATAAGTGTTATCAGGGACGCGATCAGGGATACTCCGGCATTGTCAGCTGTAATGTTCGCCATATAGAGCGATAGCGGCCAAAGGGTCTGGTCTTTCAGGAATGCCTGCGGCGCTTCCATCGCGTTCCAGTATTCCAGAAAGCCCAACACGACAACTGAGAGGATTCCCGGAGCCCCGAGAGGCAGCCCAAGTCTCAAAAACGTCTGAATGGGTGACGCCCCATCCACAGCCGCTGCTTCCGTTACGGCACTAGGTATCGACAGAAAAAAGCGCGTCATAATAAACACCGGAAGAGTAGAGGCTGCGCCGGGCAGGATAATTGCCCATATGGTATCAATAAACCCCAGTTTATTCAGCACCAGATAACTGGAAACCATAGTTACCTGAAAGGGCATCAGCATAAGGACAATATATAAGGTGTACAGCACTTTTTTCCCACGGAATTCAAAACGTGCAAATGCCCACGCTGCAGGGGCGCCTAAAACTATATGACCGAGTATGATCGGAAAAACCTGTTTACAGGAATTCCAGAATACCGTGAAGAATTGAGGCGTATCCAGCAGCAGTTCCACATATGCCTGCAAAGTCGGGTAATTTGCAATGATGGGCCACGTAGCGAAGCCGTCATCGCTTTCCAGAACCGGAGCAAGATTCGAAGACAATTCTCCGGCTCCCATAAGAGTGCCGGATAAGAGCATCCACAGCGGCACCCATATAAAAACAGCTATAAAAAGAAGGACGAGTCCGATGAACCATTTTTTCATACGCTGCCACCTCGATTCAAAATCTTCTGTAATATCATAATTAGAATGAATACCAGCGATGCCATCATCACAGCGCCTGCGCACATTTTATCCACATCCAGGTTGCTGAACCAATTGTTAAACAGATGCTGAAGCATATAAATGCTGTCATCAGGATAGCTGCCAGCGATGAGATAGGCTTCCCTGAACACTTTGAATGAATTGAGCAGAGACAGCACGGTAACCGTGAACAGAGTTGGCATGAGGTTTGGTAACGTGATCTTTACAAACCGCTTGATACTCCCCGCGCCGTCTATCTGCGCCGCCTCATACAATGCAGGATTAATGGCGCTGATGCCTGAGAGCCACAGCACCATGTCATACCCGAAATTTTTCCAGAGATATGCGAATACCAGTACTCCAAAAGAAGCGGCGCTGCCAATCCAATCAACCGGAGCAGCGTCCCAAAGCGCCAGTATCCCGTTGAGCAGCCCGTTTCTATGGAATATGACGCGCCACAGGAGAACAATTGAGGCCACAGGAATTGCCATGGGTACCAGAAAAGAGGTTTTGAAAATGCCATGTTTTTCCTGAAAGGCAGTCAGCATCAGGGCAACTGACAGGGAGATCACAAGCAGCAGCGGCATGCAAACCGCTATAAATTTCGCGGTATTACCCGCTGCCAGCTTAAACGCGCTGTTGCCCAGAACGGAAATATAATTTTGTAGTCCAACGAATCGACTGCTGACAGCGAGGAAAAAGGATCGGCGAAACGCATCCAAGAGCGGGAGCAGTACCATTACGCTCACAACAAACAGGCTGGGAGCCAGAAACAGCCACGGCACGATACGTTCTTTCCATGGAGCCTTATAATCATGTTTGTTCCACTGTTTCTTCCGTTGCCTTAGAAGTATTTTTATCATCAGAAAGCCTCCTTTCATGGGATGCCAAGTCAAATCTTCTTCCTTGCCAATAGAGCATGTAATCTATACCGATCCACAGACAAGGCACAAGGTACATCTCTTTGCAGAATGATAGTTTGCCGGATGACGCCGTACCCAGGGATATCAAGCAAAGCGTCAGTATGTATGCCGCACAGGTCAGGACCATATTCTTATAGGAACGTATAGAAGTCATCGCTGCCGATACTGCTACAAGGATCGTTGCGAATATAGAAAGCAGCAGCATGGCTGATGCCGAGCCCCAAAGTTCTTTATCTCTGAAGGTTGGCGCTGCCGACGTCCATCTCGTAACATTCTTCCAATGACTAAGAAACAGATCTTTCCAGAATTCAAAATCAGACCACTTGGAAGGGATGAAACTGGAAGGGATCTCTGGTAAATCAATACAGAGCATAAGTACAGCCAAGACAGCAAGGACAAACGGCAGATAGGAAAACAGCCACGCTTGGTAATGCCAGAGTTTTCTTGCGCGCCTTAACAGCCTTACAATAATGCCAAATGCTAAAACGATAGCAGGAAATCTAAAAAGAATACGAAATCCCCTTCCCATCAGAGGCAAGTCCAGAATTGTACCTCCCATGAAGTTTGCAGCAGTAAGATAACGCTCCGCATCCTCCCGTGTTCCGCCGCCAGGAAATGTCAGCTGCATATTGGACAGGGTTTTGTCGAACTCGGCCTGCCGAAATACCCTTGCATTATCATCTTCAAATACACCACGCACATAGAATACTTCTCCTTCAATCCTAACTTGGACGCCGAGCACTTGCGTGCTTCCCCAAAGGGAAAATGCCAGCCCAGAACTTACAGCACATCCTTGTGTATCAGAGTTTGAGGGGAAAGCGCCATAGAGCATAGATTTTGTCGTGATATCCTCACACTCCCCAAAAACAGCCACCACATTTGCTGTTGTATTGCGCATATCCGAATCCATGATCTGTTGTGCGGAGTATACCTGCCATAATGTGACCTCCGGCTGATCTGCTATACCGTCCTTCTTGGCATTATTTTGCTGTCTGACTAGAGCAGACGGACTGACGCCTCCATTTTTCCATCGGACACTGATGCTGGCGCAAGAGTCCATGGTCGTACTGTAGAATGAACAAGCCATGCACCAGACGAAAGCAGTCAGTATTGCTGTTACTGCCAGAACCCGGCAGTGTATAGAATTGTTAGTCTTCAATACGCACTCTGTCTCCTTCCGAAATAGCCTTGTTGGAACCTGTGACCACCTGATCCGAATAATTCAGCGCATCTTCCGTGCTTTCAATGTTCATCATCTGGCTGTCCCTGTCTCTGACAATGATGTCAACCCGCGCGGCAATCCACTCTGTTCCCATTACAGTGCTTTGTTTCCGGAGTACAAGGATGTAATCGCCGTCAGAGCTGCTTCTAAGCGCGGTCAGCGGCAGGCAGTTTTGATATGTCTCGCTTTTTTTGCTCAGGGAAAACTGCGCGGACATGCCGGGCGTATAGGTCCCATCGGGCAGCGCGACTGTTACCAGAACCTTTTTGTTCTTATCGGGCGCGCTAATCGAGGTGATCTGAGCATTTAGCTTTTGTGTTCTGCCATCCAGTCTATAACTAAGTTCTCCCGTATCGCCCACAGAGAAGTTCTCGGCGCTTTCTTCTTCAAGGCTGCCCTTACATACAAAGCCCTCCCCCTTACGGGAAATCGTAACCGCGTCAACATCTTCTTCCGTTTTTGAATCCTTTTCCAAGGTTTTCAATACGATGCCGGAAGCCGGAGCTGTCACATGGCCGTCATGATCCAGGATATCCTGCAGTGTATCACGTATTTTTTCCTTATCTGACAACTCAGACTTGTATGTAAGGATCTCAATCTCAGTTTCTGTCTGTGATACGGACGCCTGTTCCTGAGCCTTTTTCAATGCCCGCCGTGCCGCTTCAATGTCCTTTTCTGCAGCATAGAGTTCATCTTCTCTGGAATATTCAGACTCCCTCTTTGCACTTTCCAAGGCGTTCTTTGCATCGTCAATCGCAGCCTGTGCCTCCATGACTGCTGCCTCATTCGAAAAATCGGTCCGGCTCTTTTCCGCCTTCAGTTTTTCTTCTGCCTCCGTAATTGCATTCTCCCAGTACTTCTTTTGGTTCTCAAGATTCTGGAGTGCGCTGTCATAGGCAGGAGTCCCATACTCTGCTTTGGAGAGCGCCTGCTGCGCTAGGCGGATATCATTTTCCGCGGATTCTTTTACACTTTTTAGATTGTCTTCCGCTTCTTTAACAAAAGCCTGTTTTGTAGTTGTAAGTACCCTGTCTCGGTTATTTTTTGCGCTCGTAAGCGCCGCCTCAAGATCTGCGCAATCATTCCGCCCGGAATTAGCGGTCAAACGGTTATACGCCTCCTGCGCATCTTCTAAGGCCTGCTGTGCTTCAAGAACACTGTCGCTGCTTCCTGTCCCCGAAAGGCTGATTCTCTGGTTCAGAATATAAATCTCGTCCTCTAGTTTCTCCCGTTCGCGTTCAATGGCTTCCTTATCAAATTCAAGCAATGCCTCTCCTTCGTTTACTTTTTTCCCTTTCTCTGCATTGACTGCGATTACCTTGAGGCCCTCTGGCAAGACGATTGATATGCCATCTTCCGCATCAATTGTTCCATCAATTTCGGCTTGAGCAGTCAATTCCCCACTTGTCATTGTTGATACCTGAACGCTTGCAACGGCAGCAGAGCCGGAAACACGGGAAACAATTGTGAATAAAAGAATTAATGCAAAGAATGAGGATATTAGACGTATGGCTATACGTTGTACGCGGTTGCTAATAAAAGGCTTACGCTTATCATCTGTGACAATATCCTTGATCTTTTCCTTGATATGTACAAGCATTGGTGTCTCATCTCCTGTATAATTAATCATAATTGAATTCGATCATAATAATTTTTTCTGCCAAGTAAGCATCATCTGCCTGCAGATGCCCGAAACACAATATAATATCACCATCTTTCAGTTCATTTTTCCCACCATCGCTTATAGAATAGGTGTTTCCATCAGAATCGACTCTTGCTTTTTGAAATATGGTTTCATCCGTATAAATAATGTCATTACTTCCTACACCTTCAGAAGACGATGTCCCATCGTCCTCAATTGAAGAAAAGGGCAATGGAGCTATGGTACATCCCGTATCCGAACAGCCATTAACTGTACCGCAAAGATCAGCAGATTTGAACATATCATTTGCATTGGCAAATGCGTCTTCCCCGGCTGGGGCCTTTTTCTCCTTATTCGTCTTATCGTTCGTATCTGCACTTGCACACCCGGCAAATAAGAATATCCCTAAGCAGATGATTACATACAGGCTGACAATACATTTTTTCATAAATCATAATTCCTTTCTTATTATTAGATTACATTTGCTCCTTTATATAAAGCGTTGCCCGGCTTTGAATCTTTTCAGCGGCTTCCTGTGCGCTCATTGTCCCAGCAAAATATTGGGCTGCTTCTTCTAATATGATATTTTCCAAAGTCAGATTATCGTTCACCACATAAGAAGCACCGCTTATCAGTCCCTTCACAGTCTCTGCATCCTCCTGCGCTGCCTTTAAGTTCTCGTATACCAGAGTCCACATAGAATTCCCATCAATGGCGGCCTGCATGACTGTATCAAATGCCCCCTTGTGGATTGGAAGCATATAACAAGATTCCTGATGTTCCTCCATCAAAAACATTTTGACAAACTCCCATGCGCCATCCTTATGATTGCCAGATGAAGATATTCCGATCTTTACTTCCGGCTTGACCGCGTGATATTCGCCACTGTCACTTGGAAGACCGAGCAAGTTCAGGTTCCCTTTATATAAATCTCTGTATCGTGCAATTTGATATACGCTGTTGATCGTTTCATAAGAAGCCAGACCCGCACTCATGTCCGTATTATTTCCAGCGATGTTATCCTGGATTTTCCCGGCAAATTCCAGCAATTCGATAAACTCTGAAGAATCGAAAAAGCACTCGCCCAAACTCCAGTCAACAAGACTGTCGCTGGTCTGCAGCATTATTTTGAGAAATGCTTCACTTGACAGATTACTTATGGCGTTCGTTCCAGAGGTTTCAAGAACATCCTCCAAGTCTTTCAGTGTCCATTCAGCAGTATCGCCAAGTGCACTTGCGTCAGACAGCATTGTGGATACGGCCACGCCATTTGTGATGTATGGCAGTTTGCCATCAATACCTATAGCATCAAATACATTTCCAAAATAATCATCCCTGTTAATTTCCGGATCTTTCTCCATGTATGTATAAAGGTCTTCCAGCAATCCCTTGTTATGGTAGATCTGGACAGATAAATCGCTCATATCCAGAATGTCTGGTATGTCTCCAGAGATAATCTGTGTGTTAAGATTCGTTATGGCATTATTCCAGTCCTCATCGGATACGTTTTGTTCATACGGAAAATACTCCGTCAGTTCGATCTTATACTTTTTATTTGTCTTATTAAAATCTGAAACCGTCTGGACAACACTCGGATTCGCCGTCAGGCTAGTCATGCTGAGAACAGTCCGTTTATCGCTGCCCTTCGTAAGGACAGCCATCTCATATGAGAGCACGGAGGCCTGGTTGGAGGATGCGGCAAGAACCACAAATCGTCCGTCCTCAAGTTCACATAAGTGAACATCTGCTGTATTTAGTCCCATATCGGACCAGCCAAAGATACGTCTGCCTTCCTGCTCCCCAGAGTTGTATCCATACAGGCTTGAAGAGTCAAAACGGTAAAAATTGCTAGTATGACCTCCATAAATTCCCGTCACTGCACCCAGATAAATAATATCTTTATGCCAATTCTTATTATCCATATCCACAGTAAGCAGATCGTAGTTCATTCGATCCGAAGTCGTAGCGCATACTCCGATCTTTCCTTCGGCAGTCGTTATTGTAGTCATAAGATTCCCGCCATAATTGAGAGGAAATAAAAACTGTCCGCTGCTGTCAAAAAGATACGCATAGGTACTTCCACATTTGGCTGCTAAGCAGATGTTCCCCTTTGCATCTATACTTATAGATAGATCCTTGTCAACAGATGAGAGCACTGCATCGTCCAATACCGAAGTCAAGTCAACAGATTGAACTACCGTGTAGCTGCTGTCAAATTTTTTCAGACTGTAACCTCCGGCATGATCCCGGCAGACGGTCCATATGCAGCCCTGTTGATCTATACCAAAATCCAGGAATTCTATCGAATCCTCCGTTTGTAACGGCAGTTTTTGAAAGTCACTGCCATCCATTGATATGGATGCTATGTACGAAACCTCATCATTTTCTGAGCAGCACATATAGGCAGTCTCATCACTTGCTAAGAGCCTTGAAATCCCTTTCACCTCATCAGGGATATCAAAAAACCTTGCGACATAGGATTCCCCCGTTTCATCATCTTTGGTATTATGACTGCATCCCGTCATAGAAAAAATCACGGCTATCAGACATAGGATTGTAAAACTTCGATATAACTGTTTCATAATT